>Ga0182006_1000031_pt1 | contig 240055 bp, 224 predicted proteins | sample Sormic07211104_1_FD_123022 | JGI IMG/M metagenome (GOLD analysis project Ga0182006, IMG submission 123022) | Rhizosphere microbial communities from Sorghum bicolor, Mead, Nebraska, USA - 072115-104_1 MetaG | ecosystem: Host-associated > Plants > Roots > Rhizosphere | place: USA: Nebraska...
CGGGCCAGAAGCCGGCGGCAAGCAGCATCACGGCCAGGTAAGGCCAAACCGACTGGATCACGCGTCCCCTCCCCGGGTGGTGTCACGACGGTCGTCAGGAATATCTATTCCTAACGAAGTAGCATGAAGCATAAATTATTGACCGCGCTTTGCAAGCATGTTACACAGCCCTGACGCACGTCCACCCACCACGGTTGCATCGGGGATACCGAACGGTGAAAGCGGCCAAACGAAACGCGATGTTCTGCGCCGCCCTCGTGGCTGCCTTCTCGGCAGCCGCGTCAGCAACGGTTGCCGGACGGGACTCTGCAGGAGCCGACTTCGTCGGCGATGCTCCGTCGAAAGAGATAGACGCCGGTCACTTCAAGGCAGCCGAAGCGTCTATCGCAAAGGCTTTGGCGAAACCCGGTCTCACCGCCGGCCAGCGCAGCGCCCTCGAATTCCAACGCGAGCGCATGCGCCGCATCCTCATCGACTTCACGCTGGATGCCGAGGCGGCGAAAGCCCGGCTACACAAACAGATCCCCGGCCTCACCGACGCGGAATTCGCGAAGTGGGATGCGGCCGGCCTGCTCGAGAAACAGGTAATCGATGGGCGCACGCTCTACTTCAAGCGTGCGCCGGCGAACCTGTTCCGCATCAGTGCCCAGGCGCGCGCACGCCGCCAGGAACAGCTGCCGTTCGATGATGGCCCCAACGAAATCCTCAACGACCATCACCGCGCCGTGCGCGAGGCCGCACTGGCCAACCACTCGACCAGCGTGCTGCCCCGCCGCGAGAGCGTGACCCAGATCCTCACGGTGAACGCCGACGCGGTACCCGCGGGCGAGACGATCCGTGCATGGATTCCCTATCCCCGCGCGATCCCGGGCCAACAGGAAGACATCCGCCTGATGGGCAGCGATCCGGGCCAGGCGGACATCGCACCCGAGTCCACGCTGCAGCGCACCGCTTACCTCGAAAAGAAAGCCGAAGCCGGCAAGCCCACCGAGTTCTCGATCACCTACGAAGTGACCCTGTATGCGCGCTACGTCGATATCGATCCTGCCAAGGTCACCCGGGCGCCGATCACCCCGGACCTGGCACCCTTCGTCGCCGAGCGTGCGCCGCATATCGTCTTTACCGATGCCATGCGCGCGTACTCGAAGAAAATCGTAGGCAACGAAACCGATCCCTACCGTATCGCCCAGAAGCTGTTCACCGCCGTGGACACCATTCCCTGGGCGGGCGCCCGCGAATACTCAACGATTTCCAACATCGGCGATTACACGCTCCACGCCGGGCACGGCGATTGCGGTGAGCAGACCTTGCTGCTGATGACCTTGCTGCGCCTCAACGGTATTCCGACCCGTTGGCAATCGGGCTGGATCTTCTCGGACGGCAAGTACAACAACATCCACGACTGGGGCCAGGTCTACCTCGCGCCCTATGGGTGGGTACCGATGGACGTCACTTTCGGCCGCCTGGCGGCCGGAGCGAACGCAAAGCCGGGCGACGACAAGCTCGAGTGGTTCTACCTCGGCGGCCTGGATGCCTACCGCATTGCCTTCAACGACGACTACTCGCAGCCGTTGACGCCGCCGAAGTCCTTCTTCCGTTCGGAGACGGTCGACTCGCAGCGCGGCGAAGTCGAGTGGAAGGGCGGCAACCTGTACTTCGATCAGTGGGATTACGACTTCCGGTGGCACCGTGTCGACACACCGCGAGGGGGCGGTGACACGGCGCGCTGACCGGGCAACGAACGACAACCCGAAACATCATCTTATGGGAGTGGGGAGATGGGGGAGATCAAGACGAACCGGCGCGTGCTGCGCCATGGCGCCTTGTGTATGGCGATTGGCCTGGGCCTTGCCGTATCCGGGAGCGCCTTCGGCGCGAACACCGACGGTTCGATCGTCGGCCGGACCAAGGCGGGCGCTACGGTCACCGTGCGCGATCCGGGGACCGGGCTGACCCGCACGGTCACCGCGGACAACGAGGGCAACTACCGTTTTCCGTTCCTGCCGATCGGCCACTACCGGCTCGAAAGCAGCAAGGATGGCAAACCGGTGGGCGCGACCGAGGTGGACGTAAGCCTGGGTAATTCCACGACGGTGAACCTGGTCGACCGGGGTGCCGCCACCACGGAACTGGAAGGCGTGCAGGTCAGTGCGCCGGTGGTCGTCTCGGCGGTCGATGTCAGCTCCACCGAAATCTCGACCAACATAAGCCGCGAGGAAATCCGCCGCCTGCCGGTCGACCAGAACGTGCAGGCCGTGGCGCTGCTGGCGCCGGGCGTGAACAAGGGCAATGCCGGGTTTGGTGGCATCTCGTTCGGTGGTTCGTCCGTGGCCGAGAACTCGTTCTACGTGAACGGCCTCAATGTCACCGACTTCTATAACCGCAACGGTTTCTCCGAAGCGCCGTTCGCGTTCTACCAGGAATTCCAGGTCAAGACCGGCGGTTACTCCGTCGAGTTCGGCCGCACCACCGGTGGCGTGGTGAACGCGGTTACCCGTTCGGGTACCAATGAGTTCAAGGCCGGTGCGGAGATGACCTTCGAAGCCAGTGACTGGCAGGCCACCACGAAGAACCGCTACTGGGACGGTGAGCGCTACATCACCTCGTCCGAGGACCATTACTCGCGTACCAAGATGAACGTGTACGCATCCGGCCCCATTGTGAAGGACAAGCTGTTCTTCTTTGCCATGTATGAGGCGCGTGGTTACACCCCACAGAACACCGACAACCTCGGTACCGTGCTTACCCAGAACGACACCGACTCCGGCTTCTGGGGCGCCAAGGTCGACTGGCATATCAACGACAAGAACCTCCTCGAGTTGATGGCGTTCTCGGACAAGGACAAGAACCTCGGCTCGGTCTACAACTACGACTACGATACGGACACCACGAGCAGGAAGAACGACGAGATCTATAGCAACACCGGTGGCCTGAACTGGAATGGCACGTTTACCAGCTACATCGTCGACGACCTTTCGATGAAGCTGATGTATGGCCGCAACCAGCGCGAGGATTTCACCCGTGCGCAGTCGGACATCGACTGCAATCCGGTTGCCAAGGTGTCGGCGGTGCCCGGCCCGGGCGTGCCGCTCGGCTGCAGCACGAGCACGGCGGTGGAGAAGCGCAACGACACGCGCAAGCAGGGTCGTGCCGACTTCGAGTGGACGCTCGGCGACCACGTACTGCGCTTTGGCTACGACCATGAGGTCGACACCTCCGACTATTCGCGGCGCTACCCGGGTCCGGGTTCGTACTACTACAACATTTACTCGACGACGCCTGGCGCGACCATCGAGAACGGCGGCGTCGTGCCGCCGGGCTATGACGCTTACGTGCGTGCACGCCGCTACGAGATCGACGGCACGTTCGAAACGACGAACAACGCCTACTACATCGAGGACAACTGGAACATCACGCAGGACTTCCTGCTGAACGCGGGCCTGCGCCGCGACGCCTTCGACAACAAGACCGGTGAGGGTGCCAGTTACATCAAGATGAACAACATGATCGCCCCGCGCCTGGGTTTCTCATGGGACCTGAAGGGTGACGGCACCATGAAAGTCTTCGGCAACCTGGGGCGTTACTACCTGCCCGTGGCGAATGTCATCAACATCAAGCAGGCTGGTGGCCTGCTCGACCAGCGTACCTATTACGCCTTCGACGGCTATCAGATCCTCGATCGCAACGGCTCGCCTTATGCCATGCCGATCCTCGGGCCGCAGATCGGGCCAGTGGACGATTCGCAGGGCAACGGCACCGTGGGCGACCTGCGCGCCGAAGTCGACAAGAACATGAATTCCGTCTACCAGGACGAGGCCATCCTAGGTTTTCAGCAGGCGATCGACGACAAATGGTCGTGGGGCGTGAGCGGTACCTACCGCAAGCTGCACAACGCCATCGACGACATGGAGATCAGTGCGACGCCCCAGTGCGGCGGCGATGGCTACATCGGCTACGTCATGGGCAACCCCGGAAAAAAACTCACGGTCTACGGCGATACCAACTGCGACGGCACGCCCGACGGCTACATCAACATCGACACGTCCAAGCAGGGCTGGGCGATGTACGACGCGGATGGCAACTACCTCGGCCAGCGTGGCTGGAAGAAGCCAAAGCGCACCTTCGGTTCGCTCGAATTCCAGATCGACCGCGCCTGGGATGAGAAGTGGATGTTGAATGCCTCGTACGTGCTGTCGTGGAGCCGCGGCAACGCGGAAGGCCCGGTCAACTCCGACACGAACTTTGACGACACCGGCCGTACCGAGAACTTCGACGACCCGTGGGTGAACCTCAACGGCGGCTACCTTCCCAACGACCATCGTCATCAGTTCAAGGTCCGCGGCACGTATGCGATCAGCAAGCAGTGGCAGGTGGGCGCGGACGTGACGGCTCTCTCCGGCAGCCCGATCACAGGCTATGGCGTGGGTAACCCCTATGACGCCACGGTCTACCACAGCTACTTCATCTGCGTGGAGAACTGTGCCGACCCCGTTTCCGAGAACCGCGTGTACCAGCGTTCGCCGCGCGGAGCGGATCGTACGCCGTGGACATTCAATCTCAATGCCAGCATCACCTACCTGCTGCCCCTTGATGAGAAGAACAACCTGCGCGTGAAACTCGCCGTGTACAACGTGCTCAACCAGCAACGCACGCTGGGCGTCGACCAGGACCTGCAGACGTCGGTCGGTGGCCTCAATCCCACTTACCTGCAGCCGCAGCGCTTCCAGTCGCCTCGTTTCGGTCAGCTGACTGTCTCCCTGGACTTCTAAGGTCTACTTGCCGGGCGCCCGAAGGACTCGGGCGCTCCTTTTTCGGGAGGCATCGATGAAGCGAATCCTTTCACTGGCCCTGCTGTTCTGCGCAGCCGCGCAGGCGCAGGACCATCCACTCACCCTCGACACGCACGTCGATATTCCCCTGTCGTACATGCACGATCCCAAGTTCGACGCGGGAAAGGACGGGCCGCTGAAGGTGGACCTGCCGAAGATGCGAAGGGGTGGCCTCGATGCCGCGTTCTTCGTGATCTACGTGGAGCAGGGCCCCCTGACCCCCGCCGGATACGCCAAAGCCGTTTCGCAGGCGGCGCGCAAGTACGACGCCATCGATCTCATGGTGAAGCGCTACCCGGACCAGATCCGGTTGGCGCGCACGCCGGCCGATGTGCGTACGAACAAGGCTGCCGGAAGACTTTCGGCCATGATCGGCATCGAGAACAGCTACTCGCTCGGCCACGATTTGCATCGCCTGGATGCAGCCTATGCACGTGGGGCGCGCTACGTCGGTCTGGCGCACGTCGGCAACAACGATCTCTGCGGCAGCTCGTTGCCGAAGAAGGAGCTTGGCGACAACCCCGATAGCAACCTCGGCCTGACCGACTTCGGCCGCCAGGTTGTCCAGCGGGCGAATGCGCTGGGCATGATGGTCGACGTCTCGCATGCCTCCGATGCCTGTCTCCGCGATGTGCTCGCGCTCTCGAAGGCGCCGATCATCGCCTCGCATTCGTCCGCGCGTGCGGTCACAAACCACCCGCGCAATCTTCCCGACGACCTGCTGGTGGCCATCGCGGCGAACGGCGGCGTGATCCAGGCCGTGGCCTATAAGGAGTTCCTGAAGAAGGACCCCGCGCGGGAGGCGGCGGAAAAGACGATGCAGGAAAAGGTTGCGCACGAGGCCGGCGACAAGAGTTACGACAGCGAAAAACACGACTACCTGCCCGCGTACATCGAAGGCATGAAAGCCATCCAGCGCGAGCACCCATTGGCGACGCTGGACGACTTCCTCGACCATATCCAGCACATGGTGAAAGTGGCCGGTATCGATCATGTCGGTATCGCTTCCGATTTTGATGGCGGCGGCGAAGTGACCGGATGGATGGATGCCTCCGAAACGCGCAACGTTACCGCAGGTCTCAAACGTCGGGGCTTTTCCGACGAAGACATCGCGAAGCTGTGGAGCGGCAACCTGTTACGTGTCTGGGCGGCTGACGAGGCGGCTTCATCGGGTTCGATGGATAAGCTGGTCGACGAAGCCATCGCGCGCTACCGGATTCCCGGCATCGCCGTCGGTGTGATTGAAGAGGGCAAGGTGGTCTACACCCGAACGGCGGGCGAGCTGGTCGCTGGCTCGGGACGCAAGGTCGATGACAGGACGTTGTTCAAGATCGCATCCAACAGCAAGGCAATGACCACGGCGCTGCGAGCCCGGCTCGTCGCGGCAGGCAAGCTGCATTGGGATGACCCGGTGACGAAGTACCTGCCGGATTTCCGCATGAGCGACCCTTGGGTCACCCGCGAAATCCAGGTACGCGACCTGCTGATCCACAATAGCGGCCTGCGCGAAGGCGCGGGCGACCTCATGCTGTGGCCCGAGCCGAACGACTTCACTCGCAAGGATGTCCTCGCCGGCCTGGCCTACCTGAAATTCGAGCATAGCTTCCGTTCGCGCTACGCCTACGACAACCTGCTGTATGTCGTGGCCGGAGAAGTAGCCGCCTCGGCCGGTGACGCGCCGTACGAAACGCTGCTGCGCCGTGAGGTGTTCGAGCCGCTCGGCCTGAGTCGTTGCCAGGTCGGCAGCTGGTCGCGCGAAGGCGTGGGCAACGTGGCCCAGCCGCACCGCCTGGGTGAGCACGGCAATGAAGTAATCAATGCGGACGCTGCCACCGTGCCGGCGATCACCTCGGCGGCGGCTGGTGGCATCCGTTGCGACCTGGACGACATGTTGCGCTGGGCGGGTAATTGGCTCACGCCTGATCGTGCGCAGCTGGCCTGGCTGGACGCGAAGCAGCGGGAGCCGCTGTGGTCGATCCAGAACCCCATGCCGGTCGGTCAGCGTCGCAAGAGCTGGAACGACACGCACCTCTACGGTTACGGCTACGGCTGGCGGCTTGCCGACGTGGATGGGCAATGGAGCGTGTCGCATACGGGCACGCTGTCCGGCATGTACTCCACGGTGAGCCTCCTGCCGGAGAAACGCAGCGGCTTCGTCATCCTGATGAACGGCGGAGGCGAGGACGCGCGCGACGCGCTTGCGGAGGTCCTGCTCAAGCGCTTCACCGCGCCAGCCGAGGTTCACACGGTGGGCGAGTATGCCGATCGCATCTCGGCGGAGGCCTCGGCACCCGGAGCATCGAGGGCCGCGGATACCTCGTCGCGCGTCGCCGCCACCGCGAAGGATGCCAACGCGATGCTCGGCGTGTGGCGCGATCCCTGGTTCGGTGAGGTGAGCATCTGCCCCGCCGGGCAGGGCGTGCGTTTTGCCGCCACCCGCTCGCCGGTGATGACCGGCATGCTCAAGCGCGTCGGCACGCGATACCTCGTACAGTGGAATGGACAACGGATGGATGCCGAGCCCTGGCTCGACCTCCCTGCACCAGACCAGTTACGCCTGACCAAGGTCGATCCCGATGCCGATTTCAGCAACGACTACGAAGACCTGTCTTTTACTCGCCTGCGTGCTTGCCCTTAGCGCGCAGGCTGCCGAGACACCGCCTCGGGTGTCGTCGGTACGGACGCCGCAAGAGGCCGGGCTGACCGACATCCGTTCGCTGGTGCCGGACATCGCTGAGGACATCCATTACGCGACAAGCGACAACTTCACGGGTGCGCCGGTCGACGGCTACGGCGCGCCGAAGTGCTTCCTGCGTACGGCCGCCGCCCAGGCCCTCGCGCGGGTGGAGGCGAACCTGCGCAAGGACGGGTATCGCCTGCGACTATGGGATTGCTACCGCCCCGCGCGCGCCGTGGCCGCCTTCGTGCGCTGGGCGGGCGATCTCTCGGACACGCGAACCAAGGCTGCGCACTATCCGAACCTCGGCAAGGACAAGTTGCTGGGCGACTACATCGCGCCGATCTCGGGACACAGCCGCGGCGCCACCGTCGACCTCACCCTGATGCGCTGCGAAGGCACGCATTGCACACCGCTGGACATGGGCACGGACTTCGACTTCTTCGACCCGCGCGCGCATACGGACGATCCGGGCGTATCGGCCGCGCAGCACGCGAACCGGCAGCGTCTGCTGCACGCCATGGCGGCAGAAGGCTTCGTCAACTACGCGCTCGAGTGGTGGCACTTCTCGCTGCCGTCCGCGGCGGCCGCCGACACCATCTACGATGTTCCCGTGGAGTGACCATGCGCCTGGCGTTCTTGCTGGTGTTCTGTAGCGTTCTGGCCGGATGTGCGTCGGCATCGTCGGGCGAGGCATCGGTAGATGCCTTGATGAAGCGTTACGACGGCGACGGGCCCGGCGCGTCGCTCCTGGTGATTCGCGATGGCGTTCCGCTGGTGCGGCGCGGTTACGGATTTGCCGACCTGGAGCACCGTGTGGCGGCGACGCCGCAGACCGATTATCGCCTCGCTTCGGTGAGCAAGCAGTTCACCGCGACGGCGATTCTCCTGCTCGCCCAGGACGGCAAGCTCTCGCTTGACGATCGAGCCCGGCGGTGGCTTCCGACGCTACCGGCCGCCGCCGACGCGATCACCGTTCGCCAGTTGCTGAGCCATCAGGGCGGGCTGATCGACTACGAAGACATCATGGCTGCCGACACGAGCGTGCCGCTGCGCGACAAGGACGTGCTCACGTTGCTGGCAAAGACCGACCATCTCTACTTTGCGCCGGGCACCTCGTATCGCTACAGCAATGGTGGTTACGCGGTGCTCGCGTTGATCGTGGAGCAGGCCTCCGGCATGCCATTCCAGGATTTTCTGCGCCAACGCATTTTCCTGCCGCTGGGTATGACGGGCACGCTCGCCTATGTCGCCGAAGGTCCGCCCGTGCCGCATCGCGCTTTCGGTTACAGCGAAGAGGGCCAGCACTGGCTGCGCACCGACCAGAGCATGACCAGTTCGGTCCTGGGCGATGGTGGCATCTATTCGTCGATCGACGACCTGGCACGCTGGGATGCCGCGCTCTACGACAACCGGTTACTGAGCGACGCGTCGCGCAAGGCAGCCTTCACCCCCTGGACGGCAACGGACGATCCGACCGTGGAATACGGTTACGGCTGGCGGATTACCGGTGAGACGTTGTGGCATTCGGGGGAGACGATCGGGTTTCGCAATGTGATCGTCCGCTATCCGAAGCGGCACCTGACGGTCGTGCTGCTGACCAACCGCAACGATCCCGAGCCGTACAGGACGGCGTTGGCGGTTGGCGACCTGTTTCGCTGACGTGCCTTGGGCCTTGTGCCTTATCATAGGCAGTCCCCGCGACCGCACGGATCCCCCATGTCCACGTTCCGCTTCGCCCTGGCCCAGTTCGATTTCCCGGTAGGTGCCACCACCGACAACGCGCGACGGGTCAAGGCGCTGGCCGAGGAGGCGCGCGATCGTCTGGGCGCTTCGCTGGTCGCCTTCCCCGAACTGACGCTTTCCGGCTACCCGCCGGAAGACCTGCTCCAGCGGCCGAGTTTCCTCGATGCCTGCCATCGCGAGCTCCATGCCCTCGCGCCGACGATCCAGGGCATCTCCGCCATCGTGGGCTATCCGGATTCGCAGGGTGAAGTATTCAACGCCGCGTCGCTGATCCGCGAGGGCCGGCTCGAGTGGACGTACCACAAGCAGGAACTGCCCAATTACACGGTCTTCGACGAGAAGCGCTACTTCCAGCACGGTGAAGCCACGCGTGTGTTCAACATCGAAGGCGTCAACGTTGGCATGCTGATCTGCGAGGACATCTGGGAGGCTGAACCGGCCGCCCACGCCGCGCAGGCCGGCGCCGAGCTTATCCTCGTCATCAATGCATCGCCCTGGGATCGCCGCCAGGCCGCCACCCGCGAGGCCCTGCTCAAGCAGCGCGCCCGCGAAACCGGCCTGCCGATCGCTTATGTGAATCTCGTCGGTGGCCAGGACGACCTGCTTTTCGACGGTCATTCGTTGCTGGTGCAGGCCGATGGCGAAGTGCTCGCCCGCGCCCCGTCGTTCGAGGAGACGTTGCTCACGGTCGAATTCGACACGAAGACGAAGCGCCTCGCCGCGATCGACTGGCCCGCCGCCGATACGCGCTCGCCCGAGGCGATCATGTACGCGGGTATCGTCCGTGGCATTCGCGACTACATTGGCAAGAACCACTTCTCCGGCGTGCTGCTCGGCCTTTCAGGCGGCATCGACTCGGCGCTCACCCTCGCGCTCGCCGTCGATGCCTTGGGCAAGGACAAAGTCACCGCGGTGATGATGCCCACGGTCTACACCTCGGATCTGTCGCTCCGCGAAGCCAAGGCCCAGGCCGATCACCTCGGCGTCGAATACCACGTACTGCCGATCGAAGGCATTTACGAGGCCTTTACCGACGCGTTGGCACCGGTGTTCGCCGGCCGCGAGCCGGATATCACCGAAGAGAACCTGCAGTCGCGCGCCCGCGGCGTGCTGCTCATGGCGATGTCCAACAAGACTGGCAAGCTGCTGCTTTCCACGGGCAACAAGAGCGAGATGGCAGTCGGTTACGCCACCCTCTACGGCGATATGTGCGGTGCGTACGCCCCGCTGAAGGATGTCTACAAGACCACGGTCTACGCCTTGTCGCATTGGCGCGCGGCGATCGACGGCGCCATTCCGATGGCCGTCATCGACCGACCGCCGTCGGCCGAACTGCGCCACGAGCAAACCGACCAGGATTCGTTGCCGCCCTATGACGAGCTGGACGCCATCCTCGAACAGTTCATCGAAGGCGAAGCCTCGGCCGAGGACATCATCGCCGCCGGCCACGACGACGCCACCGTGCGCCGGGTGATCCGCATGGTCTTCATCAACGAGTTCAAGCGCCGCCAGGCCGCCCCCGGCCCGCGTGTCACCACCAAGGCCTTCGGCCGCGAGCGGCGGTATCCGATCACCTCCGGCTGGCGGTGATAAGGATATGTGGGAGCCGCTTCAGCGGCGAAGAGCCAACGGAGCGGTGTCGCCGCAGGCCGTATCGCCGCAGGCCGTGTCGCCGGCATAGCCGGCTCCCACACAGAGTTCGCATGGCCAGGTCCTAACGACCTCGGAACAAAAAAAAGCCGGCTTTCGCCGGCTTTTTCCGTTTGATCGCCAGATCAACCGATCAATGGTGACCGGAGAACGGGATCGCCTTGCGCCAGATCGACGGGCTGTGCGGCCACGACGCGTCGGTCAGGTAGGGATGGTTCGGGTAGTTCAGGGCCAGCACCTTGCGGGTCTGCTCGGCCAGCGGCTTGCGGTCCAGGGCATCGTAGCTGCGCGTGAGAATCGCCAGGGCGTCGGCGGTCTCCGGCGACTGCTGGTAATGCTCGACCACGTACTGGGCGCGGTCCGCCGAGGCGATATAAGCCTTCGTGCGCAGGTAGTACTCGGCCACGTTGACTTCGAACTGGGCCAGCTGGTTGCGCAGGAAGATCATGCGCTGACGGGCATCCGTCGCGTAGGCACTGTTCGGATACCGGCGGGTAAGCTGGCTGAAATCGTCGAACGAGGTCAGGTTGAAACCCTGGTCGCGACGGGTCGAAGCCGTATTTCCACGCTGCAGGTAGCGCTCGATCAGGCCGCCGGTACGATCGAAATTGATCATGCCGCGCAGGTAATAGGCATAATCTGCATGCTTGTGGGTCGGAAACGTCTTGATGAAGCGATTAATCGTGGAGTACGCGTCATCCGGCTTGTTGTCTTTGTACTGCGCGTAGGCCAGTTCGATCTGGGCCTGCTCATTGACGTCACCGGACGGGAAGCGCGCAATCAGGCGCTGGTAGCCCTTCTCGGCGGCTGAATAGTCCGAATACTCCAGCGAATTGTGAGCCGTCGCATAGAGCCGGTCTTCCGGCATCGTATCGATAGTCTCCTTTTTGCTGCGGAACATCGAGCAGGCGCTCATCGACAGGGCGAGGACGAGCAGAATGGTGATCTTGGTTGCACGCATTGAGAGAGTTCGGATGCTTGAGCGAAAAGGCATGATAGCCGAAACCGGCCATGGGCCGGGCGGGGCGGTATGACGACGTTACGACATGAAGCCCTTGTGCCGGTGACGGCGGCTGGACGGCGTTTCGACCAGACGGTGGCCGAGATGTTCCCCGATTATTCCCGATCCCGCCTCACAGGGTGGATCAAGGACGGGAAAGTGTTGCTGGACGGGGCCCGCGCGGCGCCGCGGCAGCTCGTCCGGGGGGGTGAGAAGGTCGAGCTGGAGGCGGAGCTGGAGAACGAGGTTCACGCCCAGCCCGAGGACATCGCCCTCGATATCCGTTTCGAGGACGACGACCTGATGGTGGTCGACAAGCCCATGGGCCTGGTGGTCCACCCCGGGGCGGGCAATCCCACGGGCACCATGCTCAACGCCCTTCTGCACCACAATCCAGGCCTGGCGGAGCTGCCACGCGGCGGCATCGTGCACCGCCTGGACAAGGACACGGCGGGGCTGATGGTGGTCGCCAAGACCCTCGCCGCGCATACGCGCCTGGTGGAAATGCTTTCCCGCCACGAGGTCCATCGCCAGTACGAGGCGGTCGTGCTCGGCACGATGGTGGCCGGCGGCACGGTGGATCAGCCGATCGGGCGTCACCAGCATGACCGGCTCAAGCAGGGCGTTCGCGACGTGATCGATGGCGGCAAGGAGGCGGTGACCCATTATCGTGTCCGTGAGCGCTTTCGTGCCCACAGCCTCATCCAGTGCAACCTGGAGACCGGCCGCACCCACCAGATTCGCGTACACATGGCCCATGTGGGCCATCCGCTGGTTGGCGACCAGCTCTACGGCAACGGCCTGCGCCTCCCGCGCGGGGCCAGCCAGGAGCTGATCGACGCCTTGCGCGGCTTCCGTCGCCAGGCGCTGCATGCGGAGAAACTGGGCTTCGACCACCCGATCACCGGCGAATACCTCGAGTTCGACTCGCCCCGTCCGGACGATCAGGACGCGCTGATCGAGGCGCTGCGCGCCGATACCGTGCTCCACCCGATCGAGGATTGAGGGTGGACGCCGACTGGATCGTCCCGGACTGGAAGGCGCCGGCCGGCGTCGGCGCCGCCGTTTCCACGCGGCGGGGCCCCGGTGTCTCGGAGGCCCCGTACGACCGGCTGAACCTGGGACTTCGCTCCGGCGACGATCTCGCCGCGGTCGAAGTCAATCGGCGGGCCCTGGCGGAAACGTTGGAATTGCCCGCGCCGCCCCTATGGCTGCGCCAGGTGCACGGCATCGCGGTGGTCGAGTCCACCGCTGCCGGGGACGATGAGCCGGTCGCGGACGCCTCCGTCGCACGTGGTCCGGGCCAGGTGCTGGCCATCCTTACGGCGGATTGCCTGCCTGTACTGCTGGTGTCGGCCGATGGCCAGACGATCGGCGCAGCCCATGCCGGCTGGCGTGGGCTGGCGGCAGGGGTACTTGAAAACACGGTCGCGACGATGGCGGCCGATGGTGTCCAGGCCTGGCTCGGGCCGGCTATCGGTGCATCGTCATACGAAGTGGGCGAGGAGGTCCGCGCGGCGTTTGTCGACGGCGACGCTGGCGCGGCGCAGGCCTTTGCCGCCACCCGGCCAGGTCACTGGCATTGCGACCTTTACCTGTTGGCGCGGCGCAGGCTGGCTACGGCCGGTGTGCCGCAGGTGTCCGGCGGCGGCTTCGACACCCTCACCGACGAGCGGCTCTACTCGTACCGCCGCGATGGCGCGAACAGCGGCCGTTTCGCCTCGCTGATCTGGACCGGGGCCTAAGGCGCCGTCATCGGCGTCTGTACGTAGATCTCCGGCTTCACCTTGGGCGGTTCGGTGAGTGCGTGCAGGAAAGCGTTTCGCCAGGTGGTGATGTCGTTGCGTTCGAGCACGTCCATCATCGACTGCCAACGCATGCGGCGTTCCTTGAGCGGCATTTCCAGGGCGCGCTTCAGGGCCTCGGACACTTCGTCCAGGTCCGACGGGTTGACCAGCAAGGCCGCGTCCAGCTCCTGGGCGGCTCCGGCGAAGCGTGACAACACCAGTACGCCGGGATCCTGCGGGTCCTGGCAGGCGACATATTCCTTGGCGACCAGGTTCATGCCGTCGCGCAGGGGCGTGACCAGGCCTACCTTGGCCACGCGGAAGTAGCCCGCGAGCACCTTATGGGCAAATGACTTGTTTACGTAGCGGATCGGTACCCAGTCCGGCTCGGCGTACTGACCATTGATATGGCCGGCACTGCGTTCGAGTTCACGACGCAGCGAGCGGTACTCGGGCACATCGGAACGTGACGGCGGGGCGATCTGCAGCAGCGATACGCGGCCGCGCATTTCCTTGTAATCGCGGAGCAGGCGCGCAAAGCCGTCGAATCGCTCGGGCAGGCCCTTCGAATAATCCAGGCGATCCACGCCGATGATCAGCGAGCGATCGTCCATGCTCGCCCTGAGCTTGGCCACGGCGCCGCTGTCTTCGGCGCGATGGGCCAGTTCGACTGCTTCGGCGGTATCGATACTGATAGGAAACACGCCCGCACGGAATATGCGCCCGTTGGCCGCGCGGATACGGCCACCGGTGCGCATGGCTGCGCCCAGTTCGTGCAGGAAATAATCCTCGAGGGCGCGCAGGTCGCGCTGCGTGTGCAGGCCAACGAGGTCGTACGAGGCCAGCGGCTCGAGCAGCTCGCGATGTCGCGGCAGGGTGATCAGCAAGCCAGCCGCCGGTAACGGCGTGTGCAGGAAGAAGCCGATCCGGTTCTCGACACCGAGTTCGCGCAGCATCGCCGCCAGCGGGATCAGGTGGTAGTCGTGCACCCAGATGATGTCGTCTTTCTTGAGCAGCTTGGCCACACGCTTGGCGAACATCCGGTTGACCCGGAGATAGCCTTCGAGATGGTCGCGGCGGTAGTCGACGAGGTCGGCGCGATAGTGGAACAGTGGCCAGAGCGCACGATTGGCGAAGCCACTGTAATAGTCGTCATGATCCGCCTTGGACATGTCGATGGTGGCGTAGCTGATGTGGCCGTCGGCCACCTCGTGCAGTTCCTTGCCGGTCTCGGCGGCGATGTTGCCGCTCCAGCCGAACCAGAGGCCGCCCATTTCCTGCAGCGCCGCGTTCATTGCGGACGCCAATCCGCCGGTCTGCGTCTGCTTAGGTAGCGCAACGCGATTGGAAATGACGACTAGTCGGCTCATGTTGCGCTTGCGGCTCCTTGCGACAGCCTGGCTTTCACGGAATCCAGCCAAGCTTGAACGTCGGCCGGGCTAGACAATGTGAACGCCGCTTGTGACGGTGTTCTTGCGCCTATGCGAACGGATGCGCCGCCGCGGGCGTTGACCACCGCGAAACCGTGTTCATCGGTGAGGTCGTCACCCAGATAGACCGGGCGCCGGCCCTGGAACGGTGGCTCGTCGAGGAAGGCGACGACCGCCACTCCCTTATCCATGCCGCGTGGCTTGAACTCGAATACGTAGCTGCCCGGCTGTAGTTCGAATCCGGGAAAGCGAGCGACGATCTCCGGTGCGCGACGGGCCAGTTCGGGCTCGTACTCCGGCCGTTCGCGGCAATGCCAGGCAACCGACCAGCTCTTGTCCTCCACGCGCACGCCCGGCAGCTCGGCGGCGACCGCGTGGACGGTCTCGCGAAGCCGCGCCAGTTCGGCCGCGTCGACCGGCAGGGTGATCACCTTGCCTGTCGCATCGCGTCGCTCCATGCCGTGCTGTCCGGCCGCAGCCCAGCGCGGGCGTCCGAAGATGCGGTCCAGTCCGTTGATCGCCCGGCCGCTGACCAGGGCCATCGCGCCGCCCAGTGCCGTGTGGAGGGCATCGAGCGTGTCCAGCAGGCCGTCAGCCAGGGCGACGCCTTCGGGATCGTCGGCGAACGCGAGGAGGGTGCCGTCGGCATCCAGGAACAGCGCAGTCCCGGCGTCGATCAGGTCGGTACCCGGCTGGGGCAGTATGTCGCGGCTGGCTGTCACGGTGGCTCCATGGGGCGGCGATCCCCTGAGGATGCCGGGTGCGGTGTGAAAAAAGCGGAGGAAGGCGCGCTGCGCTTGCTCTTCACCGTTGAAGGAGCACGCTTCAACCCGCATCTGTTTGGCCAGAGGCGGTCGCGGGGAGGGCCCGGGGCGCGCCAGAACCTTTGGGAGAACCATCGATGCGTATGGATAAACTCACGTCGCGATTCCAGCAAGCGCTGGCCGACGCCCAGTCGCTGGCCGTCGGCCGCGACAACAACATGCTCGAGCCGGCGCACGTGCTGGCTGCGCTGCTCGACCAGCAAGGCGGTTCGACGGGCCCGCTCCTCACACAGGCTGGGGTCAACGTGCCTGCCCTGCGTCAGCGCGTGGGTGAAATCCTCGATCGGCTGCCTCGTGTCAGCGGCGAGGAAGGCAACATCAACCTCGGCAATGACCTCAACCGCCTGCTCAACCTCACCGACAAGCTGGCCCAGCAGCGCGGCGATCAGTTCATCGCCAGCGAGTTGTTCGTCCTTGCCCTGTTGGAGGATCGCGGGGAGGTCGGCGGTGCGCTGAAGGCGGCCGGTGCGACGAAGGAGCGGCTGGAAGCCGCGATCGACAAGCTGCGCGGCGGTGAAAAGGTGCAGTCGGAGAATGCCGAAGAACAGCGCCAGGCGCTGGAGAAGTTCACGATCGACCTGACCGAGCGCGCCGAGGCTGGCAAGCTCGATCCGGTGATCGGTCGCGACGAGGAAATCCGCCGCACCATCCAGGTCCTGCAGCGCCGTACCAAGAACAACCCCGTGCTCATCGGCGAACCCGGCGTGGGCAAGACGGCCATTGTCGAAGGTCTCGCCCAGCGCATCGTCAATGGCGAAGTACCCGAAGGCCTGCGCGACAAGCGCGTGCTCTCGCTCGACATGGGTGCCCTCATCGCTGGCGCGAAGTTCCGCGGCGAGTTCGAGGAGCGCCTGAAAAACGTCCTCAATGACCTCTCCAAGCAGGAAGGCCGGGTCATCCTTTTCATCGATGAATTGCATACGATGGTCGGCGCGGGCAAGGCCGATGGCGCGATGGATGCGGGCAACATGCTCAAGCCCGCGCTGGCGCGCGGTGAGCTGCATTGTATCGGCGCGACCACGCTCGACGAATACCGCAAGTACGTCGAAAAGGATGCCGCGCTCGAGCGCCGCTTCCAGAAAGTCTACGTGGGCGAGCCCAGTGTCGAGGACACCATTGCGATCCTGCGTGGCCTGAAGGAGCGCTATGCCGTGCATCACGGCGTCGAGATCACTGACCCGGCGATTGTCGCCGCGGCGACGCTCTCCGCGCGCTACATTCCCGACCGCCAGCTGCCGGACAAGGCCATCGACCTGATGGATGAGGCCGCGTCGCGTATTCGCATGGAGATCGACTCCAAGCCGGAAGAGCTCGATCGCCTCGAGCGCCGCCTCATCCAGCTCAAGATCCAGCGCGAAATGCTGAAGAAAGAGCAGGACGACGAATCGAAGCAGCGCCTGGCCACACTCGAGTCCGATATCGAAAAGCTCGACCGCGAGTTCTCCGACCTCAACGAAGTGTGGAAGTCGGAAAAGGCCATGCTCCAGGGAACCACCAAGGTAAAGGAGCAGATCGAGTCCGCGCGTCTCGAACTCGAAGCCGCCCAGCGCCGCCAGGACTATGCGGCCATGAGCGAGATCCAGTACGGCCGCCTGCCGGCGCTCGAGGCGCAACTCGCCGCTGCGCAGCAGGCCGAGAAGCAGGATTTCACGCTGCTGCAAGATCGGGTCACCGCCGAGGAGATCGCCGAAGTGGTCGCCCGCTGGACAGGCATTCCCGTGGCGAAGATGCTCGAAGGCGAGCGCGAAAAGCTGCTGCAGATGGAAAGTGCGTTGCATTCGCGCGTGGTCGGCCAGGAAGAAGCGGTGAAGGCGGTCTCCGATGCGATTCGTCGTGCGCGTGCGGGGCTGTCCGATCCGAATCGCCCCTACGGCTCGTTCCTGTTCCTCGGTCCTACCGGCGTCGGCAAGACGGAGCTGTGCAAGGCGTTGGCCGATTTCCTCTTCGATACGCAGGACGCGATGATTCGTATCGACATGAGCGAATTCATGGAGAAGCATTCGGTGAGTCGCCTGGTCGGCGCACCTCCGGGGTATGTCGGATATGAAGAGGGCGGCTACCTCACCGAAGCCGTTCGTCGCCGTCCGTACAGCGTGATCCTGCTCGACGAGGTGGAAAAGGCGCATCCGGATGTATTCAACATCCTGTTGCAGGTACTCGACGATGGCCGCCTCACGGATGGCCAGGGTCGCACGGTGGACTTCCGCAACACCGTCATCGTCATGACCTCGAACCTGGGGTCGAACCTGATCCAGGAGCAGGCCGGCGACAGCGAAGCCGACTACATGCAGATGAAGGCCTCGGTGCTCGGTGTGGTGCAGGCGCACTTCCGCCCGGAGTTCATCAATCGTCTGGACGATCTCGTCGTGTTCCGTCCGCTGGACAAGAAGCAGATTCGTTCGATCGCGCGTATTCAGTTGGCTTACCTGGGTAAGCGCCTGGCCGAGCGTCAGCTCGGACTCGACGTGACCGATCGTGCGCTGGACCTGCTGGGCTCGGCCGGTTTCGATCCTGTCTATGGCGCACGTCCCTTGAAGCGGGCGATCCAGCAGCAGTTGGAGAACCCGTTGGCGCAGCGGATCCTGCAAGGCCTGTTCACGCCCGGCCAGACCGTACGCGTGGATTCGGACGGCAACCACCTCAACTTCGAGGCGGTGTAACCGATCCCTCGCCGCAACGCCCTATGTAGGAGCCGATTCATCGGCGATGCTTTCGCCAGCACCCTTCGCCGATGAATCGGCTCCTACACAGAGCCGCCGCCTGGACAAAGCCTTCGCTAGAACCTGAAGCCCGCCTTCGCGTACATATACCGCCCGTTGAATCCGAACGGGGATAGCGCTGAGTACTGCAGGCCGCTTGCAAAGTCCTCACCCGTATTGGTCCTGCTCACGCGGGTCGGGTACTGGTTGGTGACGTTATCCACGCCGAGGGTGAAGTTCCACGCATCCAGCGCGTAACCCACCGACGTGTTCAACAACCATCGCGCGGAGAAGGTCTGGTCTGTAGTGGGGTCGGTGTTCACGCGGGTGACCGAGCCGTAACGGGTCAGGTCCGCGTGCGCATTGAAGCTGGCAATGGCCCAGTCCGCACCGAACAGCAGCTTCGTGCGCGGCGTGGCCTTGGTCAGGATGCCCTGGCTCGAACGACCGAACAGCTCGATCGGGTCGGTCGAGTTGGCCTGCAGCACCTCGGGCGTCGCACCCACCGAGAGCACCTTCACCTTGTTGTAGTTGCCGCTGGCGAGCAGGTTCACCTGTCCCCACGACGTGGTCGGGATGCGGTAGTTCAGCACCAGGTCCGCACCACGCGTACGTGTTGCCGCGGCGTTGGCGAAGTACTGGATCGCCGTGACCTGCTGGCCCGGCACGATGCTGTTGAAGTACGCGGCGAGCAGCGGATCGGTGAGGCTGATCGTGTCGGAGTAGAGGATCTGATGCCAGATGCGGATCTGGTAAACATCCAGCGTGGCGCTGAAATCCGCGATCGGTTCCCATACCGCGCCGAGACTGTAGTTTGCCGACTTCTCCGGCTTGAGCGGTTTGGCGCCGAGTGCGATGGCGGCGGGGTCCGATGTACGGTACGTGCCTGTCTGCGCGAGCTGACCGGTTGTCGGGTCGATGATCGTCACGACGGACTGGTAGTTCTGCTGCGCCAGCGAAGGTGCACGGAAACCATTCGATACGGTACCGCGCAGGGCGAAGGTCGGGGTGAACTGATAGCGCCCGGAGATCTTGCCCGAGCGCGTCGAACCCGCGTCGCTGTAATGCTCGTACCGACCCGCAACGCCAGCCGAGAACCGGTCGGTGATGTCATTCTCGAGATCGACGTAGAGTGCCTCGCTATGCCGCGTGAAGCTGCCGGCTGCCTCGGGAGAAAGGCCTGGAAACACCTGCGAGCCACCGGCGTAGGGCGTGGTTGTGCCGGGGATCAAGGTGTTCTGGTCGAAGAAGTACGAGGTCGGGTCACCGGCATCGATCTGATACTTCTCCTTGCGATATTCCGCGCCAAAGGCAAGCGTCAGCGGGTTCTTCAGCCAGCCGACATTGAGGTCCTTGCCGATGTCGATGTTGGCCAGGGCCTGCGAGTTCTTGAAGGTGCCGGCATTGAAGTACGTCGGCGACGAACCGGTGGTGTAGAACAGGTTGGTGTTGACGCTGTTCTGGATGTCGAAGCCTAGGTTGTTGATGCCGTAATTGCCGGATGCGTCCCAGCGCCACCCATTATCGGTGACCCCCTTCACGCCGAGCACGGCGCTGGTGTCGTTGGTGTGGTTGACGATCTGCGGGAGAAATCCGTTGGGGTAGATCTCCGGCACGTTGCGGGCGTTGGCGGCCGCACGGTAGTAACCGTTCGAGGTGACATCGCGGCGACTCATGGTGAGGAAGCCGTAGACATCGATGTTGTGTGCCACCTCGTACTGAAAGTTGGTCAGTGCCTGGTAGGTCTTTACCGCCGGGTCGCCATAGCGCTGGTGGGCCACGTTGCCATCGGCGGCTTCGTCGGGCGTGTACAGCGACAGCGGTGAGCGCCGGTTGGTGTTCATCGAGTTCTGGTAATTCCACGCCACGCGAAGCCAACCCTTCGCATCCGCACCTTTGCCACCCAGATCGATGCCCATGGAACCGTCGACACCATTGGTGGCGCCATCACGCTTGCTCATGATGCCGCCATTGACGTTGATGCTGTTCTTGCCTTCGCCGGCGCCATGCTTGAGCACGATGTTGATCACGCCGGCAATGGCATCGGAGCCGTACTGCGCGGCAGCGCCATCGCGGAGAACTTCGATGTGGTCGATCGCCGAGATCGGAATGGAATTGAGGTCGGCGGGTGCGGCTCCGCGGCCAACGGAATTGTTGTAATTGACCAGCGCCGACGTGTGGTAGCGCTTGCCGTCGACGAGCACGAGCGTGGCGTCGGGCGACAGGCCACGCAGGCTCGCCGGCCGGATGGCATCGTTGCCGTCGTTGATGGCCGGGCGCGGGAAGTCCAGCGAGGGCAACAGCCGCCCCAGCGCCGTGGCGAGGTCGGTCGCGCCACTGGATGTGAGGTCCTTGGGCGTGAGCACGTCGATCGGCGACAATGACTCCGCTTCGGTGCGGTTGGTACTGCGCGTACCGGTCACCACCACCTGGTCGAGCTGGTGCGCTTGCTTGGCGTCCGGGGGCGGTGTCGTGTCCTGGGCGTAACCGGGCGTCACGATCATGAGTCCGAGGGCGGGGAGCCAGAAGCTGGCCGCCGGCTTGCGTCGAGAGGTCTTGCCTGTCGTCATCGATGGGTCCCCAAGGCGAGCTAGGCACGCAGGGCGGGAGTGCCCCGCGGACGCGGTGGAAATGCCGCGCTGGGATCGACGCTAGGCACTCTCGCTGCAGCGCGTCAACCGATTCGTCACGTACGCGCCATAATGGTGAAACAAGAGTATGAAAACACCTATTTTCAAGGTGTTGGCACGGAGTTGGCTTATTTCACTCCATTGGTGCAATGCAAAAGTATTCCGGCCCGGAGCTTCCGGGCAGATAATCGCCGGCTAACGTTCAGAGAACCGCCCCATGCCCATCTATGAGTTCCAGTGCAAAGCCTGCGGACACCGTTTCGAGCGCTTGCAGAAGATGTCCGACGCCGACCCCACGGTCTGCCCCGACTGCGGCGAACCTCAGGTGGGTCGCATGCTCAGTGCGCCGCAGTTCCGCCTGGCCGGCGGCGGCTGGTATGAGACCGACTTCAAGAAAGACGGGGACAAGAAGAAAAATCTTGCGGAGGGCTCCTCCGGGGCGCCGGCACCCGCCGCCGCTGCCGCACCCGCCGCCACGCCTGCGGCGCCGCCGGCCGCGGCCTCTCCGGCACCTGCCGCCAAGGGCGATGGCTGAACAGGGGTAACGCGCTTTCGCACGGCATTCAAAGCGCGTTGCAATTTCTTGCGCTAGCGTACCTCCACCATTGGAGTAACTAAGGGGTGGCGGTATGCGTGCTGTGCTGGGTGGCCTTGCCTTCGTGGCAATGGCAGTGACGATGGCTGCGGTGTCGCCGGTGGCGCACGCGCAGCGCGGGACGATCGACTGCGGAAGCGGCGACAACAAGCCGGGGCGCTGTCCGGTCCGGTGGCGCGACGCACAGTTGGTCCGACAGGACTCCAAAGCCGCTTGCGTGCGCGACCGGACCTGGGGCTTCGATCGCCAGGCCAACGCCATCTGGGTGGACCGCGGATGCCGCGGCATCTTTGCCGAGGCCGGCGGCTGGGGCGGTGGTCGTCCGGGCGGCGACGATCGTCCGGGTTGGGACGATGGCCGGCCGGGCCCGGGCCCGGGCTGGGGTGGTGGCGGTCCGCAGCGCACGATCGACTGCGGTAGCCACAACGGTGGCTACGGCCATTGCAACGTCGATACGCGTTACGCGCGTCCGCGCCTGATTCGCCAGGAATCGGATGCGCGCTGCCAGGAAGGCTACAGCTGGGGTGTCGACCGCGACGGCATCTGGGTCGATAAGGGCTGCCGCGGCATCTTCTCCGTGGGCGGTCGCTAAGCGCCGAAACGCCAGGCGGGACCCCGGGTCGTGGTACGATCCGGGGTCTACCCAACGAAGCTTCAAGCGCATGCGCAGCCATTTTTGCGGACTCATCGACGAGTCGCTGATCGACCAGAACGTCACCCTTTGCGGTTGGGTGAATACCCTTCGCCTGCAGAGCCACGTGGCCTTTGTCGACCTGCGCGATCACGAGGGCATCGCCCAGGTGGTGATCGAACGCGAGAACGCCGATGCCTTCGCTATTGCCGGCGAACTGGGCTACGAATACTGCATCAAGGTTACCGGCCAGGTTCGCAAGCGCCTCGCAGCCAACGACAAGCTGAAAACCGGTACCGTCGAGCTCATCGCCGACAAGGTCGAAATCCTCAACGCCGCCCGTGACCTTCCGTTTGCGCTGCACGAGACGCCGAACGAAGACATGCGGATGACCTACCGCTATCTCGACCTGCGTCGTCCGGAAATGCAGCAGATGATGCGCACCCGGACCAAGCTGGTCCGCGAGCTGCGCCGTTACCTGGATACCGCAGGCTTCCAGGACATCGAAACCCCGATCCTGACCAAGGCCACGCCGGAAGGTGCGCGCGACTACCTGGTGCCCAGCCGCGTGCACCCGGGACAGTTCTATGCGCTGCCGCAGTCGCCGCAGCTGTTCAAGCAGATCCTCATGATGGCCGGCTTCGATCGCTACTATCAGATCGCCCGCTGCTTCCGTGACGAAGATCTGCGCGCCGACCGCCAGCCGGAATTCACCCAGCTCGACCTCGAGTTCGCCTTCGTCGAAGAGCGTGACGTCCAGGATTTCGTCGAGGACCTGATCCGCCACGTGTTCCGCGAAGTGCGCCAGGTCGAACTCGACGCCAGTTTCCCGCGCATGACCTACGAAGAGGCCATGCGCCGCTTCGGTTCGGACAAGCCGGACCTGCGCATCCCCCTCGAGCTGACTGACGTCGCCGAGGCGGTTAAGCACGTCGAGTTCAAGGTGTTCTCCGGTCCGGCCAACGATCCGGCTGGCCGCGTGGCCGCGCTGCGCGTGCCCGGTGCCGCCGATCTTTCCCGCAAGGACATCGACGGCCTGGCCGAGTACGCAGGCAAGTATGGTGCGAAGGGCCTGGCCTGGCTGAAGGTCGACGACCTCGCCAAGGGCCGCGAGGGCATCAATTCGCCGGTGGCCAAGTTCCTCGACGACACGGCACTCGAGCAGGTGCTGGCACTCACTGGCGCCGCTACCGGCGACATCGTGTTCTTCGGCGCGGGTAGCTGGAAAACCGTTACGGATTTCATGGGTGCGCTTCGCCTCAAGCTCGGTCGTGACCGCGGTATGGTCGAAAACACGTGGAAGCCACTGTGGGTCACGGACTTCCCGATGTTCGAATACGACGCGGAGGAGCAGCGTTACGTCGCCCTCCATCATCCGTTCACCGCGCCCAAGGTGGACGACATTGCCGACCTTCGCGCCAACGCTGCCATCTCGGTGAGCCGCGGTTACGACATGGTCCTCAACGGCGCTGAAATCGGCGGCGGCTCGATCCGTATCCATCGCCCTGACATGCAAAGTGCCGTGTTCGAGCTACTTGGCATCAGCGCGGACGAGGCCGAGGCCAAGTTCGGCTTCCTGCTCAAGGCGCTGCGCATGGGCGCGCCGCCCCACGGCGGCCTGGCATTCGGTATCGACCGCATTGCCGCCCTCATGGCCGGTACCGAATCCATCCGCGATGTCATCGCCTTCCCGAAGACCACCAGCGCGCAGGACCTCATGACCGACGCCCCGTCGCCGGTTTCCGAGCCGCAGCTGAAGGAACTTCACGTTCGCGTCGCCATGGAGCCGAAGGCCTGACCGGCGCCGCCCACCGATGACCGACAACCTGCCCGAAGTCCTGCTGCTCCACGGTCTGTGGATGCGGGGCTTCGCCATGGCGATGCTCCATCGGCGACTGCGCGAGGAAGGTTTCAGCGTTCACCAGTTCGAATACATGAGCGTGGCCGCGCCGCCGGAGCAGGCGATCAACCGGCTGCGCAAGCGGATCCGCAGCCTTGGGCCGGGCCCGGTCCATGTGGTCGGTCATAGCCTTGGCGGCATCCTGGCCCTGCTTGCCTGCAGGGATGACGATTTGCCGCAGGGACGGATCGTCTGCCTCGGTTCACCACTCAACGGCAGCGGTGCGGCACGGGGACTCACCCATCGCTGGGGTGGCGACATGCTGCTCGGCCGCTCGCGCGAACTGCTCGAGCACGGCCTGGATCGCTGGGATGGCGCGCGCGAGGTCGGCATGATCGCTGGCCGCATGCCCGTTGGCCTGGGCGCCTTCGTCGGGGCGCTGGGCGACGAGCACGACGGCTCCGTTGGCGTGGAAGAGACCCGCCTGCCAGGTCTGGCCGGCCATTGCGTACTGGAAACCAGCCATTCCGGGATGCTGGTCTCGGCGGATGTCGCAAGGCAGGTCGCCGTTTTCCTCCGCGACGGGCGGTTCGACACCCCCTTAGCCCCTTAACGTGATTGCGGCTAGAATCGCGCCCTCGTCCGTCCGGTAAAGCCAGGAAACGCACATGGGTAGAGGCCCGTCCATCGAAGGTCGCAAGAACGCCGAAGACGCCAAGCGCGCCAAGGTGTTCACCAAGCTGATCCGAGAAATCACTATCGCCACCCGTGGCGGCGTGCCCGACCCCAACGGGAATCCGCGCCTGCGCGCGGCCGTGGACAAGGCCCTGGCCGCCAACATGACCAAGGACACCATCGACCGTGCGATCAAGCGCGGCTCGGGTGCCGAGGGTGGCGCCGATGTGCACGAGGTCCGCTACGAGGGTTACGGCCCGGCAGGCACGGCGCTGATCATCGACTGTGTCACCGACAACCAGACCCGCACGGTGGCTGACGTCCGCGCCGCGCTGACCAAGCTCGGCGGCAACCTGGGCACGACCAACTCGGTGGCCTTCCAGTTCACCCGCGTCGGCCAGGTCGTCGTCCACACCGGCGGGGACGCCGATGTCGAGGCAAAGCTCGAGGAAGCGGCGATCGAGAACAACGCCGAAGACATCGTGATCGAGGACGGCATCGGCACGGTGCTGCTGGCCGCCGATCCGATCGCCGTCGAAGCCATGCGCAAGGCGCTTGCCGCCGGCGGCTTCGACATCGACGGTTCCGATGTCGTCATGCGCCCGAACGGGCCGCTGGTCACGCCCTCGGGCGAGGCCCTCGAGCATTTCGAGAAGCTGCTGACGCGCCTGAACGATCTCGACGACGTGGACGAGGTTTATCACAACGCCATCCTGCCCAGCCAGGATGCGGAAGACGCGTGAGCTCGTGAACCCTTCGCTGTCATGACCCGCATTCTCGGTATCGATCCGGGCAGCCAGCGCACGGGTGTGGGCGTGATCGACGTGGCCGACAACGGCACGTTGACCCACATCTGGCACGGCGCGCTCGTCATCGGCGGAGAGGCCACCTTTCCGCTGCGCCTCAAACGCATCTTTGACGAGCTTTGCGCCATCATCGGCGAGCATGGTCCGGCCGAAGCCGCGATCGAGCGTGTCTTCATGGCGCGTAACCCGGACTCGGCTCTCAAGCTGGGTCAGGCGCGAGGCGCGGCCATCGTTGCCATGGTCAGCCAGGGAGTTGTCGTGCACGAATACGCGGCGACCGAGGTCAAGCAGGCGGTGGTCGGAACCGGCCGCGCCGAAAAGACCCAGGTCCAGCACATGATCGGGTTGATCCTCGGCATCAAGGGTCCGCTTCAGGCGGATGCCGCCGATGCGCTGGCGATCGCTGTCGCCCATGCGCACACCCGGTCCAGTATTGAACGCGTGGGTATCCCGCGCACGGCATGGAGACGTCGCCGATGATCGGCCGACTGCGCGGAACCCTCATCAGCAAGCAGCCGCCTTCGCTGCTCATCGAGGTGGGTGGCGTCGGTTACGACGTCGACGCCCCGATGTCGACCATCTACGACCTTCCGGCGACGGGTAAGGAAGTCACCCTCCTTATCCATTACGCGGTACGAGAGGATGGCGTCTCGCTCTACGGGTTCCTCCGCGAGAACGACCGGGCCATGTTCCGTCACCTGCTCAAGGTGAGCGGCATCGGCGCGAAGATTGCCCTGGCGGTGCTTTCGGGCGTCTCCACGGATGATCTGTCGCGACTGGTCCATGCGGGTGATGTCGTCGCGCTGACCAAGATCCCCGGAATCGGCAAGAAGACCGCCGAGCGTATGGTGGTCGAGCTGCGCGATCGGGTCGATGCGGTAGGTATACGCCTGCCTTCGACGATCGTCGGTGAAGCCGCGCCGGCCGATCCGGTGGCCGAGGCCACCGTCGCCCTTCAGCAACTCGGTTACAAGCCTGTGGAAGCTTCGCGCCTCGTGCAGAAAGTCGCCGCCGATGGCGACACCGCCGAAGCCATTATTCGCAAGGCGCTACGCGCCGCGCTGGGAAGTTGAACCATGGGTCAGCATAGCCACGCTGAAGAGTTGCGCAACGCGCACGGCAAGAAGCTCGCCGCGCTTGCGCTCGGTGCCATCGGCATCGTCTTCGGCGACATCGGTACGAGTCCGCTGTATACGATGAAGGAAACGCTCGGTACGCATGGCATGACGCCGCAACCGATGGCTGTGCTCGGCGTGTTGTCGCTGATCTTCTGGTCGTTGCTGATGGTGATTTCGCTCAAGTACGTCACCTTCGTCATGCGCGCGGACAACAAGGGAGAGGGCGGCATCATGGCGCTGATGGCCCTGGCTCAACGCAGCGTGGCTGGTTCGCCGCGCGCCCGTTGGGTGCTGGCGGCCATCGGTATCTTCGGCGCCTCGCTCTTCTACGGCGATGGCGTGATCACGCCGGCCATGTCGGTCCTTTCGGCGGTCGAAGGTCTGGAGGTTGCCGCGCCATCGTTGGAAACCTATGTGTTGCCGATCTGCCTGGTCATCCTGGTCGCGCTATTCGCCATCCAGCGTCATGGCACCGAGATCGTCGGCAAGGCGTTCGCGCCGGTGATGATCGTCTGGTTCCTCGTCCTGGCGTGGCTCGGCTTGCGTCAGCTCGTCGATCATCCGCAAGTGTTGTATGCCCTCAATCCCGTGTATGCCGTGCGCTTTTTCATGGAGAACGGCAAGCAAGCCTTCATCGCCCTCGGCGGCGTGGTGCTGGCCCTTACGGGTGGTGAGGCGCTGTACGCGGACATGGGTCACTTCGGCAAGAAGCCGATCCGCCTGGCCTGGTTCTTCTTTGTCCTTCCGGCGCTGCTGATCAATTATTTCGGGCAGGGCGCGCTGCTCCTGCACGACCCGAGCGCGATCGAGAATCCGTTCTACAAGATGGTGCCGGAGAGCCTGCTGTACCCGATGATCGCGCTGGCCACGGCATCGGCGGTGATCGCCTCGCAGGCCGTGATCTCGGGCGCCTTCTCGATGACGCGCGAGGCGATGTCGCTGGGCTATTCGCCGCGCATGGCCGTGGTGCATACCTCGCATGAAATGTCCGGGCAGATCTTCGTGCCCTGGGTCAATCGCCTGCTGCTGGTTCTCGTGGTCCTGGCGGTAATCGGATTCCGCTCGTCGAACAACCTCGGTGCCGCCTACGGTATCGCGGTGACCGGCACGATGACGATGACGACGCTGCTGGCGCTGGTCGTCGCGCGTTACCGCTGGCATTGGCACTGGTCCGCGGTCATCACCGTGGGCGTGGTATTCCTTATCGTGGACGTCGCGTTCTTCGGCGCCAACGCGCTCAAGATCGCCCATGGCGGCTGGTTCCCGCTGGTGCTTGGCGTGGTCATCTTCACCGTGATGACGACCTGGCGCCGGGGCAGGGACCTCGTGGTCCGCGAGATCAAGCAGTCCGGTCTCGCACTCGAGCCTTTCGTCGCCAACATTTCGGACCACCCGCCGTTGCGCGTGCCGGGCACGGCCGTGTTCCTCACCGCCAACCAGAATTCCGTGCCGCACGCGATGCTGCACAACCTCAAGCACAACAAGGTGCTGCACGAGCGCAACGTGCTGCTTACCGTGGAGATGCTGGAGACCCCGGTGGCCGAGTACGACGAACGGATGGAAGTCATCGAGTACGGCGGCGGCTTCTACGGGTTGCAGCTGCGCTACGGTTTTGCCGAGGATCCGAACATCCCGGCGTCACTCGGGCGGGCAGGGCCCAAGGGCCTCGACTTCGACATGATGGACACGACGTTCTTCCTGTCCCGCGAAAACATCGTCGCCGACGCCCGCCGTCCGGGCATGGCGCTGTGGCGCGACAAGCTGTTCGCCTTCCTGGCGCGCAACGCGATGCCGGCGACGGCGTTCTTCCAGATCCCGGGCAACCGCCTGATCGAGTTGGGTGCGCAGGTCGAGATCTAGGGAATAGGCCGCTCGCAGACCTGCCATAATGGCGCCCATGTCCGAGCACCGCATCATTTCAGCCACCGCCGCCATGGACGACGATGCGCTGGAAGCCAGCATTCGTCCGAAACGCCTTTCCGAGTATCTCGGCCAGGAGACGGTGCGTGAGCAGATGGCCATCTATATCGAGGCGGCGCGGCGCCGGCAGGGCGCGCTGGACCACGTGCTGATCTTCGGGCCCCCGGGCCTGGGCAAGACCACGCTGTCCCACGTGATCGCCAACGAGTTGGGCGTCAATGTCCGCTCCACCTCGGGCCCGGTGCTCGAGCGGGCGGGTGATCTCGCTGCGCTGCTGACCAACCTCGAGGCAAACGACGTCCTTTTCGTGGACGAAATCCACCGCCTCTCGCCCGTGGTCGAAGAAGTGCTCTACCCGGCGATGGAAGATTTCCAGATCGACATCATGATCGGCGAGGGCCCGGCAGCCCGGTCGATCAAGCTCGATCTCCCGCCTTTCACGCTGATTGGCGCCACCACCCGCGCCGGCCTGCTCACTGGCCCGCTGCGTGACCGTTTCGGCATCATCCAGCGGCTGGAGTTCTATAGCGTGGACGAGCTGACGGCGATCGTCCGTCGTGCGGCCCGCATCTTCAACATCGAATGCGACATGGAAGGGGCCGTGGAGATCGCCCGGCGCTCGCGGGGCACCCCGCGTATTGCCAACCGCCTTCTGCGTCGCGTCCGCGACTTCGCCGAAGTGCGCGGCGACGGCAAGATCACCCATGACCTCGCTCGTGCCGCCACCGACATGCTCCGGGTCGACGCCCTGGGCTTCGACGACCTCGACCGCCGCCTGTTGAAGACCATTATCGAGAACTTCGATGGTGGCCCGGTAGGCGTGGAATCGCTCGCTGCCGCGCTGAGCGAGGATCGCGGCACCCTGGAGGACGTGGTCGAGCCCTACCTGATCCAGCAGGGCTACCTGATCCGCAGCGCCCGGGGCCGCATGGCCTCCGCCAAGGCCTGGCGCCATCTCGGCCTGACCCCGCCGCCGCGCCAGAGCGTGGCCCCGGACCTGTTCTCGGACGACGTATGACGGTTTTCAGCTGGCCTGTCCGTATCTACTGGGAAGACACCGACGCCGGTGGCGTTGTCTACCACTCCAACTACCTGCGCTTCATGGAGCGGGCCCGGACGGAGTGGCTGCGCGCCCAGGGTATCGACCAGGTGGCCCTGCGCGAGGCCTCAAGCCTCGGCTTCGTGGTCCGGGATATGCAGCTCGATTTCCTTCGCCCGGCCCGTCTGAATGATGAACTCCTGGTCAGCGTGGCCGTCAAAGATCGTCGTTCAGCCAGTATGCTGTTCGATCAGGAGATTGTGCGCGGGGGCACGACGCTGGTGCGCGCTACGGTGCGCGCGGCTTGCGTGAACCTCGACACGATGCGACCGGCCCAGATTCCGGCGGACCTGTTCCCCAACGAATTCCCCATTACCTAAGCCATAGATTCCGGCGGAGAGCTTTCAAGCGATGAACGGTGGACTGAACATTTTCAAGCTGGTCGCGGAAGCGAGCCTGCCCGTACAACTGGTCATGCTCCTGCTGCTGGTGTTCTCGTTCCTGTCGTGGGTGATCATCATCCGCAAGTACGGCCAGCTGAAAACCGCCCACGACAATGCCGAGACCTTCGAAGACCGTTTCTGGTCGGGTGCCGACCTGGCCGCCCTGTTTCGTGAGGTAGGCAACCGCGAAGGCCAGCACGGTATCGAGAACGTGTTCGAGGCCGGCTTCCGCGAATTCGCCCGCCAGCGCCAGCGCAGGGTGACCGACGCCAACCGCGTCATGGAAGGCTCCGAGCGCGCCATGCGCGTGGCCGGTACCCGGGAGATCGGCAAGCTCGAGCAGAACCTGGAGTTCCTCGCCAACGTCGGCTCGATCAGCCCGTACATCGGTCTGTTCGGTACGGTGTGGGGCATCATGGGCGCCTTCCAGGGCCTGGGTGAAATGAAGGACGTGACCATCTCCGTGGTCGCTCCGCACATCTCCGAAGCCTTGATTGCCACGGCCATGGGCCTGTTCGCCGCCATCCCGGCCGTCTGGGCTTACAACCGCTTCGCCACCAAGGTCGAGCGTATCGCCTCGCGCTACGAGGTGTTCCAGGAAGAGTTCTCCTCGGTGCTGCAGCGCCAGATCCACGCCGACGACGTGGCCTGAGCCCGCACCATGGCCCGTAACGTCTACCGCCGCCAGAAGCGGAAGCTGAAGTCCGAGATCAACGTCGTGCCGTACATCGACGTGATGCTCGTGCTGTTGATCATCTTCATGGTCACCACGCCCATGATGAACCTCGGCGTGGACATCCAGCTGCCGCAGACCAATGCGAAGTCCCTCCAGGACAAGAAGGACCCAGTCGTCGTCTCCGTGGACGAGGCCGGCACGATCTACCTCACCGCCAATGGCGCCAAGCGCGAGCCGGTGAGTGCCGACGAGTTCAAGGCCAAGATCACGGCCTTCCACGACGCCAACCCGGAGCTCCAGGTGCTGGTCGCCGGCGACGAGCGCGTGGGCTACGGCAAGGTCTATTCGATCCTCCCGATCCTTCAGGAGGCTGGTGTCTCCAAGATCGGCCTGATGAGCCAGCCGCAGTCGGCGCAGAATGGAAAACCGTAACGGCACGCCCCGCGCGGTCGTCCTCGCCGCGCTTCTGCACCTGGGTATCGTGGCCTTCCTCGGCTTCGCGATCATTCCCTGCACGGACTACGAAAAGTGGGCCGAGGCATTGGGCGTGCCTGCGGAGTGGAATCCGCTGAAGTGTCCGGCGCCGATCCAACTGCCCGGTCAGATCATCGAAGCGACCTTGATCGGCCCGACGGGTGCACCGCCGCCGAAGCACGCGGCCAAGCCGGTGCCGAACACCGTGCCGCCGCCTCCGGCCCAGCCGACGCCGACGCCGCCCCAGCCCGAGAAGCCGAAGGTCGAGACCCTGCCGCCCCCGCCGAAAACGCCCGCCCTGAAGGATCAGGAGAAGGTGGTCGATGACGCCGTGCAGAAGGCCGAGAACGCCAAGCAACTGCAGGAGGAGCAGCAGCGGCAGCGCCAGGCCGAGCTCGATGCCCAGCAGGAAGAGAAGAAAAAAGAGAAGCAGAAACTGGCTGACGATCTCCTCAAGCAACTCGACGCGGCCAAGTCGGTCACCAAGCAGGCGGACAGCAAGAAGAAGCAGGCCGAGCAGCAGCTGAAGGACCTCGAGAACGCCAAGGATGATGGTCGCGAGGACCTGCCCTATGCCGAGAAGGTCCAATCGGGCCAGAACGGCAAGGACAACAGCAAGCAGGCCCTGTACATCGCGGCGATCCAGAACGCGGTGACGCCGAACTGGCTGCGTCCGGACAACATGCCGGATGCCCCGTGCATGGTGCACATCACGCAGATCCCAGGCGGCCAGGTGCTCAGCGCCAAGGCCGACTCCAGCTGTCCTTACGATGCCGCCGGCAAGGCTTCGATCGAAAACGCCGTGCTTCGCGCCCAGCCGTTGCCCTACGCGGGCTTCGAGGACGTGTTCGAGAGAAACCTCACCTTCACGTTCCGACCGCAATGATGATGCCCGCCCCAACCCGGTAGATGCCGGGCGGGGCGGTTCAGATTCGGGTCATGCTGGCCGGGCCCATCGCGTTACCATGCCGTCGCCGTCTCACACTTCCAGGTCGCAATGAATCCGCCCATGCGCAGAACGCTTTCCCGCCTCGCTCTCCTCCTGGTCGCGCTGACCGCCTTCGTGGCCGGCCCCGCCGCAGCCCAGTCACTCAATGTCGATATCGTCGGCGGTCTCAAGACCGCAACGCCTATCGCCGTGGTGCCCTTCGCCCAGGCCGGCGGCGCGCCCTTGCCGACCGACATCGCCGACGTCATCCGGGCGGATTTCAATCGTTCGGGCAAGTTCCGCTCCCTCGACAAGGCCGACATCGTCGAGACGCCGTCGCAGGGTTCGGAGATCAAGTTTCCGACCTGGCGTCTGCTCAAGCAGGACTTCCTGACCATCGGCCGCATCAACGATGCGGGCGGCGGCATGCTCAAGGTCGAGTACGAACTGTGGGACGTGAACAAGCAGCAGAGCCTGCTGGCCCAGTCGTTCACCGCCCCCGCCGGCGACCTGCGCGGCGTCGCCCATCAGATCGCCGACCAGATCTATGAAAAGATCACCGGCGTCCGTGGCGCCTTCTGGACCCGCATCGCGTACATCACGGCCGTGGGTACAGGCAACAACGCCACCTATTCGTTGATCGTCGCCGACTCCGATGGCTTCAATCCGCAGGTCGTGGCCCGCTCGCGTGAGTCGCTCCTGTCGCCCTCCTGGTCGCCGGACGGCAGCAAGATCGCCTACGTGTCCTTCGAAAGCGGCAACTCGGCCGTCTACGTGCAGAACATCTCCACCGGTTCGCGCAGCCTGATCGCGGCCCATCCGCGCGGCATCAACAGCGCCCCGGCCTGGTCGCCGGACGGCAGCAAGCTCGCCGTGAGCCTGTCGTACGTGGGTAACCCGGAGATCTTCGTGATCGACGTGGCCAGCCACGCAGAGACCCGCCTCACGAACAACTTCTCGATCGACACCGAGCCGACGTTTACACCGGACGGCCAGAGCATCCTGTTCACTTCGGATCGCTCGGGCAAGCCGCAGATCTACCAGATGTCCGCTTCCGGTGGTGCCGCGACACGCATCACTTTCCAGGGCGGCTTCAACGCCAGCGCTTCGGTGAGCTTCGACGGCAAGCAGATTGCGATGGTGCAGGGCAACGGGAACGTGTATCGTATCGCTATCATGGACCGCAGTCTGGGCGGGCAGGTTCGCTTCGTTTCCCCGGGTAACGTGGACGATTCGCCTAGCTTCGCGCCGAACGCCAGCATGCTGCTTTATGCGGCATCGCAGGGTACGCGAGGTGTCCTGTATGCGGTTTCGGCAGACGGCCTGGTGCGCCAGCGTCTCGTCCTCTCGGACGGTGACGTGCGCGAGCCGTCCTGGGGACCCTATAGACAGCGTTGATGGCGCGCCCATTTCGGGCCGCGACATTGGCAAAGTCCAGGGAAGGGGCGCGGGTGTTCCGCGCCTTTTCTGCGGACGCAAGGTTAACCGGCAGTTGCTTTAAGGGCAGTGGCCGGAACGAAGACGTAGGGTGCGGGACAGCGCCCCGTCGGCGTAGATGTAAGTAGAAAAACAGCCGGACAACCGGCGGTGCCTGTCCCGAAACCGTAAATCGACTGTCGGAACTCAACTGTTGAAGGAACGTCCCATGAATAAGACCGTTAGCGTCACCCTGGCCGCCCTGCTTTGCGTGGGCGCGGTCGCCTGCAACAAGAAGCAGGTCAAGACCCCGCCGGCTCCCACGCCGGAGCCGGTCGCCCAGACCCAGGCCCCCACCAACGACGGTAAGTACCAGCCGTCGGATCTCGATACCGACGCCTGCCTCCGTCAGCGCGTTGTGTACTTCGATTTCGACAAGAATGATGTGAAGCCGGAATTCCAGCAGATCATCGCTTGCCACGCTAAGTACCTGCAGGACCGTCCGCAGTCGGCCATGACCCTCGAGGGCAACACCGACGAGCGCGGTACGCGCGAGTACAACCTCGGCCTCGGCGAGCGCCGCGGCAATGCCGTCTCCAGCGCCCTCCAGGCTGCTGGTGGTTCGGCTGGCCAGGTCAACGTCACGAGCTACGGTAAGGAAAAGCCGACCTGCCGTGAGCACAACGATGATTGCTGGTCGAAGAACCGTCGCGTTGAGATCGTTTACACCGCGAAGTAAGTGATGAAGAAGCTTCTGGCTAAGAGTTTTACGGCCAGGCTTGGCGTGGCGGGCGCAATTGCGTCCGCCACGCTTTTTGGTCTGCCCGTCCATGCGCAGGACTCCCGCTTGAGTCTCGCCGACCGTGTGTCGCGCCTCGAGCAGCAGTCGCAGAGGGACGCCGGCACGACCCCGCTGGTCAACCAGGTCAACGATCTCCAGCAGCAGCTTTCGCAGCTGCAGGGTCAGATCGAAGAGCTGCAGCACCAGAACCAGCAACTCCAGGATTCCCAGAAGGCGCAGTACGCGGATGTCGATTCGCGGCTGAGTCGTCTCGAAAAAGGTGGAGCAGCGCAAGGCCAGCCGCCTGCAGCTCCCGCCAATACGCCCCAGGCTCCCGCTGTCGCGCCCGCCGCGGCCACAGCCACAGCCGCTGCGGTAGCAGCCCAGCAGGCAGCGCCGGCCAACGCGCCGACTGCACCAGCTAACGCGACCGAGCAAGCCGCTTACGACACCGCATTCAAGTCGCTGCGCGCCGGTGACTACGTCACGGCCTCGCGCGGCTTTCGCGACTTCCTTACCAAGTACCCGGACAGTTCGCTGGCGCCCAACGCCTATTACTGGCTGGGCGAGTCTTACTACGTGACCATGAACTATCCGGTGGCCATCGAGGCTTTCCAGCGCCTGGTCAAGCAGTATCCGCAAAGCGACAAGGTCTCCGATGGCCTGCTCAAGGTCGGCTACTGCCAGATCGAGCTCAAACAGCAGGACGCGGCCATCGCGACGCTGAAACAGGTGTCGGCGAAGTATCCGGGCACCAAGGCCGCTGGCCTCGCACAGGAACGCCTGCGTCGTCTGCAGCGCCAGACGGCCAACTGATCCCATGAACGGTAACACCGCAACTCCGGCGGACGTTCCGCCGGTCGCGCCCGTCGCGGAACGACTGCGGATCACCGAGATCTTCCATTCCGTCCAGGGCGAGGCCGATGCCATCGGCTGGCCCACCGTGTTCGTGCGCCTTACCGGCTGCCCACTGCGCTGCGTGTGGTGCGATACGGAGTACTCCTTCCACGGCGGGCAGTGGCACGACATCGACGCCATCGTCGAGCATGTCGCCAGCTTTGGCGCGAAGCACGTCTGCGTCACCGGTGGCGAACCGCTCGCGCAGAAGCGTTGCCTTATCCTGCTGCGCAAGCTGTGTGACGCCGGCCACGAGGTGTCGCTGGAGACTTCCGGTGCACTCGATATCTCTGGCGTCGATCCGCGTGTCCGCAAGGTCATGGACCTCAAGGCGCCGGACTCCGGCGAAAGTGCACGCAATCTGTGGTCTAACCTCGACCATCTTCTGCCGCATGACCAGGTCAAGTTCGTCATCGCCAGTCGTGGCGACTTCGAATGGTCGCGGGACGTCGTCCGCGAACACACGCTCGACCAGCGCGTGATGCCGCTCTTCTCACCGGTGTGGTCGAAGGTCCAGCCCCGCGAGCTGGCCGAATGGATCCTCGCCGAACGCCTGCCGGTACGATTCCAGATGCAGTTGCACAAACTGCTCTGGAACGACGCGGCCGGCCACTGACAAAATCCAGGGTATTGCCATGAACGCTTCGAACTCCTCCCGCAAGGCCGTCATCCTCGTGTCCGGTGGCATGGATTCAGCGGTCACGATCGCCATGGCGCGCGAGCAGGGCTTCGAGGTGTATGCGCTGAGCGTGGCCTACGGCCAGCGTCACAGTTCGGAGCTCGAGGCTTCCGAGCGGGTGGCCAAGATGCTCGGTGCCGTCACCCACAAGACGGTGCACGTGGACCTGCGCAGCATCGGTGGCTCGGCCCTCACCGCCGATATCGACGTGCCGGAAGACGGCGGCACAGGCATCCCCGTCACCTACGTGCCGGCGCGCAACACCATCATGCTTTCCATCGCGCTGGGCTGGGCCGAGGTTCTGGGCTCGAGTGACATCTTCTGCGGCGTCAACGCTGTCGACTATTCCGGGTATCCGGATTGTCGCCCGGCCTTTATCGAATCCTTCCAGTCGCTGGCTAACGTCGCGACCAAGGCGGGTGTCGAAGGTGCCGGTATCCGTATCCACGCGCCGCTGATGGACATGGGCAAGGGGGATATCGTGCGGGAGGGCATGCGTCTGGGCGTGGACTTCGCTGCCACCGTGAGCTGCTACCAGGCCGATGCCCAGGGCCGCGCGTGCGGTCACTGCGACGCTTGCCGTCTGCGCGCGGAAGGCTTCGTCAAGGCCGGCGTTCCCGACCCTACGCACTACGCCTGATCGATCCGGGCGGCGGAACAGCCGCCGCAAACGCTCAGATCGCCGAAGCGCGCAGCAGCGGCCCGATGTATTGCTGGAGGATCCACCACACGCCGCCCAGCGTGCCACTAAGCGTGGCTGCCAGAAGAGCTACCGTGCATCCCAGTACCCACGATTTGGTCGCGGTGCGACTGAGGCGTCCTTCGATAACGCGTTGCGCGTCGGACGATAGGCGAATGGTGGGTCGTGCCGGATTCGAACCGGCGACCTACGGATTAAAAGTCCGCTGCTCTACCAACTGAGCTAACGACCCATACGCGGGGAGCCGACTAGTTTAGTGGTCGCATGGGGGGTGGCACAACCCGAGCGCCGCCGCGGTTCAGGTCGTGGCGATGATGGCCTCGACGTCGCGGCCGGCCTCGCGCCAGGCACCGATGCCCCCGGTCAGCGGGCGGACGTTGGAGAAGCCCAGCTTGCTCAGGCGTTCAGCGACCTTCGCGGCCGATACCTCGTTGGGGCACGAGCAATAGATCACCACCGAAGTGTGCTTGGGCAGGGTAGCCAGGGCGGCGTCGGCCGTCGCCAGGTCGAACAGGCGGGAACCGGGAATCACGAATGGGTCGTCGCGGCGGCTGAGAGTCGAGCGCACGTCGACGATCAGCGCGCCGGGCTCGCTGGCCAGCAGCACCGAAAGTTCATCCACGGAAATGCGGCTCTTGCGCAACTGGGCAATGAGCAGGGCGCGACGGGTGTAGCGGAAACCGATCCACAGCATCAAGCCGATGAGGGCGATGGCGGCCATGCCCACACCGAACTGCTTCAACGTGGCAAGCACGGCATCGATTTGCCGGTAGAACAGCATGCCGATGGACAGGCCTACGGAGATCCACAGCGCCGCGCCGAGCAGGTCATACAGCGTGAACCGGGAAAAGCGCGTGTCGCCCGCACCGGCGATCGGAATGGCCACGAGCGACAGGCCAGGGATGAATCGCGACACCAGCAGCAGTTTGACCCCGCGCTTTTCGAAAAAGCCGCTGGCGCGACGCACGCAGGTGTCGGGCGAAAGGGAAATGCGGCACAGGCCGTCGAGCACGCGGTAACCGAATCGGCGACCTGTAAGAAACCACGCGGCGTCGCCGGCAAAGGCGCCCGCAAGGGCACCTAGAAACGTCGCCAGGATAAGGACAGGATCCCGGGCGGCGACCAGCGTGCTGCCCACGACGATTAACGTAGGCATCGCCGGTACCGGAAGGCCGATGGCCCCCGCGAACACGCCGATGAACGCCACGACCGGCGCCGTATCAGACCAATTGACGCTCGCCACGACAGTGATCCTCGGAAAGGTCCGTGTACTTCCGTAAAGATACGCCTGTCAGGTCATCGCCGACAGATGGGCGTGGATCACAGCGCCGGGTGACGGCTCAGCAATGTGGTCGCGCGGACTGGCGGCCCGACAGCGGCGCCTTCCAGCTGGACCCAGAACAGCGTGCCGCGCCCCGGGCTGGAACGGACGCCGATCGTGCCGCCGAGCGTGTCGACGATGCGTCGCGCCACCGCCAGTGCGATGCCATAGCCGGCGTGGCCGGGCAGGCGCGTGAACTCTTCGAACACGCGCTCCTGCTGGATGGGTTCGAGGCCCATCCCGTTGTCGCGGATCTCCAGCCGCACGGCGTCGCCACGGCGCCGCGCAGCTACCAGCACGCGACCGTGCGGCGTGCTGATGACCGCATTCGCCACGAGGCGATGAAGTAGTTCACCCAGCAGCGCGGGATCGCCGTGAAGCGGCAGCCGGCCCCCACGCCAATGGACGTCCACGCCGAGCCGACGCGCATCTTCCTCGATGGCTGCCCGTTCGCGCACGAAGAGGTCCGAGGCGATGAGGTCCACGGCGCGCGGTTCGACGGCGCCCGCATCGAAACGCGCCATGGCCAGCAAACCGTCGAGGAGTTCGTTGAGACGCGTAAGGTTCGTGCGCATCTGGCCAAGCACTGCACGCTGGCGAAGGTCTTCACCCGGTTGCATGCCAGCCACGAACAGGGCCAGTGCCTGCAGTGGCTGGCGGAAATGGTCGCCGATCTGCTCGATAAAGCGCGTGTGCCGGGCAATATCTTGCAGGCGCTGACGCAGCGCGTCGGCCATGGCCATGTCGTGGCGTCGTCGCAACTCGACCAGTTCATCGAGCAGCGCATCGATGGCGGCAAGCTCGCCGCCGCTGCGCGGGACGGGATTGGCCCGGCGGGGGTGCAGGAAGGCATCGATCCGATCGCGCATACCTTCGATCGGTTCGATGACGTTGCGCTCCAGCGCGCGTCGGGTGAACAGGAAAACCGCCAGCACGCCGCAACAAAGCAGCAAGGTCATGAAGCCTGCGGTGGCCCGACGCTCATGCAGGGACGTCGCGTCGGAGACGGTTTCTAGCTCGCCCAGTGGCGTGTTCAGGCGAACGTGCAGTGCGCGACCGGCGGGCACCTGACGACCGCTATCGATGACCATGTCCGGAGCATCGTCACGGCGAAGCGTGAGGCTCTCCGTGGGCGCGCTGCGCGACAGTGCACGCGTGAGCGCATAGCGAACGGCATCGTCGCCCGCGGCAGCCTCCATGGACGCGCCAAGACGGATCGCCTGGATGCGCGCCACGGTGCGCGCTTCGGCGGACAGGGACCGCATATGCAACACGCCGAGCGATCCGGTCAAGGCGAGCGCAACCACGGTCATCGGCAGCAATCCCCGGAGGATCAGCTGTCGATGCAGCGGCGCTGGCCTTGCAGGCGAATACGGCGACGCGTTCATGAGGGGGCCTGTTCGCACATCTCATGACGAATCTATGAAACGCGCGTTCGTAGCGCGATAGACAAGGGGACTTAGGCTGCCCGTCTATACCTTTAGGTCTATGCCCGAATGGGGGGTAGGGGTCAGTTGCCTTCCAGCTGTTTCACCACGGCGTCGTGGTCCATCTGGATTTTTCGGAATCGCGCTTCCCGGGCGCCCTCGCTGACCCACTGCGCGCTGGTGGCGCGACGCTTCTCCAGCGAATACTCGATGTCGACGAAGGGCACGAGCACCGCGTTGCTGGCCCTGGCGAACCCGCTGATGTCGTGGATGAGCTTCAGGTTGGCCTCTTCATGCGGGCCATCCTTGCCCTTGCCATAGCTGGTGATGAAGGTCGCCACCCGTTCGCGCATGGCCAGCGGCAGGTCGTTGCGGATCACGATGACCGCATGGGGAATGAGCGAAGACTTCCACAGCACGCGTAGCCGTGCGAATTGGTCGGGGAAATGTTGCTTGAAGCGTTCCAGGTCCGCGGTGTTGTTGGTGGCGACGTCCACTTCACCATTGGCGACGGCCAGCGCGTTGTTCTGGTGGTTGTCGATGTGCACGCTGGCGAAGAAAGTATCCGAGTCGACGTTGCGTGCCGCGAACAGCTGGGTCTCCGGGACCAGGTAGCCGGATACCGAAAGCGCCTCGCCGCGCGCGAATCGCCATTTACCCGGGCGCGCGAAAAGCTGGTCCACCGTACGCACGCGCGAATCCGCGGCCACGAGCACGACGGCGTAATAGCCCTTCGAGCCATCGCCACGCGTCAGCTGGCCGATCACCTGCATGTTTTGCCGGGTAACGGCATCCAGGGCGAGCCTCCCGGAAAGAAAGGCGATATCGACCCGCTGCTCGCTGATGGCCTGCGCAATGCCTTCGTAGGTCGTTACCGAGACGGCGCGAACGGGGCGGGCGAGCGCCTTGCTCAGGTCGTCGAGCATGGGCCGCCACGCTTCGAGCGACTCGGCGGGTCCGCCGATGGGAAGGATGCCGAAGGTGAGGGGGGCGTTCGGGTCGACGTCGCCCTGGGCGGGTCCGGTCGCGAGGACGGGTCCCGAGCAAAGGGCAAGCAGGGCCCACGCGCCCATCCACGCGCGCAGTCGCTCTCTCGCCGCGCTCTTCACGCCTGCCCGCATCGCGCCTGCCTCGCGTGGGTAGTGTTTCGGCTAGTCGCCCAGGTGCTGCGCGGCGACCAGTGCCTCCAATCGGTTGCGCACATGTAACGCACGGAAGATCGCGGCGAGGTGAATCTTGACCGTCCCTTCGCTGATGCCCAGCTCGCGGGCGATCAGCTTGTTCGGCCGGCCCTTGGCCAGCAGCTTGAGGACGTCGATCTGGCGATCGGTAAGGACCGTGGCGAGGCGTTCCTTGGTCGTCAGGCCATCGCTGCCGTTGGTCGTCGCGTAGAACGGGGTGGTGGTCGACGCGGCGGCCTTCATCGCTTCCGGCGGCACGTAGATGCCCCCGCCGACCACCAGGCGCACCGCGCTCAGGATCACTTCGGGCGGCGACGACTTCAGGATGTATCCCTGTACGCCAAGGTCGAGCACGTGGCGAATGGCCGCCGAATCGTCGTTGCCCGACAATACGATCACGGCCCGCTTGTGTCCGGTCCGCGTGCCGATCAGATCGGCGGCGTGGCGGCGCTCGTCCTCGGTCAGATCCGGGCTCTCACCGTCCTGGGTGGTCACCTGGTCGTTGGCGTCGGAGAGCTTCTCGAGAGCCTTCTGAATGTGTTCGACGCCGTTTGCATCCGGCATGCCGATGTCGATCAGGGCGACATCGGGAAGCGGCAGACGATCGAGTTGCGCATAAAGATCTGCAACCGTCTGGGCCTCGACAAATTCGACGTCTTCACCCAACTCCCTCAGCTTGAGCTTGACGCCCTCGATGATGAGCCGATGATCGTCCGCGATCAGAACACGCATGCCACTCCTCCGCCCGCACTGCCGCGAGCATCCCCGTTCTTGGGAACATAGCCCTCCGGACGCCTCGCGGCAACCCAGCCATCCGGCTCAGACGGGAGCATGATGGACTGTCCAGGCAGAAACCATTACATCGTGCAGGCGTTCGGGCGAAACCGGCTTGTAAAGAACCTGCGTGGTGGACTGGTCGACATTGCGCAGGAAGTCGCCGCGGGTCTCGCCGGTAATCAGCACGCGCGCGAACGGCGGCGGGTCGCCAGGTCGGCGACGGTAGTAGCGATCGAGCAGATCGATCACGTCCAGGCCGGTTCCTTCGCGCAGGCGCAGGTCCGAAATCACGATGTCCGGCGGCTGCATCCACTGGTGCACCGCCTCCATGGCCTGTTGGGCGTCCTCGGCGGTCATGACCTCGCAGCCCCAACTGCCCAGCAGGAAGCTGATGCCGGCGAGGATGCTGGGTTCGTCGTCAATCACCAGGACGCGCATGCCGACGACGTCCCGGGGCGTGGTCCCGTTCGGGACCGCTGCCGCGGGTACCTCGATCGTGCCGGGCTGAACCTCCGGCAACGTAATGGAGAACATCGTGCCCCTGCCCGGCTGCGAGCGAACCATGGCACGCGTGCCGAGCAGCCCGGCCAGGCGCTGCACCGTGGACAGGCCCAGGCCCAGGCCGCGCCGCGTACTTTCCGGGCGCCCGGCTTCCGGGCCGCTCTCGACGCGGTAGAACTCGTCGAAGATGTGCTGCAGGTGCTCGGGCGCGATGCCCAGGCCCGTGTCCCATACATCCACGCGAACCGTGCCGTCGAGGCGGCGGCGTGCGCCCACGAGTACGCCGCCGCAGCGCGTATAGCGCAGCGCATTGCTGACAAGGTTGTTGAGGATGCGCGCGACCATCGTGCGGTCGCAGCGCACCCAGAGGCCGGTAGTCCGCACGACCAGGCGCAGGTCGTGCTGCTCGGCGACCATGCGGAAATTCACGCTGACCTCCTCGAACACCTCGTCCAGCGGAACATCGCGGAGCACCGCCGGCATGGCACCGGTCTCGAGGCGCGAGAGGTCGAGCAGCTCGCTGAACAGGTGGTCGAGCGCCTCGACGCACTCCTGGATGTGGGCGATGCGATTGAGCCGCACGGGGTCGTACTCATCCACGGCGAGGCCGGAGGAGAACAGGGTAAGAGCGTAAAGCGGCTGGCGCAGGTCATGCGATGCGGCGGCGAGGAAGCGTGCCTTTGCCACGCTGGCTGCCTCCAGTGCGGCGTTCTTCCGGGCCAGTTCCTCCGTCGCCATGGTGATCTCGCGCTCCATCCCGATCTGGGCGTGCAGGAGCTGCGACGCGGCGCCATTGAAGCCGCGCTGCAGGTCGCCGATCTCGGTATCGTCGGTGACCGGCACGACCACCGTGCGATCGCCCAGGCCGAGCTGGCGAACGGCGATGGCGAGGTTACGCAGGGGGGCGCTCAGCCAGCGCGCCGTGGACCAGCCGATCATCACCGCGATGAACAGGCTCAGGGCCAGCCAGAGCAAGGCGTTGTGCACGCTGGTTCGCTGCGCGGCGATGGCATCCTCCACGCTCACATCGACCGTGACGGAGCCAACGACGCGATGACTGACCGGGTCCAGCACCTCGCGCGATACCGTGAGGTTGTCGTCGTCGTCGATCGACCCGTTCACGCGATCGGCGATGATCTCGCCATCGCGGTCGCTGATGCGCACGCGCGCCACCTGCGGCAGTTGCACGATCGATTGTGAAATGCGCGAGATCTCGCGTCGTTCGCCATTGCGCAGCGCCTCGCCGGAGACGCTGGCCGCCTGCTGGGCAATGGCGTCCGCCGTGGAGCGGCCCATCTCGTGCAGGGTGTCCATCTGGTGGCGGGTGAGCAGGGTAACCAGCAGGATCGCGCTGATCGCCGTGGGTACGAGGGCGACGCAGGTCAGGCGCTGCACCAGCGAAGTGCGGCGCCAAACCCGTTCCAGCCACGTCACCGATACGTCGCGCATCTGTCTCCCCATGCGCGCCCCTCCCGGGCGACGCGAGGCTACAGCCTAGCGCAGTTCCACAGGCCCGGCGTCAGTCGCGGCGCCGGTGGCGGTCGCGGACTCGCTTGATCAGAAGGGGAAGCACGCTGAGCGCGGCGAAGGCGGCCAGGGGGAGCAGGATCCTGCCGTCGAGAAGGCTGGCCGCGGTGAACGGCGTGCTGCCGCCGAACGTGTCGCCGAGGCCGGCGCCGACGGCGCTTTCGACCACCAGGGACACCGTGCCGCCTAGCCACGTGGCGCCAAGGAACAGCCAAAGCGGGCAGCGTAGCCAGGCCAGAGCTACCGTCATGGCGCCCAGGGGCACGATGGGAATGAACCGCAGGGCGAGCGTGTAGCTCACCGGATGGGCGGCGAACCCGGTGCGCAGGCGTGTTGCCAGCTCCGGCGGTTGGCGTCCGCCCGGGCCGAACGCGTAGCGACTGGCCAGGAACAGCAGGAGCGAGCCGAGCACGAGTGCCACCGACGACAGCACCGTCCCTTCGACGATGCCGAACAGCAGGCCGCCGGCCATGACGATGACGATCGTTCCGGGTACGCCGGTGGCGATAGCCAGCGTGAGCACGCCCGCATACGCGAGACGCGACATCACGGGGTATTCGGCGATGGCGGCGCGGAGGGCGCCTTCCTCGGCGAGCAGGCGGGCGGGGTGGAAGCGATCGAGGCCGCCGCTACCGAGCATGACCGCGCCTGCGATCAGGAGCAGCAAAAGCGGCAACGCGGCGCGCCAGCGATTCATCCGGGGATGGCCGGGGTCAATAGCTGGCGCCCGACTCGCCATAGCGGCGAAGTACATCGCGCGCTTGGTCACGACGGATGTCGCGGCGCACGGCGATGCCGCGACGTTCGAGTTCGCCGATCCAGTCGGCCGGCAGGGGGCCTTCGTCGAAGGGCGTGAGCTCCTCGACGTCCTCCGATCGCGCGCCGATCAGCAGTTCGTCCACGCCGGCCCATACCGTAGCGCCGTAACACTGGCAGCACGGCTGCGAACTGGTGGCGAGCACGAAGCGGCTGCCGTCTTCATTGAGGCGGAAACGCTGCAGGCGCTGCTGCGCGGTCATGTACGCCATCATTTCCGCATGCGCCACCGAGCAGGCATGCGGCACCACGCGGTTGACGCCGACGGCGACGATACGGTCGTTGCCATCGAAAACCACGGCACCGAAGGGGCCGCCGGTCGCGAGGTCGACGTTGCGACCGGACAGTTCGATGGCCAGCCCCACCTTGGCCTCGTCACCGGCATAGGTGAGCGACGTGTCCACGGCTTCATGGACCCATGCGGGCAGGGTGAGGTGGACCTGCGCGTAAAGCATCAGGACTGCTTCGCCCACGAGTCGCGCAGCGTTACCACGCGATTGAACACGGGCGTGCCTGGCGTGTGGTCATGCATGTCGGCGACGAAGTAGCCCAGACGCTCGAACTGCATGCGGTCCTCGCGTGCGGCACCTGCGGCGGCCGGCTCTACGTAACCATGGACGATGCGGCGAGAATGCGGATTGATGTGGTCCTTGTAGGTCTTGCCATCGCTGTCATCGTCCGGGTCGGTGACATCGAACAGGCGATCGTACAGGCGCACCACGGCCGGCACGGCATTGTGCGCGCTCACCCAGTGGATGGTGCCCTTGACCTTGCGATCGGCACCCGGCATGCCCGTGCGGCTTTCCAGGTCCAGCGTGCAACGCAGCTCGGTGATCTCGCCGTTCGCGTCCTTGATCACTTCATCGCACTTGACGATGCCGACGCCGCGCAGACGCACTTCACCCTCGGGCTTCAGGCGATGAAAACCCTTCGGCGGCACTTCGGCGAAGTCTTCGCGTTCGATCCACAGCTCTGGCGAGAAGGGCACGCTGCGCGTGCCGAAGCTCTCGTCCTTCGGGTGATTCGGGAAGGTGAGCGACTCGTGGTGGGTGGCGTCGAGGTTGGTGATGACGAGCTTCACCGGGTCGATCACGGCCAGACGCCGCGGTGCCACGCTGTCGAGGTCTTCGCGCACGGCGCCTTCGAGCACGCTGATGTCGATGGTGCTGTTCTGCTTACTGATGCCCACGCGTTCCCAGAACAGGCGGATGCCTGCCGCGGTGAAACCGCGACGACGCACGCCGGCGATCGTCGGCATGCGCGGATCGTCCCAGCCGTCGACCAGGTTTTCGGAGACCAGGGTGATCAGCTTGCGCTTGCTCATCACGGTGTAGTTGATGTTGCCGCGCGAGAATTCGATCTGGCGGGGCTTGCTCGGCGTCGTCGGCAGGCCGGCGTCGACCAGCGGCTGCCAGAGCTCGGGATCGTGCGCGAGGTCCACCTTGTCCACGCACCAGTCGTACAGCGGGCGGTGGTCTTCGAATTCCAGCGTGCACAGCGAGTGCGTGATGCCTTCGAGTGCATCGGAGAGGGAATGCGCGAAGTCGTACATCGGATAGATCGGCCAGGCGTCGCCGGTGTTCTGGTGGTGCACCTTGCGTACGCGGTAGAGCGCCGGGTCGCGCAGGTTGATGTTGCCTGCGGTCATGTCGATCTTTGCGCGCAACGTCTTGCTGCCATCGGCGAACTCGCCCGCGCGCATGCGCTGGAACAGGTCGAGGTTCTCTTCGACGGAGCGGTCGCGGTAGGGTGAATTGCGGCCAGGCTCGGTCAGCGTGCCGCGGTACTCGCGCACTTCCTCTGCCGAGAGATCGTCCACGTAGGCCACGCCCAGGCGGATCAGCTTGAGTGCCGAGCGGTAGAACACCTCGAAGTAATCCGAGGCATGGCGCAGCTCGGCCCATTCGAAGCCGAGCCACTTCACGTCGCGCATGATGGCGTCGACGTACTCGACGTCTTCCTTCGACGGATTGGTGTCGTCGAAGCGCAGGTTGCAGGTACCGGCGAACTCGGCGGCGAGGCCATAGTTGAGGCAGATGGACTTGGCGTGGCCCAGGTGCAGGTAGCCATTGGGCTCCGGCGGGAAGCGGGTGTGGATCACCTTGTGCTTACCGGAGGCCAGGTCCTCGCGGACGATCTGGCCGATGAAGTGCTGCTGCAGGACGGGCGTTTCGGTCGACATCGCAAAGGACTCGGAGGATGGGGCACGGCAAACATCCGAGTTTACCTTAGGCGCGTAGCGCTTGCCGCCGGGCGGCCGCGCGGGTAGCTTCCCATCATGCACATCGTCTATCACGCCGAATCCCTGATCGACGCCCATCTGGTCAAGAATGCGCTCGAGCAGGCCGAAATCCCCGCCTTCATCGCCGGCGAATTTCTGACCGGCGCGATCGGGCAGCTTCCCGCGCGGGATTTCCTCGCCGTGATGGTTCCCGAGGCGGCCGCCGAAGCGGCCGAGACGATCGTCCGCGTCATCGACGGGCAGCTGGCCGAGGCGCGTGCAGCCGCGGCCTCCGACGGCGATTTTGGCGCAGTCACTTTTCCGGCCTGAGCGTCGCGACACCTCCCCAGGATCATTCCATGCAGGCCCCTGCCTTGAAGGCTATCTTCGACCTTGTCCGTGACGTTCCGGATTTCCCGCGTCCGGGCATCATGTTCAAGGACATCACCCCCATGCTCGCCGACGCCGTCGCGTTCGGCGCCTGCATCGACGCACTGTGCGCCCCGTGGTACGGGCAGGGGATCGGCGCGGTCTGCGGTATCGAGTCGCGCGGCTTCATTTTCGGCGCGGCCATGGCGCGCGCGCTCAACGCCGGCTTCGTTCCGCTGCGCAAGGCCGGCAAGCTGCCCCCGCCGATCGTCGGCGTCGATTACGGGCTGGAGTACGGCCACGATCGTCTGGAGATCGGTACCCAGGCGCTGTCACCGGGGGAGCGGGTCATCGTGGTCGACGATGTGCTGGCGACCGGCGGAACGCTCGAGGCGGGTCGTCGGCTGGTCGAGCGCCTGGGCGCCGAAGTCCTCGGTGCGAGTGTGGTCATCGAGCTCACCGGCCTCCACGGGCGGGCCAGGTGGTCGGGCCCGGCTCCCTTGCACGCCTTGATCGGCTGCTGAGGCGACCGGCGCGGGCCCTAGTGGCCCGCTTCGTGGATGTCTTCGACGAGGACGATCTCACAGCCACCCGCACCGGTGTCTTCGCGGGTGAGCGATGTGTTCCAGTGCCAGCCGTCGTCACGTTTGACGTCGACCAGGAAGCCATCGAAGTGAATCACTTCGCCCGGGCGCACATCGCGAAGCTCGCGGGCGACGGTGTCGTTGGCCGGGATCATGTGCATGTTGGCGCTGGAATCCTCGATCTCGTGCCGCGGGATCGGGAAGTTGTCGGTGTACCAGAAGTAGAACCGGTTGGACTGCGAAATCCGGATCTTGTCGAGGACCGAGCTGTCCGACATACGGCCCCAGCCCATCGCCAGATCGGTGGGAGCGATGGGTGCGAGGTCGTCGAGTTGATAGTCCTCGCGGGACAGTACGCGCCCGGTCATGGCGAACTTCGCGCGCGGTTCCAGCGAAAAGTGGCCGCGCGACAGCTGGGGCCCCGTGTTGAGATCCTGCTGGGAGGGGACGTCGCCTGCCAGTACGCCGGGCGCAGCGTGCATCGGACGCTTGTGCCACCACGTGTATGCGCCCAGGCCGCAAAGCAGGAGCAAGACGACTAACCAGACGCGCATGTATCAGGAAACCGTCAGGAGGATGGAAGGGCAACGGCTGGCGCGCCTTCCGGTTGACGTGTGACGCATTCGCGGGCGTTGAACAGCTCGGCCGGCACGTCGCGGATCACCTCGGCGAGGGCGCTGAAAAAGGGTGTCATCGCCGAGCTCTTACGCCAGACCATGGCGATGCGACGGCTCGGCGCGGGGCTTTCGAACTCGATCAGGCGGACATTGCCCGATTGGGCCACCGGGGGCTTCACGGCAAGGATTGGCATCAGCGTGATGCCGACGTTGGCCGAGACCATCTGGCGCAGCGTTTCGAGGCTGGTTGCGCGGAACCCTGTCTTTTCGCCCGCGCCGGCCAGGTGGCAGACCTCGAGCGCCTGGTCGCGCAGGCAGTGGCCGTCCTCGAGCAGGAGCAGGTTCTGGTCGGAGAGATCGTCCATTTTCAGGCATTGCCGGCCGGCCAAAGGATGGTTGTCGGGTACGGCCAGGACGAAAGGCTCTTCGAACAGGAACTCGACGTGCAGCGAATCGTCATGCATCGGCAAGGCCAGGATCCCGGCATCCAGCGTGCCCTCCCGCAGCATGCTCAGGATCTGCTCGGTCTTTTCTTCGCGCAGCAGCAGCTCCAGCCGCGGAAAGCGCTGGCGAAGGTGCGGGATGACATGCGGCAGGAGGTAGGGGCCCAGGGTGGGGAAGATGCCCAGGCGGATCGTTCCGGACTCCGGATCGCGGGTGCGTTGGGCGATCGACTTGATCTCATCCACTTGCGAAAGCACGCCGCGGGCGCGCCGGGCGATTTCGCGTCCGGTCTCGGTGAGCAGCACTTTTCGCGGCGTGCGCTCCACCAGCGCGACACCCAATTCGTCTTCGAGCTTGCGGATCTGGGTGGAAAGGGTGGGCTGGCTGACGAAACTGGCTTCAGCGGCGCGGCCAAAATGGCGGTGCTCGGCCAGGGCAACGAGGTAGGACAAGTCACGCAGGTTCATGGCGACGGGCTCAGCTCGGTTTCAATAGGTCCAGCCTATCACATTGATGTCTACAATCGATTTGAGATATATGTCCCGGCCCGTTAACCTTGGCATTCAGTCGCGGCAACTTGAGCGCGCGCAGAGTTCATTCCACCCTCAACGGAGAGTCAAACGTGCTGAGCATTGGCGATAAGTTCCCCCAGTTCAACCTCAAGGCTGTCAACGGCGGCCCGCTCGCGAACAAGATCGAAGACGCGTTCATCAACGTCTCCGACAAGTCGTACGAGGGCAAGTGGAAGCTCGTGTTTTTCTACCCGAAGGACTTCACCTTCGTGTGCCCGACCGAGATCAAGGGTTTCAGCGATCTGAACGAGAAGTTCGCCGACCGCGACTGCCAGGTGCTGGCCGTGTCGACCGACTCCGAATTCGTCCACCGCGCCTGGCGCATGGACCACGCCGACCTCAAGGATCTCCTGTTCCCGATGGTTGCGGACATCAAGAAGGAGCTGACGACGGCTCTCGGCATCCTGACCGACGAAGGCGTTGCCCAGCGCGCCACCTTCCTGGTCGATCCGAACGGCGAGATCCAGTTCGCCTATGTGACCGCCGGTTCGGTTGGCCGCAACCCGGACGAAGTGCTGCGCGTTCTCGACGCGCTGCAGACCGACGAGCTGTGCGCCTGCAACTGGAAGTCCGGCGACGAGACCCTGAAGGTCGCCTAAGACTCCACCGGTCGTAAGTCCCGCGCCGCAACGCTCCCTCCCCCGCGTGGCGCGGGCGACCCGAGAGGCGGTGAAGCTCGCTTCACCGCCTCTTCTCTAAGGTCTCTGACCGCTTCACCGACACGTCCCCCGTGTCCCGCGTGAACCGGCGCCGTGCGCGCCGAGCCATTCCGCGCCCCATTCCTCATCCAAGACAAGGTGCATCCCATGAGCGTCGCCGATCTTCGTAGCAAGCTTCCCGAATACGCCAAGGACCTCAAGCTCAACCTCGACTCCGTGTTGAGCGAAGCGGGAGCCCCTGGCCTCAACCTCGCCCAGATTTCCATGGTCGCGCTCGGTGCCGCCTTCTCGGCCCGCTACAAGCCGCTGACCGAAGCCATCGCTGCGTTCGCCGCCGAGCACGCCACCGCTGAACAGCTGACCGCCGCCAAGGGTTCGGCCGCGATCATGGGCATGAACAACATTTATTACCGCTTCCAGCATCTGGTCAGCCACCCGGAATACGCGACCATCCCGGCCAAGCTGCGCATGAACGTGATCGGTGCCTACAAGGGCGACGCCAAGAACGACTTCGAGCTGGTCTCGCTGGCGGTCTCGGCCGTCAACGGCTGCGGCATGTGCATCGACTCGCACGACAAGGTCCTCCGCGATGGTGGCATCTCGGTCCAGGCCATCCAGAGTGCCGTGCGCATCGCCTCGGTGATCCATGGTGTCGCCGTGGTCCTCGAGCAGGTCGACGCCGCCGGCTGACATAAGGAAATGTGGGAGCCGCTTCAGCGGCGAAAAGCCAGCGGAGCAGTGAAGCCATACCTTGCTTCCAGCCCCATCGCCGGCACAGCCGGCTCCCACAGAAAGCCACACCCAGAAAGGCCGCGTTTAACGCGGCCTTTCTTTTGCCTGCGCCAATCTCCCCGGACATTCACTTGGGGAGGGTTGCACCATGAGCTACGTCGACGGTTTCGTCTTACCCGTGCCGCTGGATCGCCTGGATGAATACAAGAAGATGGCCCGCAAGGCGGGCAAGATCTGGATGGAGTTCGGTGCCCTGGCCTACAACGAATGCATCGCCGATGACGTCAAACCCGGCAAATCCACGTCATTTCCGCAGTCCGTCAAGTTGAAACCCGGCGAGACCGTGGTGTTCTCCTGGGTGGTCTATGAGAACAAGCGCGCACGTGACCGCATCATGAAGAAAGTGATGGAAGATCCGCGACTTGCCGAGTTCATGGACCCCAAGAAGCTCCCCTTCGACGGCAAGCGGATGTTCTTCGGCGGGTTCAAGCCGATCGTCGAATTTTGATGTCGCCGCGCCCGGAATGACGCGGCGCAGCGAGGACGGGGGTGCCTTCTGGCACTGTGTCGAAGGTCATCCCTGTTCGCAGGATGGGTGATTACCCACAGGGGAGTCCCACCCACCATGCGTCGTTTCGTCCGTCCTCTCGTTCTCACCGCGCTCGCCACCTGCTGTGGCGCCGCGTTCGCCGCCAGCACGGACGCCGCCGCGCCCCTCGGCCACCTTCCTACCTGGGCCCAGCCCGAAAACTACAAGCTGGCCTTCAAGGTCGATCCGAAGCAGGAAAACTACTCCGGCTCGACCACGATCAAGATCAAGCTGAGCCAGGCCTCGGACTTCCTCTGGCTACACGGTAAGGACCTGAAGGTCTCCAAGGTCACTGTCACGGACGCTGCCGGCAAGAAGCACGTCGGCAAGTACACCGTGGCTGCCGAAAAGGAAGGCGTCGCGCGCATCGACCTCGGCGCGAAGCTCGAGCCGCAGGAAATCACGCTCGCGATCGAATTCACCGCGCCGCTGAACAAGCAGCTGCAGGGCCTGTACAAGGTCTCGCACGAAGGCGTGCCCTATGCGATGACGCAGATGGAGCCGGTCTCCGCGCGCTACGCGTTCCCGGGTTTCGATGAGCCGTCGTTCAAGGTGCCGTTCGACCTCAGCCTGACCATTCCGGCCGACGACCAGGGCGTGGCCAACACTGCGCAGGTGAAGGAAGAGAAGGCAGGCGCAGGCTGGAAGACGCTCACCTTCTCCACCACCAAGCCGCTGCCGACTTACCTGGTCGCGTTTGCCGTGGGTCCATGGGATGTGGTGAAGGGGCCGGACATTTCGCCCACCGAATTCCGCTCGACCGCCACGCCGCTGCGCGGCATCGCCGCCAAGGGCGAAGGCCATCGCATGCAGCACGTGCTGGGCGAGACCAACTCGATCATCCACACGCTCGAGGACTACTACGGTTTCGGTTATCCGTACGACAAGCTCGACCTGCTCGCCGCGCCTGACTTCAGCGCCGGTGCCATGGAGAACGCAGGCCTGGTGACCTTCCGCGACTGGCTCCTGCTGATCGATCCGGATTCGGCAGCGCAGTATGTCCGCGGCTCGTTCAACGTCAACGCGCACGAACTGGCCCATCAGTGGACCGGCGACACCGTGACGATGGCCTGGTGGGATGACCTCTGGCTCAACGAAGCCTTCGCGACCTGGATGCAGCAGAAGGTCACCACCAAGGTGCACCCGGAATACCGCGCGGATCTCGACCGCGTTCGCGGCGCGCAGGGCGCGATGAACAACGACAGCCTGGTCAGCGCACGCAAGATCCGCCAGCCGATCACCGGCAACGGCGACATCGAAACCGCGTTCGACGGCATCACCTACCAGAAGGGCGCCGCGGTTCTCGGCATGTTCGAGGGCTATGTCACCGATCCGGTCTTCCAGAAGGGCATGCGCGCCTACATCCAGAAGCACAAGTTCGCCAACGCGACGGCCGATGACCTGATCGATTCGATCGCCGAGGCGGCCGGCCAGGGCGACGCGTTCAAGAAGGCCTTCCGCAGCTTCCTCGACCAGTCGGGCGTGCCTTACGTCACCACCGAAGTGAAAACCGAAGGTGGCAAGACCGTCCTGCACCTGACCCAGAGCCGCTACCTGCCGTTGGGCAGCACGGGCGACGCCAGCCGCGTGTGGGGCGTGCCGATGTGCGTGCGTTACGGCACCGCCGGCGGTGCGAACAAGGTCAAGTGCGAGCTGTTCGACCAGGCCACCGGCACCATGGTGCTGGACGATGCTGCCAAGGGCACCTGGGTGCTGCCGAACGCGAACGGTCGTGGTTACTACCGCTTCGCGCAGAGCAAGACCGACCTCGCCGCGCTGAGCAAGGTGGTCGCTACGCTGAGCGATGCCGAGCAGCTGGCCTATGCGGACGCCGTACGTGCGGCCTTCCTCCATGGCGACCTCGACGCAGGTAACGTGCTCGCCGCGCTGAAGCCCATCACGGCCTCGAAGACCCGCGAGGTCTTCACCGCACCGATGGTGACGTTCAACTGGATCCTCCATAACGAAGCGACCACCGACGCCCAGCGCGATCACCTGCGCAAGTGGGCTGTCGACGCCTACCTGCCGAAGCTCAAGGAACTGGGCTACCGCAAGAAGGCCGGTGAAGCCGACAACGACACGATCACCCGCACGACGCTCGCCGGCTTCCTTGGTGACGATGACATCGCTGCGCCGGAAGTCCGTGCCGAGCTGCTGAAGCAGGGCGACGCCGCACTGAAGGTCAAGGACGGTCATCTCGACCTCGATGCCGCCGATCCCGACCTGCTCGGCGATGCGCTTGGTGTGGCTGTGCAGGAACGCGGTGCACCGGCCGTCGATGCACTGATCGCCGAGATCCCGAAGACCTCCGACCCGGCCAAGCGCAATGCCATGCTCTCGGCCCTCGCCAGCACCAAGGACGTCACGCAGTCGAACAAGGTGCGTGACTTCTCGCTGGGTAAGGACGTGAAGGTGGGTGAGATGGCGTCGCTGATGCGTGGCAACCGTGATTCCGAAGCGTCGCGTAACGAGCTGTGGAAGTGGTACACCACGAACTACGACAAGATCGTGGCGCGTACCGGCAGCTTCGCAGGCGGCAGGCTCGTCACGATGGCCGCGGGTGGCAGCTGCTCCAAGGCCGAAGCCGATCGCATGAGCGAGTACTTCAAGCCGAAGCTCGCGCAGGTGAGTGGTGCAGAGCGCGACCTCGCGCAGACCAGCGAGTCGACGCTGCTATGTGCGGCACTCAAGGCCAAGCAGGACCCGAAGGCGATTACGCGGTAATCGCTTCCTCGGTGTAAGGAAAAGCCGGGCGAGTCATCGCCCGGCTTTTTTTTGTCAGCGATCAGCGAATCTGCAGCGTTGCGCGCTTCGCACTACCGGAGCCGCTGGGCAGAACCACTACCTCGAAGTTGCCACCTTCGCGACCACTTGCATCCCACGTGCTGCGATGGCCGACAATGGTTGCACCGCGCGGGCAAGATCCCAGGCGACCGCCGACATTACAGAGGGCTTCGTATTTGACCTCGCGTAGCGGCGCTCCGAGCAGTCGTGCCTGAGCGCCGTGTCCGTAGCCGATCTCGTCGGTGACTATTCGGAAGGACGGTCCACCGTGATCTCTGGCCGTCCAGGATCCACCCTGCGGTAGCTCCTCATGGCCTCCCTTAGTGGAGCTAACGGAGTGTACGTAAACCCGAGACAGTGGGTGGCTAGCGTAAGCAGCGCCGACGCCGAGCATCATGCGCAGTAGCTTCCAGACGAATCGATGGTCGCTGGATGATTCTCGCTACGGCTATGTTCTCGACTACGAGTGATCTGGATCACCATGTTCGTAGGCTTCGCAGCGGCCCTGTATTACGACGGATTCTTGAATTGGATAGGGCCAGTGGGTTTCCTAAGGACACACCTCGTCGACTGTCTGGTGCTTTATTTTCATCGAGTCTTTTGTAGGGCATTGCCAGTGATTTGCGTACGCGCGCACTGTTCGCGCACTTGGTCACCTTTTGCTCGGCTGGGCTATCTGTTCTTTTTGGTGGACCCCCAAAGGAGGTCCTTCCAATGCAGCTCACCAGTCAGACGATAGGGCAGGTTCCGTACGCGGTGACCACGACCAATGCGCAGATGCCGATAGCCGCTCCTCGCGTCGCGCGCCCGCCAGGGGCCGCGTCATCGGGGTCACTCGATTTTTCGAACATCACGCCGCGACAGCTCCATGCGTATCTCGACGAAATGACCATCAGTGAGAGAATGGACATTGACGATGGGACTACACTTTTCAATGCAGTTCCGCGCGGTCTGTACGCGGATCATCCCGACGTCCCGATCAACCTGACATCGCGAATCAAGAGCATCATGGAGTTCAACCTCGAGAGCGACAACAAGCCGCTCGCGATATTCTACGCTGGCCTCATGGATCGCATGAAGTTGATGGAAGTGCAGGGTCTTCCCATATCTGTGGTCGCCTGATGTCTGCGTTGGTTGCGCCGTTGTAGGGCTGCACTGATTGTCGCGTGCGTCCCCGCTGCGCCCGTGTCCAACCACTTTCGGCTAGCAAAATCCTTTGGTCTCTTGTGCGCTACACATCAAGAGAACTACCTCATGCAAATCATTCGCCCTATCCTGGGACCTGGTGTTTACGCCGTGGACAGGACGACCATGCAAACGCCGGTGGGTGTCCGATCGGCAGTCCAGATAGCAGGGAAGTGGTCCCCACGAGATATCAATTTCTCGCACGTCACCCCGAGGCAGCTACAGACCTACGTCAACGAGATGATCACGAACGGCAGGATGACGCCTACAGACGGTCTGGCGTTGAGCACTTCGATTCCGCACGAGTGGTACGCCAAACGCTCCGACGTTGCGGTGGACATCACTTCGAACATAAGAAGCAACCTGGCGTCCGCCCGCGGGAATGGCTCCAGGCCCTTGGCCGCTTTTTACGACGGCCTCATGGACCGGATGAAGCGCATGGAGGCACAGAGCCTGCCCATCTCGGTCGTCGCCTGAAGTGTCAACCTTCCCGCACCGAAAGCCGGGCGAGTGATCGCCCGGCTTTTTTATGCTTCGGCTACTTGGCAGGGGCGCCGGTGTTCGAGGTGTCCATCGTCAATCGAAGCGTGGCTGTGGCGCCATTGAAGTAATCGCAGGCGACGAGGCCTTTGGCGTTTGCCGTGGATGCTTTCCCGGCACTGAGGGTTTTCAGATCGACGTTCTGTTCGTCGTATGCGGAAACAGATCCTTTCCACGTCTTTCCGCTTTCCGTCGCAACGTAGTCCGTTTCCTCTTGCTGCGTCCCGGCGTTCGAAGTGCCTGCCTGCTTGATGGCACTGGCAGCGGGACAAGCAACGCCTGCTGCGGAGGCTCCCCCGCATACGGCCAGCAACGCCATCATGGCGAACGAGTAGCCGCTGATCTTCGTCATTTTCATTACACGCTCCTGTGTTGGACAACGACAAGGAAACGATACCTTGGTGCGCGTGAGACGAACACATGAGTCTGTTGCAACACGATTTCTGTTTTACGAGACAAAACCGAAGCTTGGGCCTTGCCTGCCGTTTCAGCGGATCGATTGTTTGGCCGGCCGCCCGATGCGCTAACCTTGATGTATGACGCCACGTACCCCTTTGCCCACTCGTACCTCTCCCGCCACCGCACGCGATGTGGCGGAAGCGGCGGGCGTTTCGATTTCGGCGGTCTCGCGCACCTTCACGCCGGGAGCCAGCGTTTCCGCGAAGACACGCGAGCTCGTCACCGAGACCGCCGAGCGGCTCGGCTACAAGCCGAACCGGCTCGCGCGCAGCCTCATGACAGGCCGGACCGAGCTGATCGGGCTCGTTTCCAATCACTTCGCCAACCCGACCTTCATGGAGGTCTTCGACCTCTTTACCCGTGAACTCCAGGCGCGTGGCTTGAGGCCATTGCTTGCGAACCTGGGCGAGGACGAAGACGGCAAGGCCGCGCTCGACATGCTGCAGCAATACAACGTCGATGCCGTGTTGATTGCCACGTCGGCGCCGCCGGCGGGCTTCGCGGCGTCGTGTCGTGCCGCGGGCCTTCCTGTGCTGCACGTGTTCGGTCGCGCAGGGCGGTCCTCGCCCGTACCCGTGGCGACCGTCGACAATGTGGAAGGCGGGCGCCTGGTAGCCGAAGCCATGCGCTCGCGCGGACTACGTCGTCTCGCCTTCCTCGGCGGCTCGGCACACGATGCTTCGACGATCGATCGTTGCAAGGGCTTCGCCGACGTGGCCGGAACGTCCCTGCGGCAGACTCTGCATGCGGGTAATTACACGCACGAGCACGGCCGTCTGGCGATGCATACGCTAATCGACCGCAACGATCGACTGGATGGCGTCTTTTGCGGCGATGACGTGCTGGCGCTTGGTGCCATCGACGCCTGCCGCGAGCGTGGTGTCGACGTGCCGGGTGAGGTCAGTATCGTGGGCTTCGACGACATGCCCCTGGCGGCCTGGGCGTCGTACTCCCTGGCGACGGTCAAACAGCCCATTCGCGACATGGTTTTGCACGCCATCGAGCGCATCGTGGCGTGGATGGATGAGCCGGATGCGGTGCCGCGGAGCAAGCTTTTTCCTTGTGAGCTTGTCGTGCGTGGGAGTCTTCGGTAGGAGAGTTCGCCGCGATGCCGGATCGCCGACAAGTCGGCTCCTACCGAGCAGGGGGGCGAGGTATATCTGCGAGGGGTGGGCTAGTCGATCTTGACCCAGCGGCGTTCGCGGTTCGATAGCAGGGCCGCTTCGATCACCCGGTCGACGTCATAGCCATCGCGGAAGGTGGGCCACACTGCATCGCCAGTCGCCACAGCGTGCAGGAAGTCGCGCGCTTCGATGACGATCTGGTCGTTATAGCCGGTGCCGTGGCCGACGCCCTGGTTGAATGCGAGATAGTCCGGGTGGGCCGGGCCCATCAGCAACTTCTGGAAGCCGCGCCGTGCTGGCTCGCGCGCAGCGTCATACAGCCACAGGGCGTTCTGATCTTCCTGATCGAAGGCGATGGCGCCACGGGTGCCGGTGATGCGATAGGTGTAGCCCATCTTCCGCCCGGCGGCCATGCGGCTGAAGCTGATACTGCCCGTGGCCCCATTGGCGAAGCGCACGAGCATCTGGCCCTGGTCGTCGTTCTCGACGGCCTCCCATCCGTTCGGGCCATTGCGCCGGGCGTGCACGATGTTGGTGTCGGCGACGAGGCTGGCGATCGGGCCGACCAGGCGCAGGCAGGCATTGACGATGTGAGGTGCGACATCACCCAGCGCGCCGGCTTCCGTACCAGTGGCGATGCGTGTGCGCCACGAGGCGGGGAGGGCGGGGTCGTGCAGGTAGTCTTCCACGTGCTCGGCGGTAACCTGGATGACCTCGCCAATCTCGCCCGAGGCGATGATCTGCCGTGCCAGCTGGCTCGCAGGGGTTCGGATGTAGTTGAAGCCGATCATGTTGGGCAGGCCGGCACGCTCGACCGCTTCGGTCATGCGCCGGGACTCATCCGCGCTGGCTCCCAGCGGTTTCTCGCAGAACACGGGCTTCCCGGCGGCGATGCAGGCCATGACCATGTCCAGGTGCGTGCGCGGCGGCGTGGCGATCACGACGGCGTCGACACGAGAGTCGGCGACCAGTTCGCGCCAGTCGCCAGTCGAACGTTGCCAACCCCAACGGCGCGCGTGCTCCGCGGCACCTTCGGAGGTCGAGGTCGCGATCATCTCGCAGACAGGGCGGAGGGCCGTTTCGAAGACGGCAGCGACGGACTGGAAACCCACCGTATGCGCCTTGCCCATATAGCCGGCGCCGATCAGGCCGATCCGTAGTTCGCTCATCGCTTGGGTCTTCCTGGTGGTTGGTATGGCCGACTCTAGGGATGTTGCAGTGCGGTTTGCAAGCGCTTGCAAAACGGCATAACGTAGTTCCCGAACCGGCGCTTTGTCCGCCTCGACCACGCCGCAGCCCGCGGCAGGAGCCAGCCATGCATGCCTCCGCGCATCCCTTCTATCGCTCGCCCGTCCGTATTCGTGTCTTCACCGAAGACATGCTGGATACCGATGCCATCGTCAGCGAGCTGCTCGACGGCGTGGGCGCGGTGACGCTTCGTGGGCTGTTCACGCCGGCGGAAATCGCCGAGGCCCGTGACATCGTCATGCGCGAGTCGGATGCGGATGAGGCCGGCCGCAAGGTCACCCATTTCCAGGGCGGCGCGGAAAAGGCCGGACGCATCAACCTGCAACGCCGCGTATGGAACCTGTTGGCGAAGGGCGAGATCTTCTCGCGAATGGCGGCCCATCCGGCGATCATGAAAGTGATGCGCGCTTTCATCGGCAGCGAATTCATCATGGGGTCGATCGCAGCCAACCGAATTCTCCCCGGCGGTCCTGGACAGGAACCACACATCGACTATCCGTACTGGGATTTCCATTCCCCGGAAACGCATCCGGCGCGCATCAACGCCACGTTTCCGCTGAACGCGCAGGCGACGATCATGCTAGATCCGTTCACCGAAGAAACGGGTGCGACGGCCTTCGTGCCGGGCACGCAGCGTGAGCTGCATTACCCTGACGAGAGCGACCGTTTCTTCGAGCGCTGCGAAAGGATGCTCGGTGAGCCGGGTGACACCGTGATCTTCTTCGGTGCGGTATGGCATTGCGCCATGCCCAACCGCAGCACGATCGACCGCTCCGCGATCATCACGCAATACCTGCCGAAGTTCGTCAAGCCGATGGAAGATATGCCCGCGGCGCTTCCGGCCGAATTCGTGAAGAACGCCAGTGCGGACATTCGCCAGTTACTGGGGCTCAATTATCCGTATCCGGAAGTACTGGACGCCGCGCGTGGGGGCAATGCCGAAGGGCGCGACGCAATGAAAGCCAGGTAAAGATCTCCCGTTTTTGTAGGAGCCGATTCATCGGCGATTGGGTGCTCGCGGCAATCTGGCTATCGCCGATGAATCGGCTCCTACAGTGAAGCGGCTCACTCCGCCGCGGATTGTTTGCGTATGAACGCCACCACATCCTCAAGCACTTGCGCCCTGTCTTTCGACGGTCCAAGCCCGAACAGCACGCCCATGTGTCCGGTATCCGGGTAGAGCTTCACCTCGACGTGTTCGCCTCGCGCCTGGTACTTCCGTTGTAGCGAAAGGGCATTGGATGGCCGCACGGTCCCGTCGGTCTCCCCTTGCAACAACAGCGCAGGCGGTTCGTCGCCATCGACGAAGTTGACCGGTTGCGAGCGCGCCTGTTGCTCGGCGGTAGGGCCAAACATGTCGACGAAGTCGTCGTTGGTCAGGGGCAGGAAATCATAGGGCCCTGCCAGCCCGATGAAGCCCGAGAGATCGCGAGGCTTCATGCCCACCGCACCGAGCCAGCGTGCATCGGTCGCCAGCAGCGCGGCGATATGTCCGCCTGCGGAATGACCCATGATGAAGAGATGGGCCTTATCGCCGCCGAACTCACCCGCATGATCGTGCGCCCAGCGTACGGCTGCCGCACCATCGTGCATGAAACCGTCGAGCCGCACCTTCGGCCACTGCCGATAGTCCGGCACCACGGTGACGATACCCTTGGCGGCCAGCGCCTCACCCACCCACCGGTACCACTGGCGTTTGCCGCTTTTCCAGCTGCCTCCGTAGAAGAACACCACCACGGGGGCGTTGTGGGCATTCGGAGGCGAGTACACGTCCAGTGACAGTCCCTGGGACGCATCGAAAACGATGTTCTGGTGAGCAACCGTGCCGGCCGAGGGTTGGCGAGCGTTGACGACACTGAACAGCGCGGACTGGCAGCCGCTGAGCAGGAGGGTGCCGAGGGTAACGAGGAAGAGTCGGGTCATGCCGGTAACTTACGGATCCCGAGTGAAGGCGGATGCACTCGCCATCGCACTCAGTGTGATGGGGTGGCCGAATACCGATGAATGAAGGCCATGGTGTCGGCGATCACCGAAGCCTTGCTCTTCAGCGGACCGAACGCGAGGAGGAGCCTTTCATGGCCCACGCCCGGATAAAGCTTCAGTTCCACCGGCTCTCCCTGTTGCCGGTAGCGTCCTTCCAGCGAGACCGCTTCGGAAGGGTAGACGATGGTGTCCTTCTCGCCCTGCAGAAGCAGCGCGGGGGGCTCATCACCGTCGACGAAGTTGATCGGTTGTGATCGAGCCTGTTCCTCGGGTGTATGTCCGAACATGTCGTAGAACTCGGGCTCATCGAAGGGGATGAAGTCGTAGGTGCCGGCGACGCCGATGAAACCGGCCAGGTCACGCGGCTTCATGCCCACGGCAGCGAGCCACTGCTTGTCCATGGCCAACATGGCGGCGATCTGCCCGCCGGAGGAATGACCCATCACGAAGAGGTGGGTGGGGTCGCCCCCGAACTCGCTTGCGTGGTCGCGCGCCCAGCGAACGGCTTCGGCACCGTCGTGGAGGAAGCCGTCCAGGCGCGCCCGCGGCCACAGACGAACGTCGGCCACGATGGTCACCACGCCTTGCGCCGCCATCGCTTCACCCATCCAGCGGAACCACTGCCGCTTGCCGATCATCCAGCTGCCGCCGTAGAAGTACACGACCACCGGTGCGTGGTCGGCACGGGCGGGAGCATAGACATCCAGCGCGGTTTGGGTGGTTTCGTCGTAAACGATGTCTGCGTGTGTCGTGATGCCCTGGTTGGACTGCTTCGCGTTCATCGCGCCGAAGAAGGCGGATCGGCAGCCTCCAAGGAGCAGGGCAATCGACAGGAGGAGGGCGCGGACGGGCATGACGCGATTGTAGCGGCCACCGCCTTGCCTGAGCCTTGCCGCCGCTCACCCGCTAGACTTCGCGCATGACCGATGTCCGCACGATCCTGCGCCAGTCCGCCGAAGCCCTTGGTGATCGCCTGGAAGCCGAGTTGCTCCTCGCGCACGTGCTCGGGGTGAATCGCGCCTGGTTCTTCGCCCACTCCGACGACGCACTCGACACCACGGCCGGTGAGCGTTTCGATGCGTTGGTGCGCCGCCGGGCGCATGGCGAACCCGTGGCGTACATCACGGGGACGCGTGATTTCTGGTCGATGACTCTCGAGGTCACGGCCGCCACGCTGATTCCCCGCCCGGAAACCGAGCTTCTCGTGGAGCTCGCCCTCGAGCGACTGCCGCGGCGCGGCCGTGTGGTCGACCTCGGCACCGGCAGTGGAGCGATCGCCCTGGCGATCGCGAACGAGCGTCCCGATGCATCGGTCAGCGCGGTCGACGCCAGTGGGGCCGCGCTCGAGGTGGCGCGACGTAATGCGGAAAGGCTAGGCCTGCAGCGCGTTCATTTCACCGAAGGCAACTGGTTCGCGGCGCTGGACGACGCACGCTTCGACATCGTCGTGAGCAATCCTCCGTATATCGAGGAAGGCGATGCACATCTGGCGCAGGGCGATCTGCGGTTCGAACCCTTCAGTGCGTTGGCGTCGGGTAGTGACGGCCTCGACGACATCCGGCGAATCGCCCAGGCCGCGCCCGGGCACCTGATGCCCGGTGGCTGGTTGCTGCTGGAGCACGGCTGGAACCAGGGCCCGGCGGTCCGCGACGTGCTCGAGCGGGCGGGACTCGCCGAGCCGTTCACGGCACAGGACCTGGAAGGACGGGACCGGGTTTCCGGGGCGCGTCACAATCCCTGATCCACATCGCACGTTCCTGACACGATCGAACGTGGTCAGCCCGTGCTGGCCACTTCCGTCGCCACGAACTGCGGGAACCGCGTCACGATCGCGCTGCGAATCTGCGGCAGGTCCAGGCCGGCCATCGTCAGTACTTCCTCGCGGCTGCCGTGTTCCAGATAGGCGTCTGGAAGGCCGAGGTGGAAGATCGGCAAGGTGACACCGTTCGCGGCGAGAAGCTCGGCTACGCCCGCACCGGCACCGCCGGCGATGGCGTTGTCTTCGATGGTGACGAAGGCCTTGTGCGTGCGCGCCATCTCGAGGATCAGCTCCTCGTCCAGCGGTTTGACGAAGCGCATGTTGACCAGCGTGGCATCCACTTCGGCGGCGATCACCGCGGCGGGTGCGAGCATCGTGCCGAAGGAGAGAATGGCCAGGCCGTGGTGGCCGCGGCGACGCACTTCAGCCTTGCCGATCGGAAAGGTTTCCAGCGTTTCGGCCATCTTCGCGCCCGGTCCGGTACCTCGCGGATAGCGGATAGCCGCGGGCCCGTGGTAGTGGAAGCCCGTGCTGAGCATGGTCCGGCATTCGTGCTCGTCGGCCGGCGCCATGATCACCATGTTCGGCAGGCAACGCATGAACGACAGGTCGAAACTGCCCGAATGGGTAGCGCCGTCCGGGCCGACCACGCCGGCACGGTCGATGGCGAAGGTGACGTCGAGGTTCTGCAGGGCCACGTCGTGGATCGCCTGGTCGTAGGCACGCTGCAGGAAGGTGGAGTAGATCGCCACCACCGGCTTCGCACCCTCGACGGCCATGCCGGCAGCCAGCGTGACCGCATGCTGCTCGGCAATCGCTACATCGAAGTAGCGCTGCGGGTATTCCTTGGAGAAGCGGACCAGGCCCGAGCCTTCGCGCATCGCCGGCGTGATGCCGAGCAGGCGCTCGTCGGTCGCGGCCATGTCGCAGAGCCAGTCGCTGAAAATGTCGGTATACGTCGGCTTGGCTGGCGCGCCCTTCTTCACCACGCCGGCGACGGGGTCGAACGGACCGACCGCGTGGTATTCGATCGGACCTTTTTCGGCCGGTTCGTAGCCCTTGCCCTTGGTCGTCATCACGTGGATGAGCTGCGGACCGGGGAGGGCCTTGACCGTTTCCAGGGCCGTGACCAGCTGGGCCATGTTGTGGCCGTCGATCGGGCCGGTGTAATGGAAGCCGAGTTCTTCGAACAGCGTGGACGGCACGAACATGCCCTTGGCGTGTTCCTCCCAGCGCTTGAAGAAGCGGCCGAAGAAGGACTCACGAGGCATGGCTTTCTTTGCTCGCTCGCGCCAGGCGTTGAGCGTGCGGCTGGACATCGCGCGAGCCATCATCTTGGTCATCGCGCCGACGTTTTCGCTGATCGACATGCCGTTATCGTTGAGGATCACCAGCATGTTCGGCTCGACGTCGCCACCGTGGTTCAGTGCCTCGAAGGCCATGCCCGCGGTGATCGCACCATCGCCGATCACGGCGACGACCTTGCGATTGTCACCCCGACGCTGCAGGGCTATGGCCATGCCGAGCGCGGCCGAGATCGACGTCGAGGAATGGCCGACACCGAAGGTGTCGTACTCGCTTTCTTCGCGGCGAGGAAAGGGGGCCAGGCCGTCCTTCTTCTTGATCGTGGTGATCCGGTCGCGGCGCCCGGTAAGGATCTTGTGCGGATAGCACTGGTGACCGACGTCCCAGACGAGGCGGTCGCGCGGGGTGTCGAAGACATGGTGCAAGGCGACCGTCAGCTCGACCACGCCCAGGCCCGCGCCGAAGTGCCCGCCTGACGAGGCCACGGCCTCGATCAGATAGCGGCGTAATTCGTCGGCGATCGCCGGCAGTTCGTCGTCCGGAAAGCGTCGGAGGTCCTCCGGCGATTCGATCTGCGCCAGATAAGGGTAGCGGGAGAGGTCGTTCATTCGCCTATTGTTCGCCTACGGACGGGCCGGGGCAAGGGACGAGGCGTGAATGTTTGCGGGCAGGCCCGGGCGGGATTCAGGCCGGGCGGCGGTCGCGGGGCAGGTGGCTGACCAGGAATTCCATCTGGTCGACCAGGATGTTGCGGTTGGAAAGGATCAGATGCTCGACCCAGCTGGGCCGGTACGGCACGGCCAGGAGCGGCATATTGGCCTGCTGCGGCGTGCGGTTGCTCTTGCGCAGGTTGCAGGCCAGGCACGCGCTGACCACGTTCTCCCACTCGTCCGCACCCTTTTTTGACAGCGGCACCACGTGGTCGCGGGTCAGCTCATGGCGGGTGTAGTGGTGGCCGCAATACAGGCAGATGTGCCGGTCGCGGGCGAAGAGGGCGGTGTTGGTGAGGGCTGGGGCCGGATCGATGGCGTGTTCGCGGCAGTGGCCGGTGCTTGCGATGATCGGGTGGAGCTGGAGACTGCTCTGGAGTCCACTGGCACGGCTGAGGCCGCCGTGGACAGTCAGACAGGGGTCGCCGAGCGTCCAGGCGACCACGCCACGAACGTACAGGCAGACCGCGTCTTGCCAGCTGATCCAGTCCAGGATGCGGCCTGCCGCATCGAGGGAAAGCACGCGCGTCGTGTTCAGCGCGGTCACCCTCGGCAGGTCATCCTGAAGCACTTCCATCGTCATCGTGTCTCGTCCTTCACGTAAGCGAAAGAGCGTTCCAGCCAGTCGAACTCCGTGCGGATCGGTGTCCTGATCCGGCCCCACAAGGGGCGTTGACCCGAGCATAGCCCATTATTGCTACAGAAAAGCACCGCCCCGGTACGCTTCTTGCGGGGCTGTCCGGGCCGCGAAGCGCTGATATAGTGGGCGTTCGATAGAGTCCCGACGGGTTTGGAAGGGGGGCCGGGGTGGCTTCCCAGGTCCGGCGGGTATAGAGGGTTCCACTGTGGCAGAAGTGCTTTTCTACGAGCGTCCGGTTCCGCTGAACCGCACCGCACACCGCGACCTCCGCATCAAGGCGGTCAACAACATCCGTTTCGCCGCCACCGCGCACTCGGTGCCCCTGACGGGCGTTGAGTTCGCTCCGGCCGCGCGTGACTTCCCGATCCTCTTCGCCGGCAACTCCATCGAGGAAGCGGGCCCGATGGCCCTTCTCGGCCTGCGTCAGGGCGAGAACCTGCTCGTCGGCGATAACGGTTTCTGGGAATCGGGCCTGTACATCCCGGCCTTCGTCCGCCGCTATCCGTTCGTCCTGGCTGAAAAGCCGGCCGGTACCGAAGGCGACGACTTCACCGTGTTCCTCGACGAGGCCTACGAAGGCTTCAACGAGAGCGAAGGTGAGCGCCTCTTCAACGAAGACGGCACCGACGCACCGGCCCTGACCAACGCCGTGAAGTTCCTTGGCGAGTTCCAGGACCACGTCGCCCGCACGCAGTGGTTCATGGGCAAGCTGCGCGAGCACAACCTGCTCGAGGAGCGCACCATCACCCTGCAGAAGGAAGGCAAGGGTATCAACCTCAATGGTCTGTTCGTGATCAACGAAGAGAAGCTGCGCACGCTCGACGAGAAGGTCGCCCAGGAGTTCCTGCGCGAAGGTGCGTTTGGCTGGATCTACGCCCACCTGATCTCGCTCGCCAACATCGATCGCATGGCCGCGCGTCTGGATAAGCGCGAAGCCCTGGACGAGCCGGCCAAGGTCTGATCGACCCCGGTTCGTGCGAATGAAAAGGCCACCCTCGGGTGGCCTTTTTCGTTGCTCAGCGAACCGGTTTCGCCAGGCGCATCAGGTCGGTATCGAAGCCGTGGGCAACGTACAGGTCACGGGCTTTCTCGTTGCCGGGGAACACGGCGAGGGTGACGAACTGACAGTGGTGTTCCTTGGCCCAGGCGTAGGCCTGATCGAGCAGGAACTTGCCCACGCCCACGCCCTCGTATTTCTCGGCGACCGCGATGTTTGCGATGTGGCAATTGTCGCGGTGAGTGAAGAAGTCCTTGGTTTTCTGCAGTTGCAGGAAGCCCACCGCTTCACCTTCCGCGTTCTCGGCGACGAAGATATAGCTGTTGGACGGTTGGTCGTCGAGGTGGTGAACGAGGTCGGCCTCGATGCCTTTCAGGCAATCGGATCGCGTGCGGCCATTGGGCAGCGGGAAGCTGATGAAACGGGGGACCAGATCCAGGATGAACTCATCGTCGTCGCTCTCGGCGAGACGGATCAGGAACGGGGAGTCGCTCATCGTATCGGGCACCGTCGCGGCTGAAGGATTCCGGAAAGAGTCTGTTTTCTACACCTTCACGCTGGCCGACGGAAGCCCCGGACCGTGACAAGCCCCATGTAGGAGCCGCTTCAGCGGCGATGGGTGCTCGCGGGCAACCCTGCCCGCTACCGCGGGATCGCCGATGAATCGGCTCCTACAACGCATGGGCAGCGTTACAGGAGCTCGGGCAACGTGGCCACGCCCGCTTCAATGGCCGCCTTGTGCACATGGATGCGCGGCAGGATACGGGTGAAATAGAAGGTGGCCGTGTCGCGCTTGGCCTGCTTGTCGTTCGCCGAGAGGGCCGAGCCGCCCGCGGCCAGCACGCTGCGGGCCCAGAAATAGGCCAGGGTCACGTAGCCGGAGAAATACAGGTAATCCACCGCGGCGGCGCCGAGTTCTTCCGGGTTGGCCTGCGCACGCTGCGCGATTGCCTGGGTCACGTCGCCCCAGGTCTTCGTCGCCACGGCCAGTGGCCCGATGAAGGCCTTCACGGCGTCGTTCTCCGCATTGGCCTGGCAGAAGGCGGAGATTTCGCCCAGGAAATGCTTCAGGCCGGCGCCCTGCAACTGCATGATCTTTCGGCCGAGCAGGTCGAGCGCCTGGATGCCGGTGGTGCCTTCGTACAGGGTGATGATGCGGGCATCGCGGACGAACTGCTCCATGCCGTGCTCGGCGATGTAGCCGTGGCCACCGAAGATCTGCAGTGCCTCCTTGGTGCATTCCTGCGCCGCTTCGGTGAGCAGGCCCTTTGCGATCGGGATGAGGAATGAAAGCAGTTCGCCGGCATTCTTGCGCGCCTGCGGGTCGGTGTCGCGGGACTCGATGTCGCTCTGCAGCGCAGCGTAAGCAGCCAGTACACGGCCGCCTTCGACGAAGGCGCGCTGGGTGAGCAGCATGCGGCGCACGTCCGGATGCACGGTGAGCGGATCGGCCGGCTTTTCCGGGAACGCCGGGCCGGTCAGCGCGCGCATCTGCAGACGCTCGCGGGCGTAGTTGAGGCTGTTCTGCAAGGCCCGCTCGGACACGGCAAGGCCCTGGATGCCGACGGCAAGGCGTGCCGCGTTCATCATGGTGAACATCGCCATGAGGCCTTTGTGCGCCGGTCCGATCAACCAGCCTTCGGCGCCGTCGAAGTTCATGACGCAGGTCGCCGAGCCCTTGATGCCCATCTTGTGCTCGATGGCGCCGGCGGCAACCGCGTTGCGCTCGCCCAGTGAGCCATCCTTGTTCACCTTGAACTTGGGTACGAGGATCATCGAGATACCGCGGCTGCCTGCCGGTGCATCCGGCAAACGGGCCAGCACGAGGTGGACGATGTTCTCCGAGAAGTCGTGCTCGCCAGCGCTGATGAAGATCTTGGTGCCGGTGACGCGATAGCTGCCATCGGCGTTCGGCTCGGCGCGCGTCTTGAGCAGGCCGAGATCCGAGCCCGCCTGCGGCTCGGTCAGGCACATGGTGCCCGTCCAGCGGCCGTCGACCAACGGCTTGAGGAAGGTCGTCTTCTGCCAATCGTCGCCATGGTGTTCGAGCGCGTCGGTGGCACCGTGCGACAGCAATGGATAGATGCCCCAGGCCAGGTTGGCCGAGTCGATCATTTCCTTGGCCATCGCACCAAGCACGGCGGGCAAGCCCTGGCCGCCGAATTCCTCGCGCGCGGTGAGGCCCGCCCAGCCGCCTTCGGCATACTGGCGATAGGCTTCCTTGAAGCCTTTGGGCGTGGTCACCGACGCGGTGGCCTTGTCGTAGTGGCAGCCTTCCTGGTCACCGGAGGCGTTCAGCGGCGCCAGCACCTGCTCGTTGAAACGCGCGGCCTCCTCGAGCACGGCATCCAGCAGATCGCGTGTATGCGCCTCACCTCCCTCCAGACGGCCGAGCACGGCATCGGCGCCGAGCACGTCGTAGAGGGCGAAGCGCATGTCGTTGAGGGGGGCTTTGTAGATCGTCATCGTGAATCCTGGCGAGGCGCGGCAAGCGCGGCTATGGAGTAATCAGGGAGAACGGTAGGTATCGGGGATACCCGGTACGGGCGAGAGCCAATTCTTGCCGTGCACGTCGAACGTGCGCGACTTGTCCTCTTTCTCGGGCGTGGCCGAGATGCGTCCATCGATGGCATAGGGCAGCGAGCCGCTGCTGCCTTTGGCGGCGAGCTCGGCAAGCGCCCTGGACATCTCGGCCGTGGGCAGGATGTCGATGACGGTCACGTCCGCGGCGAAGGAGGGGATGTCCTGGTCGATCTTGGCGTCGAGCAGGATGCCCCCCAGATCGCCGACGCGCAGCGTGCCCTGGAAGCGATCGAACGACATGCCGCCGTAGCTGTTGTTACGCAGGCGCAGCGTCACGTGCCAGGTCCCGCCTGGCTTGGCGGCGACCTGCTGCAGGGTCACGGCCGGCGGATACACGCTTTTCTTCTCGGGGCCACAGGCCGCCAGGAGCGCTGCCACGGTCAGCAGCGCTGCGCGGAAAAACATGGTGCGAGACATCGAGGTCATTCCCTGGGTTCCCGGCATGGGTGTTCGAACAGTCGTTCGATGGTAGCGCTGGCCGGGCCCCGCGCGCGAGACGTGCGTTTGAAACGCGGTTCCCAATCGCCGGTCTAGCAGGCATCATTCGTACTGACCTTTCTACGTGCCTTCCCATGACCCGACGTATTGCCGCACGACGTTCGCCCATCCATGGAAACGGCGTTTTCGCCACCGCCGCGATCAAGGCCGGTGACGAGATCGTCGAATACAAGGGCGATCGCATCACCCACGCCCAGGCCGACAAAAAGTATGGTGACGGTGGCGAGACCGGCCATACCTTCCTGTTCACCCTCAACGAGCGCTTCATCGTCGACGGCAACAGCAACGGCAATACGGCGCGCTGGATCAACCACGGCTGCGACCCGAACTGCCAGGCGGTGATCGAGGAGGCGGTGGATGGCAAACCGTCGAAAAACGACCGCGTGCTGATCGAAGCCATCCGCGACATCGCCCCGGGCGAAGAGCTGACCTACGACTACGGCATCACGCTGGACATGCCGCATACGGCCCGCCTCAAGAAGGTGTGGAGCTGCCTGTGCGGCTCGCCGAACTGCATCGGCACCATGCTCAAGCCCAAGCGCAAGGCCGCCTGACGGATAGCCGCACCCCTATCGCCAGCACAACCGGCTCCCACAAGAGACCCCCCCGCTCCTTGTAGGAGCCGATTCATCGGCGATGCTCCCGCCACAACCCACTCAGTCCTCTTCGACCCTCGGCTTCCACTGCTCCATCAACTTCCGTTGCACCCCAGCCGGTACCGCGTCGTAATGGCTGAATTCCATCGCGTAGCGCCCCTGCCCACCCGTCATCGCCTTGAGCTGGGTGGGATAGTCGGTGAGCTCCGCCAGCGGCACGCGTGCCTTGATCAGCGTCTCACCGCCACGTAGCGAGTCGGTGCCCATGATGTGCGCGCGCTTCGAGGCCAGCCCTCCGGTCACGTCGCCCACATAGCGTTCGGGGATCGATACCTCGAGGTCGACCACCGGCTCCAGTACCTGTGGCTGCGCACGCGACACCGCGTCGAGGAAGGCCTTGCGGCCCGCACTGATGAACGCGACTTCCTTCGAATCGACCGGGTGGTGTTTGCCGTCATACACGATGACGCGAACATCCTGGATCGGATAACCGGCGATGGCACCACCGTCCAGGGCCTGGCGTACGCCTTTCTCGATAGCGGGCATGAACTGGCCGGGGATGACGCCGCCCTTGGTCTGGTCGTCGAAGACGAAGCCTTTGCCGCGCTCCAGGGGCTCCACCCGCAGGAACACTTCACCGAACTGACCGGCGCCGCCGGTCTGCTTCTTGTGCCGATGGTGGCCTTCGGCGCCGGCGCCTATGGTTTCGCGATACGCGATACGCGGCGGATGCGTGATCACATCGACGTCGTAGCGCGCCTTCATCCGCTCCAGCATGAGTTTCAGGTGCAGGTCGGACAGGCCGCGGATCACCGTCTCGTTGAGCTCCTTGTGGTGCTCGACACGAAAGCAGGGATCCTCCTCGGCGAGCTTGGACAGCGCTTGCGAAAGTTTCTGCTCCTGCCCCTTGTGCGCGGGCTCCACGGCAAGGCCGAACATCGGCGCCGGGAACGCGGAGGGTTCCAGGTGGATACGCGATGCATCGGTGGCGTCGTGGAGTACGGCATCGAAATGGATGTCTTCGATCTTCGCCACGGCGGCGATATCGCCGGGCAAGGCCTCGTCCACCTCCACATGTTCGCGGCCTTGCAAGCGGAACAGGTGCGCCACCTTGAACGGCTTGCGTCCGTCATCGACGAGAAGCTGGGCGTCCTTGCGCACCGTTCCCTGCCATACGCGGAAGACGCCGAGCTTGCCGACAAAGGGATCGTTGACGATCTTGAACACATCGGCGACGACATGGCGCGATGCATCGGCGGCGACATCGAAGGGTGAGCCCGCATGGTCTCGGAACGGCGGTGGATTGGTCTCGGTGGGGCAGGGCAGGATGCGTTCGACCAACTCGAGCAGTTCGTTGACACCGATGCCGTCGCGCGCACCGGTGAAGACGATCGGCACCAGATGCCCGTCGCGCAGGCAGTGCTCGAGCGCACCGCGGATCTCCGCGGCCGATAGTGCGGACTCGCCGGCCTCGAGGTAATGCTCCATCACCTCGTCATCGATCTCCACTACCTGGTCGATGATGCGCTGGTGGGCCTCTCCGGGCGATGAGAAGTCGGTGTCGCCGGCGGTCTGGAAGAACGCGTCGCGCACCGAATGTCCCTTCGACGCGGGCAGGTTCAGCGGAAGGCATTCGTTACCGAACTCATCGCGCAGCGAGTCGACGAGTGCGGCCAGATCCAGGCCTTCGGCATCGATGCGGTTGACGACGAGAATGCGTGCCATACCGCGCTCTTTCGCGTGCGCCATCATCGTGCGCGTGCCGTGCTCGATACCGTTCGCGCCGTTCACCACAATGGCTACGGTGTCGGCCGCGGCCAGAGCGGCGAGCGCGGGTCCGCGGAAGTCGGCGTATCCCGGTGTGTCGACGAGGTGGATGCGATAGCCGTTGCGTTCGATCGAGGCTATCGAAGCATCGATCGAATGGCCCCGGGCCTTTTCCATGGGGTCGGTATCGGAGACGGTACTGCCACGCTCGATGGTTCCGGGGCTGGTGAGCGCACCTCCGGCGTGGAGCATGGCTTCGAACAGGGTGGTCTTGCCGGCGCCGGCGTGGCCGGCAAGGGCGAGGCTGCGGATGCGTTCCGTGGATGGCGACACGATGCGACCCTCCTTTCGTGGTCGTCCGGGCGATCCGGACGCTCATGGCGGTGGTGGTTCAGGCGCGCCAACGCCGTTTCCAAGGGTTCTCCGAACCTCGGCCGGACGCAAGGGGAATCTTCATCCCCGTGAGCGGTCTGTAAGCCAGGGCTTACGCTGTGCTCAGCGGCACGCCACTATCCTGTCCCACTTCCGAAGGCCCCATGGGGACTCCCGCTCGCGTGCAATATCCCGGTAAGGCGCCACCGCCCTTCGTCGACTCCCACCGGCTCGAACCGGAGGCGTCGTCGCGCTCGCACGGGCTGGTTCCCATCGACGCGGCGACGATGGTTGCGCTGCACGCCATCGGCCGCCGGCCGCCGCCCCGCGACCGGGTGCGCTTCACGCTGGCCCTCGCGGCTGCCCTTGTCCTGCACATCCTGCTGATTTTCCTGGTGCGCTACGAAATGCAGCCACGGGTGATGGTCGCCTTCGCCCCGCCCGACGACCGCGCCGATGTGCTCGAGGTGCGCTTTATCGAGCCGACGCGTCCCGCGCCGCCCGTTGCCGACGTGCCGCCCCCTCCGCCGGTTGCCGAGCCGCCACCGAAGGTCCGCTCGCCGGAGGCGACGCGACCCGAGCCGCCGCGGCCAAAGAAGAAGCCGGAGGACGAAACGCCGGCCGACACCACGACACCCGCGCCGACGCCGACCGGCCAGGCGCCGCAACCGGTCCTGTTCGGCAACGACGGCTCGGTGGCCATGCCAACGTCCGGTGCCGGATCGAAGCCCGATTTCGTTCCGCGCAAGCCCACGGACGACACCGGCATCATGTCCCACAAGACCACGGTGACCTACACGCAGACCCGTTTCGAAAAGGACTGGGCGCCGCGCGACGAAAATGCGCTGAGCAAGGGCGTTCGCCAGGTCATCGAGAAAACGACGGTGAAACAGACCGTCGACCTGGGGCACGGCACGCGGGTCAACTGCGCCACGGTGCTGTTCGTCCTGCCGGCAGGCTGTAGTGGGGAAGACCCCTCGAAAGCCTCGAAAAAGGACGGCGACGTCCGCCTCAGCATGGCGCCGGCGAATCCGCTGGTGAAGGACCTGCCCGATCAGACACCTCCGCCGACCGAAGCACAGTGCATCGCCGCTTTCCGCGCCGACAAGCCGTTGCCGCAGGGCTGTGCGTCCGACATTCCGTTGAAGGCGATGGACCAGGAGAATGCCGAGCGCGATCGCCGCGCCGGCAAGTGACGCGACGGGCGTACGCGGCGATTGTCTGCGGCGCCCCCAGCATGGACACTAGTTGTCCATGCAGACCCCTCGCCCGCCGGACAGCGATCGACCGATCGCCGCGAATTCGCTGCCCGTCTCGCCCCGCGAGGCGGCCATGCGTGCGCTTGTCTATCGGCGACGCCTTCGCGAGAAGCCGCGCGAAAGCGCGCGCCGCATCGTCGGTTGGGTCGGCACGATCCTCGTCCACCTGGTCTTCCTGTTCGGGATGATCCTCGGCCCGGCCTACGACGTACTGCCTCCGCCGCCGGAACCGGATAATCCCAACGCGCTGCAGGTTCGCCTGCTCGACAAACCGCCGCCGCCGCTGCCGCCCGTACGCGGCACACCGTCGACCGCGCCCGTGGCCAAGGTGAAGCACACGACCACGTGGGACACCAAGGCCAGCCGGGCCGCGCGCGGCTCGCATGCGGCCGCCGTGGCAGCCGTGAAGACACCAGCGCGCCCGGCGATCGCCGCGCCTGCGGCCCAGCCGCCCAAGGTAAAGGCTGCTCCGAAACCGGTCGCGCCGCCGCCGAGCGTCGCGGCGGTCGCCGAACGCCCCGTGGTCCAGCCCAAGGCGCCACCGGCGCAGCGCGACCTCGAGAAAGTGCCCCTGCCGACGCCGGCGCCGCCCGACCTCGCGGTGGATACGCCGAAGCCACAGGTAGTGCCCCCGACCTTCCAGCCGGAGCCGGTCCGTCGACCGCAAGAGGAGGGTTCCGAGCCCATGCCGCCGCCTGCGTCGCTGGACATCCCGCCGACGCCGGCATCGCAGATGACCGTGACGCCCAATCCGCCCACGATCACCGCCGAACGTACGACGCCGGTACCGACCCAGGCGATGACATTGGCGACGGTTCCGCGTCCGGAGGTCGAGGAAAGTTCGGCGCCACCCACGCCCCAGGACGTCCCGCTGCCACAGGTCGCCACCGAGCCGGCTGCGCCGCCGCAACCGGACCTGGCCGTCGACACACGTCCGGTCCCGCCCAAGGTATCGGTACAGGCCGTGTCCGTGACGGCACCGCCGGTCGAAGCCGAGGCGGAACTCGATGCGGTTCCGCTGCCCGATGCGGTGGCGAAGCCGTCCGTGTCGGCGCCGGTCGCCGTTGTCGATCGGCCGTCCGTGCAAGCGCCCACGGTGTCGCCGGGCGAGATGCAACGTCCCGTGGCAGGCGTCGATACGGCGCCGTCCGCGCCCGGACAGGCTCCCGGGGATACGGCGGTGGGCGAGTCCACCGCCGCGGCGGCCGCCGCGGCCCAGGGCAAGCAGGGCCAAAATCACGCGGCCGAGGCTGTCGAGGGACAGTCCGCGGGCAAGGCCTCGCCGGGCGATGCCAACGTCGCAGGCTCGAACACGCCCGGCGCCGCGCAAGAGTCCGGCAAGCCGGGAGCCGCCAAGGGCACGGACGAGGGCGAGCGACTGACCGGTGCCAATGGCACATCCAATCGCAGCGACGGCGTCGCTGGCGGGCAGGGCGACAAGACCGGTCAGGTCGGCGCGTATACGGAACTGAAGCCGCGCGGCAACGTCACGGTGCAGAACGGGCCTCACTTCCATGTGGATTACAAACCCACGCGATTCGATGGCGCATGGACGCCAAAGGGCGAGTCGAGTGTCGATACCGCGCTCCGCCATGGTGTGGAGGCGTCGACGGCGCACTTCGTCGTGCCGCTTCCGCGAGGCATGCGTCTGAACTGCACCGTCGGACCTGGCACGGCGGGTGCCGCGGGCGCGGGTGGCGCGAAGGCGGGCGCCGCCATGAACGCGATTTCGATCTTCACCCTTGGCTGCGGTGGTGACGGCCCGCCGAAGGCGACAAACGAGGTGGCCACGGTGAAGAACCAGACCATGGCCCCGGCCAAGCCGCTGGCCGACAACCTGCCGCCGGCGAATGCGGCAACAGTGGCCGCGGCACCTGTCGCGCTGGATAACACCGCTTATTGCACCGCGGCGCGCGTTGCGGGTGGCCCGCTGCCGCCGGGCTGCGAAGCCTCGATCAAGATCAACGTTCCCGCCGCGAACGCGGCGAGCGGTTCGTGGGTGCCGGCCAGCGATCAGTTCAAGTAGGCAGGCGCCGGATCTCGGTGCCGGCGACCATGTCGTGGATAGCCCGGCGACGGCGGTCGAACCACGCGGGCAGTAACAGCACCAGCCAGCCGATCACGGGTGCCCAGAGCGCTGCCTTCAGCGACGTCAGTGGATAGATGAGGACCAGGGCCAGGGGCAGCGCGGCGACGATGAGCCTGGTCAGCCCGCGCTTCCAGTTGACCGACGCGCCGCTGGCATCTGTGACCCGGATACGCCACGGACGCATGCCGAGCGTCTGTCCGCCACGCATCCAGGAGAGCAGGAAATAGGCGCCCACGACGAGGCCCTGCAGCGGCTGGTACCACCACGTGAGCATCCGCCCGTGTTCGTCGAAGAGGCGGCCGCCCGTCGCCATCTGCGAAAGCAGCCCCACGACCATGACGATCGCGACTACCGCGAGCACGTCGTAGACGATCGCCGCGAAGCGACGCCAGGCAGGAGCGGGTGAAGTCGGAGTCATGCAATTCCACGGCGATGGCGACGCGGCATTGTAGACGCGGCGCATGGTGTCGATGTCGCTACGAACTTTCGCTAATCGTTTTCGGCTCGCTTCGCGCGTAAGCCTTGTGTTGCTTTGAGATTCCGGCTCGCGAGCCGCGTTGACCTGTTCTGCGTTCGGGGCCTACGGTGTACGTGCCCCTCACGACCGCATGGAACGCCATCATGAGCCTGACGCTTTCGACGACGACCCGGGTGCTTGCCTCGCTGGTACGCACCGTCAATGAAGACGGAGTGATAGACGAACGCGAATTTCAGGTGCTTCGGGAAGGCTCCGACATGTTCGCCCTCAAGCTCAAGGGACTGGATAGGTTTTCCGCATCGGATACGGGAGGGTTCAGGATCGCGGAATTCCTGAAGGCTACCGACCATCTGGTGAATCTTATCCGGCATATGGCCAGCGTCGCCGGGAATAGCCGCATACCCAGTGATGAACTCGCTGACCTGAAGGTGGCGGTCGAGCATCAGCTGATCTATCTGGTTGCCGGCTATCAGTCGGGCCTCGATCGCTGCGAGGGCTTGGTGCGTAGTAAGCGCGACCCGCGAGGATCGATCGAAGTACGAGCTTTGGATATAGCCCCCATCACCGCAAGGAGCACGGATATGAGCCTGACCCTTTCCTCTTCAAACAGCGTGCTTGAGGCCGCCCTGAGGCAGATCGACAGCGATGGTTCGACCTCGCCGGTCGAGTTGCAGAACGTGCGGGACCAGGCCGACCAGCACGTGAAACAGGCGACCGGCGTGAGCACGGCGGATGCCGTCTCGAAAACGGCGCTAGGCACGGGTGTGGCCGACTTCCTGTCCCAGGCCGATGCCATCGTGGAGGGCATGCAGCGCGTCGCGCGCGAGGCGCGCAGGACGAAACTTCCTCAGGCCCAGCGCGACGAGCTAAAGGCCGCGGTCGAACATCAGATTGCTTATGTCGTCGCAGGCTACCAGTCGAGCATCCAACGTCTTTGAGGTAGCGAGGGTGCGTGCGACTATCGACGCATGCATGCCGAATCCGAATCTTTGTCCAGCGCCGAACTCGCCGCCGATGACGCGCGTCTCATAGAGCGCTTCATCGAGCGCGTCTGGGCAGAGGATGGCCTGGCCGATCGTACGCTCGACGCTTACCGCCGCGACCTGCAAGGGCTGGCGCGCTGGCTCGGCACGCGCGGACGCTCCCTGGCAACGGCGGGTCGCGAGGATATTTCCGCTTACCACGGCAGCCAGCCCGTGGCCGTGCGTAGCATGGCGCGGCGCCAGTCGGCATTTCGTCGGTTCTTCGCCCAGCTCGCGCGCGACGATGGCGCGCGCGAGGATCCGACCCTGCTCATGCAGCGTCCGCGTATGCCGCGCAGCCTGCCCAAGGCGCTGGCCGAGCGCGAGATCGAGGCACTGATCGTCGCGCCCGACCTGACCGGCCCGCTGGGGCAGCGGGACCGGGCGATGCTTGAATTGATGTACTCGTCGGGCTTGCGGGTATCGGAACTCGTCGAGTTGCCGCTCGCCGGGCTGAATACGCGGCAGGGCGTGCTTCGCGTCACTGGCAAGGGCGGCAAGGATCGTCTCGTGCCGGTGGGTGAGGAAGCCCTCAACCACGTGGAGGCGTATCTGCGCGAGGCGCGCCCTCAGTTGGCCAGCGGGCATGGCCAACCGGCTGCGCTGTTTCTCTCGCGCCGCGGCGACGGGATGACCCGGCAAATGTTCTGGACCCTGGTGAAGCGTTACGCCGTACAAGTGGGTATTCCGGCCAAGCGGGTATCCCCTCACGTGCTCCGGCATTCGTTCGCGACCCATCTGCTCAATCACGGTGCCGACCTGCGCGCCCTGCAGATGCTGCTGGGCCATAGCTCGCTCAGCACCACGCAGATCTACACGCTCGTAGCCAAGGAGGGGCTGAAGCGGCTTCACGCCCAGCATCACCCGCGCGGCTGAGGGTCCATGGCACAATCGGGGGAACCGATTGCGCGGCGCGTGTTCCAACACCTGCCCCGCACTTCCCCCGGTAGCAGATTGGAGTCCGCTATGTTCAAGAAAATTCTCCCGGCGATCCTGGCTGGCGCGTTCGCCATGACGGCCTGCGCCGCCGACGACCAGTCCGCCGTACGTGCCGCCGTCGAAGGAATTGGCCCCGGTATCGAGGTGCAGAGCATCTCGCCTGCGCCGATTCCGGGCTATTACCAGGTCATCGCGTCGGGTCGCATGGTCTACGTCAGTGCGGATGGCCATTACATGCTCAACGGTAACCTGGTCGACCTTCAGAAGAAGACCGATCTCAGCGCCGCCGCGTGGTCCGGCATGCGCAAGGCCGAGCTGGCCAAGGTGCCCGAGTCGCAGCGGCTGATTTACTCGCCGGCCAACCCGAAGCACAAGATCACCGTCTTCACCGACGTGGACTGCGGGTTCTGCCGTCAGCTTCACGCGCAGATCAAGGAATTCAACAAGCAGGGCATCGCCGTCGAGTACGTGTTCTGGCCGCGCGAAGGGGTCAAGACCACCGCTGGCAACGACACGCCGTCGTACACCAAGGCCGTGTCGGTCTGGTGTGCCGCCGACCGCAAGAGCGCCTTCGACTCGGCCATGACCGGCGCGGCGGTCAAGACCGCCAGCTGCGCCAACCCGGTCAAGGACGAATTCGAGCTGGGCGAGCGCCTGGGCGTGAACGGCACCCCGACCATCGTCAACGAAAACGGCGACGTGATCGGTGGATACATGACCCCCGAGCAGATGCTGAAGGCGCTGAGCGCCCCGGCGGGCACCGCTCGCAGCGGCTGATCCGGAGCATCGCACGGCTGAGCAGGAGCATCGCCGCTGAAGCGGCTCCCACAGGGGGGTGACCCTTCGGCGGCTTCCTGGCTCATGTGGGAGCCGCTTCATCGGCGATACCCCTTCCCGATGCTGCCGCGCAACATCATGTAGAATAGTCGTTTTCCTGCAGCGCCTTTTCCCCCGCATGATCGCACTCGACGGGCAGAGCGCCCTCTCACCGTTTCGCCTCGAACGACTGAACGCGCACCTGGATGCCCTGCATCACGGCACGCGTGTCCAGGCCGCCTGGTTCACCTATTTCGTCGACGTTGCCGTCGCACCGGAAGGCGAGGCGCGCGCGCGTCTGTTATCCGTGCTCGAAGCGAAGCCCGGCGCGCCTGATTCGGCCACATTCTGGGTCGTCCCACGGCTGGGCACCATTTCGCCCTGGTCCAGCAAGGCGACGGACATTCTCCACGGCGCCGGTTTTGACGTTCACCGCGTCGAGCGCGGTACGGCCTGGCGCGTCACCGGCATGCCTGCCGCCACCGATCCCAGCTACGCCGCCGTCATGGGCGCGTTCTGCGACCCCATGGTGCAGTCGCCGCTGGCGTCACTGGCTGATGCCTCGGGCCTGTTCCTTGCCGGTGAGCCGGGCCCCCTGGGCCATGTCGAACTCGGCCTCGATCCGCGCGCCGCGCTTTCCGCGGCCAACCAGCAGCTCGGTCTGGCCCTGGCCGACGATGAAATCGACTATCTCGCCGACCGCTACGCCGAAATGGGGCGCGCACCGACCGACGCCGAGCTGATGATGTTCGCGCAGGCGAACTCGGAGCACTGCCGGCACAAGGTGTTCAACGCCACCTGGACGCTCGACGGCCAGACGCAGGACAACTCGTTGTTCGGCATGATCAAGAACACTCACGTGAAGTCGCCAGCGCACACGTTGTCCGCTTATCACGACAACGCCGCGGTGATCGAGGGCTACGAGGGCAAGCGCCTTTTCGTCGACCCCAATGACGGCGTGTTCCGCACGGTGGCCGAATCCGCGCCGTTCGCGATCAAGGTCGAGACGCACAACCACCCGACGGCGATCGCGCCGTGGCCGGGCGCCGCGACTGGCGCCGGCGGCGAGATCCGCGACGAGGGCGCAACCGGTCGCGGCGGCAAGCCGAAAGCCGGTCTTACCGGTTTCTCCGTGTCGCACCTGCGCATCCCTGGCCTGCCGCGGCCCTGGGAGAAGGATCGCCCGCTGCCGCCGCGCATGGCGTCGGCTTTCGAGATCATGCGTGACGGCCCGCTGGGCGCTGCTGCGTTCAACAACGAGTTCGGTCGCCCCGCACTCGGCGGCTACTTCCGCACGTTCGAGCAGGAAACCGGCGAGAAGGGTCTTCGTCGCGGTTACGACAAGCCGATCATGATCGCTGGCGGCCTCGCCGCGATCCGTCCGGATCATGTCCAGAAGCGCAAGGTTCGTCCGGGTGACAAGGTCATCGTGCTCGGTGGTCCGGCCATGTTGATCGGTCTGGGCGGCGGTGCCGCCTCCTCGGTCGCCTCGGGTACGTCCAGTGCCGAACTCGACTTCGCCTCGGTGCAACGCGACAACGCCGAGATGGAACGCCGTTGCCAGCAGGTGATCGACGCCTGTTGGGCGCGCGGCGACGAGAACCCGATCGTCAGCATCCACGACGTGGGTGCGGGCGGCGTTTCCAATGCGATTCCCGAAATCCTCAATGATGCCGGTGTTGGCGGCATCATCGATCTCTCCTCGCTGCCGTGCGACGACCCGACGCTCTCGCCCATGCAGGTGTGGAGCAACGAATCGCAGGAGCGCTACGTGCTGGCGATCGGTGCGGAAGATCTCCCCCTGTTCGAGGCCTTCTGCGCTCGCGAGCGTTGCCCGTATGCGGTGGTCGGCGACGCCACCGCGGAAGCGCGCCTCATCGTCAAGGATCCGCGTCGCGATCTCACCGTGATCGACCTCGGTATGGATGTGCTGTTCGGCAAGCCGCCGCGCATGCATCGCGATGCCGTGCGCGTGAAGCCGCGCGTCGACCTGGTGGCCGATCTCACTGGCATCGGCATGGACGAGGCGCTGATGCGCGTCCTGCGCCTGCCGGTTGTCGGCAGCAAGAACTTCCTCATCACCATCGGCGACCGCACGGTGGGTGGCCTCAATGCACGCGACCCGATGGTCGGACCGTGGCAGGTGCCCGTCGCCGACGTTGCCGTGACCATGACCGACTTCGACGGCTACACCGGCGAAGCCATGGCCATGGCCGAGCGTGCGCCGATCGCTTTGCTCAACAGCGCCGACGCCGCGCGCATGGCGGTGGGTGAAGCGATCACCAACATGGCTGCCGCTTCGCTCAAGCTCGATGAAGTACGTATGTCCGCGAACTGGATGGCCGCCGTGAACCACGCCGGCGAAGACGCCGCGCTGTTCGACGCGGTCAAGGCCGTCGGCATGGAGCTGTGCCCCACGCTCGATATCTCGATCCCGGTGGGCAAGGACTCGCTGTCCATGCAGACCGTGTGGACGGATGACACCGGCAGGGCCCAGAAGACGGTGTCGCCGGTTTCCCTGGTCATCACCGGCTTTGCTCGTGTAGACGATGTCCGCCGTACGCTCACCCCGCAGCTCAAGCTCGATCGTGGCGACAGCGAAATCTGGCTGATCGATCTCGGCGCGGGTCGCGATCGTCTCGGCGGTTCGGCGCTCACCCAGGTGTTCAACCGTGGCGGTGGCGTGCCACCGGACCTGGACGATCCGAAGCGCCTGCGTGCGATGTTCGAACTGATCCAGGAAGCGAACCAGGCCGGCCTCCTGCTTGCCTATCACGACCGTTCCGACGGCGGTGCCATTGTCACCCTGCTGGAAATGGCGTTCGCCGGCCGCTGCGGCCTTGAGCTGCGCCTGGACGGCTGGGCCGAAGCGACGCTGCGTGCCTTGTTCAACGAAGAACTCGGCGCCGTCGTGCAGATTGCCGCGGCCAACCGCGAGGCCTTCGAGCAGTTGCTGGTCAAGTACAACCTCGCCGCCATGACTCACCACGTCGGTCGGCCGAAGGAAAAGCTCGGCATCAAGCTCCACCTCAACGGCGAAACCGCCTTCAAGTGGAACTGGACCGAGCTCTTCCGCGCGTGGAACGAAACCAGTTCCGCCATGCAGCGTTTGCGCGACAACCCGCAGAGCGCGGACCAGGAAAGCGACTGGCGCCTCGACGATGCCGACCCGGGTATTTCGCCGAAGCTCACCTTCGATCCAGCCGAGGACATCGCGGCACCCTATATCAACACCGGTGTGCGCCCGCGCGTGGCGATCCTGCGCGAGCAGGGCGTCAATGGCCAGGTAGAGATGGCCGCGGCGTTCAGCCGTGCCGGCTTCGACGCGGTAGACGTGCACATGTCCGACCTCGCCAGCGGCCGCCAGCATCTGAAGGACTTCCGCGGCTTCGCTGCCTGCGGTGGCTTCTCGTACGGTGACGTGCTCGGTGCCGGTCGCGGTTGGGCTACGTCCATCCTCTATAACGACGCGCTGCGCGAACAGTTCGCACGCTTCTTCGAGGACGGCTCCAAGTTCGCGCTGGGCGTGTGCAACGGCTGCCAGATGATGTCGCAGCTGAAGGACATCATTCCGGACGCGAAGCACTGGCCGCAGTTCCTGCGCAACCAGTCGGAGCAGTACGAAGCACGTCTGGCGACTCTCGAAATCCTGGATTCCGCCAGCGTGTTCTTCCGCGGCATGACCGGTTCGCGCATCCCCGTCGCCGTGGCGCATGGCGAGGGACGGGTGTACTTTCCGAACGTATGCAGCCCCTCGAAAAGCCATGGCTCGGCGCGTTTCGTGGACAACCGCGGCAAGCCGACGGAGAGCTACCCGCTCAACCCGAACGGTTCGCCGGGCGGCCTGGCCGCCTTCACGGCCGCCGACGGCCGCGTCACGATCATGATGCCGCATCCGGAGCGGGTGTTCCGCACGGCGCAGATGAGCTGGCACCCGGAGAACTGGGGCGAGGATTCGCCGTGGATGCGCATGTTCCGCAATGCGCGCGTTTGGGTGGGATGAAGGGAGCGACCAGCCGGTGACGACTACCGCGGGGCTGACCAGCATCGTCATCGTGCTCGCCGACAGCGGGCCGTTTACGCGCGAGTGCGTCGATCACGCACTCGCCAGCGATGTGCCCGTCGAGATCATCATCGTCGACAACGGTTCGACCGACGGCATCCCCGAAGCGCTCGATCGCGCCTATGCCGAAAATGACCGGGTCCGCGTGATCTACAACCGCGCCAACCTTGGGTTCGGTCCGGCGGTCAATCGCGGCGCGGCACAGGCCCATGGCGATCGCCTGCTCGTGCTCAACCCCGATTGCCTCGTCGAGCCGGACACGATCGCGCGCATGGCCGCTCACATGAATGTCCACACGGGCATCGTCGGAGCGGTGGTCTGCGACAGCAGTGGCCGTCCTGACGCGGCATCGCGCCGACGCGATCCGTTGCTCCGTCGTTCGGTGAATACCCTGCTCGGGCGGCGGGGTGACGACGGCATCGACATCAAGGGACCCATCCCGAACGGTGCCGAGGAGGTCGAGATCGTCTCCGGCGCCATCCTGTTGATGTCGCGCGCGGTGTTCGAACGGCTCGGTGGCTTCGACGAGAGCTTCTTCCTCCACTGTGAAGACATGGACCTCTGCCGGCGCGCTCGCGACGGTGGTTATCGCGTCTTACTGGCGGGCGACGTGCGCGTGTTGCACGGAAAGGGCGGCTCCAGCCGGCATCGGCCGGTCTTCGTCAGCCGGCATAAGCATCGCAGCATGTACCTGTGGTTCCGCCGTCACGATCCCGCCGCACGCAATGCGCTGCTGCGCGCCGTCGTCTGGTCGGGCATCTGGACGCACTTCGTACTGAAGATTCCGGGCCAGCTCGCGCGGCGTCGCCGACGGTGAGTGGTTCGTCGTCACGCGACGGCGGGCTCGCCACGCTCGGTCTGCTCGCGGTCACCGCCATCTGGGGATCCACCTTCGTCCTTATCAAGGACGTCGTAGGCCGCATGTCGGTCACCGACTTCCTCGCGGTGCGCTTCGTCATCGCTGCCGTGACCATGCTGATCCTGTTTGCCCGCCCCGTCTGGCGCCTGAGTCGGGCGCAGCTCCAGCGTGGTCTTGCCCTGGGCGTGCTCTATGGGCTGGCACAGTGGCTGCAGACCGAGGGCCTTGCGCTCACCTCACCGAGCGTCAGTGGCTTCGTCACCGGCATGTACGTCGTGATTACGCCGATCCTCGCATTGCTGATCTTTCGTCAGCGCATGCCGGTCAGCACATGGCTCGCTGTCGGCCTGGCCATGGTGGGTCTTGGCGTGCTGGCGCTGAATGGCTTCGAAGTGGATCTCGGTGTCCTGCTGACCCTCGCTTCGGCGGCGCTCTATGCCCTGCATATCGTGGGGCTCGGGCATTGGTCGAAGCCTGGCGATGCCTTCGGCATGTCCGCCGTGCAGATGGTCGGCATTGCCGCCGTATGCCTGCTGGCGACCTTGCCGCATCACGGTCCGGCGCTGCCGCCGGATGCCCATGCGTGGGTTGCCGTGCTCTATATGGCGCTGATTGCGGGAGCCTTCGCCATGCTGGTGCAAACCTGGGCACAGGCGCACATGCCGGCCACGCGCGCAGCCATCGTGATGACCACCGAGCCGGTGTTCGCCGCGGGTTTTGCCGTGCTGCTCGGTGTGGACGTACTCACCACGCGCATGGTCGGCGGCGGCGCGCTCGTGCTCGCTGCGATGTATATGGTGGAACTGGCGCCTCGCCTCCGCCGGAAGAAACCGGCGGAAGCGCTGCATCACGAAGTGTGAGCGGGGCGACTTACTTCGCGCCCTTTTCCACCGAGAACTTGTACGTCATGACGTTGCGGTAGGTCTTGCCCGGTTCCAGGCGAGCCGAACCGAAGTCCGGATGGTTCGGCGTATCTGGAAAGAGCTGCGGTTCCAGCGCAAAGGCATCGCCCTGGCGATAAACGCCTCCCGACTTGCCCGACGTGGTGCCGTCGAGGAAGTTTCCCGAATAGAACTGCAAGCCGGGCTGGGCGGACCAGAGTGACAGCACGCGCCCCGACTTCGGATCGCTGACCCGGGCCACCTCACGTGGCTGGGCCGCTTCCTTACGGGAAATCACCCAGTTGTGGTCGTAGCCCCGCCCGAAGACGATCTGCTCGTCCTTGGCGTCGCGGATGTCGCGGCCGATCGGCTTGGCTTTGCGGAAGTCGAAGTCAGTGCCCGCCACGTTGCGAACTTCGCCGGTGGGAATCGCGGTGGCGTCGGTGGGCAGGTAGGCGTCGCCGGCGATCGTCAGGCGCTGGTCCATCACGCTGCCGGAACCCTCGCCAGCGAGGTTCCAGTACGTGTGGTTGGTGATGTTGACGATCGTTGGAGCGTCCGTGGTGGCCGTGTACTCGATGGTCAACTCGTTCTTGTCGTCGAGCGAGTAGGTGGCCGTGGCGGTCAATTTGCCGGGATAGCCCTGGTCGCCGTCGGGACTGACGTAGCTGAGGGTGACGCTGGGCTTCGCGCCGGGCTCCACCTTGTCGACGGTCCAGATCACCTTGTCGAAGCCGACCTTGCCGCCGTGCAGCGAGTTGGGGCCATTGTTGACCGGTACGTTGTACTGCTTCCCGTCGAGGGTGAACTTGCCCTTGGCGATGCGATTGGCGTATCGGCCCACGGTATTGCCGAAGTACTGGGGCATGGCGAACGTGCCTTTGAGGTCCGGGTAACCGAGCACGATGTCGCCTGGTTTGCCGTTTCTGTCCGGCACGTCGAGCGCATAAAGCGCCGCGCCGAGCGAAAGGACCTTTGCGGTGACACCGTGACCGTTGGTCAGCGTGATGAGCGTCACGTCCTTGCCGTCCGGCGTCGTGCCGAATGACGCCTTGGAGGCCTCACCGGCCGAGGCGGCCGTCGCAGTGGCCAACAGGATCGCTGCGGTCAAGCCTGTTCCGAACTTTCTCATTATTCACTCCGATTACCAGCAACTCCCTGACAAGATCATATTTGTCCGACAAATGACAAGTTGCGGTGCGTCATCGTTCCCGAGCGCAAGTCGGCTAGGATGAGCTTCCCGTTTCGTCAGTATTGGAACGTCCATGGCTTTGAAAGCAGGGGGAACGCGTAACCTGCACGCGCGCGTCATCGAAGAGATCGGCGAATCCATCGTCAGTGGCGTATTGCACCCGGGTGATCCCTTGCCGGGCGAATCGCAATTGGCCGAGCAGATGTCGGTCAGCCGCACCGTCCTGCGCGAAGCGTTGAAGGTGCTCGCGGCCAAGGGCCTGATCGAGACCCGGCAGAAGACCGGCATGCGCGTGCGCGATCCCGCCTTCTGGAACCACCTCGACGCGGACGTGCTGTCCTGGCGTTGCGCGGCGATGCCGACGGAAGACTTCGTCGAGAAGCTGGTCGAGATGCGCGAGATCATCGAGCCGGCCGCCGTGATGGCGGCGGCCCGTCGTCGCTCACCAGCGCAGCTGGAGGCGATCGGCGTGGCGCTGAACGCCATGGAAGATGCCCCCGACCTCGACGCCTGGGCAGCCGCCGACCTGAGTTTTCACGATGCCGTCCTGGTTGCTACCAACAACGAACTCCTCAGTTCGCTGTTCTCGGTGGTTGAAACGGCACTCGCCACGTTTTTCATCATGTCGGCGCGCACGGCGAAGAACTTCAAGTATTCGCTCCCGCAGCATCGCGCGGTGTACGAAGCCATTCGTCGTCGCCGTCCCAACGAAGCCGCCACCGTCATGCGCACGATGATCGCGGACTCTCGCGCCAACATGCGCAAGGGCAAGGGCAAGCGCCGCGCATAGCGCTCGGCCCCTTTTAGGGGCTCTTGTGGGAGTTCTTGTGGGAGCCGGCTATGCCGGCGATAGGGGTTGCGGCAACCGGGTTATCGCCGCTGAAGCGGCTCCTACATCGGGCGTGGCTCCCACCATGGCAGCGGCTCCCACATCGGCGGCGGTTCCCATCTTGGCGGCGGGCGGATCAACAACAGCGACCCCCCGTTCCGCGATACCTCGCTTCCTGCCGTTCCCGAAAGAACTCCCCATAGCTTGGGATCTTTCGTTCGGGGTGATGCTCACGCAGGTGTTTCACGTAGACATCGTAGTCCGGTACGCCGCAGCAGAGGCGGGCGGTTTGCACCGCCCACTTCCACAGCGCACGTGGGCCCGCCTGTGCGTTCGTGCTCATGGCGATCTCCTCACGAGGTGACACTCGACAGCGCGACGTACGGCTCTTCGTGCGCGGTCGGGTGGTTCGCGCGCCAGGCGCGGGCGATGGCGCGGAGCGAGAAGAACAGCATGGTCAACACCAGCAGCATGAACAGCCCGGTGAGGGCCATGTCGACCCGGTTGTTGGTGACGATGCGCTGCATTTCCTCCGCGGTCTTGGCCGGGGCCAGCAGCTTGCCCGAAGCCATGGCGTCCGCGTATTTCTGCGCGGCGGCGGTGAAGCTGATCTTGTCGTCGAACAGCTTCTGCCACGCTGCCGTCAACGTGCAAACCACCAGCCATGCGGCCGGTACGCCAGGCACGAGCACGTAACGCTCGCGCTTGAGCTTCACCGTGACCAGGGTGGCGAGCATCAGTGCGATCGCGGCAAGCATCTGGTTTGCGATGCCGAAAAGCGGCCACAAGGTGTTGATGCCGCCCAGCGGATCCACGGCACCCTGGTAAAGGAAGTAGCCCCACAGCCCGACGCAGATAACGGTGGCGATGATGTTGCTTACCCAGGACTCGGTCCTCTTCAGTGGCGCATAGGCCATACCCGCCAGCTCCTGGATCATGAAACGGCCTACGCGCGTGCCGGCGTCGACCGTGGTCAGAATGAACAGTGCTTCGAAGAGGATCGCGTAGTGGTACCACATGGCCATCATGCCTTCGCCCGGCAGGATGCCATGGAGCAATTGGGCCATGCCGACCGCCAGGGTCGGGGCGCCGCCGGCGCGGCCAAGGATGGTGCCTTCGCCGATGTTCTTTGCGGTTTCGGTCAGTTCCTGCGGCGTGACCAGGAAGCCCCAGGTGCTGATGGTCTGCGCGGCCTGCTCCACGGTGGTGCCGACGAGTGCGCCGGGCGAGTTCATCGCGAAGTACACGCCGGGGTGCAGGGACGACGCGGCGATCAGCGCCATGATGGCGACGAAGGCCTCCATGAGCATGCCGCCGTAGCCGACCATGCGGGCTTCGCCCTCATTGGCGAGCAGTTTGGGTGTGGTGCCGGAGGCGATGATCGAATGCCAGCCGGAGACCGCACCACAAGCGATGGTGATGAACAGGAAGGGGAACAGATTGCCGGAGAAGACCGGGCCGCTGCCGTCGATGAACTTGGTAACAGCGGGCATCTGCAGGGTCGGCGCGGCCAGGAAGATGGCCAGGGCGAGCAGGGCGATCGTGCCGATCTTCAGGAAGGTCGAGAGGTAGTCGCGTGGTGCGAGCAGCAGCCACACCGGCAGCACGGAGGCGAAGAAGCCGTAACCGATCAGCAGCCAGGCCAGTGATTTCGCGTCGAAGTCGAACAGTGCCGCCATGGCCGGGGTGTCGTTGACGGTCTTGCCGTACCAGATCGAGGCCAGCAGCAGGATCAGGCCGATGATCGACACCTCGAGAATGCGGCCTGGACGGATGTACCGCAGGTACACCCCCATCAGCAAGGCGATGGGGATGGTGGCGGCGACGGTGAACGTGCCCCAGGGGCTGTGTGTGAGCGCCTTGACCACGACGAGCGCCAGGACGGCAAGGACGATCATCATCAGCACCAGGACACCCACCATGGCGATGACGCCCGGCACTTCGCCGAGTTCCTCGCGCAGCATGTGGCCGAGCGAGCGGCCATCGCGGCGGAGCGACAGCCCAAGAATCATGAAGTCCTGGACCGCCCCGGCAAACACCACGCCGACCAGGATCCAGAGCGTGCCGGGCAAGTAACCCATCTGTGCCGCGAGGACGGGGCCGACCAGGGGGCCAGCGCCGGCGATGGCGGCAAAGTGATGGCCGAAGACCACCCATCGGTCGGTCGGGACGTAGTCGAGGCCGTCATTACGCAGGACAGCCGGCGTGGCGCGGGATGGATCGAGCTGGAGGACACCGGTGGCGATCAGGCGGCTGTAGAAGCGGTAGCCGATCAGGAACACCGCAATGGATGCGGTCACCAGCCAGATGGCGTTGATGGGTTCGTCTCGTCGCAGAGCGACGACTCCCAGGCACCAGGCGCCGACGATGGCGATGGCCGCCCACAGGATCTTCCCTGCGGGGCTCGGTTTCGGAATGGCGCTGTGCATGGTCTTGGACTCCCCTCGCGGATGGCACAAGGGTCGTCCCCCCGCTCACGGGGGTCAATGCGTGGCGAGGGCATGGCGTATTAGCCATTGGTCGAATGGTCAGCGGGCGTCGTATGCTCAACCCATCCCCACTCCCCTGGCGATAACGATGATTCGCGAGATCCTGAAAATGGGCGACGAGCGCCTGTTGCGCATCGCACCTCCCGTCCCCGACGCCATGATCGGCAGCGCCGAGCTGGATGCCCTCATCGCCGACATGTTCGACACGATGCACCATGCCGGTGGCGTGGGCCTGGCCGCGCCGCAGATCGGCGTGGACCTGCAACTGGTCATTTTCGGCTTTGACAGTAGCGAGCGCTATCCGGATGCGCCCCCTGTGCCGGAGACCATCCTGCTCAATCCGGTCATCACGCCGCTGTCGCAGGACATGGAAGAGGGCTGGGAGGGCTGCCTCTCCGTTCCCGGACTCAGGGGGGCGGTAAATCGCTATTCACTGATCCGCTATCAGGGGGTCGGCCCGAAGGGCGAGGCGATCGACCGCACGGCCGAAGGATTTCATGCCCGGGTGGTGCAGCATGAGTGCGACCACCTGATCGGGCGTCTTTACCCGTCGCGGATTACCGATTTCGGAAAGTTCGGATACACCGAGGTGCTCTTTCCTGGCATGGACATCGGCGACGACTGAGCCGTTCGCAGGCGGCCATCTGGCGAGGCTATTCGGCCTCGGCCAGGGCCTCGACGATCACCAGGAGTGCCTTTCGGCGCTCCTTGGGCAGGCGGCTGACCAGCCCGACCAGGCGCAGTTGCTCCCTCGAGTCCGCGCGGTAGAGGGCAGGGCTTTCGCGTACCCCCGTGGCGCCGTTGGGTGCACCGCGGCCGGTGGCCAGCCACTCGAAGTTCACGCCGAACCGCGTTGCCATGTCGATCTGGCGTTCCAGTTCGGGCAGGCCGAGATCACTCAACCACTTACGGGCGGTTTCCCGGCTGACGTCGAACAAATCGGCCAGCTGGGTGATTCGGCCGCGGCCTTTCTTCACGCCAGCCATGTCCAGCGCGACATGCAGGCGTTGGGAAAAACCTCGGTTGATAGGTGGCATGACAACTCCGGTTGAACGCTTTGGCGCATCAAGACCCGGTATTGTTGGATAGCCCGGAGCGGCAGCGTAAGCCTTTTGCAGTTGCCAAGTCGTGCAATTTGCGACTGTTTTTTGTTTCGTCGGTAACTAACGGAACAAGTTGACCGATTTTCTCATTTCATCGGCCGCCCGATGTGCTACGACCGCGAAATCCGAGCCACCGCTAGCGTAAAGGATGGCGCGCGAAGAGGAAATCATCAGGCCGGTGCCGTCGGCGGTCCGCCCCTGGGCCATGACGGCCTCGATGTCTCCGCCCTGTGCCCCGATGCCCGGGACCAGTAAAGGCATCTCGCCCACGGCCGCGCGAACCCGGCCAAGCTCTTCCGGCCAGGTTGCACCGGTCACCAGCGCACAGTTGCCGTTTCCGTTCCAATCCCGGGCAATGGTTTCAGCCACCCGGATGTAAAGCGGCTCCCCGCCACAATCGAGGGCCTGAAAGTCCGCGCCGCCTGGGTTGGATGTGCGGCAGAGCAGGATCACGCCCTTGTCCGCCCGCTCGAGGAAGGGCTCGATGGAGTCGCGACCCAGATAGGGGTTGAGCGTCACCGCGTCGGCGTCGTAGCGCTCGAACGCCTCGGCGGCGTAGTGCCTGGCCGTGGAGCCGATATCGCCGCGCTTGGCGTCCAGGATCACCGGGATGCCCGGGTGTTTGTCATGGATATGGGCGATCAACCGTTCCAGGACCGCTTCCGCCCGCTGGGCGGCGAAGTGGGCGATCTGCGGCTTATAGGCGCAGACCAGGCCGGCCGTGGCATCCACGATGTCGCGGCAGAAAGTGAAAATGCCTTCGTCGCCGGACAGGCCGGCGGGTAGGCGGCCCGGCTCGGGATCGAGTCCGACGCAGACCAGGGAGTCATTGCGACGCCAGGCGTCCTTCAGGGCGGTCATGAAGTTCATGGGCGGCTTCGCTTTGTCGGTGTAAAAAAAGTAGGAGCCGATTCATCGGCGAAAAGCCAACGGAGCGGTGAAGCCGGAAGACCTATCGCCGATGAATCGGCTCCTACAGGTTCGCGGGTCTTGTCAGACCAGCTTTTTATATTTGACGCGCTTCGGGCCGGCGTCGTCGCCGAAGCGGCGCTTCTTGTCGGCTTCGTACTCGTTGTAGTTACCCGGGAAGAACTCGACGTGCGAGTCGCCTTCGAACGCGATGATGTGCGTGGCGATGCGGTCGAGGAACCAGCGGTCATGCGAGATGACCACGGCGCAGCCCGGGAACTCGAGCAGCGCGTCTTCCAGGGCGCGCAGCGTTTCGACGTCCAGATCGTTGGACGGCTCATCGAGCAGGAGCACATTGCCGCCCTGGAGCAGGGTCTTGGCCATGTGCAGGCGGCCGCGCTCACCACCGGACAGGCTGCCGACGATCTTCTGCTGGTCGGTGCCCTTGAAGTTGAAGCGGCCGATGTAGGCGCGCGACTGGATCTCGAAGTTGCCGATCTGCAGGATGTCCGAACCACCCGAGACTTCCTGCCAGACGTTGTTCTTCGGGTCGAGCGCGTCGCGCGACTGGTCCACGTAGGCCAGCTTGACGGTATGGCCGTGCTTGACCTCGCCGGAGTCGGGCTTCTCCAGGTTCATGATCATCTTCATGAGCGTGGACTTGCCGGCGCCGTTGGGGCCGATGATGCCGACGATGGCGCCCGGCGGGATCTTGAACGACAGGTCTTCGATGAGCACGCGATCGCCGAACGACTTGGTGACGTTCTTGAACTCGATCACTTCCTGGCCCAGGCGCTCGCCCGGCGGGATGAAGATTTCGTTCGTTTCATTACGGCGCTGGTACTCGACCGAGTTCAGCTCTTCGAAACGGTTGATGCGGGCCTTGCCCTTGGACTGGCGGCCCTTGGCGGCCGTGCGGATCCACTCCAGTTCCTTCTGCAGGGCCTTCTGGCGCGACTTTTCCTGATTGGCTTCCTGCTGCAGGCGTTCGCCCTTCTGCTCCAGCCACTCGGTGTAGTTGCCCTTCCAGGGAATGCCGCGGCCGCGATCGAGCTCGAGGATCCACTCGGCGGCGTTGTCGAGGAAGTAGCGGTCATGCGTGACTGCGACGACGGTACCGGGGTAGTCGTGCAGGAAGGTTTCAAGCCAGTCCACGGACTCCGCGTCCAGATGGTTGGTCGGTTCGTCGAGCAGGAGCATGTCGGGCTTGGAAAGCAGCAGGCGGCACAGGGCGACACGACGCTTTTCACCACCGGACAGCGGACCGACCAGGGCTTCCCACGGCGGCAGGCGAAGAGCGTCGGCGGCCACTTCGAGCTGCCGCTCGAGGGCATGCGCGTCGTTGGCGGCAAGGATGCCTTCGAGGGCCTCCTGTTCCTTGGCGAGCTTGTCGAAGTCGGCGCCTTCTTCCGCATACGCGGCGTAGACTTCTTCGAGGCGCTTCTGGGCGTCGAGCACCTCGGAAACGCCTTCTTCCACGACTTCGCGGACCGTCTTGGTCGGATCGAGATCGGGCTCCTGCGCGAGGTAACCAATCTTGGTGCCCGGATTGGCGCGTGCCTCACCCTGGAAGTCGGTATCGACGCCGGCCATGATCCGCAGCACCGTCGACTTACCCGAGCCGTTGATGCCCAGAAGACCGATCTTTGCACCGGGGAAGAAGGACAGGGAGATGTCCTTGATGATCTGGCGCTTCGGGGGGACGATCTTGCTCACCCCGTTCATGGTGTAGATGTACTGCATGGATGCTCCGTAGGCCAAGGCCGCGCCCCCGGGGCCGATGCACGCCGGGTGGGCAAACCCCGATTATAGCGGTTTCGGGTGTCCGGGCGGGGTCGCGCCTATGGGGTCGCGCCGCCTACGGCGCCTCGTTTAGCGAGGGGCTGCCGCCGAGGAGGGGGCCCGGAAGTCCTCCCGCTGCAGCGTCCGGCGCCGGGGTCGCCGGTCTGGCCCCGGCTCCCGTCAGGTGGGGCGGTAAGTAGCCTTTGAAGTTGGCGTGGCGCTGGATGTTGGCGATGTTGGCCTTGGAGTACTCGTAGCAGTTCGCGAGCAACGAGGTCTCGTTGAAGTACATATTGGTCCGGCACGCCCACCAACCCGACAGGCGCCATTCCGCCGAGTCGTGTTCGGCGCCGAACAGATGCCCCAGTTCATGCGCTATGACCGTATAGGGGCCGGAAACGGTCGCCATGGCTACACCGGTCGCGGGGACCGCCTGGCCCAGTAGACCCTTGGCAGGCAGGCCGTTGGTGAGAAGGAGGTATTTGTCTTTCCATGTGCGCCTGAGCCCCCGGCTCGCAGCGTAAGCTTCGGCCGCCTTCAGCCATGAGGTCATCGAGGCCGACGTTCCATAGGGCTGGTCGCTGATCCCCGGGATGGCCTGCAGATAAACGACATTGATCGGCGCATGGGCCGGCAGGATGTTGGCTTCCATGTCGCGTAACCACCATGCGACGTAGTCGCTATGAATCGCGCGAATCCGGCTTGCCCGTACGTCGTCGTGCAGAAACAGTCGGATCTGGAGCGGCGCGACGGGATCTGCCATCTCCATGGCGACGGGCGGTTCACTGGCTTGGTCGACATCGCCGTCGAACTCATATGTGGACGAACGCCGCCGCCTTGGCGACCCCTCGCCGGGGCTTGCCAGGCGGCTGGCCGGCACATGATGGGTATGTCCAGTGGTCGGTGTGTCTGCGTCAATGGTGACGACATCCACGCCGTCCTCCGTGACGGCGCTGATGTCCAGCGCCTGGTCGGATCGGGTGACGACAGCGACTTTTCCGTCGAGCACGGCGTCATAGAGCGTTGCAGCCGACTCGTCTGGAAAGGTGACAGACCCGCGCAGGGGGGCGAGAACGACAAGCGTCGAGAGCTGTCTTGCGCCCGTGCGGTCAAGCGTAGGCATGCCGATCGACGCGGGCAGCGAGCCATGCGCCAGCGAATCGAACCGGGCGATGATGTCGGTGTCCGTCGAACTACGGGGCAGGGCGTTGCCTTCCAGCGGCATCGTCGTTGTGGTGAGGAGCACCAGGAGCATCCGCGTCGCGTGGTGTCGCCGCATGTTCATCGGTCCTCCGACCAGCGGCTGTGGGGTTGGAAGCCCTCGCCGGTCCTGATGTAGTCGTCGATGAGGCGCATATTCGCTCTCGAGTACTTGTAGCAGTTGGAGCGCAGGAGAAGGCTGGGTGCATACATATTGGTCTCGCACCACCATCCGCTGAAACGAACTTCCGCATTGTCGTGCCTGGCGCCCAGCAGATGTCCGAGCTGATGGGCAATCTCCGGGAACCTGCCGCTGATCGAGGCGATGCCTTCGTTGCCCTTCTGCCACGAACGCCCGTAACGCTCCGGCTCGGGGAGCCCGTTCACGACGAGCAGGAACTTGTGTTTGAACGTTCGCGGGATGTGCTGTTCCTGTGCGTAGTTGGCGATCACGTCCGACCAGTCGTGCAGCGATCCCACGTATTCGTATCGCATATCGGTGACGCCCGGAATGCGCTGGCTGTAAAAGATGTCGACCTGCTTGCCGGGCACGATGTTGCGTTGGAGGTCGGCCAACCACCAGGCAACGTATCCGGCGTGAATACGTTGCGACGACGTGCCGACGTCGTCATGGAGCATGAGGTGAAAGGTGAGGCGATTCGGCCTGGGGTCAACGTCGGCACTCCTGCGCGTGCGCGACGTCGCTCCCGCTGCGGCATCTCTCGTGGCGGGTGCGAGGCCGGAGACACCCCCGACGGGGAGGCTCTCGTGCTCGATGTCGTCGCTACCAGCGGTGAAGCCGGTGACATCCAGCCCTGTCGGAGAGAGCGAAGTGATGTCGAGGTGGCTCCCCGAGCGAGTGGCGACCGCCGGTACGCCATGCCACGTCGCGTCGTACATTGTTCCGTGACTGCCGTCGGCAAACACGATGTCACCACCGAACGCCCCGCGTACGAGAAGGTCGTCGTTGTCACCAACACTATGCGTCGTCGCGATGGTTGTGTCGCGAAGGTGGACGTGAGCGGGAAGGTCCGCTGCGATCGCCGTATCGAACCGCGCAACGGCATGGCCTGGCTCGTCGGTGTCGACAATCAGCTGGCCGTCGCCGCGCGAGATGGTCGCGGGAGCGCCGTTCCACGAACCGATGTAAGTGGCCATGGGGCTTCCATCGGGCAAGGTGACGACGGTGTCGAGCATGGACTCGATGTCCATACGCGCCTCGGCGGTCGCGCCCGCTTCGTCCGTCGCCTGGATCGTGAAGGAGGTGCTTGGCAGGCCGTCGGCAATACTCTGGTCGAATCGCTCGAGCGAGGTCGAGGCGTCCCAGGTCGAGGCGTTCGCCGTGACGGCCGACATGGCGGCCAGGGTGAATGTGTACAGGGTGCTGCGCATTTTCATCGTGAGGTGTCGTCGATGGAAGTGAGGGGGCTGCGCAGGCTAGCGCCGCCACCCTCCCTTTTTTCGACGCCTACGGACGACGCGCCGGGTTCGCAGGCAAGACGAGGGTTGCCTTACTCAGTGGGTGGTCAATCGTCGGCATGACGCTCCAGTTCTTCCTTCACGTGTTCCCGAATCCGCGTGTCGTTACGCTTGGTGTAGACCCGGCAGCTGTACATGCCGATGGTGTAAGGCCGCATGTTTGTCACGCAGGGGAAGCGCGTTTCACCTAACTCATGCTTGGCATCCAGCGTGTGGCCGAACTCGTGAGCGATACCGTGGCGTGGCCCGGCGCCGGAGGCCATGGCGACGGTGTCCCGCTGCAGGGCCATGCCGTACGCGCCATTCCAGTTCGCCGGCCGCTTGTCGACGAAGAGCATCGTTTTCGTCAGTCCCGACGGATAGATGCCGATCTTGTAGAGATAACGATCGGCGACGTTCCTGAAGCCCAGCAGAGCCTCGTTGGCACTGCCCTGGTGGTAATCGAAATCGGTCACGCCGGGAAGGCGGGCCATGATGAATACCTTCACGGGGATGCCCGGTGTGACCGCGCGTTCCATGTCGCGTACCCACCAGGCGATGTACCAGCTGTGGAACTTCGCGTAGTTGGTCTCGCCGACCTCGTCGTGCAGGAAGATCCAGAACTGCAGCGCGCGCGGTGCCGGTGTGTTCGTCACCCCCGGCGGTTCGGTGCCCGGCACCGCGGGCGCGACGATCGCGTCATCCGGCTCCGGCCGGGCGGCGCGACGGACCCGTTGGACCGGCACCGGTGTCGCGGCCCGCTCGTCGAACACCGACACGCCCAGTTCGTCGCCGATGCGGGTGAACGTGGCCTCCAGGCCGTTCGCCGTGCCGATATAGGTCGTTGCGTGGCTTCCGTCGGGGTAGCGCACGTCCGTGTCGAGCCTTTCTTCGACGACGACCTGGTCGACGCCGGCGCCGCGCTCGTCTTCAGCCTCGCGGACGAGTGAGAAGGCTCGAGGCAAGCCGGCGGCGACACGGTCGTCGAAGAGCGATGCGGCGGCGGACCGGGCGAGGGCGGCAGGCTGCCACAGGGCAAGCGTCAATCCGACCGCGAGGCCGAGCTTGATGGGTGTGAGTGTCATGGTCGATTCCATTCGGGGAGGGGAGGGAGGGGCGGCGTCCCGCCCCGCCAAGAACCTACGTAAACCCGAGGGCGAGCACTGTAGGCGTCCGCCGAGGTTCGAGTCGGCCGCCAACGGGGGCCTTAGGGCACCGTCCGGCCTGCCCCTTGCCCCCCGAGCCCGACGACTGGCTGCAAACCCCCATAACCGCTACAATTTTCGGCCTTACCCGCTTGATGAGATGAGGTCAGGATGTTCCCGAAGGACTGCACGATCGCCGGTTACGATGACGAACTGGCCAAGGCCATCGCCAATGAGGCCCGCCGCCAGGAGGATCACGTCGAGCTGATCGCCTCCGAGAACTACGCCAGCCCGCGCGTGATGGAAGCCCAGGGCTCGGTGTTGACCAACAAATACGCCGAGGGCTACCCCGGCAAGCGCTACTACGGTGGCTGCGAGTACGTGGACGTGGCCGAAAAGCTCGCCATCGACCGCCTGAAGCAGCTATTCGGTGCCGACTACGCCAACGTGCAGCCGCATTCCGGCTCGCAGGCCAACCAGGCGGTGTACTTCGCCCTGTTGCAGCCGGGCGACACCATCCTGGGCATGAGCCTGGCCCATGGCGGCCATCTCACCCACGGTGCGAAGGTCAACCTCTCGGGCAAGATCTTCAACGCGGTGCAGTACGGCATCGATCCGGTGTCGGGTCTGGTCGACTACAACGAAGTCGAACGCCTCGCCGTCGAGCACAAGCCAAAGATGATCGTCGCCGGCTTCTCGGCTTATTCGCAGATCCTCGACTGGGCCCGTTTCCGGGCGATCGCCGACAAGGTCGGTGCCTACCTGTTTGTCGACATGGCCCACATCGCCGGCCTGGTCGCGGCGGGCGAGTACCCCAACCCGATCGAGCATGCGCACGTGGTCACCTCCACCACGCACAAGACCCTGCGCGGTCCGCGTGGCGGCATCATCGTGGCCAAGGGTCTGGGCGAAGAGCTCGAGAAGAAGTTGCAGTCCATCGTCTTCCCGGGCATCCAGGGTGGCCCGCTGATGCACGTCATCGCGGCCAAGGCCGTGGCCTTCAAGGAAGCGCTCGAGCCTTCATTCAAGACCTACCAGGCCCAGGTGGTCAAGAACGCCAAGGCCATGGCGAAGACCTTCATCGAACGTGGCTACAAGATCGTTTCCGGCGGCACTGAGAACCACCTCATGCTGATCGACCTGATCGGTCGCGATGCCACCGGCAAGGACGCGGAAGCGGCGCTGGGCAAGGCGCACATCACGGTGAACAAGAACGCCGTGCCGAACGATCCCCGTTCGCCCTTTGTCACCTCGGGCCTGCGCGTCGGTACGCCGGCGATCACTACCCGGGGTTACGACGAAGCAGCCACCGTGGAGCTTACCCAGTGGATCTGCGACGTGCTCGACGCCCCGGGCGACGACAAGGTCATCGCAGCCGTGCGCGAGAAGGTCACGGCGCAGTGCGCACGATTCCCGGTTTACGGCTGATCGATGCATTGTCCGTTCTGCCAGCATGAAGACACCCGTGTCATCGACTCCCGTCTCACGGAGGACGGTGGCACGGTGCGGCGTCGCCGTGAGTGTCCGCAATGCAGCGAACGTTTCAACACATTCGAAACGGCCGAACTGAAACTCCCGGCGATCGTCAAATCCGGCGATCGTCGCGAGCCTTTCGACGAACACAAACTGCGCGTGAGTTTCGAGCGCGCGTTGCAGAAGCGCCCTGTTTCCAGCGATGCGGTGGACGGCGCCGTGCGCGCCGTGGTGAACGACCTGCGTCGCTGCGGCGAGCGCGAAGTGCCATCGCGACAGGTCGGCGAGCTGGTGATGCGCGAGCTGAAGGCGCTCGACCAGGTGGCCTACGTGCGCTTCGCCTCCGTGTATCGTCGGTTCGAGGACGTCCACGCCTTCCGCGAGGAGATCGAGAAGCTCGAACGCGACCTGCCGTCGCTCGAAGGTCTGCAACTGCCGCTGCTGGACGCAGCCAGGCGCGGGCGCAAGAGCTGAACATGTCGCGGCCGTTCTTCCCCGCCATGGATCACGTACACATGGCGCACGCGCTGCGCCTGGCCGAACGTGGCCTGCGTACCACCCAGCCGAATCCCCGCGTGGGCTGCGTCATTGCGCGCGGCGAGACGGTGCTCGGGACCGGTTGGCACCCGCAGGCCGGTCAGCCGCATGCGGAAATTTTTGCGCTGCGCGAGGCGGGTGAATCGGCACGAGGCGCCACCGCTTACGTCACGCTCGAGCCCTGCGCTCATCATGGCCGTACGCCACCGTGCGCGGACGCCTTGATCGCCGCCGGCGTCGGGCGTGTGGTCATCGCGCACGAAGACCCCTTCGACAAGGTCGACGGTGCCGGCATCGCCAAGCTGCGCGACGCGGGTATCGGCGTGCAGGTGGGCCTGATGCGCGACGCCGCGCGCGAACTGAATATTGGTTTCTTCAGTCGTATCGAACGGCAACGCCCGTGGGTACGGGTGAAGCTGGCGATGAGTCTCGATGGGCGCACCGCGCTCGCCGACGGCTCGTCGAAGTGGATCACTGGCGAAGCCGCGCGCGCGGATGTGCAGCGTTGGCGCGCGCGTTCTTCGGCGATCCTATCCGCCAGCGGTACCGTGCTCGCGGACAATCCGCACCTGACCGTGCGGCTGCCGGAAGGGGAGGCCTTCGTGCCGCCGCTGCGTGCCATCGTCGACACGCGGCTGCGCACGCCGCAGGGCGCTCATGTGCTCGACGACAGCGCACCGAGGGTGCTGTTCCATGCGGAGGATGCCGCCGTACCGCCGCACCTGTCCGGTGTCCGTCGCGCCGCCATCCGCCGTGAAGAGAGCGGCGGCCTGGACCTTCGTGCCGTCCTCCACTGGTTGGCACGTCACGACATCAACGAAGTTCATGTCGAGGCAGGTCCGGTCCTGTGTGGCGCGTTGCTCGCGGCCGGGCTGGCCGACGAACTGCTCGTCTACATCGCACCGATCCTGCTGGGCCACACCGGCCGGCCGATGCTCAACCTGCCGCCGCTGGACGACATGGCATCGCGCTGGAAGCTGCATACCGTCGACCGCCGCCAGGTCGGCGACGATATGCGCCTGCAACTTCGCCCTGCTCCGTGACCGCACTTACCCACGTACGCTGGGGCATCGTGGGTTGCGGTGCAGTGACCGAGGTCAAGAGTGGCCCGGCGTTTTCCAAGGTGCCCGATTCCTCGTTGGTGGCGGTCATGCGCCGCGACGGTGCCAAGGCGCGTGACTATGCGAAACGCCACGGCGTACCGCGCTGGTACGACGACGCGGCGGCGCTGATCGCCGACCCGGACGTCGATGCCGTCTATGTCGCCACGCCGCCGTCGAGTCACCGCGAATACGCGCTGATGGCCATCGCCGCCGGGAAGCCGGTGTATGTCGAGAAGCCGATGGCGATCGACCATGCGCAATGCGCGGCCATCATCGAGGCGGGCAGGGCGGCCGGCGTAAAGGTGTTCGTCGCCTACTACCGTCGCATGCTGCCTCGTTTTGCCCGCATCGCGGCGCTGCTGGCCGACGGCGCCATCGGCACGCCGCGCCTGGTCAATGTGCTCTTGCATCACCCTTTTGAAGCGCGCTACCAGGATCGGGCCAACCTCCCATGGACCGTGCGCCCCGAGCTTTCCGGTGGCGGCATCTTCGTGGACATCGGTTGCCACACGCTGGATATCCTCGACTTCCTGCTCGGCCCCATCGTCGAGGCCAGGGGCATGGTCTCGCACCAGATGGACGCCTATCCGGCCGAAGACACCGTCGCGATGGCGTTTTCGTTCGGCTCCGGCGTGCTCGGTACCGGACTGTGGAACTTCGGTGCGGACCGGCGCGAGGATCGCGTGGAGATCGTCGGCAACCGGGGCCGCCTGGTCTTCGCCACCTTCGGCGAGGGACCGATCCGCCTGGAGGCCGGCGACCACGTCGAGGACATCCATATCGCCAACCCCGAGCACATCCAGCAGCCGCTGATCGAATCCATCGTGGCTGAGTTGACGGGCAAGGGCATCTGCCCTTCCACCGCCGAGAGTGGCGCGCGGACAAGCTGGGTCATGGACCAGGTGCTGAGCGCCTAGCCCTTGTAGGAGCCGATTCATCGGCGATCCCGCGGCAGCGGGCCAGGTTGTGGCGAGCACCCATCGCCGCTGAAGCGGCTCCTACAGCAGCTCCCACAGGAATCTCCCGTTGCAATTCGGGTTGTGGACCCCATGCTATCCTCCGCCGGCTGGCTCCCCTTGGGAATCCGGCCTCCACAGCGTCTTCAGGGCGGGGCGAAACTCCCCACCGGCGGTAGGTTTCCGCGAGGAAACGAGCCCGCGAGCGCTTCCGGTTTCGGCCGGAAGGTCAGCAGATCCGGTCCGATGCCGGAGCCGACGGTTACAGTCCGGATGAAAGAAGACGGCGCTTGCACGTTCCCCCAGGGGACGAGCGACGCCATGCGCCTTGGGGCGTTTTTCGCTCATTACCGCGGGAAACGTTTCATGAAAATCCAGATCTGCGTCGCCGTCTCCCCGCAGGGAGGCCACTGACATGTTTACCGGCATCATCCAGGCCGTCGGCCGCATTGCGCGGCTGGAACCGCGTGGCGGCGACGTCCGCCTCGTCGTCGACACCGCGGCGCTCGACATGGCCGATGTCGCGCTGGGCGACAGCATCTCGGTCTCCGGCGTCTGCCTGACCGTGATCGACTTCGACGCGAAGAGCTTCGCCGCCGATGTCTCCAACGAAACCCTCGCGCACACCACGCTCGGCAAGCACAAGGCCGGCGACACCGTGAACCTCGAGAAGGCCCTGCGCCTTGCCGACCGCCTCGGCGGCCACCTGGTATCCGGTCACGTGGACGGCGCAGGCAAGGTTGTTTCCGTGGTTCCCGACGGTCGCTCGCTCCGCTGGACCTTCGAAGTGCCAAGCGACCTGGCGCGCTACATCGCGCACAAGGGCTCGGTCTGCATCGACGGCACCAGCCTCACCGTGAACGAGGTGAACGGCAATCGCTTCGGAGTGAACCTTATCCCCCATACGGTGGAACATACGACGTTCGCCGCGCGTCGCCCCGGCGACGGCGTGAACATCGAAGTGGACGTGGTCGCCCGCTACATCGAACGCCTGCTCTCCAGCGGCGACACCCCGCGCCTCGACGAGGCCTTCCTGAAGCAACACGGCTTCGTCTGACCCGGACCTCCCATGCCATTCAATACGATTCCTGAAATCCTCGAAGAGCTTCGCCAGGGCCGCATGGTCATCATCCTCGATGACGAGGACCGCGAAAACGAAGGCGATATCGTCATGGCCGCCGAGAAGGTGCGTCCGGAAGACGTCAACTTCATGGTCCGCGAAGCGCGTGGCCTGCTGTGCCTCACGCTCACCGAGAAGCACACGCGACAACTCGGCCTCAAGCCGATGGTCAGCGACAACAATTCGCCCTACCACACCAACTTCACTGTCTCGATCGAGGCGGCGGAAGGCGTGACCACGGGCATCTCCGCCCACGATCGCGCGCGCACCATCCAGGTGGCCGCCGCGGCGGACGCCAAGCCCGCCGACATCACCATGCCCGGGCACATCTTCCCCCTGACCGCGCAGGCAGGTGGCGTGCTCAGCCGGGCCGGCCATACCGAAGCCGGTTGTGACCTGGCCACTTTGGCGGGCATGCAGCCGTCGGCGGTGCTGATCGAGATCCTCCACGACGATGGGTCGATGGCACGCCGTCCGGAGCTGGAAGTCTTCGCCGCCAAGCATGGCCTGAAGATCGGCACGATCGCCGACCTGATCCGCTACCGCCTGGAAACCGAGAAGACGATCGAGCGGGTGCACGAGGAAGACGTCGACACCGAGTTCGGCGCGTTCCGCCTGGTCGCCTATCGCGATGGCATCCGTCGTGGCCTGCACTTCGCCCTGGTCCGCGGCGATGTGGCGAACGGCGAGCCGGTGCTGACGCGTGTCCACGTACGCAATACGCTCTCCGATGTGCTTCACCTCAAGCGCGACGATCTCGGTCAGACGGTCACCGAGGCCCTGCGCAAGATCGACGCTGAGCAGCGCGGCGTGCTGGTGGTGCTCTCCGGCGAAGACACGCCGGATGCACTCCTGGCTCGCCTGAGACGTGATGTAGCGCCGATGCCGGCCCCGAAGGACGACCAGGAGTGGCGCCAGACGGGTCTCGGCGCGCAGATCCTCGCGGACCTGGGGGTCAAGCGCCTCCGCGTCATCGGCACTCCGCGTAAGCTGGTTGGCATCGCGGGCTTTGGCCTGGAAGTGGTGGAGCAGGCTGGCTGATGACCCCGAGTTACGATATTCGCCTGATCGCTCCATCCGGTTATCCACACAACCCCGAAGCCATGGCTCGCGGCATCGCGCGCCTGGAAGAGGCCGGGCACAGGGTGCAGGGCAAGGACGTCCTGGAGCGCCGCGAGTTGCGCTTTGCGGGAAGCGATGCGGAGCGCGCCGCGGACATCAACGCGCTGGCCGATGCCTCCGGCCCGTTGCCCGACGTCGTCCTGGCCATCCGTGGTGGCTATGGCGCGCACCCGCTTCTGCCCATGCTCGACTACGAGGGGCTGCGCGCCCGCCTGGGCGACGCCCCGATTGCCCTCGTCGGGCATAGCGACTTCACCGCCCTGCAGTGTGCGCTGTTCGCACGCAGCGGCCTGGTGACCCTGGGAGGGCCGATGCTGGGCCCGGATTTCGGTGCGCCGGAACTCGATGCGCAGACCTGGGAGCACTTCTGGACCACGCTGACCGCCGAGGAAGGTCGCGCCACCTGGAGCACACCGGCGTCGCAGGTCCTGGATGTCCAGGGCACCCTGTGGGGCGGCAACCTGGCGATGCTCACCAGCCTCATCGGCTCGCCATTTTTCCCTGAGATCGATGGCGGCATCCTCTTCGTCGAGGATATCGCCGAGCCGGCCTTCCGGGTCGAGCGGATGCTCTACCACCTGCTGCACGCCGGTGTGCTGGCGCGGCAGAAGGCCCTGGTCATCGGCGATTTCACCAGCTACCGCACCACCGAATACGACAACGGCTACGACCTGGACGCCACGTTCGAGCGGATCGCCGCCGCTGCGGGCATCCCGATCGTGCGCGGCCTGCCATTCGGCCACGATGCGGCCAAGTTCACCCTGCCATTCGGTGCCCCGGGACGGCTCGCTGTCGCCAACGGGACCGCCGTGCTTACCTTCAACGGCCACCCCAGGCCGAAAACCCCGTAAAATAACCGGCCGCCAGCGGCCCGCCCGCCACAGGACAACCCATGAAGATCATCGAAGGCGATTTCGCCACCCCCAAGGGCCGCTTCGCCATCGTTGCCGGCCGATTCAACGCATTCGTCGTCGAGCCACTGGTCGAGGGCGCACGCGATGCACTGGTTCGCCACGGCGTGAAGGACGATGCGATCGACCTGATCCGCGTGCCTGGCGCCTGGGAAATCGCCCAGGCTGCCAACAAGGTCGCCGCTTCCGGCAAATACGCCGCCGTCATCGGTCTGGGCGCGGTCATCCGTGGCTCCACGCCGCATTTCGACTATGTTGCCGGTGAAGCCGCCAAGGGCCTCGGCCAGGCTGCGTACGCATCGGGCGTGCCGGTTGCCTTCGGCGTGCTGACCACGGACAGCATCGAGCAGGCCATCGAGCGCGCCGGTACCAAGGCCGGCAACAAGGGCGTGGATGCCGCCATGGTCGCCATCGAGATGGTCAACCTTTACGCGAAGCTCGGTAAATGAACAACACACCCCCGCACGGCATCGACCTCGCCGCTCGCTCGCGCGCACGTCGCCGCGCCCTGCAGGCGCTCTACGCGTGGCAGGTCGGCGGCAGCAAGATGGGCAGTGTCATCGAACAGTTCCGTCACGAGCAGGACATGGTCGTCGCCGACCTCGAGTATTTCGAGGACATCCTGCGCGGCGTGGAAAAGCACGTGAAGGAACTCGACGACGGCATCAAGCCCTTCGTCGACCGTGAAGTGTCGCAGATCGATCCCATCGAACTGTCGGCCCTGCGCATGGGTGCTTACGAGCTGAAATACCGCCCGGATGTGCCGTACCGCGTGGTGATCAACGAGGCCGTCGAGGCTACCAAGCGCTTCGGCGCGGATCATGGCCACAGCTATGTGAACGGTGTGCTCGACAAACTCGCGACCCATTGGCGTACGGCCGAGAAGCGGTCCTGATCATGCCGCGAATCCTCGCGGGCTAAGGAACCTGCATGGAATTCGACCTGATCGACCGCATTCGCCGGCATACCGACGTCCACCGTGACGACGTGCTGACCGGCATTGGTGACGACGCCGCCGTCGTTGCCGTACCCGCCGGCCGTGAACTGGCCATCGCCGTGGACACTCTCGTTGAGGGTGTCCATTTTCCCGTGGGCACGGCCGCCGCCGATATCGGCTGGAAGGCGCTCGCGGTGAATCTCTCCGACCTTGCCGCCATGGGCGCGACCCCGGCATGGGCACTGCTGGCGCTGACGCTGCCCCATAGCGATGAAGCCTTCGTCGACGGACTCGCGCGCGGCTTCGCCGAACTGGCCACGCCACTGCGCCTGGCGCTCATCGGTGGCGATACCACGCGTGGCCCACTCACTGTCACGGTGGCCGTGCACGGTTTCACCGCGCCGGGTGAAGCGCTGCTGCGCTCGGGCGCGCGCGTTGGTGATGTGGTGATGGTCACCGGCACCCTGGGCGACGCGGCAGCCGGGCTTCGCTGCCTCGCCGAGGCCGATGCCTCGCCGTATGCGTCGCTCATCGAACGCCTCAACCGGCCCACGCCGCGCGTGGCGGCCGGGAACGGTCTTCGCGGCATCGCGACGGCATGCATCGATATTTCCGACGGGCTCGTCGCCGACCTCGGACACATCTGCAAAGCCAGCGGTGTCGCCGCGGAAATCGACGCCGCCATGCTGCCGCGCTCCTCCGCGTTGCTTACCCACTTCGACGACGCCGACACGATCGACTTCGCGTTGTCAGGCGGCGACGACTACGAACTGTGTTTCACCGTGCCTGCCGATCGTGCCAGTGAAGTGTCCGCGAACATGGCTCGCCTGGGCGGTGGCGCGACGCGCATCGGACGCATCGTCGAAGGTGGCGGAGTGCGTGTGCTTGACCTGGATGGCGTGCCGATCGTTCCGTCGCGCGCGGGCTGGAATCACTTCGTCGCATGAGCACGAAATACGTCCTCGATCCGGAAGATCGCCGTCGTCTGCTTGCTACCCCGGCCGGCTGGCTCGCCACGGGCTTCGGCTCCGGACTCGCACCCAAGGCACAGGGCACGTTCGGTTCACTGGCGGCGATCGTGCCGTGGCTGCTTTTGCGCACGTTGTCTGTTGAGTATTGGCTGGCGATCATCGTGGTGTCGTTCGCCGTGGGCCTATGGGCTTGCGGCGTGGCTGGCCGCATCATCGGCGTCGCCGATCATCGCAGCATCGTGTGGGACGAGTTCGTCGGCCAATGGATCGCTTTGGTCCCCGCGCTGTTCATTCATGAAGGATGGACCGTCCCCGTCGCGTTCGTGCTGTTCCGAGCGTTCGACGTACGCAAACCCTGGCCGATCGGATGGTTCGACCGGCGGGTGAAGGGTGGGCTGGGCGTCATGCTCGATGACGTGATCGCTGGCGTCTTCGCCGCGGTCGTGCTTTACATGATCTATCTGATCTCAACAGGCATCATCATCGGCGTGCTCGGTTACCTCATCTATTTGATGTTCGGCCATCACTCCTAGGACTCCGTCATGGAATACCGTCGTCTCGGTTCAACCGGCCTGCAAATTTCCGCGCTGTCGTATGGCGCATGGGTGACGTTCGGGCGCCAGGTCGGCCGGTCCGAGGCACGGGACCTGATCGCGCTGGCCTACGACCATGGCGTGAATTTCTTCGACAACGCCGAGACGTACAACGCCGGCGACGCCGAGCGGTTGATGGGCGATGTCATCGCCGACCTGCGCTTGCCGCGCGATGCGTACTGCGTATCGAGCAAGGTCTATTTCGGTGCGATGACCGACCCGAAGCCGACACAGCGCGGCCTCTCGCGCAAGCATGTCTTCGATGCCTGCCATCAGGCGCTCGAGCGCCTTCGTGTCGATTACCTCGACATGTACTTCTGCCATCGCCCCGACCCCGATACGCCGGTGTTGGAAACGGTTTGGGCGATGGACGCGCTGATCCGCCAGGGCAAGGTGCTCTACTGGGGCACGAGCGAATGGCCTGCCGGGCTGATTGAAGAAGCCCATCGTGTCGCTCGCGACAACCACCTTGTCGCACCTTCGATGGAGCAGCCGCAATACAACCTGCTCCATCGCGATCGCGTGGAGAAGGAGTACGCGCCGCTTTATGACGCATACGGCATGGGCACCACGATCTGGTCGCCGCTTGCCTCGGGCCTGCTGACGGGCAAGTACAACGACGGTGTTCCCGGCGATTCGCGTCTGGGCCGGGCGGGCAACGAATGGTTGCGCGACGCGCTTCTGGAAGACAACGGCGCCAAGCTCAAGACCGTGCGTGCCCTCGCGCCGATCGCCGCCGAACTCGACCTGCCGCTGGCGCGATTTGCCCTCGCGTGGTGCCTGAAGAATCCGCATGTCTCGACGGTTATTCTCGGCGCGAGCAAGAAGGCGCAACTCGAAGAAAACCTCAAGGCGCTCGATGCGGTGAAGCTGCTCGACGATGCCGTGATGGGCAAGATCGAAAGCGCCTTGTCGGCCGCCGTGTAAACGCCGCGGGAAACTTGTAGGAGCCGATTCATCGGCGATCCCGCGGCAGCGGGCCAGGCTGAGGCAAGCACCCATCGCCGATGAATCGGCTCCTACATTAAGAGCTAGATGTCGCCGTATAGGGTCTGCAGCGCCGCGATCGCGGCGAGGCCCGCTGTTTCGGTGCGCAGGATGCGCGGCCCCAGCTTCAGGCCAGTGAAACCTGCGGCGGCGAGCGCGGTGCGGTCACGCTCGCCGAAGCCACCTTCCGGGCCGATGGCGAGGATGGCGGCGTCGTTGAGCTGGAGTTCGCCGGGGCGCCTGGATCCTTCGGGCAACAGGGCCAGACGCACCGGGCCACCTTCGCCAAGCGAGGCGAGCCATGAAGCCAGGGGTTGCGCGGCCTCGATGACGGGCACGCGGGCGCGCCCGGATTGTTCGCACGCGCTCGATGCCACGGCGCGCCAGTGCGCCAGCCGCTTTTCACTTCGAGCGGCGTCGAGCTTCACTTCGGAGCGGTCGGTCAGCAGTGGGACGATGCGGGCGATGCCCAGCTCCGTGGCCTTCTGCACGATCAGATCCATCTTCTCGCCGCGTGCCACTCCCTGGGCAAGGGTGAGGGACAGTGGCGATTCGTTGGCGACCCGACGGCCTTCGCCCACCGAGGCGACCACTTCGCGCTTGCCGACCGATGCCAGGGTGGCGTCGAATTCCATGCCGTCGTCACCGGCGAACAGCACCACGGGTGCCCCCACCTCCATGCGCAGCACCCGGGCGACATGCTCGCCGGCCTGGGCGGGCAGGGTGACATCGCGGCCGCTGGCGAGCGGGGTGTCGACGTGGATGCGGATGGTTCGCATGAATGAGCCTTGTGTCACGGAACGTGCATTGTAGCCAGCGACGGGGATCGCTATCGTCGGTTCATTCACGACGGAGCCCGTGCATGCCCATCGCCTGGTACTTCGATTTCATTTCCATGTTCAGCTGGCTGCAGTGGCCGGCGGTGCGCGAACTTTGCCGCACGCACGAGGTGTCGCTGCGGCCGATCCTGTTCGGCGCCCTGCTCAAGCAGATGGAGCAACGGGGACCGGCGGAGATCGAAGGCAAGCGCGAGTTCACCTACCGCTACGCCTTGTGGCGCGCACGTCAGGCCAATGTGCCGCTGAAGTTCCCGCCGACTCATCCGTTCAACCCGTTGCCAGCCTTGCGCCTATGCATCGCGGCGGGTGGCACGGTCGAAGCCGTGGGAGCGATCTTCGAATGGATCTGGGCGCACGGTCGCGCGGCGGACACGCCCGAGGCGCTGGCACCGCTGGCGGCCTCGCTGGGTATTACCGACCTGCGCGCCGCGCTGTCGGCGCCCGAGGTAAAGGCATCGCTGCAGGCCAACTTCGAGCTGGCCATGCAGGATCGGGTTTTCGGCGTGCCAACCCTCGCTATCGGCAGCGAGTTGTTCTGGGGTGCGGACGCCCACGCTTTCGCCATGGATTTCCTTGCTCATCCGGACCTGTTCGCCGACGAGGAGATGGCTCGTCTTGGCGATCTCCCGATCGGCCTGTCGCGACTCTAGGCCACGGCTTTTTCGATGCCCGCGATCGCGGTGTCGACCATGAAGTCGATCTCGCTCTCGGTGATGACGTAGGGGGGCATGAAGTACACGATGTTGCCGAGGGGCCGCAGCAGCGCACCCTGTTCCAGGCCGTGCCGGTACACGCGAAGACCGCGGCGGTCGGTGGCAGGGAAGGGTGCGCGCGTCGCCTTGTCGGCGACCAGTTCGATGGCGGCGATCATGCCGGTCTGGCGAACGTCGGCGACGTTCGGATGATCGACGAGCGGGGCGATTCGCTTCGCCATATGGGCGGCGAGCGCACGGTTGCGTTCGAGTACGGGGTCGTCGCGGAAGATTTTCAGCGTGGCTGTGGCGGCACGGCAGGCCAGGGGGTTGCCGGTATAGCTGTGCGAGTGCAGGAAGGCTTTCCCCGCGGCGTACTCGGCATAGAAAGCCTGGTAGACGTCATCGGTGGTCACCACGGCCGATAGCGGCATGAAGCCACCCGTGAGGCCCTTGGACAGGCACATGAAGTCAGGCGAGACGCCAGCCTGTTCGCAGGCGAACAGGGTGCCGGTGCGGCCGAAGCCCACGGCGATTTCGTCGGCGATGAAATGCACCCGGAATTCGTCGCAGAGGGCGCGCAGGCCCGTGAGGTACGAGGCGTCGTACATGCGCATGCCGCCGGCACACTGGACCAGGGGCTCGACGATCACCGCGCAGGTCTCGTGGGCATGGCGCTCGAGCAGGCTGCGCATCTGGCCGAGGCGACGCGCCGCAATTTCTTTCGGGGTCTCGCCGGGTTCGCCCTCGTAGGTGTCGGGCGAGGGTGCCAGCTCGGGCGTCAGCAGCAGCGGTGCATAGGTCTTGCGGTATAGCGCGACGTCGCTGACCGAAAGGGCGCCCAGCGTTTCACCGTGATAGCTGCCGGTGAGGGCGATGAAGCGGGTCTTTTCGCCATGGCCCTGGTTGAGCCAGTAGTGAAAGCTCATCTTCAGCGCCACTTCGATCGCGGCCGAGCCGTTGTCGGCAAGGAAGACGCGGTCGAGTCCCTTCGGCGTGATGCGGACCAGCTCCTCGGCCAGTTCCACCGCCGGCTCATGGGTGAAGCCGGCGAATATGACGTGCTCGAGGCGGTCGAGCTGGTCTTTCAGGGCGCCGGCGATGCGCGGCTCCGCGTGGCCGAACAGGTTGGTCCACCAGGAACTGACGGCATCCAGGTAACGTTTGCCGTCCGCACCGACCAGCCACGCCCCTTCGCCGCGTACCACGGGTACCATGGGCAGGGTTTCGTGGTCGTGCATCTGGGTGCACGGGTGCCAGAGGACGGACAGGTCGCGCGCGACGAGCGCGTCGGCTGCCGGCGGAGCGAAAAGGGCATCGGTCATCCGCCCATGATCGCCCCCCAACGTCCGGTCCTCAAGTCGCAGGTGAGGTGATCGTTTGAAGTGGTTCCGTCGGATCGGCCTGGTTGTCGTCCTGCTGGCGTTCGCCGCCGGTCTGTTCTACTGGTTCATGCCCGCCGGCGTGGCCACGTCGCTCCTCGCCCGCCGAGCGCATGGATTCGTCCTCGACGACGTCTCCGGCACGGTGTGGAACGGTCGGGCCGGCAAGGTCACCACCATCGACGGTCGCGAACTGGGCGCCCTCACCTGGCATCTGGGCCGCGACGTGATCCTCGGGCGTACCCATCTGGATCTGAACCTCGACGGCCGTGCCGGCCGGTTCCAGGGCCACCTGGAGCGCCCCGATGCAGACCATATGACCTGGACGGGCATCGACTTCCGCCTCGACGCCGCGGCGCTCAGTGGTCCCTCCCTCCCGGCGGAGCTGATTCCGGTCGGCGTCATCGAAGGCAAGGTGCCGCGCGCGGAGCTACAGGGCAACTGGCCGGTGGCACTGGACGCCGACGTGCTCTGGCGCGCCGCGGCCGTGAAAACGCCCGAAGGGCACATCACGCTCGGCACTATCGCGCTGAAGGCTGGCAGCCAGGGTGGCATCCTGCGTGCGACGCTGGCCGACGACGGCCAGGGCTCGTTGGTGGTTCAAGTCGCGCTTGCCGCGTCGCCATTAGGGTGGCGACTCGATGGCAAACTGGTGCCGCGCATCGAGGACACCGCGCTGTCCCACCTCATCGCGCGTTTCGGTCCGCTGGGCCGCGACGGCGCCGTCAACCTTCAACGCAAGGCGGGGCTCGCGCCCTCGATCACCACGCTATGACCGACATCCTCGACAAGGCCCTCGCCGCCGCCCGCGACGCTGCCGGCGCGGCCGCCGAAATCATCCTGCATTACTGGCGCACCGGTGTGGACGTGATCGTCAAGGGCGACGACACGCCGGTGACCATCGCCGACCGCGAAGCGGAAATGGCCATCCGCGGCATTCTCGCCAAGGCATTGCCCGAGGCAGGCATCTATGGCGAGGAATATGGCGCGGACGATACGTCGCGCGAATACCTCTGGCTGGTCGATCCCCTCGACGGGACCAAGAGCTTCGTCCGCCGCACGCCGTTCTTTTCCACCCAGATCGCGTTGATGCATCGGGGTGAGCTCGTGCTTGGGGTCTCCTCGGCGCCTGTCTACGATGAACGCATGTGGGCGGTGCGGGGGCGCGGCGCCTGGCTCGATGGCGAGCCTGTACGCGTCGCCGCCACGGCGTCGATGGCCGATGCGTCGATTTCCACCGGCAACGTGAAGACACTGACCGCCGATGCTCGCTGGGATGCGCTCGGCAGCATGATTCGCCAGAGCAATCGCATTCGCGGCTATGGCGATTTCTGCCATTACCACCTGCTCGCACGCGGCGGACTCGACCTTGTCATCGAGTCCGATGTGAACATCCTCGACATCGCTGCACTGGCAGTCATCGTGCGCGAGGCAGGCGGTGTTTTCACCGATCTCGATGGGGCCGCGCTCGGCCTGGAGACGCGCGGTGTGCTTGCGGGAACGCCCGCTATCCATGCCGCGGCGCTCGCGAGACTGACCGAGGCTACAATCGACCGATGAACAAACGTCCGAAGATCCTGGCGACGCGCGACGCGCCCGACAGCCACTTCCGCCGCGTGGAAGAAGTGGACCTGGAGTTCTCCAACGGCGAACGCCGCACCTACCAGCGCCTCAAGGGCGGCGGATTCGGTGCCGTGCTGATCGTCGCCATGCGCGATCCGGAAACCGTGCTGCTGGTGCGCGAATACGGCGTCGGCGTGGATCGCTACGAGCTCGGCGTGCCCAAGGGTCGCCTCGACCGCGACGAAACGGCCGAGCAGGGCGCCGATCGCGAGCTGAAGGAAGAGGTCGGCTTCGGTGCGCGCAAGCTGAAGATTCTCGGGACACTCTCATTGTCGCCGTCGTACATGACGCATCTGGGTTACGTCGTGCTGGCCGAGGAGCTTTACCCCGAGCGCCTGCAAGGCGACGAACCCGAAGAGCTGGAAGTCGTGCCCTGGCGCATGGACAAGCTGCACGAGCTCCTTGCGCGCGACGATGTCACCGAAGGGCGCTCCATCGCCGCCCTCTTCATGGCCCGCGAGTACCTCGCCGGCCGCTACAAGCCCACGTGACCGGCGCGCCGTGCGCTCGCTGGCTCGACCCGGTCTGCGCCATCGCGCAGCGTGCGGCCGAGGCGATCCTCACCGTCTACTCGCAGGACTTCGAGGTCATCTGCAAGGATGACAATTCCCCGGTCACCGCCGCCGATCTCGCCGCACAGCGCGTGATCGAAGAAGGCCTGCGCGAACTCTCGCCAGGCGTGCCGGTGATTTCCGAGGAGGCGCTTGCCGCGCCCTGGTCCGAGCGACGCACCTGGCGGCGTTACTGGCTGGTCGATCCGCTCGACGGCACGCGCGAGTTCGTCAAACGCAACGGCGAGTTCAGCGTGAACATCGCACTGATCGAAGACCACCGCCCCGTGCTCGGTGTGGTACTGGCACCGGTCACCGGCGATCTCTACGCTGCCGCGCACGGTTGCGGCGCGTGGCGCCAGAGCACGCCCGCCGCAGAGCGCGTCGCCATCCGCGTGAGGCCGGCCGGCGGGCTGCTGCGCGTGACCGGTAGCCGCTCGCATGCGGGGGTACGCGCAGCGACGTTGCTCGACCGGCTTGGTGCGCACGAGACCTTCGCCCTCGGGTCCTCGTTGAAATTCTGCGTCATCGCGCGCGGCGACGCGGACATCTATCTTCGCCTCGGCGCGACGTCCGAATGGGATACCGCCGCGGCGCAGTGCGTGCTCGAAGAAGCCGGCGGCGCCGTGCTCGATCTCGCTGGCCGGCCGTTCCGCTACAACACGCGCGATTCGCTGATCAATCCCGAATTCGTCGCCTGCGGCGACACGTCCATCGACTGGGCCGGGCGACTGATCGATCCTGAGGATATTGCATGACCCGACCGGTCGAGGAACTCATCGCCATCATGGCGCGCTTGCGCGACCCGGATACCGGTTGCCGCTGGGATGTAAAGCAGACCTTCGCCACCATTGCGCCTTACACCATCGAAGAGGCGTACGAGGTCGCCGATGCCATCGACCGCAGTGACATGACCGACCTGCGCGATGAGCTGGGTGATCTCCTGTTGCAGGTGGTGTTCCACTCGCGCATGGCGGAAGAAGCCGGGCATTTTGCCTTCAGCGACGTGGTCGCTGGCATCTGCGACAAGATGGTCCGCCGTCATCCGCACGTGTTCGAGGACGTCACGCACGACAGCGATGCCGCGCAGTTGCGCGACTGGGACCGGCTGAAAGCGGAAGAACGCGCGGCCAAGGGCGGCGATGACTCGAGCGCGCTGGCGGGCATTTCGCATGGCCTGCCGGAATGGCAGCGTGCGGTGAAACTGCAAAAGCGCGCGGCGAACGTCGGCTTCGACTGGCCCGACCATCGCCCGGTGCTCGACAAGATGGCGGAAGAAATCGAAGAGGTGCGCCACGAGTTCGACAACGGTGCGGATGAAGCGCGGCTTGCCGACGAGATTGGCGATGTACTTTTCGTCGCGGCCAACCTCGCACGGCATGCGAAGGTCGATGTGTCGCGCGCACTGCGCGGTGCGAACGCGAAGTTCGAGCGAAGGTTTCGCGCGATGGAGGCGATAGCGGCGGCCGAAGGGCGTTCGCTGGCCTCGTATCCGCTCGATGAGCAGGAAGCGTTATGGGTTCGCGTCAAGCGTGAGGGTGTGTAAGAAGAAAGGCGCTGCGCGCCATCGCCGCTTCGGCGGCATCCATGTAGGAGCCGCTTCAGCGGCGATGGGTGCTCGCGATAACGCACGAAAAAACGGGGCCCAAGGGCCCCGTTTCCGTTTCCGTTTCGCGTGTTACTTGCTGCTCGAAGCCGGAGCGGCCGAGGCACGCTGCTGCATGCGCGCCTTGAACGCTTCCATCTCCTGGTGACGCTTCTGGTCCAGGGCGAGGTTCTCGTCGAGGCTCTTGCGCAGTGTCGAGATCGCGCCGTCGACATTGGTCGGCTGCATCTGCACGCGGGCGAGGTGGCGGTAGGCGTAATCGCGTACGCGCGGGTTCTGCGACTTGGCGAGTACGTCGTTGTACAGCGCCGGCAGTTCCTTGCTACGGCCGGTCAGCACGTAGAGGCGCTCGAGGCTGTGCAGGTCGCCGATGACGCCGCCCTGTTCCTTGCCCCGGCCATGCCTGGCCCATTCGCCACGGCCATGCTCACCACCACGACCCTCGTGGCCATCACGACCCCACTGGCCGTCATGACCCCACTTCTGGCCCTTGCCAGCAGCAGGAGCGCCCGCGGGGGCGGAGCGTGCGGATGGAGCCGACGGGGCCTGCGGAGCGGCATCCTGCGCGAACGCGAAGGCGGCCGAGCCGGCGAGGAGGAGGGAAGCGGCACTGGCGATCAGGGTCTTGCGTTGCATAGGTTGTCTCCCGGTTAGGTGGTGCACGGGGAAAAACGTGCCGCCTCGCCGGCGGTTGACCGGTTCGTTGCCTGCCGGTCAGCTTCATGTGAAGAAATGAGAAGGATGCAACCCTTTTCGGCTGGCCGGCATCCATCACCGGTACACCGAATCACTACAGGAGCAAAATCATGCGCCACCTGATCCTCGCCGCCCTCTTGCTGGCGCCGGCCGCTGCCATGGCCGACAGCAGCGACTGCAAGTTCCACGCGGACCGCAACCTCGACCTCGATCTCTCCGGTGTGCGCAGCGTGACCTTCGTCACCAACGCGTATGAGCTCCATGTGGAAGGGGGCGCCGCTGCCGGCAAGGGCACCGTGCGTGGCAAGGCGTGCGCGTCCAGCCAGGATGTCCTGGACAGCCTCGTGGTCACCCAGCGTCGCGATGGCGACACCTTGCTGGTCGAACTGACCAGCGACCGCCACGGCGGCTGGAGTTTCGGTTCCCACTACAGCGACCTCAAGGTGGACGCCGCCGTGCCCTCGTCCATCCCCGTGAAGATCAACGTCGGTTCGGGCGAAGCGAAAGCCCGTGGGATCGCCTCGCTCGAATCCACCGTGGGTTCCGGCGAGCTCGAGGCCCGCGAGATCAAGGGCGCTGTCAGCACGACGGTGGGCTCGGGCGAGGCGACCTTCGAAAACACCGGCGCGGTCGATGTCAGCACCGTCGGCTCCGGTTCGCTCTCCGCGTCGGGTATCCGTGGTGGCGTGCGTATCGCCACGGTCGGGTCCGGCGAGGCGAAGCTGCGTGACGTGACGGGCGATGTAAGCATCGGGACGGTGGGCTCCGGCGAGATCGACGTCGATGGCGTCAAGGGCAACCTCACGGTCAACACCAAGGGCAGTGGCGACGTCTCGCAGCGCGGCGTCACCGGCAAGGTCGACGTTCCCCGCGACCGCTGAAGCGGCGGACACCGTGGTCGCGCGCGTCGCGGGGGCCTGCACGCCCCGGCGACGCGCGCACCCGATATGATCCAGCCTGGCCGGTGGGATCCTATCGATGACGTGGTTGCCCGAATCGTTGCGCGCCCTGCGACGCGACGTGTTTTTTCTTGTTCTCCTGGCGGTGTTGGTGGCGCTGGCCATCGCCAAGCCTGCGCGCATTCCCGATTGGCCGTCTCTCGTGGACTGGCCGACCATCGCCGCACTCGCCGGCCTGCTGTTGTTGACCAAGGCCGTGGAAACCAGCGGCGCGCTCCATGTGGCTGGTCACTGGCTGATCGAACGGACGTCGACGCGGCGTGTCGCGGCGCTTGGCCTGGTTGCCGCGACGGCGCTGCTGTCGATGTTGCTCACCAACGACGTCTCGCTTTTCGTGATGGTGCCGCTGACCCTGAGCATGTGTCGTATTGCGCGCATGCCCGCGACGCGCCTGGTGGTGTTCGAGGCACTCGCGGTGAATGCGGGTTCGATGCTCACGCCGATCGGTAACCCGCAGAACCTTTTCCTGTGGCAGCAGTGGAACAACGGATTTGGCGCCTTCGTCTGGGCCATGCTGCCCTTGGTGGCAATCGCGCTGGCGCTGCTTCTGGTGGTAACGGCGCTGGCTTTTCCGGGCACGGCGCTCCAGGTGCACGAGGAGAACGAGCAAGGCGTCGACCGGTCGTTGCTGACCGTCGCCGCGGTGCTCTACGTACCCTTCCTCTTCCTTGCCGATTTCCATCATGCGGAGTGGGGTTTGCTCGGCGTGCTGGCCGTGTTCCTTGTCTTTCGCCGTCGGATCATCGCGAGCATCGACTGGGGCCTCCTGCTCACCTTCGTGCTGATGTTCATCGACCTGCGCATGCTGGCCGGCCTCGATAGCGTGAAGCAGTTCCTCGGCGGCCTCGGGCTGGACCAGCCGTCGCACCTCTATGCGACGGGCGCACTCGCGTCGCAAGTGGTCAGCAATGTGCCGGCGGCGATCCTGCTGGCGGAATATTCGAAGGACTGGCGCACCATTGCCTGGGGTGTGAACGCCGGCGGTTTCGGCTTCGTGCTGGGTTCACTGGCGAACCTGATCGCCTTGCGACTGCTCGGTGAGCGCAAGGCGTGGGCCACGTTCCATCTGTGGTCGTTGCCGTTCTTCGTGGTGGTCGGGCTCATTGGCTGGGCGTTGTTGTAAAACAGTCGCCCCTTGTAGGAGCCGCTTCAGCGGCGATGTGGGAGCCGCTTCAGCGGCGATCCCGCGGCAGCGGGCAAGGTTGCCGCGAGCACCCATTCGCCGATGAATCGGCTCCTACCAATCAAGAGCGATCAAGCTTTGCGGTTGCCTTGCGCGCCGGTGTTGCTGTTGCCCTTGTCGAACTTCGCAATGAAATCGCGTACGTCCGGGTAGACCACGTCACGCCAGCGGCGACCGCTGAAGATGCCGTAGTGACCGGCACCTTCCACGGTAATGTGCTTCTTGAGCTTCTTCGGAATGCCCTTGCACAGGCCATGTGCGGCTTCGGTCTGGCCGAGGCCGGAGATATCGTCGAGCTCGCCTTCGATGGTGAGCAACGCGGTGTTCTTGATCTTCGCCGGCAGGACGCGCTCGCCGTGCACGTCCCAGGTGCCCTTCGGCAGGCGATGTTCCTGGAACACGGTTTCGATGGTGTCGAGGTAATACTCGGCCGGCATGTCGAGCACGGCGTTGTACTCGTCGTAGAACTTGCGATGCTGCTCGGCGTCGTCGAGATCGCCCTTGCGCAGGTTCTCGTAGAAATCCCAGTGCGACATCACGTGGCGGCTGGGGTTCATCGCCAGGAAGCCCGCATGCTGCAGGAAGCCGGGATAGACCTCGCGGCCCGCGCCCGGATACTGGTAGGGCACCTTATGGATCAGCTGGTTGCGGAACCACGACAAGGGCCGCGTCGTCGCCAGGTTGTCCACGCTGGTGGGGCTCTTGCGCGTATCGATCGGCCCACCCATGAGGGTAAGCGTCAGCGGCGTGTCTTCACCGCGGGCGGCCATCAGCGAGACGGCGGCGAGCACCGGCACGGTGGGCTGGCACACCGACACCACGTGCGCGCGATGCACGCCGACGTGGCGGATGAACTCTTCGACGTACGAGACGTAGTCGGCCAGCGAGAACGAACCCTCGTCGGTCGGGATCATGCGCGCGTCGACCCAGTCGGTGATGTACACCTTGTGGTCGCGCAGCAGCGTGCGCACGGTGTCGCGCAGCAGGGTCGAATGGTGACCCGACAGCGGCGCCACGACGAGCACGGCCGGGTCGTTCTTCATGCGGTCGACCGTGGCCTGGTCGTCGGAGAAGCGCTTGAAACGCTTCAGCGTGCAGAACGGCTTGGCCATCGCCACCTGCTCCACGATGGCGACGTCGTGACCGTGCGCCTCCACCGTGTGGATGCCGAACTCGGGCTTTTCGTAGGCCTTGCCCAGCCGGAACATGAGCTCGTAGCCCGCGGCGGCGCGGTCGGCGCCAGGCATGCGGGCAAACGGGCTGGCGATGTCGCCAAACATCTTCGCGCTCGCTTCAGCCCAGTAGGTCAGGGGGCTGAGCATCGAGCGTTGGAATTCGTGCATGAGATAGAGCATGCAGGGTCCGGGGGGCGGGGAGGTGGCGCATCATAACCACTTGCGCCGCGTCATGTGTAAAGCCCCTGTTTTTGCTCGATTTAAAGCCCGGTCTTGCGGCAGACCAGCAGGACTTCGTCCACCCCGGGGGCCGGTTCGAAGCCTGGCGTGAAGGCCAGTGGCTTTTGGAAGCGCACGCCAAGGGGCATGAAAACCTTGTTGTACCACCACATGGCGCGGGCCCTCTGGTTCGTGAGGTACCACTGGCCGATGTCGAGCAGCTTCGAGGATTTGGGCTGCATGCCGTAGATGGCGCTGCGCTCGATGGTGAAGCCGTGCCGTGCCAGCAGGGCCCGGATGGCTTCCGGCTCATATCGCCGGTAGTGGCCGACGAAGTCGTCGAAGGCCGTCCAGGCCTCGGGATGGAGGGGCACCGAGAGGAGAAGGCGGGCGCCCGGCTCGGCCACGCGAGCAAGCTCACCCAGGGCCCCTTCGTCGTCCACCACGTGCTCGAGGATGTCAAAGGCACAGACAAAGTCGAAGCTGCTGTCGCGGAAGGGCAGTGCGCCGATCATGGCGTTGGCGACCCTGGCCCCGTGCCGGGAGAGCTCGGCCAGGGCGGGTCGGCTGAGGTCGACGAACTGGGTATCGGCCAATGGAAGGCGCGGGCGCAGGCCCGGCGCCACTTCGAGGCGGCGCGAGGTCTGCGCGGCGAGCTCGGCCACCAGGGGCCAGGTGTTGAAGCGCTCCGGTGCGAACAGCTTCGCTTCCGACCACAGCGCGTCGTAGAAGCGCTTGTTACTGCCGATCAGGTCGGCGTCGGTACGTGGGGCAGGTGGGCCCGAGGTAAAGGATGCAACGGTCATGCGGTACCTCGGGCGATGGGAACGACGGATCAGCGCAGGCGGGCGAACTCGCGAAGCAGGGGCAGGCGACGCACCCGCACTGCCGTGGCACGGAACACCGCGTTTGCCAGCGCTGGTGCCGCCGAGGGTACGCCGATCACACTGGCACCGGTCGGTTCGGCCGTTGACGGCACGATCACCGTCTCGATCTCGTACGGCAGCGGCTGGGTGGTGGCGATGGGGTAATCGCGGAAGCCGGTTTGCTGCACTTTGCCATCCTTGATGGTGATGGCGAGGTTCAGGGCGGTGGAAAGCGCATCCATGGTCGCCCCCTGCAACTGGGCTTCCAGCCCCAGCGGATTGATGGCACGACCGACGTCGGCCACGCAGACCACGCGGTGGATGTCGATGCCGTCGGCCGTGGGCGCCACTTCGATCGCATGCGCCACGTAGGCGCCGAAGACGTAGGCACAGGCGATGCCGAGGCCGTTCTCGCTACGAAGCCAGCGACTCCAGTCGATCTTGTCGGCTGCCAGCCTGAGGACATTGGCCAGGCGCGCGGTGTCGATCGGGCCGCCGCGTCCGCTGTAAGGCAACTGGCGCGCCTCGCCGAGCAGGGCGAGACGGAAATCGAGCGGGTTGGCCTTGACCGAGTGGGCCAGCTCGTCGATGAAGCTCTCCGAGGCGAACGTGGGCGTCACATGGGGCGATCCGCGCCATTCGCCGCGAGCAAGCTTCGAGTCGAGCGGATACCAGTCGCTCCGGAAGTTCGGCACGAGACCGGCCGGCAAGGCATCGGCGACCACCTCGGACTGCCACAGGCGATTGTCGGGTGTGCTGCGGCCGACGAGGGCGGACGGGCTGGCCATGCGCTGGTGCCAACCGACAATCTTCTTGCCCTTGTCGAGCGAGGCGTTGAGCCGATGCACGGCCATGGGACGGTAGTAATCGCGGGCGAGGTCGTCGTCGCGGGTCCACAGGACCTTGAGTGGACGGCTGCGAATCGCCTCGTCTTTCTTGGCGAGGGCGATCGCCATCGCCTCGGCGATGTAGTCCTGTTCGAGCCGGCGACCGAAGCCACCACCGCCACGTGGCACCTGGATATCGATCTGATCCGGGCGGAACCCGGTCATGCGCTGCACGACGGTATAAACCTGGCGCGCCGACTGGGTCGCCGCGATCACGGTCACGCTCGTGTCCGGATCCAGGCGAACGACGCAGTTGGGGGTTTCCGCCGTGGCATGCGCCACCCACGGTTGAAAATACGTGGCCTCGAGGGCCCGCCCCGCCTTTTTTCGCGCGGCGGCGACGTCACCGTCCTCGCGCACGATGCTGGGCGTGGCGGTGTCGTCGGCGAAGAGCGCCAGTGCCTTCTGTTCCAATGCAGAGGAGGAGGGCTCGGGGTTGTCGCCGGCTTTCCACGTGGCGTTGAGCGCCGCGCGGCCGGCCAGCGCCGACCAGGTGTCCCGGGCCAGCACGGCCAGCGCAGGGGCCTGCGCGGCCATGCCTGCGGGCTGGCCCTGCTCGGGTGTGATGTCCACGACGTCATAGACGCCATCGATCTTCTTCGCTGCGTCACGGTCGGCGGTATCGAGCGTGCCGCCGGGGTAAGGGCAGCGGGCGATCACGGCGATCACCGGATTGCCGAGGCTGTCGTCGAGCGCGTAGCGCAGGCTGCCTGTCACCACCGCCGTGGCATCCACGTCGCCAGCCGGCTGGCCGATCAACGTATAGCGCTCCGGCTGCTTCAGCGGCGGCATGATCGAGGGCGCGTCGATGCCGGCAGCGGCAGAGGCGAGGTCCGCATAGGAGATCCGGCGACCATCCGCGGCGACGGCCATGCCGTTCTCGCCGCGAAGCTGGTCGGCCGGCACACCGAGGCGGCGGGCTGCCGCCTGCAACAGCAGCCAGCGCGCCAGCGCGCCAGCCTGGCGCAGGTCGGCCCAGGCGGCTGGAATGCTGGTGGCATCGCCGCTGCGTTGGCGACCGTAGGTGAAACGTGGCTCGCCATTGCCTTGTTCGACACCGAGCCCGAGCGGCTCGACGACGACGCGGCTCCAGTCGGCGCTCATTTCTTCGGCGATGATCCGCGCCAGCGAGGTCGACGTGCCTTCACCGTTGTCCGGATCACGCACGCCGATAAAAATACGGCCGTCCGCGGCGACGCGCAGATAGGGGCCGACCTGGCTCCATGCATCGCCAAGCAGGGCGACGGGTGTGGGGCGGTCCAGGGCCTCGGCGCTGCCGATGCCGATCACAAGCGCACCCGCGGTACCGGCGGCGTACCTCAGGAAACGGCGGCGGGAAAGACGGACTTCGCCACTCATGCCTTCGAATCCTTCATCGTGCCCGCAGCACGCTTGATCGCCTTGCGGATGCGGCCATAGCTGCCGCATCGGCAGAGGTTGCCGATCTTGTCGATGTCCGCGTCCGAGGGATTCTTCTGGCGGGAAAGCAGATCCACCGCGGCCATGATCTGGCCGGGCTGGCAGAACCCGCACATGATGGCGTCCTCATCGATCCAGGCCTGCTGCACCGGGTGCAGCTTGCCGTCGGCGCCGGCCAGGCCTTCGACCGTGGTCACGCGCTTGCCACTCATCTTTTCCATCTTCGTCTGGCAGGCGGCGACCGCCTTGCCGTCGACGATCACCGTGCAGAATCCGCAATCGCCCTGGTCGCAGCCGTACTTGGCGCCGGTGAGGCGGAGCACATCGCGCAGGTACCAGAGCAGGGGCATGCCCGCCTCGCCGGTATGGCGATAGCGCTTGTCGTTGACGATGAGGTCGATGCCTTCACGTACGGGCTTGGGCGCCGGTTGATTGGCATCCTTGTTGGGAACGGGTACGGGAGACGTCGGGCCTTGCTGTGCCATCTGCTTTCCTCAGCTGAACCGAGCCATTGTGGCATCGGTGCCCTTGTTCAGCGAGTCACTTTACTGAACAGACGTCGCCACACGGCATACACGGGCAGGCCGGCAAGGACGACGAGGCAGACCACACCGGCGCTGAGCGGCTTGTCAAGGCTGTAGGCCACAACCACGCCGATCACGACGACGAGGAAAATCAGCGGCAGCAGCGGATAAGCCGGCGTGGCGAATGCCGGGCGTTCCTTGCTGTGGCGGCGGTACCAGAACAGCGTGGCGATGGTGACCGCATAAGCGGCCCAGTCGCCGAAGGCGGCGAAGTCCAGAAGCTGGCCATAGTTCGCTATCAGCACCAGCACGATGGCCCAGGCCGAAAGCATCATCAGGGCGATGTTCGGCGTGCGGTAACGTGGGTGAAGACGCGCCACGCTGCTGAAGAACAATCCGTCCTGTCCCATCACCTGCAGCACGCGCGCGCCGGCGACGAGGGTGATGTTGCAGAAGCCGAGCGTGGAAATGGCGATGCCGATCGCGATCAGCTTGGCACCTGCGGCACCGAAGACGCGGCTCATGACGTCCGCTGCGGGCGCGTGGCTGGTGGCTAATCCGTCGTGGCCAAGGACGGCCAGATAGGCGTAGTTGACCAGCACGTAGGCCGCGATCACCACGAGCATGCCGACGACCAGCGCACGCGGCAGCGTTCGCTGCGGATCGCGCACTTCGCCCGCCAGATTGTTGAGGTAGCTGAAACCGGAGAAGGCGAACAGCACCGGCAGCAAGGCGCCGGCCAGGGATCCGGTGACCGCGGTCGGGCTGGTCGCAAGTGCCTGTGTCGTGCCGGTACCGGCAAAGGCCAGCCCGGTGACGACCAGCACCGTGATAGCTGCCAGCTTGAGGATCGCGAAGACGTTCTGCACCTGGGCTCCAAAGCGGATGCCGAACAGGTTGAGGCCGGTGACGAAGACGAGCGCCCCGACCGCGAGCGGCTTGACCAGGTCGGGAGACAGGCCGAACACGGAGGTGGCGTAGCTGCCGAAAATGGTTGCGACGGCGGCGCTGCTGCCGCTGTAGATCACCAGCAGCATCGTCCAGCCGAACAGGAATCCGGCGAGCCGCCCGAAGGCCTCGCGCAGGTAGACGTAGCTGCCGCCCGCCTCGGGGCGACGCGCGCCGAGTTCGGCGTAGCAAAGGCAGCCGATGAGGGTGAGCAGGCCACCGGCGACCCACAGGCCGAGCAACACCCAGCCCGAGGCCGTTCGCTGCGCGACGATACCCGGATTGAGAAAGATGCCGCCGCCGATGATGCCGCCGACGACGATGAGCGCGGCGTCCATGAGGGTGAGGCGTCGGGCGTATCCGGGATTTTCCATGGAGGGGCGGCGGCCTTCGTGTGAGTAATGTGGGAGCCGCTACAGCAGCGAAAAGCCAACGGAGCGGTGTAGCTGCAAAGGCCATCGCCGGCACAGCCGGCTCCCACAATCATGCCATGTAGAACCCCCACATTGCCTTTTTTCCGTTGCAGCGCAACACTTCGGGGGTTTTTCACTGCAAAGAATCCCGTGAGCGAAAACACAAACGCGCCGTTGCCCGGCAACGCGCCCTGGATCGTCATGAAGTTCGGCGGCACCTCGGTGGCCACCGCCGCGCGCTGGCGCAACATCCTCGAGCTGGCTGCCAGCCGCCGCGCCGAAGGCGCGCGCGTGCTGATCGTGGTCTCGGCCCTGTCTGGCATCACCGACGGCCTGAAACAGCTTTGTACGCACACGGATTCGAAACGTCGCTCGGACGCGGCCGCCGCCCTGGTCGATCGCCACCACGCCCTGCTGGCCGAGATGTCGCTGGCGCTGCCCGATACCCTGGGCGCGCGCCTGGCAGATCTTGCCGACCTCGCGGCCGCAGGCGCGGCGCAGCTGGGTGAGCTGGCCTGGCAGGCTCGTGTGCAAGCCCACGGCGAGCTCATGTCCAGTGCGCTGGGCGCGGCGTTCCTCAGCGCGAACGGCTTGCCGACCACCTGGGTGGATGCCCGCGAGTGCCTTCACTCGGTAGCCCTGCCCAATCAGAACGAGCGCACGCGCCTGCTCTCGGCCATGGTCGAGCCGCATCACGATCCGGCGCTGTCGGCGGCGTTGGCGGAACGTGGCGAGGTCTTCATCACGCAGGGCTTCATTGCCTGCGACGAATCCGGTCGCACCGTGTTGCTCGGCCGTGGCGGCTCCGACACCTCGGCGGCGTACTTTGGCGCGCTGCTGGCGGCGTCGCGGGTGGAGATCTGGACCGACGTGGCCGGCATGTTCAGTGCCAATCCGCGACAGGTGGCCGGTGCGCGCCTGCTCCAGCGCCTGGACTACGAAGAAGCCCAGGAAATCGCCTCCACGGGTGCCAAGGTGCTGCATCCGCGCTGCCTGTCACCGCTGCGCGAGCCGCGTGTGCCGCTGCTGATCAAGGACACCAACCGGCCCGAGCTGGAAGGCACCTCCATCGGTCCCGAGGTTCGCGAGCATGCTCCGAGCATCAAGGCGATCAGTGCGCGCAAGGGCATTACCCTGGTGTCGATGGAGTCGGTGGGCATGTGGCAGCAGGTCGGCTTCCTCGCCGACGTCTTCGATGCCTTCAAACGCCACGGCCTCTCGGTGGACCTGATCGGTTCGGCCGAGACCAACGTCACGGTGTCGCTGGATCCCACCGAGAACCTGCTCGACTCCGACGCGATCGCCGCGCTGGCGGCGGACCTGGCGCGCGTGTGCCGGGTGAAAGTCATCGCCCCGTGTGCGGCGATCACCCTGGTCGGGCGCGGCATGCGCTCCATGCTGCATAAGTTGTCGGGCGTGCTGGCCGAGTTTGGCCAGTTGCGCGTGCACTTGATTTCGCAGTCTTCAAACAACCTAAACATCACCTTTGTCGTCGATGAAGACGTGGTCGATGACATGCTGCCGCGATTGCATGAACTATTGATCGGCGCGGGCGCCTTGCGTACCGACGACAGCATGGTGTTCGGCCCTTCCTGGCAGACCCTTTACGGCGCGGGCGAGCCCGTGCTTCCGGCAGCAGCATGGTGGCAGGGCGAGCGCACGAAGCTCGTGCAGCTCGCCGACGAGCGCACGCCGCGTTACGTCTATCACCTGCCGACCGTGCGTGCGCAGGCACGTCGCGTGAAATCGCTGCGCGCCGTGGACCGCGCGCATTACGCGGTGAAGGCGAACACCCATCCGGGCATCCTCAAGGTGCTGGCAGAGGAAGGTTTCGCGTTCGAATGCGTCTCGCCGGGTGAGCTCACCGCCGTGTCGGCGGCGGTGCCGGACAACGTGCCGCTGCTGTTCACCCCGAACTTCGCCGCGCGCCGTGATTTCGAGGCCGCCTTGAAGACGCGGGCGACGATCACGATCGACGCGCTCCATCCCATCGAGCACTGGGGCGACATGTTCGTCGGCCGCGACATCATGTTGCGCGTGGATCTGGGCCGTGGCCTCGGCCACCACGACAAGGTCAAGACCGGCGGTACCGGCAGCAAGTTCGGTGTGCCCATCGAGCACCTGGATCGCTTTCTCCGACTGGCCGATGCGGCAGGCGCGCGCGTCATCGGGCTGCATGCGCATCTGGGTTCGGGCATTCTCGACGCCGCCCACTGGGGCGAGGTCTATTCACAACTGGCCTCACTGGCCGAGCGGATCGGCACCATCCGCGTGCTCAATATCGGTGGTGGCCTGGGCGTGCCCTCGCATCCGGGCGAGACAGCGCTGGATATGGCGGCGCTCGACCGCGTACTTACCTCGGTGCGCCAGGCCTACCCGCAGTTCGAACTGTGGATGGAGCCGGGTCGTTACCTCGTGGCGGATGCGGGTGTGCTTCTGGCGAAGGTCACCCAGGAGAAGGAGAAGGGCGCAGGTATGCGCTACCTCGGCCTCGACACGGGCATGAACAGCCTGATCCGTCCGGCGCTGTACGACGCCTGGCATGAAATCATCAATCTCAGCCGCTACGGCGAACCGGCCACCGCGATGTACCAGGTGGTCGGCCCGATCTGCGAATCAGGCGATATCCTCGGTTCGGACAGACGCCTGCCCGAGTCGAAGGAGGATGATGTGATCCTCGTGGCGCAGGGTGGTGCTTATGGTGCCGCCATGTCCTCCCGCTACAACCTTCGTGACGAAGCTGACGAGGTGCTCCTGCCGTGACCGATACGCTCATCGATCCGCGAGGAAGCCAGCGCTTCCGCTTCGTTCGCCACGGCTTTGCCGACGGCGTGGCTGAACTCGTCTATGCCTTCGACGAAGGCCCCGAACTGATCGAGCGCGTGACCTTCCCCGGCGCCCCTGCGGTGCCGGCCGAACGGGAGGCCGCGTTCGCTGCCGCCCTGCGTCTGCTTCATCTCGTCGCCGGCGTCAGCTACTACAAGGCGGGCATCCCGGAAACGATCGTCGTCGAGGGCGAATCCCTCGACGAAGACAGCGCATCCATGCTCGGCGCGCTGTACCTGCATGGCCTGGCCGAGTTCGCCTATCGCAACCGTCTCGACCTGCGTTCGCGCATCGCCTTTCCGTTCGAACGCAAGGCGGCCGCGCGAGCGCCGGCGATCGGCCTGCCGCATCGTTCGCTCTTGCCCATCGGCGGTGGCAAGGATTCGGTAGTGGCCGTGGAAGCGGTGAAGTCGATCGGTGCCGACGCGACGGCGACGTGGGTGGGTAACTCGCCCCTCATCGCCGAGTGCGCGTCACGAACGGGGCTGTCCACGCTGAACATCTCGCGCGAACTCGCTCCAGGTCTGTTCGAGCTCAATCGCCTCGGCGCCTGGAATGGCCACATTCCCGTGACCGCCATCAATTCGGTGATCCTTACCGTGGCGGCCGTGCTGTACGGCTACGATTCGGTGGTGTTCGCCAACGAGCGCTCCGCTTCGGTGGCGACCCTCGAATACGAAGGGCAGGAAGTGAACCACCAGTGGAGCAAGGGCTTCGGTTTCGAGAAGACCCTGCACGACTACATCCATACGCATGTCGCCGCCGACCTCGACTATTGCTCGCTGCTACGGCCGTGGTCCGAGCTGGCCGTCACAAGTGCCTTCGCCCGTCTTGGCGGTGCGTATTTCGACGTGTTTTCCAGCTGCAACCGCAATTTCCGCATCCTGGGCCCCAAGCCGGCGGATCGCTGGTGTGGGCAGTGTCCGAAGTGCCACTTCGTTTTCCTCGCACTCGCGCCGTTCATGGCCAAGCCGCGGCTGGTGTCGATCTTCGGGCGCAATCTGCTCGACGACGACGCGTTGGCCGGCGCTTTCGACGCGCTGTTGGAATACAAGGATCACAAACCCTTCGAGTGCGTGGGCGAAGGTGCCGAGGCGCGTGCCGCCATGGCGGCCCTGGCCGAGCGGCCCGAGTGGCGCGAGGACGCGCTGGTTGCCCGCTTCCGCCGCGAAATACTGCCGCAGCTGGATCGCGACGAGCTCGCGCTCGAGCCGTGGCTGAAGCCGGGTGCTTCGCACCTGGTGCCGCAGCGCCTGGCCGGAGCGCTGGATGCGTTGGGCTGATCTCGTCGGGCGACGCGTCGCCGTCTGGGGCTTCGGCCGCGAGGGCCGTGCCGCGCTGAACGCGCTGGCGCGGCATTTACCGGGCCAGCCGGTCGATCTTTACTGCGCCGCCGATGAAGTCGATGCGGCGCGCGCCGCGTTTCCGTTGTTTGGCGTTCGCGGTGATGCGCCGGATGCGGACACGCTCGCCAGCTACGAGATTGTCATCAAGTCGCCGGGCATTTCGGCGTACAAGCCGGAACTGCTTGACGCCAAGGCGCGCGGCACGCGATTCACTTCCGGTACCGCGCTGTGGTTCGCTGGACACACCACGGCAAACACCATCGCGGTGACGGGGACCAAGGGCAAGAGCACCACCTCGGCGTTGATCGCGCACCTCGCCCGTTCGATCGGTGTGCGGACCGCCCTGGTCGGGAACATTGGTCTGCCCTTGCTCGAGCTGGATGACGAAACGGCCGACCTTTGGGTCATCGAGCTGTCCAGCTTCCAGACGGGCGAAGCCATGGGCGTGAGCCTTGGGGTAGTGACTAGCCTGTACGAGGAACACCTGGATTGGCACGGCTCACGCGAGCGCTATGTCGACGACAAGCTGAAGCTGTTGGCGTCGTCGGCGAAGGTGCTGGTGAATGCGATGCAGCCAGCGTTGCTGGCTCGCGCCTCAGATCATCCCGCGTTCCACACGTTCGGCGATGCCGCGAACTGGCATGTCGCAGGCGGCTGGATTCGTCGCGGCGACGACGATGTCATCCGCGCCGATCGCGTCTCCGCTCCCGGGATGCACAACGCGATCAACGCCTGCGCCGCCCTGGCAGCCCTCGAAATCGTGGGGTTGGATGCGCGTGCCGCCGCACCGGCCTTGTCGAGCTTCGTGCCACTGCCGCATCGCTTGCAGCCCTTGGGCAAGCGCGATGGTCTGGACTGGATCAACGACTCGATCAGCACGACACCGTTGGCGAGTCTCGCCGCGCTGGAAACCGTCGGTGCAGCGCGTGCCGCCCTGATCGTCGGCGGGCACGACAGAGGACTCGACTGGACGCCATTTGTCGAGGCGATGCGCGTGCATGCGCCCGAGGCCATTGTTTGCCAGGGGCGCAACGGTCCGCGAATCGCCGATGCTCTTGAATCGGCGGGCGTGCCCAATGTTTACCGTGCCCTTGATCTTGCTGCGGCAGTCGGCGCGGCGCGCGGCGCGCTGCGTGGCGACGGCGTTGTCATCCTGTCGCCCGGCGCGCCGAGCTTCGATCAGTTTCGTGATTACGTGGAGCGTGGCAAGCGCTTCGCTGAACTTGCTGGCTTCGAAGCCGATGCGGCTCATATCCTGGGCCTCGGCGTCGGCTGACCGCTAGTCGAGTGTGTCCTGCGAAATCCCGGACCGAAGCTACACCCGCTGGGTGACTTCGCCTGCATAAGCCATTGGATGTCCTTCCCTAGTCTGGATCAATGATTCAGGAGGGAGACTTATGAAGCGAAAGCATCGTTCATCCGCGTGCGCGCTGTTCGTGTTGTCCTTGCTCGCAGCGGCATACACAGTTCCATCCGCAGCCAGCGCGATCTCGCGCGAATCTGTCGCTAAGGCGACGCCGGTCGCAGGGTGTAGCGAGGCATCGCTCCCGCCGGAGAGCACGTGAAGCTTGTCGCGATTGACTACGATCCCCGCACGAAGGAAAAGATCATCCTGGCGACCGTTGACGGATACACCGACATACGAGGTGAGCTCAGTGCGCGACTGGATCTAGGTCCATGTTCGGGTATCGGCATGATGGGCCCCATCCGGATGAGCCGACCGTCCAATCATCCTGCGTACTGGGACATCACTTATGTTCCTAATGCTTATGTGATCGCCGTCCTCGACGGTGGCAGAGCTCTGGCTCAGCCGGCGGTCTTTCAACATGTCTGCCAAGAGACTTATCGCGCATATCGGAAACCGTCAGAGGCTGCGAAGCGTCGGAAGCAATGGCCATGAGGGTCACCGACGGGTCCCTGCTTCCGTCGGTGCATGAGCGGGCACAGCGAGAGCAGCCTACTGAAGCAGGCTCGGAGCCATACAACCGACCGCCGCTCGTCATCGATGTCATGGCTGCCGTGGAAACTGTCTTTGGTCGGATGGAAAATATCAGCGATGTTGGCGAGGCGTTCGAGCGCCTCGCGCGTCCTCTCGCTCTCGTATTGGAGGGTATGAGGCGTGTGCGCCCGGACGTCATGGCTCAGCCGTTCGATCTGGTAAGCCATGGGAGTCGACTGTCTGTCGTGGATACCCGCCTGGAAGCGGAGGACCGCGTGTGGATCGAACAGGTCCTCAATGCCGATGGCGTGCTCGGTCGACTTGCCCAGGGATTCAACGAGCAGGTCGTCAGGTCCTACGATACTGATCACGGGATTCGGGACGCGAAAGGGGCCCTCGTGCGCAGACAATCATTCGACGAAGGTAGAGTCGGATCCATCGATTACGCCGGACTTTCGGATTCCGTCGACGACTCGGTAAAGCTCATGTCACTCCTCCGAGACGTCGAGACGACCAGTCTTTCTGCTTGGCGGAGTAAGGAACATCCGTATCAAATGGGTGGATGGCTCGTGCAACGCTACATCGAAGGCGAAATCACTGAGTACGCCCGGGGGCCGGATGGCGTCGAAACGCTTCGATCGCGGCGCGGATCGATACTCCGTGACGACCTATGGTTCTGAACAACAAGAAACTTCGCAGCGTGCGCAGCCCGTTGTAGGAGCCGCTTCAGCGGCGATGGGTGCTCGCGATCAGTCGCGGGTAGCACTCAACAGCGTACCTACAACGGCCGCCAACGCCGCATACAACTCGGGCGGCACGTCGTCGCGCAAGCGCACAGCAGCCAGCAACGTGGCGATCTGCGGATCCAGTTGCGGTGCCAGGCCCAGGGCCTGCGCACGCTCCAGCATCGACTTCACACCAGCGGCATCGATACGCTGGTTGCTACCGTTGCTGGTGGGGGAGGCGAGGCGAAGCGTGACGCTGCGGCGGGGTGACGGAAGGGACTGGGTCATGCGCGTGCTTCGAGCAGGACAGCGCTGTACGCGCTGGTCGGAACGGGAAGGCCATGCATGCACGCAAAGTGGTCGAGCTGCAGGCCGCTCTTTTCGAGTTGCCGACGCAACGACATGAATTCGGTTTCCAGGCGCGACACGGTTTCACCATGCTGCGCCCACAGGCGCACCGAAACGCGCGGCACGCGAAGCTGGATTTCACCCTGCACGGCGCCGAGCGTCGGCGGATCGATGGCGAACCCTACCGTCCACATGCCGTCCGGCTCGGAGGGACTGGCCTTGCCCTCTTCGATGCGCAACTGAAGCACGTCGTAGCCGCGCACGCCGGCCAACGGAATTTCGATCATCCACAGGCCTGACTGTGGCTGGGATTCCAGCTGGCCGATCTCGACGCGGGAAATCGCCGCACGAACGTCGCCACGCAACTGGGTCACCAATTCGTCTGCGTTCTCCTCGGTCAACGGGAGTGCGGCCAGTCCGGTCGCGCGAGGCTGTGGGAACAGCGCGCGTTGAGCCAGCGGCGGCGGTGTGTCGTTGAGCGGGCGTGCAGGTACGGAGCCGTCGCCGGGCCGGGCGGCAGGGCGAGCGGCCGGAAGGTCGGCGAGGGTGCGACGCAGAGCGAGCAATGCCGCCTTGAAGTCATCGGCGGCCGGCGTCTCTTCCTTCGGCTCGGCCAGATGCGCTTCGAGGAAGGCACCGCTCTTGGCGATGGCTTCCTTCATGCCCAGGGGGGAGCTCACGTCGTCCGGCTTGCTGATCGCGGCTTCCAGCGTGGCCAGTGCAGCACGCAAGGGAGCAGGCAAGGTACGGGCGATCGGGCGGCTTGCCAGCGCCGAAAGCACACCGAGCAACTGGGCGTAGCCGTTCTGCAGGGGCAGCCGTTCGCGCAGACCCTGCATGGCGACCTGTTCGTCGACCTTGCCGGGGATCACTTCCAACTGGGGTTGGGCGCCCTGGGTCAGCACCCGGACCTGGAACTGCTGGGGCAGGGAGGTGCCGGCTGCGTCGGCTTCGACGGTCAGGCCACCGATGTCGAGAAGGAGCTTGCCAATGTCGGTCTGCCCCATGATCCGCGCCGTCAGAAGGGTGCCCACGCGCCACGTATCCGCGGCGGCGGTGGTGCCCGCGGCCGCGCCCGCCCAAAGCTGGGCAGCGATACTGGTCGGTTGGATGATCAAGGGCAGGTCCTCCCGAGGGCCTGGGCGAGTCCGGCTGGGCGCGCTCCTGTGGTTTAGGAGATCGGCGGAAACTTGCGAAACTTTAGGGGCGCGGCCTGGGTGTGCCCTATCCGTGGGAGCCGCTCCAGCGGCGATGGGGCTGGTCGTAGCCTTGCCGGCTGCCGCCGGATCGCCGATGAATCGGCTCCTACAGGGGGCGCGCCTGCTCGGGAGGCGGGTCCAAGGTAGAATGGGCGGATGACCCAGCTTCCTTTTGACCTCCTCGCCACCGATGGCGCGGCCCGGCGTGGCCGTCTCCGATTCGGCCGTGGCACCGTGGAAACCCCGGCCTTCATGCCAGTGGGCACCTACGGTTCCGTGAAGGCCATGACTCCCCGCGACGTGCTCGATACCGGCGCGGAGATCATTCTCGGCAATACCTTCCACCTGTTCCTGCGTCCCGGCCTGGAGATCGTCGGCGAATTCGGCGGCCTCCATAAGTTCATCGGCTGGGACAAGCCGATCCTGACCGATTCTGGTGGGTTCCAGGTGTTCTCGCTGGCGCACAAGCGGAAGATCACCGAGGAAGGCGTGACCTTCGCCTCACCCGTGGATGGCTCGAAGGTGTTCCTGTCGCCCGAGGAGTCCATGCGGATCCAGAAGGTGCTCGATTCCGATGTCGCCATGATCTTCGACGAATGCACGCCTTACCCGGCCACCGAAAAGGTCGCTTCGGATTCGATGGAGCTCAGCCTGCGCTGGGCCGAGCGCTCGCGCCAGGCCTTCGACGACCTGAAGAATCCCAACGCATTGTTTGGCATCGTCCAGGGCAGTACGTACGAAAACCTGCGTCACCGTTCGGCCGAGCGCCTGGTCGAGATCGGCTTCGACGGTTACGCCGTGGGCGGCCTGGCCGTCGGTGAGCCGGAAGCCGAGCGCAACCATACGCTTGACCTCACCCTGCCCATGCTGCCGAAGGATCGCCCGCGCTACCTCATGGGCGTGGGCCGTCCGGAGGACATCGTCGAGGCCGTGCTTCGTGGCATCGACATGTTCGACTGCGTCATGCCCACGCGGAACGCCCGTAACGGCTTTCTCTTTACGCGCGAAGGCACGTTGCGCATCCGAAACGCGAAATTCGCGATGGATACGCGCGTGATCGAGGAAGATTGCGACTGCTATGCCTGCGCCAACGGCTTCAGCCGGGCTTATCTGCGCCACCTGGATCGCTGCAACGAGATCCTCGGCAGCCAGCTGGCGACCATGCACAACCTCCGCCACTACCAGCGCCTGATGTCCGGTCTGCGTGCTGCGATCGAGGCGGGCACGCTGGGCGATTTCGTCGCCGACTTCTATGCGGCTCGACGCAAGGCCGAGGTCGACGGCTGACCCGGCGGGCTTGCAGGCGCTACATGGCGCCCCAAAGCCTTGGCGGGGCGCGGTACATAAGCACCGGGGTGCGTGGCATAATCCACGATCTTTTTACGTGAGCAGCCGCTTTTCCGTGGCTGTTCCATGACTTGCGAGAATTGACGATGAGCCTTCCGACCTTCGCTGCCATTGCACAGGCCACCGCTCCGGCTGCCGGCGCCTCCCAGGGTGGGGCACTCGGCCTCTCGCCGCTGATCATGATGGCGGTGCTGTTTGGCATCTTCTATTTCATGATGATCCGCCCGCAGATGAAGCGCCAGAAAGAGCACCGCGCCCTGCTTTCCGCTCTCGCCAAGGGCGACGAAGTGGTGATGGGCGGCGGTCTGGCCGGTCGCATCGAGGACGTGGGCGAGTCCTTTGTCCGCGTGGAGATCGCCCCGGGCACCGTCGTCCAGGTGCAGAAGGGCTCGATCACCCAGGTCCTGCCGAAGGGCAGCCTGAAGAAGTCCTGAGCTTCGTCTCAATGGCGTCAGCCGCGGCCGCTTGTGGCCGCTTTTCATGGAATGGCAAGGCATGAGTGATTTTCCACGCTGGAAATACGCGCTGGTCGTGATCGTGTTGCTGCTCGGCATCGTTTACGCGTTGCCGAACGTCTTCCCGCCGCAACCGGCGGTGCAGATATCGGGCAACCGCGGAGCGACGGTCGACGCCGCACTGAAAACCAAGGTCCAGGACATTCTCGCCACGGCGAAGACGCCGGCCTCGGCGATCGATGTCGATGCGAAGACCAGCCGACTGCTGGCGCGCTTCGCCACGGCGGATGCGCAGACCAAGGCATCGGACGCGCTGCGTACGACGCTGGGCGAGAGCTACACGGTGGCGCTCAACCAGGCCTCGACCGTGCCGGGATGGCTACAGTCGATCAACGCGTTCTCGATGCCGCTCGGCCTCGACTTGCAGGGCGGTGTGCACTTCCTGATGGAAGTGGACCAGGGCGCTGTCGTCGATGCGCAGGAAACGCGTTACGCCGATGACATCCGTGCGCTGCTTCGCGAGAAGAAAGTGTCGTACGACGCCGTCAATCGCAATGCGCGCGGCCAGGGCGTCAGCGTGGTGCTGCGAACGGACGCGGACCGCCAGAGTGCGGCCACCCTGATCGCTACCGATTACCCGGAACTCACGGTTGCCGACGGTACGGCCACGGGCAATCGTTTCATCCTCAATGCGGTGATCAAGCCGGCCAAGCTGCGCGAGCTCTCGCAGAGCATGATCACGCAGAACCTCACCACGCTGCGCCAGCGCGTGAATGCGCTGGGCGTGTCCGAGCCGCTGATCCAGCAGCAGGGCGCCAACCAGATCGTGGTGGAACTGGCCGGTGTGCAGGACACCGCCGAGGCGAAGAAGATCATCGGTGCCGTGGCGACGCTGCAGTACCGCGCCGGTCTGTACACGCCGCAGCAGGCGGCGGATGCCGCTCGCTCGGGCAGCGTTCCGCCCGATGCCAAGCTCTACTACGGCCGTGAAGGCCGTCCGTACCTGCTCAGCAAGACCATCATCGCTACCGGTGACGAACTCACCTCGGCGGTCTCCGGTCGCGACCAGCAGAACGGCACGCCCAACGTCAGCGTCTCGCTGAACAGCGCGGGCGCACGCAAGATGCAGGACTTCACCAACGGCAATGTCGGCAAGCCGATGGCCGTGCTCTACATCACGCGTACCACCGAAACCAAGATGGTCGACGGCAAGGAAGTGAAGACGCCGAAGATCACCGAAGAGGTGATCAACTACGCGAACATCAGCTCGCCGTTCGGCAAGCAGTTCTCGACCAACGGCCTGCCCAGCGATTCGGAAGCCTCGGAACTGGCGTTGCTGCTTCGCGGCGGTTCGCTGGCCGTGCCCATCGACATCGTCGGTGAAAGCGTGATCGGTCCCAGCCTCGGCGCGGACAATATCGACAAGGGCTTCAAGGCGGTGATGCTCGGCCTCGGACTGGTGCTGGTGGCTGCGGCTATCTACTACAAGCTCTTCGGTCTGGTCGCCGACATCGCGCTGTTCTTCAACCTGGTGTTGCTCATCGCGGTCATGTCGATGATCCACGTCACCCTGACCATGCCGGGCATCGCGGGTATCGTGCTGACCCTCGGTATGGCGATCGACGCGAACGTGCTGATCTGCGAACGTATCCGTGAGGAATTGCGCAACGGTTCCTCGCCGCTCGCGGCGATTCGCACCGGCTACGACAAGGCCTGGGCGACGATTCTCGACGCCAACGTGACCCACCTGCTCGCCGCACTCGGCCTGATGACCATGGGCTCGGGCCCGATCAAGGGCTTCGGCGTCACGCTCTTCATCGGTATCCTCACGTCGATGTTCACGTCGGTGACGGTCACTCATGCCATCACCGCGCTGATCCACGGCGGCCGCAAGCTCAAGACCCTGTCGGTCTGAGGAGGAAGCCATGGAAATCTTCAACCACAATTCGAACTTCAACTTCCTCGGCCTGCGCCGTTTCAGCATTGGCCTTGCCATCCTGCTGATGATTGGCTCGATCGGCCTGATCCTTACCAAGGGCTTCAACTACGGCCAGGACTTCGTCGGCGGCGTAGCGGTCGAAGTGGAATACCAGTCCCCCATCGATCCGGCGGACGTTCGCTCGGCGCTGGAGAAATCCGGCCTCGAGAACCCGCTGGTCCAGGCCGTTGGTGGTACGCGTGACTTCACCATCCGCATGCAGCCCAAGGACGACAAGAACTCGGTCGCGCTGACCGGTGATGAAGCCGCCGCCAAGGTGGCAGGCGATGTCGTCGCCGCACTCAAGGTCACCCGTCCGGACGTGATCCAGAAGAGCCGCTCCTTCGTTGGCCCGCAGGTCGGTGAAGAGTTGCGTAGCGACGGCGTCGTCGCCGTGGCCTTCGTGATCATCGGCATCATGGGCTACCTGTGGCTGCGCTTCGAATGGCGCTTCGCCGTCGCGGCGCTGGCCACCGAGATCCACGACGTGCTGGTCACCCTGGGCATCTTCGCGATCACCCAGCGCGATTTCGACCTGACTGTGCTGGCCTCGGTACTGGCCGTGGTCGGTTACTCGATCAACGACAAGGTCGTCGTGTTCGATCGCGTCCGCGAACTGTTCCGTGCCAGCCGTAACGCCACGCCGGAAGAGGTGCTCAACCGTTCGATCAACAGCACGCTGTCGCGAACGATCATCACCTCACTGTTCACCGGCATCACCATGGCGGCGCTGTTCTTCATCGGCGGTCCTGTCGTGCACGGCTTCGCGATCACCATGCTCATCGGCATCCTGGTCGGTACGCTGTCCTCGATCTTCGTCGCCAGCCCGATCCTGCTCTGGCTCGGTGTGTCCAAGAAAGACCTCATGCCGCGCAGCAAGGAAGACCCGGAGCTGGAGCGTCGTCCGTAAGTCTGCTGGTTGGCCCACAAGGAACAAAAAAGCCCGCCGTCTCCGGCGGGCTTTTTTTTTTGGTCACACCCCGTCCCTGAGATCAGAAATCGTCCCTGTCCTCGGTGGCGCCTTCGGCGTCGTTGGCCAGCATCAACACCACGTAGGCGGAGCCTACGAGCGATGCGCAAAGCCAGGCGTAGAGGATCTGGATCGCCGTCCTGGGGATCGCCGCGGCGACCCTGGGCGCGAGAGCCAGCCCGATAAGGCCGGCGATCGCGAGTACGGCGGATACCGTCCACGCAAGACGCCGGGAAGGCGGCGCGGTGGTTATGACATTCATGCTGATACTGCCCCTGTTCCCCTGTTTCGCGGTCGTCGTGAATTTGGTGTGAGGCCGCTTGATGTAGGAAATACCCTACAAGATCTTGAGGAGCAAGTGCCCATTGGCTGAACAATCGGTGTGTCCTGTTTCACATTTTCTCAGGTAAGTCCCGCAAGGCCCCGACTGGGCTAGAATTTCCACCCCCGATGAGGTCCCCAGCCATGGCAGAACGCGAATTTCCTGGATTTACCCTGCGCAGCAGCGCCACCAAGGATGGCTCGCGCTTCAAGGCCTTGCTGTCCTCGCACCCGGCTGTCAGGGGGTTTCCCAGCTATTTCACCGTGTACGACAACCGCAGCTTCCGGGACGAGGCCAGCGCGTTGGTGGCAGCGGAGAAGGCACTCGGTCTGGTGCTGGGCGTAGAGGACGATGGGGCCCCCATCTTCGCCGAAGGCGAGACCGGCTTCGACGACGACCTGCCCGGCGACGAGAAGCCGGACGAGGACGAGGACGAGGGTGACATCCGGGACGACGAAGAGCACGACGACCCGCGCGGGTGACGCTCGCTCAGTGAGGCATGGCGTCGCTGACCGCCTTCAGAAGACTGCGGCGGTCGTAGGGCTTGGCCAGGAACGCAGCGGCGTTGCCCAGCTTGCCGAGTCTGTCCGTGGCTTGCAGCGGGTCACCTGAAACGACGACGCAGCTCACCGGGTTGCCCCGCCGGTGCAGTTCATTGACCAGGCCGATCCCATCCATTTCTCCGGGCATATTTACATCGGTGAGGACCAGGCCAACCTCCGGGTGGATCGCGAGGACGGTCAGGGCCTCATTGGCATTCATCGCGGTAAGCACGTCATAGCCCTCCAATTCCAGCATGAAGCTGGTGATGTCGAGCACGTTGGGGTCGTCTTCCACGACAAGTACATGTCCAGTGGCGGTCATGGGCAATCCGTGGGGGGGATGGACAGCACTCTCCGCTAGCCTTCGTCGGGACGACGTGACAGATATGCCTTGACACGAAGCGGCGCCGCGGTGCGTCATATCACGGCACAGGGCAAGGGAAGACGGGCGCGCCATGAGCACTGGGGACGGGCGATACAGGCAGTTTGTCGAGGCCTCCGCCGATTGCATGAAAGAACTCGACCGCGACGGTGTCATTCGTTTCGTGGCCGGGCTCGGCTGCGCAGCGCTGGCGCCCGATGGCGTGGAACGCCTGCTGGGGACCCGATGGCTGGATTTGTGGCCGTTGGAGGCGCGCGACATGGTCGCGCGTGCGCTCGACCGCGCTGCGAGTGGCGAGCGAGTGGACTTCGTCGGTGCGCGGCGGACCTCGGCGGGCTCGTCGCGGTGGTGGGAAGTGACGGTCGAACCGGTCGTATGCAACGACGTCCTCGACCACTTCATCGTGATCAGTCGCGACGTCACCGAGCGGGTTGCCTTGCAGGCTGCGCTCGAGGCGATCAACGAACTCCTGCAGGACCGATTGAACGAATCGGTCGCGCGCTCGGCCAGTGTCACCACGCAGTACGGCACGCTTCTGGAGCGGCTCGAATCCGAGCACGGCGCTCGCCGGGAAGCGGAGAGCTCGTTGGCAGGTGTCAGCGAACAACTGGCCATGGCCAACCGGGCGCGCGACCTGGCGGAGGCCAGCGCGCGCCAGGCGCAGAAGCAGCAGGCGATCGGACAACTGGTCAGCGGCATCGCTCATGACTTCAATAACATGCTGCAGACGGTGATCGTCAGCCTGTCCGGTCTGCAGGATGACGTGGACGAACTGGCACCCCGGCACCGGCGCATGCTCACCTACGCCGTGGAGGGGGCGCGCCATGCCACGGCGCTGACCCGACGGCTGCTCGCCTTCGCACGAAACCAGCAGGCTCGTCCCGAACCCTTCGACCTGGGCGACCTCGTCGAAGCCTTTGCGGACTTTGCCCGTCACGGCATGAGCGGGCGTATCGCCATCGAGGTCTTCCGCCAGCCGGGGGCCCTGCCAGTGTGGATCGATCGCCACGGACTCGAGCAGGCCCTGATGAATGTGTGCCTCAACGCGCGAGATGCCATGGAAGGGATGGGCAAGATGGTGATCGAGGTGGGCGAACGCATGGGTGGCGCCTCCACGGGCGACGTGCTGCGCGAACGCGCCGCCACCCGCCAGATTTTTGTCAGTGTGGCCGATACTGGCGGAGGTATGACCGAGGACGTGCGCCAGCGCTTGTTCGAGCCATACTTCACGACCAAGGAAGGCGGTTCGGGGCTGGGCCTGGCCCAGGTCTACGGGACGGTGGCGCAGGCCGGCGGCGGCATTGAGATCGAAAGCGAGGCCGGTGTCGGCACGCGCATCCGACTGGTGTTTCCGCGCTATCCCGAACCTCTCGAGTTATCGGAGTCATTCGTTCAGAAACCGTGACGAAGTTCCTCAATTTCTAGCCATGCCGGCCGATAAGAAAAGCGACTGGGAGGAAGTTACGTCATGTTGGTGATCATCGGTTTTATCGTCGTCCTGGTCTCGGTGCTTGGCGGCTATATGCTTTCGCACGGTTCGATCGGCGCCCTGTGGCAGCCGTACGAGCTACTGATCATCTTCGGCGCCGCCGTGGGTGCATTCGTCAGTGCCAACTCGATCGACATCGTCAAGCGCGCGGGTCGGGACGCCATCGCCCTGTTCAAGGGTCCCCGTTATCGCAAGCAGGACTACATCGACCTGCTGTCCCTGCTGTACGACATCTTCGTCAAGATGCGTAAGGAAGGTCAGCTGGGCATGGAATCCCACATCGAGGACCCGGCCAATAGCAGCCTGTTCTCTGCCTATCCGCGCCTGATCGCCGAGCACCACCTCATCGATTTCATCACGGACTGTCTGCGCCTCATCGTCGGCGGCAGCATGGATCCCCACGAGCTCGAGCAGCTGCTCGACGTGGAACTGGAAACACATCACCACGAGGCGCTGGCGCCGGCACTGGCGGTCCAGAAGATGGCCGACGCCCTGCCGGGCTTCGGCATCGTCGCCGCGGTGCTCGGCATCGTCATCACGATGAAGTCCATCGATGGCGATGCCGCGGTGATCGGCGAGCACATCGCCGGCGCCTTGGTGGGTACCTTCCTGGGCATCCTTCTTTCATACGGGTTCGTCGGTCCGCTGTCGGCCGCCATGGAAGCCCTTGTCAGCACGGACGGCCGGGCTTTCGAGTGCGTGAAGGTGGGCCTGCTGGCCAACCTGCGCGGTTACAACCCGATGGTATCGGTCGAGTTCGCTCGCAAGTCGCTGCAGACCACCTCGCGGCCGAGTTTCCAGGACCTCGAAACGCATCTGAAGAGTGCGCGGTAACGCCCGATGAGCGACCTGAAGCAAGTCATCATCGTTCGCAAGAAAAAGCGGGGCGGGCACGCGCATCACGGCGGCGTCTGGAAGGTTGCCTACGCCGACTTCGTCACCGCGATGATGGCGTTCTTCCTAGTCATGTGGCTGGTCGGCGCCGGCACCAAGCAGCAGCGTGCGGCGATCTCCGAATACTTCAAGAACCCGAGCATGACCCAGGGCCAATCCACCATGTCGCCCTCGGGCAAGATGGGTCCGGGTGGGGCCAGTACCAGCATGATCAAGCTCGGCGGCGCGCTGGACCTGCCCAAGGGTCCGGGCGACAACCAGGCCTTTGCCAAGCCCAGCGCGTCGGACATCGACAAGCTGGCCAAGGAAAAGGAAAAGCGCCGGCTCGAGCAGCTGATGAAGGACCTGACCGAGGCGATTGCCAAGAGCCAGGCGATGGCGCCGTACAAGGATCAGTTGCTGATCGACATCACCTCCGAAGGCCTGCGCATCCAGATCGTCGACAAGAAAAACCGTCCGATGTTCGACCTCGGCAGTGGTGCGCTGAAACCGTATACCGTGCAGATCCTGCATGAGCTGGCCGGCTTCGTGAACCAGGTGCCGAATAAGATCAGCATCTCCGGCCATACCGATAACGCACCGTATATCCGTGCGGACAGCGCCTATGGCAACTGGGAGCTTTCCGCCGACCGCGCGAACGCGGCCCGTCGTACGCTCACCGATGGTGGCATGCAGCCTGACAAGGTCGCCCGCGTGGTGGGCCTTGCGGCATCGGTACCTTTCGACAAGGCTGATCCGTCGGCCGCGATCAATCGCCGCATCAGCATCGTGGTGATGACGAATGAGGCGGCCAGGGCAGCACTGTCGACCGAGGTCGCGGACGAGTCGAAAACGCTCCCGGCCGTGCCCACGCTGCATCCTGCGGAAGCGGAACACGTGACCGGCGGCGCTCCCGACGCGCCGTCCACCTCGTCGGCCTCGGCCGTCGGCAGCGCCACACCGGTGGCCGCGGAAGCTACGCCAGGCGGGTGATCGGCCCAGGCCTTCACGTGCTACATCCGCAGCAAGGCGTCCACTCGTAACCTCGACAAGGTGGCGTTCATTCCATTCATGGATGGACGTCTATCTGGTATGCCCGAACATGTGTCCTTCGGATTTCTCGGGGCCGACGGAGAAGCCTACGGCTGCCCGGTCGGTGTAGCCATCGACGGGCGTGGTGCACTACCGGTCGCGGACGACGTCGGCAACGCCGTCTGGCGTGTCGCGCGGCCCGTTTCATCCCGAAATCTGGGTCACTTGCAACCGTCACCTTCCCCGGTCAGTATCGGGGTACAGGGGAAGGAAAAGCGCAATGGAAAATCACAGTAAGTTCAGAGTGGTGGCCAAGGCGGTGAAGTATCACGACGACGGCGGCGGACAGGTTTACCGGTCGAGTTACCGGATCCTGGATCACGTCGGCGAAGAGATCGAAACCAACACCGGCACCAATGATTTCGACGATATCACCAGTGCATTCAACGAAGCGTTCGCCATGGGTCATGAGCGCCTGCGTGCACTGAGTACCGAAACGATCCAGTAAGCAACGCCTGATCACGCACGTCGGGAATCCAGGTTTTCGCGCAGCTCGTCGAGCTGCGCTGGCGTCCCGACGTTGCGCCAGAAGCCGTCGTATCGTTCACCGGAAAGCCGACCTGCCGCGATGGCGCGCTGGTACATCGGCAGCAGTTTGAAGCGTCCCGCGGCCTCGCCCTCGACGATCTCGCGACGATACACGCCGACGTTGCCGAAGGTCAGGCGCTGCGCGCCGGCCGGCCCGTCTCCCTCATATAGCCGTCCGTTCGCCAGCGCGAAATCGCCCTTCGGGTGAAAGTCGGGATTGCCGACCATTACCAGGTGCGCGACGCCCGCGGGTTCGCGAGGTAGCGCGGCATAGTCGATGTCGCTCCAGATGTCCGCACTCACCACGATGAAGGGTTCGGGACCGAGAAGGGGTAGCGCCTTGTGCATGCCGCCGCCGGTTTCCAGCGGGGTCGGACCCTCGTACGAATAGCGGATGCGCACGCCCCATTGCGAGCCGTCGCCGAGGGTCTCGGGAAACTGCTCGGCGAGGTGTGAGGTGTTGACGACGATGTAACGCACGTCCGCGGCGACGAGCTTTTCGATGTGGTGCACGATCAGCGGCTTGCCGTTCACCTCGAGAAGTGGCTTCGGCGTCTGCGTGGTCAGCGGACGCATGCGCTCGCCCAGCCCGGCGGCGAGGATCAGCGCATGCCTCATGCGTTCACCACCACGCGGATGTCACGCTGGCCGATCTTTGCTTCGATCAGGTCGGCTAGTGGCGCGACATCGGCGTGCCGACGGGCGGTATCCAGTACGTAGCGCAACACGCGGGGCAGGTCGTTGAGATAGCCGGGCTTACCGTCCCGATAGCACAGGCGACAGAACAGGCCGAGGATCTTGATATGACGCTGCAGGCCGGTGAGGTCGAACCAGCGACGGAAACGGTCGGTATCGACTTTCTCCTCGAGCAGGTGTGCGTCGAGAAGACGTAGGCGATAAGCCTCCACCCAGCCTTCCACGCGCTCGTTGTCCCACACGATATAAGCGTCGCGCAGCAGCGAGGCGAGATCGTAAGTGATCGGGCCCGACATGGCCCCCTGGAAGTCGATCACGCCGGGCGAGCGCTCTGTGGTCACCAACAGGTTTCGGCTGTGGAAGTCGCGATGCATGAAGGCGCGCGGCTGTTCGGCGATGGTGTGCATGATCGCCGTGAACGCGTTTTCGACGACGTCCCATTCGCCGCATTCCAGTGTCACGCCGAGATGTCTTTCCAGCAGCCAGGCCGGCATGATTTCCATCTCCATGGTCTGCCACGCGTGATCGAACGTGGGCAATCCCTCGGTGCTCACGTGCATCTGCATGCGGAGCAGGGCGTCGAGTGCATCGCCGTACAAGGCATCGGCCGTGTTGTCGCCCAGTTCCGGCAGGTAGGTGCGTGTGCCGAGGTCTTCGATGAGCAGGAAGCCCTGCTGGAGGTCGGTGACCATCACGGTGGGCACGTGCAAGCCGGCGTCCGCCAGTCGCTTGCCGATGGCCACCCAGGGTGCGGGGTCTTCCTTGTCCGGTGGCGAGTCCATGACGATCACGGGCTGACCGTCGACGTAGCCGCGCCAGTAGCTGCGAAAACTTGCGTCGGCAGAGGCGCTCTCCAGCGTGAGTTCGGGCTGGCCGGTGGCGTGGCGTGCCCAGGCGAGGCGGACGGCGGCGCGGTCTTCGGTGAGGTTCATGATGGCTCTGGGGAACGGGGCTGCCGACGAGCTTAGAGTGTTTGCGCGGGCCTGTCATAGCACCGTGTTGGTGCATGATAAACGGCATGTTGTTGTGCACTGCAACGTGTGGTTATCTTGCTCAACGGGGTCGCTATCGGGGATGGCTGGATGGAAGACGACGGTAAGTTCGCGTCCATGACGCGTCGCGATTTGCTACGCATGATTGGCGTCGCCGGTGGTGGCGCGCTGATGTACCAGGCGATGAACAACCTCGGCTTCGCGGCGGAATCGCCCTATCGGAGGCCACCAGGATTGCAGGGGACCGGCAGGGGAACGGTGCTCATCCTGGGTGCCGGCCTGGCCGGTCTGGTCGCTGCCTATGAACTGGGCAAGGCGGGCTACAAGGTGCAGGTGCTCGAGTACAACGCGCGCGCCGGTGGACGTAACTGGACGCTGCGCGGCGGCGATGTCTACACCGAGCTTGGTGGATACAAGCAGGTCTGCGAGTTCGACAAGGGGCTTTACTTCAATCCGGGCCCTTGGCGCATTCCTTACCATCACCACGGCGTGCTCGATTACTGCCGCCAGTTCAACATTCCTCTCGAACCGTTCGTGCAGGTCAATCACAACGCTTACCTGCACAGCGCCAACGCATACGGCGGCAAGCCGCAACGGCTGCGCGAAGTGCAATCCGATCTCAACGGCGGCATCGCGGAGTTGCTCGCCAAGGCGAATGACAAAGGCCGACTAGACGATCTGGTGAGCAAGGAGGATCGCGAAATCCTGCTCGAGGCGTTGCGCGAACTGGGTGGACTCGACAAAGAGTTCCGTTACGTGGAGGGCCGCGCGAGCAGTGAGCGGCGCGGCTTCGCCAGGCATGCCGGAGGCGGCCCCGATGGCAAGCCCGAGTTCTCCAAGCCCAATGGCTTGTCGGATGTGCTGCAGGCGAAACTGTGGTCCGCGCTGGGCATCAACGAGCAGCACGAATATCAGACCACGCTGATGCAACCGATCGGCGGCATGGATGCGATCGCCAGGGCATTTGTCGAGCGCATCGGCAACGTCGTGACCTACAACGCGAAGGTCACGGCGATCGCCCAGGATGAGCACGGCGTCACCGTTACCTATGAAGACGCCAGATCCGCTGGACCATCCCGGCAAGCCAGGGCCGACTGGTGCATCTGCACGATTCCCCTGTCCATCCTCAGCCAGATTCCCATCCAGGTCTCGGCGGCGAAGACCGAAGCGATCTCGGCGGTACCGTATTGGGCGTCGTCGAAGATCGGCCTGCAGTTCGATCGCCGCTTCTGGGAAGAGGACGAAGCCATCTACGGCGGCATCACCAGCACCGACCTGCCGATCGGCATGATCTCGTATCCCAGCCACGGCTTCGGTACGAAGAAGGGCGTGTTGCTGGGCTCGTACACTTTCTCGACGCAGGCCTTCGAGTTCACCTCGCTCACGCCGGCCGAGCGCGTGCGCAAAGGGGTCGAGTACGGCGCGATGATCCACCCGCAGTACACGAAGTCGTTCGAGAACGGCGTCGCCGTCGCCTGGCACCGGTCGCCCTTTACGCTGGGCTGTTTCGGTGGCTGGAACGATGAGAGCCGTGCGAAGCATTACGCGGATATCTGCTCGATGGATGGGCGCATCGTGCTTGCGGGTGAGCACGCTTCTTACCTGCCGGCCTGGCAGGAGGGTGCGATCCTGTCGTCACTTTCGGCCATCGATGCCTTGCACACGCGCGCCATCGCGGGAGGTCACTCATGAAACGCCTTGCCGTGATGTTCGTGTTGCTCGCGACGGGCACCCTGCACGCGCAGAGCAACGATGCCGCCTTCATTGCTGAGAAAGACATCCCGCATGCCACGGGCGAACAGCTATTCACCCATATCTGCCAGGGCTGCCATATGCCCGACGGCAGGGGCGCGGTGGGCGCCGGGCACTACCCGGCCCTGGCAAGCAATCCCAAGCTCGCTTCGGCGGCGTACCCCGTCGTGATGGTGGTCAATGGACGCGGCGCCATGCCGTCGTTCGGCAACGGGCTGTCCGATGCACAGATCGCGGACGTCGTGAACTACGTCCGTACGCACTTCGGCAACGCCTATACCGACTCCCTGAAGCCCGAAGACGTCAAACCCTTCCATCCCGCCAAGCCGCCCGTGGAGGGCATGTGACATGTTGAAGAAAGTCATCCTCGTACCGCTGTTGCTCCTGGTCGCGACGCCTGGCTTTGCCGCCGATGTCGTTCGCCACAAGATCCCGAACAGCACCTTTCCCATCTCGGCCGCTGTCGAGGTGCCGGCGGGCAAGACCCTGGTCTTCCTCAGCGGCGCCGTGCCCCCTGTGGCCGACACCACCGCGCCCAAGGACACCCCCCAGGCTTATGGGGACACCCGAACCCAGACGGTCGGCGTGCTGACCTCGATCGAAAAGCAGCTCAAGGGGATGGGCCTGTCCCTGGGCGATGTGGTGAAGATGCAGGTATTCCTGGTTGGCGACCCTGCCAAGGGCGGGAAGATGGACTTCGCCGGCTTCATGGCCGGCTACACGCAATTCTTCGGCACGCCGGCCCAGCCCAACCTGCCGTCGCGCTCGGCGATGCAGGTGGCGGGGCTCGCCAGCCCCAACTTCCTGGTCGAGATCGAGGTCACGGCGGTCCGTCCCTAGAGGCCAATGCCGGGGCGGTGGTACTAAGCCGCCGCTCCGGCGTGTACGCTTCGTTTCTTTTGGACGCCCGGGCGCCCCATGGCTCTTACTCCTGATCCGCGGATCGGCATCGTCGGTCTCGGTTACGTCGGACTGCCCCTCGCCGTCGAATTCGGCCGGCACTTCGATACGCTTGGTTTCGATATCGACCCGGCAAGGCTCGAGCAGCTTCGCGCCGGCCACGACCACACGATGGAAGTCACCGGCGACGCCCTGTCGTCGGCTGCGCGGTTGCGCTACAGCGGCGACCCCGCCGACCTGACCGACCGCAACGTCTACATCGTCACCGTACCCACGCCGATCGATGAGGCGCAGCGCCCGGACCTCGAGCCGCTGGAGAAGGCCTGCCGCATGCTGGGCGGAGTCATTCGGCCCGGCGACCTGGTGATCTTCGAGTCCACCGTCTACCCCGGGACGACCGAAGAAATCTGCGTGCCGATCCTCGAAGCCGGCTCGGGCCTGGTCTTCAACGTGGATTTTCATTGTGGCTACAGCCCCGAGCGCATCAACCCGGGCGACCACGCCCGCCGCGTCGTGGACATCCGCAAGCTGACTTCGGGATCCACCCCGGAGGCGGCCGATCGCGTGGACGCGCTTTATCGCACGATCATCCACGCAGGGACCCACAAGACCTCGTCGATTCGAATCGCCGAGTCGGCCAAGGTCATCGAGAACGTGCAGCGCGACGTCAATATCGCCCTGGTCAACGAGCTCGCGTTGATCTTCAACCGGCTGGGCATCGACACCGGAGAGGTGCTCGAGGCCGCCGGCACGAAGTGGAACTTCCTGCCGTTCCGTCCCGGACTGGTCGGTGGTCACTGCATCGGTGTCGATCCGTACTACCTCACCCACAAGGCGGAAGTAACGGGCTATCACCCGGAACTGATCCTCGCCGCACGTCGCATCAACAGTCGCATGGGCACCTACGTTGCGGACCGCGTCATTCGCCTGATGAGCGAGCGCCGTCTGCATATCGTCGATGCGCGGGTGCTGGTCCTCGGTTTCGCCTTCAAGGAAAACTGCCCGGATCTGCGCAATACGCGCGTGATCGATATCGTCCGTGACCTGAAGAAGTCGATGGCGAATGTCGACGTGTACGATCCATGGGTCGATAACGAGGAGTGCTCGCGCGAGTACGGCGTGCGCACGATCGACGCGATCGAAGCGGGTGTTTACGACGCGGTGATCATCGCCGTGGCGCACGATGAGTTCCGTGCCTTCGGGCCGGAAAAGATTCGCGGTTTTGGCAAGTCCGGTGCAGTCGTCTACGACGTAAAGTCCGTACTGCCGCAAGACAGCGTCGACGGTCGCCTGTAACGCTACGCGCCCACGTCGTAACAGGCGTGCGCGCGCTCCTGCAGGAGCCGCTTCAGCGGCGAAGGGCGCTCGCAAGAAAATCCGCACAGGCAGGCTTCCAACAACCGCAATAACTTGCGTTCCTTCGCTTCGCATGAACATAGCTGAATGCAGTGCAGTGAGTTCTTGCCGACCGTATTGACTCGCCTGCCGGGAACAGCGACGTTGTCCTCCCCACAGAGGAGACCAGCATGATCATCAAGTCCGCCGGAAGCATTACCCGCCATCGCTCGCGAGTCGTTGCACTGCTCGTGATGGGCGCTGCGTTCATGGCACCGCTGGCCGCCAACGCCGACGACCACCATCCGCCTGTCCATCACCGTCACCAGGTGTGTCATCAGGTGCGTGTGTCCGATCACCATGGTCACTATCACAACACCCGCCAGTGCCATTGGGTGAATCGCTGATCTGCTGAATGCATAAAAAAAGAGCCGGCATATCGCCGGCTTTTTTTTTGGGGAGCCGGCTATGCCGGCGATGGTGCTGAGGCAAGCGGGAGCTCAGGAGAGGTTGTAGCCACGCTCCTCATGCAGCGCGAGATCCAGGCCGATCTGCTCCTGTTCCTCATCCACACGCAGGCCCATCGTCACGGCGATGCCCTTGAAGATGGCGTAGCTGAGCACGGCGCTGTAGACGACGGTGAACGACACGCCCTTGAACTGGATCCACAGCTGCAGGCCGAGATCCGTGACCGTACCGAAGCCGCCGAGTAGCGGTGCGGCGAGCGGGCCGGTAAGCAGGGCGCCGACGATGCCGGCGATGGCATGCACGCCGAAGACGTCCAGTGAGTCATCATAGCCGAACTTGCGCTTCAGGCTCGTGGCGCTGAAGAAGCAGACCACACCTGCGACGAAACCGAGTACGAGAGCGCCGCCCGGTCCGCACGTGCCGGCGGCGGGTGTGATGGCGACGAGGCCGGCCACGGCACCCGAAGCGATTCCGAGTACGCTGGCGCGACGGTGGGTGATCCACTCGATGGCCGTCCAGCCAATGGCCGCGGCGGCGGTGGCGATCTGCGTCACCAGCATGGCCATGCCGGCACTGCCGTTCGCGGCGACCGCGGAGCCGGCATTGAAGCCGAACCAGCCGAGCCACAGCATGCTGGCGCCGACGAGGGTGTAGCCCAGGTTGTGCGGCGGCATGGCCGTGGTCGGATAACCGCGTCGCTTGCCGATGACGAGGCAGCCGACGAGGCCCGCTATGCCGGCATTGATGTGCACCACGGTCCCGCCGGCGAAGTCGAGCACGCCAAGGTCACCAAGGAAGGAGCCCGGGCCACCCCAGACCATGTGCGCGATGGGCAGGTAAACCAGGGTGAACCACAACGCGGTGAAGACGAGCAGGGAAGAGAACTTCATCCGCTCGGCGATCGCGCCGACGATCAGGGCGGGTGTGATGATCGCGAAGGTCATCTGGAACATCACGAACACAGCCTCGGGCACGGTCTGGTAAAGGCTGCCGGGCGTGAGGCCGGCGAGCATGCCGTGGCCGAGGCCGCCGATGAAGGAATGCAGGTTGGTGGTGCCGGCCGTCATGCCGGTGTTGTCGAAAGCCAAGGAGTAGCCGTAGACCACCCACAGGATGGTGACCAGGGCGGTGATGGCGAAGCACTGCATGAGCACGGAGAGCAGGTTCTTCGCGCGCACCATGCCGCCGTAGAACAGGGCCAGGCCTGGGATGGTCATCAGCAGCACGAGCATCGTCGCGGTGAGCATCCAGGCAGTGTCGCCGGAGTCGAGCTTTGCGGGCGCGGCCGTCTGGGCGAGGGCGCTACAGGGAATCAGTGCGGCGGCGGATACCGCGGCGAGCAGACGTGCGAGCTTAGAGCGCATCGGCGTCGACCTCCTGCGTGCGGATCCGGATGGCCTGCTCCAGGTCGATGACGAAGATCTTGCCGTCGCCGATCTTGCCTGTGCGTGCCGCGGTGCTGATCGCCTCGATAGCGCGCTCGAGCTGCTCGTCGGTGACGGCGATCTCGATCTTCAGCTTGGGCAGGAAATCCACGACGTACTCGGCACCGCGGTAAAGCTCGGTGTGCCCGTGCTGTCGTCCGAAGCCCTTCACCTCGGTCACCGTCATGCCTTGCACCCCCGCCTCGGCTAGGGCTTCGCGGACGTCGTCCAGCGTGAACGGCTTGATGATGGCGTTGATCCACTTCATGTGCCGCGGTTCCCCTGGTGGTTGGCTAGGGGTTAGGGAGCAGGATGCGTGCCAGTGTGTAGTGAGACGCTACAGCCCTTGTGCGGTGCGGTAGAGAGAAGAGAGCTGTGCCGACGCAACCAGTGAAATTGCACCATCATCGGGCTACAGAGTCCCGGAAAAGGTGCAATCGATCACCGGTAGGAGCCGATTTATCGGCGAGCTCCCCCTTCCCACGCAGTCGTCTCCCGGACGAGGGGGCTAGCTGACCGCACTGATGACCGGTAGCTGCACACAAACGCGGAGGCCGCCCGACTCATGGTTTTCCAGAGAGATGTCCCCGCCATGCCCGCGTACCGCCGAGCGTGCAGCGGCCAGCCCCAAGCCAACACCGCCCGTCTTCCGGTTGCGCGAGCCCTCGACGCGGAAAAACGGGCGGAAGACGTCCTCGCGAAGATCTTCCGGGATGCCATGGCCGTCGTCGTCGATCGTGATTTCGACCCACTCGGCTTTCGAAGAGAGGTGCACGTTGGCGCGAGTGCCGTACTTGATCGCATTCTCGACGACGTTCGCGATCGCCCGGCGCAGCGTGAGTGGGCGGCCCACGTAGGCGATGCTTTCCCCGGCGTGGAACGTGACATCGTCGCCAGCGTCGCGAAAGTCGTCCAGCACCGTGTCGACCAGTTCGGAGAGGTTGAAGCGTGTCGCAACTTCCTGCTCGCTGTCGTCACGGAAGAAGCTCAGCGAGGCGTTCACCATCGCCTGCATCTCGTCCACGTCGCGGAACAGCTTTCGCTGCTGCTCCTCATCGTCGATGAACTCCCCGCGGAGGCGCATGCGCGTGAGTGGCGCGCGCAGGTCGTGCGATATCGCCGCCAGCATGTGGGTCCGGTCAGCGACGTAACGCTGCACTCGCGCCTGCATTTCGTTGAAGGCCTGGCCGGCGAGGCGGATCTCGAGGGGGCCCGTGGCTTCTACCGGCGGCGCATTGACGTCGGTGCCGAAGCGCTGGGCCTGTCGCGCGAAGCGCTCCATGGGTCGCGCCAGGCGCCGGCTGGCGAGGGCCGCCACGACCAGGCTGCATGCCACGATGAAAGCAGCGGTCAGCAGGCTGCGCTTCCCACCGCCCAGTCCCCAACTGCGCTCGGAGGTGACGAAGAGTACCCACGACCGATCCGACAGGCTGATCGCTAGTCCGTAGTGATCTTCCGGTCCATGGAGGCCGGGGTCGCCGGGCTCGTAGGCCAGAACGCGGGCGTCAGGCCGTCGGAGCAGTGTCCTGACCTTCTCCCTGCCGATATGAAACGTCGACGTGGCGATCAGTATCGGAAGCGCCGCATCGTTCGGCAGCCACGTCGCGCGGTAGGACGGGTTGTTTGCCGAGGCAGCAAGTTGCGGTCGCAGGGCGGGAGGCATGCCATCAAGAACGCGGGTGATGGCCACGGCCTGGTCGACGATGCCGGTCTCGTCGATGCCCGGCTTCGCCCATACGCCGGCGACGGCGACGAACGCCGCATTCATGCCTGCGGCGATGATCACCGCGACGACGATGTTGATGGCGAACCATCGCCCGATAGTGTCGGACGCCCAGCGGCCGGGGCGGATCACTGGCGTTCCACGGTGGACGCGAACAGATAGCCCACGTTGCGCACCGTGCGAATGATTTCCGGATCGCCGGGATCTTCCTCGATCTTGCGGCGCAGCCGGCTTACCTGCACGTCGATGCTGCGATCGAAGGCTTCGTGAGCGGGCCCGCGCGACATGTCGATGAGCTGCTCGCGCGTGAGGACGCGTTGCGGATGCTGTGCAAATGCGACGAGCAGCTCGAACTCTCCGCCGGAGAGGGGCGTCAGCGTGAAGTCGGACGAGCGCAGCTCACGGCGCACGATATCGAGCCGCCAGCCGCTGAAACACAGCGTGGGCGAATGACTGGCGAGCGACTCCCGTGCGGCCGGCGTCTCACTGCGACGAAGCACGGCGCGCACGCGGGCGAGCAGCTCGCGGGCATCGAAGGGTTTGGTTACGTAGTCGTCCGCGCCGAGTTCGAGACCCACGATGCGGTCGGTCGCTTCGACGACACCCGTGACCATGATGATCGCCATCCGCCCCGCCGCCCGAATCCGCTTGCACAGGCTGAAGCCATCTTCGTCAGGGAGCATGACGTCGAGCAGGACGAGATCGTACGACGCCTTCGCGAGACGGGCGTCCATCTCCTTTCCCGAGGCGGCCATATCCGTTTCGAACCCGTTCCGGAGGAAGAACCGCTGCAGTAGCGAGCGGATTTCCTCGTCGTCGTCCACGATGAGAAGGCGTTGCATGGATGGGCCGGATTCTGTTGTGCGTGACGCTATATATATCGGGTCGAGGATCTGTTTTGTCATTTATTTCCGCTTGGAAACACTATGTCCGGCCGGACGCGAAGTGGAAAAACGCGATACGCAAACGGTCGTCACTCTCAGGCTAAGCCCGCCCACCCGAGAGATTCCGATGCCTGCTTCCCTGCGTTCGACCCCGACGTTCCTGGCCCTGTTCTCCACGCTGGTGCTGTCGGCCTGTTCCCATGGTGTGAGGAAGGACGAAGCGGACACGGCCGCCCCCATCGCGAGCGACGAGCCGATCAACCGGAAGGTTTTCGCCTTCAACAAGGCGGTGGACCATGCCGTCCTTCGCCCGGTGGCGCGGGGCTATTCCCATCTGGGCAAGCCGGTACGCAGCGGTGTGCGTAACTTCGCGCAGAACCTCCAGGAGCCCCTGGTCTTTGCCAATGACCTGCTCCAGGCCAACTTCCTGCGATCGCTCAATACGGCCGGCCGTTTCGTCGTGAACAGCACGGTGGGCGTGGTCGGCATCTTCGACGTCGCGAACCATTGGGGTATGCCTCACCACGCCGCCGATCTCGGCCAGACCTTCGGTGTCTGGGGGATGGGGCCGGGGCATACGGTGGAGCTTCCGGTCTTCGGCTCGTCCAACGTGCGTGACTCCGTCGGGCGCATCCTGACCCTTGCGTTCAACCGGCTCGGCGACAACTCGGACACCGTGGCCGATCTCCAACTGGCTGGGACGGCGGGCGGCATCGTCGACGGGCGTTCCCGCGCGCTGCCCCTGACCGACAAGCTGGAGCAGTCTCCCGATTATTACGCCGCTTTGCGCGATGCTGCCGCGTCGCGCCGTGTTGCACTGGTCGAGGACGGGCGAGTGGGCGCCGTCCAGCCGACGGTGCCTAACAGCGACGGGCGCGCCGCCACCGGCCTGCCGGTCAATCCCTGAGGTCGCCGGCATGTCCGTCCGCGTGTTGTGCGACACCGCCCGGGTGATGGCCGCCGCGCGCCACATCGAGCCGAACCGCGCCCGGCGCCGGGCGTGGTATGTCGAAGATCCCATAGCCGAGCTGGGGTTCCGGACCGCGGAGGACCTGGTCGAGGCGGGGGAGACCTCGCGGCTGATTGCCATGATCGAGGCGATCCGGTCCCACGAACGAAGCCGCTGATTCCCCGCCCCTTGGGGCGTGTCAGGGCCGTTCGCATTGCACAGTCGGCCGGAAAACAGTACCATTTTGGTCCGGTATTGACTGTGCCCCTTCCCCGATGCTCCGTGTCAGCCGATTGACCGATTACGCGACTGTGGTGATGACATGCATCGCCGCGCACCCTGCCGACGTTCTGAGCACTGCCCAGATCGCCGATGAGGCGCGCCTGGAGCTGCCTACGGTGTCGAAGCTGCTCAAGCTGCTTGGTCATGCGGGGCTGGTCGAATCGTTTCGCGGGGTCAATGGCGGCTATCGGCTGGCACGTCCGGCCGAGGCGATCAGCCTTGCCGACATCGTCGAGGCGATGGAAGGGCCGATCGGCATGACGGAATGCAGCGTGGCTCAGGGCCATTGCGACCGTCAGTCCCAATGTGGCGTCAGCGACAGCTGGCGCTCGGTTTCCGGGGCCATCGGCGGCGTGCTGCGCGCCATGACCCTGGCTCAGATGCTGGCCGGGCGCCCCACGGCGCCGGCGAAGGACGCGACCCAGGTCGCGCAGGCGAACGCATGAACGAGAGTGAGAACATGACACGCGACGTGGCAGCCCCGGTGCGCGATAACGCCGAAGTCGTAGAGGCCCTCAACCGCCGCTACGAGGCCGGTTTCGTCACCGACATCGAATCCGACAGTCTTCCCCCCGGCCTGAGCGAGGACATCGTCCGCCAGCTCTCCGCGATCAAGGGTGAGCCGGAGTGGATGACCGAATGGCGCTTGTCCGCGTACCGGCACTGGCTGACCATGCCCGAGCCCGACTGGGCCAAGCTCGACATCGCGCCGATCGACTACCAGTCGGTCAGTTATTACTCGGCGCCCAAGGCGGGCCCGAAGTCGCTGGATGAAGTGGATCCGAAGCTGCTGGAAACCTACGAGAAGCTCGGGGTGCCGCTGCACGAACGTGCGCGACTGGCCGGCGTGGCCGTCGATGCGGTGTTCGATTCGGTCTCGGTCGGCACGACCTTCCGCAAGGAATTGGCCGAAGCCGGCGTAATTTTCTGCTCGATGTCCGAAGCCATCCGTGAACACGGTGATCTGGTACGCCAGTACCTCGGCAGCGTGGTTCCCACGGCGGATAACTATTTCGCAGCGCTCAACTCGGCCGTGTTCTCCGACGGCAGCTTCGTCTTCATTCCCAAGGGCGTGCGTTGCCCGATGGAACTGTCGACCTATTTCCGCATCAACGCCATCAACACCGGGCAGTTCGAGCGCACGCTGATCATCGTCGAAGACGACGCTTACGTGTCCTACCTCGAAGGCTGCACGGCGCCCATGCGCGACGAGAACCAGCTGCACGCGGCGGTGGTCGAACTGGTCGCGCTGGAACGCGCGCAGATCAAATATTCCACGGTGCAGAACTGGTACCCGGGCGATGAGAACGGCGTGGGTGGTATCTACAACTTCGTGACCAAGCGCGGCGACTGCCGCGGCGCGGATTCGAAGATTTCCTGGACCCAGGTCGAAACCGGGTCGGCGATTACCTGGAAGTACCCCAGCTGCATTCTCCGCGGCGACCGTTCGGTGGGCGAGTTCTATTCGGTGGCGCTGACGCATCACCGCCAGCAGGCCGACACCGGCACCAAGATGATCCACATCGGCAAGGGCACCAAGTCGAAGATCGTCGCCAAGGGCATCAGCGCTGGCCGCAGCTCGAACAGCTACCGTGGCCTGGTGAAGATCGAGAAGGGTGCCGATGGCGCGCGCAACTACACCCAGTGCGACTCGCTGCTGATCGGCAAGAAGTGCGGCGCGCACACCTTCCCGTACATGGAAGTGAAGAATCCCAGTGCCATCGTCGAGCACGAGGCCACCACCTCGAAGATCTCCGACGACCAGCTGTTCTATTGCCTCTCGCGCGGTATCGGCGAGGAAGACGCCGTGTCCATGATCGTGGACGGCTTCTGCAAGCAGGTGTTCCGCGAGCTGCCGATGGAGTTCGCCGTGGAAGCCAAGAAGCTGCTCGAAGTCTCCCTCGAAGGCGCGGTGGGCTGAGCATGGGTATCGCCGGCTCCGCACCGGGCCTGACCGATCTGCGCGCGCTCCTGGCCGCGCTGGATCCTGAGTTGGACCCGGTGCCAAAGCGTTTCCTGCATGCCTCCCATGAGAAGGCACGGACGCGTATGGCCGACGCCCTGATGATGTTCCGCGAAGCCGAGGGCACCACGCTTATCGTCGACGTGGATGAAGACAACCTCGGCAACGAGCGCATGCTCTGGGCGCAAATCACCCTGCGCGTGCAGTCGAGCCTCACCGCGGTCGGCATGATGGCCGCCGTTTCCGCCGCATTGGCAAAGCGCGGCATTCCCTGCAACCCCGTATCCGCGTTCCTGCACGATCACATTTTCGTGCCCTGGGAACGCCGCGACGACGCGCTTGACGCGCTGTCGCACCTCACGCCCTGATGGACAGCACCATGCACATGCTTACGATCGACAACCTCCACGCCCGCGTCGAAGGCAAGGAGATCCTCAAAGGCCTCTCGCTCGCCGTGAAACCCGGTGAAGTGCACGCGATCATGGGACCGAACGGCGCGGGTAAATCCACGCTGGCCAACGTGCTCTCGGGCCGCGACGGCTACGAAGTGACGTCGGGCTCCGTGATGTTCGACGGCCGCGACCTGCTGACGCTGGAGCCGGAAGAACGCGCCGCGGTGGGCATGTTCCTCGCCTTCCAGTACCCGGTGGAGATCCCTGGCGTAAACAACACCTACTTCCTGCGGGCGGCGCTCAATGCGCAGCGTAAGTTCCGCGGTGAGGAGGAGCTGGATTCCATGCGCTTCCTGAAGCTGGTCCGCGAGAAACTCAAGGTGATGCAGATCTCCGATGACCTGCTTCACCGCGCGGTGAACGAAGGTTTCTCCGGCGGTGAGAAGAAACGCAACGAGATCTTCCAGATGGCCGTGCTCGAGCCGAAGCTGGCGATCCTCGACGAGACGGATTCCGGTCTCGACATCGACGCGCTGAAGCAGGTCGCCGAGGGCGTCAATGCCCTGCGCTCGCCGGACCGTTCCTTCCTGATCGTCACCCATTACCAGCGCCTGCTCGACTATATCGAGCCGGACTTCGTGCACGTGCTTGCCGGTGGCCGCATCGTCGAAAGCGGCGACAAGAGCCTGGCCCTGAAGCTCGAAGAGCAAGGTTATGCCTGGCTTGCAGATACCCATCCGGAACTGCGCAAGGCCGACCTTGCCGGAGCGCCGGCATGAGCCAGGCGCCGTCCCCGTTCGTTCGGGCGGCGCTGGATGCCGCCACGGCCGTGCCGGCCAGCGGCATTGCCTGGCTCGATGCCGCGCGTCGCGAAAACCTGGCCTCGCTCGCCGAGACGGGCCTGCCCGAGTCCCGTAACGAGGCCTGGAAATACACGCCGCTCCGCGCGCTGTCGCAGCGCGTGTTCTCGCTCGCCGACGCAGGCGTCGCGAACGGGCTGGCGGTCGACCCCGCGCTATATGCCTTGCCCGGCGTCGATGGCTCGCGCATCGTCTTCGTCGACGGTGTATTTCGCGCCGATCTTTCCTCGTTCGAGGGCGGTGACGGCGTATCGCTTGCGCCGCTGGGCGCGGCACTGGCTGCGCAGCCGGAGCCGCTGCGTTTCGCGCTGGCAAACCGCTACCGCCGTGGCGCCGCCGATGCCTTCGCGCACCTGAATGCGGCGCTGGCCGTCGACGGCCTGGTGCTGCATATCGCCGATAACACGGACGTCGCCAGGCCGGTGCATGTCGTCCACGTGTCGAGCGGTTCGCAGGCCGATACCGCGTGGCACGTTCGCGTGCTGATCGACGTGGGGCAGGGCGCTCGTGTCGACGTGCTCGAACACTTCGTCTCCCTGGCAGACGCCACCCAGTTGGGCACCGTCGTCGCTGACGTCGTCGTGCGCGAGGGCGCCACCCTTGGTCTGGTCGTCCTGCAGGACGCCTCCGCATCGACCACCCTGGTCCGTCGTACCCACGTGCGGGTCGAGGCGAATGCCGCGGCGACCGTGCATGCGCTGGAGCTCGGCGGCGCCCTGGTTCGCCACGAACTCACCACCGAGCTGGTCGGTGATGGCGCGCGCTTCGATTCGCGCGGTGTTTTTGCGCTGAGCGGCCGCCAGCATGTCGATACGCAGCTCGAGGTGCGTCACAACGCTCGCGACACCGCGTCGGACGCGCTCTGGCGTGGTATCGCCGACGGCCGATCGCGCGGCGTGTTCCGCGGCGCCATCGTCGTGGCGCAAGGTGCCGACGGTAGCGACGCGTCCCTGAGTAACAAGAATCTGCTGCTTTCGGCCCAGGCCGAGATCGACACCAAGCCGGAGCTCGAGATCTACGCCGACGAGGTCAAGGCCGCGCACGGCGCGACCATTGGCCAGCTCGACGAGCGCTCGCTTTTCTACCTGCGTTCGCGCGGCATTCCGCTGGCGCAGGCACGCAGCCTGCTGACGCTGGCGTTTTGCCGTGCGGCGCTCGAATCGCTGCCGAACGAGGCCCTGCGCGAACATCTGGGCGACCTGCTGGTTGCGCACCTGCCCACCGGTCCGTCCGACCCGCTCGCCCAATAACAACAGATACCAGACACCGAATACCGGAGCCAAGCCATGAACGCCAAGCCCGAGCCAGCGGTGTTGCCGCTCGATATCGAGCGCATCCGCGCCGACTTCCCGCTGCTGACGCGCACCGTGCACGGCAAACCGCTGATCTACTTCGACAACGCCAACACGAGCCAGAAGCCCGTGTCGGTGATCGAAGCGGTGGATCGTCACTATCGCCAGCACAATGCCAACGTGGCGCGGGCCGTGCACCAGCTCGGCGAAGAGGCGACGGCCTCGTACGAAGGCGCACGCGATGCCCTGGCGCGTTTCCTCAACGCGTCCTCGCGTGACGAGGTCATCCTCACCTCGGGCACCACGCAGGCGATCAACCTGGTCGCCTACAGCTACGCGCTGCCGCGTCTGAAGCCCGGCGATGCGATCCTCACGACGGTGATGGAGCACCACGCTAACATCGTGCCTTGGCAACTGGTGGCCGAGCGCACGGGCGCGACCGTCAAGGCGGTGCCGATCGATGCGAACGGCGAGCTGATCCTCGAGAAGTTCTTCGAGATGCTGACGCCCGAGGTCAAGCTCGCTTGCGTCGGGCATGTGTCCAATGTGCTGGGCACGGTCAACCCGATCCGCGAGATCGCACGTGAGTGTCGCAAACGCGGTATCCCACTCCTGGTCGACGGCTCGCAGGCGGCGCCGCATCGTCGCATCGACGTCCAGGCGCTGGGCTGCGACTTCTACGCCATCACCGGACACAAGATGCTCGCGCCTACCGGCACCGGTGCGCTGTGGGCCAAGCGTGAGCACCTGATGGCGATGCCGCCGTTCTTCGGCGGTGGGGAGATGATCCGTGAGGTGCGCTTCGAGGGCACCGTGTTCGCCGATCCCCCGCATCGCTTCGAGGCTGGCACACCGAACATCGCTGGCTTCGCGGGCATGGCCGCGGCGATCCGCTACATCGAGGACATCGGCTTCGATCGCCTCAAGGCGTACGAGCAGGATCTCCTCGCCTATGCCACGAAGGCCATCGAGAACCTGCCGGGCGTGCGGATCTTCGGTCGTGCGAAGGAGAAGGAGCCAGTCGTCTCGTTCCTGATCGAGGGTGCCCACGCCAACGACATGGCGACGCTACTCGACCTGCAGGGCGTGGCCGTTCGTTCGGGCCACCACTGCGCGCATCCGCTGATGCATTTCTTCGGCGTCCCCGCGACCCTGCGCGCTTCGCTGGCCTTCTACAACACGAAGACCGAGGTGGACGGTTTCATCGAGGCAGTCGGGAAGGTGCGTAAGCTGTTGCTTTGACGGAAGGGTCCGCCTTTGATGGGCGGCTCCGCCGGCTCTTTGTGGGAGCCGCTTCAGCGGCGATTCCTGCGAAGCGGGATTTGCAGCATTATTGCGAGCACCCGTTCGCCGATGAAAGCCGCCACCAAAAGTCGTTTACCCATGACCCTGACGCACTCTTTCCGCATCGCCACCGAAGCCGACGCTCCGCTGATCGCCGCCCTGGTCGAGTCCGCCTATCGTGGCGACGCCAGCCGGGCCGGTTGGACCACCGAGGCGGACTTCCTGCATGGTCGGCGCACCGACGTCACCGAGATCGAAGAACTGCTGACCAGCGAGAACGGCCGCTTCGTCCTGTTCGAGCGCGATGGCGCCATCGGCGCCTCCTGCTACATCGAGCGACAGGGGCCGGTCTGCTATTTCGGCATGTTCTCCGTGCACCCGCCCCTGCAGGGCGCAGGCATCGGCCGCCTGGTGATCGAGGAAGTCGAGCGTATCGCCCGCGACGAATGGGCCTCCGAGCGCATCGAGATGACCGTGATCGATATCCGGGATGAACTGATCGCCTGGTACGAGCGTCGCGGCTATGTCCGCACCGGCCGGACCAAGCCGTTCCCCTACGGCGACGAGCGTTTCGGACTGCCGCAGCGCGACGATCTTCGCTTCGAGTACCTGGTGAAGGAACTGGGCACATGAGTCACTGGATTCGCGTCGGCACGCGCGGCGAACTCCTGCCGGGAGAGTTCCGGGTGGTATGGGATGGCGATACGGCCATCGCCGTCTACAATCTCGACGGCGCGCTCTATGCCATCGAGGATGTCTGCACACACGACGGCGGCGAGCTGGCCGGTGGCCCGGTGGTCGGCTTCGAAGTGGAGTGCGTGCGCCACGGTGCGCGGTTCGACTTGCGAACGGGAGAGGTTACCTGCCCACCGGCCTACGAGCCGGTCACCGTGTTCCCGGTCGAAGAGCATGACGGTGCCATCTGGACCCGCGACGACCGCTGAGCCTGGCGAGCATACCCCGGAGACTATGGCGCGCAACGCGTCCACGTCCTAAGCTTGCCCGCGGCGACACTTGTACCGGGGAATCCATGCTTTCTATCGACCGTCGGCGCACCGCGCTAGCGTTCGCGCTCCTGTTCGTCCTGTACCAGGCCGCCGAAGGCATCGGCGCTCGCCTGCTCGGCAGTGTGTCCGTCCAGGCAGCCTTTTTGCTCGCGATGATCGCGGCTGCGTGGCCGCTGGGTCGTTGGCTGGGTTTTCGCGGTTACGAGGCCTATGCGCTGGAGTGGCGGCGAGCGGCCCCACTGTTGCTGATCGGCGGTCTCGCGCTCGCGTTGCTCATGAAGTACGTCGCGGTCTGCGTGGGCATGGCGTTGAACGTCTATGCGGCGCGGGCGCCGGAGTCGACGCCCGCGGCCGCCGTGTCCTTCCTGTCGTCCATTCCGTGGGCGTTGCTCGTCACCTTCGTGCCGTCGCTGGCCGAAGACATCCTCACCCGTGGGTTTCCGTATCGCGCCGCTCGCATCCGCTGGCAACCCTGGATGTTCGTCCTCGCATCCAGCGTGCTCTATGTACTCGATCACATCTATCGGCTAGGACGTGGGCCGACGGAATGGGCGACGCTGTTCTGTTTCGGTCTGGCGTATGGGACTGCCGTGGTGCGCACGGGCTCGCTATGGCTGGCTGTCGGCATGCACTGGGGCTGGAACCTGGCCAACGTGTTGATCGCGGACATCCTGCCGCATGACGTGTTGTCGACCACATGGGCGCCGTTCCTTTCGGCGGCGGCGCACCTGGTCATGATGGGCGTGCTGTTCGCGATCCCGACGTCGTTCGAGCGGGACGGTTTCGACGCCGATCTGGCCTGACGCTTCGTTTCAGAAGTGGTAGACGAAGGCCAGCGTCTCGGTGACCTGGCGGCTGGATCCGAAGCGGTCCACCAGTGGACTCGATGCGGCATCCCCGTAGAGCTTCCCGTACTTCACGGCCAGTGCGAAGCCGGTCTGCTGCGACGTCGGGATGAAGGCGTCGTACTCGATATCCGCCGATTCGCCACCGGCACCGGGGCGCCATGCGCGTGTGCCCAGATTGCCGGCTTCGGTGGGCGTGACGCCGAAGAAGCGACGCATGGCGGGGCCGTTCATGCCTTCCACCTGCAGCTCGAGGGAGTGCTGGATGTACCAGACATCCGGCAACTGATAGTCGACATAGAGCGCCGCGTACGCGCCGGCACCGTTGGTGTCATGCGCGAGGTGACTGCCGATGCTGAATTTCTTCGTGAAGGCGTATTCGAGGTAGCCGCCGCTCTGGAAACGCGGTGAAAGGGAGGCGACTTTGCCGCCCAGCGGGCCGAGATCGTCACGTGTGCGACCCCATAGCCAGTTGCCGTAGAAGCCGCCATGCCAGTGCTCGCCATGGATGAGGTCGACCAGGAGGCCGTCCGCCGTGGAAAGTTCACCCAGGCCGGGGATCTCGATGTCGATGTACGGGATGCCCTGGTTGCGGTGGTCCTTTGAACCCTGCCAGGCGGGCATGCGCTGCGCGCCGGCGCCGAACGCGTACGTCGGCGTGTCTTCGTCGGCGGCACGAACGGCCGCGCAGGCCACGAACAGGGACAGGGCGGCGAAACACGAACGTCGCATGCGAAAAGCCGGGGTGGGGACGTCCCAAGGATGCCACAACCGACTTAGCGCGCGCTTTCATCACGGGAAAGGGGTGGGAAAGGGAGGGCACGTAGCCTGCGCAGCATCCTGAAAAACGGCTGCTTACGTTGTGCTGAGCTCACCTGCCTGGAACATCCTCTGCGACTTCGATGGCACGATCGCCGTCGAGGACGTCATTGACTCATTACTGGACCGTTTTGGCCGTCCGGGTTGGGAAATCCTCGAGCGCGACTGGCGTGCGGGCGTGATCGGTTCGGCCGTCTGCATGGCTGGCCAGGTCGCCTTGCTCGACATGAGCCGCGCCGACCTGGACCGTCACCTCGATGGCCTGCATATCGACCACGGCTTCGCCGCGTTCGTGAAGGCGACGATCGAATACGGCATCCCCATGGAGATCGTCAGTGACGGTCTGGACCACGCGATCCACGCCATCCTTGCCAATCACGGCATCGACAGCCTGCCGACCGTGGCCAATCATCTGAACCAGGTCGACGCGCGCGCGTGGAACCTCACCTCGCCGTACAGCGCCGCCGGTTGCCGTAGCGGCACATGCAAGTGCGCGCGCGCCGAAGTGGCCAAGGCGCGCGGCGGCAAGACGCTACTGATCGGCGATGGCGCGTCGGACTTCTGCGCCGCCGACCGCGTGGATTTCGTCTTCGCCAAGAACCGCCTGATCGAGCACTGCCGTGCGGCCGGTATTCCGTACGTGCCGATTGCCAGCTTCGATGAAGCGATCGAACTGCTTCCCGCCCTTATCGACGGCACCTTGCTGCCGCAAACCGCATTGCCCATTACCGCGACGACCGTCCAGGAAATCTCCGCATGACCATCCTCACCAAAACCCCGCAGGTCGTCATCGACGACGCAACCCTGCTTGCCGACGAGGCGAAGTACTGTTCCTTCGGCGACACCGTGCATTACGTCGACCCGCCGAAGATCTTCCGTCACGCCGAAGGCAGCTACATCTACGACAGCGAGAACATCCCGTTCCTCGACCTGCAGATGTGGTACTCGGCCGTGAACTTCGGCTACGGCAACAAGCGCCTCAATGACACCCTGAAGGCGCAGATCGACCTGCTGCCGCAGGTGGCCAGCCAGTACCTGCACCAGGGCAAGATCGAGCTCGCCAAGACCATCGCAGTCGACGCCAAGCAGAAGTTCGGTCTGGACGGCCGTTGCCACTTCAACGTCGGTGGTGCGCAGGCGGTGGAAGATTCGCTGAAGATCGTGCGCAATGCGCGCGGCGGCAAGAGCCTGATGTTCGCCTTCGAAGGCGGCTACCACGGCCGTACGCTCGGCGCGTCCTCGATCACCTCCAGCTACCGCTACCGTCGCCGCTTCGGCCACTTCGGCGAGCGCGCACAGTTCATCCCGTTCCCGTATCCGTTCCGTCGCCCGAAGGGCATGACGCCGGAAGAGTATTCGGACGCCTGCGTGCGCCAGTTCGAGCGCCTGTTCGAAACCGAATACAACGGCGTGTGGGATCCCAAGGTCGGTGAGGCCGAATACGCCGCGTTCTACGTCGAGCCGATCCAGGGCACCGGCGGCTATGTGATCCCGCCGAAGAACTTCTTCATCGATCTGAAGAAGGTGCTCGACAAGTACGGCATCCTGATGGTCGTCGACGAAATCCAGATGGGCTTCTGGCGCACCGGCAAGCTGTGGTCCATCGAGCATTTCGGCGTGAACCCCGATGTGCTGGTGTTTGGCAAGGCGCTGACCAATGGCCTCAACCCGTTGTCGGGTATCTGGGCACGCGAGGAACTGATCAACCCGGAAATCTTCCCGCCGGGCTCCACCCACTCCACGTTCAATTCCAACCCGCTCGGAACCGCGCTGGGCCTGGAAGTGATCAAGATGGGTTACGAACTCGACTACGGCACCCGCGTGGCCGAGAAGGGCAAGCACTTCCTCGACGGCCTGCGCGACCTGCAGAAGCGCCACAAGGAAATCGGTGACGTGGACGGCCTTGGTCTCGCGCTACGCGCGGAGATCTGCACGGACGACGGTTTCACGCCGAACAAGGCGCTGCTCGACCGCATGGTCGACATCGGTCTTGCCGGCGGTCTCACCCATAACGGCAAGAAGATCGGTCTCGTGCTCGATGTGGGCGGCTGGTACAAGAACGTGATCACGTTCGCCCCGTCGCTCGATATCTCGCACGATGAAATCGACCTGGCCATCGCGTTGCTAGACCAGCTGTTGACGCTGGCCAAGCGCGGCTGATACCCGGCAGCCTAGCGGTGGCATTGGTAAATCTGCCCGAGCAGGATGCACCGCTCGGGCACTTTCAGCGTCATCCGTCGTAACGATTCACCCCACTCCCCGCGACGGATGGCGCGCCACTTTTCGTGGCACGCAGACAAATACAGAAGCCGCCTCAGCGGCGATGCCCATTTAGGCGCCGATTCATCGGCGATGCCTATGTAGGAGCCGCTTCAGCGGCGATGGCGCGCAGCGCCCGGCTCTACCACCGCCCGATCAGGTGCTGCACCAGCAGGCTCGTCGAGGCCACCGCAGCCCACACACCCAGGCCTAGCAGGATCGGCCGCGGCCCGGTCGAAGCCATCCGCCGCAGATCCGCCGACAGGCCGATAGCCGTGAGCGCGACGATGATCAAGCACTCCGCAATGAAGTGAATCACGGGCAGGGCAACTTCGGGAACGAGGCCGGCGGTGCGAATGCCCGACGCCACCAGGAACCAGAGGATGAACCAGGGAAAGATCCTCGCCAGGCTGAAATCGCTCGTTCCGCTGCGCTTCTCGCGCCACGCGACAATCAGGGCGATGCCGAGGCTGATCGGGATGATCAGCGTGGCGCGCGTGAGCTTCACGATCGTCGCGAAGTCACCGGCGGCGTGGCTGTAGCTGTAACCGGCCGCGACCACCGAGGAAGTGTCGTTGATCGCCGTGCCGGCCCACAGGCCGAAGCCGAGATCGGACAGGCCCATCCAGTGGCCCAGTGCGGGAAAGAGCAGCACCGCGACGAGATTGAACAAGAAGATCGTCGAGATGGCGAAGGCGGTGTCGTGTTCGTCGGGCTTGATGATGGGAACCACGGCAGCGATGGCCGAGCCGCCGCAGATGGCGGTCCCCACGCCGATCAGCAGTTTCAGCTTGCCATGCACGCCGAGCGCGCGACCAAGGATCCAGGCCGCCAGGCCCGCGGCGGCGACCGTCGCCAGGGTCACGGAGAGCGACTCCATGCCGGTATGGGCTACCTGCGTGAGGCTGAGGCCGAAGCCTAGGGCGATGATGGACCACTGAAGGACCTGCTTCGAGGCGAAGCGGATGCCGGGCTGGAAACGTTCCTCGGGCGGCGCGAAATGGCGCACGAGGATGCCGAGGACGATGCCGCAGACGGCGCCGCCGATCAGCGGCATCAACCGGCCAAGGCCGAATGCGACGGCGGCGACGGAAAGGGCGAGCAGGATGCCCGGAAGGCGTGGCGCGGATTGCGGTGGGAGGGCGACAGCGGACACGGTGACGATCCTTCGGGCAAGGAGGTCATTTTCCTGCGCCGACTGGAATAAGGATATTGAAAATACCTGATCGATTGTATAAGTGATGCTTATGCACGCCATTAGCCCCCGCCAGCTCGAGGTTTTCGTCGCCATCGCCACGGCCGGTAGCGTGCGCGCGGCCAGCGAGCGCCTGTTCCTGAGCCAGCCGGCGGCGAGCATGGCGCTCGCCGAACTGGAGCGGCAGATCGGCTCGCCCCTGTTTGCCCGTGAACGCGGGCGGCTACGGTTGAACGACCGCGGACGAGAGCTCCTGCCGCTCGCGCGGGAGCTGATCGAACGCCACGCCGAGTTCGGGCGTCGTGCCGAAGGTTCCGTCGCGGAGCTCACCGGAGACATCGGTATCGGGGCGAGCAACACGGTGGGTAATTATCTGGTCGGCGACCTGCTCGGGCCGTTCGCCGCGGAACATCCCGGTGTGGCGCTGCGGCTCGGCGTTGCCAATACGGCGCGCATCGCCCAGGGCGTGCTCGATCATGACTTCGACATCGGCTGCGTCGAGGGGCCGGTCAATCACCCCGCGATCGAATCCCGTCCATGGCGCGAGGATCGCCTCGTCGTCTGCGTTCGCCCCGACCACCCACTGGCCGGCAAGGCCCGGCCGAAGCGAGAACATTTCGCCGGCGCGCACTGGGTGTTGCGCGAGCGCGGATCGGCCACGCGCGCGCTCAGCGAGCGGGCGTTGGCGGCCTTGCCCGAAGGCAAGGTGGTGCTCGAGCTGGATCAGTCCGAAGCTATCAAGCAGGCGGTCATCGCCGGACTCGGTATCGCGTGTCTACCCGAGGTGGCGATCGTGGATGCCGTGAAGACCGGCCGGCTGGTCGTGGTACCCACCCCGTTTCTCGACCTCAAGCGGATGCTGTCGATCCTGTTGCATCGGCAGCGATATCGCGGGGCGGTGCTGGAAGCGTTCCTGTCCAGCCTTTGACTCAACCCAGAACGCAACGGTTCTTGCCGGATCGTTTGGCGTCGTACATGGCCGAATCGGCGGCGGCCACGACGCGGTCGTAGGCGTCGCCGGCGGTGAACAGCGTCACGCCGATGCTGGCGCCGATGGTCACGGCCAGTCGCGAGCCGTTGACTTCGAGCGTGTAGGGTTCGGCAATCGCATCGCACAGTGTCTGGCAACGGGCCAGCGCTGTCTGTGCGTCCGCGGCGTCGTTCAGCAGCACGGCGAACTCGTCGCCACCCAGGCGCGCGACCGTGTCCGACTCGCGCGTGCGTCCGTCGAGGCGCCCCGCGATGGCCTTCAGCAGTGCGTCGCCGGCTGCGTGTCCATGCCCGTCGTTGACGCCCTTGAAGCCGTCGATGTCGATATAAGCCAATGCGAACGAACCGCCGTCGGCGTCGCCCGCGGCGATGGCCTCCTCCAGGCGATCACGGAAGAGAATGCGGTTGGGCAGGCCGGTAAGCGCATCGTGGGTTGCCTGGTGGCGGACCAGTTGCTCCATGCGTGTACGCTCGGCCACTTCGCTGGTTAGCTGTTCGTTACGCAACGACAACTCGTCGAGCGCCTGATGCAACAGTGCGCGGGCACGATAGAGCTCCAGGAATATCTTCACCTTCGACTGCAGGATCACATCGTTGATCGGCTTTGCGATGTAGTCGACCGCGCCCGCCGTATAGCCCTTGATGCGGTTGATGTCGTCCGCGTAGGCGGCCGTGACGAAGATGATCGGTGTCTCGCTGAGATGGTCCGCTTCGGAGATGAACTGCGCCACCTCGAAGCCGTCCATCTCCGGCATGTTCACGTCCAGCAGGACCAGCGCGAACTGATGGTCGAGGCACAGGGCCAGCGCTTCGTTGCCGCTGGCGGCTTCGAAGATGTCGGCGTCCGCGCGTGCGAGCAGGCGACGCATGGCGACGAGGTTGGCGGGCGTGTCGTCGACGACGAGGATCTTGGCGCGATTCGTATTCATGGAAGGCATAGTTCGTTGAGCCTGGCGGCGATGGCGTCGAGGGGCAGGCAGGCGTCTGCGCCCGCCGTCTCCAGTCCGGCGAGGGGCATGACATCCACCTCCGCGGTCAGGGGGTCCTGCACGATGGCGTAGCCGCCGGCACGACGTACGGCGACCAATCCCTGGGCGCCATCGGAGTTGGCGCCGGTCAGCAGCACGGCGACCAGGCCGTCGTGCCAGGCGTCCGCCGCCGTTTCGAAAAGAACGTCGATCGACGGTCGCGAGTAAGCGACCTTCCCATCGACGCTCAGCGAGAAATGTAAGTTCGGTTCGACCAGCAGGTGGTAACCGCTGGGTGCCACGTGGATCACCCCGGGGTCGGCAGGTGCCCGCTCAGTGGCCTCGACGACCGGCAGCCTGGCGGAGCGGGCAAGCAGGCTGACCAGGATGGTGACGTCGGCCGAGCCGGTGTGGCAGCAGACGATGACCGGGACGCCCAGGTTCGTGTCCAGACCGGGCAGCAGCCGTTGCAGGGCGGTGAGGCCCCCGGCGCTGCAGCCGATCACGATGGCTTGATGTGTCTTCATCGGGCCAGCACTCGCGCACCCGCGCCGCCGACCTGGTAGATACGCAGCGCGTGATCCACGTCCGAGAATCCCGTGGCGGCCGGTGAGAAGTCGATGTTCTCGCGCGTACCCAGGCAGAGGAATCCTCCGCGAACCAGGCTGTCGCGAAACAAGCCGAGCGTGCGGTCCTGCAAGGTATTGCTGAAATAGATCAACACGTTCCGGCACAGGATGAGGTGCGCTTCGCAGAACACCTCGTCGGTGACCAGGTTGTGATTGAAGAAGGTGACGTTTCGACGCAGGCGCTTGTCGAGCTTGATGAAGTCGTAGCGTGCGCTGTAGTAGTCGCTCAGCGAATGGCTGCCACCGGCTTCCATATAGTTGCGTGACCAGTCGCGCGCCTCACGCGTGGCGTAGATGCCTTCGGCGGCGACGGCGAGCGCGGCGTCGTTGAAATCGGTGGCGTAGATGCGTGAGCGCTCGTACAGGCCCGCTTCTTCGAGCAGGATCGCCAGCGAGTAGACCTCTTGTCCGTGCGCGCAGCCGGCCTGCCAGATGTTGATCTCCGGATAGGAGGCCAGTACGGGAAATACCTTGTCACGCAGGCTGCGAAACACCGACGGGTCGCGGAACATTTCCGAGACCGGCACGGACAGGCCCTCGATGACGCGAGCGACGAATCCGTCCTCGTGCAAGAGCCGGCGGTTGAGCTCGCTGATCGTTCCCGTGTCATGCGTGCGTACCAGTTGCTGCACGCGACGCTTCAGCGATGCGGGCGCGTACTCGCTGAAGTCGTAGCCGTGACGCAACTGCATCGCGCGTACGAACAGCTGGACTTCGATGTCTTCGATGTCCACTTCAGCTCCTGGTCGGTAGCCAGACGCGGATCATCGACAGCAGCCGATCGACGTCGATGGGCTTGGACAGGTAGTCGTTCGCACCGGCTTCAAGGCATTTCTCGCGGTCGCCGCGCATGGCCTTGGCCGTGAGTGCGATGATGGGCACCTTCGCGACGGCGGGGCGCGCACGGATGGCACGCATCGTGTCGTAACCGTCCATCACCGGCATCATGATGTCCATGAGCACCAGTTCGATGCCGTTGTCGGAGTCGATGGTGTCCAGAGCTTTCTGCCCGTCCTGGGCCATCACCACGTCGATGCCCTTGGACCGAAGCACCTTCGACAGCGCGAACAGGTTGCGCATGTCGTCGTCGACCAGCAGGAGGCGCCGGCCGCGCAGGCTGGCTTCGTCCACGCCGCCGGCCGCGGTAGTGGCCACATCGCGGGCACCACCGCCGTGGCGGATCGAGTGCAGGAACAGGCTCACCTCGTCGAGCAGACGATCCGGTGAGCGGGCACCCTTGACCACGATGCTATCGGTGTACTGGCGGATCTTCATGCTTTCGTCGCGGCTGAGGTCGCGTCCCGAATAGACGACGACCGGCGGCGTATGGCCGCTGCGCGAGAGGTGCTCGAGGAACTCGATGCCGGACATACCAGGAAGGCCAAGGTCGAGCACGATGCAGTCGAAGACGGTGTCCGCAGTCTTCGACAGCGCTTCCTCGCCCGACGCGGCTTCCTCGATCACGACCAGGTCGTCCTTGAGCAGCGTGCGCACCGCGGTGCGCGCATTGGCGTCGTCGTCGACCACGAGCAGGTGACGCGTGCGGCCCTCGGCGAAGTGCAGCAGGCGGTCGAAGGCGCTGCCGATGGATTCGCGGCTGACCGGTTTGGTCAGGAAGCCGACGGCGCCCAATTCCAGTCCGCGGGTGGCATCGTCGGTCGCCGAGATGAAATGGACGGGAATGTGTCGTGTGGCGGCGTCGCCCTTCAGGCGCTCGATGACGGTCCAGCCATCCATGCCGGGAAGCATCACATCCAGCAGGATGCCGGTAGGACGGTAGCGTTTCGCCAGCGCAAGGCCGGACTCGCCATCCCCTGCGGCAAGCACGCGATGACCCTTCCGGTGAACCATGTCGGCGAGGATCCGGGCGAACGCGGGGTCGTCCTCGACCACGAGAATGACGGTGTCGCCGGGACTGAGCGATGCGCGGTCGTCGTCGATCGTGTCGGCCAGCAGGCCGGGCGAGAGAGGCAGGGTCGCTTCGGCGGCGGCCTGTTGCAGCGGGACGGCGTCCGCCGTGCGCCCGACGTCGGGCGCTTCTTCGGGCAGGTAGACGGTGAACGTACTGCCACGCCCCGACTCACTGGCAAGCACGATGTCACCACCGAGCAGCATCGCGATGCGCCGCGAAATAGCCAGGCCCAGCCCCGTGCCACCATACTGACGGCTGGTGCTGGCATCGACCTGTTCGAAAGCGTGGAACACGTGCTGCAGCTTGTCGGCCGGAATGCCAATGCCGGTGTCGCTCACCGTGATGGCGATGGTGGTCGCTGCAACGAGGCCGGTCGGGAGGATGGCGTTGGGCGCCGGGCGCGAGACATGCAGGCTGACTGTCCCCGTGGCGGTGAATTTGAAGGCGTTGCTGAGCAGGTTGTTGGCGACCTGCTCGAGCTTGGCGCCGTCCGTGCGGATGGTGGCCGGAAGTCCGGGCGCGACGTCCACGGAGAACGCCAGCTTTTTTTCCTGGGCTACGTGATTGAACGTGCGAGCCACGGTCCGGGCGAGGTCGGCCAGTGGGAAGGTGTCGACCACCAGGTCCATCTTGCCGGCTTCGACCTTGGACAGGTCGAGGATGTCGTTGATCAGGCGCAAGAGGTTGGAGCCGGCGTCGTGGATGATCCGCGCGGATTCCACCTGCTCACCGGATAGGTTTTCCTCGTCGTTGTCGGCGAGGCTGCGCGAAAGGATGAGCAGGCTATTGAGCGGCGTGCGCAGCTCGTGCGACATGTTGGCGAGGAACTCGGACTTGTACTGGCTGGCGCGCGCAAGCTCCTCGGCCTTTTCCTGGGTGTCCTTCTGGAGAGTCTCCAGGGCATCCTTCTGCTCGTTGAGGGTGACGCTCTTCTCGCGCAGTTCCTCGTTCGAAGCATGCAGTTCCTCGGTCTGCACGCGCAGCTCTTCCTCTGAGGCGACCAGGCGCTGCGACTGTTCCTGCAGCTCGGTGGTCTTCGTCTTCAGTTCCTCGTTGGTCGAGCGAAGGTCTTCCTGCTGGCTGCGCAAGGCCTCCTCGGAGGCGCGCAGCTCGTCGGCCTGGCTCTGGGTCTGTTCGAGCAGCGCGTGGGTGCTGAGCGCGCGACCAAGGTTTTCCAGGGAAAGCGCGACGATCGGCATCAGCTCTTCGAGCAGGCGACTCTCGAGCGGGGTGAGCTGGGCGAAGCTGCCGATTTCCACGACGCCAAGCAGGCTGTCACGCGAGGTCACCGGCAGGATCACGACACTGCGCGGCGCACCTTCGCCGGTGCCCGAGTGGATGCGGGTGTAGTCCTCGGGAACGTCCTGCAGGACGATCGTGCGCCGTTCGCTCGCGGCCTGGCCGACCAGGCCCTCGCCAAGCTGGTAATCGGGGGTGAGTTGGCGGCTTTCCTTGAAGCCATACGTGCCCACCCTTTCGAGCCGCGACGTGTCTTCGCGGAACAGATAGAAAATACCGAGGCCGGCCTTCATCACGGGGACCAGTTCGGTGACCAGTACGTCGGCGAACGCGCGATACGTGGTGGCGCCTTGCAACTTGTTGGAGATCGAGGTCACCGTGGACTTGAGCCAGGTCTGGCCGGCCGTCTCGATCGACATCTCCTTGAACACCTGCAGTGCGCGCGCGATTTCGCCGATTTCGTCGCGGCGATTGAGCTGGCGCACTTCGATACTGTGGTCATGCGCGGCGAGGCGCGACATCAGATCAGTCATTCGAACGATCGGGCGCGTGATCAGCCGGAAGGTCATGCCGATGATGAACAGGCCGAAGGCCACGCAGGCAAGCAGCGAGACGATGTCGATGTACCTGTTCGCGGTGAGTACGTCGTCCTGCGCGCGGTTGCGCTTTTCGAGAAGCACGCGCTCCGAGGCAGCCATCTCGTCGAGCAGCTTGCGCACGTCGGTCATGAGGACGGTGCGGTGCTCCAGGTAGTCGCGTCGGATCGACTCGCGCGCCAGCGCACCCTCGGGGGTGGCGGCGTTGCCGATGGCACGCGTGGGATCGAGCGCGTATCTGGTGACTTCGGCCTTCCAGCGGTCGAGCATGTCCTGCAACCGGTCGATGCGCGACTCCTGCAACGGGTTGTCGGCGGTGAGCTGGCGCAGCGAGGCCACGCTCTTCACGAGCCCGCGGTCGGCCGCCTCGAAGTCGGCGTACTCGGTGTCGGATTGGTTGAGCAGGAACCCGCGTGCCGCGACCTGGCGCAACTGTGCGTCGTCGTTTACGTCGGCCAGGGTGAGCAGCACCAGATAGGTGTGCGAAGACCAGGCCCGGGTGTCGTTCTCCCTCCCCAACGAGACCAGGCTGGCAGCCGATGCCGCGACGAAGAGGGCCAGCAGGGCGCCGATCGCGATGAAGATCTTGCGCTGCAAGGGTTGGTCTGCGAGCCAGCTGTGCCGCTTTTCGTTGGAGGACATGCGATGACCGATTGGAGGTTCAGGAGTGAACAATGCCACCGTCTTCCGTGGCGTCCTGCATGTTATCGGCCTTTGCTCAGCCGTGTTGAGTACCGGGTCGCCGCCACGGTGGTGGGACCAGGCTGCCGCGGCGGACCGCCACGGCAAGACACGCGGCGGTGACGATCGAGCAGATGCAAAGGGCGACGACGGAGGCTTCGGCACCGAACGCGCCTCCTGTGAGCCAGTCGGGCCCCTGCATGTGCGAGGCGAGCAGCCCGCGTTGCTCGAAGCCCGAGACGGGGATGCCATAGAACGGGCCCTGGGCGACGTTCCAGGCGGCATGGGCGCCCATGCAGACCCAGAGCGACCGGGTCACGTGGTAGAGCAGGCCGAACAGCAGGCCGGCCTCGAGCGCGATGGCCAGGGCACTCCATGGGGTCGCGTTGGGGTTCCAGATGTGCAAGCCGCCGAACACACCGGCCGACACCAGCAGGGCGGCCCAGGTGCCCAGGCCCTCCTCGACGATGCGGAAGATCACGCCGCGGCTGATGATCTCTTCGCCGATGCCCGCGCCCACGCCCATGACGAGAATGGGGCCGATCCAGTCGACGTCGTGGTTCACGCCCTCGACGACGAAGACGCCCACTGCCCATAGCGCGGCCACGATCAGGGAGAAACACAGCGCCCCGCCGGCCAGGCCGATCAACAGATGCGGCGCCGCCCTGACCGGTGCGAGCTCGTCGACCCTGCGCCGCTCCACCAGCCGTACCAGCAACCAGTACGCCAGCACGATGGGCTCCAGTCGCAGGGCCTCCATCCATGGCGTGGTGTCACGAAAGGGGATAAACCCAGCGGGCAGTCCCGTGGCCGCCCACACCGCGCCCGCTATCCATTGAAGCACCTTCAGCAAGGTGAAGAAGATGACGAGCCTGCCCAGTGGCGACTTCAGTATCCGGGCAGGGCGGCTTGGCGGTGGCGGTGCGACGGCGGTCTCGGCAGCGGACATGGATCTCTCGGGGTGGGGCTTGCGGCCGCAGTCTACGCAGGCATGATGGTGCTCCGATACAAGAAGGCCGGCGGCACGTCCGCTAACGTGACGGCCGTGGGCCGTCACGCCCGATATCACCTGGAACTGCACGATGGCCATACCTTCCGAAAACGATCCGTCGAGCCCGTCGAATCGCCGTGAGCAGACCTTTCCGCACCTCAATGAGGAAATGTCCGCGCGGCTGGTGAAGTACGGCATCGAAGAGGTCGTGCCCGCCGGCACCATGCTGTTCCGTCGTGGCGAGCGCCGCGTCGATTATTTCTTCGTGATCGAAGGCTCCATCGAGGTCTACGACACGGCTGAGGACGGCTCGCCGAACATCTTCGTCGTGCATGGGCCCAACCAGTTCACGGGTGAGGTGGACCTCTTCAGCGAACGCAAGATCATGGTCAACGGGCGCGCCGGCACGGAGACCCGTCTGGTCCGCATGAATCCGACCAGCTTCCGCAAGCTGGTCTCCGGCGAGCCGGATATCGGCGAAATCATCATGCGCGCGTTCATCCTGCGCCGCGTGGGGCTGATCCAGAGCGGCCAGGGTGGCGTGATTCTCGCCGGTTCGGCACATGCGGCCGACACCGCTCGCCTGCGCAGTTTCCTGATCCGCAACGGCTATCCCTACCGGCTGCTCGACACGGACATCGACGAGGATGCCCAGCATCTGCTCGATGGTTTTGGACTCGACCCCAACGAATGCCCCGTCGTCATCATGCCGGACAGGCGGATCTTGCGCTGTCCGACCAACGGCGAGCTTGCCGACGATCTCGGCATCAGCATCGAACTGGACAAGGACCACGTGCACGACGTGGTGGTCGTCGGGGCAGGGCCGGCAGGCCTGGCCGCCGCCGTGTACGCGGCTTCCGAAGGTCTGGATACGCTCGTTATCGAGGCGCTCGCGCCGGGCGGACAGGCAGGAACCAGTTCAAAGATCGAAAACTACCTGGGCTTCCCCACCGGCATCTCGGGGCAGGCACTCTCCGGTCGCGCCCAGGTGCAGGCAATGAAGTTCGGCGCGCACATGGCGATCGCACGCTCGGTGGAAAGCGTGGACTGCGGCCGTCATCCGTACCGGCTTACATTGGACGACGGCAGCGTCGCCTCGGCCCGGGCCATCGTCATCGCCACCGGCGCCCGTTACCGCAAGCTGGAGCATGTCGACTACGAGCGTTTCGAAGGACAGGGCATCCACTACGCCGCTACCGCCATGGAAGCGCAGCTTTGCGCGGGAGAGGAAGTCGCCGTGGTCGGTGGCGGGAACAGTGCCGGGCAGGCGGCGATGTTCCTCGCCCGCACCGTCGCCCACGTGCATATCCTCGTGCGCGGCAACGGGCTGGCTGCGACCATGTCGGACTACCTCGTGCAGCGCATCCTTCAGTCGCCACGCATCACCCTGCACACGCACTGCCAGATCGACCACCTCGATGGCGACACCTATCTTCGTGAAGTCGGCTGGGCGTGCGAGGTCGATGGCAAGCAGGAGCGCAAGAAGATCGGCGCCCTGTTCGTGATGATCGGCGCCGAGCCGAATACCGCGTGGCTGCAGGGGTGCCTGGACCTGGACAAGAAAGGCTTCGTGCTCACCGGCCGCGACGCCGATGGTTATGCGACCCCGTCGCCGTATGCGACGACGTTGCGCGGCGTTTTCGCTGTTGGCGATGTTCGCTCAGGGTCGGTGAAGCGCGTGGCCTCCGGCGTGGGCGAAGGCTCGGTGGTGGTGCAGGCCATCCACCGGTTCCTCAACCCCGCGCCGCTGTAGTTGCTGGCGGACCTTGTGGGAGCCGCTTCAGCGGCGATTGGGTGCTCGCGCCAGACTTGCCCGCTGCCGCAGGATCGCCGATGAATCGGCTCCTACAATCGCCAGCATAGCCGGCTCCCACAGTTTCGGTGTTACACGTCTACCGAGGCAGCGTGTTCGCGCGTGGCGGCGAAGCGCACGGTCGGCCAACGTTCCTGGGCGAGCTGAAGGTTCACGCGTGTCGGCGCGAGATAGACGAGTTCGCCCGCGCCGTCGATCGCCAGGTTGCCGGCATTCTTTTCGCGGAATTCCTCGAGCTTTTTCGGATCGTCGCAGTGGATCCATCGTGCCGTGGAGACGCCGACCTGCTCGAACGCCGAGTCCACGTTGTACTCGTCCTTCAGCCGGTACGCGACGACATCGAACTGCAGCACGCCGACCGCGCCCAGGATGAGGTCGTTCGACATCAGCGGGCGGAAGAACTGCGTAGCGCCTTCTTCGGAGAGCTGCGCAAGACCCTTCTGCAGGGCCTTCATCTTCATCGGGTCGCGCAGGCGTGCACGACGGAACAGCTCCGGCGCGAAGTTGGGGATGCCTGTGAACGAGAGCGGTTCGCCTTCGGTGAAGGTATCGCCGATGGTGATGCTGCCGTGGTTGTGCAGGCCGATCACGTCGCCGGGATACGCCCGCTCCACGATCTCACGGTCGGAGGCCATGAAGGTGAGGGCATTTGCGATGCGCACTTCCTTGCCGGTGCGCGTCTGCTGCATCTTCATGCCGGCGGTGTACGTGCCCGAACACACGCGCATGAAGGCGACGCGGTCGCGATGAGCCGGATCCATGTTTGCCTGGATCTTGAACACGAAGCCGGTGAGCTTTTCTTCTTCGGGCTTCACTTCGCGCGTGAGCGTGTCGCGTGAACGTGGCGACGGCGCGTGTTCGACGAAGAAGTCGAGCAGCAGCTGCACGCCGAAATTGTTCACCGCCGAGCCGAAGAAAACCGGTGTCTGCTTACCCGCGAGATACGCATCGATATCGAAGGGATTCGATGCGCCGATAACCAATTCAAGCTCCTCGCGGAGTTCGTCCAGCGCGGACTGGCCGATGCGCGCCGCGAGATCCGGATGGTCGAGGCCCTTGAAGATAGTCGAATCCTGGCGAGTGGCGTTCTTGCCCGGCTCGAAGACGTGCACTTCGTCGAGCAGCACGTGGTAGACGCCCTTGAGGCGCGAGCCCATGCCGATCGGCCAGGTGAGCGGCGCACAAGCGATGCCGAGCACGGACTCGACTTCATCGAGCAGTTCGATCGGCGAGCGACCCTCGCGATCGAGCTTGTTGATGAAGGTCATGATTGGCGTGTCGCGCAACCGGCAGACTTCCATCAGTTTGATGGTGCGTTCCTCGACGCCCTTTGCGCAGTCGATCACCATCAGCGCCGAGTCGACCGCGGTAAGCACGCGATAGGTATCTTCGGAGAAGTCCGCGTGGCCCGGTGTGTCGAGCAGGTTCACGATCGCATCGTCGTACGGGAACTGCATGACCGACGAGGTCACCGAAATGCCGCGCTCCTTTTCCAGCGCCATCCAGTCCGACGTGGCGTGGCGCGCGGCTTTGCGGCTCTTCACCGAGCCGGCCATCTGGATCGCGCCGCCGAACAGCAGCAGCTTTTCGGTCAGCGTGGTCTTGCCGGCGTCAGGGTGGCTGACAATGGCGAAGCTGCGCCGACGACGGGTTTCGGAGAGGTGTGAGGACATGGTCTTCGGGCCGGGATCGATAGGCTAACCGCTTATTCTATCAGCGAATTGACCGCTCCGTACCCTGTAGGAGCCGCTTCAGCGGCGATGGGTGCTTGCCTCAGCCTGGCCCGCTGCCCCGCACCGTGTAGGAGCCGCTTCAGCGACGATCCCGCGGCAGCGGGCCCCGCTGCCGCGGGATCGCCGACAAGTCGGCTCCTACAGGGTCCTGGCCGGCCATTCGTAACACTCAACCTGAAAGGCAGCCTCAGCCCGGAAAGGCAGCGTCCAGCCAATCGGGCACCGGGATGCCCTTGCTGCGCAGGAACGCCGGGTTGAACAGCTTGGCCTGGTAGCGCATGCCGCCGTCGCAGAGCACCGTGACGATCGTGTGGCCGGGACCCAGCTCCCGGGCCAGGCGGATGGCGCCGGCCACGTTCACGCCGCTGGAGCCGCCCACGCAGTACCCCTCCCGGTGGAGGAGGTCGTGAAGCAGCGGCACCGACTCGTCGTCGGGAATGGACCAGGCGAGGTCAATCGGCGCGCCCTCGAAATTGGCCGTGATGCGGCTGTTGCCGATGCCTTCGCTGATCGAGCTCCCTTCGCCGATGAGCTCACCGGTCTGGACGTAGCGGGCGAAGACCGAGCCTGTCGGATCGGCCAGCGCAATGCGGATGTCGGAGCGGCGGGCCTTCAGGGCCCGGCCGACGCCGGCCAGGGTGCCGCCGGTGCCCGCGGCACAGACGAAACCATCGATCCGGCCACCGGTCTGCTCCCAGATCTCCCGACCGGTGTGGGCCTGGTGCCAGTCGCGATTGGCGGTGTTGTCGAACTGGTTCGCAAACCACGCGCTGCCGGGGTTCGTGGCATTCATCTCCTCGGCCAGCCGGCGGGCGGTCCGGGCGTAGTGACCGGGATCGGTGAACGGCGCGACCGGGACCAGGCGCACCTGGGCGCCGGCGACGTGAAGCGCGTCGATCTTCTCCTGGCTTTGCGTGTCCGGCATGACCACGAGTGTGCGGTACCCCCGGCTGGCGCCCAGCAGGGCCAGTCCGATGCCGGTGTTCCCGGCGGTGCCCTCGACAAGGGTGGCGCCGGGCCGGAGCAGCCCCTGGCGCTCGGCATCGTCCAGCAGGCCTAGTGCGGTCCGGTCCTTCACCGATCCACCCGGATTGAGGAACTCAGCCTTGGCGAGGATCTCGCAGCCCGTCGCCTCCGAGGCGTACCGCAGGCGGAGGAGGGGTGTATTGCCGACACCGTCGGCGAAGCTGGCGTGGGTGGTCATGGGCCAATGCTAACGCCTTGGCAGCCAGGTTGGAGGGGCGCCCTTGTAGGAGCCGCTTCAGCGGCGATAAGGCATGGCTACGTAGCGCCGCCTATTCGCCGCTGAAGCGGCTCCTACAGGAGCTTTCCACAATCGCAAAAAGCCATCTGGACATCTGGACGTCTAAACGGCTGTTGACACTCTCCGGATCCGGGCGTATCGTCGGTTCCACTCATCGAGACCGGCTGAGGGACAGGCCCTTTGAAGCCGGGGCAACCTGCGGATTTCCGCGACGGTGCCAACTCCTGCGGGGCGTGTCTTCACGTCAGCCGATAGATGGGATGTCCTTTGCGGGCATGCGTTCGCGCATCCGCTTCAGGGCACTCCGACTGCCGGTTCCCCGTTGGGCTCGATCCCGAACGCAGGAATCCGGACATGTCAGCAGAGCCCCTCATCGTGATCTCCCTCCCCGAAGTGGTCGTTCCCCCCGCGCCACGTAGCGCGGCCGATCTCACCGAGCAGCGCGGTACACGGCGAGTGTCCTTCACGCCGAAGTACGGCAGCGATGCCGTCGAGGTGGACGTCCATTACCTCTGGTGCGGCGCGCCGCATGCGCCGACGATCATCGTCCAGGGCGGCATTTCCGCCGACCGCGACGTATGCATCGGGCGCGAACGGAGCACAGGCTGGTGGCAGGAACTGGTCGGTCGAGGCGAGGCCATCGACCTCGATCACTTCCGCGTGCTGTCGATCGACTGGCTGGTGCCGGCCGATCTGGGTGAAGCCGAATCGGTATCGAGCGAAGACCAGGCTGCCGCGCTTGCCGCCCTCGTCGACGAACTGGGCATCGGCCGGGTGCATGCCTTCGTGGGTTCGTCGTACGGTGCGATGACCGGTCTGGCTTTCGCGGCGAACCACCCCGACAAACTGAAGTCGCTGATCCTCCTTGCCGGCGCGCATCGTCCGCATCCGTTGTCCACGGCACAGCGCTCGATCCAGCGTGGCATCGTCCGGCTGGGCCTGGACTCGGGACGCACGGACGAGGCGCTCGCCCTCGCACGCCAGCTTGCCATGACCACCTACCGCGGCAGCGAAGAATTCTCCCGTCGTTTCGCCGCGGGTCCGGAGCTTCGCGATGGTCGTTTCCATTTCCCGGTAGAGGATTACCTCGAGCACGCCGGCCGTCGTTTCGTCGAACGCTTCGAAGCAGAGCGTTTTCTCGCGCTGTCCGAGTCGATCGACCTGCACGACGTGTCGCCGGAGCGTGTCTGCGCACCGACGACCCTGGTCGGCTTCCCCTCCGATCGCCTCGTGCCGCTGGCCGACCTGTGCGAACTGCAGCGTCGCCTCGCCGGCACAGCCACCCTTGAAGTCGTGGACTCTCCTTACGGCCACGATGCCTTCCTGAAAGAAACCGTGCAGCTCGCTCCCGTGCTGCGTCACGCACTCAACGACTGTCGCGGAGACCACTAAGTCATGACCGAATCCCGTCTTTGTACCCGCGCCGTGCGCGCCGGCATCGAATCCGATACGCAGCACGGCGCCGTCGTGCCACCGTTGCACCTCTCCACCAATTACGCGTTCGAGGGTTTTGGCCGCAAGCGCGCGTACGACTATTCGCGCAGCGGCAACCCGACGCGCGACCTGCTCGGCGAAGCACTCAGCGAGCTCGAAGAAGGCGCCGGTGCCGTCGTCACCGGTAGCGGCATGTCGGCGGTGGCCCTCGCCCTCGAACTGGTTCCCGCGGGCGCGCTCGTGCTCGCCGCCCATGATTGCTACGGCGGCACGTGGCGCCTTCTCGACGCCTGGGCGAAGAAGGGGCGCTTCAGCGTTCGCTTCGTCGACTTCACCGAGCCCACCGCACTTGCCGAAGGGCTCGCTGCCAGACCGGCGCTGGTCTGGATCGAAACGCCGTCCAATCCGCTGCTGCGGATCACCGACGTACGTCACGTATCGCAGGCGGCCCACGCAGTGGGTGCGCTCGTCGTCGTCGACAACACCTTCCTTTCGCCAGCCCTGCAGCAGCCGTTGAAGCTGGGCGCCGACATCGTCGTGCACTCGACCACGAAATACATCAACGGCCACAGCGATGTCGTCGGCGGCGCGGTCATTGCCGCGGACCCAGCGGTCGCCGAGCAATTGAAGTGGTGGGGTAACTGCAACGGCCTCACGGGCTCGCCGTTCGATAGTTTCCTTACCCTGCGGGGCGTGCGCACGCTTGCCGTCCGCCTGCGTGCGCACGAAGAGAATGCGCACCGTATCGCCGAGCGTCTGGATAATCACGACTCGGTGTCTCGCGTGTACTACCCCGGTCTTGCATCGCACGCGGGCCACGCGCTGGCGCAGCGTCAGCAGAAGGGTTTTGGCGCGATGTTGAGTTTCGAGATCGCCGGCGGCAACGATGCGATCGAAGCCTTCGTGGACGGCCTGCGCTACTTCTCGCTGGCGGAGTCGCTCGGCGGCGTGGAAAGCCTCGTCGCCCATCCGGCAACGATGACGCATGCGTCCATGGCGCCCGAGGCTCGTGTTGTTGCTGGCATCTCGGATAGCCTCCTGCGCCTGTCGGTCGGTATCGAAGACGGCGACGACCTGCTCGCAGATCTCGACGCCGCGCTTGCCCGCGCCGCCGCAGTCGCTTCGGTCACCTCGAAACGCAAGGTCGGCGCATGAGCGCGGTGGTCGTGGCGCCTGTCGTTGAAGTCCCTCCGCGCACGGCCGTCGTGCTGCTCGGCACCGGCGTGGTAGGGCGGGCGTTACTGACCTTGCTGGCGACGCCGGCCGCGCGTTCGCTGCGCCTCGTCGGAGCCGCCAATTCGCGTCGCCAGCATGCACTCGCCGAAGGTGTCGTCCCCGCCGAGGTGACCGAACGCCTGAGCAAGGGCAGGGACGGGCGGGAAAATGCGCCGCTGTTGGCCGCGCTCGATCAGACCGGCGCGACACGCAAGGTCGTCATCGACGCCACGGCGTGCGCGATCGAAGCCAGTCGTCATGCCGAATGGCTCGCGGCGGGCTACCACGTGGTGACCGCCAACAAGGCGCTTGCCGGCGGCCAGCTGTCCGGATGGCGAGCGCTGCAGGCTGCGTCGGCAAACGGGAGTGTGTATGGCGACGCCGCCACGGTCGGTGCGGGCCTGCCGGTGCTGTCCACGCTGCGTCGCCTGCGCCAGTGTGGCGACAGCCTGCTCACGCTGGAGGGGGTCTTCTCCGGTTCGCTCTCCTGGTTGTTCAACCAGTACGACGGTAGCCGTCCGTTCTCCGCCCTGCTGCGCGATGCCCGTCGCCTGGGTTTCACCGAGCCGGACCCGCGTTCGGACCTTTCGGGCGAAGACGTGGCGCGCAAGCTTCTGATCATTGCCCGCAACGCGGGCTTCGCGCTTGGGAGCGAGGAGGTCGAAGTGGAAAGCCTCGTGCCGGAGGCCCTGCGCGGATTGGATACGAAGACCTTTCTCGAGCGCCTCGAAGAACTCGACGAGCCGCTTCGCCAACGCCAGGCCGCAGCGAAAGCGAATGGCAAGGTGCTGCGTTATCTCGCGCGCCTGAATCAGCGCGGCCGCGCTCGCGTCGGCCTGTTCGAAGTCGGCCCCGAGCATCCCGCATCGCGCCTCTCGGGCACGGACAATCAGTTCGCACTGACCACCACGCGCTACCACGCCACGCCGCTGGTCATTCAGGGCCCGGGCGCGGGGCCGGAGATTACGGCGCAGGCCTTGCTTGGCGATGTCCTCGCTTTGTAGGACGCCCGCTTTTTGTGGGAGCCGGCTGCGCAGGCGATGGTGTCGAGGCAACATGGCTATCACCGCTGAAGCGGCTCCCACAAAAAAACCGCCCCGAAGGGCGGTTTCGTTTGATCAGTGGTGGCCGGTGACCTTCGCCGCTTCATCCGCACTCGGCGGAATCACTGGTTCGTCGCCGTGCATCTCGTCGTGATTGAAGCGGGCGGCCTCGACCATCGGCGTGCGCCAGCCCGCGGAGATGCCCCAGAAGTAGAAGACCACGCCGATCACGGCGACGACGGCGAGATCGTAGCCGTACGGGATGTAGTTATGGCCGCCGAACGTGCTGCTGCCGGCATAGGAAACCAGCGCAATCGTCGGCAGGTAGGCGATCAGCCACCAGGCGCCGGCAAGGTGACGACGGAAGTCGTCCCAGCCGCTCTTGGCGGTGTAGTAGAAGTACAGCGGCAGCGCCACGACCACCAGCAGGATGATCTCGCCGGTTAGCGGCCACTTCGCCCAGTACAGCAGCTCGGTAGCGAAGATGAAGGCGAGGGCGGCGAGCAAGGGCAGGCCGGGGATGCGCAACGGTCGTTTCATCTCCGGCGCCGTCCGGCGCAGGGTCATGACGCTGACCGGGCCGGTGAGGTAGGAAATGATCGTCGCCACCGAGATCACCGCCGCCAGCGTGCCCCAGCCGCGGAAGAAGAACAGGAAAAGAAAGCTCACCACCAGGTTCAACCACATCGCCGGACGCGGGATGCCGAAGCGCGGATGGATGTGGCCGAAGATCTTCGGCAGCTGGCCGTTGCGCTCCATGGCGTAGATCATGCGCGCGGTGGTCGCCGTGTAGGTGGCGCCGGTACCGCTGGGGCTGACGAAGGCGTCTGCGTACAGCAGGATCGCCATCCAGTTGATCATCAACGCGGTCGCCAGCTGGGCGAACGGCGACGCATATTCGAGGCCCGCCCAGCCCTTGCCGAGCTGCTCGGGCGGCACGGCACCGATGAAGGCGATCTGCAGCAGCACGTAGACCACGGTGGCCAGCAGGATCGAGCCAATCACGGCCAGCGGCACGTTGCGCCCGGGGTTGCGAGCTTCGCCGGCAAGATTCACCGGACTCTGGAATCCGTTGAAGCTGAAGACGATGCCGGAAATGGCGACGGCGGTGAGGATCGACGAGATGTCGATGGCGTGCGCGCCACCGTTGGCGCCGATGTGGAAGTTGCCGGGGTTGTAGCTCGTGCAGATGAGCGCAATACCCGTGGCAGCCGGAACGACGAGCTTGAAGACGGTGATCGCCGTATTGCTCTTGGCGAACAGCTTCACGCTCCAGAAGTTCAGGAAGAAGTAGACCAGGACCAGCACCGCGGCGATGGCCAGGCCCGGCGGGGTCAGTTCGCCGTGGCCGTTGGTCACCACGTAGAGGCCCTTGGCCCACTGGGCCCATTCCCACGGCCAGGAGGCCATGTACTGGACGGAGGCTTCGGCCTCGACGGGGATCACCGAGACGATGGCGATCCAGTTGGCCCAGCCGGCAATGAAGCCGACCAGCGAGCCGTGCGAGTAGTGGCCGTAGCGCACCATGCCGCCGGACTCGGGGAACATCGCGCCCAGTTCCGCATAGGTGAGTGCGATGAACAGGATGATCACGGCGCCGATGAGCCAGGCGTAGACCGCGCCCGGGCCGGCGAGCTGGGCGGCATGCCAGGCACCGAAGAGCCAGCCTGAGCCGATGATCGAGCCCAGGCCGGTCAGCATCAGGGCGAAAGCGCCGACATCGCGGCGGATAGCGTGGTTGGACATGGAGACTCCGGTCGGACGGGACGGGGGGACCCGGCCCATGGCGGCACAAGGGCGGGATGATGACAGCCCCGGCCGCGCATGTCAGCCAGCGCGCGCCGTCGCCCAACCGGGCTCGCGTCGATATACACTGGCCGACGCGGTAGGGATGAAGGGGTTCGGATGCGTTCGAAGGTGGTCGCCAGCGGCGTGTTGTTCATTGCCATGTCGGTATGCGGCGTTGCCGCAGCCGATGAGCAATGGAACGACAAAGGCCGGCTGATCGATTCAGAGTCCTACGACCGCACCGCCAAGGGTTTTTACTTCACTCTGTACCCTGGCGAAGACCCGGTCGAATCCGTGCGGCGCTGCGCCATCACGATGCGCGAACTGGGCCATCTGGCCTCGGTGTCGTGCTTTGCCTATACCAGCAAACAGCGTTTCGACACCCGCCGCGGCAAGCTGCGTATCTGCTATACGGCGGTCGCCAACTGGTGGGGCGAGGACGAACCGGTGCGTGTCGAGACCGTCGACCGGCTGCCGCGGATGTGCCCGACGCGGTAATCGGCAACGCATTGTGGGAGCCGGCTATGCCGGCGATGGCCTCCCCAGCTAAACCGCTCCGTTGGCTTTTCGCCGCTGAAGCGGCTCCTACAGACAGCCGCCTTCGCCGTTACCTATCAGCACTCGATAACGTTGACGGCCAGGCCGCCGCGCGAGGTTTCCTTGTACTTGTCCTTCATGTCGCGGCCGGTGTCGCGCATGGTGGCGATGACCTTGTCGAGCGACACGTGGTGCTTGCCGTCGCTCTTGAGGGACATGCGGCTGGCGTTGATCGCCTTGACCGCGCCCATGGCGTTGCGCTCGATGCACGGGATCTGCACCAGGCCGCCGATGGGGTCGCAGGTGAGGCCGAGGTTGTGTTCCATGCCAATCTCGGCGGCGTTTTCGACCTGGCGCACGCTACCGCCCAGTGCGGCGGTGAGGCCGCCGGCGGCCATCGAGCAGGCCACGCCCACTTCGCCCTGGCAGCCGACTTCGGCGCCGGAGATCGAGGCATTCTCCTTGTAGAGGATGCCGATGGCTCCCGCCGTGAGAAGAAACTCAATCACGCCGTCTTCGGAGGCGTTCGGGCAGAAGTGCCGGTAATAGTGCAGCACGGCGGGGACGATGCCGGCCGCGCCGTTGGTCGGCGCGGTGACCACGCTGCCGCCGGCGGCATTCTCTTCGTTCACGGCCAGGGCGTAGAGGTTCACCCAGTCGAGGATGGTAAGCGGGTCGCGCAACGCGGCTTCGGGCTGCGAGCGTAGTTCGGCGACCATCGACGGCGCGCGGCGTTGGACCTTGAGTCCGCCCGGCAGTGTGCCCGGCGAGCGCAGGCCACGCGACACGCAGTCCTGCATCGCCTTCCAGATGGTGAGCAAGCCGGCGCGGGTTTCCGCTTCCGGGCGCCAGATGCTTTCGTTGTACATCATCAGCTGGGCGATGGTCATGCCGTGCTCTTCGCACAGGGAGAGCATCTGGTCGCCGCTGCTGAAGGGGAAGGGCTGTTCGCTGGTGTCCGCCACGATACGGTCTTCGGCCGCCTCGTCGGGATTGACCACGAAACCGCCGCCGACCGAGTAGTAGTCGCGCGTGGCCAGCTCGCTGCCATCCGCGTCGTAGGCGGAGAAACGCATGCCGTTGGTGTGGAACGGGAGCTTCTGGCGCTTGTTGAAGACCAGGTCGGCCTTCTCGTCGAAGTCGATCTCGTGACGACCGAGGATGCGGATGCGCTTGCTCGAACGAATGCGCTCCAGCGTGGCCGGGATCGCATCGGGGTCGACCTTGTCCGGCCATTCGCCTTCGAAGCCGAGCAGCACGGCCTTGTCGGTGCCGTGGCCACGGCCGGTCATCGCCAGCGAGCCGAACAGCTCGCAGCGCACACGGGCCACGCGCTCAAGCACGCCTTTTTCGGCCAGCCAGTGCTCGGCGAAGCGCGCGGCAGCGCGCATCGGCCCCACGGTATGTGACGAGGAAGGACCGATACCGATCTTGAAGAGGTCGAAAACGCTGACTGCCATGGCTTGGGGAGTTGGCTACGGGGAGTAGCCGGCTATTCTACGCTTGCCTGCCACTGACCCCATACACCTGCGCATGTCCGAGTTCACCCTGTTCCAGCGAGACGACTGTCACCTTTGCGATCTGGCGTTGGCGGTGCTGGCGCGCGCGCGATTGCCGGAGTTTGCTTCGGAGTGGATCGATGATGACGATGCGCTCGAGGCGCGTTATGGCGCACGCGTCCCCGTACTGCGGCGAGGAGACGGGGCGGAGCTGGACTGGCCTTTCGATGTCGAGACGGTGACGGTGTTCGTCGGCGCGAGCGGCGCTTTGTAGGAGCCGATTCATCGGCGATGCTCTTCTTCCGGTGGGGACCGGGGCCAGCAACCTGGAGGAGGCGCTGCTGCGCAGCGGGTTTATTCATTATTCGCCGATGAATCGGCTCCTACATGTACTTATTTGTGCAGGCGGCGGAGGATTTCCTCGCGCGCTTCGCGCAGGATGGAATCGCGGTCCAGGCTGGCGACGATGTCGGCGACGGCGCGTTTGGCGCCGTGCTCGCCCCAGGATTTGCCGGTGATGAGGTAGTGCTCCGCGGCTCGGCCGATAAGGACCGTGGCGTACCAGCCCAGCGTTCCCTGTGCCGCCGCCGTGACGACGACGGAAAGGCCACCGCTGAGGCCCTTCAAGGCGGATGCCACCAGTTGCACGCCCCAGACCGCGCCCATCAGGGCGGCGAGCTGGGTGGTGATCACCGCGACGAGGCGACCCGACTCACTGCGTGTCAGGGGCAGTCCATACACGCGGCCCAACTGCACGACCATCGCCGCATCCAGTCCGCCGGCCAGCAGCAGGTCGGCGACCGGTATGGGGTTGAGCGCCACGGCCACGGACTTGGCGATGCAGTATTGGCGTATGACGCCGGAGGCCACGTCGCGTCGGGTGGCGGCGACGCGCTCCGTGACCTGGTCGGTGAGGCGTCCGGCGAACAGGCCGGCATTGATGGCTGACAAGGTCTTCCCCTCGCGTTCGGCGATCGCGAGCAACCGCGACTTCAGTGCCGTGACATCGGCCGGCGAGGCTGTGGACGTCCGTCGTTCGTTACCTTGTGCATCCATCTCGATGACATCGCGCGCGCTGGGCCGTGCCGCGACGGCGATCACGTCTTCGCGGCGGACCAGGCCGGCGCTGTGCTGGCGCAGCTGTTCGAGCAGACCGTCGCGTTCCTCGTCGGAATAGCGGTCGGTCTTGTTCAGCACGAGCAGCAGCGGTCGTCGTGTCGATGCCAGCGCGCGCAGGGCGTCGCGCTCCTCACGCGTAAGGTCGCCATCGGCGACGAACACGATCAGGTCGCTCACTTCGGCGACTTCAAAAGCGAGCTTTTCGCGGGCTTCTCCGCCGAGTTCGTTGATGCCGGGTGTGTCGATGAGCACAAGGCCGGCGCTGCTCGCCTCGTCCAGCCGCGCCGCATCCGCTTCCGTGGTGGTGCCGTGGAGCACGCCCACGGTGAAGGCGTTACGTCCCAGCAGGGCGTTGCCCAGCGCAGACTTGCCGGCGGAGACGCGACCGAACACGGCGACATGGAGCTCTTCGCGCTCGAGGCGGTCGAGCATGGTTTCGACGCGGCGAAAATCCGCCGCCATGGCGTCACGCACATTGCCGGGAATGGACGGATCGTCCAGCAGCCCACGCAGGCTCGCCGCCACCGGCCCGCCGCGCGCATCCACCGCGGGTGCGGTGGGTGCGCCTCGACGGAAGCGGTCGGCGAGACCGCGAAAGCGTTCGCGGAAGCCCGCCACCGTCGGGCTTACTTCGGCAACAGGTTCAGGGAGCCATTGACCAGCACTTCGTCGGCAATGGTCGAGGTGTCCTTGTACTCGCCGCCGCCGACACCGAAATCGAGACGCTTGAGCGTACCCGTCACGGACAGGCGCGCGCCTCCGGCGTTCGGCGAGAAGGCCACCTTGAGCGCGACCGGCTTGGTCACGCCATGCAGCGTGAGGTTGCCGTTGGCGATGACGTCACCCTTGGCGTTCTTGCTGAAGCCCGTGGTGACGTAGTGCGCAGTGGCGAACTTCTTCGTGTCGAAGAAATCGGAGCCCGGAAGCGCGGCGTCACGATCGCCATCGCCGGTCTTAGCCGTCGCCATGTCCACGGTGACGTCGAATTTCGAGGCAGCCAGGTTCGCGGCGTCATAGCTGATGGTGCCCGCGTCGAACTTGCCGAACGTGCCGTCGAACTGCTGGCCCTGGAACTTACCGCTGAAGCCGAGCGTGCTGCCGGGGCCCACCTTGTAATCCGCTGCGGAGGCGGCCAGCGGAAGAGCGAGCGCGAGGGCAAGAACGGACAGGCGGCGGGTGGTCAGGATCATGGCGTGTCTCCGGGAAGTGTGGGGGGCATCCGCTTCGCACGGCCGAACGGCAGCATGCGGCGGAGCGTGTCGTCGCGATCGATGAAGTGATGCTTGAGCGCGCCGCCGACATGGGCGACGAGGACCAGCAGCAGGAACCAGAACAGATAGACGTGGACCATACCCAGCGTATCGGACAGCTCAGGGTTCTTTTCCACCAGTGCCGGAAGATTGAACTGCTTGAAATACTGCAACGGGAAGCCGTGTGCGGAATTGAACGCCCAGCCCGACAGCGGGATCGCCGCGATCAGCAAGTAGAGAAATCCATGCACCGTCTTTGCGGCGAGGTGCTGCCAGCGTGGCGCGGGCACGTCCGGCGGCCGCCGGTCGATCGCGCGCCAGAGCACGCGCAGCAGGAAGAGGGCGAGCACGGTGAGGCCAATCGACTTGTGCAGGGCGAACAGGTTGATCTTTTGCAGCGAGGGCTTCAGGCCGTCCATCCAGAAGGCGAACGCACCGTTGCCGAGGATCAGCAGCGCCATGACCCAGTGAAAGGTCTTGGCAGCCGTGCTCCAGCGGGTGTGGTCACTGCGCAGGGGCATCGGTTTTTTCCTTGTCGTTGGAAGGAGTGCCTTCGCCGCCGCGGATCGCTTCGATTTCTAGCCAGACGGCTACGTTAGTGCCGATCGAGTTGCGATTGGATGTCATGCCGTAAGCAGTACGGTCGATCGACACCTGGGCGGAGAAGCCGGCCACCGTGTGCAGGCCGTAGATGGTCTTGCCGACGCGGTTGACGCGAAAGGGGATGTCCAGGGGCAAGGTCACCCCACGCAGGGTCAGCTTGCCGTGCACGATGCCCTCGTCGTCGTTCTTTTTTTCCACCGCATCACTGACGTAGTGCGCCGTGCGTGCGCGGTCGGCGTCCAGCAGTCCGTTGCCACGGACGACCTTGTCCCAGTCGCTGTCGCCCATATCGACCGAATTGAGATCTATCGTGGCGTCGACTGACGACTTCGACCAATCGTCCCGGTCGAAGCGGATCGTCCCGTCGGTGATGCGTAGTCGTCCGAACGAGCGCGAAAAGCCATTGTGCTCGACGTTGAACAGCAACTGGCTGTGCACGGGATCGATGTGATAGCTGAGCGCTTCGGCACTCGCCGCGATCGGCGCGACAGCCAGGCCAAACATGAGGAAGAAACCGGCAAGACGCATGCGTAGGGGCCTGTTCCGACGGGGCCGCGGCGGCGGCTGATGACAAGCAGTGTGGCCGACGGCGGGCGCCTTGTCAGCCCATTCGCAGGGAACGCATTGTTCACTCAGCGATCCCGTAGTGCTTCCCCTGTCAGTTCGGCGAGCCGGCGCAGGCGGGAGGCGCCGGCATCGCCGAGCAGGTCGCGCATCCGCGCGCCCGCATCGGCCTGGTCCAGCGCCTGGCGCTCGGCAAGGCTTGCGGCAAGGGCCCGCCCGAGGCTGTCGAAGATCAGCGCGTAGGCGAAGGCATGCAGCACGCCACCGCCCAGCGTGCCAAGACCGGGAAAGGCCTTCAGCGCGTTACCGGCCACGGCAAGGACCACCGAGGTGCCCGTCCGCAGGGTCAGTCGCGCCTGGCGCAACAGACTTTCGATTTCCACCTCGGTCACGCGAACGCCGTACAGCCCGGCCAGCGCGCGGACCAGGCCGGCGGCGAGCGCCCCCTGAATAACCAGGTCCGTCCCCGGTGCCACAGCAGCCATCGCTCCGACAATGGCGCGTCGTGCATACCGCCGCACGATGCGTTCGGCTTCCTGGGCGCGCCAGCTGGCTTCCTTCTCGCTAGTGCGTTCGTGCAATCCTGCGAGTACCGCATTTTCGCGCTGACCCTCGAGCGCCGCCGCACCGGGCGCCAGCATGCGAAGCAGGGCGTCCGGCAGCGAGCCCAGGTCGGCGCGGCGGGTTCGACGCACGTCTTCGCTCGAGCCGTCGGCGAGGCGGCGCGTGAACCTTTCCTCACCACCCGCACTGACCGCGACGATCGCATCGGGAATACCTTCGCTACGTTCGCGCAGCCGTGCGATCAGCAGCTTCCGTTCATCCTCGGTCCACTGGTCCGCCTTGTTCACGACGAGAAGCAAAGGCTTGCCAAAGTCGCCCAGCCAGCGGAGCTCTTCGGCCTGGGTTCGGGTGAGGTCACCCGCACAGACGTAGAGCACGGCGTGCGCGCGCAGCGCCTCGTCGCGTGCCATACGCTCGCGATCGTCACCACCGGCCTCGGCCGAGCCCGGGACATCCGCCACGGTCCAGTGCTCACCCGTCGGGGTCTCGCCTTCGTAGTGGGTAACCACCCGCGTGGTGCCGCCACGTACATCGCTCACCGGCGTCGAGCCGGGAACCAGCGCTGCGATCAACGTGGACTTGCCGGTGGAGATCTCGCCGAACACGGCCAGATAGATGGAGGCCGATGCCCGGCGGCGATCGAGTTCGCTGAGCTCGCTACGAAGTTCCTCAACATCGGTGTCGGATTCGCGTAGTGCGGCGATGCGCGATTCGAGCGAGGCGCGATCGGGAGCGACGACCGGTGCGCGTGGCTTGCGCGGACGCAGGAACCACACGGCAGCGGCAGCGCCAAGCAAGACGATGAGGGCGAGGAGGCCGCCGACCAGCCAGCGCAGACCCTCCGGCAGGCCCATGAAACGCTGCGCCAGCGACAGCGCGCGCTCCAGCGCCGCGAAGAGCAGCCAGGCGAGTGCGGCGATGCCGATGGCCGCGATCAGGAGACGAAGTCGGCGTGACATGCCGGTCATTCTAGAGGCAAGCGTGCCGGCGAATGCTTACAGCCTGTCGGGCGGCGTGCCTGTTCCGCCTTGCCGACCCTATGGCATGATCGGGACCGAACAAGGAATACAGCGTATGCACCACACGCTCTTCGCGAGATGGATTCTCGTGGCTGCGGTCTTTCTGGCCGTTGTCACCCCCGCCATGGCGGCCACACCCATGCCGCCGGTTCCGACCCCTCAGTTTCGCAGCTTCGGGCTGCACGAAGGCCTGCCTAGCAGCAAGGTCAAGGCGGTGGCGCAGGATGCGCGCGGCTTCATCTGGGTGGCGACCGCGATGGGCCTGGCCCGTTTCGACGGTGTCGAGTTCATCGTGCCCGGCATTGGTCCCGAACGAAACCACGCGATGCCGGCCGGCCCACTGTCGGCGCTCTACATCGATCGCGACGATCGCGTATGGATCGGCGGCCCCGACATCGGCCTGGCGCGCTATGACCCTGTGACTGGTGGCTTCGTGCAATGGCGCGACGGACTGTCGGACGACGATGTGCGCGCGGTAACGCAGTCGCGGGACGGATCGATCTGGGTGGGCACCTCGAAGGGACTCGACCGCATGCGCCCGGACGGCAGCGGATTCGAACATCTGGCGAGCGGTCCTGGGGGACTGTCGTCGTCCACCATCCGCGCGTTGCACGCGGCGGAAGATGGTCGTGTATGGGTGGCCGGAGACGGCGGCGTGGACGTGATCGACCGCGATGGCCGGCCACAGTCCGTCCCGTTTGCCGATGGTGGCAAGCCGCGGGTCACTCGGATCGACGGCAGTGGCGGGGAGTTGCACTTCGCCACCGACGCCGGGCTCTACCGTCTCGCCAAAGACAGCCGCATCCATCCGGACAAACGCGTGGCGACGCAGCACGTTCGCGGCTCGCTGGTCGACAGCCACGGTACCGTCTGGATAGCCGCCCTCGATGGCCTGTCCATCATCGACCGCCACGGCCGGACGCACACCGTCGCCGATTCGTGGACCGCCCCCGGAGGACTGCCCGGTCGCACCGTCAGCGACATGATCGAGGATCGCGAACACGGCCTGTGGTTTGCCCTGAGCGATGGTGGCCTTGCGTACCTCGGGCCAGGCTGGCAGGACTTCACGCGCTTTGCCCATGTGGCGACCGATGCGTGGAGCTTCCCGGGCCGCGCGGTGACCGCGGTCGCGGCACATGGCGACCGGGAACTTTGGGTAGGTGGCTTCCGCGGCTGGGTCCGACGCTTCGATCCATCGACCGGCCGGGCGTCGGGAGGTTTCGACCTGGGCGCGGCGCGGGTGCAGAGCCTGCTCGAAACGCCAGATGGCCGACTCCTGGCCGGCGGAGTGGACGGGTTGTCGATCGCTTCCCATCGCGGCGCGCAGCCCCTGTTCCGTAGCACGATCCAACGCACGGTTACCTCGATGGCTGCCGCGCCGGACGGCACGATCTACATCGCCGCCGTCGGCCAGGGTCTGTTCGCCCTGGATCGAGCCCTTACGACCGCCAGTGCCCTGCCGTTTGTGGAATCACGACGTGGTGCGGCCGATACGCGGCAGATCGAGATGGTCGACGGAGAGCTGTGGCAGGCGAGCGTGGCGGGCCTGGCCCGTTTTGACGGCAGGGCGGGGCAGATGCGCTACATCGACGGCGTGGCGCCGGGTCGTGTCAGCGCGTTCGAACCCGACGGCGACGGCTTCTGGATCGTTCGCCCTGCCGCGCTGGAGCACTACGTGTGGGACGGCAATCGGGCACGGCTTCAACGCAGTCTCGGTGGTGCGCAGGGGTTTCCCTCGGCGGACATCCTCAATGTGCGCAAGGACGTCATGGGACGTTTGTGGCTCTACGGGCAGACCGGTGTCTGGCGCTTCGATCCCGTGCCCGGGAGCTTCCGTCCCTTCGGCCTTTCCGACGGCCTGGCCAACGGCGAATTCACCAACGCGACCACGGTGTTGCTTGCCGACGGCACCATGTACGGCGCCACATTGGGTGGACTGGTTGGCTCCCGGCCCGACCACCAGAGCGATCACACCCGTCAGCCCACCATCGCCGTACTTGGCGCCTCCGTCTCACGGGCTGGCACGCGTCGATCCTTGCCTATCGTCGGTGACACGCTTCACCTGAGCTGGAACGACCGCGACCTGACCGTCCGATCCCGCGCGCTGTCCTATGCCAATCCGGAGCGCAACCGCATCGAGTTCGCGCTCGATCAGGACGGTACGGTCGCCGTTTTACGGACGGGAAAGCAGGGTGAGCGCACCTTCGGTCAGCTCAGTCCGGGCACGCACCTGCTGACTATCTCCGGTGCAGGGGGCAACCCGGCGGATGGTGCACTGGTGCGGCTGACCATCGTGGTGGATGCACCACCGTGGCTACGCTGGTGGGCGTGGTTGATCTACACCGCGCTGGTTCTGGTGCTTATGGGTAGTGGCATCGTCGCGGCGCGCCGTAGGGTACGTCAGGCGCTTCGGCTCAAGCTCGCCGAGCAGCAGCAGCGACTGGCCGAAGAAGCCAATGCGGCGAAAACCGATTTCATGGCAACGCTTGGGCACGAAATCCGCACACCCATGACCGGTGTACTCGGCATGGCCGAGCTCATGGCGCAAACACCGTTGGATGAGGCACAGCGTGGATACGTCGAGGCCGTTCGCCGCTCCGGCACGACCCTGCTGCGACTGGTCAACGACGCGCTCGACATCACCCGGATCGAATCGCGCCGCCTGCTGCTCGAAACCGAGTGCGTCGCATTGCATGCGTTGGCCAGCGAGGTAATTGCACTGGCGTCGGGCAACGCGGCGGAAAAGGGCCTGGTGCTTTCGGTGCGCGTCGACCCCGATGTGCCGGTCGCGATTCGTGGAGACACGATCCGCCTGCGACAGATATTGCAGAACCTGGTCAACAACGCGGTGAAGTTCACCGACGCCGGTTCGGTGATTCTTCATCTTCGCCGAGACAGCGAGACACTGTCGATGTCGGTAACCGATACGGGGCCGGGCATTGCCGAGGAACTGCGCGGTCGCCTTTTCTCGCGGTTCGAGCAGGGCGGTTCGCCACAGCGGGCGCAGGGGTCGGGATTGGGACTGGCGATCTGCCATGAACTCTGCGCGCTCATGGGCGGGCACATCGGTATTGAGAGCCGCTCCGGTGTCGGCACCACCTTCATCGTGAGGCTCCCGCTCCGGGTCTGTGCATGCAGAGGGCGTCCTTGCGCGGTGTCGAGACTGGCGCGGCAGACCAGCACAGCCCGACGATTGCTTCTCGTTGAGGACGACGGCGTGATCGCCGAGGTCATGGCTGGCCTGCTTGGCCAGCGTGGTCACGAGGTCACTGTTGTGGGCGATGGCCTGGCGGCGATGGCCGAGGTGTCGCGGGATATCTACGACGTGCTCCTGCTGGATCTCGACCTCCCTCTGGTCGATGGCTTCCAGGTAGCGCGCATGGTGCGTCGCATGGACAAGTTCGCAAACCTTCCGATCGTGGCGGTGACGGCGCGCTCGGCCGGCGACGAGATGAAGGCGACTCGCGACGTCGGCATGAATGCACTGCTACGCAAACCGATGACCGGCGACGAACTGGACGCGGTGCTCGATGCGGTGTCGGCGACGGTGCCGGAAGAAGCTAGCCGAACCGCCTGAAATAGGTGAGCGCGCCGACGACGAGCAAGCTCGTCGGTAACAGGTTGGCCATCAAGGGTGGCAACCCGTACACCGTGCCGAAGTTGACCATGGCGCCCTGCAGGAAGTACCAGCCGATAGCCATGATCACGCCCAGGAACAGGCGTTTGCCGAAGCCACCCGATCGCAGCGAGCCAAAGGCAAACGGCATCGCGCAGAGCACCAGGATTAGAGTGTTCACCGCGAACAGTGCGCGACCCCAGAAGGCCACCGCATAGGCGCCCGGATTCTGCCCGTTGGCCTCCAGGTAGCGCATGTTCCGACGCAGGTCGGCCATCGACAGGTATTCGGGATGAATCACCGACTGCTCGAGCACGTGGGGGTTGAGGTGCGAGGCCCAGGTCTGGGTGGCCTGCTGGGTGGCGTGCGTGCCCCTATCGTCCAGCGTGGTGTTGCGGACGTTGGTCATGATCCAGCGGTTACCGTCGTGGATAGCGCTGTCGCCGTGTGAGAACTCCTGCACCTGGCCGTCGGCGGTGAAGGTGTACACACGCACGTCCACCAGTTTCACCGTGGTGCGGTCGCCGTCCTGCAACGCGATGGCTGACTTGGCGTTGATGATCTTGCCGCTGTCACGCGCCCACAGGCCGCTGGCAGTCGATCCGAGATTGCTCGAACGCATGCGCACCTGAATCGCCTGGGCGTGCTGGTCACCGTAGGGTGCAGCCGTCTCGCCCATCACCACCACGCCAATCGTGAGAACGGCAATGACGCCGGCGGCGGACGCGGCGATGCGCAGCTTCGACATGCCGGCCGCGCGCAGTGCCGTCAGTTCGCCCGTGGCGGCGAGGCTGCCGAGCCCGAGCAGACCGCCGATAAGGGCAGCATTGCTGAACATCTGGTAGAGGCGCCTGGGCACCGTCAGCATGATGTAGGCGATGGCGTCGTAGAGCGTGAAGCCGTTCTTGCCGATGTTGCCCAGCTGCTTGACGAACTGGGTCAGAGCATCGAAGCCGGTCAGCACAAGCCAGACCAGGAGCAACGTGCCGAGCACGGTCATGCCAATGAGGCGATCGGCCCGCTTGATAGTCAGCGAGGCCATTAAGCGGTTCCCTTCACTTGGCGCGGCGAATTCTGGCGCCAGAAGATCCAGGCAGCCACGCCGAACACGATGACGTGGAGAACCCAGACCGGGGCCGACGTATGCAAGTTGCCCTTGATGATCTGGGCACGGGCGATCAGCTGCCAGATCACGTAGAGGAAGTAGGCCAGCACGGCGATCAGCAGGCGGCCGTAGCGCGCGTCGCGCGGCGCCTGACGGGACATCGGCAGCACCATCATCATCAGCACCAGGGTGCTGACCGGGGCTGCGAAGCGCGAGACCAGTTCACCCAGGCCGTCGGCCGTGACCTTCCTGAACAGGTCGCTGGTCGTCGATTCGTGGGCCGGGTCGGTGTCGTCGTCGTCATCGGAGATGTTCGACAGCGAGACGTCGTTGCGCTCGTACTTCATGCGCCGCCAGTTGTCCGTGCCCAGCGGGATCTCGAACTGCCAGCCGTCGAAGAGGGCGAGGAAGCGGTTCACGCCATCGCTCTCCTGGTACATGTGGCCACTCTTGGCATTGACCACGCGTACCTGCGGCCGATTGTCGCTGTCCACGCGGTCGGTGGCGATGAAGGTCTTGCCCAGCACCGTGCCGTCGCGGCTGAGGGTATCGACGAAGATGATGCCGCCCTTGCCCGGCAGTTCGGTGAAGCGCCCGGCGTCCAGGCCGGCGGCGATCACCGACTTGTTCGCGGCGGCGATGACCGTGTCGGCGGTGCGCGCGGACAGCGGACCCAGCCAGAGCGAGACCAGGCCGACCATGATCGTCGCGATGACGGCAAGCAGGGTGACCGGCCGCAGCAGGCCGCGCGGGCCCATGCCCGAGGACGCCAGCACGTGCATTTCGCTCTCGCGGTACATCCGGCCCAGGGCCGTCAGCGTGCCCAGGAAGACCGACATGGGCAGCAGGGTGGAGAGCAGGTCGACCATCTGCAGGCCGAGCACCTCGAACATGACGCTCGGCTGGATACTGCCGTTGGCCACCTTCTGCAGCACCGTCGCGAACGCGCCACCGGCGAAGATGACGAGCAGAACCACGGCAGTCGCAATGACACCGTAGGCAAGTTCGCGCAGGAAGTAACGGTCGAGGATGCTGAGCATTTGGTAGAATTGGCGGTTCGTGCCGCGTCAGTCCTGGCCGGCAAACCACAAGTCTAGCCTGTCCGGGCCCCGGCGGGCTTTTGCAGGACAGTTAGATATGACGGTTCAGTTCAGCCTTGGTTCCAACGCTCCCGAATCCACAGCGACCCCGGTCGCCGTGGTTGGCGTCTACGAGAACGGTGTCCTGACCAGCGCCGCCGCGCGGATCGACACCGCCGCCAGCGGGGCGATCAAGCGTCTCGTCGAGGCGGGCGACATCACCGGCAAGGTCGGCAACCTCGTTACCCTGCTGCACCCGGCCGGTGTCGCCGCGGCCCGCGTGCTGGTCGTGGGCCTTGGCGCGCAGAAGACATTCGACTCCGCCCGCTACCAGCGGGTGACCCTGGAAGCCGCCCGCGCCGTGGGCCGTCTGCCCGTGACCGAGGCCGTCAACTGGCTGCCCGAGGTCGAGGTTCCTGGCCGCGATGCCGCCTGGCGCCTGCGCGTCGCCGCCCTGGCCACGGACAACGCCGCCTACCGCTATACCGCCACGGTAAAGCCGCGGGACAAGGCGCAGCCGGAGCTCGCCACCATGACCTTCGTTGGCCCGGCCGATGGCGAGGCTGGCCTGGCCGAAGCCCGCGCGATTGCCGAGGGCGTTCGCTATGCCAAGGAACTCGGCAACCTGCCGCCCAATATCTGCAACCCCGACTACATCGCCGACCAGGCCAAGGCCTTCGCCGATGCCAACGAGGGTGTGACTTTCGAAGCCCTCGACCGCGCCGACATGGAGCGTGAAGGCTTCGGTTCGTTGCTGGCCGTGGCCCGCGGCTCGGCCAATGCGCCGCGCCTGGTCATCCTGCAGTGGAACGGTGGCAAGGACGGCGAGCGTCCTTACGCCTTCGTCGGCAAGGGCATCACGTTCGACACCGGTGGCGTCAGCCTCAAACCCGGTCCGGGCATGGAGGAGATGAAGTTCGACATGTGCGGCGCGGCCGGTGTGCTCGGCGCCTTCGTCGCGGCGGTGAAGCTGAAGCTGGCGGTCAACCTCGTCTGCGTGGTCCCGGCTGTGGAAAACATGCCGGACGGCGACAGCTATCGCCCCGGCGATGTCCTGACCAGCCTGTCGGGTATCACCATCGAGGTGCTCAACACCGACGCCGAGGGCCGCCTGATCCTCTGCGATGCGCTGACCTATACGGGCAAGCGTTTCGATCCGCACACCATGATCGACGCCGCTACCCTTACCGGTGCCTGCGTGATCGCCCTGGGCAAGCACGCCAGTGGCCTGATGACCAAGGACGAGTCGCTCTCGGCCGAGCTTCTCGCTGCCGGCGAGGCCACGCTGGACCGCGCCTGGCGCCTGCCGCTCTGGGACGATTACCAGAGCCAGCTCGACTCGGGCTTCGCCGACGTGGCGAACATCGGTGGCAAGTACGCCGGTGCCATCACCGCAGGCTGCTTCCTGGCACGCTTCACCGAAGGCCGCCGCTGGGCGCACCTCGATATCGCCGGTACGGCGTGGGACGAGGGCCGCAAGGGCATGGCCACGGGTCGTCCGGTACCACTGCTGACGCAGTGGCTGCTCGACCGCGTCGCAGCCGGCTGATCCTGCCCGTATGCCGCGCGCCGACTTCTACCTGATCGACAAACCGCGGTTTCGCGAGGATCCCCTGCTGCTGGTCTGCGAACTGGCCAAGCGCGCTTTCGGGGCCCAGCAGCCGACCCTGATCCTCACCCGCGATTTCGAGCAGGCCGAGGCCATCGACGAATACCTCTGGTCGTTCGACGAGGACAGCTTCATCCCGCACCAGCTCGCCGGTGACGACGATGACGCGAATACCGCGGTGCTGATCGTCCCGCCGGGCGTCGAGGTGGCGGATCGGCCGATGGTGATCAATCTGCGCGAGGTCTGCGCGCCGGGCCACTTCGATCGCGTCCTGGAGGTGGTCGCGGCGGATCCGGCCGAGCGTGAGGGTTCGCGCAGCCGCTGGACCGAGTACAAGAAGCATGGCTTCGAGGTTAACAAGCACGATATGTGAAGCCTGCGACGAAAAAAGATCCCGCCATCTGGCGGGATTTTTTTTGCCTGGGGCCTTCACTGTAGGAGCCGATTCATCGGCGATAAGGTGCTCGCGACACCCGGCCCGCTGCCGCGGGATCGCCGATGAATCGGCTCCTACCCAAGGCGCGCCTGGGCTTCAGCCGCCGAGTTTGAGTGCCTGCTCGCGCATGGCCTGGGCCTGCTGGTTCCAGTCAGCGATGCGCTGGCGCTCCTGCGCCACCACTTCTGCCGGGGCGTTCGCCACGAAGTTGGCGTTGCCGAGCTTGGCCTCGCACTTACGCACCTCGCCTTCCACGCGGGCGATTTCCTTGGCCAGGCGAGCCTTCTCCGCGCCCAGATCGATCAGGCCTTCCAGCGGAATCAGCACGCGCATGGCGCCGACCACGGCGACGGCGGAAGCCGGTTCATCGCCGTTGACCCATACGGGTGTTTCCACCCGACCGAGGAAGGCGATCTGCGCGGCGAACTTGCCGGCGCGTCCACGATCGGCATCATCGCCATCGGCAAACAGCAGCGGAATGACCTTGCCCGGTGCGATGCTCATCTCCGCACGAATGCGGCGCACGCCGGTGAGGACGTCCTTGACCCATTCGATCTCGGCCGTGGCCGTGGCGTCGCTTTCGACGTCCGTGGCTTCGGGGTAGGGACGCAGCATGATCGTGTCGCCTTCGATGCCGAGCACCGGGCGCACGTTCTGCCAGATCTCTTCGGTAACGAACGGAATGATCGGATGCAGCGCGCGCAGCAGCGTTTCCAGCACGTGCACGAGCGTGTAACGCGTGGACGCTGCCGCGGCCGCGTCGTCACCGTTCAGCGCCGGCTTGGACAGCTCGAGGAACCAGTCGCAGAACTCGTTCCAGGTGAACTCGTACAGCGCCTGCGCGGCGAGATCGAAGCGATAGGCCGCGAGCTGCTCCTTCACCGTGTCCAGCGTGTCGCGCAGACGGGTGAGGATCCAGCGCTCGGCTTCGGTCGTCGGTTTCGTCGGCGTGAGCTTCGCGTCCTCGCCAAGATTCATCAGCACGAAACGCGAGGCGTTCCACAGCTTGTTGACGAAGGCCTTGTAGCCGGCTGCGCGCTCGAGATCGAACTTGATGTCGCGACCGTGCGTGGCCAGCGAGGCGAAGGTGAAGCGCAGCGCGTCCGCACCGAAGGCGGGGATGCCTTCGGCGAATTCCTTGCGCGTGGCCTTTTCGATTTTCTCGGCCATCTTCGGCTGCATCAGGCCACGCGTGCGCTTGGCCAGCAGGTCGTCCAGCGTGATGCCGTCGATGAGGTCGAGCGGGTCGAGGACGTTGCCCTTTGACTTGGACATCTTCTGGCCGTCCTTGTCGCGGATGAGCCCCGTGACATAGACGTCCTTGAACGGCACTTCGCCGGTGAAGTGGTCGGTCATCATGATCATCCGGGCGACCCAGAAGAAGATGATGTCGAAACCGGTGACGAGCACGTTGGTCGGCAGGTAACGATCGAAACCGCGTTCGGCCTGTGCCTGCGGATCGGGCCAGCCCAGCGTGGAATGGCTCCACAAAGACGAGGAAAACCAGGTCTCGAGCACGTCCAGGTCACGGCGCAGTGCGCCGGTGTAGCCGAATTCCGCGGCCTTGGCTTTTGCCTCGGCCTCGTCATGCGCGACGACGATGGCGCCGTCGGCGGTATACCACGCCGGAATCTGGTGGCCCCAGGTGAGCTGGCGGCTGATGCACCAGTCCTGGATGTTGCCCAGCCAGTGACGGTAGGTGTTGATCCAGTTCTCGGGAACGAACTTGACGTCGCCCTGCTCGACCAGCTGCAGGCCGCGGGCGGCGAGCGTGTCCATTCTCACGAACCACTGCCAGGTGAGGTACGGCTCGATGACCTGGCCGGTACGGTCGCCGCGCGGCACCTGCAGCTTGTGCTTCTTCGTCTCGACCAGCAGCTCGGACGCTTCCAGGTCGGCCAGCACGGCCTTGCGTGCCACGTAGCGATCCAGACCGCGGTACTTCTCCGGCGCCGCGTCGTTGATCTTCGCGTCGTCGGTAAGGATGTTGATCATCGGCAGGTTGTGGCGCTGGCCGATGGCGTAGTCGTTGAAGTCGTGCGCCGGCGTGATCTTCACGCAGCCAGTGCCGAAGTCCTTCTCGACGTATTCGTCGCCGATGATCGGGATCTCGCGGTCGGACAGCGGCAGCGTGAGCATGCGGCCGATCAGGTGCGCGTAGCGCTCGTCTTCCGGATGGACAGCGACAGCGACGTCGCCCAGCATGGTTTCCGGGCGCGTGGTGGCGACGACCAGTTCACCCGAGCCGTCGGCGAGCGGATAGCGGATCGACCACATGGAACCGTCTTCCTCCTCGCTGACTACTTCGAGGTCGGAGATCGCGGTCTTCAGCACGGGGTCCCAGTTGACGAGTTTCTGGCCGCGGTAAATCAGGCCTTCCTCGTGCAGGCGCACGAAAGTCTCGACCACGGCCTTGGACGGGCCCGGGTCCATGGTGAAGACTTCGCGGCTCCAGTCTCCCGAGACGCCCATGCGACGCATCTGGCGGCCGATGGTATCGCCGGACTCGGCCTTCCATTCCCACACGCGGCCGATGAACGCATCGCGGTCGAGATCCGAGCGCTGCTTGCCTTCCGCGTTGAGCTGGCGAGTGACCACCATTTCGGTGGCGATACCGGCGTGGTCGGTGCCCAGCTGCCAGAGCGTGTCGTAGCCGCGCATGCGGTGATAACGGACCAGCGTGTCCATGATCGTGTGCTGGAACGCATGGCCCATGTGCAGCGTGCCCGTGACGTTGGGCGGCGGCAGCATGATCGTGTAGGGCGTGCCCTTGCCCGACGGCTTGAAATAGCCGTTGGACTCCCACTGGGCGTACCACTTCGACTCGATCTGGCTGGGCTCGAAACTCTTATCCATGCGTGGGCTCTCGGCTCGCGCCGCGAAGGGGCGCGCTTTGGAAGACGAAAAGACTGCCATTGTAGGCGATACTTGAGGGATGACTGCATCCGATGTGGCCGCGATCCTCGGCGCGGAGGGCCCGTTCGCCCGTGAAGTACCCGGATTCGCGCCCCGCGAGGCGCAAGAGCGCATGGCGGGGGCGGTGGCCACGGCCATCGACCAGCGCGACGTCCTGATCGCCGAGGCCGGCACCGGCACGGGCAAGACCTTCGCCTACCTGGTCCCTGCCTTGATGTCGGGGCGCAAGGTCATCGTTTCCACGGGCACCAAGGCCCTGCAGGACCAACTCTTCTTCCGCGATCTGCCGCGCGTGCATGCCGTGCTGGGCAGCCGCGCCAGGACCAGCCTGCTCAAGGGCCGGGCCAACTACCTGTGCCTGTACCGTCTGGACCAGGCCGTCCGCGAGGGTAACCCCGACCGCCAGCTGGCCACCCAGCTCTCCGCGATCCGCGCATGGTCGGCACGCACCCGGCGCGGTGACCGCATGGAAATGATCGACATTCCCGAGGATTCCCCGGTATGGCCGCGCGTCACGTCCACGCCTGAGAATTGCCTGGGAACGGAATGCCCGTTCTTCGACGACTGCCATGTGGTCAAGGCGCGCCGCGAGGCGATGGAGGCCGACATCGTCGTCGTCAACCATCATTTGCTCATGGCCGATCTCGCGCTGAAGCAGGAAGGTTTCGGCGAGATCCTTCCGGGCGCGGACGCCTTCATCCTCGACGAGGCGCACCAGATTCCCGAGCTGGCTGGCCAGTTCTTCTCGCAAAGTGTCAGCGCGCGACAGATGGGGGACCTTGCCCAGGACGCGCTGGCCGAAGCACAGGGCGTCACCGGTGCGACGAGCCAGTTGCTAGAGCCGGTCGAAGTGGTCCAGGACCTGATCAAGCGCCTGCGCCTGGCCATGGATCCGCTGCCGGCACGCGGCCCCTTCGGCGCGCTGGATCGCGACGAAGTGGTGCACGGGCTTCTTGGCGAACTGCGCGATGTGATGGCCGCGCTCGCCGACCTGCTGTCCTCGCTGGGCGAGCGCTCGCGCGGACTTGCCAATGTCTTCGAGCGGGCACAGATGCTCAGCCTGCGCCTGGACCGTATCGCCGAGGAGCATTCGGCCTCCGACGTGCGCTGGTACGAAACCTGGCCACGCGGCTTCGCCTTGCACGCCACGCCGCTGGACCTCGCCACGCCGCTGCGCGCCATGCGCATGGCGACCGACGCTGCCTGGATCCATACCTCGGCCACCTTATCGATCGCCGGCGACTTCGCGCACTTCGCCCGCCAGCTCGGTATCGAGGACCCGCAGACGCTGCATGTCGAGAGTCCGTTCGACTACCAGCGCCAGGCCCTCGCTTATCTACCGAAGGATCTCCCGGATCCCGCGGCACGTGATTACACCGATCGGGTCATCGCGGCGATCCGCCCCGTGCTGGATGCCTCCGATGGTCGCGCGTTCCTGCTCTTCACCTCGCATCGCGCGCTACGTCGCGCGGCGGAACTGCTGGAAGGGCGCGTGCCGTGGCCGCTGTTCGTCCAGGGCACCGCGCCACGGCATCGGCTGCTCGAGGAATTCCGTGCCAGTGGACGCGGCGTCCTGCTCGGCGCGGCGAGTTTCTGGGAGGGCGTGGATGTGGCCGGCGAAGCCCTGAGCGTCGTGGTCATCGATAAACTGCCCTTCGCCATGCCGGACGATCCCGTCCTCCAGGCGCGGCTCGAAGCGCTCGAGCAAGCCGGTATCAATCCTTTCATGGGCTGGCAGGTGCCCACGGCGGTCATTGCGCTGAAGCAGGGCGCTGGACGACTGATCCGCGATGTGCACGATCGCGGTGTGCTGGTGCTCTGCGACCCACGGCTCAGCACCAAGGGCTACGGTCGGTTGTTCCTCGCCAGCCTGCCGCCCATGCCGCGCACGCGTGAACTCGCCGACGTCACCGCGTTCTTCGCCCCGGTGTCTCCCGACGCCTGAAGCGACCCCCGTTTCGCCCTTCCTTGCCCGCACCTTGCCATGACGGGCACAGGTGGGGCACCCATCACCAGGTCAGCATCACTCCCACTATCAGGCAGGAAGGGAGAGACCGATGTTTCGCTGGATGCAATCGATAACCGCCAAGGTGCTGGGCATCGGGCTGCTCGCGCTGCTTATGCTGATTCCGCTGACGCAGGCCGATGGCCTGGTACGTGAGCGGCAGGCCATGCGCGATACGGCTGTCGCACGGGTGGCCGACGGCTGGGGTGGCCCACAAGTGATCGGCGGCCTGGTGCTCGCCGTGCCGACACAGCGCGAGACGCACGATGCCGCGGGCGCCGTGGCCAAAGTGGTCGATGGCACGGAAATCGTTCTGGCCGACGACCTGGACACCGTCGCCGACCTCACCGTCGACAAACGCTCGTCCGGCATGTACGTGATACCGACCTACACAGGCGAGGTCACCGTCCGTGGGCATTTCCTGCCTGCCGATCTGCGCCGGTTCGCTTCCGAGACAGGGGCCACCTGGTTCACCGGCAAGTCGGAAGTCCGCGTGCTCATCGCCGATACGCGTGGTCTTCAGGGCATCACCTCAGTCACGGTCGATGGCCATGCGGTGCGACTGTCGTCATCCACTGCACGCATGGGCCCGTACACGGTGCTGTCGGCGCCGATCATCATCGAGCCGGATCGGGAGGCGCCGGTCGAATTCGAACTCAAGCTCAGCGTCGCCGGCACGGAGTCCTTCTCGGCGCTTCCACTGGCGCGGACCAATAGCGTGCAGATGCGCTCGTCGTGGCCTGATCCCAGCTTCACCGGATCCCTGCTGCCGACGCGGCGAAGTGTGTCGAAGGCCGGATTCGATGCGTCCTGGAAGATCCTTGATCTCAATCGCGCCTACGGCCAGCACTGGGATGCGGGAAGCCGCGAGGTCGCCGATCGCCTGCAGGCTTCGGCATTTGGCGTGAAGCTATACCAGCCTGGCGGCGTGTACCAACAGAACGATCGTGCCGGTAAATACGGCCTGCTCTTCATTGCCCTGACCTTCGTGGCCTTCTTCCTGTTCGAGGTACTGAAGGGCCTGCGCCTGCATCCGGTGCAATACCTGCTGGTCGGCGCGGCGATGACGAGCTTCTACGTCCTCCTGCTGGCGCTCTCCGAACAGATCGGGTTTGGCCCGGCTTACGCCGTCGCCGCGGCGGCCGTGGTACTGATTGTCGGCGGCTACGCGATGGCAGCGCTGCGCGCACGGAGCGCCGGCCTGGCCCTGGGCGGTGTGCTTACCCTTGTTTACGCCATACTGTATGGCCTGATCGGCGCGGAACAGTACGCGCTGCTGATCGGTTCGGTCGTACTGGTGGCAGTCATCGCGCTGCTGATGTACCTGACCCGCCGGATCGACTGGTACGCCCAGGGCGTGCCGTCCAACGCCACGTCGGAAACGCCATGAACTTCCTCGCCATCGAAACCTCCACGGAAGCCTGCTCGGTCGCCCTCGTCCATGGTGACGAAGTGATCGAGCGCAGTGAAATCGCACCGCGCAGGCACGCCGAACTCGTCCTGCCCATGGCCGATTCTCTGCTCGCCGAAGCGGGCCTGAGCCGTGAAGCGCTTAACGGCATTGCCGTCGGGCGTGGCCCGGGCGCGTTCACGGGTGTGCGGCTTGGCGTGTCGCTGGCCCAGGGCATGGCCATGGCACTCGATGTGCCCGTTGTCACCGTCTCCTCGTTGCAGGCGCTGGCACTGGAAGCGCCGGAGGATGACGCCGCGATCCTTTCCATCATCGATGCACGCATGGGCGAGATCTATGTCGCCGCATGGCGCCGCGAGGACGACGGCAGCGTCACGCTAATCGATCGCGAACGAGTCGACACCGCGGCGGTGCTGGTGTTGCCCGAAGCTGCGGGATGGCACATTGTCGGCACGGGCTGGGCCACCTACGAGGCCATTCTCCGGGAACGCATCAACGCACCGATCCGCTCGGCCGATGGTGCGCGTTTTCCGCAGGCGCGGCACGTCGCCGAAGTGGCGGCACGGGCGTTTCGTGATGGCGAGGCCGTGGCGCCCGAACTCGCTTTACCTGTGTACCTGCGCGACAAAGTGGCGTTGACGCTGGTGGAACAGGGCCGGGCATGATCGGCACCTACAACGTTTGGTCTATGGCGAACATCGCTATCCGGTAATAGGGTTTCAGCCGGCACGAATGGATCGTCGCCGGATGCATGGACAGCTATTTGACCAAAGGAGTCGGTCATGAAGGGATTCGGCCCGCGCGAGCAAGGCGGTATCGACACATCGTTCGGTACCGACGGTGTGTTCGAACTCAAGATCGACGGCTATATGGTGGACCCTGGCGCTAGCGAGCGCCTTCGGGCAATGGCCCGGACCGCCGATGGCAAAATCATGCTGGCCATGGGCTGCAGGATAGAGTTCCAGGGGTGGCAATACGGCCTGGCAAGGCTTACGCCGACAGGACAATTCGATCCTTCCTTCGGCAGCCAGGGTGTCGTTATCGAGCCGCCGCTGCCCGAGGAAACCCTGCAAGGTGCCCAGCCCCTGCCAATGGTCGGCGGGACGACGGTGCTGGTGCTCAGGTCCCAGGGAAGCGACACGTGGATGATTACGCGTCGGAACGCTTCTGGTGTACTCGACGCCACATTTGGTATCAATGGTTACGTCAACCTGGATGGGATTCGCCAAGCCACCGAACCAGGCGTGGTCAAAGGGTTCGCGATACCCGCAGCAGACGACGGATTCTTCTTTGTTGGAACGACGAAGAATGCCGAACTGAAATACGGAGGCATCGTCTTCCGTTTCGACGCATCGGGCAAATTGAATCCTGCGTTCGCAGGCAATGGGTATGCGCTGGTCGATCTCGCGTTGGGGCAGTCGGGGAGAGTGACCGATGCCGTGTTGCAGTCTGATGGAAAAATCGTCCTCAGTACCGCGAGCCTCCCCGGAAATGCCCAGATCGTTCGTTTACTTCCGTCGGGCGCCCTCGATCCGACGTACGGGAACGCCGGACGAGTCGTGATCGACGGCGATGGCCTGTCCGATCGTACCGAGGTTGAGAAGCTCGCCTGGTGGAGCGGCGGCCTGTGGGCCGCGGGCACCTACGCAAGCCGCAATGCGCGAACCGGCCTGCTCGTCGCACTGGACGACAACGGCGATGTTCCGGCCGCATTTAACGATGGCAAGCCAGTCCAGATCAGGTACGGCGAGAACGATAACGACGGCGGCCGGCTGGCGTATCCCATGCACATCGAAGCCGCGGCCGACGGAGGCGTCACGGTGCTCGGAAGTGCGGACCACGACAGGACCGAGGTAAAACGGGTGATCGTGGGGCGTCATCTTTCGTCGGGGACGCTCGACCACTCGTTCGGTAGCCCTGACGCTACTGGAACCCGGAAGGGATTCTATGCCATCGACTTCAAACGAGAGGCATTCAACTTCATCTTCTTTGGTGTCGATGTCAGCAAAGATCACCTGACCTTCGAGATACTCAGCGGCGATGGCATGGGTGGTTCCAATCCGGACCGCGTAACGGTGGAGCGTTTCTTCGCCTCTTAGGGCAGTGCGAGCACCCATCGCCGATGAATCGGCTCCTACCGGGCGACGATTGCTGGGCCCGGTATGCTTTCCCGACCTTCGGCAAAGGCCAGGCACACGATGCCGGTGACGATGACCAGTGCGCCGACGATCTGCGTCATCGTCACCGGTTCGGCAAAGACCCACCACGACAGCGCCATGGCGGTCACCACTTCCAGGTGAGACGCGGCGAATGCCGGGCCGATCGGTGCGTGCTTGAGCAGGCTCATCCATGTGACGAAGGCGCCGATATAACCGGCGATCGCGCCGTAGACCCACGGATGCGAGAACACGCGGACCAACCATGCCGTGCTCATCTCCAGCGGCAGTGCGTGCATGCCGGCGGCCTTGAAGCAAAGCAGGTTGAGCGTGTCGAAGGCGAGCAACAGCGTGAAGCCGATGAGGTAGAACCGCTTCACGAACCGGCACCGACGATGACGACACCGGCCGCAACCAGCAGGATGCCGGTGACTCGCAGCGGCGTGAGGTGCTCATGGAACAGGACGCGTCCCGCGATCATGATCGCGACGATGTTGAGCGCCGCGAGCAGCACGCCTTCGGATAGCGGTACCAGCGAGAGGAAGGCGATCCAGATGACGAATACGGCGACGTAGCAGCCGATCCCTGCCCAGATCCACGGGCGCGCGAGCATGTAGCGCCAGCGTGCCAGCCCGTCGCCGGCGCGGCCGTCACCGGCTGCCGCCTTGAAGGCCAGCTGTCCACCGGTATCGAGCAGGACGTACGCGATCAACAGCGCCAGGGCCAGGCCGTGCATCGAATCAGGCGGCCATGCGCGTGGGTCGTGCGTCGCGAGCGACGCGGGTGAAGAAGTCCGCCGTACGCTCGATCAGCATGCGCCGCTCGCGGTCGATCGTGATCATGTGATAGCTGTCAGCGAGCAGGAGCATCTCGATCGGTCCGCGCACGCGGCGCGCGACGAGGTCCGCATTGGCGACGCTGGCGACGTCGTCGTCCGCCGCATGAGCGACGAAACACGGTGCCACGACGTCGGGCAGGCGACGACGGACGTCGCGCGAAAGCTCGACCATCTCGGCCAGCGCATCCCACGGATTGCCAGGCAGGCCAGCGGCTTCGCTATCGCCGGAGAACATCGCGGCGCTGACCTGAGCACGCAGGCGTTCGTCGCGGATGCCGTAGGGCGGTTGCTCAATGAAAACGCGGTTCTTGCCGATGCCCAGGCGCTTGAACATCGGCAGCATGAACGAGAATCGGCCCGTCCAGGGGATCGACCAGCCGTCATAGCGGAAGGTGGCACCGAACACGCCCACCCCATCGACCCAGTCCGGGCGAATGGCGGCCAGGCGCAGCGCAAGCAGGGCGCCCATCGACAGGCCGGCGACGAATACGCGGTCGACCCGCCCGCGAAGCTCTTCCGCGGCTGCCTCGACACTGGCGTACCAGTCTTCCCACGTGGTGGCGAGGAGGTCTTCTTCCGTGCCGCAGTGGCCGGCCAGGCGCACGCCAACCACGGTGAAACCCGCGCGGTTGAGGCCCTTGCCAAGGATGCGCATCTCGGTGGGCGTGCCAGTCAGACCGTGGATCAGCAGGACACCGTCGCGCCCGCCTTCGAACTGGAATTCTGCCGGGTTGCTCACGCCGAGGCCTCGTATCCTGGATTGCTCATGACGAGCATGGTCTCAATGCGTGGTTTCAGTTGGCTTTCCTGTCACCGCGGGGAACCTTACCTCCACCCGCAGACCACCCGAGGCCGCGTGCAGGAAGGCTACCTGCGCGGCATGGCGCTCGGCGATGCTCTCGACGATGGACAGGCCCAGGCCCGTGCCGTCCTCGTCGCCGCCGGGTACACGGAAGAAGCGTTCGCCCAGCAGGGTGAGGAAGGCATCGGCGACGCCCGGGCCGTCGTCGTCCACGGCGAGCACGAATTCATCCACGTCGCGGGAGAGCGACACCGTGACGGTGCAGCCACGGCCGGCGTAGTGGTAGGCATTGTCGACCAGGTTGTCGATGACCTCCTGCACCTGGAGCGCGTCCCCGCGAACCCGGCACGCGCCGTCGATGCCTTCGTAGCCCAGGTCGACGCCGAGGGAGAGCGCCTGGTGCACACGCATGGCCACTGCTTCGGGTACCACAGTAGACAGGTCGATGACCTCCATGCCGTCCTGGTCAGGCAGGTCGGGCGCCTGGGTGCGGGTGAGCGCAAGCAATTGCGCCGACGTGCGCGCGGCGCGCGCCGCGAGGCGATGCACGTGGCCAAGGGCTTCGGTGCGCTGCGTGGGATCGGTGCTGACTTCGAACCGTTCCACATGCAGCTGGATGCCGGCCAGCGGCGTGCGCAGCTGGTGTGCGGCATCGGCGATGAAACGCTCCTGCAGGCCGAGCATGTTGCGCATGCGCGCGAAGAGATCGTCGATCGTCCGGGTGAGGGGCAGGATCTCGATCGGGACGTCTTCCTCACCGATCGGACCGAGGTCGTGCCCGCGCCGGCTCAGTCGCGCCGTCAAAGGTTCCAGCACGCGCAGGCCATGGCTCACGCCAAACCACACCAGGCACAGCACGGCCATGATCAGCAGGGCTTGCATCGGCAGGGTGAGGAAAAGGATCTCGCGTGCGCGCATGTGCCGGTCGCGCAGGCTTTCGGCCACGGTAATCGTCAGCACATCGCCCGCTTCGTTGCGATTGCTCACCCGCATGACCGCGGCGCGCAAAGGCTTCCGACCCAGCGCGGTGTCGTAGAGTCGCGGTGGCCCGTCGGTGGGCACGGTGCCTTCCGATCCAGGCAGCTCGGCGTTGCCGATGAGCCGGCCGTGTCGATCGCTGAACACGGTGTAGTAGTTGCGCCCGTCGGGATCGTATTCGAGAAGGAAGCGCGCCTGGGCGGTGAGTTCGCCGCGAAGCGCGTCGTTGCCGATCATCTCGGACAGGGTCAGGGCGGAGTCTGAAAGATCCGAGTCGTGCACCCGGTTGGAATAGGCCAGGGCGACGAAATAGCCGATCACCGCGTCGAGCAGGAGTACGCCAAGGACGGGTACCAGCAGGAAGGTGAGCAGGCGGCGGCGCAGGCTGGGCTGGGACGGACGGTGCCCCGCGTGGCGACGCTCAGGCATCCGTGGATTCTTCGAGCAGGTAACCCAGCCCGCGGATGGTGCGCACGCTCGTGCCCGATCCGCCCAGCTTGCGGCGGAGGCGGTGCAGGGCGATATCCAGCCCGTTGTCGGTGAGGTCTTCGTCCCAGTTGCACAGGGCTTCGACCAGTTGGGCGCGACTGGTGACCTTGTCCGCGCGTATGGCGAGAGCTTCGATCAGGCCGAACTCGCGTGCGGTCAGATCGAGCGGTACCTCGCCGATCCAGGCGCGGTGACCGGGAATGTCCAGGCGCAAGCGTCCAATCCGGAATTCCGGCGTGCCCTTGCTGCTGCGACGGCGGAGCAGTGCGCGCACGCGCGCGTCGAACTCGGCCAGCGCGAACGGCTTCACCAGGTAATCGTCGGCGCCGAGATCGAGCACGCGTACGCGCTCTTTCAGGCCCTCGCGTGCGGTGACCACCAGCACGGGCAGACTGGCGCCGCGCTTCCGCGCCCGCGCCAGTACTTCGCTGCCATCGAGCATGGGCAGGCCCAGGTCGAGCACCAGCAGGTCGTAGTCGTGATCGCGCAGGGCGTTATCGGCACTGGCGCCATCGGGCACGTGGTCGACGGCGTGGCCCCCCTGTTCGAGGGAGGAACGCACGGCTGCGGCGATGGCGGCGTCGTCTTCGGCTAGGAGAATGCGCATGGTCGGGAAGGATACGCTTCGGAAGGAGACGGACGCACGTTGTGGCTGCAGGATTTTCGTGTCCGTTCACGTTGTCTCAATTGCGAACGATTCGCATTGCTGTTAACATCGCCGGGCTTTCCGTCCACTGGCTGCAGGGGCCCTCAACCGCATGCGCGACACCGTCGACCGGCAACGCCGTGCGTTCTGGATCAAGCACCTGCACCGGTGGCACTGGATCAGCTCGGCCATCTCGCTGGTGGTGCTGCTGCTGTTCTCGGTAACGGGATTCACGCTCAATCACGCAGCGCGCATCGAGGCGTCGCCGCATGTCGAGCGGCGCGAAGCCAGCCTTCCACCGGATCTGCTCAGGCAGTTGGTCGCACCGCATCCGACATCCGCGCCACTGCCGAAGCCGGTCGCCGCGTTCGTGGCCGAGCGCACCGGGGCGCGCGTCGAAGGACGCCCGGGTGACTGGAGCGACGACGACGTGGCGGTGTCGCTGCCGCGGCCCGGTGGCGACGGCTGGGTCAGCATCGACCGCGAAAGCGGCCAGATCCAATACGAGACCACGGACCGTGGCTGGCTCGCCTACGTGAACGACCTGCACAAGGGCCGCAACACCGGCCCGGTGTGGAGCTGGTTCATCGATGTGTTCGCACTGGCCTGCGTCGTCTTCGCGCTCACCGGCCTGCTCCTGCTGCACATGCATGCCGGGCAGCGCCGTATGACCTGGCCGATGGTGGCCCTCGGTCTCGTGCTGCCGGCGGTCATCGCCCTCATTTTCATTCACTGACGGATCCGTCCATGCGTCGTCTGATTTCGCTCCTCCTTTGCGTCACCGCGATCGCGCCGGCCGCTGCCGCGGACCTGAACCTCACCGTGGAAATCCCCACGCTGAAGGTGGCCGAATACCACCGTCCCTATGTGGCCGTGTGGATCGAACGCGAGGACCACAGCGTCGCTGCCAACCTTGCGGTCTGGTACGACATGAAGAAGGCCGATGGCGAAGGCACCAAGTGGCTGAAGGACATGCGCCAGTGGTGGCGTCGCAGCGGCCGGGACCAGACCATGCCGATCGACGGGGTCTCGGGCGCCACGCGCCCCGCCGGCCAGCACCAGTTGCGCTTCACCGAAGGCAAGCCGCCACTGGGTACGCTCGCGCCCGGCCACTACGAGCTGGTGGTCGAGGCCGCGCGGGAAGTCGGCGGTCGCGAAGCGCAGCGCATCGCGTTCGACTGGCCGGTGAAGGCGCCCACCCACCTGTCCGCGAAGGGCACGGATGAACTCGGCCAGATCAACCTCGACCTCAATCCGTAACCGGAGTCACCCATGAAGCATGCATTCGTTCGCGCCGCACTCTGCGCCGCCCTGGTCCTGCCCGCCGCCGCGCAGGCGCACAAGATGTGGATGGTGCCCTCGGCCACCGTGATCTCCGGCGACGACGCCTGGGTGACCGTGGATGCGGCCGTGTCCAACGATCTCTACTACCCCGACCACTTCCCCGCCCAACTCGACCAGCTGGTCATCACCGCGCCGGACGGCACGACGGTAAAGCCCGAGAATGCCGCCACCGGCAAATACCGCAGCACGTTCGACCTGGCGGTGCCGCAGAAGGGCACCTACCGCCTGGCGCTGGTCAACCAGGGCCTGTTCGCGAACTACGAAATAGACGGGCAGAAGAAGCGCTGGCGCGGCAAGGCGGACGAACTGAAAAGCGCCATCCCGGCCAACGCGAAGAACGTGCAGGTCAGCGAGATGTCGTCGCGCGTGGAAACCTTCGTTACCCAGGGCACGCCCAGCGACGGCGCGCTGAAGCCGACCAACAAGGGGCTTGAGCTCGTTCCCGTGACCAAGCCGAACGACCTCATGGTCGGCGAGAAGGCGACCTTCCAGCTGCTGCTCGACGGCAAGCCCGCGGCGAACCTCAAGGTCGCCGCGATCAACGGCGCCACGCGCTATCGCAACGCCCAGGACGAGATGGACACCACCACCGACAAGGAAGGCAAGTTCTCGTTCACCTGGCCGGCCGCAGGCATGTACTGGGTCAATGCTTCCAGCGAGGACGACAAAACGTCGGTGAAGGAAGCGAAGCAGCGACGCCTGGGCTACACGGCGACGCTCGAAGTGCTGCCGCAGTAATTCCCATGCGGATCGGAGCGACGATGTTTCGTGAACGGGCTCGCGTCGGCAGCCTATGGTTGTTCGTCCTGTTCCTGCTGCCGGCAACGGTGTCCGGCAAGGACGTCCGGCGCTTCGAGGGCGAAACGATGGGCACGACCTGGTCGGTCAACGCCGTGCTGCCCGATGGCGTGGATGACCGCGTCATCGAGGCCGGCATCCAGGCCCAGGTCGATCGCGTGGTCGCGCAGATGAGTACCTACGAGGCGGACTCGGACCTGAGCCGATTCAATCGCGCGCCGGCCGGCACGTGGCAGACCTTGCCGCCGGAGTTCTACAGGGTGTTGCGCTATGCACTGGATCTGGCGAAGTCGTCCGGCGGCGCTTACGACCCCACTGTAGGTCCACTCGTGAACCTCTGGGGATTCGGGCCGGACAAGCGGCCGCACGAGGCTCCCGACGCCGCAGCGATCGCGACGGCGAAGGCTCGGGTGGGCTGGGCGAAGATCCGTCTGGACGATGCCGGTCATCGGGCGTTCCAGCCCGGCGGCGTGTATGTCGACCTGTCGTCCGTGGCCAAGGGCTTCGGCGTCGACCAGGTGGCGGATTACCTCGATCGCGTCGGTGTGCACGCCTATCTGGTCGAGGTGGGCGGCGAGTTGCGTGGTCACGGGCGCAAACCCGATGGCTCGCCCTGGCATGTCGGCATCGAGCGACCGGGCGCCGCGGCTGGTGCGGTCGACAACCCGGACGAAGTCGAAAGGATCGTGTCGATGACCGATCGGGCCATCGCCACCTCCGGCGACTACCGGCATTTCTTCGAAAGTGGAGGCACGTTCTTCTCACACCATATCGATCCGCGGTCGGGCTACCCGGTTACCCACCGCGTCGCATCGGTCAGCGTCATCGCGGTGGACTGCATGCTCGCCGATCCGCTTGGGACCACGCTGACCGTCCTCGGTCCCGATGAAGGCATGGCTTATGCGAAAGAGCACCACATCGCTGCGCTCTTCATTCTCTACGGCGACGACGGTAAGTTCACCGAGTTGATGTCGCCGGCTTTCGCGGCGGCGCTCAAGCCGTGAAAGCCGTGCTTGGCCAGATCGCCATCGGCGGGCTCCTGCTCGCTGCCGTCGTCTTGTTCGCCGGCATGCACGATTTTTCCGGCATGCCTCCTGCGTCGACATCCCGTGCTGGATGGGCTGGCGCGCTTGGCCTGGCCTGGATGGCGATGACGGTCGTGCTGGCCCGGGGAAAGCGACAGACGAATCCAGAAGCTGAGGCAATCGAGCCGCCCGGCGAGAGATCAGGCGGGGTCATGGTCATCCATGCATCGCAAACGGGCTTTGCCAGCGAACTTGCCGAACGTACCGCCGGTCTCATGCGCGCCGGTGGCATCGCAGTCGAGCTGCATGCGATCGCGTCGGTTACGCCGGCCATGCTCATCCGCGCTACGCGTGCGCTGTTCGTCGTGAGTACGACGGGGGAGGGTGATGCACCCGATATGGCGACGGCATTCCGCCGCGACGCAATGACCTCGCCGCTGGCGCTGCACGGGTTGGCCTACGGCGTACTCGCACTGGGTGACCGTGATTACGAGGACTTCTGCGCATTTGGCCACGACCTGGCGCGTTGGCTCCACGCGAGCGGTGCGTTACCGCTATTCGATCTGGTCGAGGTCGACAACGGTGACGAGGGCGCGTTGCGGCATTGGCAGCACCACGTCGCGCAGCTGTCGGGCGTGACGACGCAACCGGACTGGTCGCGCCCGGCCTACCAGCCGTGGCGCCTGCTGGAACGTCGTCTGCTGAATCCCGGGAGCGTCGGTGGCCCCTGCTTTCATCTGGCGCTTGCGCCGGAGGATGCGACGGTGCTTCGCTGGCAGGCCGGCGACATCGTCGAGATCGGGCCGCGCCTTGCAAACGGGCAACCTGTGTCCTTGCCGCATCGCGAGTACTCGATCGCCTCCGTGCCTGCCGACGGTGCGTTGCATCTCGTTGTCCGGCAGATGCGTGCCGCGGATGGCACCTTGGGCCTGGGCTCGGGTTGGCTGACGGAACACGCCGATGTCGGTGCGGTGATCGATGTGCGCGTGCGGCGCAACGAAAGCTTCCATGCTCCGACCGACGACCGTCCCGTCATCTTCGTTGGCAACGGAACGGGCGTCGCTGGCCTGCGCGCGCTGATCAAGGCACGCATGGCACGTGGTCACATGCGAAACTGGCTCGTCTTCGGCGAACGCCATGCCCAGGCCGACCGCCTGCACATCGACGAGCTGGAACGCTGGCACGATCTGGGTGGCATCGAACGCCTCGATCTGGTCTGGTCACGCCAGTCGCGCGGTTCGCGCTACGTGCAGGACCGCCTCCGCGCCATGGCCGACGAAGTGCGTCGCTACATCGCCGAAGGCGCAAGCATCTATGTCTGCGGCAGCCTCGCCGGCATGGCCCCCGGCGTCGACGCCGCGCTGCGCACTATTCTCGGCGAAGCACGCGTCGACGAGTTGACCGCTACCGGTCGCTATCGCCGCGACGTGTACTGACATCGGATAGCCAGTTGCCAAGGCGCGGCGGCGACATTGCCGAGTCTCAGACAACAACCAATCGCACTTTCCCGCCAGCGACGCTTTCGACCCGCAGCGCCGTCAGGTCAGCTACCCACTCGACGTCCTCAGGAATCTCCTCGGGATGGTCGCCGGCGATGGCGATGACGCGCGCCCCCGCTGCCAGGCCCGCATCGATACCGGCCTTGGCATCTTCAAATACGAGGGTGTCCTCCGGCGCAGCGTTCATGCGCTTGGCGCCGAGCAGATAGCCTTCGGGATCCGGCTTGCCGTTGGTGATGATGTCGCCGGTGACCATCAGCGGCGGTGGCACGATGCCAGCTGCGTCAAGGCGTGCCTTCGCCAGCTCGAGGTCCGCCGACGTGACGATGGTCCATGCCGAGGGCGGCAGGGCAGCGAGGAGGGCGTGTGCGCCGGGAATCTGCACGATGCCGTCGACGTCTTCGACCTCTTCGCGATACAGGCGCTGGAACACCGCGTCGACGTCCATGCCGGGCTTCACGAACATCTTCACCGAATCGATCATGCGTACGCCGTGCAGGCGCGGCAACACGTAGTGCCAGTCGATGCCGTTCTCGTCGCACCAGCGCTTCCAGATCTTCTCCACGACGACGCGCGAATCGATCAGCGTGCCATCCATGTCGAAGAGCAATGCACTGGCCTCGATGACCGTGCCCGATTCAAGTCGCATGACGCCTCCGGTAGGGGGAAGACTCAACACGTGGGGACGTGTACAGGCTTTCACCATACCGGAGGGCGTCGATCCCGTCAGCGCGCGGCCTGGGCAGCGTGGTTGCGAATGGCTTCGGCGAGGATGTCGTTCACTTCCCGTGTGGCCTGGCGCGCGGCTTCGGCCTGACGACGGCCCCACTCGGCCTGGGCCTTGCCCTGGATCGCACGCTGCTCACCGATCTTCGCCATCTGCTGGGCAACGGCGGACTGCTCGCGAGCCAGTGCTGCATGGCCGGCGGCGTAAGCGGCAGGATCGCGTGGGCGTGCCGGATCGCTCTCCTGGACGGCGAGTTCCGCCTGGCGCTCGCTGAGCTTGCTCATCTGTTGGTTAAGGATGGCTTGCTGGCTATCGAGTTCGGCCTGCTTGTCGGCGCTCATGGCACCCATGTCGGCGGGCCTTGCGCTCTGTGCGAAGGCGGTGGTGATGCGCTTCACATAGGCGGGATCCCGCAACACCCAAGCCTTGTCGCCGTTGCGGAACCACACGTAGTCGTTCGAGTTGTTACGTTGGGCCTTGGCACGGCGGATGTCGCTGTCGCTGCCATTGATCACGGTGACATCGTCGCCGAAGAAAACCAGCGCATGCGAGGAATCGCCGCCGCGGATATCCACGCCCTGCATGGCCGCCGGAGGCGCGGGCGGCACAGGCGGCGCGGGTGTCGGCGGCAGTGGCCGAGGCGGCGGCGGTGGCGGCGGCGGGACAGAGGCGGAAGGATCGAGCACCGGCTCGGCCGCCACGGGCGGCATGGCGGGTTCCGCGGGTGTTGCCGGCGCGGCCGGTGCCGCAGGCGTCGCCGGATGTACCGAAGCGTATGCAGCGCGCTGCTCGCTACCGCTGTCGGCAGCGACGACGCGCCACGGGGTCACGCCGATGGCGGCGATGGCGATGACCAGGGAGAGGGTGAGCACGCGCGGCGGCGCGTCAGTGGCGTGACCGAGCATGTCGAGTCTCCTTTTGAGATTCTGGAACGTGGGCGAGGCGCCCGGCAGGGCGTGGTGCGGATGCGGTGCGACGCCCAGACGGAGCAGCAGGCGTCCATAGGTCTTGGGGGCCTGTCGGCCACGCGACAGGACGAGGGCGTCGCAGGCGGCTTCCCGGCAGAGCGCGTATTCGCGCACGGCGAAATGGACGAGGGGGTGGAAGAAGAACAACGTGCGCGCCACCGCCGGGATCCATCCGAGCACCAGGTCGCCGCGGCGCACATGCGCCAGTTCGTGCATGAGGGCCATGTCGAGATCGTCGTCGCCGAGGCGATCTTCCAGCGGTAGCAGGATGGTCGGACGCCACAGGCCGATCACCTGGGGTGACTCCACTTCGTCGGAGACGGCCAGGCGCGGCGAACGACGCAGGCCAAGTTCACGCGCACGGCGCGCGCAGAGCGTTTCCACGCGCACGTCGTCGTGCGGCATCGCGCGGCGGACGACATCGCGAAGGCGATGCCAGCGCACCGTGGCGACGGCGCACTGGGCCAGGACAGCGGCGAGCCAGAGCCCCAGCAGCGCATACGTCCAGGAGAAGGTCCAGCCGGTGTCCGTGGCAAGCGAAACGACGCCCGTGTCACTGAGGATGGTGGTCGTCGTCACGGTGGTCGGTGTCGCGGCAGGAAGGAGCGGGACGCCGAGCAACGTGGGGCAGGCAATGCCGACGATCAGCTGGGCGCCGAGTAGCCACCACAGGGTGCTGCGTGCGGCCGCGGAGAGAGAGGGGACGACGCGGCAGGCTACGTAGACGATGCCCGCGAGCAGGAGGGCCTGCACGGAAGCGTGCGCGAGACGGGAAAGGAGGGTGTCGAGAAAGGCATCCATGTCAGCGCCCCTTGCGCCGTGACTGCAGCGTGTCGACCAGCGCCTCGAGCTCGGCCAGCTCGGTATCGCTCACCTGGCCACGTTCGGACATCCAGGCGACGAAGGGCGACACGGAACCCTGCAGGGTCTTTTCGACGAAGCGCGCGACCGCGCCGGTCATGACCTCGCCCGATTCGTTCGTGGCGCTGTAACGGAATGTGCCTTCGATTTTGCGGCGGCCGAGATAACCCTTGGCACGCAGTCGTTCCATCATGGTCAGCACGGTCGATCGCGCGAGGCCGCGGGGTTCGCCATACCCGGCACATACTTCCGCCACGGTACTTTTGGGCGCCTCGCCGATGTACTGCAGAAGGGCGAGCTCCTGGTCGCCAATGGTTTTCTTGCTCATGCCGCCCGCTCCTGACTACAGATGTAGGCAGCGTGCACCTGACGACAGGTGTAGTCAAGCATGACCTTTGGCAGGGGCCATAAAAAAAGCCCCCGCCGTAAGGCAGGGGCTTTCGGGTACCTCGTCGACCGCGGCGGCTCAAGCCACCGCGAGAGATCAGGCTGCCGCGTCCTTGAGCTTCTTGAGCGGACGGACCTTGACCTTGACCGAGGCGGGCTTGGCTGCGAACCAGCGCTCTTCACCCGTGAACGGATCCTTGCCCTTGCGCTTCGGCTTCGCAGCGACGGCAACGGAGGTGATCTTGAGCAGACCGGGCAGCGTGAACGTGCCGGCGCCCTTCTTGTGAACCGACGCGGAGATCGCGCCTTCGAGCGAAGCCAGCACGGCCTTCACGCTCTTGCTGTCAATGCCGCTCTGCTCGACGATGTGCGAGACGAGCGTGGACTTCGAAAGCGGATCCTTGATCGGCTTGAGAGCGGCCGGGGCCTTCGCAGCCTTCACGGCAGCCTTGGCAGGAGCCTTGGCAGCCTTCTTCGCCGCCGTTTTTTTGGTCGTGGCCATGGTTATCCTTGTCACTTGATCGAATGAGGCGGCCTTTCCGGCCGGTGCCCAGCGGGCGACTCACTCTAGCGTTGCTTTGGTCCGCTGAAAATAGGGTTCGCGAAGATTTTTTGCATTTCGAGCCCTTTTTTTACGGATCCGCGTGACGCACTGCGGAAAAACGGCAGGTCAGATGCCTGCATACCACTCGTAACCGTTGTCTTCCCAGTAGCCGCCGTTGCCGTCGCCGACGTCCGCAAAGGATGCGACCACTTCGATTTGCCGGATGTATTTCGCATGCTTGTAGCCCAACTGGCGCTCCACGCGCAGCCGTAGCGGCGCGCCATTGGCAACGGGCAGCGGGCCGCCGTTCAGGCCATAGGCGAGCAGTGTCTGCGGATGCCGGGCCTCGTCGAGGTCGATGCTCTCGTAATAAGGCGTGTCTTCCTCCATGTCGTCGAAGCAATGGAAGACGACGTAACGTGCCCCGGCACGTGGCCTCACGTGATCCAGCAGCGCGGCCAGTGGCGTGCCTGTCCACTTGCCGATCGCGCTCCAGCCCTCGACGCAGTCGTGGCGGGTGATCTGGGTTCGCATGCCCAGCGCCCTGAGCTCGTCGATCGAAAGTCGGGTGGGCCTCTCGACCAGGCCACCGACGTTGAGGCGGTAGTCGACGAAGCCACCCTTCAACAATCCCTGGTAGAGCGGGGTATCCGGCATCAACGTGCCGTTGGGCTTGAAGACCGCGGAAATATCGGATTCGGTGTATTCACGGGCGAGCGCTTTCGACGGCGAGAGAAAGCGCTGCACTCGATGGTTGATCGCCTCGGCACTGTCGAGGATGCGTGGACCGGTCTCGCTTTCGGATATACGGTCACAACCGGCGAGCGTCGCGCCACCAAGCGCCAGCAGTGTCCTCCGCAGGAATTGGCGGCGGTCACTCATGGTGCGTCTCCTCGTGACGATCGGTGCGAATGCGATACCAACCGGTGATCATGCCGCGCAACTGGTTCAGCGGGCCGCTGATGAGCACCTCGACCACATGGACGATCACGAAAGCGATGAACCCCATCGCGATGACGAAGTGGATCGTCCGGGCCGACTGGCGCCCGCCGACGGCCTCGACCAGGCCACCCAGCACCGCGTCCATGCGTGGGGACATAAATAATCCCATCAGCACGATGCCGCCGCCGAACACGAAGATGGCGACGAGATAGGCCAGCCGCTGGAGAACGTTGTAGCGCAGCGCGGCCTCTCCCTCGGGATGGCGGAAGCGCAGGTGGTCGACGACGGAACGGCCGAGGCCTCGCCAGTCGTGCCGATCCGGCACGAGATCGCGGGAAAGATGTCGACTGGCCAGCGACCAGCCGACATACGCGATGCCGTTGAGTACGAACAGCCAGGCGAAGAAGAAGTGCCAGCGACGTCCCATCGCAAGCCACCCTGGTCCGGGAACGGTCGCCCAGGCCGGAAAGCCCCTCGCTGCCCACTTGCCGTCGACCTTCGAGGCGCCCAGGACCCCCGTGGTGTCGAACGCGTGGCTGCCGATTAAGGTTGTTCCGCGTACGTTGCCCGTTGCATCCTGGCTGGCGCGCAGGCTCAGCAGCTCCTTGCCGGGATCGGAGCGGTTGCCCCAATACAGTGACGGATGCGCGTTGAAAATCTGCAGGCCACTGCCCAGCAGCACGAGAAGGCAGATGGCGTTGATCCAGTGCATGACGCGCACCGGCCAGCGATGTCGGTAGACGAGTCGGCTGCTCATGAGTCTCGGTCGATCTGTCCCGCCGCGACGGCGCGCGCGAGGTCGGCTTCGGTGTCCAGATCCTCGCCGAAGGCGTCGGCGCGGACGGTCTGGGGCATGGTGTCTTGCCATAACGCGCGAAAACCCGAGTCGCCTTGCAGCGACGTCGCGCGCATCAACGTGGCGGCGCGCAGCACGGCCGGTATTCCCATCGCGTCACCGTAAGCGGTGACCGTATCGCGTGAGCCATCGTGGGCGGCGAGGAGGCGCCACAAGTGGGACTCGTCGAGCGCGAGCTGGTCGACGATCACGACGAGGACGGGGTCGGTGCGTCCTGCAAGCGCATCGGCGGCGACATGAAGCGAGGAGGCCATGCCGGTGGCCCAGTTCGGATTGAACACGGCCATGGCACCCGTGAGCTGGCCGCACATGCGCTCGGCATGGGCTCCCAGGATCGCCACGGTCTTGCCCGGCCGCGTCGCCGAGACGACCCGCGATGCGCGCGCGATCAACGTTTCGCCGGCGACGGTCAGCAACTGCTTGGGCCGACCCAGGCGCAGGCTCCCCCCCGCCGCGAGGATCACCGCGTCATGGCCGCCGATCATGGCAGCCGCGCGCGGTCGCGCTGGCAGACCTGGGCGAGAATCGACAGCGCGATGCCATGCGGCGTCTGGGCGCCGATGGGCAGGCCGGCCGGCAGGTGCAGTTTCCGCAGTTCGTCGTCGTCGACGCCGTCGTCCTTCAGGCGCTCGACGCGCGCGCCGATCTTGTTGCGACTGCCGAGCACGCCCACCGCGAAGGCATCCGAATGCAGCGCGTGCGTGGCGACGGCGTGGTCGATCTCCGCATCGTGACTCAGTGAGTACACGGCGGTGCGATCGTCCAGCCGCAGATCGCCCAGGGCAGTGGTCAGGCTGCGCGGGTCGTAACCGGCGAGCGGAATGCCGGGCGGCGGTTCGATGGGGCCATGGGGACGCAACAGGATCACCTCGACACCGAGCAAGGGGGCGAGATGGGCGACCGCGAGGGTCACCGGGTCGCCGCCGACGGCCACCAGACGCAAGGGTGGATGCTGGACGCGGGCGTACCGCTGCGCGTCGGCCGGTACGGTGCCCTCGACGACATCCCACGCACCGGTTTCGCGGTCCGACAACACGGTGACCGTGCGCCGTTCGAGGCGGGCAATGGTGAGCGTATTGACGTACCGCGAGGGCTCCCGCAGTTCACGAACGAAGATGCCGATCCGGCCACCGCAGCTGAGCTGGATGTCCAGCACGGAGCTGCCGACCCCATAGTCGAGCAGGCGGGGACGGCCTTCGGCCACCGCCATGGCGGCTTCGTCGGCGACGGCGGCCTCGACACAGCCCCCGGAAACGTAACCGGCGACCCTGCCGTCGGCAGCGATCGCCATCTCGCTATATAACGGACGTGGGGAAGGCCCCTCGATGCTCACCAGTGTCGCCAGCGCCACGCGACCCGCATGGGCGTATTCGCGGAGGGATGGGAGGAGGTCCTCGACCAGCGCGTATTCCGGCCAGGGCGACCAGGGTTGCGCGACGGAAGGGTTCAAGGCGCTCATGCCCGAAGTCTGGCACGATTGCACGTGAAGGGCTTGGCGGGACGGATACACCCCGCTTACGCACATTGTGGTTTCCTGAGGCGACATGTCCCCACTCATTGACCGTCACGGACGTACAAAGCGGAAGCTACGGATATCGCTCACCGACCGCTGCAATTTCCGCTGTACGTACTGTATGCCCGAACACCCGGACTGGCTACCCAAAGCCAGCCTGCTGGCGCGCAGCGAAATCGTGCGCCTGGCCGGCCTGTTCGTCGATCACGGTATCGACCAGATCCGCCTCACCGGCGGCGAGCCGCTGTTGCGTCAGGACCTGCTCGAATGCGTGCATGACATCGGCGAGCTTCGCGAGCGCGGTCTTCGTCGCATTTCGATGACCACCAACGCGTCCCGTATCGCGCCCAAGGCGCGTGAACTGGTCCTGGCGGGTGTCGACGACTTCAACGTGAGCCTGGACGCGATCGATCCGGAGACGTTCCGACGCCTCACCCTGCGCGAAATCGCGCCCGTGTTCGACGGCATCGATGCGCTCGTCGACGCCGGGGCCAAGGTCAAGCTCAACGCGGTGGTCGTTCGCGGCGACAATGAGAAGGACATCGTGCCCCTGCTGGAATGGGCCATGGCCAGGAAGCTGCCCCTTCGCTACATCGAATACATGCCCCTGGACGCACCCGGCCACTGGAAGCGCGATGCCGTGGTTTCCGAAGCGGACATGCTCGCAGCGATCCGCGAGCGCCACGAGGTGGTGGGCCAGGCGCGCGGACACGATCCGGCCACGCCCTACCTTGTGGACGGGCACTACCCACTCGGTATCATCTCCACGGTGTCCAATCCTTTCTGCTCCACCTGCGATCGCCTGCGACTCACGGCGACGGGCGAACTGTTCACCTGTCTGTTCTCGCCGATCGGTACGCCACTCGGCGCGCGCATGCGCGACGGCATCGGTGACGACGTGCTTGCCGAGCAGGTGCGCCGTGCGGTCTGGCTGAAGGATGCAGGCTATGCATCGCGTCCGGGCCCCGTGGACAGGCCGTTGACCATGCATGCGATGGGTGGATGAGTTCCTTCGGCGGATATCCCATGAAACAGATCGTTTTCGAACTTTTCGCCAACCTCGAACGGCTGGCTGGCAGTGGCACCTGCTCCGTGCAAGCGCACGACGAGGTGAGCACGGTGGCTGACGCGCTTGCGCTGCTGGCACGTGAGCGTCCCGAACTGGCATCCTCCCTGGATCGCTGCGCCTGTGTCGCCGGCGACACTATCGTGCGTCGTGTCGATCCCGTGCCTGCGGACGGCCGCATCGCACTGCTGCCACCCGTGGCCGGAGGCTGAGCATGGACCATGCGGTGCTTTCTCATGAGACGGTAACAGTCGAGCCACTGCTCGAGCTGGACGCCCACCCGGAGTGCGGCGGCCTGGCGCTGTTCGTTGGCACGGTGCGCGACCATCACGAAGGACAGTCGGTGCGGCACCTGAAATACACCGCCCACGAACCCCTCGCGGCGAAGATCATTCGCGAGGTCGAGGCGACCACGCGCGAGAAATACGGTGTGCCTTACGTGCGCATCGTGCATCGCCTGGGAGACCTGTCGATCGGCGATATCGCCATCGTCTGCGTGGTGCGCGCACCGCACCGGGCGGAAGCCTTCGATGCCTGCCGTTATGCCGTCGACGCGGTGAAACACGGTGCTCCCATCTGGAAGGAAGAGTTCTATACCGATGGCAGCAGTGCTTTCGTCGAAGGATGCTGCATCCGCGACGACATGGACGACGCCACGGCACGCCCCCATCGCCACCACTCGCACACGAGCCACGGATGAAAGACGTTAGCCAGAAGCCGGATTCCCTACGTGTCGCCCGCGCCACCGCCACCTTGCATGCACCGGCCCACTGCATCGAACTGCTGCGCAGCGGCGATACCGAAAAAGGCGATCCGCTGAAGACGGCGCGCGTCGCGGGTATTCTCGCCGCCAAGCGAACGGATGAACTCATTCCGCTGTGCCACCCCTTGCCGATCCACCGCGCCGAGGTGACCTACGAGCTGGCCGACACATCGGTGAGAGTCATGGCAGAAGTGCAGACCATCGGTCCAACCGGCGTGGAGATGGAAGCACTCACCGCGGCAAGCCTGGCGGCGCTCACGCTCTACGATATGCTCAAGCCCTATGCCGAACCGGACGAGTTGCACATCGAAGACTGTCGTCTCGAGCGCAAGACCGGCGGAAAGTCGCACTACAGACGGACACTGTCGACACCGCGTAGCGCAGCGGTCGTGGTGCTGTCCGATACCGTGGCCAGCGGGGCCAAGCCGGACACCGCCGGTGCCTGGGTGCGCGATGCCCTGCTCGCGGCCCGCTTCGGTCCGGTCGAATACGCCGTGATCGCCGATGACGCCGCCGTGCTGGGCGATCTGTTGGGCTCGCTGATCCATGCCGACACTGCCCTGATCGTCACCGTTGGGGGTACGGGGCTGGGCCCGCACGACATCACCGTGGACACGGTCAAGCCCATGCTCGACGTGGAAATTCCCGGGATCATGGAGGCCGCGCGCGCCTTCGGACAGCAGCGCATGCCGTACGCCATGCTCTCGCGTGGCGTGGCCGGCTATGTTCGCGACAGCTTGCTGGTCACCTTTCCGGGTAGCCGCGGTGGCGCAAGCGAATCGCTCGCAGCCACCCTGCCGGGCCTCATCCATCTTCTCGAAACCGGTCGTGCGGGTGGGCGTCACCCCGGCGGTTACGGCGAGGCGAACTGAATGGCCTTGCTACCGCTGAAGGAGACCTTCGAGCTCTACCGGAAGTGGGTGGGGCGACTGCCCACGCATCGCCTTCCGGTGGAACACGCCCTCGGTGCCGTACTGGCCGAGGCACCTGCCGCGCGTATCGCGTTGCCGCGATTCACCCAGAGTGCGGTGGACGGCTATGCCCTCCGTGCGGCCGACGGGCAGTCGCCGCGCGCACTCATCGGCACGGCGGCGGCCGGCGAGCCGGCGGGTGTCGTCGTCGGCACAGGGAACGCGGTACGTATCCTGACCGGAGGAGTGGTGCCCGAGGGCGCGGATGCCGTGGCACGTCAGGAAATCGTCGAACGCACGGGTACAGGCATCGTGCTCACCGACGCCGTGCGGACCGGTGACGGCATTCGTTACGAAGGCGAGGAGCTCGCAGCGGGCAGCATCATCGCCAGCGCCGGCCAACGCGTGACCGCGGGTCTGGTGGCAGCCTTCGCCATGGCCGGCATCGACACGGTCGAGGTCTATCGTCGGCCTCGCGTCGCCGTGCTCATTACCGGCGACGAAGTGCTGCGCGCCGGTGAGCCGCTAGCGCCTGGCATGGTCTACGACGCCAACGGGCCGTTGCTTCGTGCATGGTTTGTCGAGAACGGATACGGCGAACCCGTCGTCGCCTACGTGCGGGACGACGAGGCTGCGCTCGAAGAAGCGCTGAGCGCCGCACTGGACAGTGCCGATCTCATCGTTACCAGCGGTGGCGTATCCGTCGGCGATCGTGACTTCGTGCCTTCGGTCGCCGATCGCCTGGGCGTACGCAAGGTGTTCTGGAAAGTGGCGCAGAAGCCCGGCAAGCCCCTGTGGTTCGGCATGCGCGAGGGCAAGGTCTTGCTGGGCATGCCGGGCAACCCGGCTGCGGTGCTGGTGTGTCTGGCCGTCCATGCGCGCGCGGTGCTCGGTCGCCTCGAGGGCGAGACGGCGGATCAGCCCCAATGGCACGGTGGCATCCTGAGTGCTCTGGTCGAGGCGGACCCGGAACGCGACCGACTCGTTCGCATGCGACTGGACAACGCCGATGGCGTGGTCAGGCTCGAGGAACTGCCGCGGCAGGACTCGCACATGTTGAGCAACCTGGCGGCGGCGCGGGCCCTGGTCTGGCTACCCTCTCGCGCGGAGGCTTTCGCCCCCGGCGAGCGGGTGTCGTGGATTCCGATCTGAGCTGACGACATGCGATAGCGTGGCTATCGCACGCGTCTTACCAGGTCTTACCAGGCCTTCACATCCGTCACGACGACCGTGTAGTCCGACATGTCCGCCGAATAGCGGAAGAGCCGGCCGAGGTCGAAGTCGACGCTCTTGCCCGGTTCGATGTTGGACGTACCAGCCGGCCAGCCCTGCTTGCTGGCGATGACCTTGCCGGTCGCATCCTTCGCGTCGATACGGATCTGTGCGGCTGCGGCTTCGGGGCACTTGTTGACCAGGTTGCCCTTCATGCTGAAACGCGGCTGGCCCGAACCCTGCTGCACCTTGACGGCGAAGCCGTCAATGGCGAAATCCTTGGCAGCGCAGGCGGCGTGGGCGGACAACGGAGCGGCGAGAAACAGCGCGGCGGCGATGGCGATCTTCTTCATGGGTGTTACCTGTCATCGATAGGGAAAGGCTCACGCACTAGGGAAAGGGCGCGTAACCTTCGTATCGGCAGGTTCAATTCCGACTTTAGGCCGGATTTATTCAGCTGTTCAGACAGCCGTCGCGAACAGGTCGCCGATGGGCTCGGCCTCGGGCTCGAACCACCGCTTGACCGGCGCGAAGCTCCGCCGGTGGGCCGCGCACGGGCCCAGGCGGCCCAGGGCATCCAGGTGCTCCGGGACGCCATAACCCTTGTGCCTGGCGAAGCCGTAGCCGGGGTGCTCGGCGTCCAGCGCATGCATATGCCGGTCGCGGCTGACCTTGGCGAGGATCGAGGCAGCGCTGATCGCCGGCTCGGTGGCATCGCCGCCAATCACGGCTCGTGCCTCACAAGGCAGGGTGCGCGGCAGGCGGTTGCCGTCGATGAGGGCCATCTGCGGAGCCAGGGATAGCCCCATCAGCGAACGGGTCATCCCGATCATCGTGGCCTGGAAGATGTTGATCCGGTCGATTTCCTCGCGCTCGACGAAGATGACCGTCCACGCCAGGGCGCGCTCGACGATGCGGCCGTAGAGCTTTTCGCGGACGTCTTCGGCCAGCTGCTTGGAGTCGTTGAGGCCGCGGATTGGCCGGGCCGGATCGAGGATCACCGCAGCCACCACGACCGGCCCGGCGAGCGGGCCGCGACCGGCCTCGTCGACGCCGGCGACGATCAGATCGCGAGAGAGCTGGCAGGTGACATTACGCTTGCGGGGCATGAGCGCAGCCTAGGCCGGTGGGTGGCCGGCGGGCAAGACGGCGGTCGGCATCAACTCGGCAATGGCGTCGGCGGCGTGGTCGGCCGCCCGGCCCTCGAGGCCGCCGCGCAACTCCTGGTGCAGGTACTCAAACGCGGCGACGACGCCGCCGCGGCGCTCACTGTCGCCGAGCAGGGCCAGGGTGGCGTCCGCCAGGTTCTCCGCCGTGCAGTCGTCCTGCATGAATTCCGGAACGAGCAGGCGCCGGCCGAGGCCGCAGGCACGGGCCAGTATGTTGGGAAGGCTGTACACGTCGGTCTTGAGCATGCGCAGCACTTTGGCGATGCGATAGCTGGTCGGCGCGACGCGGTAACCGACCACCATCGGCCGCTTGGCGAGCATCGCCTCGAGGGTGGCCGTGCCCGAGGCGAGCAGGACAACGTCCGCGGCGAGCATCACCTGATGGGCATGGCCGTCGGTCAGCAGCGGTGGTGTCCCCGGGAAATCCGCCAGCAGTGTCTTCAGCCGTGCATGGACGCGCTCGTTCGCAGCCGGCACGACGATGCGCAGGTTGGGCATGGCGGCGGCTACGCGCTTCGCTGCTTCGATGAAGATCGCGCCGACACGGTCGATTTCGCTCGGACGGCTGCCGGGGAGCACGGCGAGAACCGGTGCATCGTGCGGCAGCCCGAGCGCGTCGCGAGGCGCGGCCCGGTCGGACACCATCGGGAACCGGTCCGCGAGTGGATGGCCGACGAAACGAGCGTCGATCCCGTGCTTCGCGTAGATGGGCGGCTCCATCGGGAACAGGCAGAGCACGCGGTCGGCAGACTGGCCGATCTTCTCCGCACGCTTCTCGCGCCATGCCCAGACCGATGGGCTGACATAGTGGATGGTGCGCAGTCCCGCGGCCTTGAGCTTGCGCTCCACGCCGAGGTTGAAGTCGGGTGCGTCGATGCCGACGGTGACATCCGGGCGTTCGGCCATCAGCTTGCCGAGCAGGCCCTTGCGCAGGCGAAGCAGGCGCGGCAGGTGTTTGACCACCTCCGCGAACCCCATGACGGACAGCTCACGGATGTCATACCAGGACTCGAAGCCCCGGGCCATCATGCGAGGGCCGCCGATACCGACGAAGCGCGCAGCGGGAAAACGCTCGCGCAGGGCGTCGATGAGATCCGCGCCCAGCTGGTCACCAGAATCCTCGCCGGCGATCAGGGCGATCGTCGGCGAAGCAGGGGAAGGGGGCGTCGGCTGCATGGCGTCAGCGGGCGAGCGAGCGCTCGCTGCGGTCGAGGAACTCGAGCATCTGGCGCACGTCCTCGCTGGTCTCCGCCTGGGCGAGCAGTTGTTCGCGTGCCTCCGCCAACGGCAGACCGCCCATGTACAGGGTGCGGTAGGCGCGCTTGATGGCGGCGATGCGTGCGGTGTCGAAGCCGCGGCGCTTCAGGCCTTCGCTGTTGATGCCACGCGGACGACCGCGGGTTTCATTGGCCATCATCACGAACGGCGGCACGTCGGAACCGACCAGGCAACCCATGCCGATAAAGGCGTGGGCCCCGACCTTGCAGAACTGATGCACGCCGGAATAGCCCGACATGATCGTCCAGTCGCCGATGTCGGCGTGCCCGGCAAGCGCCGAATAATTGGAGAAGACCACATGGTTACCGACCTGGCAGTCGTGCGCGATATGCACGTAGGCGAGCAGCCAGTTGTCGTTGCCGATGCGCGTGATACCACCACCGTCACCGGTGCCGCGATTGATCGTGACGAACTCGCGGATGAGGTTGCGGTCGCCGATGATGACTTCGGTGCGTTCACCTTGCCACTTCTTGTCCTGCGGCGGACCGCCGATGGAAGCGAACTGCGAGATGCGGTTGTCGCGGCCGATGATGGTCGGCCCTTCGATCACCACGTGCGGACCGACGGTCGTGCCCTCGCCGATGACGACATCGGCACCGATGACGCTGAACGCCCCGACGCTGACGTTGTCCGCGATGCGCGCGGTTGGATCGATCTGCGCCGTGGGATGGATCATTTATCGTTCCTCGCGGCGCACATCAGTTCGCAACACGCCACGGTCTTGCCGTCGACGAGGGCTTTGGCCTCGAACAGGCCCATGCCGCGAAGGAGGCGCTTGAGCGACACTTCCAGGCGAAGCTGGTCGCCCGGGGCGACGACGGCGGAGAAGCGAGCGTTATCGACCTTGACCAGGTAGAACAGCGGGCTGCCACTGTGGCCTTCGATCTGGCTGGTCAGCTGGGTGAGCAGACCGGCGGTCTGTGCCATCGCTTCGACGATAAGCACGCCGGGCATGACGGGGTGACCCGGGAAGTGGCCCTGGAAGAACGGCTCGTTGATCGTGACGTTCTTGATGGCCGCAATGCTCTTGCCCGGATCGAGTTCGATCACACGATCCACCAGCAGGAACGGGTAACGGTGCGGCAGCAGCCGCTGGATATGCTCCACATCCACCGGGAGCTTCACGGCAGCGTTTGTATCGGTCATTGCCCTTTATCCTTTTCCAGCGCCGACAACCGGCGCGCGTACTCGTCGAGATGTTTGAAGCGCGCCGCATTGCGCCGCCACTGGCGGTTGTCCTGCAACGGTGTGCCGGACGAATACTCGCCCGGCTCCCTGATCGACGCGGTGACCAGGCTTTTCGCCGTGATGGTAACCCGGTCCGCCAGTTCGAGGTGGCCGAGGACGCCGGCGTTGCCGCCAATGAGGCAGTAACGGCCGATCTTGGCGCTACCGGCGACCGCGGAACAGCCGGCCATGGCCGTATGCGCGCCGATATGCACGTTGTGCGCGATCTGGATCTGGTTGTCGAGGCGGACATCCTCCTCGAGCACGGTATCGTCGAGCGCACCGCGGTCGATGGTGGTGTTGGCGCCGATTTCGCAGTCGTCGCCGATGCGCACGCCGCCCAGCTGTGGAAGCTTGACCCAGTGGTCGCGGTCGAAGGCCAGCCCGAAGCCATCCGAGCCGATAACCGCGCCGGGGTGCACCAGGACGCGCTTACCCAGGGTGACGCGGATGACCAGGGTGACGCGGCCGACCAGGCGCGAGTTGGCTCCGACCACGCAACCCGGGCCAATGGCGCAATGCGGGCCGAGGATCGCGCCTTCCTCGATTACCGCTCCTTCATCGACGACGCAGCACGGCCCGACGCTGGCTGTCGGATGCACTCGGGCGGACGGCGAAACCACGGCGCTCGCGTGGATGCCGCGCGGTGCGGCGGCGACGCGCTCGAATAGCGCGGCGATTTTCGCGTAGGCGACGTAAGGATCCTTGGCCACGAGTGCCGCACCCTTGCGCAAGGCGAGGGCATCGGCGGCGAGCACGACGATGCCCGCCTGCGATTCGGCCAGCTGTGAGGTGTACTTCGAGTTCGACAGGAAGGTGAATTGCGAGGGCGTGGCGGCCGACAAGGTGCCGACGCCATCGACGACCGTGTCGGGATCGCCATGGGCTTCGAGGCCGAAACGTTCGGCCAGCTCAGCGAGGGTGTATTGCGGATTTCCGCTCACGGGGCACTCCAGACAATCCCGATAAAAGCCGCCCAACAAAAACAGCCGATGAGAGGCCGATAAAAAAGGGGCGGTGGGCCGGAGCCGCACCACCCCTCGATTCTAGCGGCTTGTAAGCCTTAGAGCTGGCTGCCGAAGGTGAACTGGATACGCTCGACGAAGCGGCTGTCGTCATCCTTCTTACGGAACGGCACCGCGAAGTTGATGATCAGCGGACCGATCGGCGCCTGCCACTGCAGGGAGAGACCGGTCGAAGCGCGCAGATCGCTGGCGTTGAACGCCGAGTACGACTGGTAGACGTTACCGACATCGACGAACCAGGATACGCGAGCGGTGTTGACGTCCTTCAGGAAGGGCAGCGGAAGGAACATCTGCGCCGTGCCGAGCACCTTGAACGCGCCACCGACCGGCTGGCCGTAGCTGTAGTAACCGCCTGTGCAGTTGCCATGGCTATCGGGCTTGCCACCCGGGTTCGTGCTGAGGCCGTCGCAGAGGCGGGGACCCAGTGTGTTGTCCTGGAAGCCGCGGACGTCACGCACACCACCGGCGTAGTAGTTCTCCCAGAACGGGAACGCCACCTTGTCACCCTTCGAGTAGACCTTGATCGGGTTGGTCGGATCGTTCGGGTTATAGGCGAAGCCATCGTTGTCGTAGGTCTGGCCGTAGGTCTTGCCGTAGCCGACCTGACCGTCGAGGTAGAGCACGAAGCCCTTGCCGATCGGCCAGTAGTGGTTGGCTTCGCCGAAGATCTTGTAGTACTGCACGGTGGAGCCGGGCAGGGCGCCTTCGACCGACGCGGTCAGCTGACCACCGCGGGTCGGGGCCCAGTAGCTGTTACGCGTGTCATGCGTAAAGCCCAGGCTCGAGGTCCACGAGTGGATCGTCTTGTTACCGATGGCATCCTGGTACGCGACCAGCTGACCCGGCGTGTACGTGGACGTGTTGATCAGGTTCGAGCTGACGCCGAGGCTGGTGGACAGCGAGTCGAAGTCGGAGATCGGGAACGACAGCGTCGTCTGGAAGGACTTCGTGCTGTACGTGTAGTTGGCCAGGTCGGTATCGCCGTAATCGAGCTTGCTGTAGCCGACGTTGTAGCCGATCTGCACGCCCGAATCGGTGAGATAGGGGTTGGTGTAGCTCGCGTTGATGCGCTTGTAGTACGTGCTGGTTTCCGCGCCGATGGAGAAGCGGTCACCCGTACCGAGGAAGTTGTTCTGCGAGACCGAGGCCGACAGGATGATGCCCGAGTACTGCGAGTAGCCCACGCCGAACATCAGCGAACCGGCAGACTGTTCCTCGACCTTCGCGGTCAGGTCGACCTGGTCGACCGTGCCCGGCACGAGTGCCTTGTCGATGTCGACGGTCTTGAAGTAACCCAGGCGCTGCAGGCGGGTCTTCGAGCGATCGATGGCGCCCTGCGAGTACCAGGCGCCTTCGAGCTGGCGCATTTCACGACGCAGGACCTCGTCTTCGGTCCGGGTATTGCCCTGGAACACCACGCGGCGCACGTACACGCGCTTGCCTGGCTCGATGAAGAGCGTGAGGTCGGCGGTGCGCTTGTCCTTGTCCAGCTTCGGCACCGGCGTCACCTTGGCAAAGGCGTAGCCGATGTTGGCGAGAATGGCCTTGATCGAGTCGGTACTGGCTTCGATGGCGGCACGGTTGAAGGTGTCGCCCTTGTGGATGTAGACCAGCTTGCGCAGGGTGTCTTCCGGAAGGATCAGTTCGCCGAGGAGCTTCACGTCGGAGACGGTATAGACCTCGCCTTCCTTCACGCTCGCGTCGATGTACATGGCGCGCTTGTCCGGGCTGATTGCCACCTGCGTGGAATCGACACCGAAGTCGGCGTAGCCGCGGTTCATGTAGTAATTGCTGAGTTTTTCCAGATCGCCGGAGAGCTTCTCACGCGAGTACTGGTCGTCCTTGGAGTACCAGGACAGCCAGTTGGTCGTGTTCGACTCGAAGCCATCGCGGATGGCCTTATCGGTGAAGGCCTTGTTGCCGACGACGTTGATCTCCTTGATCTTCGCCGCCTTGCCTTCGCGGATTTCGATGTCGATCGCCACACGGTTACGATCCAGCGGCGTCACGTGCGGGATGACCGACACGTTGTACTTGCCGCGGTTGTAATACTGGCGGATGAGTTCCTGCTGGACGCGATCCAGGGACAGGCGGTCGAAGGTCTCACCTTCGGACAGGCCGATTTCCTTCAGGCCCTTGCGCAGGTCGTCTTCCTTGATGTCCTTGTTACCGCGCAGCGTGAGCTTCGCGATGGCAGGACGCTCGGTGACCTTGATCACCAGGATGTCGCCCTGGCGTTCGATTTCGATGTCGCTGAAGAATTTTGTCTGGTACAGGGCGCGAATCGCGGCCTGGGCTTTCTCGTCGCTCAGGGTCTCGCCCTTCTCGATCGGCAGATAGCTCAGCACCGTGCCCTGGGCAATGCGGGTGAGACCGTCGATACGGATATCGGAGACGACGAACGGCTCAAAAGCAAGCGCATTGGCAGACAGGGAGGCGAGCAGGATCAGGGCGGCGATACGCTTCATCGTCGATTCCGTTGGGTTAAGACCAGAAGCCGGCGGACGAGGCCGGCGACCGAATAGGAGCACGCGCAGGGCTCATGCCCGGCGTCGTCTGGCCATGGACGCGTGAGCGCCCAGGGCCGGGGTAATACGGATGCCTCGTCACGAGACGATCATTCGCTGGATGTCGTTGAAGAACGCGAGCCCCATCAGCGTAAACAGCAGGGCGAGCCCGACGTACTGGCCGGCGATCATGGTGCGTTCGCTGACCGGGCTGCCTTTGACCAACTCGATAAGGTAATACAGCAGGTGTCCACCGTCCAAGACCGGGATGGGCAACAGGTTGAGGATGGCCAGGCTCAGCGAGACCAGGCCGAGGAAGTTCAGGAACCATCCCAGGCCGCGGCTGGCCGAATCGTTGGCAACCTGGGCGATGCCGATCACGCCAGAGAGGTTCTTGGTCGAGGCCTGCCCGGAAAGCATCTTGCCGATCAGGTTGAACGTGGAGACGGTACCGCTCCAGGTCGCGCGCAGGGACTCGCTGAGGGCGCGCACCGGGCCATAGCGCAGCGTGGCGGTTTCCGGCGGGCGGGCGCCGATGCCGATCATCCAGCGGGTGGGTTGGCCGCGCTCGGACTTCATCCGGGCGGTGATGTCGAGGGTTCGCGTGGTGCCGTCCCGTTCGATGGCCACTGCGAGCTTCGGCGAGATCGCCGCCTGCTCGGGCACCAGCTTGGTAAACGCGTCGAAGTCCGCCACCGGCTTGCCGTTGACACTGATGATGCGGTCGCCCGACCGGATGCCGGCGAGCGCGGCAGGGTCGCCAGGCATGACATCGCCCACGAAGGGCGGCGGGGTCTGGAAGGACAGGCCGAGCTGGACGATTTTCTTGGCGATGTCGCTCTCTGCGGAGAGCTTCTGCAGCGGCAGGACCACATCGCGCTCGCTACCGTCGGTGCCTCTCACCCGCACCGGCATCGGATCGCTGCCGAGCATGCCGTTGACGAGGACGTCGGCGGCGTCACTACCGGTGGCAACGGGTTTTCCGTCCATGGTGATCAGGCGGTCACCGGGACGGATGCCGACCTGTGCGGCGATGGTGCCCGGCGCCGCGCTGACGATCGGCGCCACGTCGGGCTTGCCGATCATGTACATCGCCCAGAACGCGGCGACGGTGAAAATGAGGTTGAAGGCAGGGCCCGCGGCGACGATGGCGATCCGCTTCCAGACCGACTTCCCGGTGAACTCCTGGCCGAGCTCGGCAGCGTCGACCTCGCCTTCGCGGGCGTCGAGCATCTTCACGTAGCCGCCGAGCGGAATGGCGGCTATCTGGTACTCGGTGCCGTCTTTTGCGACGCGCCGCCACAACGGACGGCCAAAGCCGACCGAAAAGCGGAGTACGCGCACGCCGCAGCGGCGCGCGACCCAGTAATGGCCGAATTCGTGGAAGGTCACCAGCACGCCAAGCGTGACCAGTAGCCAGAACACGGAACCTAGGAAGGGGCTCATCGGAGAGGGAGGGTCTCGAAAAAAAAGTCGTTGGGTAGAGCGAGTTTAGCAGTAAGCGCGGTGGAGCACGTTCCGCGCCGACCGCCGGGCGGAGGCATCGCGCTCTACAAGGGTCTGGACATCGACCACGGGTTCGGCCGGCAGTTCCTCAAGAACGCGTTCGACGAGCTCGGCAATCCCCAGGAAGGGCAGCGTCCCGGCAAGAAACGCGTCCACGGCGATCTCGTTGGCCGCGTTGAGGATGGTCGTGGCATCGCCACCTGCCCGCAGGGCCTGGAAGGCCAGCGCGAGGCAGCGGAAGGTGTCCAGATCGGGCTTTTCGAAGTCGAGGCGGGCGTGGGCGGCCAGGTCGAGCGGGGCAACCCCGGCGTCGATACGCTCCGGCCATGCCAGCGCACAGGAGATGGCCGTGCGCATGTCCGGGTTGCCCAGCTGGGCCAGCATGGACCCGTCGACGTAGTCGACCATCGAGTGGACCAGGCTCTGTGGATGGACCACGACCTCGATACGATCGACCGGCGCGGCGAACAGGTGGTGCGCTTCGATGACTTCGAGGCCCTTGTTCATCAGCGTGGCCGAGTCCACCGAGATCTTCCGGCCCATCGACCATTTCGGATGGGCGCAGGCCTGGTCGGGGGTGATCGCAACGAGGTCGGCGCGCGTGCGGCCACGGAACGGGCCGCCCGAGGCGGTCAATACCAACCGGCGGACGCCAGCGTGGGCGAGATCCGGGCGACCGCCCGGCAGGCACTGGAAGATCGCGTTGTGTTCGGAATCGACAGGGATGAGGTCGCCGCCGCCCTGGCGAAGGGCCTCGAGCAGCAGGGCGCCGCCCATGACGATGGATTCCTTGTTCGCCAACAGCAGGCGCTTACCGGCACGCGCGGCGGCGAAGGTGGAGTCGAGTCCGACCGCCCCCACGATGGCGGCCACGACGGTGTCGCAGAGCGGCCCGGCAGCTGCGGCGGTGACAGCGTCGGCGCCGGACGCTACCTCGCAACGCACGCCCGCGACGGCAAGACGGCGGGCGAGGTCAGCCTCCATGCCCGGGTCGGCGATGATCGCCAGATCGGGACGAAAACGTTCGCACAGCGCGGCCAATGCCTCGGTGTTGCGGTTCGCTACGAGCACGCTGGCGCGGAAGCGGTCCGGATGGCGTGCGATGACGTCGAGCGTACTTCCGCCGATCGAACCGGTGGCACCGAGGACCGCGACCTGGCGGATAGCCATGGTTACAGGCCCAGCAGCAGTTTGCCGGCCGCGAAGATGGGCAGGGCGGCGAAGACGCTGTCGAGGCGATCGAGCAGGCCGCCGTGGCCCGGGAACAGGCTCCCCGAGTCCTTCACGGCCGCGTGGCGCTTCATCAGGCTTTCGAACAGGTCGCCGACCACGGCAAAGCCCACGGTGAGCACGCCGAGCACGGCCAGGCCGACAAGCTGCGTGGTCCCGCGGACGCCGATGAGGTAGGCGCCGAACACCGTGACTGCCGAACCGGCGACGATGGCACCGTAGACACCGGCCCAGGTCTTCCCCGGGCTGATCCGCGGAGCCAGCTTGCGTCGACCGAAGTAGCGGCCGCTGAAATAGGCGCCGGTGTCGGCGAACCACACGACGACCAGGCCGAGCAGGGTCCACCAGTGGCCGTGATCGCTGGCATGCATTGCCATGGCGGCAGCCAGGGTCGGCACGATGACCAGCGCGCCGGCGCCGAGCTTGAGCATGCGGTTTTCGGCGTTGGGAGCGGCGGCGAAGGTGAAGTTGCGCAGCCAGAAGCAGCAGCCGATCCACCACGCCACGCCGGCAAGGGTCAGGGCAGTGAGCAGGCCTGGCGTCCAGACGAGAAGGAGGGCGAGCAGCATGACGGCGGCGACGGCCGCGACGATGCCACGGCCGAGGGCGGTACGGCTGCCGGCGAGCTGGCTCCACTCCCATGCGGCGCCCACGAAGACGAGGGCGACGAGCGCGGCAAAGAAGCCGGTCGGCGGCAGGAGGATCAGCGCCAGGACGACCGGGATCAGGACCGCGGCGGTGAGGATGCGTTGCTTGAGCATGAGTTTCCGGCGTTAACCCGTGGCTACCTGCTCACCGGTGCGGCCGTAACGGCGCTCGCGGCGGGCATAGTCGTCGATGGCCTCGGCGAGGCAGGCCTGGTCGACGTCGGGCCACAGGGTGTCGGTGAAATAGAGCTCGGCATAGGCAAGCTGCCAGAGCAGGAAGTTGCTGACACGGTGTTCTCCGCCGGTGCGGATGAACAGGTCCAGCGGTGGTTGGTCGGCGAGGCAGGTGTAGCTGTTGAGGCGGGCCTCGTCCAGATCGGCCGCAGCGAATTCGCCCCGGGCGATCGCTTCCGCAGCAAGGCGCGCGGCGTTGGCGATATCCCAGCGGCCGCCGTAGTTCACGGCGACGTTCATGTTCAGCGCCGTGTTGCCGGCGGTACGGTCCATCGCTCCCAGCATGCGATCACGCAGTTCGGGTGCGAATGCATCGAGGTCGCCGACGAAGCGGATGCGCACGCCATTGCCGTGCAGTTCGTCCACTTCCTTGTCCAGCGCCTTGAGGAACAGTTCCATCAGCGCCGAGACCTCGGTGGCCGGACGCTTCCAGTTCTCACTGGAGAAGGCGAACAGCGTGAGCGAGGCTATATGCCGGCGCAAGCAGAACTCGACCGCTTCCTTGACCGCTTTCTGCCCGGCATGGTGGCCAAAGCTGCGCGGACGAAGGCGCAGTTTCGCCCAGCGGCCGTTGCCGTCCATGACGATGGCCAGGTGACGGGGAACCCGGGCGTCGGGCTTCGCTGCCATGGGCGGCTGATCCGATGGCGCGTCAGAGCGCCATCAGCTCCTTTTCCTTTTCCTTGACCACGTCATCGACTTCCTTCACGAACTTGTCCGTGAGGGTCTGGATGTCGGCATCGGCGCGCTTCTGATCGTCTTCCGTGATGGTCTTGTCCTTGAGCAGCTTGGCGACGTGCTGCACGGCATCGCGACGGACGTTGCGGATGGCGATCTTGGCGGCCTCGCCTTCCTTCGACACGCTCTTGGCGAGCTCCTTGCGGCGCTCCTCGGTCGGCGGCGGGAAGTTGAGACGGATGTCCATACCCATCGTTGTGGGCGTGATACCCAGGTCGGAGGCCATGATGGCCTTCTCGATCGGGCCGACCATGGCTTTGTCGAACGGCTTCACGGACAGCGAGCGGGCATCCGGCGTGGACACGTTGGCCACCTGGGCCAGCGGGGTCGGGGTGCCGTAGTAGGGCACGACGATGTTGTCGAGGATGGACGGATTCGCGCGGCCGGTGCGAATCGTCTTCAGGTCGTGCTTGAGGGAGTCGATGCTCTTGCCCATACGGGTCTCAGCATCTTTCTTGATGTCGTTGATCATGGGCTCGTTTCCGGTCGAACGGGTCAGCAGGCGAGTATAGCAGTGCGCGCGCGTACGGCTTTGTCGCAGCGCGCCAAGGCGAAGGCGGGCGCCCCGAGGGGATCCCGCCTGACGGGGCTTCAGCCGGCGTCGACGAGGGTGCCGACCGGCTCGCCCTTCATGATCTTCATGAGGTTGCCCGGCTGGGTCATGTCGTAGATGCGCAGTGGCAGCTTGTTTTCGCGGCACAGGGCGATCGCTGCGGTGTCCATCACCTCGAGGCGGCGCTCGATCACCTGGTTGTAGGTGAGGTGGTCGTAACGCGTGGCGGTCGGGTCGCGCTTCGGATCGGCCGAGTAGATGCCATCCACCTTGGTCGCCTTGAGCAGCAGATCGGCGCCGACTTCCACGGCGCGCAGGGCGGCGGCGGAGTCGGTGGTGAAGAATGGGTTGCCGATGCCGGCGGCGAACAGGGTGACGCGGCCCTTCTCGAGGTGACGGATGGCGCGGCGACGGATGAAGTCCTCGCAGACCTCGTTGATCTTGATGGCGCTCATGGTGCGCGCTTCACCGCCGAGCTTTTCGATGGCGTCCTGCATCGCCAGGGCGTTCATGACGGTGGCGAGCATGCCCATGTGATCGCCGGTGACACGATCCATGCCGGCGGCGGCCAGGCCCGCGCCACGAAAGATGTTGCCACCACCGATGACGACACCGATCTGCGCGCCGGCATCGCGTACCTCGAGGATTTCCTTAGCCAGCCCACCGATCACCTTGGGATCGATGCCGTAGTCCTCTGCTCCCATAAGGGCTTCACCGGAGAGCTTGAGCAGGATGCGGCGGTTCTTCAGCGGGTTGCTCATGGGGAATCTCCAGTTTGTGTGGGGCAAAACGGGCGTAGTTTAACGCGCACAGCGTTGTTACAGCTATGTGAAAACCGTCGCAAAACAAAATGTGGGAGCCGCTTCATCGGCGACGAAGACATGTAGGAGCCGATTTATCGGCGAAGGCCAACGAAGCGGAGACGCCGCTCCGTACACCTGTGCGTCTCGCGGGTGGGCACCGAAGGCTCTGAGCACAAAAAAAGAGCCGCGATCGCTCGCGGCTCTTTCGGGTCTTGCCAGGAGGAGAGGCTTACGCCAGGCCAGCCTGCTTCATGACTTCGGCGGCGAAGTCGTCGACAACCTTCTCGATGCCTTCGCCGACGGCCAGGCGCTGCACCGTGACGATCTCGGCACCGGCCTTCTTGAGGGCTTCGGCGACGGTGATGTCACCGTCCAGCACGTACGGCTGGCCGACCAGGGTCGCTTCGGCGAGGATCTTGTTGATCTTGCCGGTGACGATCTTGTCGAGGATGTCGGCCGGCTTGGCCTTTTCCTTCTCCGACATCTGGCTCAGCGCGATGTCCTTTTCCTTTTCGACGTAGTCGGCCGGGACGTCTTCGACTTTGATGAACTTGGGGTTCATCGCGGCGACGTGCATGGCGATGCCCTTGGCCAGCTCGTCCGAGCCGCCCGTGAGCGCGACGAGCACGCCAATGCGGCCGCTGTGCGAGTAGGCGCCGATCGGGCCGTCGTTCTCGACCTTGGCCATGCGACGGACTTCGAACTTCTCGCCGATGGTCAGGGTGAGCGTCTTGGCGCCTTCTTCGACCGTGCCGTCGCCCAGCTTGGCGGCGTTCAGTGCGGCGATGTCGGCCACGCCGGTCTCGAGGGCGACGTTGGCGACGTCCTTGGTGAACTGGATGAACTGCTCGTTGCGCGAGGAGAAGTCGGTTTCGCTGTTGACTTCGACCAGGACGGCCTTGCCGGCCTTCTGCGCGACGGCGATCAGGCCCTCGGCAGCGACGCGGTCGGCCTTCTTGTCAGCCTTGGCGAGGCCGTTCTTGCGCAGCCATTCCATCGCCGCTTCGATGTCGCCGTTGTTTTCGACGAGTGCCTTCTTGCACTCCATCATGCCGACGCTGGAACGCTCGCGCAGTTCCTTGACGAGGCTTGCGGTGATCTCAGCCATGGTAATTCCTCAATATTTTGATAAGCGCCGCGGCGGAGGTGCCGCGGCGCCGGATGAAACGGAAGAGCTCGACGGGGTGGGGCGCTTACGCGCGGCCACGACCACCGTCACGGCCGCCTTCGCGACGCGGAGCACCCTTCTTGTCCGGGGCGCCACGACGATCGCCGCGCGGGGCGTTGTCCTTCGCGACCGGGTTGCCTTCCTCGTCGAGTTCGACGAACTCGTTGGCATCGCCACGAGCAGCGTTCGGCGAGGCGGCCTTGCCTTCCAGGATGGAATCGGCGGCAGCGCGGGCGTACAGCTGGATGGCGCGGATGGCGTCGTCGTTACCCGGGATGGCGTAGTCGACGAGGGCCGGGTCGTAGTTGGTATCGACGACGGCGACGACCGGGATGCCGAGCTTGCGGGCTTCC
>Ga0182006_1000032_pt1 | contig 238193 bp, 253 predicted proteins | sample Sormic07211104_1_FD_123022 | JGI IMG/M metagenome (GOLD analysis project Ga0182006, IMG submission 123022) | Rhizosphere microbial communities from Sorghum bicolor, Mead, Nebraska, USA - 072115-104_1 MetaG | ecosystem: Host-associated > Plants > Roots > Rhizosphere | place: USA: Nebraska...
ACGAGTGGCGTGATACGCCGAGTCCAGCATGGAGACCATCCCCAGGCGAGACACGATCGAATCCACCACGTAGTCCACCATGCTTTCCTGGAATGCGTTCGGACCTTCGACAGCTTCCGACGGACCGGTCATGTTCAGGAACTTTTCCACATGCTCGCGGATCTGGTAAGGACCGGACTTGATGCCGATCTTCACATTACCGCGACTGGACGAGTTGACCAGCTCGAACTCGCCTTCCGAGATACGGATCATTTTCAGATCGTTGTAACGCGGAAGGGTGACTTCCATGGTGCAGTACTTGTTCAGCAGATGCAGCGATGCCGTATGGAACGACTCGCGGATCATGCGCTGAGAGTTGACGTACACGTGACCTTCGCAGCTGAGTGTGCAGGCTTTGAAGTTGGAGTTACGCAGGGTAACGTCGCTACCCTGAATTTCCGTCTTCTTGACCTCGGTGCGATACAGGCTGCAACGGTTGGCCGCTTTAACCGTCGAACGGAACAGGTTGCAGCTGGAGTAGAAACCTTCAGCCAGTTTGCTGTCAATACAAGTGGTCTTCTTGAACTGACTCTTTTCGTAGCGATGACGCAGGCTTTGGCCGGTAACGAATTTGTCGTTGCGATTGCCGTATTCCTCGTGGTCACTTTCGGCGTAAGCACCGTACTCCCACGAGTAGCCTTGTACCGAACCCTTGGCTTCCAGACGCGATTCGTTCAGCGTGTTTTCTTCGCTGTCGACGTTGATCAGGTAGTTCTCGCCGTAGTAAGCGTCGTTCTTGGACGACGAGTTAACCATAACGACGCTGGCTGCCTTGCGGTTATGCGCACGACCGAAGGAGTAAGGCACCTTACCTTGTTCCATGGTCACCGACGAGTACTCGTCGAGGAGCAGCAGAGTACGAGAAGTATTCCCATTCTCGCCGCCCAGGTAATAGGCGCTGAAGGTCAGTTCTTCGTAACGGTGATTTGGATACGGCAGGTATACCGTTACACCGTTGATGTTCAGGTAACCGTGCTGCGACTTGAGATCGACAGCAACTGGTTCCAGGAACACACCATTCATGGAGACCTTCTTGGAAGGTTCCAGAACAGTACGACGAGGAGCGACCGCTGGTGACAACGGCTCATCCCATGGACTGAAGCTGATCCCGCCCTCTGGCGCTGGTTGTTCGGCAACGGGAGCGCTGACAACGGTTTTGTTGTCGGAACGTGCTGGCGAAGCTTTACCGATGGCCGTTTTCAGCAGTTCTTTGCCCCACGTTTTGGCTTTGGCTTCGGTGGAAAGGTCGCTGGCTGCTACGGTAACAGCTTTCTGGCCAGTTTTGTCCTCACCCGAAGTCCCCTTCGACGTCGCTTTCTTGGCCATGGTGTCGGTATTGTTACCGGTAGCCTTGGTCTTCAGAGCGTCCGTGTTATTGGGCTTTCCTTTCTCGGTCATCGCTTAGTTCCCCTTGATAAAGGCAATAATCGCATCAATGCTGGAGTATTCATTTGAGTACAACATAGGAATACCCAGCTCGGTTGCTTTTAACAGTTTGCTCTGTCCTGGCTTCTCACCCACGATTACGTATTTGCAATCTTTGGTAAGTTGCGCTGTAGCTTCAATGTCGTGTTCAGCGAAGTATTTGAACAGGTCATCACGAGGTTGACCCAAACTTCCGGTAACACAAACCTTGAAATCGTTTTCAGGGATAACCGACATGTCAATCAGGACACGCTTCAGAGTTTCCTTGACGTTCTCCTCGAACATGGGATTCTCAAAAGCTTGAATGATCTTGATTGCCGTACCGGTAGAAATACCCTTGATCGACGTCAGGAACTTGACGTCTTTCATTTTGTCTTCAACACCGTCTTGCAAAATCTCGGTAGTGATCGAAGTAACCAATGCATTACCGACGCGCTTGGCCAGCACCACCCCAACATCAGGGAAGCACAGCGCTTTTATCACACGATGAATAGGGCGCACCATCGCTGCTTCGATGTTTGCGCGGACACGATCAGAGATGAAACCGTACTTCCCTAACTTCAGGAGGTCGATTGGCATCTTGACGTACCCGCGATCAATCAGATCAGCAATAGTTACCGGGCCTAATCCATCGATATCCATCCCAAACTTGTCAGCAAAGGTCACGCAACGCTGAGTAAGTTGTTCAGGACAGCCTGAGACGTTGTTACAGACGAGATCGGCGCTTTCCTTCCCTGCTCTAACCTCGAGCACAAACCCACAGCTTGGACACTCTGTAGGGGCTTTAAACAACTTACCCTTACCGGCCTTAACTACGTGGTTCAAACGAGGGATTACATCATTGTTACGAGTTACAGAGACGACACTACCTTTCCGCAATTCCAGCGACATGAAGTTCTTGTAGTTGTCCAGCAGAGCGCGTTGACAGATCACTCCTCCCATTCGGGTAGGTGTATAGATGCCCACTGGTACAACTCGTCCCGTCTTCGTTGTGTTCCACTCAATATCGCTGATACTGGGAAAGCTTTCCTCTGGAGGATATTTATACGCTATCGCCCAGCGTGGATGTTTGTTGGTAACCCCGGCTTTACGCTGGAGAGCTAGGCTGTTCACTTTAATGACGATGCCATCACTAGGAACGAGGTCAGAACGCAGGTTCTCTTCAACAGCCGCCAGAGAAGCTGGAGGCGGTGTGTCGAACCCAAGATCACGCATGAACTCTTTCCACTGTTCGTAAGTCTGCGCGCCCAGCTCATCACTGGACCAGTACACAGCAAAGTTCAACAGATCGATTGCTTTCTCGTCCTGATTCTCTTTAGATGCACGCACCCAACCACTGGCAGCACTACGAGGGTTCGCCTTTTTCTTTTCGGAGATCTCGTTGTAGTTGTGGTAATGAGAGATCGTCACAAACCCTTCACCCCGAACATTAAACTCGTCCGGGATAGTCACACCATGACGATTGCCCGATGGCAGCTGTAGCGGGATGTTGCAGAACAGCGGGATAGCGTGAGTAACGTCCTCGCCCACCATGCCAGCGCCACGGGTGACCATCTGAACCAGCATGCCTTTAACGTAACGCAGCTCCAGCGCAAGGCCGTCCAGCTTTACTTCGTAGACATACGCGGTATCAGGCTCGAAGCGTTTGAAGAAATTTTGGACGGGGTCCCAGCCCAAAGCTTTAGCCAAACTCAACATGGTGGTGTTGAGCTTAACCGGAGTCAGTCGATCACCAGTTGGCTCATGAATAGGCACAGGCTTGTCGTAGAACTCGAACAGCTCGGCAATCTCTGGATGTTCGCCGGCTAACTTGTTCCACTCAAGCTCCAGGTCATCGTATTCGTGGTTCGAGATTTCTTCCCGATCCTCCACGAAATAGATGTGCGCATGGTGAGTAATGAGCTTGTGCAGCTCCTCCATGCGGGAGTAAACAGTCTTTTTATCAGTCATTGAAAAAGCCCTGATGCGGAATAAAGGGTAAGGTGCTAGGGGACAAGCCCCTAGCCCTGGTCAAGCAAGTTCCCGTACCTTGTTCTTTTCTTTCAAGATGTCGTTAAGAGCAACGATATCTTTGTGATCCTGCTTGCGTTTCTCAGCAGGACGCGCCGGTTCGATCAACGAGCCGCGCTTTTGAACGGTGAGTGAAAGTGGGTCGAAAATGTTCAATTCCCCAACAGTAACGATAGTTGGGAAATAGCGATTACGTTTCCGTGTCCAGATAACACTCTTGTCCTCTGGAGGGACAACCACATCGTGCCAGGCTCGAACAGTAACACCTTGACGATCAGCCAGACGTTGGAAGTGAGGATCATCTACCCAGATGTTGAGGTCAGCCGTTTGTTCACGGATACCCATCACCACCAAAGCCCCACCGCCGCCTAAAGCGATCTGATCCATCGGTACGTTGTGCGCTACCGAGAAGAGAACGATTTGTTCGAGGATTTCTTCTTTGTTCTTAAACATTTACGTTGCCTTTACGCCATGACACGAGCGGTATGTTTTTGCCCACGAATGAGTTCTTCCAGAAGACTGATCTCTTTCAAGTCAGCTTCCCGTTTACCTTCCTTCCGCGTCGGCAGCTTCGCCAGATAGCGTTTCTGCGTTAGCAAGGCAGAAGGGCTGTACGTCCAGACACCGTCAACACAAACGATCCCGGTATCGGGTTCGAACTCGTGGATATCAACGTCTGGCGCGTACTTGATCAAATCGGAAATACCTTCTTCCGTAATGACCAGATGTTTCCCCGACAAGAACCGAAACACGCCAGTGGAAACGTCAACATCAAGGTCTTGGGTGTCCTGTCGGATACCAAACATCACCAGCGCAGATCCAGCTGAGAGGATGACATTACGTGCATCCTCGTTCAGCTCGCCTAACAATTGAGTATAACGTTCCACTACTTGTGCTTTGTCCATATTCATGCCCTAATGAAGTGTTGGTGTGTCAGCGAAGTACTGCACGATATTCTGCACCGACTGCTCTACTGGCAATGTAGGTGCTGGGTTGTACATCGTGAAGCTCACTGGTTGTTGACCGGCTGCATCGTAAGTAACGAAAGCCTGGTTCACGCCACCGAAAGCAATGGTGGCGACTTTTGCACCAGTCTCGTCATAAGAATACGTGATGTTAACCGTTTCCGGCCCTCCAGGGAAAATCGACAGAGAACCGTCAGGGAGGATCGTTGCTTGCAGCTGGATCTGAGTTGCAGAGTTCATGGAGGTGATTCCTGAAGATAATGTAGGTTTCAAATTAAATGATGGTGCTGTGTTTGTTCGGTTCGCCTGGCATTGACAGCCCTTCATACCGCATAGCCACCACGTTTGGATTGTTGAAGATGCCATAAGCCGAAAGGTAATGGCTAACGCAGAACAGTTGTCGCGCGTCTTTCTTCTGTGTGATGTCTTTAACGAAGTTGAAGAACCGCCCCCGTTTGATTTCGTCAAAAGCCGTACCTACCTCGTCCATGAACAAAGGGTAGTTGTAGCCATGGTAGGACAGAGCGACGTAACGGAAGGCGAAGTCGATGATGCCAGTTTGACCCAAGCTGCAATCCGAAATATCCGGCACAGGTTTAGAGTCACCGACCACAACAGGGAACTTGTAAGTCAGGTCACCATTGCCTTTATTACAAGGTTTCACATAAAGTGGTGTATTCCAGACCGATTGAATCACTGCGTTCATGTTACCGCAATAAGTCTTAATGAAGTCGGTCATCAGTTTCCCGATGTAACCCTTGTTTGGACACATCCCATCCATCCAAGTTTCAACGAGAAGAATCCGGCGCTTCAGACGGTCAATGTCTTCGGAAATGGAATTCACCACAGCGTTTAACGAACGGCCTTGAATGATTGCCCGAAGGTTATTATCTTTTTCTTCGGTCAAGATACTAATCCGTGTGTCGACGCGCTTACGAAGATCCACCAGCCCCTCATGCTCCAAGCCTTTCAGGATCTCTCCGCGAAGTTTCTGTAGCTTATCCAAATCCTCTTCGTAACGACGCATGGTGTCCAGAGATTCACGATGGAGTTTCAGCTTGCGCCGATAGAACGCCACCTTGTTGTTCTCCATCTGGAGTTGAGCTTCCAGCCCAGCAATGTAAACAGCTGTACCCAACACGTTGTCACTCTTGAGCATCCCTATTCTCGTGTTTAAGAGGTCTTGTTCCTCCAACAGGGACTTCTTGCGCTTCTTGACATCAAACAACCCCATATACGCTCTGATGGCGTTTAACAGGATGTTAGTGTCGGCCTTACCAATGTCATACTCCTTGACCAACTGAACCAAGCAAGGAACGTCTCCATGCTGACGACAGAACTGGTGCAACGACATCATGGTTTCATACCACTCTTCATCGTTGTCCAACTTACCGCGCAGGATTACCTTTTCTTGTTCGAGTCGTTCAATCCGTCCACTCAAAGCAGTCTGGTGAGTACGTAACTTCGCGATCTCGGCCGCTGTTACACCCACCTTGAACTCGTGGTCACATTCGGGACAGTTGACAGCTTCCATGTTGTCATAATGCTTCAACTGATGATTGATACCAGTCAGTTGCCCGGAGACTTCACGCAGTTCGTTGGCGATCTGCTCGAACTTGACTTGGAATTGCTTGTACTGCCCGCCGTTGAGATTCTGATCGCTTGCCAGAACCACTCGACGCAATGCAACACAAAACGACTCATGCACATGTTCCAAACCTTTGAACGATTCGTTCGGATCTTTGAACAGAGCATAGTTGTTCAGGAGGACACTGTGTTTATCCGCTTCTTCCTTGAGCTTATTTAATTCCCCCTCCAGTTGTTCAGCCTGATGTTGGAACACCAACGGGTCTTCTAAGAATTCTTCCATTCCTTCCAGAAGACCGGCGTGTTCACTGATCACACGTTGAGTTACAGCTGCTTGCTCTTGGTGATGTTGCAACAAACCTTCCATCATTTCGATGGTGTCCAAAAGCTCAACTTCGGTATCGAAGAAACCACTCACCGTGTTAACCGCCATCCGGTCTACCATATCGGTAAAGATCCGAATGTTCTTTTGCAACTCAGGACTAGCGTTGTACTGTTCCAGACTACCCCGTACCATCAACGACTGACGAAGTTCGTTGTCGATTGTTCTGATGCGGTTCTCCAGTTCCTCCACCCCACACTCGGCAATGCTCGCCAGCTTGCGACTTTCCTCAGCGTGACGACCTACCTGATTCTTGATAGCAGCTTTAAGCTCGTTACGTTCAGTCTTGAGCTTGTTGAACACACTCATGACGTACTGAGTGTCATTCGGGTAAAGCCACATCATGACTTCTTTCCGACGGTTAATCGGCATGTTTGAAAACAGATCGAAGACTTTGAGACCGGACAACACTTTGTTACGGTTAGCGTCGAGCTTGAAGTAACTCCACACCAACTCTTTCTGAGCGGTATACGTTCCGCCCTTGTTCAGGTTCACACCATTAAGCTTGAATGTGTGTCCGTCACTTTGACCGGTTACCGAATCGAGAATAAACAGATTCTGTCCGATCTTGATCTCCACATACTTCCGTCCGTTTTCGAAGTTACCGTTTTCGGGAGGGAGTGGATTCATTTCCTTAAGAATACTGGTTTTGCCAGTACCGTTCTGAGCGATGAACAAGTTCACCATGTGCTCAACATTCAGCTCTACCTTGGTAATCCCACTGCTTAAGAGCGGGACATAGTTCTCTAAGATCAGTTTAATTAACATGGTATGAATTCTTCAAAAGTTGTACGTCTCTAGATAATGAGGTCAAGGGTATGAACTTAATTAACTGGTTGGGCGTCGGGATTGTCGCTGCAACCAAACAAACGAACACCGGGGAGATCATGGTTCACCTCCCCAGCCAAGCTCCGACCGCTGACGGTCGCGTGGTGGCGCAGGTTGAACAGAAGCAAGAAACCAGTCTGAATGCCAACGGTGAGCAAGAAACCAGCACCACCATGGTGTCCAACGTTGTACCGGCTACTTGGAACTCGATGGGTGAACCTAACCGTAAAACTGCACCGGATGTGCGGGAAGGTTCGAAGGTTTCCGTCTATCAAGTGTCTGGGCAGAACAAGATTTACTGGACCACACACGGGTTCAGTGCGGATACTCACCGACTGGAGACGATTCAGTGGGGATTCTCCGCTAACCCTAACCTTGACGCCAACACACCGTTCGACATTAAGGATTATTTCTGTGCTACGGTGGATACCCGTGCCGGCTTCTTCTCCCTTCGTACGTCTCAAGCTAACGGCGAGAAGTCGAGTATGGAAGTTAAAATTGACGGTGCTGCGGGCCAGGTCAATATTCGAGGTAGTGAGAACAGTATCCTCAGCTTCGATGACCACCAACATAAGTTGACTTACAACAATGTGGATGGAACCATCATTGGGGTCGACAAGAAGAACATTGCGATGTACGCGCCTGACAGCCTGACGTTGGCTGCTGAAAAGAATATCAACGTCAAGACTGAAACGCTGAACGTCCAGTGCAAGAACGTAAACATCAAAGCTGAACTGGCGAAGGTAGCAATCCCTAAAACACTGTGGGAAGGCGACATCGAACAAACCGGTAATTACAAGCAAGAAGGTAACTACGAGCAGGAAGGCGATTTTGAGCAAACGGGTAACACCACCAGTACCGGCATCATTCATGCTGACACTGATGTTACATCTTTGGTCAGCCTGAATACTCACGTAACCTCTTTCGTAGAAAGTGGCGACGGGACATCTGGTCCACCTGTTGTTGGTACATAACAACCTTACTACCCTCCCACCGGACTGCCGGTGGGAGGGTAGGGGTTATTTTTGCATCAGGAGATCAAGTCACGACGAGTAAAGAACTTGTTAGTTCCGTTCGCGCCGTCTTCATCGAACGCAGGAATAGCCGAACCACGACGCAGAGGACTCACGATGTGTTTGTCCAATACGAGGTACGAGTGGTTGATAGCCAGGATGCCGTTGGTTGCTGTCCCGAACATTACCTCGTTGTTAGCTGCCTCACGGATGATTGGAGAACCAATCGCCTGCAAGACATCACCTTGGCGAGTCAAGTAGCAATACGTCACGCCAGCCGGGTTTACCTTTACAGGATATTCCCGATCCAGAATGTACGCCCGCCCACTCATAACCAAACGAGAACCAGCCGGGATGCGCACCCAACCTGTTTCGTTAACCTCATAAGGGTCAACACCGAGTGCACTGGTCACATCGGTCAACAGGGTCGAGTAACGACCGTTGGCAGGGTTGTGCTGATAGATCCCCTTCAGCGGAATCAACAACGGAGGATGAAGTTCATCTACCAAGTCGATTTGCTGAGTACCCTGATACAAACGGGCTGGGTTAGTCTTACCTGGAGTGATAACAGCTGTCGGCTGTGCAATGTTAGCCACAGAGAAACTGACGTCACCGTACACCGAACCAAACGCACGACTGATTACCACGTTGTACGCGTTGGCACTGGTTTGAATGGCCAGCAGATCCGATGAAGCAATCCACACACCATCGCCCGAGATCGACTTCCGAGAGTTACCGGCGGTGACTTGACCAGTCGGAGTTACCGGAGTGAAGACAATCCCCGTAGCCGAGTTGATGACCAGAGTGAACGTGCTGCCCGACAAGGTGTAAGGAAGCACTGCGGCTTCAGCGTAGTTCACGCCGTCACTCACTACAACAATCGCACGGCTAGCAGTCAACGCAAACACTTGGATATGCGCTTCTCGCAACGCTTTGTTGGTTCCCGGATTAGCCAATTCAGCTCGAGCAATCACCGTACTTGCCGTAGCCCGCAGTGTCACCAGACTCGACTGCGACAACTTAACCGGAGCACCGACCACCAACGCACCGGTAGAGTAGTCAACCGAAGCGAAGCCAGTGAACTGGTTTTCGTTGGTGAAGGCCAGACCGCGACTGGTGATCCCGTTGCTTCCGACTGCCGCGTAAAGCGACAAAGACAGAGGCACCGGGGTAGCACTGTTCAGTGAACGTTCCGATACCGGCATCGTCAGGCCAAATTTGTTCGCCGTTTGAGCACCAATCATGGTGTTGGCCGCCCACACGAATTCTTTCCACTCGTATTGCCCACTAACCTCATCGAGGCTGTAGACCAAGTAGTAAGTACCCGAGTCATCATGTTTCATCGGCAAGATGCGTTCAGGCACCGGACCAAAGGGAGCATGACGAGAAGGCGAGAAAACTTCTGTACGAGCAGTCTTCACATCCACCACCCCACGGTTACCCACCATCCAGGTCTTCAGCTCAGAGAAACCACTCTCCATGCGTTTGATCCGAATAGCGTTACGGGTAGTAGCAGCTTTCACCACTTCGCCGCTTGGCAAGATAACGCCGGGGTTAACCACAGGGTTGTTCATGTCAGTCAGGTTGTTCACCCGTACCCACTGAGCACCCGCCACTGGCAACATATCAACGCCAATGGTGTCTTTGGTCAATGTACCCAATTGACGGAACGTAGCAGAACTACCCGCCGACAGTTTACCCGGAATGATCGACTCAGTGAAGGAGATGATCAGTTTCTTGGATTGCCCACCACTGCGAATGATCACAGGGATAGCTACGAACATGTAGATCTCGTAGTCTTGGGCGTTCCATGTCAAGCCCGTCACCACCGTGCCGTCTAGGGCGATCGTCTGACCAGCCGCCAACGTCACGAAGTCCAGCAGGTCGTAGTTGTGACTGCCGTTAGTAGCCCCAGCGTAAGGTGCTTTGTTGATCTGGGTGAACAGTGCTTGGTAAGAACCATCAACCAAATCCACCAACGTCGGGTCTGTTTCCAGCAGGTTGGTACGGAAGAACTTGTGCTGGAGAGTAACGACTGTCCCGGAGACCGCGATCGCCGTAGCAAAGCCTTTATAGGTCGCCGTCCCGTAACCGTCATACAACAGGAAGTTCCGGTTCGCGCCAGACATTGCCAACGAGCTTTTCATCTCGTAGATCTTCTTGTCAGCCAATGGCTTAAACAAGGCAACCTTACCCTCACCCGTTTCCGCACCAGCAGCGTTCCAGTTGGACCCGATGTAGTTGGTGTTGAGGTTCTGGATCTCCGACATCTGCGTTTTACGACGGATGTTCTGCGGACCGGAGAAGAAGATCGATTGCTTCTGGTAGACACCCGAATCAGAGGCCGGAGAAGCCACCAGACGGTCGCCGTTGGTCAACAGCGGACACAGAGGGCTGGTATTGAAGTAACGCGTCCCCTGGATCACTGTAGGGATCCCTACAGGGTATTCATCCGGGTAGAAGTACGCCGCCAGAGTAAACGAGTCGTTCATCTGGTAAGCGTTCACGTTGAACGATGCACTGTTCTTGATAACCGAGGCTTTTGCACCTTGAGGGGTTACATAAGCCAATACCGGAACCAGATCCCGCTGTTCAGCCAGAGTAGCGGTCCGATAGTTATCCTTCTTACCCAACCCGATCGTTTTCTTCGACTCATGGTGAGCCGCGCCCACGATTGCCATGTGGGTGGTAATCGGAGTTACAATCTGGTCAATAAAGGAAGTCATGTCCCGAGTGAAGGTGTCCAGTTTCTCACGGGTTGTTTCGTTGAACTCGGTGATGCTGTCATGCAGCTGATAGGACATTTGGTTCAGCTTGATGATAACCTCACCAAACCGGGGGTCTGGCTTTTCAATAAAGGGAGGTTCTTGTCCCGTGTAAACATACATAAGCGTGCTCCGTTATTAGAACGGGGGAGTTTCCTCCCCTGCCCATTTTGCTTAAGGCAACAACTCTGCGTTACGCAAGAAGCTGAAGTTACCAGCGTCCTGAGGGAACCCAGAGCTGACCGGAATGATACCGGACTCCCGTGTGTAACTGAGCATGTAGTCGCCGATCATGAACGGCTGGTGACGCACGATGGTGAGGATCTGCTTGTCGTTCGTTACCAAAGTACAGGCTGGCAACAGACTGCTACGACGACGCAGTTTCACAGCCGACACAATAAACTTCGGCTTGTTGTCCTCAATCGTTGCATACACCCAGAACGTTTTGTTCTGTGGCGCAGGGTCCACATCCCGCAGGTCGATGGTTCCGCCGTCCATGACGTAACTCGTTCCGTTGATCATCAACTTGATACCAGCCGTGATGAACAAGATCCAACCTGTTTCTGGATACACCGAACAAGAAACAATCCAGCCGTTCCCTGATTTGGGATGGATGGCCGCTCCACCGCCTGTGTACTGGTACGGACCACCCGGCGGTGGAGTGATGGAACCACCTTCGGGGTTGTTGGAGACCAACGTGATGTCAGACAATCCAATGCCCGGCCACATAACCGCCAAGTCACCATAGTTACGACCGTAGTGACCAACCGCCAGAGTTTCAATCTGGTTGGTTGCGATGTTCAGATCAAAGATCGCCTGCATGGTGTCACGACTACTGTACGGCACCATCTCGTAACCAGACACCATCAAGATCTTGAGGTAGTTCCCATTGCGGAAGGCGGTGAAGTAAGGCTTAGCCTGATACACCTGACTCAATTTCTCGAACTGGTTGTAGATAGTGTACACGATGCTCGCCGAGGTCGAATAGCTCGGTGGTGTGTGCAACATCGTGAAACTGGTGATCAAGTAAACGCCCGGGTGGTCAGCATTGGGTGCTTCCACGTTTGGACGAGCGATGATCATCTGCGTCCGATAGCGACCCGTTGCCTCGACAATGTAGTTGACGCAAATCACTGTCAAGTTCAACCCACGGTACATCCCGCCGTTTTCCGCACCAAGGTGAACCATGGTGAAGTTCCAACGAGGATTGCCTTGAGCATACGCTTTCAACTGGTCAATCACCGGCTGACGGAAGCCATAGAAGCTATTGGCTGCAAAGGTGGCTTCTTTCTTGACCGGGTCCAGCGTCTTGGTGAAAGTCCGTGGGAACGAGATTGCCACGTTACCCGATGCTGGAGCACGCATCGCTGGGTTTTCAGGAAGATGCTGAGAAACTGGGTATGCAGTCGAATAACCACAGAAGCTCAACGACGCACTACCAATCTCCACACCACCAGCCGCGCATTCAGCCGCTGTTCCCGTAATGCCAACAGTCCCGTCACTGTGGCTCAACCCCAAAGCTTTGTAGATCTCTGTGGTCAAAGGACGAGAGTAGATGTTGGCACCCAGTGTCAGGTTGTTTACCCCTTCACGAATAGCGTAACCGCCGCTTACCTTACGGTAATACATCTGACGGGCTAAGCTTGGATGCGTTTGGTCTACGGCTTCGAACAATTCGCCTTCTGCTTCGTACGTCAAAGATGCGGGAAAGGTTCCGTTCTTGGTAGCCGGTGTTACCGACGGCACTGTAACGCGCTGACGAGACATAGTGAGCACGTTGGTATCCATCATTCTGGAGAGCAACGCTTCACCCGAAGTGATACCAGTAAAGGCGGTCACTTGGAATCGGGTAGGGAATTCACCCTGACCCTCAAACACGTTCGTCGACACCAACTCACCTGTTGGGAAAACAACAGTGGCTGGTTGCAAGTAAGCGACGAGGTTGTTGATCAGGTATTGGTATTGCCGATATCCCACGTCGTTCGGATTGGTGAAGTCAAGCGTCACTTGAGGGGACTTACCCGCCAAGCTCATCACACCGTTGGAGGGGTTAAAGACATAGAACATCTCGGTCACGCCAGCCACCACGCTAGCGATAGGTGGATTTGCTGCGAGATCTACCAGACTCATGTGGAAGTACTGGTGGATGTGCAACAAGTGGTTACCACCACCGCCTGTTTGTGGCCACGACAGACTCAAGTCACGACGCAGGATAGTTTGATAGTTCCACGGTTGGTTACCAACATAGCGCCCAAACCGAGTAACTTTACCTTGACCGTCGGTAGTGATCTTCTGTGCCACGAAGTCATAGACGCCGTTATAGGGGGTGCCTTCCCAATCCACATAAGTCAGCGCCATGGCTTCCCACGTCACATCACGACCAGCTCGAACGTCTTCGGTCAGCACGCGGTAATAGCGACTCTTTGGAACACCGCCATCCACCCGCGCCTGAATCAATACCAGATACGCGCCCATGTGGTGAATGGTGGCTTGATCGTTGTTACCGAATCGAGCAGCATTACCATAAGGTGATCCATGAATTGCAGTGACGGCGCTCATGTTGCAACGCACGTAGTTGTGAGCTGCTGGATCGAGGGTGTTGTTGGTCAGCGCGATGAACCAGTTGTCGGTTCCCAGCACGCCCGTCATGATCACCTTGTTACCACTACCCGCGATAACACGGTCAACGTCGTAACCCCACGCAGCCAGCACAGGAGGTTTGTACTTGTAGTTGGTGTAGGTGATCTTGATGTTGTCTTTGTTGTAGTTCTCAACGATCGAGAAGTACAGACCCTTGGTGCGACCGTCGTTGTGGTTGGTCAGCAACATCACCAGGCCGTTCGGTTCCAGACAGATAGCAGAAGCTTCGGTCTGTTGACCCATGCCTTCAAACGACCCGGAGATCATTGGAGGAATGAAGCTATCGTTACCCAACTGACTGATTGGGATAACACCGGCACGCATTGCTTGATCGGTATCCGGTTTGTAGCTGGCTGCCAGCTGTTGCACACCCAGCGGAGTACTGAACAAGTCAGCCCGCGTACCAGCGAACTCATCAGCCGGCGTAGCCGTACCGAAGTTGTCCAGGTTACCCAAGTCGATGTGGAACTTGGTGGTGCCGTGCGGAACGTTATAGTCGGAGTCGTGCGCATTGATGCGGGCCAACTGTGCCAACTTAACAGCTTTCAGTTGCGCGAAAGCATCATCGATGACGATATCAGCCTCCGCGTAAATCCCGACATCACGAGTACGGTAAATCCCCGCCATGTAGTTCCAGAAGAAGCTCAACTCATACCAGTCACCGATCTCGGTGATAACGCTGTGTTTATGCAGCTCCGGTGGCAGAGTCGGTGGAACACCAAACACTTTCGCCCAAGGCACTGGAATCTTGCCGTGGGTCATCTTGTCCAACCACTCATCGAGGTTGTTACGAGGAACGAACCATGCGCCGATAGACTGATAAGTCCCGGTCACAAAAGCGTTTTCCGCCAGCACCGTTTCGGACAGGCGAATGAATGTGCAGATCGAACGGCCGGTCAGATCACAGAAAGGAGGGAACTCTTCCTCGAAGAAATAATCCTTGTTAAGTTTGAGTTCAGCGCCACGCTGGTCGTAGATCTTGGTGAGTACTTGTTCTGCAAAGAAAGGAGAACCGTTAGGAATAATCCAGGGACAGGTTTTATCCTTGATCAGCATTTTCTCGTCAATGATTCGATTGACGGGGTTGGTACCGCGAATATCGAACTGAACGATTTTGAACGGGTCCATGAAGTAAACCTTTTGGAAAAGGAGGAGCAAGGCTGTTAACCCTGCTCCTCCAATGGTTAAGGAAGCAACTCGTCAGAACGAATCCATGGGATCTGCCCCTCAGTGTTAGCCAAACCAGACGATGCCGGAATGGAGTTGCCGCGTTTGAGTTCAGAGATACGGTTGCCGTTAATCGCGAACACGTTGTAACGCTCGATCGTGAGGATCTGACGTTCGTTCGTGGTGATCGTGGCGACCCACAACTGGTATGCAGACTCCAGCCGCTTATCCGTACCAATCTCGTACTTGGCGACACCGTTGTCCAGCACGCAGTACACGTAATACGTTTTCCAACGAGGATCCGGGAATAGGTCTCGCAGGTCCATGTTGCCAGGTTCCAGATAATAGGTCTTCCCGTTGAACACCGCTTTGATGCGAGTCTTGAAGAAGATCACCCAGCCAATTTCTGGATATACCGATCCCAGCAACGGGTTGTTGACAGTACCGTTCTGCAAGGTAGCAGCACCGCCCGTGGTCAAGTCCCAACCCCAGATCACACCGATGCCGTTATCCGGTGTCACGCAACTACCACCACCACGGCTGGAGTGTTCCACAGGAGTAACAGAACTCCAGCCGTGTGACGCTGTACGGTCATTGAAGACCATAGCAAAGTCGATGGTGTAAGCATCACCCGGTGTTTGAGCCATGACCCCACAACCGTGATACACGCTGAGGGTGTTGCCCGCCAGGTAATACTGAATACGCATTGGACCCAACGAACTCAGAGGAGTATCAGACCACTCAGTGGAACCCTGAACGTACGGCGTGTTCATCGCGCGACTTTCACCGCGCCAGTGGGACACGTTGATGACCGTGAAACCTGTCACCACATAGCGACCACCACTCGTGCTGTAGGTCGGTTGAATATTCAGGATGGTCCCAAACAAGGTATTTTGGTCAGCGGAACCCAGTTGGCCGGTGTACTGAATCGACACGGTTACTGGGAGCCAACCAAAACGAGCCAAGTTAGAGTAGGTTGGGTCACACACCGTCACAATGCCCGGAACACGACTAGCAGCCAAGGTCGCAGGGAACTGCACTTGGTTCTTTAAAGCAGCGACGATATTGGATGGGTACAACAACTCTGACGTCGGCACTAGCGTAAGAGTCCCATCCGCCTCCAGTCGGCGATTCAAACCGTTGATCAGAACGATGTCATCAAGACCGATTGGAGCAGTCCATCCAGTACCTACAGTCTCGCGGTCGAAGTAACGTTTCTGAGCGCTGACACAAAACGCTGATTCGCCTACCTCAATCCCGGCAAAGTCCAAAGCACTGGAAGGTACACTGATTGTCGCACCACCCATACCTGGCAACGCATTGATCCTTCGAATGTCGTTGGTCAACGGACGAGAGACAATGTTCCCCTTATAGAGGTTTTGAATCTCTGGACGTACAGCGAGTTTACCCGAAACATTCTTCCAGTAAAGCCCCAGCTGAGTAGCGCGATCCTTCCTGCCGGCAGTGTAGTACTCGCCACCTGGCGCATACATCAGCGCTTTAGGGCAAACACTAGACGCGATAGGAGAGATCATCGTTTCTTCGACGACATTCCCCCCAATTGCCTTGAGGTCATCGCCTCGAGCCCAGTTCCTCGAAACACTCGCATAACGCGTGGTGGAGTTAGTCACTTTGCAGACCATACCACCGCGAGGGAAGCCGCTAAACCCATAAGCGCCTGCTGATACCACTCGTCCATCATCCAGCACGTTGCAGCCTTGGCATTGGTAGAAGAACGTTAGCAAGTACTTTTCATTGGTACGGGCGTACTCTGGTGGAACAATCGGGTTAGCCGCAAAGTTAACGTTGAATACCGGCGACATGGACTTACGGGTGAATACCCCCGTGTAAGGGTTGAAATCGTAGTTGATTTCTGGGACTTGATCCGCCGCGCCGTTAACACTAGGCGAGGTGTACGCTGCGTAGTGACCCGAGATAAACTTCACCGCGTAGTTCTGAGCGTTACTTGGATCTTGGGCCACCAACGTCAGTGAACTCCGGTACAAGCCGATCATGTTGTTGCAAGGATAAGGGGAGTAGGTATACAACCCTTTGGTCACCGCCCCATTACCGTCGATGATTGGAGTGTACCAGCGCCAGAACGGACTATTGTTAACCTGCACTCCGTCAGCATCCATGAAACTAACCAGTTGTTTCACAGCTGTTACGTCAATGGTGGCTTTGATGCTGGAAACAGGTACTCGGAAGATATGTTTGTAACGAAGGTCCATGCCAACGGTGGCGTTGGCAGCTGGCGCAGGAACGTTAGCCGACAGGAAAATGTAAACCCAATCCGCCATCAAGGCAATGCTGACCATCCCGAAGATATCGGCAACCTTCACAGCTCCTGGGTTAGGCATGATTGCATCAACCAGCGGGCGCAAGTTAATCTTCGAGTAAACGTGTTTGGCCGGGTCCAAAGAACCGTTGGTCATGCCGATGTAGTAGGCGTCTTGGAAACTGTCACCCACCAGGATACATTCATGACCACTGCCTTGAGCGATCCGGTCCACATTGGAACCGCTAGCCTCAAACTTGGCGTGTTCGTATTTAAAACCGGTGTACGTCAGGGTGATGTTAGACCCACTGTTGGCGTTCTCCATCACGGAGAAGTAGAGACCGCGGGTACGACCATCCATGCGGTTGCACAGGTAGGTGATTGTCCCGTCACTCTCCAGCGCCATGCCGCCAGTTTCGATAACCCCACCCAAACCTTCAAACGAACCGTCAATGTTTGGAGGAATGAAGTTGGTGTTACCGAACTGGCTGATTGGCAGCGTTTCCGCTTCCAGGAACTCGGTGGAGTTGAAGCCGTATTTGTCGATGATGGTTTGCAGACCCTGAACAGTCAGGTGCAAATCACTACGAGGTTCCAGCGCCTGCGCGCCGATTGCTGTGGCGAAGTTGTCGACCTTTTCCAAGTGGACTTGCAGGGCAGTCAAGCCATGTTCGTCTTCGGTGTCGGTGTGGTTCTGGATGAACGTCAGCAACATCGTCTTGTACACGTCCATGAGATGAATGAACAAATCATAGTAGTGGTCGATCTTCACCTGAATCAGCGGGCGACCGTGGTTACGAACGGCGTCCACGATCATGTTCATCAGTTCGATGGTGTCTTGCCACGCCACGATGTCATACAACACACTGTGACCGTGCAGCTTAGGACGGAATACCACCGGCTTGTTGTGCAGGTTTTCCCACCAAACTGGACGATCATCGTTGGCAGCATTGATGATCAGTTGCAACAGAGTGCTGTCGAACAGGGAGAACTCACCGACGACATCGTAATCCATCGTGCCTTCGGTAATGTTTTCATCCATCAGCTCGATGAGGCATCCAACTTCCATGGAAGTCAGATCGGTCAGACGAGGCATCAGTCGGAACATCCGATAATGCGTGTCGTAGATCATCGGTTCCCCGTTCGGGAAATACAGCTTCAGGCTGGTGACAAAGAACGGACTGTGCCGAGGAACAATAACCCGGGTCCAAATCCCTGCTTCAACCTTGAACGGTTCACCACGCTTCTCGTTTTCAAGGTTCGAGTTGTCAATGTCGGTTTTGTATTCCCGGACTATTGGAAATTGCATTTTCAGCTCCTGTCTTATTCACCGCCAAGAGGCAAAGTACCAGCAGCCAGTTGGCGAAACATTTCTTTGGCCACTTTCATCGAGATCATGACGTTGTCGCTGTTGCCAGCAATGTCATCGGTGGTGGCTTTACGGGCGTTCGGAACCAGGTCAAGACCAATCATGGTTTTGTCAGCCATGTGTGCCTTGTCGAGAGTTTCCGCCATGTGTTCTTCAAGCATCTTCTTGACGCTGATCTGGTCGGTGCCGGTTTCCGTGATCGCCAGCAGCAGGTTCTTCAGGTACTCAACCATGTCGAGGTAGTCGTAGGTTTGAGCAGCTGGTTGTTCGTGCGGATCAGGTGGGAAATCGAACGGTACATCGACCACATCAGACCAGTCGGCTTGACGAGGACTGTTAACAATGTTCGCGACCAGAGTAGCGTAGGCAACCTCGTCGAGAATGAACGGACCGCCGATGGTGTCGTAGGCGGCAATCACTGGAGCGGCAACCGGCTTCAGCAGAATCACCGAACCATAGACGTTGCGCTTGAAGCGATTAATAAAACGATCGAACGTGTGACCGAAGATGTAGTCGATGCCAGGAACCAGTGGCTCGTTACTTCCTTGACGGAACAACTGGAAGTTGCGAGAGTAAAAAGGTGCTGCTCGTGGAACGAACTCGACTCGTGTACCGACACCGTTCGGCTTGATTACTTCGTTGGGGATACGGCAGTCGACACGCTCCTGGAAGGGGTTCCAGCCGTAAACAATTGGTTGTGCCATTTTCATCAGCTCCGAAGCGGATGGACGGGGTATTTTATGATCAATAACCCATACAGATAAAGGTTCCTATAGGAAACTATAGGGGCCGGATTTCATAGAATCGCTTAGGAGTTCCGCCCCTATGTACACGTATAAAAGGGCTGTTGGTGTTAACCAGCTAGTGCCCAGAGGAGAGGAATTGCTTGATATCAGCTCTTTTCAAACCCAAGCTTTGCCCGGTCAGTTCAGCCAACTGAAGATCGTGGTGCAGGATGGTTTGTATAAGGCTGAAGTCGCAATCGACATGGCGGACTACATTAACGAGTTCTCCGCTTTCGTTGGGACCATTCAACAATGGCTCGACACCCAGTCCAACGTACCGCTGAAGACCAGTAACACTCTACCCGGTAACCAGTATCGGTACGTCACCAGTCACGACATCCAGTACAAATGGTTTACCCTGTTCCCAGGTGATGCTCGTTTGACTGTTGATCGTCAAGCTTACCTTGATACAGCGTCTGCTCCAGATATCCGTGTAATTAAAACGGATCGGACTGCTGTGGATTACAGAGCCCTCGCTGAACGCTCCCTGTGGACCATTAACGGCCATTTGGTACGCGCGGTGGGTGATGATGAAGCTTTGTACCTGTTGAACGCTGGCAAGCATTTCAACGTGAATGACAACATCCACGTGAACAGCCTCAACTTCAACACAGTTTCCAAGCTGAAGACTTACACTCTCAGCAAAGAAGACATCGAGTTCGATGATCACGACAGCTACAAGTTCCTGCACGTCCGTACCCCTGTCTCCATGAAAGGCAAGACGGTATGGATGAGCATCGGTGGTCGTCTGTATCTCAACGATGTTGCAACACCAGTCGGTGAGCGTTTGATCGCCATCCATACGGAACAAGTGGATTGGTTCACTCGTATCTTCGACTCGAAAGCGTTGATTGACCTGTCGGGTGTTATCGACAAAGAACGCGAAGTGGTGGGGAAGAAGTTCTTCTCTACTAAAGAGTTTTGGGAAGCGCTGTTGACCGACCAATCAACGTTCTTCATTGTGCTGGACAACCCCAACCTGTTTGTATCGTTGGAACCCATCACAACGTACCGCTATCCCTTTACTTACCACACGGAGGAAACCAAACCAATTCCTCTCATGACGGCGAATGGACTGCTGCCGAAATACTTTACGCGCAAGCTGATTAACCGGAGATTGCTAGACACCGATATTGGCATTCAGAAACTTTACCTCAATAAAACAACCGGCACCGCTAACGGTGGTGACCTTTATCACGGGTATACCAATCGCTTTGCACCAAGCAAGCTGCACAACGGGTACCTTCTCTACATTCGCAGTGTGATCCAAAAGGATTAAGCTATGAGCGTAACTAATGAGGGGTCTAGCAAACCCTGGATTCTCTTCGTGTTTCTGTTGTTGATTTTGGGGGTTGGTGTTGCGAACCTCCTTTGGCCCCGTTCCCCTACTATCTCGGTTGAAGCTGTCGCTGGTATTCAGCAAGCTACAGCCCAGATGGAGCGGGTGGCGGAAAATGTCGAACGTAGCACGAACGCTATGACCGACTTAAATAAGTCACTGATCTTGCAAATGCGAGATCGAGCAGCCGTGGATGACAAAGGCTATGAAGACACTCTTAAGAAATATGGCATCGACCTTGGGTTGCCTGCTAGCGGCAGTCTTGCTAACGGGTTGCAGCAACGGACCCTCGATCAAGGAGGGGGATACATACCTCCAAGTTCGGGCGCAGCAAATCCAGCTGGACAGTTACCGCAATCAAGCGAAAGCAGCACAGGCCGGGTTGACAGAAGTAATCCCGGAGCTAAAGAGCTACCCAGCGGAAATGCCCCCAAGCCACCTCAATAGCCTGATCGGCTTTTTGGAGGCTAATGACTGCACGGAACCGCAGTTGTCACTTCAAGTAAAGGAGAACTGCTATCGTGTAACCCGTGTGTTGCTCATCAACGCCACTCGGGAGCTAGACAAAACCAGTGCGACTCTATACGCCGGGCAGCGTACGATCGCGCAGTTGATCGACAACATCAATATGTTGGTCAACAGTCTCGATGCAAATACAAAGAAGTGACAGATGACGTACAGTAACCCTCCCGTTCCCCACAAGGGAACGGGAGGGTATACATGTTTTTCATTGCTCTTGTTCTTGCTTCGGCGCAGGTACAACTTTAACTTCATCGGTAGCCAGTACAGCAGCCATGCGATTCCGTACCTTACCGCTGACCCCTTTGATCTGCATGATCGTAGAGATCGTTTTGCTGGAGTTCATGAACGTCCACGAACAGATCACCGGACCCACCACCATGATGAACATGGAAGTTTCACTAGGCCAGATCTTGTTCGCCGTAACCGATACAAAGATCGTGTACGAGTTGAACACACCCATGACACACACCACCAGTACAGCAAAGATGCCGCCGATGTTGCGCAGCGCTACGGACCATGGACCAAACAGTTCACGTTCCAAACCACCTTGGGTGGGTGTAACAACAGTTGGATCTACCTCCGCCTCATCGTTTACGTTCGTGCTCATCGGGAAAGACCCCATAATGTCTTGCAATCTGCTCACAACGGTAAAGCGTGATTGCTCCACTATCAGCGGAGTGTTCGTCCGCCAGAGAGATATCAATCTCACCAGCATCTAACCACGGGTAGTCCATTACGCCCTTGTGAACATCTTCTTTCTTTGATCCCGGGAAGTCAGCACCAACTACCTGCTTGGCCAACCGGGGTAATACGTACGACAGGTGTAGGTCGTTTTTACTGCACGCTTGACACAGCATGGACACCACCTGAATCAATTGCTTGAAAGTCAGGGGCGACATACCGAGGAAGTTATCTTCGCAAATGCCAGTGTCTGGTTCAAAGATCTGAATCAGTGTATCAGCGGAACGCATCATCGCATAACTGCGCGCCGCTACACTGGTTCCGGCTGTGTCGTCAAATTGCTTGGGAATGTCATAAAGCGCTTTATCACCGAAGATGGTGTTCATGTACAGAAGCTTAAATGGTTCAGGCTTCGTGATGTTCACGTCCATGACACTCACCCCCATGCACGAGGTACTCGGGTCAATCCCAAGTACCCGTACATAGTCGGGGGATTTCACGATTTCAAACACAGGTACCCTTTCTGGTTACCGTTATGAAAGCGGAGGACCGCAATCATCGGGGAGAAATCGACCAGGAACTCATCCGGTACATCCAGGCTGTGGCCCTTATACACCAGTTCGAATCCCGCCGTACTCAGTTCAGCAAACGTACCCGACATCCAGCGCCCCAACACGTTGTGCTCGGTCAGAAGGGTTGCCAGCTTCCAAGCGATAGTGTTGTCGCCATCCATCGGGTAAGTGTTACCAGAACCCAACTCATCGAGGAAGGTGATTTCTTCTGCGCTATCCAACTGCACAGAAGGAGCCATCCACGCGTGTTTCTCAGTTGGGTTAGTCAGAGGGTTCCACAGCGACATCATGGCAGGTGTTGCCACTGTGTTACTTCTGGCTTTGTTCACAAAACGAATTACAACTTCCCCGGTGGTTTTATCCGATACTTCCAACACCAATTGACCATCCGGGGTTTTGTACGCTTGAGAGTTGATGTAATCCTCAGCGTCCAAATCAGTTTGGTAGAACTGATTAGCAAGGGCAAGTGCTTCTGCCGTCACCATCTGTTCAGTCAGGGGAAGATGGACGTCCCCCTGAAGAATCTCGGGAATGCTCATACTCAGTTACCTACGCCAACAGCTGGTTGAGTGGAGTTGGTGTGCAGCAACATTGGCACACTGGCGCCGTGGTCGAAAGCCTGTTGGATCTTGACATTGGTCAAGGCGTTACGGCCGTCGCGTTCGGTGACATAGTGAGCAAAGATTGCGCTCATGACTTCGGTGTACTGGATCGAACCGCCGCCGCCGATCTCGCCACGGTTCTCGGTATCGATACCCCAGGCTACACCCACTTCGTTGATCGATGCGTAACTCGCGTCGTTGTAATAGATTTTGCACGCCAGCGAGATTTCACGGAGGTCAGCTTGAGTCAGCGAGCAGTCCAGGATGGCGGAACTGTTCACGTATTCGTTGCTGATAGGCACAGAGCCTTCGCTGGTGAAGTCCACAGGCTGTGGGTTCTCCAGGTCGTCCTTACGGTGGATGTAAGGTTTCACATCCTCCAGACCGGTCACAGGGTCACGGGTGATCTTGTTCTCGGTTGGGTTGTAGCTGTCGAAGTTGATCAGCTTCAGCCAATAGAAGGCATAAGGGATGCCGTTACGCTCTTCAACAGTACGCATGCGGAACTGCAAGCGGTTGAAGTTGTCGAGGTCGTTGTCGATCGGCCGGCAGATGAACGGCACCGCAGTGAAGAGGTTGGCGTCGATCGGCTGGTGCTGGTTGACCTTCAGCTTGGAAACACCGCGACTGTCTTTACCGTCGCAGTTGGAGCCACGCACACCAATACCGAAGTATTTCAGGTAGAAGTCGCGGCTGTTCTTCTGACCGAGCGATTCGTCAGCCAGAACTTTGTACAGTTCGTTCAACGTGGTGTATTGCGGAACCACGAATGGTCGGCCGGTAGCCACGCACTTGTTGATCAGGTTGCCGATCATCGTGTTCGTAACGGTTTGCGCCGGCACTTCGGAACGGTTCTGATCTTGCAATTCGTTGGCGGAAAGTGTCATGAAGTTGTCCTATTTAAAACTCATAGAAAAAGAGTGCTTAAAGCGCATAGAATTTGACGAACTGACCACTATCACCGAATTGGTTTTAATGACCAGTTGTCCAATGTCTGTTGGAAGCATCCCGAGGTTAGTCCAGCGGTTGAACCAGCTAGCAATGCCATCCTTGTTGATTGCTGCGGTGTCGTACTTGAACTGTTCCTCAAGTTGCAGCGACTTGTAGTCGGTATACAGTCCGAGATCGATCCGGTCTTGTTCGTAGCGAGTAGCCTGAACCAGCGGACCAGACATCACGAAAATGGCATTCCCCGTCTTAGGATTCCGTTCCTGGTAATCGACGTTAATAAGCAGCACAACGGGGAGACCCTTGATCCGGCAGAAGTCTTCTTTGACTAACCGAAGCTCCTTACTCATTGCTCACCTTCTCTCGGTATGAACTTCAACCGACTGTAATTAGTGTTGGAACCAATTTTGCTCTTATCCAACTCGTCATAACGAAGGCGACCATAATCAGTTTCCGGGATAGTCCGATCCAAGTTCGGGTAGAACAACCGACCGTACTGGGTTGGAGGCACGATGTAATCCAGATCAGGATATTCCAGGCGACCATAATCGGTTTCTGGCAGACCCAGCTGATCAGGTGGCAACACACGGAAGTACGAATCGTCAATGATCTTGATCGCGTAGTCAGCGAGGTTCGTCGAGAGGTCAACCCGTTTGAAGTCATCCTCAATAACGATCACTGCAAAGTTATCCGCATCCCGGCTAGCGATGATCCGCCCAGTTTCCCGGATATCCGACAGAGAGGTTACCCCGCGGATGCCATCCATGTTGTTGCCGATGTCCAAGATCGCCGAAGTCATATCAGCGTAGGACCCGTTACCCGGACCTGTCCAGCGACTGTCACCAACGAACATCTCGTTGTAGAGTTCGGTCAAGTCAGTGCCGTCATCCATTTCACGAATGGTGTGGATGGTGTACGACGACAAGCGCATCATGATGTCAATCAGCGCATTCTGCTTAATCCGCAACGATGGGTTCGTGCTGCTATCCCAACCAGTGACGCGCTTAAAGATCTCCCAAGCAAAGTTACGGGCTTCCTCCGGGGTATACTCCTCGAAGAAGAACTCATAGCGGTCTAGAAGCTCCTTATACGTCGTTGCGTCGGTCAAGTAGGCAACGCCCGACTCATACATCATGTCGACGGTATGCTGCACTCTAGCGCGCTTGTTGAGGTCGTAGAACTGGGCGTACAGTTTCTTGTGTTTCCACATGATTCCATACACTTCATCGCTGTACGACATCAGGTATTCCGGCGAGATAAAGATCTGCGGCGGAATCCACAAGTTGCGAATGTCGTAAGCAAGGAAAGGCTTGATGAACTCAGGCCCGCCAATGTCAATCAACTGCTCAACGGTCGGAGGGACCACCTTCAGCACGTTCTGGTAATACGCCGGGCAGATGTGATCCTTGGCCTGATCTCGTGAAAGGTCAGTCAAGTAACGCCAGATGTAATACGCGTCTCCAACAGGCAACCGCACTTGCTTGCCGTTCTTGGGATCGGTAACCAGAATGCGACCTTTATAGTAACCTTTGGCCGCCAGATAAACCCAGTTGTTGAACGTAACAGACATCTTGGTATCAGCATGTCGGTTCGTGTAGTCCATCATCTTGGATTCGAGTGCTTTGGTTGGCAACTCCGAGTGCAGGCTGAATGTACCCTTCTTCAGGGCGTCGTCGTACCAAATAGCACTTTGATCGAAGTTCTCCTTCGCCAGACTCTGTTGTTTCAGAATCATTTGACTGGTGTCGATATAGCTTGGTGTGCGGCCGTACTCTTCCAACAGGTTAAGCTGGAGTTTACGGTACATCGGTGTTGGTGTCAGTACTTCTACCTGAGTCTCGGTATTCCCTACCATGTCGTACTTGGCCAACGGGATGCTAGCGTGGGTCAACAGGTTATCTTGCAAAAGACCGAAGGTGAACTGCGCGCCAGGGTTATTCTTGAGCCATGCGATGTTGCGGTACAGCCACATGATCTGGTAGCGACTGAGACTGGCTTTGTACTTGGAGAAATCACCGTACGAGTCGATGCGACTCCAAATATAGAAGTCATGCGCATACCGCGTACCTTCCGCCTCATGACGAATTACACAGATAGCCTTAATGACGTCTGCATAAAGCTGCATAATGCCTATAGGCAGCATCAGGTTGTCTGTGAAGCGGTATTCGTGATCAAAGATCTGACCAACCAACGAATAGATGGTTTCTTGCAGTTGGGGGATCAATTGATCCTCGTTCCACAGAACCAGCGACTTGTTGTATTTTAGGATCTTATAGTCATCCGCCTCGATGGTCTCCTCGTAAGGGATCGGTGCGAGAATGCCTCGTACAAGATCTACCTGACCCGGATACTTTTCAACGATGCGGTTAAACCAGTAGCCGCCCGCCGAGTACTCTCGGAAGGTGGCCAAATGGGTAATCATATTCTGTTTGTTGAAGATGATTTCATCGCCAGTGTCAATCGAGACAATGGTCATGATTTCATCGGTAGGGTGGTAATCCCCGTTCATGTTCATGTAATAGCGCCAAGTGCGCTTGTCACTGCTTACGGGATATCCAGCAGCTTGCTGGACGTTGTTGTCCCGAATTGCAATGGCCTCCATCTTGATGACCATCGTTCTCGCTAAGCGAAAGACGTCAGTCATATATGCATTGAATTCAATATTGTCCATAATTCGCTCGAAGAGGTTAAGAATGGTCGCTCCAACTCGCGGTACCACCAGAGGTAATCGACATGTCGACATCGCTCGGGTGCGCCAGGACCTCACGTCACTGAACCCTGTTATTGCGAGCACTATGCGCAACGCTGTACCGCGCAACGGGCAGTCGCCAGAGGGTGATGAGGTTACCGGCAAACGCACCGTCAACCCGTTTAAACTGGAACGGTTGAGCAACATCATCAGTAACAACATTAACGCAGCTACCGACCTGCGAACCATCACACCATACATTGATAAAGCGGAGCTGATCTGGCGGACAATCCTGCTCTATCCAAACGGGAAGCAGGACAAGATCCTTCGGTACGACACTCAACCCTCACCAAAGAAAAACGCAAAATTGCACAGCGAACTGTTGCCCATCTGGGACAACTACTTCACGAATGGCTATAAGATCGAGAAAGATTTAAAGAAGATTGTCAGCGATATTCTCATTAATACTGGGAGTTACACGCTGTTCAATTTGAGTCGTCCAGGCTTGGATTACTTGATCAACGGCAGTGAACTTGTTGAGGTTGCTGGTAACGAATCCTTCAAGGCTGATGCTACCCGGTTCTACGATGAAGAGTTTCGTAATGAAGCTGGCAAGGTCATCGTCAAGAACAAGGGTAAATTCATTCGTGACGCTGATGTAACTGTTGTTCCGGTGAGTGGTCTGGAAGCCATCTTCGGTGGCGCTGCTCCGTATCAGGCTGACGAAGTTAAGTTGTTCGGTAAAGAAGACCCGAACAACGATTTCGGCATCACCATCACTGACAACCCGGCTGTGCTGTACTTGCAGAAGTTCGGGCAAGTCAAGCGTCGGAAAGACGTTGAAAGTGTGACGGGGATGGAAAACCTGAACCTCATGATTCAATCCGCCTTGCACAGTAAGGATGTGAATGATCGTGGGGATGATGGCGAGAACTACCTCGGTCCGAACGATCACCGCCCTACCAAAGGCAAGGGTCCGGCTAAACCGGTCGCTACAACTCAGAACCTCACCGACAAACAAGTAGAGGAGTTGAGCAACAAGTTCTTCCCTACTCGTAATGTGGACAGCCAGACTATTCAGTTCGTCAAGCCTAACGACGCATTGAAGGTTGCTCCTTACGGTCGTGGTCTGACTTGGCACGTACCGAGTGAGGCGGTTATTCCGATCCACTTGAACGGAAGCAACGGCACTCAGATTGACTTCATCTTTCTGACTGACCCGAATGACGGTAGCTTCCTGAAGAACACGAATGACTTCGAGTTCTATCAAGGGTTGAAGAAGAACAGCGACGGCATTGCCAACAAGCCAAAGAACGGTAGCGGTAACAGCCTGATCTCCAGCCTTCGTGCAATTCAAGAAGGTAAGGAATGTGACTTCGACATGTCGGAGTTCGCAGATATGGCCAAGTCCAACATCGTCCGTCGTTTCATGCAGTCGATGGTCAGCGGTCGTGGTGACAACGTCAGCATTCAGCTCGACGAAGAAACCAACAAGATCTTCCTGCAACGGATGTTCCGTCGTCAAGGTATTCGCTGCTTGTATGTTCCTGGCGAAGCTGTTACCTACATGGCACTGAACTACAACCGTTTGGGTATTGGTCAATCGCTGACCCAGATGGCGAAGATGCACATCGCTCGTTTGGCAGCTATGGACCTCGCGGATGCAATGGCCAACTTGGAAGCGGCCACGCCGCACAGCCTGATGACCATTAACGTCAACGAGAAGTCGCCTGAGCCGTTTGCTGACATCGCCGCAGCCCGTGCTACGTACTTCGAGGCTAACCCTCGTCTGCACAGCATCCTGGCCACTGCACAGTTGTCGGTTCCACAGATCGTGGATGCTTTGCGTGAATCGTCTCTGACGGTTAAGGTGAATGCGGGTGACAACCCTCATATCCCTGTTCACGATATCCAACTCGAACACATGGACAAAACCAACTTCAAGCCGATTGATCAAAATAGCCGGCAAGAACTGTTGAATAAAGTCTCCAACTATCTTCACTTGTCGAAGAGCTGGTTGGATGTGTCGGACGATCAGAACAACTTTGCGATCGAGGCTCTGGCCGAACACCAAATGCTTCTGAACCAGGTGGTTAACTGGCAGGAAGAGTTGGGTGATTTCCTTGTTGACTTCCAGCGTAAGCATGCTCAGGTTTGTGCTCCTTTGATGAAGGAGTTGATCGACAAGATCATGGAAAACAAAACCATGTGGATGCCGGACAGCAAGGAGAAGATCGAAGGTTCCGATGATACTGTTGTGAAGACAATCCTGTTGGACTTCCTGAACAACATGCAGTGCCTGTTCCCCACACCTACCAGCATTGAAACCACTACCAAGATTAAGGACAGTCTGGATGTGGTTAAAGATCTGGTGGACAAGTGGGTCGAGATGGCTGGTCACTCGGGTAACTTGGAACAAATCGCTAAGCTCTTGGGCTTTGGTGACTCCGAGGCGAAAGATCTGGAAATGGTTAAGGCTCAGATTAAGTCTGTGTTCTTGGCCGAAGCTTTCCGTCGTTACAACTTGCCAATGCCATTCGACGATATCATCAACGACGGTAAAGGCGGTGGTCTGGCTTCGATGGTTAACGCTATCGTGCATCAACGTCAGAACATTGGTGAGTTCTTGGCAACCATGATGGTCGGTATCAGCGAAGTTGATGCCAAGGTTCTCAAGACACACGCCAAGAAGATCGACAAGGCTGTAGCTAACTTGGCTAAGGCTAAGGAGGCAGCTGAAGGTGAAGCCGAGGTTGATTCTTCTTTGACCAACGGCGATCCAAATGGTGATGGTTTGAGCGCTGATGACGCCCCGGCGCCTGAAGACGGTCTCGATACCGATGCACCACCAGTGGATGACGACACCCCACCTGTTGATGATCCAGAAGCTCCGGTAGAAGAGGAGGAGGAAGAGGAAGAACCTGAGCCAAGTCCTGACGATAACGCCCCACCAGCAGATGGTGATGCGCCAGCGCCAGCGGGTGACGGAACTGATCCGACCAAGAACGACCCTACCAAAAACCCGTTCTAAGTAAAAAGCAAAAAAAAGAAAGGTACTACCCTACCCAGACCTTTACGGTCTGGGTAGGGTATATGCCGCATTTTGATCAGACGACTTCTGGATAGATGTACGTCGGGCCGAGACCTTGCATGGAGCGCATGAAGTTGATCGACTTCAGAATACGGTCGGTGGCCGGATCAGCAATGACGAACTGAATGCTGTCGAGGTCCGCTTCCTGGAACTTGGCCTGCTCGATGTAGCGGGTAACTGGACCCACCAGCGAAACAGCCAGCTCTTCTGGAGTCGGAACACCGTCCGGCAGAGGAAGGTCGACCAGCAGCTCAGTCAGCGAATCGATCAACGGTTGAACGCTGACAACACCGTCAATGATCAGGACTGCCAGAGGCTGTGCAGCGCGGAACAGCAGGCTGGCCGCTTCAGCGTTGCCTTCTTCCAGTTGCTTGTCGGTGACCAGCGGAGTTGCCGGTGCATCGCCAACAGCAGGAGCAGCGCCATCCGGTGCAGTAGCCGGAGCTGGAGCGGATTGGTCGTTCACCTGTTCAGCGTTAGGCTGTTGGGTGGTGTTTGGTTTTTGGTTGTTACCGCCTTGATTTTTAGCCACGAGAAGCACCCTTTGCGTTGATAATTTTTGAAAGATTGACATAGTATTTATCTTGTCAGTTATCAGTTACGGTGATCCACCAACCATCACCTTCACGGTGGATGTTCACGCCACTGAATGTAGGCCGAACATCCAGGCCGCCGAAATACAGCATATACTTGCGATAAGGAAGCAAATCAAAGAAGTTATCTTTGATGAACCCCATCACAATTTCGCTGGAATAATCGGTGGCTTGTTTCGCGATAGCCTTGTTGCCGTTCTGTCTGGCTTCAATAAGACTGTCATTGATATTGCTCAGAATGTTCTTGGTGCCATCACGGTCCATTTCCCACATGACGTTCAAATCAATAACGAAAGAATGGCCTTCGTGTTTACCGAAATACGGTAGACCGCCAAGATCATCGACAACCGTTACTGATTTATTACGCCCCTTGACCGCAACTTCCTTGGGGATACGGGCTATGAACCATTGTGAATCAGGAACCAGAACATTAACCCCGTTACCGGTGTTGTAGGTGGCCAAGGAGAGCGGTGTTTTCCAATAGCCTACATAGAGACGGTATTCATGCTTATCGTCGTCTATACGGCCGTACAGGTTGTTCTCGTTGAGGTAACGGTGAACTTCGTCTGCTATTTCGTTGTGGGGCTTGATATCTGGTGGGTATTGACCCAGATCCACGAACTCTTTGAGTAACTGTTTAAGGATGGAGACAAAATCAATAGATCCGTAAATACGGACATAGCTGTTCAGCAGCACCATCACTCGGTTGTCTTTATGCATTTTGTTCTCCTACTTCCGTTTAAGTAGATTCCGTAACCATTGGAACCGTTTAGGTTTTTCTTTGACTATCCGCAACGTCATAAGCAATGGCCACAATTGCGGATTGTTGCGAAGGATCTTGAAAGCTGTTTGGCTTTCGGTTTCCCAGTACGCGTCAATCATGTTGGTGAGTTGAACTTGCAAGACAAGCATCTTGACCAGCGCCATAGCAAAGGCGTTATCAGGATTACCTGCGGTGTTCGCTGCATACCACAAACACCATGCTTCAGAAACCGTGCCCGTCTTCACATTGAAGAACGTCGGTTCTTCTGGAAACTGTGCGCGAATCCCCATAACGAACTCGCGGGCTTCCTCTTCTTCTTCTTTACTGGACATGACTCCACCCAAAATAAATAAGTAGGGGAAGAGGGTCGTGTGACCCTCCCCGTACCTGGATCAGATGCGGTCGATACGATCTTTCATCAGATCGACCAGCATCTCACGTGTTACTGGAGTGAGGTGCTCAGACAGCGGCTTGAAGTCCGTACCGAAGGTTTGTGCGTAGTAGCTGGCCTCGCCGCCGTCTTCTTTGGTGACCTTGCAGTAAACATCCAGCAAGTAAGTTTCAGCAGCACGGAACTCAGTGAACACCACTTGAACTTTTGGATGTTCGCGGCGGTCCGGGAACACCGTGTTCAGTTGTGGCACCCAGCGTTGGACTGCTTTAAGGTAACGAGTTTGTACCTCTTCCAGCATGTCGGTGGCTTTTTCGTTGAAGTTACTCCATTCACGGAAGTTCTCCAACTTGTTCATGAGTTGCTGGTCGGAAAGATCAGCGAATTGATTCGGGGTAAGGTCTACGGTATCCATAGAAAAATCCTCGTTTAAAAGAAAAAAGAAAAGGAGCCGTGAGGCTCCTCTCTTGTGGGGCAATCACTCAGGAGAGCGATCACCACCGATTTTGGAGATGCTATCGATCAGGCCAGTGCCCAGACCGCCGATCGCCATGCCGAACATTGCCGACGTGGTGCCACCCAGAACTTTGATCGCCAGGCTTTCGCTTTCACCACCGCCCAGGATGTCTGCAAAGGCGTAGCCAGCAGCTGCGCCGATTGCACCACCAGCGGCAGCAGAGATCAGAGAAGAACCTTCAGCGTAGTTGGAGAGAGCACCAGCTACTGCACCGACGATGCCGGCGGCGTGTACTGCGTTGAAACCGGATTTGCGTTGACCGACGAATGCGTTAACTTGTTTGGAACTCATGGTGCGTACTCCTAGGACGTAATAAAAGTAGACTAGCAAAGACTGCCATGTCTTAATTCACCCTAAGAATATAGATCTGAAAAGAACTACAACTTAAATTTAAAGCTTAGCTATCTTGTCACGCATTTCATTCAATTGACTTCCAAAGGCGCGCAGATAAACATTTGGGTAGCGGGCATAGCCACCATGACCAAACTTATCCTTAATGTGTTGGATAACCCCAGCCATACGCTCATCATCAGACATTTCTGGCCATTTTGCTAACCAGTATTTATTAGAACGTTCTACCATTGCTGGAACGTCATTGGGAAACCCGCGATCCGCTGCATTGATCATGGAGGTAAATTCGCTGTAGAAGTCACCTTTATAACTCGCCCTATGTTCATGACAAGCAAAGGCCACTACATTGCGCTCATGTTGCGTTGGTAGATATTTCAAGATTAATGGGTGGTCCGTGCTGCGCATGAACTCATAACTAAGGTCATGGTGGTTAACACGGCTCCACGCAAACAGATCGTGGAAGTAAGCTGCAAAAAGGATATGGACTGGATCGAAGTCATACCCTTGATCTTTGCTGATATGCATACCAGTTTTAAATACGTCCTCGAAATGATCCTGACGATGGGCTGGGTCATTCAAGGTCCAGTGAGGGGAAAACGCGGCGATCAGTTCCTGACGAATTACATCGAGCATAAATAAAAATCCCTGTTGTTAAGTTCATGTGGGTAATATAGACACAAAAAATACGGTATAAAAGAATACTACCTACTGTGGAATTCCACAGTAGGTAGTAAGTCTAATTTAATCGCGATTGAATCAGATCAGCGGGAGGAACAACAACGACTGCCGACGGCTTACACGGCGCAGGGTAGCGACGTTACGGTCCATCGAAGTATAGTTGAACGCCCACAGATGTTCGTCACTGGAGAATTGCAGGAGCTTATCCGTTACACGGATATTCTTGTCACTACCCATCGTGGGTTCGAATCCCTTCTCGACAAGATCGAAGTACTCAGGGAACTTGCTACGCTTGATAAGAAGCGGCTCGCCGTCCTGCTCTGCAACCAGCCCGTGACGCTTGTTGATTACCGTAATGTGCAACGCCCGTTCCATGGTCAGCTCTTGAAGTTTCTGAGCTTTCTGGATCATGCCTTGATCACCACCAATCGAGTCATACTTGTCTTCAGCAGTGAAGATTTTCATATTCTCGGTAAGGAAGTTCTCAGGACCTGGTGGCGCATTGAACCAACGATGACCTTCTTCGTCCTCTTCTTCCAGAATTGCTTCCAGATCGTCATAGTCGCGCACGATACTTGTGACCGACAGGTGACGAGGACTGTTTGGATTGTTGCTGTAACCCAGGCAGCTCACGAGCCACTCGTTCGTCAGGATAGTCAAACGACTATCAATGAAGTTAGCGAGTTCGTCGCCAATCATCCCTTCACGGAAATAATTGTTGAGCTTTTGCATCTTCATGAAGAACGACAGTGGACGTCCTTCTTCTTTGCCATCCTTGAACAGGAACGGCAGGTCTTCAATGATCGTAGCGCGTTCAGCTGCATCATCGCAGGTGTACGATTCCCAGATCACGGTGTTGAACGATGTAGCGTTGACGGTCTTGAAGTTCTTGGTCAGGTGGTCGTTGGTGGTAATCACCGCCGCCATCAACTTCTTCGAGTTGTTGGTTGCAATGAGTTCCTTCACGGTCACTACCGGAATACCTTCCAGCGTATTACAAGTTTCTACTGGGATTTCCAGAGACTTGTTTTTCTTACCCAGAGCTGCTTCGACAGCCATCTGTTTAACAACTACGTTCGTGCTATCTTGCTCTCCTTCTAGCAATGGAAGTAACTTGCTTGGGTTTGTTAATACGGTTGGCATATCCAGTCCCTCACCGCGTACTACGGTACTGAACCAACCCGAGTCATGCTCCAAGTCGATAATGACAATACGGAAACAACCGTGCAGCACACTTTCTTCTTGAGGCGGTTGATCGGGATGACGTCTGAACACATGTTGAATGGTCTTCCAATCACTCTCAGGAACCATGTAATGGTTTTCTTTCCCGATGTAATGGAAGAAGCGGCGGTAGTCGTAGGACTTCTTGTTGGTCGGGGTGATGTTTTGAATGTCACTCCGATACTTGTCCCAACGAGGTTGGTCCTCGTCTTGTTCGACATACGCAGTACCCTGTTGGGCGCTACGTTTTGCTAAGTTGGCATTGCGCTGAATCATTTTGTAAATGTCGCCGCTCACGTTCTGCGAGTGACTATCAACGCCTTGCTCATTACTGTAGCTGTTATACATGAACGCAGTCTGCGACTCGGAGATCAAACTGATATCAGTCCGAGTTGGCAGTTGTACATCGTACACCAAGCCAGAGTATGGATTGGTTACCCCAAAGGTTGCACAGGCCACGCCAAAGATATCTTTGTACGTTTCCAGTTGGCCAACCATGTGTTTGATTTCTGGTGTGAGGTTGTAAGCCTGTTGCCGACCCTGCGGTGTTTTGCAGAGCCATGAAATCATTTCCATAGTCAACACGTTGCGAATTGCAAAATGGATGGACGCCAAGTACTCACTGCGATCAACTTCGCCTGTGGGCTTGGATTTAGCGATGTTTACCAACCGCTGACCATACATTGGAGCTGCGGCTCGCGCGATACCCTGAATCAACTCAGGGTGGCGGTTTACCGTATTGACGAACTCATTCCTGATCGCACAAGGAGCATGCGTCTTCAGATTCAGCCTGAAGTTTTCCAGGATATTCCGATACTCGTCGTAATACAGACCACGACGCGCCATCAGAAACATTGCGAACTCAGCACACGCTTGCGCGTACTTTACAACATACACTTGGTTGATATCGTTTTCAGTGTTGCTTTCGTTCCGAATATCGCGCAGAGCTTGATCTTCAAAACGGGCGTCACCGTACTGCTCCCACTTGATAGTTCCACCGGCCGCACCCCCTTGGGCGTTCGGTGTATCTACCATTGCTCGGAATTGAGCCAGTGGGTCCTGCGCTACACCGTAGGGGTTAGCAGCGGCAGCCGCTCGACCCCCGATCCCCGGCAACACCGGGGAAGATGCATTCGGCATAGGGGTTGTTACACCCATATTCCGAGGTCTCAAAATACCGTCACTCATGGCCATGGTTCTCTATAACGAAGCCGCTTATCTGTTCGTTCATACAGGTCTTTGAATTCCGGGTTCAGGCCCGTTGTTTTCCCGTTGATCAGATAAAGGCAAGGGCTGAGGAATCCTCGTCCGTCTGGGTTTGGATTCGTTACCCTCAAGTAACTATTCACGAAGGGAAGCGAGGCGTGTGTGAAACAAGCGCTGTCATTGACATCGAAGTCTCCGCGTTTCTTCTTCCCAACGCCCGTATACACTTTGTGCTGGGGCATACAGCCCAGAACGTAGTCTACAAACGGGTTGTCCGTCGGTGTCGGTTCTTGTACAAGGTTTGCATTGCGTGCATTGTCGATCTCCTTGATGTGGAAGTGACTGGTCAAGAATCGGGCTACCTTTTTCTGGTTAATCTCCGAATTGTTCTTGATGTCATGCTTGAAGTTGTTGGCCGCTGTTAACAGGCTGTCCAGCGTGAACTCCAAGCTTGCCAGCTCCTTATAAAGCATAGAAGCCCGGTCAGTAGTTTGTACGATCTCACTACGGTTAGCGATGATGTAGTTAAACAAGTCGAACATATTCGTCACCACAATCGACTGTGATGCGAACTTTTTGATGGAGTCCTCATCCAGGTATTCGTTGATGGCATCGAAGTGTTCATACATCAAACGCATGATGTACTCATCAGTATCGCCTGCTTTCACAGAGCAACGGCCGATGATCAGCTTCCAATAGTCAGGGTCGTCCAAACGATCGATGTCGAAGTACGACGAGCAGCAGTCAATGATGAACAACAGCGAGCAGGTGTACTGCAAAGCCATGGCGCTCAAAGCTGGCCGCTTTGGTGACAGGTTACGTACTGCAATGCCCATGTCCAGGTTGATGAAATCACCCAGAGAGCATTTGTTACTGGTGGAACTGCCGGGACGGGTAAAGATCTCCCAACGGTCTTCAGGACGGCACTCGGCTAAGAGAGCATCCACGGTACCGATGCGATAATCACATTCCCCGTATTCAGTCATAGCTGCACTGAAACCCTTGTTGGCGAAGATGTACCACGCCAGCAGAGGAGTTGGGGTTTTGCTATCTTTAATCTTCCGGGCTTCCGTCGGGCTGTAAAACCGATTGGCTGCCAGGTTGATGTCCGTCGAACGGTTGATCTGCGTGCCAGTCTCCATGTGGATCTGGTCGAAGTTGAAGTGCTCAACACCGATTTTGAACTTGAAGCCCAACACTTTAACGAACAGCGAGTTTTCCTTCGTGACTGGCAACCCTCGTTCAGCCAACACGAATTGTGCACTGTACTGTGCCCCGCGCAGAAAGATATCACCATGACGGTCCGTATACGGGAGCATGGTGTAAGACGTAAAACTGATAATCTTGCCCCCTTTGTCCCGATAGTCGATCATGATTTTAACCGGGTACAAAGTTTCCTTATGAACGTCGAAAACTTTGCGGCTGCTGTTGATCAAGTAGTTGTTGAACTCGGTCGGTGTCGCACGCACGCATTTTTGAAAGAAGACTCCCCGTTTTTCAACGCTCTTCAGTATGTTTCTTAAGGCATGATCGAACCATATAACACCGTCTTCAAATTCTTTCTGGTGGAAGCCATCGACAATGCTCTGGTTAAATTTCGGCATTTTGTCATTGATAGCTGGTATTAACCGATGGTCCATTCCTTAACGTCCTTAGGAAGTGTACAGTTTATATCCCGTAACAACAATAGAACCAATTGCCCCTATGGCTTTGGCGATTTCTCCCCAATTGTTCGCGTTGCTACGCTTTTTGTCTAGCTCCATATTTGCCTTATGAACACTGTCCTTGATATCACTTCTTGCCTTCGAAGCGTCTTGCGATACTGCTTGCTTCAACAATTCCATCCGATGATCGTTTTTGATCTGCTGTACTTCAAGTCTGTGATCCGCTCGGACTTGGGAGAGTTCTTCACCCAGCTTTGCTACACTTTGAGAGGTCTTTTCTAGGAGATCCTCCAGTTTCAACTTTTCACCTTGCAGAGCATCGATAACCTTAGAATTGTTCTTCACTTTATTTTCAGCGGTAATCGTGCGTTCTGTGTTACCTGCCATAACACTGCACAGTTCTTTCGTTTGGAATAATCCCAAGAAGTCCAAATCATCTTTGGTCAGTTGGTCGAAGCTGTAGTATGCCTTGTGTGGTGGAGAATTACCGTATGATAATCCAACGTACAGCCCACCGGGTTTTGTGGGGTCTTGTACTACCGGCACCTGGACAGCTTTGCCCATGACGTTTGTGTAGACAGGTTGGCGTGTGCTTAAAGGATCGTTGATGTGAACAAAATAGTGGAGTCCCCCTTCGGGTTGATCTTCACGAGCATCCCGACCAGCTTCAAAAAGCTGCTCCAGCGTAAAGTCAGGTGATGTAATAGGGGCTACACCTGCCTGACCGCTATCAGCAAAAAGGCTGATACCTAAAATGTCACTATGAATAATTTCTTGTTCGTCCGCCAGATCACCAGTCAGATCAATTACGAACTGCATGTCATGGCTAAACTTCTTGTAAGAAAGAGCACCTTCCTTGCCGATGCGTTCTTGCTCAACTTTGAGGTTGGCTAACAGCTTGGCGTCGAAACGGGTCCGCGCACTTTTAGGATCTAACCACAAGTCATCGAACTTCACACCAGACAGCTTAATCCAAACGCGGCGGTGTTGATTATCAGGATGGGTCAGTTGCTTAGCTTTGCGGATGATGTAATTCAAACCACCTTGGGTTTTGACCACCAGCTCTTTGTTACTGTTGTTACTAATTCGGTATTCCAATTTAAAGTTGGAAACGTTGGTGTCCATGTTGAGGATCCTCGGGAACAATAGTGATAGTCTTGTGCACAGACCATCATTATTAATACGGTCCAGAAGATAATGTAGGTTTAAAATATTCTAATCGAGTTTTCTAAATGCGCTATAAACCCCCTCTCCCCATTGCAGGGAGAGGGGGTTTATATTTCTGCTTTGAGACTTAACGCTAACCCCCGCTATGGCAACTCAGGGTAAGTGAGCTGCCCGTAGCTCGTAGCAGGGATTATGGTGCGTTTGGGTCTACAACTGGAACGTTGGCGCCTGCATCACCGATGTTGTCGACGATAACGCGCTTCGCGGCCAGCTTGTTGATCAGACCTTCGTTGCTCAGGAACTCGTCGGCGTCGGTGATCTCGAGAGTACCGATGATGACGTTGAGTGCCCAGTGCTTGTAGGTCGGCAGGGTCATGACCACACCGAAGTCCTGGTCGCCACGAGTGACGTTGCCTTGAACCACGATGTTTTCTTTCGACACGACGACACCGATGCCGGCGAGCGGGTTGATCTGCTCGGAGCTGGAGTCGTTGTAAGGAACGATGATCATGCGGCCGATTTCGCTGTCGAAGTTGGTTTCAACGACTTCGAGGTTGTCGATCGGGCCGATGGTACGAGCATCACCGGAACGGAAGATGAAACGGCTGAGGTTCTGGTGAACGACGCAGGTCCATTTGTTCTTGGTGTTGCCGCTCGAGTATTCGGCGATAGCAGCCAGGCCAGAACGGGTGTTCAGCGCGGCGACGATGTCGGCGATCTCGTTGGTGATGGCAGAGCTGATTGCGTTGAACACATCGCCCGAACCGTTGGCGGAGATTACTTCCGACAGGGTCAGGGAACGGCGCACAGCAGTCGCGGTCACGAAGTGCTGACCGGCCAGAACTTCAGAACCCTGGGTGTTGGAAACAACCGGAGAACCGTCGATGCTGGTGATGTAGTCGATGTGCTTGGTCGCTTCGTCGAACGCGTGCTTGGAGCACTGGTTGTTGATGACGATCGACATGTGGGTCAACGCGAAGTCCAGCGACGCTTGGTTCACATCGTCCTTGGCGATCGGGTACTTGACCGAGATCGGGGAACGACGTTGTACCGACAGGTGTTTCTTGGCGTCGTAAACTTCAATGCGGTAGCCGAAGTTGCCGCGGTTGGTGTTGCTCACGTTCTGGGTGGTGCCAGCAGCCACAACCGAACCAGCGGTCAGGGAGTGGATCAGCGCCTTTTGAACGCTGTCGGCGTTACCGACCTTAACGATGTTGGCAGGGTTGTTCAGTGGACGCAGAGCGAACACGGTAACCGAGCCGGAGTTCAGGCTGAACTCGTTGGTCTGACGCTGGAAAGTACCGGTCAGGGTAACGGACAGCAGCGGCTCGTAGCCGGCGTCTTTGAAGGTCTTGAACAGAACTTCGCCGATGGCGTTGCCGTCTTTGTCGGTAACCGAGAAACCAGGCAGTTGCTTGATGCGCAGGTTCAGAGCACGGTCATCGGTGGTCTGAGCGTTGCTGGCTGGTGCGAACGTGTTGTTCGACATGGCCGCGGTGTTGATGAAGAAGTTCTTGTCGGTACCGGCCAGTTTGGCGGCGACGGCAACAGACTTCACGGAAATCGAGTTGGACTCGAGTTCGTCAGTCGAAGTCCATGGACGCTGACCAGGAACTTGGGTCAGAGCCAGCAGGTTCGGAACGTTGACCGGAACAGCGAACATCTGGGTGTTGTGGGTGGAACGACCGTAGGCGTCGCCCTGCATGTAGCTGACCGGGGTCGGTGCAACCAGAGCAGTAGGGGCGAAGAACAGGCGGTTGTCGCTCTGAGCGTCGTCAGGGAAGACGGTGTGCACAGACAGCACTTCGTCTTTGAACATTTCGCCGGAGCGCAGCAGGCCGAAGATCGGACGCAGATCCGACGCCGATTGCCAGGCGGTGTTACCGTAGGCGTAGGTACCCAGGCCAGCAGCACGAACGATCAGCTCGGCGCCTTCTTCCTGGTAGCCAACACCGACGGTGGCGAACAGAGCTTCAGCGGCTTTGGTTTGCAGGTGGGACTGGGCGTTCAGGGTCAGGTTGGCTGCCTTGATGTCCTGTTCCTTACCCTGGAAGTTCTGCATCGAGAAACCTTCCAGACCGGTCACAGCGCTCAGACCGTCTTTCGCCTCGTCGAAGATCTTCACGAGTTCGTGAGGAGTCTCTTTGAGGTTTTGGCGTTTCAGAACGCCGAGGATGGCATCCTGGGTACGGCCGCTGTGGGTGCCGATGACTTGTTGCACGATCAGAGCTTCGTTACCTTGAACGCTGCTCAGAGCGGTTCCTACGTCGGTGAAGCTTTCATTGCCGGTAACGGTAGCCAGTCCGCCGGAGGTCAGCGATTGACGGATCGCGGCGAACAGGTTTTTACCCCCGTTCAGGGAGGTTTGAAGTTGCTTGGCCATAATGAGTCAGGTCCTGTGGAAAATTTGAGAACAATCGCTTTTCTATTGCGCAATAGAACTGCACATAAAATATAATGAGCAATCCCTAGGGGTTCTGTATATGGACGAGTTTATACACCTCGGCCATCGTGAGTTCCCCCAAAGCAGGTTTTATTACAGATCCAAAATGGGTGTCCAAATATCCAACACGCCCATATATTGTCTCGAGAACAGCGGCAGAGATATTCTTGGCGTTCAGTTTCTCCCAACTTCCGATGTGTGGATTGGCGGTGTTAGCGGCAATCAGAAGAACCTGTCCCACTTTCGTGGAGTGGAAAGAGGTAGCTCCACGCAGGTACTCGGTTATTGCTTTACTGTCGATCGCATTAAATGCTTCGGCGACCATACCACCGTTGTAACCCTCACCAAACGAATGAGCTGCGTCCGGCATGTCCACACCGAACAGCTGAGCCGCTGCGCGTTGGGTTGCGATGAACTGAGCCACTTCATTGTAAGTGAGCTTGTCATGGTATGCAGATATTTTTCGCAATCCGTCAAAAGGCACGGTTTGCAGAGCCAGGGCTTCTAACATTTCCCCGGTCACAAAATACAACTCGAACGGAAAACCGTTAGGGTATTTGAAGATCATAGACTTTGCACTCCTAGGAGTTAGGCATGAACGATTTACTGGTGTTGGTCAAACTGTTGACAGCACTGTACCAGGCAAAGAAGCTAAAAGACCCAAACCTGGTAACTGAGCTGACGGAGATCCTGGAAGAACTCCCAGTACCCCCTCCAGATATTCTGACGCAAGACAAGAACCTTCGGGAAAGCATCCGGGCAGCAATTCACTGGCTGCTGAGTCAGGACGACGACGACCCACTTATAAAATCTCTCTTAATGCAACGCGTGGCCATGTTTGTCAAGGGCGACGACGGTATTAAGGACATTATCGAAGATGGGTTGGAAGAACTGGCGACGGAAGAACTCACTCGTAAGTTGGTCTATAAACAGATCACCGAGATTCGTCTGAATTCTGAAGACGAGACTTTCCAGAAGAAGTTCAAGCAGAAGATCAAGGATTTTCTTTATAAGGATCATGCTGAACTGAAACGAGAGGACTGGGCTAACCTGATGGACTTGATTACCGAGAAGGTAAACAGTTCGTTTGGTGAACGTCAGTCTGAGGTTGTGGTGAGTGTTAACACCAACGACCCTGAAAGCTTCTTCGGCATCATCGAGATGGCCAAGAAGGAAAACAGTAAAGAAGGTATTCTCCGTTCAGGTATCCAAGGACTTAACCAAGGTCTGGAACCGGATGGTGGTTTCCGTCGTAGCAAGATGTACATGCTGGAAGCACTGACCAACCGTGGTAAGTCTTTTGGTATGGCTCACATTCTCGCTTCTGTGGGTATGTACAACGTACCACAGCTTCGGAACAAGGCCAAGATTCCAACGCTGTTGTTTGAGTCCTCAGAAGACACCATGGACTTGGTGATCATGCGGATGTACAAACTGGCGTGCACAATCGATCTGAAAGTAGACGGTGACTTCCAATCTGCTGAAACGACCAACATCGTTGATGCGATTGCCAACTGCTTCAAGAAGAACGGTTGGTATCTGGTGATGAACCAGATTGAAGCTTACAAAGATAACATCTCCAACATGTTTGCTCGAGTTCGTAAGCTTGAGCTGAAAGGTCACGAGATCATCTTCTACGGCTACGACTACCTGGCCCTGCAAAACATCGACAAGGTTCCGGGTGAAAGTAAGTCCGACAAACTTCAGTTGGTTTACCGTCGTGTTCGTTCGTTTGTAACTGCTCGTGGTATCTGCTTCGTAACTCCTCACCAGTTGAGTCCAGAAGCGAAGAAGCTGCTGAAAGAACTTGATGATGAGTCAGAAGTTTACTTTGCTCGAGAAGTGGCCGGTAAGTCGATGACAGAAACGTCGACGAAGATCACCAACGAAGTAGACGGTGTGATTTGTATTCATGTTGCTAAAACTGCTACAAAGACCTACTTCACTGGTGCTATTGGCAAACAGCGTGGTGAAGGGTGTTCACCAGAGAAGCGATTCTTTATCTATGATCTGGATCCTGTACTTGGTTTGAAACATGACATCAATGGCAAACCAGCGTTCCGTCGAAGCTTGCAACAACGCTTCAGCGATAGTGGCGATGTCGAGAACGATATCGACATGATGTAATTCCAACCAACACTTAACCTTAAAGCAAAAAAAAAAGACAAGCCATAAAGACTACCCCTCCCTAGCCTCTGAGGCTAGGGAGGGGTAGGTCTATGTTTGCTTTTGGTATTACGCCGCGGTAGCAATGATCTGCTTGTAACCGCGTTCAGCCAATTCTTCATCACCTTCAAAGATGTATTTGAATTGAGCCAGGTAAGCTTCACGCTCCCATGGGAATTCCACATAACCTTGAAGGGTAACGTTAAAGTGCTGACCTTCCCAGATCATGTGGCCAGCTTCTACGATAGCCAGACGGCCATCCAGGACTTGTTGTACGTGAGTAAGCTCATGCACAAGGTAAGACCGACGGAAACGCTCACGCGCATCCTCAGGTATCTGCTTGCTCTCATTCACCATGGCATCTGGATAAATGATCAGTGCTAACTCGCGGCCATGCTTGGGAAGGATTTCTAATGTTTCTGGATTGATCTGAAGTACGACCCCGCCAACTTCACCGTAAGCTTCTACGGCTGGGAACATGCCGCGTGTAGCCATGCAAACGTGGATGTCGTATTGTTCCAACATCGCAACACCCTCTTCACCAAAGAGAGCGAGCACTTCTTCCATTTTGGTTCGCAACAGTTTCATGAAAAGGATTCCTTAATTAATTAACGAGTTTTCTTCAGGGCGGAAGTTACCAAACTGTTACTCCAGTTGGAATCTTCGTTCATGAGTTTAAGCAGGGATGGACTGGCCTTAACCAAGTTACTCATGTCCATTTCAAAACGCCCGCCTTTACGGATATGCAGGACGCCCAACTGGTGACCAAATTCAGTACTGGCGAATTCGATGAAGTCGCCTTCATTGCAATACGAGATAGCCAACTGCAACATCCGCGGCATCGCGGTGTCGAAGTAATTGTAATGCCGCACCATGATGACATCCTTGGAGCGACCGCGGTACATAGTTGCTACAACGCGACGGCGAGAAGGGCTGTTGAAATCAGTGCTCATGTTGTTTCTCCGAATGTGTTTGAACGCTTACAACGTACAGGTAAACAGCTTAGTTACTAAACTTATCTACCCGGGTAATATAGGTCTGAAATGAAGTATAAGTTAAATAAACCCCTCGCCCCCGGAAAGGCCGGAAAGGCGAGGGGAGAAAAACATAAGTTAAATCCCCCTCACCTCGGGATACCGAGGGAGGGGGTTAATTGAGTTGGTGTAGTTAAATAACAGTAACAGTAATTAATTACTATTTGCTGATAGGCCGTTGTCCGTAAAGCTCCGGGCTATCGATGTCGATGTTCTTGCTGATACCACGGAGTGTTCCCAAACCTTCGATGGTCAGAATGTCGGCCCCGCTGTTCCAGGCTTCAGTGACTCGGGAGATCAGGTGGTCCAGTGGATCAACGCCCTCTTCCAACTGTGTTTCTTCAACACAGTTACCCATGTCGATCGACAACGTTGGTTTCTGTGCAGGGACAGTCAGGGACGATTCGCGCAGAGCTTCCACGATCTGTGGAACAGAAAGTTGCGCGGTATTCAGGGTTTCCCGCAGACTAGGGTGGGCATCCCAGAACTTTTGAATCTCGGCCAGGTCTTCTGGAACAATGTCGTTGAACGTCTTTTCCATCGGGGAAACAACGCGTTCGCCGGTCGTCATGTCTTCGGCGTAACCTTCTTTCGACGGAGGATCTACTTTGTCGAGCAGGTAATGAATCGTGGCAGACAAGTAGTCGAGATGTTCGCCAAGATGCTGCAAATAGGTATCTGGGTCCAGAGAAGCACAAGGACCGTGCTCTTCGGTAATCACCCGACTAGGGATGTGTTTAAACCCGTCGGTACGAATAGCCGCCAGCAACTCTTTGGTTTCCTGAGTGTTGAAGATGGTGTAGCCCAGTTGCTGAAAGAATTTCTTCAATGCTTCGCGGATGCCACCTGGATAGGTGTCCAGAGTGTGGCCATCCAGTGCTTTACGCATCGGGCAATTTTCATCCACCCAAGCGGCATTCCACCCGTAGTTTTTTGGTTGTTCTTCATTAGTCCGGCCAATAGCATCCATTGCCGCATTCAGATCTTTTTGCGAAGTCATTGCGTTACTCTCTGTCAGAAAGGTTTATTTGGATTCAAACGACGGACGTGCTTCCATCAACTGGATTCGTTCGAAAGTCCGTTGCATTTGTTCGAGTACTTCGTTTTGTACAGGCTCCTGCGGAACCTCGATGATTGGAGCGGGCTGATTCTCTTCTTGATCATTCATGATCTAACCTACCGGTTAAAGGAATAAGGCTTAGGTAAGCTACGCTCACCTGCTGTCTAAGAGCAAAAATACTTCCCTACTCTCCCACCTGCTTTCGCAAGTAGCTCTCAATCCAGTATAGGTATCTACACCGGACTGAAAGAAAACCTTACACTTGAGCAGTGAACTCTTCGTTGTTAAGGAAGAGGGTTAAAGAGGAGTGTTCCCGGAAGACCATGTCTGGACTCTCAGTATCCTTCTGTAGCTCGCTACGAGCCCCTAGGAGCGTTCCTTCCTTGTATTTCAACACATCCCCACTCATGTAGAAGAAGCGCAGCGGCATAGCGGGTTGCAGCACGTCATGGTCCGAGTTGTTCCACTGAATGCTTTCTACGTCCCCGTCATTAAAGGAGTTAGCCGACAAGTGTTTGCAGAGGTTGTTAGTAGGGGCGTCCAAGAAGGGCGCAATCTCTTCACCACTGGAACGCTTAGCCGTCTGGTACTCGCTCAGGCTGTCTTGGCGGGTCGCAGCCGCCTGACCGCTGCCGTAGTAAGCACCTGTCTCCCCCATCACCGCATCAGAGCTTAGGATGCGTTTACCGGTACCTTCGTTCTGCCTGACGATGTCATTACCGTCAATATGCTTACCTTTACCTGTAGACAGGATCGTGGTGACCTTGCCTTGGGTAAAGTGCGTGGCGTGCAGTGTAGGGAACACGTTCTCAGGAAGCCGGTAAATGTTCAGCACCTTACGCGCCTGTTCATACCGACCAGACTTGAACAGAGGATAGATCCACCACATTCCTTTGTAGTAGTACATCCCGAACCCTTTACTGTAAATACCGAACTCATCGTGGTTCTGCAACCAACGTCCCAGCTGAGGCAACGGAATAGCCGACGGAATGATTACCATCTGGAAAGCCCGAGCGTTGTCGATAGGTCGTTCGATATTCACACCACGGAAAGCGTCAGCGCCAGTTAGTTGAAGTTTCTTCCCGTACTTCGACAACTGGTAATGCAGAACGCTATCCAACGTGGACATCAGGTGTCGGTCAGACACCATCTCGTTCTTCAGGATTGAGTAACCAGTCTCCATCAACTGGAACTTGACGGTAATCATGTTGATATCGTCTTTGGCACTCAGGTTTGCTGTTTGGGTGTTGTTACCAGCCATCTCCGGGTTACTGTCTCCCAGAGGAATCGCACGGTAACGCTTCATGGTTTGACTCAACCCCTGACGCTCAACAACCTCGATGTACAGATTGTCCTTATTCGGGAGAATCTTGTTCATGTAGATACCCGGTTGAATCTGCGCCTGAATACGGAGGTCATCCGAAGCGTTGATGGCGTACAGACTCATCCGGGAAATGCCTGTTGGCATAATCAACGAGATTTGCTGGTGGTCAGGGAGAATAACCATTGCGGACAGTCTAATCTTCTTGTCGTTTCGCTTGGCTTCTACTGAGTTAGCAAAGGCGACAAGGTTAGATAACGGACGTGGCAAATCCATCGGTTATTTCCCTGTTTTAAAGACCCACTCTCCGAGGTTGTGCACGGAGTCAGGTGTGGCGAGGCTATCAGCAACCGCCTTGTTGGTGAGGATTGGGTGGTCAGCAAAGGACGTACCACCGAACTCCGCTTGTTGGATGCCGTCCAAATGACTGAACCAGCTGATGCCGTCTTCGGTAGTAGAGCCAGCGGCAGCCATACCAAACAACTGCGCCAGCCCCAACAGGTTCGCTCGGTTGGCTGCTTTCTCGTCGATCACCTTGCGGTAAACGTGGGCGTTGTTCAGGTAGGACTTGATCCGCTTGTACTCGCCAAAGACGCTGTACGCCATCAACTCCAAGTTGCGGAGTTCATCCATCGGTGGCAACGGGAACTCAGGTGCCTTATGGAACAACTCACACCAGAGCTGCAAGTACTCTTGAATCGATTCGTAGATCTCGACAATCGCGTTGTTGGGGTCGCGAAACCCCAACTCCTTCTCACTCACCAAGTTAGGCAAGATGTCGATAATTTGCGGAATCTTGTACAGTCGCTCTTGGTACTCGTCGTAATGGTTGGGGTCGTTAACGAACCCGTCCTGGGTGTACTCCGGTCTGTCCCGCAGTTCCTCGATCGACATCAACATCTTGGGTGTTACATAAACGGCGTACAACCGGTTATTCAAGATGTTGAAAAGAAAGAAGATACGGTCCCGGATAAAGTTGTATCGACTGAGCGGTAGACTCACAGAGGTCCTCCTATCCGCCGAGCAAAGCCCAACAGGCGCAGAATGATCGCGCCATGATAAAGCTGCTCCTTCGGTGTCAGGGTGAAGTAAGTTTTGCAATACGCCAACAACCGTTCGTGGTCAATGAGCTGATCACGATAGGACGAGTAAACGAGGTTCTCGAACTCGCCTTCTGGCTGGCCTTTATAGAAGCCTGCCGAGAACAAGTAAGTGATTTGTTCCTCGTTACCCGGTTGTAGGATGGGATACCCATCGTTGTTGTAATAGAGCTTGTATTGCTTGAAGTCTTTCGGGTTGGTGGTGATGAACCATTTGATCTTGCTGGAGCGCAGGTTGCCGTACAGGCGAGTGTTTTGCAGACGGCTGGTTTCCATGCGTGCGGCTTGGTTGTCGCAGATCTGGAGCAGGTTCATGTCGCAACGCAGCAACACTTCCCAGATGTTCACCGTCCCCCAACGACCTTTCTCCAAGCCACCATACTGAATGGAGAACTGGCTGATTGGTGGGTAGAGCGTACGGGCTTCAGGGTGAAGTACCGCGCACAGGAAGTTCACCAGATACGGGTCATACACCATGTCGACGTTCGGGTCAGTGCCGTACGGGAACACGATGGTGCGTTCAGGGTTCCAGTAGAACTCGCGCATGATGTAGTTGGAGATGGTCAGATTCCAGTTGAACAGTTCCTGACCGGTTTGTTCTTCTGCGGTGGTGATCAGCGAGTGACCACCGTGCAGCGCCGAATCCTTCGAATAGACTTTACGGTCTACTGTTTTACCGACCAGAATGTCGTTGTCAGTTTTGGTCAAGAAGCCCAGCTGACGAACTTGAATCTGGTAAACCTTGTTCGCAGTGAAGTTGCGGATTTCAGGCTGTTCGACAATGGCAAACAAACCAGCGTGACCATCACCGATGTCCATGATCATAACGTCATGGATGATTGGTGCTACATCGAAGATAATCCAGACGCTGTAAATGACCGTACTTTCACCGGTTGTCGGGTCATAGCTGAACGAGCCATCACCTTCAATCTTGATCGACAGTCGCTCGATACTGGTGTAGCTCTGGTAAGTGCCGACACCACCCGGTGCAAACGGTTTAGGTTCTTCACCGTCTTGCAGAAACTGGCGGTAGTAATGAGTCAGTCGAGGACGACCGGTCACCATCGTTAACAAGCTGAGTTCGGGCTGCCAAGTCGAATCAACAATGGAGTGACGGAACGTTTCACTGTAAATCTTCGGAGCTTCCGGTTTAGGTGCTTCCGGCGCTCCTACTGGGCTAACTGCTAATGGCATGATTGATTACCTCAAACTGTTAAAATTGTGGGCAATAAAGTCCAAATTCATTTCGTAGATATTAAACGGCTTCTGCCATTTGCCCCAGCCTTTGTCGATCCCTTTCTTGATCAGGTGGATGTACTCATTCAGCGGACGAGGGATTTCACTGAAGTCGAACCAGCTGAAGATACTGAAGATCAAATTCCAACCTTCTGGATAACGCGTTAGATCGCCCCACAACAGCTCAGAGTAATCGCGGATCGCGTAATCAAGGGTTATGACGATACGATACGTCAAACGCAAATCAGGGGCCTTGTAGAGCGTTACAGTGCCATCAGCACTCATCCTGAGCAACGAGGAGTCGACTTGACGGTCACCTTCCCATACTTGCAGGAGGAAAGGGGTGTCGTGGTGACTGAAAGCCACTTCATGGCGACGCAGCAGGTACGCCTTGGCAGTAGGGTTCCAGTTGAACTCTGGGATGTCGAAGATGTTGCACAGCACTTGCTCTTCAACAGGATCCACTACCAGTCGTGCTTGCAGGATTGGCTGAATCCAGTATTGCCCCGGATGCGCCCACGGATCGTGTTTCGGTTGTTTCAAATAGAACGGTGTTTGCACGTATGCAGTCGGTGGATTGATTGCACGCATGTCTTCGATTTCAGGAGCAGCTCGCACCAACACATCTTCCTGATGCTGAATCTGTGGCAGGGTAATGAACTCAAAAGGAATCTCTTCCTGATAAACGTTCAATGGGTATTCCAAATCCCAGCCGATGAAATCGTTTAAATAGAAGCTGTAACTGAACTCTACTTCGAACTGACCGTAAGCCTGACCTTTGTTAACTTGCGCAACAAACGGTTCAGTGAACTGAATCCCCACGCTACTGGATTTCAGTGGCACAACCATCTGTGCGTGATTACCGGCAACGTTGGTCACGATGGTAGACGGCATCCGCATGTTGGCGTAGAACCAATCAGCAAAGTCTGGAGTGTCTGGCTTGTTGCGTTGAAGCATGCCGTGGACGATCTCCAGAAACTCCATCAGCTCTTCGTTAATAACCATGTGCGTGATGGGGTTGTAGTTGAAGTCTACGATCTGGTTCTCGCGCTGACGGTTGATACGGATACGCATCTGTTCCGCTTCAGTCGACGAATTGTGACGGGCAACCACACGAACGGTAATCTTCTTGTTCTCAAACGCTGGGCAAATCATCAACGGCAGTTTGTCGCTGTCGATGAAAATAGGTCGCTCAGTCATGGCAACCCGATTGTTCCAGAATTCACTACGCTGAACATCAGGAACAATGAAAACTTTGTTACGGAACGTGCCGTCAGTATAACGACCAGCAGTCGCGCCGTCACTCATGTTGGTGCCTACCAGCTTAGCAACATCGTTGCCGCCGTTGTAGTAGATCTGAGCAGCGGTCTCAAGCTTGTAAAAAGCGAGCACTGCTTTGATGGAATCGTAAATCGCCGGACGCAGATAGGCGTCATAATGTTCGTTAGTAGCAATGAAAGTTTGAAGCATCTGAGCGTCCTCAAAGAAAACCACAGCGGAGGGGTTACCTCCGCTGGGGCCTAGTGGCTATTCCGGGTCTACGTCACCGGGAGAAGGCATGATGATGTCCTCCCCTTTGGAACGATAGCGGATGAAGAGGTGAGGCCCCTTCTTGGGCTTCAACACCACCATCCCTGAAAACCCATCCGTTACAACATCAATGATCTGACCTTTACCCAAGTCAGCCGCAGTCAGGTCAGTGATACCTACAGTTTCGAGGTAAGCAATAACCTTCTTGGAGAACTTGGCGGTCAGGGCCTTTTTACCCGAGGTGAAAACTTCACCCTCGCCCTGGAACACATGACCCGACAGTGCGATTTGCAGACGTGGACCCTGCAAAGGAACTTGGATCGTTTGGTTCTTTGTTTCGGTGGGTTGTTCTTTATGAACCCACAGGACGATATTGCCCGTCCAGATAACGCTGTCTTCTGGAACGGTCAGGTCATAAACAAAGTGAGTGAGGTCACCGAACTCAACCACCTGTTCATCTACCTTGTAGTCAACACCTTCTACCCAGAACAGGTCGTACTTCTCAGCAAAACGTTTGATTACGTCAGTGAGAGTTTCGCCGGCAGTTGCGGTAATACCGGCTTCAGCCCTTTTCAGGAAACTCGGTAGCGATGTCTTTTCCAGCTGCACGTTATCGTTGGTAACACCATCGGTAACTACGGTCAAAACAGACCGCAACAGGTTATCGGAACGCGCGGCAGTAATCGCACTACCTTCTGGCAATTGCGCCAGGAAACGTTCAAGAACTCGCGGATGGAGGTTGTTCATTATTTCTTACCCTTCTTCTCATCGTCGTCTTTAGTGGCGGCAGCGCCCTCAGCAACGAAGATGTGCGGAGTAATGCCCGTGATCGCCTTACGGATACCTTCCGTGATTTTGTTGTGCTCCTTGACCTTCTTCTTGGCACTGTTAACAGCTGCCTTGGCGTTCTTGATCTTTTCCTGCATGCCCGACTTGGTAGCAGCCGCTGCTTCGGCATTCTTGTCATCACCGTTAGCAGAATCGCCAGCCTTCTTCAGTTCAGCAAGAGCAGCTTCGGTTTTCTTCTTTTCATCTTGAAGATCCGAACTGCCCGCGCTTTGCTTAGTCAGCAAACCCATCAGGCCGTCGATCACACCACTCGCCGAAGCAGGGTTAGACAGACGTGCAACGATCTTGCCCATAGCGCCAGTCGGGTCGACTTTAGCGGCCAGCGCAGCGATACCGGTTTTAGCCGCATCGTTGATCTGCGCGTCAGCCGCCTTGTCCATACCCTGAATGGCTTTCTTGTTGTCGTCAGCCGTGGACTCAACAACCTTGTCCTTCTCTTTCTCACCGTCAGAGTCGAACCAGTCCTTAACCGCCGTCCAAGCAGCCATCACCGCATCGTAGGCTTTACGCCCCAGTTCCTTGATCGCGTCGTAGACAGGACCTTCGTTACCGGTGTACAGCTGGAGACGAATGCCATTAGCGTTAGCCACGCCTTCGAAATACAGGCGGTCGCTACTTTCAGTACCGTTGAGGAAGTCCTCGATACCTTGCAGCATGGATAGTGGGTGATCGAACGCTTTCTCGAAAGCACAGCCGCAGGCGCAATCTTCGAGAGTGGTGCATTCAGTGCCGGCAACCCAGTCCATCATCGGAACGGTGTTGACGTAGTTGTAGTCGACCGGAGCAAACTCTTCCAGACCGGCCAACATACCCAGACGACTGGTAACGAACACATCCACCAGCGAAAGGATCTTCGCGATGTAAGCCAGTTGACTGGAAACAGCGTTACAGATCTCAACGCTGAGATCGTTCAGCCTTTCTTCGCTGTTGAAAGTTTCCAGCAGAGAGTAAGCTGCGCTGATCAGGTTGCCTACCGCCGATTGACACTCGTGGTCGTTGTTCTTGTTACCCAACGAACAGATCATCATGGAGATGTCACGACCGGTGTGGCGCAGACCAGAATGCATGTCTTCCAACAACTGGACCAAGTAGCGTTCCAGCAGTTGGTTAACTTTCAGCTCGGACTCGTCGTAGTAGTCGAGTTCACGACCCACCACTTCAGAGCAACGAGTGATTTGTTCCCGGAGTGCTTCTTTGGTCAAAGCGATACCGTGACCTTTCAAGTACTCGAGCAGCTGGGGAGACTGGCCGGCGTCAATCGCCGTTTCATCCAGACGGGAGTAAATCGTCCCCATCAAACCCAGACGATAAATGGATTCACTCATCAACAGATTCCTTCTTGAACTTGACAGCCAGCACACCGCGGTACATGACCGAGTTGCGGGCATCAATGAGTAGAGTGTCTTCAGAAGTCGAAAGTTCTACTTCATGGCGGGGCAGGCTAGAAAGACCGACGAAGGCTTGCCACAACGAATACAGTTTGCCCAGTTCGTCGCCTTCACGCACTTCAAGCAGTTCACCTTCAACCAGCGGTGACTCTTCTTGAGCGGTGTCGATACCCAGACCAGCAGCCACATCCACAGCGCCCAAAGTGGAACCCGGGGTGTAGGTAAGCTCACTGATATCCTGAGGTGCGGCGAAAAGGTCGTTCAGGTCAATACGCTCGATCAGGACAACTTCTTTACGCTCTCCTGAGAACACGTATTTGAAGTATTTGTCGTTAACCTGAGTGGTTACACCGAAACGAGTGTTGCTCAGCTTACACAAGCCTGTGGAGCTTGCCAGAGCCACGATGGAAGAACCATTGAGTACATTCAAACGCATGGCTTAACCCTTCTTGGTAGCGGCGGAGATAACGTCCAGGATAGCGTTAGCCGAACGGTACAACGCAGTCTGAAGCACCTTAATGTTGGCCATGGCTTCACGCACCAGCGCCTTGGTGTTCTCAACGGACTGTCTACCCTTGGCGTTATCTTTAGCCACCCGAGCCGAAACAATCAGTTGGTTCTCCAGTTGCTTGATGAACTTGCCTTCAAGGTCGTGGACGTTCTTCGCCATGGTGTCCAGTTTGACTTTCAGCGCTTTGTACTCTTTGACGTGAGTCTGGAGTTCCGAAGTCGTGGTGTGGAAAACCGCACCGCTGACATTGCGCTGGGACTGGACGTTGATGTGGTAAGCAAAGCGACCATCTTTGAAACTCAGGTCGTCAAGGCTCAGGAAGCTGATCGGCTTATTGGTGATGCCGAACGCAGTAGCAACTTCTTTGCTGAACGATTCGTTGATACCGGTATAATCGATTTCAGAGGTTTCGTTCATCAGCGCGGTGTGCGCGCTGTCCGACAGACCCTTCAGCAACTCGGTGTACTTGTTGGTCTTGTCGATGGCTTTGGCTGCGTTGGTGATTGCAGCGGTCAGCCAGCTGATGTTGGATTCCGGCTTACCCGTCTTCAGATAAATGAAGGAAACCGATTTCGGGTAAGGAATATCACCATCTTTAGCCCCGTGGGCATCAACCAGGTTGGTGATGTTCTCAGCCTTTTGTTCGATGATCTTTTTCTTGCTGCCAAAGAAACTCCAAAGCCACTTGAAGAAATCTTTAACCGCTTGAATGGAAGCTTTAACACCACTCTTAATAGTGTCAACAAAACCTTCAACACCACCAACCGAATCAAACATGACGGGTGGGCTTGGGCGGTTGTTGAGGATGTAGCTGTAAACGTGTTCCAGACCGGAGATCTGATCGTTTTCGTTAGAGAGCTTCGCCAGCACTGGTTCTTCTGTAACTGCGTCGAAGCCTTCTTTGTCTTCTTCATACAGCTGAGCAACAGCTGGCGCTACGACGTAACGCAGAGGAATAGCAGAGGCGGGATTCATAATGCTTACCTGTTGGCCATTAAGGTTTAGTACATAGCATCGGATAAATCGAAATGCGTAATAAAACCTACCTACCAGGTTGCCCCGGTAGGTAGGTTTTTCAGGCACTGTGGATTAACCACGCCGGCCGCAGTCAGGCTCAGATGTGAGCTTGAACAGCGTCCATGGTCTGGCGAGCCAGAGCGGCGTACAGTTTTTCCATGGTGATGGTCAGGCCGGAAGCCGAAACGAAGATCGCCTTAACCAGGTCGATTGCTTTGCCGTTGGCTTCTTTGCCGTCGCTGTTGGACTTGGTCTTGACGTTCAGAGTACCGACCACGCGATCACGCTCAGCTTTGGAGAACTTCTGCTGAACCTTGCTCGAACGGATTTCTTCGACGTAGGACTTGACCGAGGCCAGGGCGCCTTGCAGTGCAGCTGGAGTCGAGACCTTGGTGGCCACTTCGCCGGTGCTGAACTTCTTGGCGTCTTCGGTTTTACCGAAGGAGATTTTGATCGAGCGAGCAGCAGCAACGATCTCGGCGTCGGTTTCGTACTTCTCGGAGAAGACCGCGAAGATACGGAAACCAGCGTGAGCGCCCAGGACGGTGTGCTTGTCGGCCGAGTCAGTTTTCTCGCTGACTTTACCAACGGCTTTTGCAACGCCTTTGATGTCAGCGATCAGCGCGCCGTAGGCAGACTTGAACTTGGCGGCGTCGATGCCGTCGAGGTTCTTGCCCAGGTCCATGAAGGCTGGCAGAGCAGTGGCGGTCAGTTCGAACATCGAGTGGCCGGCCAGAGTTTCCAGACCTTTCAGGCCGTCGGTGGCGTAGTCGAGGCCGACGTTCCAGCCGCCCAGCTTGATCTTGTCCTTGATGGTGGCGGTCTTCACGCGCTCGCTCAGTTGCTTTTGACGGCGTTCCAGAGCGGAGGCGGTGTTGAACATGCCCACGAAGAAGTTGATCACGGTGTTGAAGATGTGCTTGATGTACTCGACAGCTTTGCTGGCACCGGCTTTGATGGTGCCCATGAAGCCTTCGATACCGGACACGGATGCCAGGCGAGCGGTGGCCGCATCGGAGATGGATTCAGCACCCAGGGTGGCGAAGTTTTGGCCGCCCAGTTTGGCGTTCAGTTTCAGAGCGCGGTTGTACTTCTGAGCGAAAGCCAGGGACGAGAACTGACCGGAGGCCAACAGACCTTCCATGCCGCCGACTTCTTCCTGAAGCTCTTCAACAGCTTCTTCGTGCTCGACCAGTTCTTCTTTGATTTCGACAACAGCTTCAGCCAGCTGCTCAACTTCAGCAATGGCTTCGGCAACGTCGGCACGCACTTCTTCTACAGCGGCTTCGGTTACGACGACTTCGCCGTTGCCTTCGCCACCAGGTTCGCCGGTGCCACCGGCCAGAAGATCTTCAACACCTTGGTACAGAGAGAGAATGCTCATGAGCACATGTTCCTTTGTTCGTTAACGAATGGATTGTTTATAAACAGGTTTAAGCGAAAACCCCGAGCACACCATGAATGTACTTGTCGGTATACCCGACGACACGCGGGGTGAATCCGCTATAAAATGCGAGAGCACCCATATTGCCTGCCATCAGCTTTTCTGCTTCACCAACTACGGTTTTGCTTACCTGATCCAGCTGACTCAGGTTACCGTCAACTCCTTTGACCATTTCGGCCCAGGATTTGATGAATCCAAGGTAGTTGTCATAGGATTCCTTAACACGCTTGTGGAGGGCGTTAACCTTATCCAGCTTGTTAAGGATTTCCGAGATTTCCGACTTGGACATGGTCAGGGTTTTAGCCTCACCTTCGGGGGCTTCCCCGGCGATGGAGTACTTCGGCGAACCCTGGTTGCTGAAGATGAAGTAGCGACCACCTGGGAGAACGTCCGACTTGAACGCATTGCCCATGTGGTTACCCAGATTGAAGTCCGGGTACTTCAGGTCATTGAACTCGTCGATGACCGAATGAACTTGTTCAGACTTGTTGGCACCCTTCAATTTCTTGAGAGTCACCAACTCCTTATCCAAGTAAGCGATAAGGTCCTTGGTATGCTTATCGAAAGCTTCGAGAACTTTGATGAGCGTATCCATGTCCTGCAAAATATGGTCAGGGTCACCTTTCGAGGTAATCGTTGCAACCTTGGCAGCCGACAACTTAATGTCTTTATCCGCCACCTTGTTCACATCTTTGAGGATGTTTTTGATCAAGGAAGAGTTGTCATCGAACGACTTGGTTACCGCGTTCCCTGCCAGAGTTACCCCTTTCAAGAAACCATCGATAGCCTTGCCGCCTACCCACTTGGTGACGCTGAACAACCCACGCCCCACACTGGTGAGGGTGTCGAGAGCATCTTCTTTCAGATCCTCGCAACCCGCAACAATAGGAGCGCGGTCAGAGCCCATGATTTTACCCAACTCGATCAGATCGCGTTGGAGGCCGATGAGGGTCTGGTGGTGTTCCAGTGCATCGGCGTAGCTGCGTTTATGACCGGCGCTCATGTTGTTGTCCTTTAAGGCGCGTTGACCTTGATGGAGTTGTTGCAGACATCGATCAGGCCGTTGATGATCAGGGTCAGGTAGTTCGACACCGAAGCACGGATCACCAGCAGTTCCATCTGGTTCTTGCGAACGATAGAGGAGAACCACTTGGCCAGAAGGGTTTTGGTTTCTTCGCTGATGTCCGTTTCGAGGAAGCCCTTGATAACGTCGTTGTAGTCGTTATCCAACAGCTTGAACTTCTCGGCGTTTTCGAAGACCTTCGCCCAGTCCTTGAGGACACCACGCAGCAGTTTGATAACCGCCTTGATTTCCTTGCTGGACAGCGAACGGATTTCAGCACCCAGTTCTTTGAAGGTGTACTCGTCGGTGTTCTCGAAACCAGTGCCGTCAAACTCCTGGTAACGAATGAGGAAGTCTTTCACCTCATCGACGTTGGTGGCCTGCTTGGCGCGCTCTTTCTGACGCACGTCGTAGAAGTAGGCACCACCCATCAACTCAACCGATTGCTTGGCCACCAGGTTTGGTCCGCCGTGACGGTTGTTCGGGTAGGTGCACTCCTTGAACGGAATCGAAGGAATGCTGATCGGCAGCTGAGTGATGCGATCATCAGCGCTGACCTGATCCAGACCAGCGAAACCACCGAAGTAGCTGAACGTCGATTGCAGCACGTTCTTGCTGTTCAGGAAGTAGTTGGTGCTGAGGCCGCCGATGGTGCTGCTGAGTTTGGTCAGGTTACCCACCCAGTCCTGGCTCACCTTGCCGTTGACCTTGAACAGGTTGTACAGGCGGTGTTCCAGAATGAACGACTCAACCGAAGCGAAGTCAGGGTGGGTGTCGACCAGGTTCTCCAGCAGGTCCAGTGACTTGGACAGGCTTTCCTGCGATTCGGTGAAGATAACGTACGAATCCTTAAAGGAAGCGCCGATACGCTGCACCACTTCACGAGAGTTCTTGTAGAAGTCACCCAGGAAGCTCTCACAGCCCATCAGACGGGTCATGAGGTAATCCTTGGGCATGAGGCTGATGCCGAGGCTTTCTGCCCCTACAACGGACTCATGGCCTTCTGCGACCGGGATTTCAACGCCGGCCTTAGTCAGGCTGCGATCGACCTCGTAAGCCACTTCAGGAGTGACCTCGTAGGCTTCCAAGTTTTGCAGGGTTTTCTGGGCGTCCATGACACGGTCCAGCGAGTCGTCCAGTTTGTTCTGGTAAGCGTTCAACTCACCAGCACTGGACGCTGCCGCCACGATCTCCGTGGACTTCACCGCGCTGACTGCCGCCATTTCGGCTGCCAGCAGTTTATCTTGTTCAGACATAGTAGGCTTCTCCGCCGAGCAGCTGCAAGAACCGCCCAACGTTGGCTGGGCTAATGCCGGCCATCAGGCGATAGAAATCATAGTCATGTACGACATAACCATCTTCCAATAAAGGAAGCACGTTAGCCGCACGTTTGGAAGGGGTGTAAAGAGCGGAGCGGATGCGGTTGGCACTTTGCAGCTTTTGCTCTTCGATCTTCAGACTGGTGACAATGGACTGGTGACCAATCCGGCCATTGAGGTAATGGACGATGTCCTTCACCAAGTTGGCCAGAGGACCAGACCCACCGTCATAGTTCGCTTCCATGAACAAACGGAAACTACCACCAATCAGACGACCGGCTTCACGCAACGTTTCAACGGCGACATGGCCACCAATCACCAACTCGAAATCGCTGTATGCATCCTTGCGGAGCAGACTCAGGTTCTTGAAGATGGCCGCCATGTCACCATCACTCAGTTCAGCATTAACGAACCCGTGAGGTGCAACGCGATAATTAGGCATACTCTTTCTCGATGGATTCGATCAGGGCGACGTTCTTGATGATTTCGTCCTGATAGATTTCGATCTGATGATCCAGATCGGCGTCATCGACACCATTCTTCTGGTTCACCGCCTGGGTGATCTTCATGGCGAAGACCTCGTTGTCCTTGCGGGCTTTGTCGATGCGCGCGAGGTTGAGGTTCATCTTGTTCAGCTTGTACCAGAAGACCGGGTTGATCTGATGGATGCCGAAGCCCTGCTGGATCAGCGAGGCCATCTCAGCGCCTTCGGTCGATTCCATCACAGCGATCGAGGTTTCCGACACTTCTACTTCCGGGATAGCCATCAGGTTATCCAAGATGATGCGAGAGCCTTTCAGCAGCATCACAGTGCTGCCTTTGTAGAACTCGATGGTCTGGTTGATGAAACGCAGATCAGCTTTCGCCAGAGTCTTCTCGGCTTCACGATCACCTTTGTTCTTCATGGTGATCAGGACGTCGTAAACTAGACCGGTGTAACGGACCCAGTGGGTCAGGTGTTCGATCAGGTTGAGCAGGTTGGCCTGACGCAGGTCAATCAGCTTGCCGTCCCAGATTTCGTCTTTACTGGACTGAACCATTTTGGTCAGACCGAGTACCAGAGCCGACACGGTAGTCAGCGAGGTTTTCACCGCGTGCTGGAAACCCACGCCGCGGAAGCCGACGTTGTCGAGTTCACGGGTAATGCTTTTGGTGATCATCCACTGATTGATCTCGTGACCGAGGTCGATCTTGTTGGCTTCCATCCGGGTGATGTTGGCCGTCAGGTCAGTGGCTACCACGCCGAGCGCGGTGATCTGGTCGACCAGCTCGCGCTTCTTAAAGGTCTTGACACCTTTAACGTAGGAAAGAATATCCATTACATACCCCCATTCAACAGTTTAACCAGGTCCTGGAGGGTGTTGGCGGAGCCCTCTTTCTTCGACTTCACTGCCAGGTCGCGGCGAGTGTAAGTTTCCGGCATGGTCTGGCCGTCAGTGTAGAAGAAGAAGATGCCACGGTCATCGTCACATACGACGATGGTGTTTGCAGACAACTTCTCGAAGATCGTTTGACGCGAAGCCGAGTTACTGAACTTCTTGCCGATAGCCAATTCGATCTGTGTAACTTCAGCCTGACTCAGGATGATGGAGTTAGCCATCGAGTTCACGCTGAGAACGCCGGTACGCACAGCTTCCAGGGCGTTGTTGGTGTCGCGTTTCATGGCTTCTTTATAGTAGCCAGTCGCGTCGCCGTTCTTCGCTTGGAAACGGGCTTTGACGATGTCAGTACCGTTGAACCATTCCGGGTTGGTGATTTCACCGGTGCGCTTCATCAACCAACGCATTTGCAGATCTTCGTCATTCTTGGCCACGGAGAACAAGCGGCGCAGGCCGGCGTCGTCCATTGGCACAGGAATCTGACGGAAGGTCATCGGGAAATCGATCTTGATGCCGTTCTCGCCGAAGATGGTGGCGTTAACTACGCGACCAACAGACAGAGGGGTGTATTCCATCAGGTCAGGGATAGTCTTGCTACCCACCTGAACGTAGTTCACCTTGCCTTCGTCTTCATTCTTCTGCGCTGGCTTGATGTTGGTGTCCAGCGCTTCGAGGCCGGCCATCAACGACAACATACCTGCACGGTTCGGGTTGATGCTCCCGATCAGGCTTTCAACCTTGACGCCCACACCAGTGGCATTCTGCAAAGCCAGGTGTGTCAGGGTGGCAACGATGTCCCGCAGGTTGATTACGGTCATCAAATCTTGCATGTATTCTTGATGGAGCAGACCACGGTCTACAACCACCATTGGAGCGAGAACGCCCTTCGCAGCACTGCGGTGAACCGAGCTGGTATTCACCACATTGTATGCATGTCTGGCCCGGTCCGTCACTTTGGCGGCCGCACCGATGTCCGAACTTTCAGGATAAAGCTGTTTGGCAATGTCCAGAAAGAAGGACCCGATATTGAGAGCTGGTCCGATCATGGGAAACCCCTGTTTTAAGGTATTAAAAAATGGCTGACAACCCGAAAGATAACGATGGGTGGCTGTTAAGAACTCCCGGGAACACCGCCCCGGAGCAACCCATTTCCGCTCAGAACGCTCGTGATTGGTTCAATTACGTGTTCAAGGAAAATGGCGGGCCTGGCTACGACAGTGCGCTCACTAACCTGCTTCGCGGCATTCGTATTCTGGGACCGGGCAATACACTCGCTCCCATCCCAGATGACACCATAGGATTAGCGTTTGTTACACGGCCGATGCTGAACCTGTCGGACTCTAACGTCATCAAGCATCCTCAACTCCTTCCGCTGTATCGTCCAGACCGCAACAGTTTGCTCGCTTACATCAAAGGGTTGTTGGATCCGACATGGGGTGCAGCGAACAGCGGTGACGATACTGTCCTTGATCCACTTAACCCATGGATCCCCCCGCTCACCAACTTCCTGAAAGTGAGTTCAGGTTTTCCTGACTTGACTTTGCCTGTCGGTAAAAGCCAGCCAGGTTTCCGTGGTGAGGTCTACGCGTACGTCGACGGCATCCTCAAAGTCAACTATGACTACGACATCCGTCAGAGCTACCACAACGCCAAACCTTCTTTCCTTCCTTATATGTTTGAAGTCTGGACCCACTACATTGAAGGGGTAACAGTCGGCGACGAAGGGTTGGAACCGTATTGGGGTGCGTTGGAACAAAACTACCTCGATTACACCTGCCGTATTTATCACATCATCCTGAACAAGAACATGCGCAACATCGAGTGGATCTTCTGCTGTGGTGGTGCGTGGCCTACGACCTTCCCGTCTGGTGCTTTCAGTACCATCGACAGAACGCAGAACACTCTGCGTGGTCAAGGTCAGGATGAGTTGGAAATCAACTTCACCTGTCAAGGTTTCCGTTTCAGTAACATTCGTATTGCGGATGCGTTCAATCGCACAACCTTGTTCCGTAATCCGAACATGCACCCTTCGGTGCGCGACAAGTATTACAGAAAACTCCCATTCCGAGATTACTACTTGAGTGGGTATGGCACCTACCCATGGATCGAACTTGGAACCATGGAACTGGAATATTGGGGTAAGAAATAATGACCATCTCTCAAGACGAGCTGGAGCGGTTGGCGAATAACCCCATCCGCGGGATCAACCTTGTTGTAAACGAAGTCGAGACCAACTGGTTCAACGGCACGGTTAAGCTGAACAGTAAGTCGCACCCAGCAGTCCTGATGATGGATTTGATCTTGGGTACGTCTCACGGTTTCACTAACCGTCTGCTCGACGCTACCAGTCGGAATCACTTGCGTCATGCTCGTAACGTCTCTGAACTCAGCCGCAACATGGGTGATGAAGAACGTTACGGGCTGTTCGCTTATCCTTCCGCTTCGATGGCTCAGTTGGCTATGGACATCGACACCTTCATGGCGATTGCTCAAGATCGTATCGAGCAAGTGGGAAAGATCAGCGTTACGTATAAAGAGCTGACGATTCCGAAGGACACTGTACTGCCGGTCAATGGTTATGACTTCATGATCATGAACGGCATTCGTGTACAGTACAACGAACGCAGCGGCTGGCGTGTGATGTACGACGGTGACACCAACAACCCGTTGGCACCGATTTCTGACAACCTGTTGGCACGCGACTTCAAGCAAGTCGAAGATCGTAAGTATGTGTTGGTCAACATTCCCGTGTTGCAGTTGTCTTGCCTGGGTCTGGAAAACATCACAGCAAACGAGGCGTCCGGTTGCCGTGGTAGCTACACCTTCACGGACAATCTTTTCGGTGTTCGTGCTTTCCTGATTAACGACAACGGTCTCAACGAGATTCGCGTTAGCTTTGACCAGGACGTGTTTGATCCACTGACGGTCACGCTGGCGCTGGATATCGACACGGTCAACAACAAGATCGCGTACGAGATTCCCGACGTTTACATCCAGAACAAACTGGGCGTGGGTTCGATCCGTATCTACACGTACACCACCAAAGGTGTGCTGACGAAGAACCTGACCGACGTAGCACCGACCACCATCCAGCCCAACTACCAAGACTACCGTTACGGTATGGGCAATCTTGACAAGTATGCTGCTCCGCTGCGAAATGCAAGCGGTATTGCGTGGCGTATTGTTGAAATGGTTCGTGGTGGTGTTGATCCTGTTCCGTTTACCGTGATGAAGCAGCGTGTGATTGACGGCCGCCAACAGCGTACTCTGCCGATCACTGAGAACAACCTGAAGGGTGCCGTGGAGAACTACGGCTACAACCCAGTGAAGGCAATCGACTATGTGACCGGTCGTAAGTACGCCCTCACCAAGGAACTGCCGATTCAGGACAACAAAGGTTTCTACGCGCCGATGGCGTGCTTTGTGGGTAGCTATCTGGCTTCGGTTAACGATCTGGTTAACAGCGGCGTTGTGTTCGATAACGGTGCTCGCATCACCATCCCGCACAACGTGATGTTCGACGTGAGTGTTCCTACCAGCAAGTTGATCAACAAGCTGACTCAGGATCGTTATAACCAAATGAGCGGCGAGCAGTTGGTTGATCTGTTGTCGAAGATCACTCTGGTCTACACGCCGTTCTATTACGTGATGGACACCACTGACCAACAAGCCGTACTTCGCACGTATCACCTCGATGCTCCGAAGATCAACACGCAAACCTACAAACAGGCTAACCCTGCGTTGGGTCTGGGTGTAGGCGTTGGTCAGATGATGATCGTTCAACGCGACGGTGGTTACACCATCACCATGGTGACTCAGTCGGACAACGCGTACAAGAAGCTGGAGAACGATCAGCTCGGTGTCCAGTTGTCGATTCATCCGCAAGACACCAACAGCTTGGCCAGTATCGCTGGTGTGCTGGTGGCGGTAACACAAGAAGGTGAGCGAGTTTGGGAGTTCAATCTGAATACCCAGTTCGATGTGGATGTCAATGACATTCTCTACTTCACCAACTTCATGCAGTTTGGTTCGGTACAGCTGGAGACCGGTACTCCGTTGACCGTTGACACCACGTTCATCTTCACGGTGGCTGGTGACAAGGATGTAACGCAGTCGGATATCGATGACAAGATCGATGACTCTATCTTCCGTATTCCGATGGTAGGGATTCTGGAGACGAGTTACAGCATCACTTACGGTAAACGTTTGGCCAACCTTTATAGCCGGATTCGTCCGCTGGTAGGTGAGGCGCAGTACAAGCGTTATGATGCTGACATTCCTGCTCGCTACACGTCGACCAAGTTCAAGCGTGACGAGAACGGTCAGTTGATATTTGATGAAGTGACCGGGCAACCAATCACCGAGTATCAAGCTGGCGATATCATCTACAACTCTGACGGTACTCCAAGCCTGATGTATCGTCGTGATATCGACATCGTCTACGAGAACGGCGAACCAGTTATGCTGGAACCTCGTTTCTTGAAGTACCACTGGGACTTCATCGCGTTTGACGGTAACTACAAGTACAGCAAAGACGATTACGATATTCAGTTCGCTCAGGAGACGAAAGACTTCTTTGCTAACACCATCGACCAGGACATGTTGGGCTTCACGTCTCAGTCGTTGGACCGCACCAACCTGTACTTCCAGCCTCGTAGCAAGTTGGGGTATCAGCGAGTGGTGGTGAACAGTAACTACGAATCCGTGCTTCGCCAGGATCTGTCGTTCACTGTGACCTACTACTTGACGGAAAGCGGTTATCGCAATCAGAACCTTCGGGATGCTCTGGAGGTCAGCACTCCACGTCAACTCAACACCGGCTTGTTTGGTGAGACCACAGTCAGCGTTGCGGCTTTGGTTAAAGCGTTGCTGGATAATGCTGGGGCTGATGTAGTGACGGCCAAGCTCAGCGCCATTTCAGGTGACAACACAGTTGACGTTATCAGTAACGTTGACGACCTGACTGGCTTCAGCGTGCGTAAGCGTCTGGAACTGAGTAGCGATGGTCTGGTGTCTGTACAGGAGGATATCGACATCATCTTCCTGCCGCACGATACGCGAATGACAACAACGGTGTAAACCAATACTTACCCTACCAGCCCTTTGCGGGGCTGGTAGGGTAGTAGAGGTATTTTTGCTTTACGCGGTTACTTCGTCGGTGTGCTGCTCAAGATACTGCACGAACAACGCCGTTACTTTCACCATGCCGATGAGGCGACACATGCAGTCATCAAGACCGCCGAGAGCGTAAGTAGAAGGGTCGTTGTAGCCGAACAGGTTTTCTTCCATCTTTTCTTGCGCACGGCGGATGTCCTGGCGATAATCGTTGAGGAACAAGTAGTCCCCGCTTTCGATTGAGTCAGTTTCCTGACGCAGACCATCCCAGCTGGTGATTTCGTTCTTGACAACCTTGTCGCGACCGTCGAACCAACCCGAACCGATGAAGTCGATGAAACGCGCTGGTTCCTTGCGGAAGTCATTGAGTTTCATCAGGGCTTCTTGATCGTTCAGATCTTTGGAGTTGATGATGGCGAACACGCGCTCAACCTGAGCGATGATCTCGGGGAAGGCACGGGAGAAGTAGTCCTTGGTGTGGACCATTTCCAGCGCAACGCCGAGTTTGTCGCTGAAGGTTGCGTACAGGATCGCTTCACCGTTTTCTTTCGGGAAGTTGCCCGACAACTTGGTCTTCAGGTTCGAAGCTTCGTTGCCGTCCCAGTAACGGTCGATGATCAGATAAGCCGGTTCGAGAGCGATACCGTGCTTCAGTTCTTCGACCACAGTTGCAGCGGTGGCACGGATTTGCTCAAGCTCAGTCAAAGCTGCGCTGAGGCTTGTCATAAGTTCTTGGCTCATAGTGGTTTACCAATCCCCAGTTGTTTGACGAGGTTGTTGTACTTGGTACGCAGGTCAGCAATGTCGTGATCGAACATCTCACGAGTAGTGCCCGCAAACTTTTCCATGAAGGTTTTGGCGTCCGCCTCGGTGATGAAATCCATCTCGATGGTGGTGTAGCCTTCCTGGTTGGACTGCGGGTTGTGACCTTCAGCACGGGCTTGCAGGTTCAGCTCACGCAGCTTCTCCATGTCACCCAGCAGGCCGTGCAGGTACCACATGTGGGCGCGCGCATACCAGCGGGACAGAGAATCAACCTGACGTTCAACGACCAGCAGTTGGCGAGAAACCATCTGGCAGAAGTTGGAGTAGTTGCGAACACCCACCGCTACTTCCTGATAGGTGGTCACCGGTTGAGGCAAACCGTAGTAGTCGGCCAAGGCTTTCACTTTGTCAGCGTCAGTCTTGTCGATGGCTTCGCCCAGCGACTTCAGGTTGATACCCGACATGTCGATCTGGTTATCCGAGATCTGCACGTAACGAGCGTTCAACGAAGCGATGTTGCTCATGATTTCTGAGACATCGACCGGAGACAACTTAACAGCGTGAGCTACTACAGTTGCGTCGAGTTGCTTCCGAACGTTGTTGAAGCCTTCGGTCAGCGCTTCGCTGGTGAACTCCACCTTGTACAGGGTGGACAACAGGGTAGCCACTTCATGGGTGATTGCCTGTGGGTTCAACGCTTTCATCACTTCCTGCGCAGCGGTGACCAAACGGTTCACTTCAGGCGAGTCACGACCTTCAACATGCTCGTTCTTGGAAGCACGAACACGAGTACGGTTGTACTCATCACGGATCACCTTCTTGTAGATGTCCGATGCCTTCACCACTTTGCCAGAACCTTCATTCAGCTTGGCGATGCACTGTTGCAGGATTGGCAGCGCATCCGACAGACCCTTCATGGCTTCTTTGTCGGTTTCGAACTTGGACTTCATCAGAGTCAGTTGACCCAGACGATCGACACCGCTCGGCAGTTTGCCGATGAAGGCTTCCAGGTTGTACTCGCCAGCAGGGAAGCCCAGACCGCTCAGAGTGGTCTTGAACTCTTCCTGCAAGTTGGGCAGAGAAGCCTCGATAGCTTTGTCGATCCGCTCGCTCTTACGGAAGCCGAAGATACCTTTAACGGTATTGGCCACCCAGGAGAACGCCATGCGGATGTATTTGATGATGCCTTCGATGAAACCTTTGAAACCTTCGTACAGAGTGCTGAAGAAACCTTCCGCACCCACGACGCTGTTGCGTTGCGAAGGGAAAGGATCGTAAGCCTGGACGTTTGGAAGATTCAGCTTGGCGGCGATGGAGCGGGACATCTTGCCCAAGGACATGGCTTCAGCACCCATGACCATATCCGTCGCTTTACCTTGTTCTGTTTCTTCGTACAGCTCATCCAGGTCAACCAACTGTTTGTCATCGCCCGGCAGGAAAGAATCAACCGGGGTAGACAATTGCAGGTAAGACTGAACTGGATTATTCATGTTCGCCTCGCAGTTCTACCATCAGGTAGGCAACGAGGTCAGCGAAGTGCTGGTTGCTGGTTACACAGATTTTCTGCGGAACTGGCTGGCCGTCGACCATGGTTTCTACATCACCCATTACGGCAAACTCTTCGTTGCCCGGGGTCACGCCGTCACGGATCAGACCTTGACGAACACGAGCCAGACGCAGCTTGGCTGCTTCGAGGATCAGGCGACCCTTGATCGGGGAAACAGAGTTCCAGCGATCCAGTTGGTTCAGCAGATGGTCCTGTTCTTCTTCCGACATGGAGAAGCTGTCGTGGAATTTCACGTGGTTGCCAGTCAGCGCACGGATGTAGGCTTCCTGAACGAACTCCGCTTGAGCATGAGCACAGGTGACACCCAGTTCGGTGAGGTGGTCACGATAAGCAATAACGCGTGCCAAATGAGACATGGTTAGATCCCTTTCAGTTGTTCCGAGAATACGGAGATTTCGTTGTTGTTGAGCGCCTGGGTGTAGTGCTCGATTTCTTTAAGCTTGAAGTCTGCGCCGGAGAAGACCCAGCCGAAGGCACGACCTACTGCACTGCCTTCATACCACGGACGCATCTTCTTGTTGATATCAAGCAGTTTGGTGATTTCGGTCACCAGCTGGTTTTTATCATTGGCCGGCATTTTCTTGCTGTCCTTCAGTTTAGCAATCAACTGACGGATGGCGTCTTCCATACGGCGATGGTCGGCGTTATAGATGTCGGAGTAACCACGGGCGAAGTAACCCAGGACGAAACTCAGAGCAAAGGTAACACCACCCACGATTGGGATGATCGCCATTGCAGCACCGCCCAGCGTAACCGGGATCATGGTCAGGTACATGAACATGATGGACGCCGAGCAGCTGAACAGGAAGTTCTCCATGATCGGCACGATGATACCGCGATCGGTCAACACACCGATGGCTGCCACGATGCCTTTGTCGCAACCCATGCGGATAGCGTACATGTCTGCCACTACTTCAGAGGTCATCTGAGTGACACCCACAGACAACGCGCGCTGATTGTTACGCTGCACGGTCATCTTGGTGAAGTACAGCATAAAAGCTTCGTCGCCTTCGTTGCGGGAGAACTCCAGCAATTCGTCCTGTTTAGCAGGTTTCATGCCCAGCAGGGTAGCCGCGTCCTTCAATACAACAACGCGGTCTTCATGACGTTTGGCACCACGGTAGAATTGCAGAGCAGTCTGGGCAACCAAGTTGTCTTCCAGTACTGTCATAAGCATCATACAGCCAGACCATGCATGACCCATCTCGTGGGTGATCGCACCGGTCGCCATACCTTCAACGGGCACACCCCACTTTGCCACTTTGTCAGGCGGGAAGTACGCGTCGAGGTTGCGGTTGATACCGAGTTCAATCGGGATAGAGCAGAAAGAACCGAACACTTTGCCGGTGGTGTAATCCACACCGCCCTTGAACACTTTTGATTTGTTCTCGGAGTACCAGCGGTACAGAGTGGTCTGAGTAGCTTTCAACAGGTGGTCAACACCTTGATTGTTTAGCACGTGACCCGGAGAGAAGTAACCGGTGTCGACGTACATGTTGCCAGTGTCGAGCCATTTGATGGTGATGTTGTTGAAACCGATGTAGGTTTCGATCAGTTTCTTCATCGCTTCTTCGGCACTGTCTTCCAGACGAGACTGACCGTCAATCACACGAATATGCTCTTTCAGGACGCTACACATGGCGTTGTAAAAATCAGCATTCTGGAAATCGATGAACTCGGTTCCCGTCACTCGAGCATTTGGGAGTTTGGACAGGAAATCCATGGAAATCATGAGTAGACGCTCCTACGGTAATTAGAGACTTATGGCGCCATTGTTATAGCGTCTAAAAGCAAGCATAAAATGCAGGATTAGGCAATGACTACCGAACCAGTCAATACTTCACCAATTATCGCAAAGGTGTGTAAAAGCGCCAGTTATTCTGTCAGTCGTATTCGTAAGAGTGACTTGACTTGTGTAAAGATCACCAATATTCATGAAGACGGCAGTCGTAGCAATTCGTTTGTTCTTCGAAAGGATTATAAACAACCTTACTGGATTGTTAAGGATGGTCGTCGTCTGTTCAAACAACATAAGGACTATATCGAAGCCAGCATGTGTCGGGAATACCATGCACCTCGTGTGGAGATTCCTTTTGCAGTCAAGAAACAACTGTTTGGTGTAGCGGATCATAAAGCAACGATTCGTGATGTTTCGTTGAGTCCACATGTGTTCGGGTTGGATCAAACTCCTCCGGTTCACATTAAGCAAGAGTTTTTCAAGAAGTACGGCGAATATCAAGAGAAAGAACCGTACACCATGGCCGCCTACGACGTTGAAGGCGACATGTGGAAACCGGGTGTGCCTTTAATGATGGCCTCGGTAACTTTCAAGAAGAAAGCGTTCTTTGCAGCAAGACGCGGGTGGTATCAGGAACGTCAGGATGCGATTGACAAGACAGTCCGTTTAACCGACGAGATCATCTTAGCCAATCTCAAGGAAGCTGAAGATAAGCATCTGAAGGATCATCTTGAGCGTCGTGGTTGCACTGTTGAATACGCTTTGTTCGATACTGCTGGACAAGTAGTAGAAGCGTGCATTAATAAGTGGCATGAATGGGAACCTGATTGGGTAACCAGCTGGAACGCTACTTACGACATGGAAGCTAATGAGAAGTCGTTGCAGGATGATGGTTACGATCTGGCTAACGTCTATTGTGATCCGGCTATTCCTCCTGAGTACCGTTCTTATCGTTTGGACCGAGGTCGTACTCACAAGACCAAGGAGGACGGAACCAGTAGCCCGTTGGAACCTCAAGAGAAGTTTCCAAGTATTCGAACCATGGCCAAATGGCAGTGGGCGGACGCAATGTCGTTCTTTGCAATCAAACGTGCTTCCTCGACAGGTAAGTTACAGGACTACACGTTGGAAGGTATTGCCAAGTACTTGAACATTCCGGGTAAGCTGTATACCGGTGCTGGCGCTCACTTGTTGCCGGGTTCTCCTCAGTGGCACCGTTACATGCAGAAGCATTGGCCTTACATCTACTCGATGTACAACATCGCAGACAACTTCGTTATTGAAGAGATCAACGAGAAAGAAAACGACTTCTCGCTCGGTCTTCCAATGCTGTTGAAGTTCTCGGAATACTTTAACTACGTATCTCAACCGAAAACAATCAGTGACACCTTGTCATTCATTGCTCGGGACATGGGCTTCGTTTGGGGTAGTACACCGAGTAACCGAGATAAGCACTTCACTGACAGGTTGCCTACTTTGGGTAACTGGATTGCTCTACTCGATACTGAGAAGAACGCCAGTGTGGGTATGGCCTTGTTCGAAGGTCTGATGGACGTCATCAGTACAGGTCGCACAGACAGCTCTGACATCGACGTAGAGGGTGCTTATCCTCACGCGACACTCTGTCTCAACACAAGTAACAAAACCACTCAGATCGAGGCGTACGCGATCCAAGGGGCAGACTCTGAGAAGTTCCGGGAGATCGGTGTTAACTACGCATCCAGTGCAGAGGCAAATGCAATTGGTCTGTGTCAAGCACTGTTCCGTTTCCCAGAAGCTGATCAGATTCAAGAAGTCTTCGAGAAGATCATGATTGAGAAAGGTCAGGAAGAACTCCTGAAAGAAATCCAATCTGGTGCAAGACCTCGTAAGCCTCGTGTCAACATTGAAGAATACGACGAAGAAATGAAAGAAGCAGCCTGATGCAAACATACCCCTACCCATTCCCTTTGCGGGGAATGGGTAGGGAGTTATGCCGCTTGTGAAGCTTAGCCGCCGAAGACTTCGCCCATAGCTTTCTGGACGCTGGTCATGCGGGACAGCAGTTGCTTGAAGCACTGGCTGAGCTTGCTCGCCAACACCATCAGGCCACGCAGAGCGCCGAGTTCAGCATTCAGGTTGTCGCTACCCTTACCAGCTTCTTTACGGCTGGCAATCGCGCCTTCAACAGCTTTGATCGCAGCACCGATTTGGGACTGATGACCTTTCAGCGCGCTGTTGATCTTGTCGGCGTGGTCGATACCTTTCAGCATTTCGTCCAGCACAGTCTTGGCCTGGGAAACGTTGCTCAGGTCACGAACACCTTCCAGCTTGGTAAGCAGGGATTGATCGCCGTTGCTGCTCTTCAGTGCGCTGATCATGTCTTTGATCAACGGGCTAACGGTGGTACTGTCGGCAGCACCTTCGTCAGTCTCGTCGACGGTGGACTTGAGAACCTTCATCACGTTGATCAGCTGGTCGACTTTCTCGCTCAGTTTCTTCTTGGCCTTTTTGTTCAGCTTCGGAAGTTCGTGAGCAATCATCAGGATCGCTTTCTTCTTGTCGGCGAACGAACCTTTGTGGGCTTCGTCTGCTTCTTTCAGAATTTGATCCAGCGCCGACTTGTTGGCGTCCGCTTCATGACCCAGAGCCTTCAGAGTCGAGATCTGCTTGGCCAGGGTTTTGTCAGCTTCGGCTTCAGAAGAACCGCCGTTTTCGAACACAGCCAGTTCGGCCTTGCCGTCGGTGATTGCTTTCTTGGTATCAGCAGCCAGTTTCGGCGCGTCACGTTTGAAGAAGAAGTCCCAGAGGGATTTGAACATCTTCTTCACGTATTCGAACGCTTCGTTCAGGCCGGTACCGATCGAGCTGAAGAAACCTTCGTTACCAGCAACACGGGCGCTGACCTGACCGCTGGCGCTGAGAACGCCTTGCATGTAGGTTTGCGCCTGAGTCAGGCTTTCAGTACCTTCAACGTTGGCCAGGGTGTCGTTCAGTGCGTCGAAAATGATTTCAACGTGCGGAACATCAGGAACGTCGTAACCTTCCCCAGCGCCTTCTTCGAGAATAATCTCATCCATCATTGCAGTCCTTGTAAAGGAGGTTGATTACAGGCCGAAAACGTTCGGGATGGATTTGTTGATGGACTTGGCGTCCTCCATCATGCGTTTCAGCAACTGACTGTGTTTAGCAGCGAGAGCCATTGCTTCACGCAGACCGGTGAGCGTTTTGTTGGCGTCTTTCTTCTTGTCAGCATCGCCTTCGGCGATACGGCCCACGTACTGCTCGGTGGACTCGATGGCGTGCTTGAACTCACCTTCCTTGTCGGAGATGCTTTTGACATCTTTCTCGATTTCGGTGATGAAGCCGGTGATGTCATCCAGGAAAATACGAGCCTTCGGCAGGTCTTCCAGATCGCGGATGCTTTCCAGGTACTGGAGGCCTTTGGTCAGGTCGCCGTGTTCTTCTTTCAGAACGTTGACGTAATGGGTGTACTCGACGGTGTCGAGAGCCTTGACCTTTGCTTCAGCCTGACTGGCCAGAGCAACCAGAGCTTTGAAGATCTCGATCAGGTTACCCAGTTTGTGGGTAAGCACTTTACGAGCCTTCTCGTTCTTCTTGCCCACTTTACCAGCAGCATGTTCGATGTCGCTTTTGCTGGAAGCCTTGCTGATCTCTTCCGACAGTTCGTCCAGCTCTTTGCTGTCAGAGCTGCCTGCTTTCAGAGCACCAACGGCACGGCTCAGGCTGGCCTTGGCTTTGCCGACGTCGCCAATAGCCAGATCGGCTTTAGCTGCTGCGGCGCTTGCTTTCGCTTCTTTGGCCAAAGCCGGTGCTTCTTTCTTGAAGAAGAAACCCCAGATGGCGGCGAACATCTTCTTGATGTAATCCCAGGTCTTCTGGGCACCGCTGCCGATAGCCGAGAAGAAACCTTCCATACCGTTTACACGGTCGGCGTTGGTGATCAGGCCGTTGGCTGCCAGGATCGGTTGCATGTACAGCTGAGCCTGGGTCAGGCTTTCAACGCCGGTGACGTTTTCGATGGTGTCGTTCAGCGCTTCGAAAGCGATCTCGACATGAGGACCATCTGGCAAACCTTCCAGTTGTTCTTCGGCCGGATCCATTTCAACAGTAACGGTAACTTCGCTCATGGTAAAACCTCTGTGTGGGCTGATGCTCAGACTTGCATCAGTTTGTTGAAGTATTGGGTAACGTTTTCTTTGCCCAGACGATTGAGGTCCTTAATGGCGTAAGTCACGTCGACGAGCTTGTTCAGCTCATGGCGGCGGGGCCAGCTGTTGGCGATCATCGTCAGCAGCGTCATGTAGTTGCGGTAGGTGCGGATGTGCTCGATTGGGTACTGCTTATCGAGGTCCTTCACGAAACGGAAAGCAGTACCATCAGAGAAGATGGTTTTGTTTTCACGGATCTGGTTGAGCAGGTAGTCGGTCACCACGACGTACTTGTCGAACTCCAGCTTCAGCGTGTTGCCGATGGTGTCGATGAAGGTGATCTGTTCCTGGATGCGAGCGTCGCTGTCTTTGAAACCCAGCTCACCGCTGAGGTATTGAAAGTGGCGGGCAATCCGCGCCTTCATTACGTCAGTGGCAACATCGCCTTTGGAGTTGGTCATACGGCCGATGCCAATAACGTCTGGCACTTCATCCAGGCTCGGTTGAGCAGGAGGAGTAGGGGAAGCCGCTTTGGTGGCCCCCTCGTTCTTCTTGCCACCAGTGGCAGGTGCTTTAACACTGCCTTCGAGGTTTTCTTCCTCGGGTGCTACGTAGTCGTCAGGGTTGCTCATTGAAAGGGCCCTTTCAAAGAAAAATGAATAAAGGTTGTTACTTGGGTGTACACCATAAGATACCCCGGCCCCACGAGGGGACCGAGGTACCGTACGGAGGTTTACTGCGGAGGGTTTTGTCCCATTTGGCGCAACAGTTCCGCGGTCATAGGGTCGATTTCTTGCCCATGAACGTTTGCTGTATTGTTCTGCTTATCCTTAGCAGCTTTCTCTAGCCGTTTTTTCTCTTCCATCTTGAAGCGTTCATCCTTTCCTTTAATGATGCCCGCGACAATCCGGTCAACTGCGTGTTGCGGCAACTCCAGATAATCCCTTATCGGAATGTAGTCATGCAACTTGTTCATACCGTACTGCTCACCCACGTTCTCGTAAGACCATGGGTGAACATATGCTGACTCAATACGGTTGTAACGAACGCTGTGACCCGGACGGATTTTACCCAGCCTTTCATAACCCATATTGATGTCATGAAGCAGTCCGTTGTTGAGGTGGATAGACTCGGGCATCATTCCGCTCATGTCTTTCCCCAACAAGTTCATCCACACCTGCTTTGCTTCCGGGTTGTGGAAGAACGACCCTCCTATTACGAGAGGGCTTCTTTGACGACGTTCTGCTTCTTGACCGCTTCGTTCATCAACATCAACTGGGTATGGGTAAAAAAAGTCATGAAGGAGTCAATAGGCGTGTAGCCCAGCTGACGTTCTCCTTGGCTTTCGGCCGTGTTCTTCTTGCATTTCGGGCACTCGTGGTTACGCAGACCGGTGAAGGTGCGCGTCATGTACGGAGCCTTGTTGTAGACGAACCGGGTCAGTTCAGCGTTGAGGTGATCGTCGATACGCAGAGCGTTCAACAGACCACGGTTGAACTCGTCTGGATTGGAGTCCTGACGGCGGATGACCACTGGCTTACCTTCCGAACCTTCTTCCGGCAGGATGGTGAACGTGTCAACCCACTGGATGAACTCGGAACCACCCAGGCTGTTGAGGGTGATCGCGATCTGGTCTTGCAGCTGGTTCTCATCAACGATCTTGGCACGAATAGCCGCCAGACGTGGGTCGATGTCACCGACGAAGAAGTCGAAGGTGGCGAAAGCTTCTGCCAACGAAGGAGGAGCGATGGTCAGGCAGATACCACGCGATTCGTTGTAGACCTTGTTGTTGTCCAGGCCGTAGGTGGACTGGTCGATCAGCGCCAACACTTCTTCCGGGGTGTAGACCTTGCGACCGTTGGTGATGTTGCCGAAGATGGCAGCTTCATCGTCAGTCTGGATGCCCGGACGAATCTGGGTAAACTTGGTTGGGTCCATCAGGTCGAAGCTGCCGTGGTCACACGCCGTGTTGATGCAGCGCAGGTCCATACCGATGCCGTCGTCGGTCAGCGAGGCCAGGATGGCGTTGCAGAGCGGATAGAAGTCGGTCACACGGATGAGGTTGGACAGGTCCTTGAAATCGATGATCCCGGAAACAGTCGAGGACACGATACGTGGATACAGCCATTCCCACACAGCCTTCATGCCGGCGATGGTTGACAGCGCCATGCTGTTACCGCCCACCTGGCGAACATAACCACGCACGGTGGAGTTGATGTTGTTGATCAGGTCAGCCGATTCCAGCTTGGCGGCACGAGTGAACGTGATCGACAAGAAGGAGTTACGCAGCAGCGTGGTGTACTGATACGGCGCAGACTTGGAACGGGAAGTAGCACGGGTCATCGCTTCGGCAATCGAGAAGCCGGTGGTATCGGCGCCCGGTACACGACCGATGATGTCAGCGATTTCCAACTTGCTGGAGCGACGGCTGACGTTGGTGATATTCGGCTCCAAGATCATCTTGGTGCGCAGCAGCATGTCGTCTTGCAGACTGTCGAAGAAGCGATACATCGAAATCGCTTTCTCTTCCATTTCAGCAGCAGACTTGCCCGGGAAGTTCTTCTCGAGGAATTGCTGCCAGTCGTTGTTGGCAGTTGCCAGCATGCTGTCAGAAGCACGACCACGTTCACGCAGATCGCGGATCGAAGTCAGCGCCAGCCAGCGGCCGATCAACTCTTGAGCCGCTTCGTTCTCTGCACGGGTGTTACCCATGTAGATAGTCGAGAAGCCCGCTTGACGATCTTCCTCGGTCAAAGGTTTCTTGACCGGACTGACCGGAGGTACCAACTCCTTCAGAGGAGTATTTTCCGCGGTGTGTTCGTCCATGTAACCGAAAGGAGCCGGGGCTTCCGATTTCGGGATGGCTGCGCTTACTGCTTCAGCCAAACCACCCAGCGCACCTGCTTCATTAGGCGGGGTAGTTGGGGATTGGTTTTCGTTCTCGCTCATGGTAACGCGTTCCTTTATTGAGCTTGCGATTCAGAGACTGGGTCTTGCGGCGGTTGCACAGCCACAATGGATTCATCTTCCGGGTCAACCGGAGGGAGGTTTTGCAGGTCGTCGATTGGCTCGCCTTCTTCCAGCATTTCTGCCATGCTTTCCAGATCGGCCAGCAGTTCTTTTGCAACGCCGGTGGCGTACAATGGAATCACCGTCTGCATACGAGTTTCATGCAGGGCTTCCATGTAGTTGTACATTTCCTGACCAGGCTGGATGTGTTCTTGCGCGTACGCTTCGAGAGCATCTTTCTGAGTCTCGATGAACGCGATGATCTGTTCACGGTAGTCGAACATCAGCTGATGCATGACGTCGGAGATGTGCAGAACGATCTCTGGATAATCCGCTGGCTGTTTGCCGGCTTTGTCCAGGGTGATAACCACAGTCACGTCTTCGGTGAATTCCACCAGCAGGCGTTCGAAACGCTCAACCAGAGCCGCGTGCTCTTCGCTGAGTTCGAAACGTTTCTCGTCAACCAGTTTCAGGTAGACCACCACGCCGCTATGCAACTTCACGACCATGCTGATCATATTGCTGATACCTTCCAGCAGATCAGTACCGCTGATGAGGTCAGTGGTCTCTTCACCGGCCTTACGGCGGCGTTTCAGTTCACCGCTGTCACGGATGATGTCGTAAATGCTTTTGTGTTTGATCTGGTCAGCTTTGTCGACGCCCATTTGGGCAAAGGCGGTGTTACTGGCGTGTTCTTGGCGACGAACAGCCTTCACTTTGTCCTTTGAAGCTTTACGGCGTTTGGCGAGTTTGGCGTCACGACGTTTCTGTTGTTGGTTAGCCATAATGCTATGATTTCCCTTTACCTACTGACGAGAATTTACCCGATGCTTATCGAGCGTGATGATGCAGTGATCCTAGAGGATGGTGAGTGCTTAGCAGACACCTTCGTCGGTGGCTTGTGGACCACCTTCCGTAATTCAATTCCAAGCCTGCAATCTAAAGAATTAGATAAGGCGTTTAATTTCATCATGATGGCTGACGAAGACTCTCTGATGCCTTCGCAGATCAGCCACGTATTGGTTGACGAATATCTCGATCTGCCAACCAAAAAGCAAACCGTATACGTGATCATAGCGACCAATATAATCGAATTGCTGGTTCGATTAGGTGTTGTGCTCAACGATGATGTAGCCGGTGAAGACAAGTTGGCTGAGCTGAATATACTCGCTGGTTTCTTCTACGACCTGAAAGAGTACGAAGACATCATCGGTCTGAAAGGCCTGCTGGAATCACAAGACATTCCGCCAGTCAACCGTTACCTTCAGGCCATGACTGTGTTCTACGGTGAAGAGTTCGACGTCTCTGAATTCGAGTGCTTGATTGAAGATGTCTCCGAAGTCACGATCAAGGCTATTAAAGACGCCTTGTTCAACCCTGATGACGTAGAGACTCCTCCAGCCTCCCTACAGCGTCGTATCATCGAGAACAAAGGTTTCTTGGCCGGCACTAAAGCTTATGACCACGTGACCTCCAACGGTCAGTTAGGCGGCGCTGTGTCGAACTTCCTGAACTTCTTCAAGGACTACCTCGAAGACTTGCTGGAAGACGCAACTGAAAAGAACATGCTCCAATATGCCAAGGAAGTTCTTGGCTTTTTTATCATCAGTGAGATCAACGACGAGTGGCTTAAGGATAAAGCCTCGCAGTATCTCTACTCCATCATCACCGATGTGGTTACCCTTACCAAAGTGGAAGCCATGATTGAAGAAGTGATTATTCCATCATGAAAAAACTCGACTACTTGAAGTGGTTCTTCGATAACGACGGGTACAACGAAAAGGCTGCGCTGCAAGCAATCATTGCGATCCAGTTCGAAGACGAAGATTCCTCGGGCCAGTTCAAGAAGATTCCGTGTGCTCCCTTTGTTGAAAAGGGTCAGTTCCACGCCCTGATCGACGGTGGTCAAGTCAGCATTGAAGGTGATGTTGAGGAACCCATGTTCTACATGGATGAGATCCTCGAGTTGCCGGGTGATTTCCACCCGATGCTTAAGGGTAAGCCAGTTCGTACCACCTTCGGTCTTTTCCTGTTCAACGTGATCCTGATCTGGGAACCCTTCAAGGGTGTGGTGGATTACGTCAACAAGGAGTTCACTAAGCCGTTCTTTGAAAACCTGTTCCGTGAGATCATGGTCAGTAACCCGAAGGAAGGTGAGACAATTCCTGAGGGTAAGGCCAGCGTTAGCCAGTGCTTGATGTTCTCGCACAACTGTAACTTCCTGGAAGGGCTTGGGTCGCACTTTATCAAGCCGGGCGGTGTAGACGCCCTTACCGTTCACCCTGACGTACTGGCGTTGCGTGACAAGCTCCTGGAAGAGCACAAGCATGAACTGGATGATCCGGTTGTCTTCACTCGTCTGATTGACCAAGTGGTTGATCTTGACACCAAGATCATCATGGCAGGTCCGAGCAAGAAGTTCTTCATTGCGAAGAAGTTCATCGACAACAGCCGGAAGCGGATGTTCATCGCGTTTGGTATTGAGCCGAATGCGACAGGTGACGGTTGGGTTGCTCTGCCGAAGTCTCTGGATCAAGGTTGGGATCCTGCGTTCCTGGCTGACTACGTTAACACCTCGGTTGCTGGTTCGTATAGCCGTTCCATGGCTACAGGTGAAGGCGGTGCTCAGGTTAAGGAAACTCTGCGTCTGATCGCTCGTGCGGTTGTGTCCTTCACACATACCGACTGCAATACCCCAGTCACTGAAGACATCGAAATCATTGAAGCCAACAAGTTCTACTGGGTTGGTTCGTGGATTCGTGTGGGTGACAAGACCGATCAGATCACTCGTCAGAATGTCGACAAGTTTGTCGGTAAAGTTACCAAGGTACGGGTTCCTCAGTACTGTACTTTGGTAGACGGTGAATTCTGTAAGGTTTGTTGTGGTGAAGGTCTTGGCGCTTACGGTGAGCGTCTCAGTGCAGAGATCGTGTTGATTCCTACCACCATGATGCTGCAACGGATGAAAGCTGCTCACACCGCTGGTAGCAAGACCAACCTGCTGGATCTGGAAGTTGCATTGAAGTAGCAAAAAAAAAAGAACGAAAGGTAAACACCCTACCCACCTCCCTTTGCGGGGAGGTGGGTAGGTATGTGTTCTATTTGATAAATTGTGACTCGAACTTGCCGGTAACTGCCAACACGACTGTGTTACCCAAATGGGTGCCCTTTACCGTCATGCCGTGATGGTAAATAGGATCTTGCAGTTCCGTATGCATCACTATCAAATCACCTGCCTTATTGGCCGACGTGATAGAGCTGATCGCCAGACTCAGTCTATCAGCCACTTCGCCATGGTACTCTTGCAAACAATAGTCAGGCGCATCAACATCCACGCCGTCTTCTTTGTCGAACGCCTTCAGCACATCTAAGAGGAACTCGATCGAGGCTGCAATTTCACAGTCGGGATCGTTGAGGTAGAAGTTGGGATCTTCGCACGCTTCTAACATCAAGTTTGGGTCATTGATGAAATCGTTTACAACAATGACCAGTGCTTCCAATAGAACAAAGTCCAGGAAATGCACATGTGCATCGGCGTATAAGTCAGCGCGTGTATCAGGGTCCAACTTTAGGATAAGTGTTTTCATCCTAAACCTCGATAGTAATCAGCACCCCTGAGTCGGTTGCAGACACCAGATGCCAGACATGCCCCTTGTAAGGAATGAGGGCTTTGAGGTCCTCTTGATACGAGGGCGTTTCTTCGTAACGTCTGAAGGTTTCCATCACCTCTTTTGCTTCTGCGGTGATGTAGCGCTCCTTCTGTTCTTCGTCTTTGTAATGGGTTGGTATCGGAAGATACTTCTCCACCAAAGAGTGTTGGTTGTCGTTGAACACAACATCGTCCATCAGACAACGAACTCGTTCCACCACTAACAGCCGCAGGATGAAACTGCGGTGTAGCTTTTCCAGACCCGGGGTACGAACGTTTTGGCTTTTAATAACACGGGTCGGATTAAAACTTTGCTTTGCCATGTGTATTAACCTCGTAGCTCAATGATCCAAAGATCGGGAAACCGTCTGACTACTCGGGCCATTCGCACTTTGAAGTGCTCGTGGTCTTGTAATGCATCCGCGTTAAGTCTTACGATTTCGTCTATCCAGTCAACAATTTCGCAGCAATATGACTCCCTCTGTTTACTGAGGTTATCCCAATCAGTTCGAGTCATCTGAACCCCATTGAACGGAGGCTCAAGAAATTCGTCGACTCTGTCCGCCACCCAACCTGAGTATATCCATTGAGGATTACCCATGTCAGATGGAATCACTGATCTACTTTTTGCGAACTCTAGCATGCTCTGCTCGAGAACCGACGCCACAATAGGACTGCGCGCAGACAGCCTAGGGCACCGAATCAGGAGCAATCGCGATTTCGGTAAGCTGTCCATAAGGATGTCCATTTAAACACCACAGTCACACCATCGCGCCTGTTATTTGCAGTACCCACATGTTGGGCAGCTTCCGTGCGACGTGAATGTTTTCGATCAGGTAGTTTGCAGAGACTTCAAGCAAGAGGTCATGGTTGTTGTCCATGATTTCGTGCATTAGTCTGTCCGCCTCAGCAGCGTAGAACTTTACTGTCTTCTTCGGGTTCTTTACTGCATTCCAGAACTCATCCTGACCACCCGTGATACGTACCTTGCCATTCTCATCAAACAGGCGACATCTGACTTGAGTTGCAAAGCTTTCGTTCATCCAGCCATGCTCGACACCGTCTTCAGCAATATCGTCATAATTTCTGACGACGTGTAACAACTCATCCTCAACAATAGAGGAAGCGAGATTACTCACTGATTCGAGATTAGGGCTGCGAATCATCATCATGTGAATTTGAGTGAAGGGGCTCATAGAGCAGTCCATAAAAGGGAGTACCCCCTGGACTAATCCAGGGAGCATTCCGAGTTGATACGTTTGAACGTTTTCTGTTTATCAGCAAAAGCAATTTCTCGCTTCGCCAAATACTCCACATGCTTACCCAAGTCCAAACACACCCCAAAGATAAAGGCAGGTGTAATCTCGTCATTGAACTTCCCGAAGAGAGCCCGCAGACGACCGATCATTTGTTTGTTAGCCTGAGTAGACGAAACAGTATGCAGACAGCAGACGGTAACAAGACCCGGAATGTCTTTACCCGTCCCGCAGCTGTTTGGAGTAGTAATAACTACCTCATGCTGTAAATATTTATCCTTGGAATCTTTCTTCTTGGAGTCTTCGCCTGTGAAGGTTTCAATATCCATTTCCGGGTACTTCGCTTTGAACATGCCCAGCATGGTGTCGCACATGTTCACCCGAGAGAAGAAGAAGAGGCACTTGGTACCCTCCCGCCTTCTATCCAAGTAGTATTCCTGAAACATCTTGTCCGCGATCTTGAAGTAGAACTTCGTGAGCGCTTCAGACTTCAGGATGCTTTCATCCACAGCCTTGTCGTTGTAGGAGCCGAACTGTTCGGTCTTGATCCGATGTCGCCGGAGGTTGATCCGATACAGGTAAGCCACCACGTCGATGTAGTTCTCAGGCTCTGCCTCTTTAAGACGGAACCGCGGTGGGTATAACCACTTGTACACTTTGTTGGTGAAAGGGTCGTCAGCTTTCAAGGTTGCCGACAGCACAAAGAGTTTCTTGATGTTGCCATACATCATCGAGAGGAAGATCTGGTGAATTGCTTCGTGACCTTCTTCAATGATGCGCAGACCTGGATTGATCGCTTTCATGACCTGATCCAGATCCATCTCCTCGGGATCCCGTTTCCGCAAGAAGACTTCAATACGAGACATCGGCAAAATGATAATCTTGGGAGAGATCGTACCTGCTTCCATAGCTCGCGCCAGAGAGGGTAGGTTGTTCTCCCACAACACAAGGTCGCCGGGTGCCAGCTTAACGATCTTGTGCAGTTCTTTAACCCAGGTTGTGATGTAGCGCGGCTGCATCGTGATGATGGTGCGTTTACCCGTTTTGATCATCGAGTAAATGCTCATAAAGGTCTTACCGTTGCCGGTGGCAGCGTTGTTGATCTTTATGTAACCTTCATCCAGCATGTAGTTAACCCATTCGGGCTGACCTTCACGCATGTTGTCGAAACCGGGGTTGAATTCGAAGGTAACATCTTGCCCCTCGATTTCAGGTTCCTTTTCAATCTTGATACGTGACTCTTTGTACCCCCGGTAAACCGCGTACTCCATGAACTCTTTAAACAGCTCAGCTGGTAGCCTGTATTCTTTCTTGTCAGGACTCGACCGAGCAAACACGTGCGTAACAACTGTGCGCTGCTTATTTGTGCCGGGAATGGGCTCCTTACCCGTCTTGAACAAATGGTGAGCGCAAAACGGCATCACTACACGCGCCACGAACTCTTCAAAGAACCCGTGAATCCTGATGTAGTGATTCGCTTTGCTGATAATAGCTGTTTCACGCATAAGCGACCTCTTAAGGGGACTAAGGGCCCCTTGAGGCCCTCACCCTGTTACGACACCGCCAAACTGAAGAAGCACTCGAGCGGACTGCCTTGACGGTTGACCATACGGAAGGTCTTGATCTCGTTCAGTACGTTCTGTTGCTTCTCGTAGATCATCAACATGCCAGCGCCGCGTCCATTGATAGCGTCAGCATAGTTGGAGAAGTATTTCGGAACATCGCCGTTAGCCAGCGAGCAATCGTAATTGCTTGGATCACGGGTCACGGTGGAGAACAGCACGTTTTCCACATGCACCATGTTGATACCACGAATTTCTTGGTTGATCAAACTCCAATATTCAGCCCACACCTCACCGAAGATCTTCGGCGTGACGGTTTGTGCTTTCCACGCAGAGTTGCGCTTATTGTAAGTAATGAAGTTTTCCACACGAGCCCGGTGCATGTCCAGGTCTTCGCGGGTATACGGCAGGGTGAAGATTGGCGAAGTGGTGTTCCAACCACTCAAGTCGATCGAGATGTGTTTCTTCCCTTCGGCTTGCCAACCACGCTCCAGCACGTACTTCAAGAACTCCAACGAGAAACACGCATTACGCGACGAGACCGAAGTCCGTGCCGCGTGTTGTTGCACCGTGGTACCGCCCATCATGATGTCTTCGATCTGATAGCGGAATGTCACTTCCTGGAAGTACGGCAGCTTATCCAGACTCAGGTTATCCAGCATATCGAGCGAACGAATGTCAGACAGCACATTCACAATGTCCGCTTTAAGGATGAGATCCGAGCCCGGTGTACATACCTCAGCCTGAAGGAAGATTTCATCACCGTTGGAGCTGATGATGTTCTTGTCCTTGACGTGTGGTACGAACTGCCGTGTAACTGCGTTCCGAATGAAGTGCTTCGTCGACAACATACCCTGACCCATCGGGTTACAGATAGCCGTCGCCGAGTACATACCCACGTTTGCACTCTTACGCATCATCACGTTGTAGGGGACAGCCGACTTCAGCATACCGTAACAAACGCCGCACGGCACGCCTGAAAGATGGCTATTGCAGTAAGCGATGCTACGAACGTGAATTACTTCCCCCGCCTTAATATTCCACATAGTTTGGCTATCGATCAATTCCAGGCGCCCATCTTCGAACCGACGGAACTTACCTTGAAGGGATGACGCCATCGCGGCGTTAGCAACTTTGATCGGCACACACAGCTGAGTACCACAATCCCATTCGTGGTTAATCGAGCTAATTACAGAGGTCAAAATGTGTGCTTTACGGTGGAACCACTCGGAGTCTTTCAGCGCCTTACCGTTGTTGGTCAGAGCTTTACCCGCAGCGTTACGCTCACCCAAAGAGTCAGCCAGGTTGGTGATCCCGTGTGCATACGGAACCATTACCGCGTTCGGCATGATGGCGTTACTCAAGTCAAACACACCACCACGAATTTCCGTGGTTTGATATGCTTGGTTGATACTCACGCCACCAGTACGCGCCAGCAGTGCAACTGTGTTCTGACCCAATGAGGGGGCTTCACGGATGTACGAAGAGAACAACTCTTCACCTTCGTCGATGGTGATCTTCTTGGCCAGGATGTCATCCCGAATAGCCATGATACCATCATCTTCCATGAACTCTGCCACAGACTCAGCAGTCGCAGAAATTGCCGACTGCTCGCTCATTACCACGATCAGGTTGTTGAGCTTGTTTTGCCAGATGTGAATCAACATCTTGATCCCGTCAATTTCAACGGGGTCGTGTTTCGTTGGCATGATCCGTCTTAAGAACGTGTTGATGGGGATAGCGTTAGTGTTGTCGTCATAAACGATTTCCTTCGCGCCCTCCACCACGTTCGACGGGATCAACTCATCTACCGAGTAGGGAACGTCGTTATAACGACGGTGGATAATTAAACCCACCCACGTCAACATCAACACGAACGTATCACTCAGTGCTGTAGCGCCGGAGTCATCAGTGACCTCCACCAGCATCCGAGTGCCTCGCCAACTCAACATCTTTTCTTCTGGACAATTGGCGAACTCGCGGAGATTGAGTTTAATCATTGCGCCGCTCCTTCATTCATGGCTTCTACCAGCGCTTTGGGGATCGCTAATGGTTCAGCTGGCAAACTATCTACCATCTGATCCATCGTGTTGTAGGCTCGGTCCAGAGACGTCTCACGACGGTCTGTAGCGCGTTCCCGACGCAGAGTATAGCCGGAGTCCGACATCATGCTGAGCGACATCTTCAACGCACGGTTGCTGAGGTACTCTTCAGGCTTGATGAGTTGGTTAACGTTGAACGGGTCATCTGCACGGATAAGCCGTCTGGTAGCTTTTGCACGGTTCTCTGGCGAATACGCCAAGGCAAGATGTTTCTCAGCTTCTTGCCCACCGGCTTGGCTAACTTCCAGACGCAGTTCAGTTTCACCCGAGTTCTTGTTGCCCTTGTCCGTCATTGGTGTAGCGTACTTGCCACTGTCGTTCATCTTGGCAGGCATACCGAACAAGTTAGACTTGGGCATGCTTTGCGCACTCATGTCTGCACCGAACTTGTCGAGCAGCATGATATCCTGATAACTGATCAAGATGGGGTTGGTGGTTTCTACGCGTTCGCCCAACGAGTTAACGAACATGGCTTTCTGCGGTTTGTAGCTGTACTTCTTCCGCAAGGCGTTAATGATGTTCACGCCGAACAGCTTGGTGTTACTGATCACATGCACAGAGATCTTGTTCTTGCAAACGTAATCAACGTGTTCCTGCTTCTCTTCGTCAGTGACCAGAGCCATCTTGACAGTTTCCGCAAATTCTGGGAAACCGGTCTCGTAGAACTCCATCAGTTTGAAGTAGGCGGTTTTGTAGTCGCCCAAACGACGCAGGTGTTTCACTTCACGGTGCACGTTCATGTTGACGAAGTTAATACTCAACTCCATCAGCATCGAGAAGATCTGACGACGGAAAGCTGGCGTGTTGTTCACAATGAACTCAGCCCGAGTACCGTCTGGATAGCACGGTGCTTCGTGGTCTTCGATGATCAGAACGTTAACGCCCTTGTCACCGTTGAGACCGGCATACTTCCACTTCACACGACCCGCTACCGATTGCTTCAGTTCGATGTGAATGTTCCAGTCTTTCAGCTTCTCGCGTTTCTCTGCACGGCTCAACGGGTTGATCTTGCCGATGCCGTTGCGGGTGTAGTTACCATAAGCGTTCCGAATGAAGGTATCCAACTCCTTACTGATCGGAATTTCGTTGTTACGGGCCGCGTGGGTTTTCATCTCGTACCAACGAGTGACGTTATTCCACATTTCGTTTTGTTTCTTCTCGTGGCGATCGAGCATGGTGTTGTGACGCTGCTCGATGTAATCAGTACCACGATTGTTGGAACGGTTCTTCATCCGTTCAGACTTCACAGTCACCGACATTACGACGGCGTCACGTGGAGCATAGAACAGTTTGTCGTAGGTCAGGTCAGGTTCACGCAGCGACTTCTTGGTCAACGATACGAGAGCGTTTTCCTTGATGCGGCGGCGGAAGCCCATGACGATACCGTCGTTACGAATTTCTTCACCAGCTTGCGGGAACGGCGATGGGTTCTCGTCGGTTCCGTACAGCATCAGTGGGATCCACTCGTCTTCGTTATACCCGAAGCTACGATCATGTTTAAACATGCAACGCGACCGCTCCGCAAAGGAGCGGGTCATAATCACACCGTCCTCCTCAGTGCGATAGTCCGATAGCGCCGCTACCAGAGTTGGCATTGCAAAACACCACTCGCCGTTCTTGCTGATTCGAGGACTGCGGGCAAATACAGTACCCTTAGGGAATGTTGCCCCTTTCTTCAGCTTGCGCATGACGTCTTGGTCATACACGTACTCAAAACCGACGTAAGTGTTTTGCGTGTTGTACTTTGGCAGCTCGAGAATGTCGTAAGCATTCTTTTCGTCATTCTTATACAGAATGCGAATTGTGTTCCAGTCGTCTGTGAGCTTTTCCGGGTCCAGACTGTTGACGTAGAAGATTTCCTCTACTTCCATGTTGGCTGGAGCTTCGATGCGCCGTGCAGTCTTGGCGTACTGGAACTCAAACCCCGTAACCATCATCCGTTCGCCCGCCCCCTTCGTTGGCACGGACTTTGGAATCATGTTACCAGCCATGTACAAACGACCCGCACTACTGTTCCAAGGGAACAGAATGAGGTTGTTACTGATCCCCACTAGTGCAGGGTGAATCTGGTTCTCACCGCACTCGTATTTGTACTTTACGGTCTCGGCGATTTCCGTTAACTCGAAGTCAAATGGTGTCTTGCCTTCGGTTTCAATCTCATTATCGCTCATGTTATCGCTCATGATGACTCCATTTAAAACAGTTCCTTACAGACTCAGGAAGATAATATAGGTTCAAAATTCGATAACCACTTGACCAAAGGTTCTTTTATGCCTCTTTCTAACAACGACTTCAGTAACGGTAAAGAGGTTTATTACACTGAAGCTTTCAAAACTATGGTTCGTTCTGAGCGAGAATCACTACTCAAGGAAACCACTGAATTCCAGATGGTCCCGATGAACGAACTTTACGCATACCGTTATGACATCTATCGGTTGCTGCGCAGCCTAGGTGTTCCGTCTTACTTGTGGTGGGTCACCGCTTACCTCAACGGTGTTGAAGATCCTTTCACTGACATCAGCAAAATGACCTCCCTACGAAAGATAAACGAGGAAAGTTTATCGGATCGCATTGTCCGTAGTAATACTGTTCAGGCGTAAAAATAGTGCAAATAAAATGACGAATACTAAGCGGAGGGGCAACCCTCCGCTTAGTAAAGTCTTATGCCGCGTTAGCCCCAGGCTTGGTTATCGTTCAAACCGCCACCGCCGCTCTGATCAACGTAAACGTTGGTCGGATTAGACGGCATGCTCGGCTGCATCATGCCGAGTTGCTGTGGATGGACGATCTGGCCGTTAGGGAGCATGACCATACCGTTCGGCAGAACTTGAGCACCTTGCATGTTCATGTTCATGTTGCCACCCATCATGTTCAGGCCGCCCATGTTCATGCCACCCATCATCGGAGTTTCCTGACGATAGAGCATGTTGCCTTTCTTGCTGCAACCGTAGACAACCGGGTTGTTGTTCAGCGTGTTGATCGCGTGGTGCAGGATACGACCTTGAACGTAATCAATTTCGTACTTGACCCAGCGGTCGCCGGCTTGCATCGGTGGAGCAGTTACGTCGTATTCACCAACCATGTTGCTGGCTTGCTGCATCCCGCCCTGCTGGTTGTGTTGCGGATGTTGCTGGATGTTCTGCTGGCTCTGACTGCTGGAGACAGACAGGAAGCCACCCAGATCGTTACGGCCCAACGCTTGGTGAGTCGTTTCGTCGTGGGTGTTGTGACTGTTGTAGTCCATCATCGGAACCTGACGATAGATGTCCGGCAGCTCTTCCATCATCTCCGTCCAGGACAGGTTGATCGGGTATTGATTGACTTTGTCGAAGTCAGCCCGGAACGTGTTCTGGATTTTGTTCATCTGTTCAGCGATCTGCGCGTAGCAACCCAGGTATGAGATCAAGCGAGCGGCCACCGGAGTAGTCGATTCGTATTCTTCGTCGTCCGGGGACAACACTGCCGGCAGGATCACTTGGAACAGGTGAGCAGCGATCTTCAACGCACCACGGGATACCGAGTGGTTGTTGATCTCGACGGTTTGGTTATCCGCCTGACCTTCCGAACGAGCCAGCCGACGCACGATCTCGGCGTAGAACGGGAACGATGGTTTGGTTTTGTAGTAGACACGCTCACCGCTGACCTTGGACAGACCGCCGCCTTTGGTGGTCTTGAAGTGGATGAAGCGGTTGTCGAGACCGTTTTCATCCAGCTCGATATGCATCCGAGCGAACAGCTTGTTGACTTCTTGCCGTACGGTCTGCTTGGTATTTTTGAGCGGCTCCAGGAGATCCAGAGTGCGTTGGTTCCAGGTCGACTTGGCTTTGCCGCTGGCCACTTGGAACAACACCACAGGGATGTGTCGGAAGGTGTCCAGGAGTTTCATGCCGGTCATCTTGCGGATCAGCTTGAACACTTCGGTTTCTTTCGAGGTGATGTTCTCGCACGCTGGGTGGAAGAACACTTTCTCGATGCAGTTACCGTCGAGGACTTCCGACAGCGGCAGGTGCAGGGACATGTTGTCGATGCGCAGAGGGTATTCCTGGCCATCCACGGAGAAGACGATTTTACCTTCGTCCTTGATAATCGCTCCCCATGACAAGAGCATCGCTTCGTACAGCTTATTCAACTGGTTCATAACTGTTCCTTCTTAAAAGTGTTCTTTGATGTTGGCCAGGAAGTTCTTGGCTTCCAGCAGACCGGTTTCAGTCCCGGAGATCGAACTGCTGGTGCGGTTGATGTAGTACGAGGCGTTCACGAAACGCTGGGCGTTCGCTTGATCGCCGTTGAAGAAGATCGTCACCGAGATCTCACCGAACAAGTGACATTCAACTTCCACCGACATGATGTTGCGCAGGTGAGCGTACGGACCGGAGTACTTCGAGAAGAAGTGCTGAGCGAGCAGCTGTTTGAAACCTTCTACTCGGTTCATTACATACAGATCGCCGTCCAGTACAGACATAGCGGGACCTTGCACAAACGCCACACCGTTGTCACTACCCAGAACGCCCTCGAAGTCGCTTGGGTTGTTGGTCGCCGAGAACGCCAAGCTCATCAGACCGCTTTGCAGCAGCAGGTGAACAGTGCACATCGCCAGTTCAGTAGCGATGGTTTCGTACAGGTTAGCCGAACCATATTCGTTACTGGTCAGCAGTGCGTTGTCTTCAGCGAACTTGGTAACGTTCAGCAGGCCGAGGTGCATGACGTCCAGCAGGTTCTCGAACACCGAGTTGATTTCACCGATGCTGAAACCTTGGAACCCTGCCAGTTGGTGGGTGCCGGTCTGGAACATCATGGTGTGGAAGAACGGGTTTTCAGTTGGCGAAATTTCACCAATGCTTTCGCCGATCAGGCCGTCAGCCAGAGACAGTTCCAAACCTTGGCCCATCGCCGTCTGGTTGCCCGCTGTAGTAGCCAGACGAAGCAGTTCACGACTGTGGTGAGTTGGGTTCAGGTTCTGAGTCTTCGATGCCAGTACGTTGTTACGCAGGTCGCTACCAGCTGTGCCGCTGTACATGGCGCTGGTGCCATCTTGCTCGGTCACAGCAAAGCCCAATGCTTCGTTACCGATGTCGATCGGACGAACGGCTTTCAGATCTTTCTGCTGGTTCGGGTCACCCATCAAGAATTGCTGGGAACCGTCGATCACCGTTTTGACCATCGGGAAACCGGAACTGTCATGGGTGTTGGTGGTCAGGGTAGTCCAGCAACGAACCGGAACGAACAGGGTGTTTTCAGCGATGCCTTCTTCGCTGTAGTCGCCACCCACCAGATAACCCACAACTGCCAGTTCGGATTGCTGCATGGCGTTACTTTCAACCATGAAGTTCAACAACGCGATACCGCGGCGCAGGTTGAAACCTTCTTCCATCGACACGTAGCCTTGAGGACGTGCGGTCAGCTGACCTGCCGATTGGGCGATCTCGTTCAGAGTGCTCGGCATGATTCCGCCGGCCATTTGCTCGTAACGGAGTTTGTCGATTTCCATGGAACCGATGTTCATGGTGTTGTGGCGGTGTACGTGCGCGTGGTTGCGGTTACCGATACCGAAGATAGCTCGGGTAAGGGTAGTAGTCATATTGGACATGGTGAACTCTCCGTCTTTTACTTAATAATGATCAAGCGTTGATTTGCCGAATCAACCGCATGAATTCGTTCTTGATTTCAATTTCGATCTCGAGGCTGAACAACGCGCCACGTTCTACGCGGCTGTAAACTTCCTCGTCATCCAACACTGCGTATTCCAGGTTGGACTTCCACTGACCGTTACCGAAGAACTCGAGGAAATCCGTCGCAGCCTCGATTGCTTCGTTAAATGAACGTCCTTCGTCATTACGACTTTGGATGTCACAGATACTGGCCAGGAACTCTTTGTCTTCAGTGTTGAGCTTCAGCCCGTCCGGCAGAGAACGCATGCCGTCTGGATCGTTGATTGCACCCAGTACCGAAGGCAAGTAGTGATAACCCCATTCGCTCAAACGGACTTGAGCCAAAGCAATTGCCGCCATCAACTGGTTGTAGTCGCAGGCCCAGTAGATCATCGACGGAACTTCTTCGTAGAAGGTCAGTTGTAGCAGTTTGATAACGTGGTCGCCCAGTTCAAATTCCCAGGTCGGCGGAATGTTGTCGAAGACACGTTCTACCAGTTTTGGGTTCTTGATCTTCAGACCAAGGCATGGAATCTTGAAGCGATCGACATGACGCTCTTTGTCGTTCTCGTCAAACAACCCCACGCTGAAATACTCGGCCGCCATGATTTCGTTGGTGGCTTTGATTTCTTCGTTAATCTGATAACGCTCATACAACGAACGTTTATCTTCTTCACCTTCGGAACGGTCATCCTTCTTGCGGAAGGTACTGCCGCTGGATTCATGCTGGCGTACTGCCGCGTTGATCGCAGTGGCGAGGTTCTTCTCTTCTTCCGTTTCTGGAATGACTGCGCAGCACAACCGACTGAAGATCGTGTTGAACAGTACACGGTCGATGAAGTATTCCTGACTACCCACGGCGTCCACTTGCTGTGGGATACCGCGCTTGTTGAAAGCGAAGTCCACATACGTCTGAAGCTTGCTCCAACCGTACATGTTGATGATGTGTGGATTGTCCTTGATCAGACTACCGCACACCAACTCGCTGTAACCCGAACCCATTGTCGAATCGAAACGACTCGTCAACGAGAAGATGATCGGATAGATCACGCGCACAACGAAAGTGAACTTTACCAGTTCCTTATAGTCGTACTCAGTAATCGTGGTCTGTGATGGATAGTCGCCTTTACTGGCAGCGATGCTCAGTTCAGGTGGAACCACCATGTGGCCAGAGTACTGGATAAAAGAACAGAACTTAGGAACGTCAATGAAGTCCAGAATCGCATCGGTAATCGGTTTGATCTGGGTCAGTTCTAAGTTGTAGTCCTTGAACGCTGGGCTCTCTGCAACAGTGTGAGCCTTCTCGAACAATTTGAACAGTTCTTGTTTACGCTCGGTGTCGAAAGTGCTCTCGACGTACTCGTTGAAGCAGCTGAAAAGATTAGGCTCAGGAGCGTCCTTCTCTTTAACAACGGCCTCCAACTTGATACCGGCGTCACCATTGAAGCGCAGAATGTGTTCGTTCAGGCTAATAATGATTGCTTTTATAGTCTTTTTAGACTTCCGCTTCACTTCAATGTTAAACATTGAGATACTCCGATTGATCAATTCAACCTAGTAATATAGGTTTGTAAATCTTTGAGGAGGCGTAAATGAGGGGAGGAAGGGTTGCCCCCTCCTCCGGTCATTTAAAAGGGTTTAGAACTCAACGTCGTCGAACGTGTCGTCGAAGCTGCTGTTACCACCACCACCACCGCCATTGCTCTGGCCGCCGTTGTAGTTGTTACCGCCGCCACCGTTACCTTGACCTTCACGCGGAGGACGAGGTTCCCAGGCTGCGCGTTCCATGTCATTCAGAACGTTCTGGTGGAAGTTGACCCAGGCACGAGCCGCCCAACGCGACATGGTACCTTTGTCTTCGACTTTCTCGCCAGCTTCGTTCTTCATATACAGCACGGTGTCGTTCGGACCGCGGAACACCAGAGGTGCCTTGAAGTCGCCCTTGCTGTAAACGAGAGTGATCACGCCGTTCGCATCACGGATGATGGTGAACATGGCTTGAACGATCGGGTGGTCGGAGATCTTGCTCTGACCGCCGGACTTGATGAACTGCTTCTTCTGGATCACCATTTGCTTGGTGCCGAAGTTTACATCGTTGGTCGCTTGTAGAACGGCTTCGAAAAGAGAGCCGCGATCAGAGTAACCCAGTTCCACTTCCTTGTGGTTGGTTTTCTGGTCACGGTTGAAAACGCCGTCGTTGATTTTGAAAACAATCGCCCCGTTATTCTTCTGTTGGAAGACACCTTGCGCGGGGTACTTACCGCCCGACATTGGCTGAAGAGTTGACGGGTGCGGTTGACGCCAGTCGTCCAGCAGAGTCTTTTTACGCTGGTTGTTGGTGCCTTGATTCATGGAGATCTTCCTTAAAATTCGAAATTGTTAACCAATATAGATAGGTACTCAGTGGAATTAAAGCATCTTCAATAAGCCTGCTTTATCCACCCCCTGAGGCAAACTGCCAATGTTCGACCGCACACGACTCATGGTAGTAGCCGACGTCCAACCGTTGTCCAGCGCGAGCTTTTTGACCAACGCTTTGATCCCTTGTGACGACGAAAAGAAGTCAGTCGACTTATCACCAAAGACCTGAATGGTGAGTTTGTTAAACGGCATGTAAAACAGTTCCTCACCTCCTGTCAATTTGGTGTACCACTGGGTGAAGGGTTTAAGCTTCCCTGTGTAGGATTCTAGCAATGTAAGACGCGCTACCGCATCCACCATAACAAGGTCGACAACATGATGTGTCAATACAATACCCTTGCCTTTGAATGCCGGCATGCCAATATCCGTCTTCTGGATCAGCTTTTCGTACTTGTCGTAGAGTTTCTGTGCGGCACCCTTTGAGACTTTATCGTAACGTTTTTGGTTATCCGTCTTTGGCTCTTTCAGAGACGCAAGCGGGAACCGAAGCTTGAGCGAGAAGTAGGTTGGGTAGTACACGATCATCTGGATGGGTTTGGTCTGACGAGCCTTCTCCATCCAAGCGCCCATGATTTTGAGGTCGGCTACCACGTCTTCCACTAACTGGTCAGCGGTCAGCTTTTCTTTCTCTTCCTTGGTTTCGTAAGCGTCGTGTGCGTTACGGATCAAGGTATAGATGTTGAACAACGCCACATCAGACATACGGATCTGGCTAGCGGCGTCGCTTTGTTCGATGGCCATGGATGTCCCAAGTGACATCCCTAAAGCACCAGTACTTCTCATTTGAATTCCTCCAGCAGGGCAAGCGCTTCTTCTTCTGAGATACCTAAACCTTTAAACGTGTCAGCCATCTCAGGCCAGAGGGTTGCGATTAAGTTATCCTTGGTGATTGACACGCCTTCGTAGGTATGTTCATCAAAGAGTTCTTCGCCCACCAATTCTCCATCCGCTTTAAGGTTCTTCGTCTTAAAGCCGAGGTGTGGGTATTCCTTTTCGAACACCGAGATAATCGGGTTAACAACTTCGCCGGGTCCATTCGCTACGCGCACTTGTGCAAAGTGGGGCAGTCTCTTTTCCCGGATAAACTTGTGCAGATCCAGCACCAGTTGTTCTGGTGTGATATCTGGCTTAACCTTCAAGGTCACATAAGGGAGAGCTTTCTTATTCTCCCAGAAAGAAGCCTTAAAGGTTTTCTTCTTCTGATCCAGATCCACCACGTAGGCGCCTTTGGGATGTTCTTCACCATGAGCGATACGGTCAAACGAACCTGAACTGTGAACCAGTCCTTCTACCGAAGGGATGTGAATGTGACCCGAAAGGATCAGGTAGTTGCAGATCGACTCCCAACGCGCCCGATCATGCTTTTTGTGCATTACGTGGCCAGGCAGTTGGTGATCCCAAGTACCGTGAAAAGCAATAACGTCTACCTTCGTCAACTTGTGTTCATTCAACACAGTCAACGCTTTCTCCCAGACTTCATCAGGCGTCATTGCACCCATGTTGTCTGGAACACACAACACTGTCAAACCGTCCAGCTGCGGATAATGCTGGATCGACAGTGTGTCTACATAACGGAAGTCCATGTCAACTGGAGCGACCGTTTCCAAGTGCTTAGGTTGCCCCCAGTCATGGGATGATGTCCCTTCAAGATACAGGACGGCAACCTTGTGTTTATGGCACTCGTTGAGGAACCCACTGTTCCATTCCTTGACTCTAAAGAGATCAGGGTGGTTGGAATCGACCAAGCGGTCCATGAGGTCCCCACCTTTAATGACCAATCCCACTTTTGAGAGATCATGGTCCTTATAGTAGAACGTAGACAAATTCCCCAGAATGTGAAACGTGGGGGTTGTCTGGTGTAACGTGTGGTGGTCGGAACTCCACAGAATCCGCATCGGTAACTTTCCCCTTTACCCTAATCCTAAAAAATCAGCACTCCAATGGATCGTCCGACACTGCTGGCTTCTGTGCGCCTTGAGCAGTTGTGGTTGCCGGAGCTGCCTCCACTTTACCTTCGATGATGAACTCGCCGAGGCTCAGTTGGTGGATGAAACGGTACTCTTCTTGCGTGACTGGTTCGCCCTTGTGGTCGCGGTACAGGATAGGACGAGCTTTGGTCAGTTCTTCTTCCGACGTATCTTTGCCCTTACGGATGATATCGCGGATGTAGTAGATCTTCTGTTCTACTTCCGGGATGATGCCGTACTTGGCGAAGAACGCTGGGTTGATCAGGTCAGTCATGGTCAGCGGCTTGGCTTTCAGGCCGACTTCCGGGTCTTTCAGGACTTGAGCCACTTCCATGTTGGCGTTGAGGTTGTTCGCCTTCATGGAGTCCTTGCTGTTGACGTAGATCACTACGGCAGCTTTACGCAACAGTTCCCGGTCTTCGTCGGTCAGGCTGTGCGAGATCAGCGGCGGAACCAACAGCGAAGGCTCTACCTTGCCGGTATCTTCGTTACGCTTTACCACCAGTACAGCACGAGTGCCGTTGAAGGTGAACTCGAACCACTGCTTCATCGGGAAGTAGTTCTTGCCGAGAGCGTTGCCCAGAGCAAACGGGAGCAGCCACTTCTTGACGAACTCAGGTTCTTCAATGATGTGGCTTACGTTGATCGGCAGGTCTGCTGCTTCTTCCCCGAGCATCAGCTTGCCGTCAACTTCATGAACCTTCAGTTGGTCGAGCCAGCCGAGGTCTTCCTTGATCATCATGTCTCGTACTTCAGCGGTCATATGACTCATTTCTTCAATCGCTCCGTGTCTAGCACTTTATAAAGTTCACCTGTTACCAGGATTGTTTGCGCAAGGTCATACTTGACTCCGTCCACTACAACGCGTGAAGCCAAAATGAGCCTGTAATTGTTTGTCTCTCCAGTAACATTTTGTCGAGAGACGTCAACGATAACGTCATCGAACTGTTCCTCCATGTACGCTTTGAACTTATCGCGCATCTGAGAAACCATTTGTTCCGGGTTGCTGGAGTAGTCTTTGAACAACATGTAGAAATTAGGAACGTCCCCCAGAATCTTTCCCTGATTCTGTCGCCCAGTAAACCAATAGGTCACGTGTAGCGAAATAGCAGCTTCGACCGATTGGGTTTCCCAACCAGAACTTGTATCCATGGTCCCTATACAGAAACGACCCATGCGACTATCCTCTTTGAAAGAAAAAACCCTCTATATAAAGTCAAAAAAAAAATAACCAAGTAGGGTGTTACCCCCACCTGGCTATATGATACGGACGTCGGTTAATCTTCAGGCGGTTCTACAACCGGCTCGACATACGACTTCACTCGTTCACCGCGTTCGCTGGTAAGGTCGAATGTAGTGCTCAGACGATGATGGTCGATTGCTCGCCAAGTCTTCTGAATGTCTACCCGTTCACGGAATGGCAACTTGCCACCCAGTGTGTCGTTGTACTGCGTGTGGCGAAGCTGCGCTTTCTCTTCTACCACTGTCAGGTTCAGCAAACCGTTCATAGCGCGGCGATAGAACAAGTTGTCCTCGGCGACGCCTGTACAGAAATGGCTGAACTCGCCACCGTAGCCGCTGATCTCTTCAGCAAGGTAATCTCGCATCAGGTCAGGGTGAGCCATGATGTAATCCCGCATGTAGCCCTCGGCGCCTTGCAGAGCTTGAATGCTCCCCAAGTAACCAACAGCATAACGCGACACGAACTCACCATCTTCGTTACCCAGGAGACGCTTACTCATTTCCCATGCACGTGAGTTGAGGAAGTTGTCAAAGTTCTCCAAGGTCTTTGTAGCTTGCTGACCCAACCAACCACCGGCATTTTGCAGCATAGCGGTTGTGTTGTTTACGTACTCGGCGTATTTGTTAATTGCCTCATCCGTGAAACTACCTGAGATCGCATAACTGAACGCATTTGCACTGTTCATATGCTTGGTCCTCCTTAATTAGCTCACCAGTGGTGTTTGCATGAGCAATGTGTTCAGGTTCATCAAGTTAGTCGCTGTTTGACCGGCGTACTTGCTGACCTTGAATGGGGTGTTCTTGTCCAGCGTCTGGTGATGACCGAAGCTGCCATACGACTTGGCCTTGGACTCGTTGTCGAGCAAGAACAGTACGTACATTTGGTCACCGTCGAAGTCGGCGTTGTATTCACCCACACTCAAAATCGAGATCTTGATACTTTCGTCTTCGAGATCACGATTCACTTTCAAGAAGTTGCCACGTCGACTCAAGTACTCAATCGACGGGTTACGACCAGCTTGAACAATACACTTACGGTTTACTTCAACATCTCTGAAGAATGCGTCGATCTCAGGTACGATCTCGTACGCTGCTCTCGCAATCATCTTCCGTGCACCGATCGGGGTAAACCCTAAGCGGTACAGATAGCTGGTGATTGGAATCTCCAGGATGGTAACCGTCATCTTCCACGGCATGATGATCTCGTCACCATGGATGATACCGGTTTGTGAAGTAATTACCGAACGACCCGTGAATGGAACTGGGCCGGCGCAGACGTGCTTACGGTTGATACCGGGTTTGTTGAACAACGCTTTCGGGTTGTTGACCATGCGGAACTGGTCTGCCAACGCCACCAGGTTTTTGCCGGTGATGTCGATGTTCTTTTGCAGATCACGTTTAGTCATTTTGTAACAACTATTCGATTTCTGCGTATCGGCGATGGCGTGGTACAACTTTGCCGTTTCTGGATGGTGCTGGTAGGACAGAACTTCTTTGCCAGTCTTTTCCAACACTGTACAGTAACGACTTGGAACTTTCATGTAATCGCAGAAAGCCAAATGCTTGTAGCTGTAATAGAAGTCCAGGATCTGCTGGCCCTCATTACGGTATTTCGTCCAGCGAGCACCATTGCCAATCAGCAGGTACTCCATGATCCGGTCACAGTTGTCGTAGAACGAGTTCAGGTTGATCTCGTCGATATTGAGTTCTGTGAGCATCTGAGTCATGGCCATATTGGAACCATTGCGGTTCTTTTTCTGGGTGGCTCGGTATGCAGGGTCAATGAAGTAACGGGCTACACCAATCTTGGGACTGGGGTTGCCGATGGTGATGTTGTTGAAGAATGTGGAGAAGAAGCCGAGGTTGACAAACTTCTTCACGCCTTCGGGACAGCGCAACCAAATACGAGTGTCTTCGCCTTGGTCGAGGAACACTTCCGCTTTTGTACCACAACGCGGACATTCACGATCACTACCTTGAAGGTAGTTGCCTTTCATATGACCACATTGACACTTGGCTACCGTATCGAAGGAATTGCCTTCAAACTCCATACGGGTCAAACGACTGAGTGCTTCGCGATCTTCTTCGAGGTTAAAGTCGAAGTCATTCAGGTACGCATGTTTCAGACGACTGACGTCGTGCAGGTAGTTGTAATCTTCGAAGTCGGGGTACAAGGGTTGCGAGAATGCTGGGTCGTCTTCGAGCGAATATGGGAGGTTTGAAGCATACCCCATAAACCACTTCATCGGATCCAGAGCTTCCTCGCTGTACTTTGTCAGCGCGTTCACGGCCAACAAGTTACTCGGAGTTAATTCTGGGAATAGCATTAAAAGAAACTCCAAAAAATACAAAAGGGGCATAAAGGTTAGGGAGCCCGAAGACTCCCTAACCCCTATTCCGTTACAACTTCTACAGCTTAGCCGAAAGCGACGCCGCTGCCGAACACACCCATTGCGTTCAGGTTGTTCATGTTGTTGCTGCCCACAGAAGCGTGGGTGGCCAGGCCGGCACCTGGAGCGTAAACCAGTTGGTTCGGACGGAAGCTGGCGATGGTGTTGGCCACGTTCAGAGTACCGATCGAATCCAGGGTTTCGCCGATCAGAGCCATCAGGTTTGGATCCCAGACGCACGACTGAGCGAAGCTGTTGATATGGACGTTACCGTCGAAGATCGACTGGTTCAGTTCCATACGCAGTTTCTGGCAGCGCGCCTTGAAGTCTTCCTGAGTTTGGCCGTACTGGATGGACAGGTAGTTCATGATGGACTGTTGGCCACCTTTACCCTTGACGTGACCGAGCAGCATCTCGTCGACTTCCAGCGTGTTCAGCTCTTTGTTGCCGAGCTTGGCCAGGCCGTTGACCACGATCATCTGCGTGCGGTGCAGCGCAGGCTTGTCGATGGTCCAACCGGTGTTGTTGTTGATGTTGCGTTGCAGCAGTTCCGAGAACTTGTTGCCGGACATTGCGTCCAGGACCGCGACCATGGTGCGAATTTCTTCGGTGCGGTTCTTCGACGACAGGTTCAGCAGGAAGTTGTTCACCGACGCATCAGGACCGTTGGTCACGATGTTGGTACGGAAGGTTGCGTGCTGGCTGACGTTCTGACGGATCCACTGGTTCACCAGATCGGTGTCAGTGATGGTCTTGTCGTTCAGCTGCGGACGCTGACCCATGAACACGCCTTGCAGCAGGCTGTCGATGCGCGGCTCCAGAGCGCTCAGGTTGCCACGGCTACCAACGCTCAGCTTACGCAGAGCTTCGGTGAACACGTAGTCGGTGTTGGTCGACATCAGCAGGTACAGACCGAAGAAGTACGGGAACAGACCCTGGTTGTAGTTCATCATCTCGCCAGCGATAGCCGATTCGATGGTGATCACAGGGTGCAGTGGACGGTAACCGTTCGGGTACAGACCGCCGTTCATGCCCAGGAACGCCTGGATTGCATCGGTTTGTTGCAGGTTGCCACGCGACGCAGCCAGGTTGGCCATGTGCGCTTGGTAGGTGATACCGGACAGCTGCACGGTAGCGGTAACGCGGCAGATCTCTTTCGAGTTCGCCTGCACCGACGCCGGGTTGTTGATGTTGTTGATGGTGGAAGCCACTACTTCCATGTTGGCCGGAGACAGGGTGCCTGCCTTGGTCACACGGTCCTGGATGGCGCTGACGCGAGCTTCGGCGTAACCGTCTTTACCGAAAGGTTGCTTCGGATCTTTGAACGGCGACGGCAGAGCCATGTCGGCGGCAGGCAGGTCGTGAGTGATCTTCACCAGAACTGCGGTTTCCCACTGACCGGCCAGGTAGTTGGCCAGACGCGCAACGCGGTCTTTCGGATCGCCCGCTTCCGGGTGGTTCAGCATTTCCAGGTCGACGACGGTCATGTTGACGATCGCGACTTGTTTCAGGCCTTGTTGCTCGGCCAGCGCCATGAAGTGCTTGCGCAGGTTTTCGATGACGAACTTGTCAGCGTAGCTGGTTGGTACCAGCGGGATGCTGATCTGAGTGGCGCCCATGCCGCCGACGTTGTTGATGCGGATCGGCTCGGAGCTGATGGTCAGCTCTTTGTTGGAGAACAGCACGCCCATTACCCAGAAGGTGTTGTTGACCAGCTTGTACAGAACCAGACCAGGCAGGATGCCGGAGATGGTGGTGGTCATCAGGTCGATGTCCGGCAGGATCGCGAGTTGCGCCTGAGGAGTAGTCGAGCCCGACAGTTGTTTGTAGTTCTTCTTCATGGCTTCTGCAACTTCGCCGACCTCGATGAGGTTGCGGTTGTCAGCAGTCATGGAAGTGGTTGCGAACAGAGATGCCAGGCCGGCGATGTCTTGATGACCTGCGAGGGAGCCGTTCTCGGCAGCTTCGTTCGAGTTGTCCCAGTTAGTGCCAGTAGTTTTGCCGGCGGCTGCGCCACGTTTTACAGTCATGATTGAACTCCATCGTTCTTAAGAAATTTGTTTTGCTAGCAGAATCGCTTGGTGTTTGCCTACACACAATTATCCTTCTGGCGATTCATTACGGTGATATAGGGTTGAAATATTTTAGCCCCAGTCGCGATGAGAGTAAAATACCCCGTGATGCTATAGCAGCTTCAATAAACCCTTACCATTTTTGAAATCGCACTCCGGTTTCTCCAGGATTTCTCCCGGAGTCATTAGTGTGCTATATAATGACGACAAAATGAGAAAACACTGTTATGAGAACATTGTCCTTTCCTAAGCCGTCTAATACGGTGTATCCCCGGTTACAGTTTACCGATCTGAACAACATGCGTCGTCAGACTGAGTTCAACCGCAAGGCATTCGTCAACTGGGTGCGTGATCAACCTTTTAACGTTGAGAACGAACACCTGCTGGTAGGATTGCTTCAGCAGTTAAGCATCAATGCTGAATGGGATTTGGACTACGTGGTTGGTTACACTCGCTTCCGAGCGTATTCATTGTGCACCATGTTTAAAATTACTTCCCTCCATCACGTTGGTGAAGCGACGACTCAAGGTTTCTACCGGAACAACACCCGCGAGCACTGGTGCCTCATTGAGAACACCAAGGAATACCGCATGGGTGAAGTGAGCCTGAATTCCCTGCGACCTGTTGTACCACTCTGCTCGACAGTTGTCCAGCATGGCTATTCCCACTACCTGACCCGCAGCGATCGCAGCAGCAACGCCATCGGACACCTTGCAGTGATCGGTGTTGACTTGGTTGAGCTGGCGGTGGGTTGGTGGATGTATCAACGTTTAAACCGTGAGCGCGACACCGGTCCAGGTGCTTACGTTGCCCAGTATCCGTTCGTACAGGCTCAGCTGATTCACAACCAGTTGACCGTAATCAATATGCTGTATGAGCATGTGATCGACGGTATTCCTCTCGATGTACTGATTACTGCTGACAAGGTGGTGTTCACTACGGTGAGCGAGCAGAAGTATTACAAAAAGCTGCTGGAGTTCTTGGTGGGGTATTACTCCAGCCATCGACTACAGAACTTCGAACACTTCCTCAGCGCGATCGACAGCATCTATAAAGAAGAGTACTTCAACTACGTTCAAGCTGGTAAGAACGGGTTGTTTGCTCAAACCATGTGGATCTGGGAACCAGCGATCCTGAAACTGTATTCGATCTACTTGACCTTCTGTAATCAACAGAAGCATAAGGTCAGTGATATCAGTACTGTGATTGTTCGAACTGAATCGGAGCGCCTACAGAACTTCCGCAAGGTGCCGGAGAGTTACTTCAAGGGTTGGTTCATCGAGTTGTCCGACCAAGTGTCTCAGTTGAACAAAGAAAATTTTGCACTATAAAGGCTAGAGTACGGGCTCACGCCCGTACTCTAGTATGACCGCTATCAGTTGAAAATCACCTGACCAAGCAAACCACCTACCCATGCGAGGTCTTCACATTTTTCGGTATAGAACAGGTGAGTGGTTTTTACGCCGGGAGGAAAAGCAATGAACGCTTCTTTTTCCACCGTCAAGGAGTCGACGTCCAGAAGACTGAACTTACTGAACGTATCGGCTTTACTGACATAATCGGGATCCGCAGCAATCTTGATTCCCGATTCTTCATGGATCATGAAGACGTAGCCACTGTTTTTCTCGATGACTATTGTCTTGTCTTCAGGCGCCTCATCCTTCTTGATCCCGTAAATGTGGTTGAAGAAATCGTGTGTCACGACGATATCCGGTACTTCAAGACACGGGCAGCTGTTAATGAAGTTCAGCAGGTTTTGCATTTGTCCCGGACAAGTCGGGTGGAACACAAACTCGCTGAAGTTAAACCGTGTAACGATCTTGAAGTCTTCCAGCACCGTCAAATGGTTCGGGTGATGGAGTTCGTCGCAATCTTTGCGGTCTGGGAACGCCACACAGTCTGGCAAGTAACCCTCTGGATGGTTGCCAACTACCGCAAACTCCAACCGAGTAGGTACGTGCAGAAAAAGATGCACACCTTTGCTCGGTTCATGCATGAGCGTTTTCTTTAGGTTACGCATGGTTACCCTCACTCGTGTCGTTGATACCTTGAGAGAAGTCAGGATTAGGCATCACGTAACCGTCCGTAGGGATGTAGCCGCCGAACTTGCGATCAACGGCTACAGACTCTTCGTTCAGTCTGTTAATGGTCTCCATGTTCTTCTTGAACTCCGGGGTGTTGGGCGCGTCGCGACCAAATGCGTTGTATAACGCATTATTCTCCGATGCCAACCGGGCGATCACTTTGCCGTTAGCAACAACCCGGTGGTAAGCCTGAATGACTTCAAGCCATTTTTCTTTGGGTACTGTTAATGCCATGCCTACCTCAATGTTCGTCAGATACCAAACGAGTCGACTTGGCGTTTAGAATGAAGACGCCCAGCGATTCAAGAATGGCGTAAATGGATTTCAAGTTCTGCGTGATCAGCTGACGAGCATCAACAAACGGCAGGAACTCTTTAGGCACACCGCCAATACCTTCCATCATGTCTGTCGGAATGTAGATAGAAGTCAATCCATCTTTATCCTTGAGGAAGCTCATGGCTGCTGCTTTGAAGTTTTCATCCTCCAACCCATCGTAGAACTTTTGCAGTTTCTTCTTGCCGTTCAGATCAAGGTTGACTTTGTAGGCCTTATACGGCAGTGGTGGTGCCTCGCCGTACTTGGTACTCAGTACTTCCTCCCACAGTTTGTGGTAGAAGAAGATTGATGAATCAGGCGTCTTGTAAACCGCCTCATCCTTCACACTGTTCTTGGTTAACCAAGCCCAGCCTCCCTTGGTGATGTCTTCGTACAGGGCGCGCTCGATTTCCGCTGCTTCGTGCAGGATCTGTGGCGCGTCCAGTTTACCCCGGTTGTACAAGGTATCCAACACCTTCCGCATCAGCTTACCGGTAAAGTCTCGTACCAGTTGAGCAATCTTCACACCCCGCAAGTGAACCCCTTTCAACTCAAGCTCAGGCTTCTTGTTCAGAATACCTTCGACCATCAGTTGCAGCGCGTAGTAGTGTTTCGACATCGAAGTCGTTACGTACGAACCGAACAGATACTCGTTCTTCATGTTGAGGCGGAACAGATACTTGTCAGCCACGTTCATGTTGCGGCTGAGCTTGGCGTGCTGGTCAACCGCAATCGACCGAATGAAGTACGTCAACACGCCGTTGAAACGCAGTGCCGTTTGTGGGTCAGCCGCGTAATCCGCAATCACAGTGTCAACGCTGTAGATCACGGAGTCAGTGTCGGAGGTCATTACGCTTTCACGCACGATCTCTTTAACGTTGAAGATACCGGTTGGTGGAATCTTCGACTTGAAGAACACCTTGAGGAACTTCTCCCACTTCTGCTCAACCGTGATGTGGTAAGCGTTGAGGTAGTTGATAGCCGTCTTGGTTGCGCCTTCACCCAGCTTGGTAATACACAGGATCTTGTAGTCGCTGTTGGCTGGTTTGTCGTAATCGTCTTCCTTGGCGTTAGCTGGCAACGCTGGAATGTCACACCAATCGTTAAAGAACTTACGCATCAGTTCCGGGTTGGTAACATACAACCCACGCAAGTCCAAGGTGCACAACAGAACGGTCAACTCAAGACCGGTCAAGCCCGACAAGAACAACCGGATCGCGCCAAGTTTGGTCGGGTTGTTGAAGTAGTAGTGCGCGCAGTGGGTGACCATTTCCATCACTTGGTCAACCGTTGCGTAGTTCATACCGTATTCGGTAATCACTTCTTGCATCAACGCCTGATCGGTGTACTGTAGCTGCGCAATAAAACCTTCGATGGCCTTGTTGTACGACAGCAGCAAACGGTTACCGGTAATCAGTCGTTCGTTAATCAGGTTAGCGGTAGAGGTCAATGCACGGCAGGTACTGGTCAAGCTGGTATGCCCAGACTTGTTAAACAGCGGAGTACCCGAAGACGACATACCACCAGACTGGGCGTTGTTGAAGATCTTCAACGCGTTCTGGATTTCGTGAAACGCTACTTTGGCTTCATGGTCACCGGCGTCATGTGCCTGTGCCTTCTTGCCTTTATACAAGCGACGGAACTCAATGAACGCCTCAGTACCAGCTGCGTTTACTGATTGTTCTTCATCGGTATGGGTATAACCGACCAACGAAGGTGAAAGGTGCCAATTGTTCTGTACTACCGTGTTGAAGAACTCACGGGTAGCCATGACCATCGGAACGCGGTCACCATGCTTGTCTTTCTTGAAAACACGGAACTTCGCTTCCTTGAATCCGTTCTCGTTTGGAACAAACACCTGAGCCATCAAATCCAGCAGGTGTTCATAGTCGTAGTTGTAAACCACCGAGAGCATGTAAGCCGCTTGGTAGTGGTACGCTTTCAAGAAGTTACGGTTAGTTTTGTAGACCGGCTCTTGAAAAGGAGACTGGTGATCAGCGGGGTCTATCTTGGCTGGAACGCCCATAGTTCAGTTACTCTCATTCCAGGTCTTATTAAAGAAAAAAATAAGGTTGCAAAAAGAAAAGTTCAGACCACACCCTCTAATAAATAGAAGATGTGGTATCTGAAAACCGGGGTGCTTAGCGGGTGGTCTCGTGGGAGGTGTAACTGGCTCCCAGGTCGCGCAACGCTTTTGCGAGTGGGCCGTTCATCTTTTCCTGGTAGTTCGTGATGATGAACGTTTTGGTACGACCCTCGATTACCTTGAAGGTCGCATCGTTCACCCACGGAATACCGATCACTTCCATCGTGTCGTTCGGACGCTGGATCGCGAAGTATTTGTAAGCCGCCGGGTTATTGACGTTGCCTACCTTGTCCTTGAAATAATCGTACAAGTTGGCGTGCTTAACAGCAATTTCAGGATCCATCAAGCGAGCGGCTTGATAGGTCATATCTGGGACAATGACCACACAGTCAGTGCGTTCATCGCCGTTGATACCGTTGACCACCAGTTGGAAGTCAACGATGTCATTTGTCATCGGAGTGATGGCCATGGCAACCTCTAAATGAATTTTACTTCAATCTTGACCAGTGGGAGCATGTAGTTACGACCACTAACTCTTACGACAATGCCCGGTACATCCGTTACCGAAACAGCATCGATGACTCCCAAATCGTACTGAGCAAACAAGATCTCTGTCAGCACGGTGTCCTCATTAAATGGCTCGCAGGTCATGAGGTTAGCCACGTGTTCTTTCAAGACGCCGTGGAAATAGCTAAACGCAGATATTTCTTCGGGTTCGTCAGAAGCTTGGGGCAGCTGGGCCTGTAAATGACTGGCCACAGCCTGATAATCCACGCTGAGTAACCAATTCAGGCTCATCGCATTAAGGCTCCTGGTAGGAGAAGACAAAGGTTGCTACCGCGCTGTTAACCCGGCAGTCGTCGAGCTTGACGCTAATACGGTCACGCATCAGTTGCTCCACGATAATTTTGGTGTTATAGAAATCCGTCATCAGCTTCTTTTGCTCGTCTTCGATCGGATGAGTGAACTGATCAACGTAAGGGAAAGGCATAGCATTGGGTAAACCCAACATGTCGAACAGTGCACGGTAAGCGCCCATCATCTGCTCAACGTCTGTCATTGGCGGGATGGCGACGCTATGGGTAGTTAGCTTCATGACTAATTTCCAAAAGGATTGTGTACGGATAAACGACCCAGCGAATCAGTTGCCCCCTGCCCGCTAAGGTTCGTATGCTGCCAGCAATAGCCAGCATGTCCAAGCTTACCGCATTCCAAAGCATTTGAGCTGACAGTTCATCCAAGTCCAGCTCAGTAAACACGTACTCTTTGGTGATGTCTTCGTAAAGCTCATTCGCACGCCAGAGCATTACCAGCGTGGTCATCACCGAGGTGATCTCATCGTCAGTAAACCCGAAGAGTTTGAATTGAGCACGAAGAGTAAGGTAAGGTAGTGTGACAGTTTTGTTCTTCACTCTAAATCCCTCTCGTCGATTCCAATCAACAGATCGCCGTTCGATAAGACCCGAAACAAAAACGGGTGTTTTAATGAAGTGTTAGGGATAAGCTTAGCCACTTCATTGTTGATCATGCACGCTACATCTTGAGTTAGTTCGCTCAGATCATCTGGCAAAAGATAGTACCTGGCCAGACGAGTACCAAAAGTTGTATCCCCCAAATCAAAGGCACCGTTACAGGCGGTAAAGTAGTCTAATCCTGTTTGCACTAGGCTCCAGGTTATTTTGTTGTATCTATCGTTTCCCGAAACGTTCCCAGTCACTAGTCCGCCAACCTGCTTTCGCATCGTCTCGTACACAGGTAGCAAGGCGATCTGAAAGAAGCGGTGTTCTCCGGGTGGTCTCGCGAGTATGGAGTTTACTGAGTTCATTGATTGCGTCCATATCCGGGTGGTCGCTTACCATGTCTGTAACATGTTCTGGATCCGGCTCGATGGTGTTCTGTGCCAAAATTCGCGCAATCGTCTCATCAAGATCCATTTTGATATTGATGTGATGAAACGCTTTCCCTATTTGTTTGTACTCCAGTTGAGCAATAGTGCGTTTATCCCAACCGGCACCTTTTGCACGCTGACGCATTTCTGCGACCATGTTGAGAACCATGTCAGCGGCGCCCATCACTTCATAATCGTTTTCCAGCACTTCTTCCAACTGGACGATTACGTCATTTTCCAGATGTGGGTCGTTAAAGATCTCCACTGCCCCACGGATCAATTCGCACACCAAATGCTCCCGAACACTTACCTCCTTCATATTCGGGATCATCAAGTTACGTGCTAGGTCCTTTACATCAAAACTGATCATGTTGGCCTCGGTTATTAAAAGGAAAAGGTGAATAACAAATGGTTGTTATTTCGACCCATGGCTTTGACTTCAACCTGCGCGCTGGTCGGAATACCAAGTGTTACACCCGTCAGAGTTTCTTCCAAACAAGGAATAACTCCAAAGCGTGTTCTCACAATTCCCATCTCAGAAATGTTGTTGTAACCCAAGCTGCTCAAGCACGCAATAACGTCGGAACGATCTACGCGCTGTTTAAGCAACTCTTTCTCCGCACCAATGGCACGGTATAGGGTGTATTGTTTAAGATCGATAGAGAAGCTCGTCGACACCTTGTAGCTCCTATTTTGCGGTATTGGGTAGACATAAGAATGTAGGACGGGTAAAAATTCAGTGAAAAACATAATAAACCCTAAGGTAGGAGCGCTAGCTCCTACCTTAGGTATCTATCAGGGAATTGCTTTACAACACCATGCCCAGGCTGTTCGAGCCAGTGCTGACGTCTTTCTGCTTGGTGTAGTCGACAGCCACTTTGGACTTGGCTTCATCGACGCCTTCGATTTCTTCTTGCAACGCGGCCAGAGCGTCGCCGTGGTCCAGAACGATGTGCAGCTGGGTCATCTCTTTCGGCAGGTTGACATCTTTACCGAACACGCCGGTGGTGCGATACATCGAACCGACGAACATCGGGATGATTTCGTTGCTGGTACGGAACAGGCTGGCTACTGCGACCGGAGGCTTGCCTTCGAAGTCAGAAGAAGTCTTCTGGTCGAAGAACTGGATACGGCTCAGCGCTGGCGGAACCTTGCCGCGAGCGGAGTAGTTGAAGATACGCTTGATATCTTCGTAGTCCATTTCGGTGTTGCTGGCGTCGAACAGGATGCTCAGCAGGTTCAGGCCGCCGACGATTTCTTCGTTGACTTCGCCGCGGGTTTTGTCGACGGTGTTCTCGTACGGGATGTAGCACATTGGAGCGCCGAGCTGGCTTTCCGCAGTTTGGTTGGCGAACGAGGTCAGGCCGCCGACGGAGTTTTCTTTCTCGATGACCGAGGTATGATCGGAAACCAAGCACAGTACTGCAACGTGGCCAGCTTGGATCAGCAGACGAGCAACCAGTACAGCGAGCATGCTGCCGGTACCGCCAGCGGTGTTCGAGATGATGACGTTGTAGCGACCGGCTTTGTGTTTCTTGATCACGGCTTCAACGAAAGGGATGGCCTTTTCGAAGTTGACCGATTTGTCCTTACCGCTACCCAGCGCACCTTCGATGCGTTCAACAACGAACTGGTCGGCGCTGCCGTTTTTGTCGCTGGAATCCAGACCGATGAAGCGGGCGTTTTTGTTGCCCAGGGTTTTGGCGCCTTTCTTCAATTCGAGAGACAGGTTGATCCCGGTACCGCCACAAGCCCAGTAAGTGATGTCGGAAAAGTTTTCGGTGGTCTTAGACATGAACGAGACTCTCTATATGAGTACATGAAATTGGAGCAAAGCTAAATACTGTTCGCTTTACTAATCAAATAATTTAGGTCTGAAATATTCCAGTCCAGTTTTGTCTCCGGCATAAAAATAAACCCCAGCAGACCCGAACGAAGGGGGTGAGCCTGCCAGGGCATCTCAAGTGAGATAAATTGCCTGTAAGGAGAACATCACCGCCAAACCACCTGAGAACCATGGCCAGGTCAACAAAGCGGTACTGACGGTATAAGATATCCTCTTCGGGTGAAAAATAAAAACGCGAAATAGAACCTTACCCCAGCAACCCGAAGGAAGCTGGGGTAAGGGTGGGGGAATTTGTAGGCAACTTCCTCGTAGGAAAGACAGAGATAACCTAAACCGAAGAAGGTGTGAGCGGTGCTCCCCCTAACCTACTCACGAAACACAACCACAAAACGGGCGTAAACCGAAACTGCTGCGACACAATCCACGAGGTTCACATACAATGAACACTAGAGGAACTCCGCATACTCTTCGTTCTGCAACAACTCACGCAGATCGTTAAGTTGAGTACGGATTTCTTCATCGCTGCTAACGGCCGTGTTGAGGATGTCGCGCATGTCGGAGATAAGGTTGGACAAAGTAGCGGTGACAGGTTCGTCCTCGCGCCAATGCACTACCTTACCTTTCCATGCCTCCCAGACCTGTACACGACCACCGGTATGCGAGTCGTATTTGATCGCAGCCTTTACCGCATCTTCCGCTGGTTTGCCAATTGACATAACAGCGTCGGCCAATACCGCACCGCTACCGATGGCATATGGACCGGTAACAATGAAGATGTTGGTGTTGGTTGCATGCTCACCGCTCTTGTAATCCCAGCAGAGCACTTCTCCGTTCTTACCGACCGCCAGCAATTGAAAGCTGGCATCGAGGTCATCCATAACCGTATCGACAGTAACACCCTTGGCCAATTCCTGCTTGATGCGCTGTGCCAAGAGCGTATCGCCGCACAAACCAAAGGCTGCAATTTCCACGTTGTTGATGTACCACGTTACATCAGGGTGAGCGATAAAGAGTCGTCGCGATGCTTCTTGGCGACTTTTCTCATCTTCTTCATCCGATGAATGTGAATCACTTGCCAGGTTCTTGCCGTCCCACGCTACAGTTGACATGAGAAGTACCCCCGAGGGTTAGTGGGTGAGTTGTGGGGCTTTCTCCGACTCTTCCTCAGCTGGTGGGGAAGGGAGCGGATGCATGTCCCGGGTGATGTCTTTGATCAAGCTGGTCAATTGCTCGATGGACATATCGCCCACCTTGCTACCAACTTCCTTGATGTTGACTTCTGGAGGCGCTGGGCGGGTGCTCAGCACTTCTGGAATAGGTGGCAGATTGAAGATCTGCAAATCACCACCACAGCTGATGTCCAGCTTGATGGCAGCCTTAACGCCTGCTTGAGCGCGACCTTTCTTGCCGATCTCCATTTGGGAGTAAGCATAAGGCGCGCCGCTACCTACAGCCACCGGCGGATCCATTGGGATACACACTACGTCCTGCTTGCCAGTACGAGCAGGGTGACCGCTGATGACGTAGCAGGAGCCGTTCTCCAGAACACACAGAGCATCGAAGCTCAGATCGATTTCAGGTTGCAGTACCGAACGGTAGGTAATGCCCTTTTGCAGCATCTCCCGAACGTAAGGAATCGCAGTAGCGCCACCAGCAAACCCGTAAGCCAGTACCTTTACCCCGTTGATTTCCCAGTACTCGTCTTCTTTGGGTGTAAACAGTTTCTGGCCACCAGCAGGCAACTTCATATCAGCCATGGTCATTTGGCTGTCGGTTACCAATTCTTGGCCATCATAAGCAACTACAGTCATCGTTATTCTCCTTCGTTCTATTCAAAAGGTACGCGTACAGCAAAAATCGGTATACCATATCGCTATTAGTATCAAACTAATGATGTAGGTTTCAAATTCCCTGAGTGCATAATAAACCCTACCCATTCCTTTTCAGGGAATGAGTGTTTTAAGGTTTGTATTTATAATAACTATATTTCTTTAAGTTATTTTTTATTTTGTGCATAGGCCCTACGGGCCTAGGTAAAGCAAGAACAAGAGCAAAGCAAGTTAACTACGTTAACCAGTCTAATCCTCCCCCAGAGTAATCCTTATTCCGTTCCGTCTCCCGAAGGGATACTCCACTACATAAGTCTTACTCTTACCCCCTCCTTGAAAAAATCAACAATTGCAGAGGTAAGACATACAATACAAATCAGTTGAAGAAAAACCATGCGATGTTATGATCCCTTTAACTAACCATCGGAGCGTGTCTAGATGAACTGTGTGGATTACGCAATCGAGCGAGTGCAGAATAGTGATATCGACGAATACCTACTGAAGCTTGCTTTTGAAAACCCTAACGCCAACTACCAAGGGAACTGGTACGGTCAAGGGAACCTTACCACCGTAGCTCAAGGTATCCGCGAACGAGTGATTCACAAGACTTGCCTGCCAGCCAGTAACTGCAACGGCGGCAAGACTGAGTTGATCGACTTGGGCGGTTCCATGATGCGCGGGTTGGGTAACGGTTGTATTGAAGTCAACGTTCCTGAGATCACTACTCGGGGTGCGAAGATCATCAGCGTCACGGAGGTTTATCTCGGCAGCATGCAATCGGCTACCGGGCAACTCGGTATGGGCGTGAACGAGAACTCCACTTGTGGTGTTGGTTCTCTGAACTCGATGTTGGGCGGCATGATTGACGCGCTGGCTCCAAGTGCTTCGATGCAAACCACTTACACCGACGTGCACATGACCGGTAACAACTGTTTCGTGATCTTTGGTATCAACATGGGGACTTACTCCATGACGGCCAAAGTAATCCTGGAATACGACGAAGGCATGAGTTCGATTCACCCTCGTCACTGGGAGAACTTTGCAGAGTTGGTGGAATGGGCTGTTAAGGCTCACATCTACCGTGTCTGCAAACGCCCTACTCAAGAAGCAGTGTATCGCTCGGGTGTTCCGCTGGAAGGTATCCGCGATGACATCATGGAGTACCGTGATGCGTGGCAGGGCTACAAAGACTACCTGAAGGACACTTGGAGAGCCTGCATGGCTTGGAGCGACAAACAGGCGGTACATGAAGGTATCCGCATGTCGGTGCCGAGGAGAATGTAATGGGTGCTTTCCACAACTCCCTCTGGGATGACGGGACGGAAGTCTTCAGTCTCTTTGAGGGACTTGAGTCACACGTCGTATCCTGGAACCCCCTCTACAGCCATTTACGCGATGAGGGGCAGGTCGATGGTTTGGAGGCTTTGCTTCCTGGCGTTAACTTCGAATCGAACAACGCTATTCTGGTTGTGTTCGACAAGATGGCGACTTATCTGGACGTGACCCCGAAATGGGCAGCAGCGCTCCACAAGTACGTGTACAACTTCATCACCCGCAAGGTTGGCATGACCGACCACATGGCTTTCTTCGGGGCACCGTATCTGGGTCTGGAGAAGATCACCTTTACCACGGCTGACCGTAACCAGTGGTTCAGTGAGATCTTCGACTGCGATGAAGATGAGCTGCGGGAGAACCTGCACGCGTGCACGGCGATCAAGAAGGAGTGGGCAGTAGTAGGTGATGCGTTCAACATGACCATCCCTTACCTGCTCTACCGGATCAACAAGAGCAAGCTGGACGAGAAGACCAAGCACCGCGCGATGGTGGACGTTGTGTCCATGTATCACTACAAGTGTTTGACCAGTATCGTCCACAACGACTATCCGTTCACTGCTCGGAAAGAAGTCGTGCTGGAAACCTACAACCGCCTGAGTCTGAAATACGACATCAAGCGTTACGGTAGCTGGCGAGCCCTGATCGAAGCACGAGCCGAATACATCATCAACCCGAAGACAGGTATTCACTTCGAAGCCTTCACGAAAATGGATGACGACAAGAAAATCGTCTACATGGTTGGTGACATTCAGAACCGTCTGCGTCGGGCAATCAACGACATCAACAAAGTGTTCCACGATGTGAAGAACAAAACCAACATCGTGAAGGTAGAGGGCGCGCACGTTAACCTCCAAGACGAGTTGACCATCAAGTCGGTTTCCAAGGAAGTTAACCAGCACGTCATGTACCTGGACCGAATCCTCACGGAAGAGACATCGTTCTTCAAAGAAGAGCTGATGGAATATGCGGTTGGCGTCCTAGACGGTGTTCGGATGGACATGCTCACGTATGTTCTGCAAGAATTCCCCAAACGCTACAACAATCCTAAAAAACCCGAGTACAAGCAATTCGCTGAAACCGTGGTGCTGCACATGTTTGAATACCTGCACACCAATGGTATCAAGAAGAGCAATGTGTACAACGTGCTCATCAAGATGCGCGGGGCGTACGGGGCCAGCCGCAGTAACAACGACATGGTTAAGGTGATCCGTGATCTGGGTGACCAGATTGTAATTGAGATCACTGGTCGTAAAACACCACAGTGGGTACTCACCACGCGCACTGCCTTGAGTCTCTTCATGGTACTGCGTGTAATTTCCAAAGACTATTTCGAATAACCAACAGTAACAAGGACATCTCCATGAGCCAGGGCATTCAAGTTATCAATTTCAACGCGTCGACCATGCACATGCTGGGCAAGACGGAAATGGCGTTTAAGGGTGGGAGCGCCGAAGTACTGGTAGTGGCTAAAATGGCCGGTCCTGTAGGCGCGGCAGAAGGTGGTAACAAATCGGTAGAAGAAGTAGGTACTTCTGATGCTCGTTTTTACCTGAGCCCGATGATCGCGCAGACTGCGTTTGAAGATCTGACCAAGGGCAACAAAATGATGCCGGTATTCGAAGGCCGCACTGCGACCGAGATGCAAGAGCATCTGATCAAAAACGCGAAGTAAGGAAAGTGAACATGTCCTTCAGAAAACCAGCGGTTGGTCTGATCAGCATGACTCACTCGATGCTGAACGTGTTCATGGACAGTGGTAAGGGTCAACTGCCAGCCTTTGTGGTGGTTGAGCGTAACAAGAGCGAAGACGAAGACAAGCAGGACATTGATCTGCATGATCCTCGCTTTCGTTGGTTTCTTGATGCCAACGTTGCCGGAGAGTGTTTCACCGAGCTGACTGCTGGGCGTCCTCTTCATGCTGGCATCAAAGGTCACACGTATGACGAACTGAAGAACTTCGCGTTGGCGGTTGCGTAACAAACCAAAACCGGTCATAACCCTCCCAGCCCTTTGCGGGGCTGGGAGGGTTAGCCTTATGCCGCTCTACGAAGTTGCAGGTGTCGTTTATTCCGTTCCAGTTTAGCGTCGTCGATGATACTGTCGATCGTCATCAGGCGAGACTGTTCTGGTGGCAGGAGTTTAACGAGTTTACGGATTTCAGCTTCCAGTCGCAGCGCCAACAGGTTGTCGTTGGTAGTCAACAACTCATCGGTCAACTGAGCAACTTTGGCCTTCACCTTGCCCATGAACTGAACCACATGCGGTTCCATCGCTGGAGCAGCGCTAGGGTTGTTCTCGTTCAAGATGTTGCGGGTCTCTGTCAGAGCAATACCCGGCGGAATACCGTAAAGGGATTTGTTCATCCCCAGCTTAATAAACCAGTAACTGAGAAGCCACGCGATAACCAAGTCATCGTGCATTTTCTTGTCGTGGTCTATTCGATCGCCTCGAGTTTTCAAGTTGATCAGCTCGTCTGCCAGTTTCGGATAGTTCAAACCGTAACCGGTGTTGCCCACCGCTTCCATGATCAGACCATACAGGGTGTCCCGAGAAGTCTTGGTCGTCACAAACCCGAAGTGTTGCTTGTACTTCAGGTAGAAGTTCTTGGTGCGGTTACTGAAGGTAGTGCGGCGGATCTCTTCGTACTCGTTTTCATGGTTAACGGTGTCTTGATAGATCGCGTTGTAAATCCGTTGGAACGGATCCATGCCTTTAGCAGGCAACATAATCAGCAGACTGTCGATCATGTGGTGAGCGTAGTTACGCTCAATGACCAGCAAGCTGTTCTTGATTACGTCCAGCAGGTCCACCAGGATGTTGGTGACGTTATCCAAGAAGGTCAGTGCGTAGCGACCTACTCCTACCACCTTACCGGTCCTCATACTTCGAATGATGATGGTGCAGGCGTCCTTGTTGATTGCCGACGAAGTATCACAACCGATCAAGAAGAAGTCGTTGTGTTCCTTCTTGCTCATCTCCACCAGCTCTTGCTGCGTCACAAAGAAGTCCATGTACAACTGGCTGTCTTTGTACTCCTTGCTCCAAACCACCTCCCGCTTCATGTTGTTGATAGCTTCACGAGTTACGTCGTCAAACAGGCGGTTCTCACCGTCCTCTACCCACATGAGCAGCAAGTCGATCTTCGCCTTGGCCAAGCTCAAGCTAAGTTCGTCGATAACTTCCTTCACCCAGGTTTTGTCTTTACCCAGTTGCAGGTAGTTATAAACCATACTGACCGACGGAGACGTGGTCTCTTTCGGAGACGCCCGGATTAGGCGTTGTTTCAGATGGCTCTCACCGAACGAGTCGAAGAAGCTTTCACGCCACTCGGTTGCAGTCATCAGACGCTTGAACATGAAATCACCGCTAGGGTGCAGTGTCGTGTTCGGCGTAGTGATGTGGTTAATACCGTACGGCAACCCAGCAACTCGGCAGTTGCTCATTTCTGTCAGTGCCGAAGGCGCGCAACCGTCGATGATGGTCTCAATGAAGCTGATGTAAGCAGACTCATCATAGTTGGTGGTGCCTACCCGGAGACCCCGTCCCAAGTCACCAGCTTGCGCCTGACTTTGTTGCGGAACGTTAACGTACATAGTGTTGATTTTGTCTTCACCGAAAGCTTTGTACGTCAGGGAAGTACCAGCGTCCTTGTCCTTGTAGCTTGAGTTGATCAAGTACTTGGGGATACTGTTCCGAATGGTCTTGATGGCGTTGATGAACTGAGCGCGGTTGTCAGACTTCAGTGTAATCAGGTGAGAGGTGTAACCCCGACCCATGATGTACGTCAACCAGAAGTTGATTACCTGCACCGCCACAGTGTTGTGGGTCACCAAGAACTCATCGGTGATGTACAGGTGTTCTACCGCGTCCACTTCAATACACGTGCACTCGTCGTCACCGGCATACTTGATGTCGGTAATGAACAGGGCGTTGGTGGTGTAAACTGGTTTCGGTTTTTCCGCAAGGTAGAAGTAGTCAATAGCTTCCGGCAGGGTAATAGTCACGCCCGTTTTGGTCTTCTTGGCGGTACCGCCAAAGCTCCGAGCGAGGTAACTCAATTGACCTGTCATAGCACGCCCTACAGCCACGTGCGCCGAATCCTTCCCTACCGTAGCCCCAACGTCGAGAAACGCGTGGAGCAGCTTCTTACGGTCTTCTAGAGCACCTTCAAGGTACTCCGGCGCGGCACCGTACTCCGCGTTCACCGAAAACGGCTTTCCATCCGCTCGCCAGAGGATAGTGGCGTCCTGATTACCAGCAACTTCCACACCCATTGGCAGATTGACGTACAGATATTGAAGCTGTGCTGCATTGAGACCCTGAAGGTGGATCTCCTTACCCACTTCCTCACCTTGCAGTAACAGACCCAGAACATAAGGGTCGATTGGCAGCTGTTGCTTAGGACCATCCTCGGCATCAATCAACGGCAGTTGGAGCTTGGCACCTTTCTTTAGACGCTCAATCAAGCCTGAAGTGGTGTAGTCATCCCAATAAGCTTTGCCTTCATGCTTGTCGGAATGGTCTCGGGCTGTCCACAAGTGTTCAGTGCCCACATCGGTATAACGACCATCACTGGTGTACACGCGATATAGCCGCTTGGTCCCTTGTGGGTGAATGCCGATAACTGTTGCTTCATTGCCGTAACGGTCAACGATGGCTTCGCCTACTTGCAAGTCACCGATCTTCTTCCAGGTATCTTTAGTCGTGATGTTGCGACCAAGGTCCTTTGTTTTAATCCGCACCTTTGAACTGTTACGCTGCAACTTGCCCTGCTGACGAGGCATGATCATGTACGTGGTAACGTGGTTCAGGTAAGACCACATGAAACTGATGTTACCGCGGTTAGCACGAAATCCGTGAGTCGGACCCAGACGACAGACTTCTCGCAAGAAGTACCAGAAGTTGGTTCGGGTCTCCTGAGCGATCATGGTGATCTGCTCGTTGGTCAGCTCTTCGGAATAAGGATCCAGTCCTTGCAACAACGGGTTGTTCAGTTGAAGCAAGAAGTAGTAGTTCTTGATACCTTGGCGACGGAAGATTTCAGCAGTCCGCAAGAACGAGGTGTTTTTCGTTCCAAGGTCAGGGGCGGCGCTGTACAGGTGGAAGTCTTTCAAGAAGCGAACAGTCTTGATGCCCCACAAGCTGTCTTCGTTGTAATGAGCCAGCAAAAGCTCATCTTCGGATCGACTCTCTGGATCGATACGCTTCTTCCGATCGTCGATCAACGTCTTAGGGAGGTTGTTGCTTCCTAAGTAGTCGACCAACTTTTTTGCAAAGAGAAGATTCTCATTGTCAGTTGTGTCCATGAATTATAAACCCAAAGTGAACGAACTCATAGAAACAGTAACCCTAGCCAAACGGCTAGGGTTACCGGTCGGTCATAGTATCGAAATGGGTTACGGCAGCAAATCAACCGTAACAGCCGATTGACCGAGTTGCAGTTCAACGCCCGCTGCATCGCGGCTGACCCATTGGATGAACCAGGTCTGACCTTGTTGCAGTTGGATACCGAGGACGTTGTTCTTGTTCCAGTCGGTCGCAATGGTAAAGCGCCATTTGCGTTTGTCGACTGGGTGCATCAGGTAGAAGTGAGTCGGCTCTGGAGCTTTCTCTTCATCGAAACGGTTGTAGCTCGGCTCAACACCACGGTACATCGCCTTCAACCAGTTCTCGACCAGATAGATATCCTGCGAGATGTTGACGGTAGTGGTGATGCCTGCGTTCTTGGTCTTCGCGAACATGCCGCCGTAGAACGGTTTGTTCGGCGAGAAGCCAACGTCCCAACGCTTACCGGTGCCGTTGATGTCCTTGTACAAGATGATCGTGGTGTGCTGGTTGAAGATAACGCTTTCATACAGCGGCGACACGTCTTTCAAGTTCAAGTTGAAGATCAGCGACTGAGACACGCCGTACGACACAGGACGCCATGGTTCCGACTTGTCGTTGAACGTGACCTTGGCGGTAACGTCGAGCGCAGTCTTGCGGTCCAAGTCGTACAGGTAGTGCGACAAGCTCCAACCACTGATTGCCGGATCCCACACTGGGAAGGTGTAGATCTTCGGCGAGTAAGCACCTTTGACCGCGGCCGACTGTACCCGATAGATACGGTTGGTGTGATCCGGTGTACCCGGCTTCGGCATGTAAGCTTGTTCATTTGGCTGGTGTTTGTAGATGAGGTTGAGTTCACCTTCTTGCCCAGGCCAGGTCGGACGATATTCGTTCACACCGTACAGGCTGAAACGTTCACCGTTGACTGGGAGCGGCTCTGGACTGACACTACCGTCGGAGTAATGCACGATCGCACGCAGTTCTACTGCTGGAATCAAAACGTTCATCGGGATGATGAGCAGTTCTGGGTCCATGGTGTTGGTGAACCATGGCGACAGCAGTTCGACCTCGGTCACGTACTTGGTACCGATCTGGTGGTCTTTCATGTACGAGCAATGCTGAACCATCAGCGGTTGAGCAGGTGGAATGTAATCACCGCCCTCGTCGTAGAACACCAGCCAGCAACGAGTACCGTCTTTCAGCGCTTCTTCGTTCATGGTGACACTGAATGGACCAGTGGTCATGATCGAGACGTTGGTGCGGTCGACGATTTCAGCCAACTTGCATGGCACCTTGTTGGTGGTCATGTTGTTGGACTTGTCGTACTGAGCACTGATGATCGCCGTTTCAACAGCAGCGCTGCCGAGGAACACTTTGGCGTAAGCAGCACCCGGACGCATGATGGTCGCGTCAACACGAGCCACGTTTGGGCGCACGCTGTAATCGATCGACAGCAGTGCTTCACCGGCCATTGGACCACCACGCAGGCCGTAGATCCAATCCTGCTCAGTAGTCGCGTCTTCGTTACCGTTGATCAACGCCCAAGGAACAAGCGTTGCTTTTTGGGTAGCCTGACTATCGACGTGAGCCACCCGCAGGATCACACCGTTGTTGACGTCGAAGACCAGCCAGTTCTCTTTCGGCACGACGTACTTGGTTTGATCCTCTGGTGGATGCTTGTCAGGATCGAACATGTCCTCGATATAGAGGAACATCCCCCGCTGGGGATTGTTGGTCGTAGAAGCGGCGGTTGCAGCAATCGCGCGCTCCGCAGACGTACTGGGTTTATCATCGAACATTGTTGTTTACCTCGAAATGACCTTCAATCACACAAACTGAATTGAGGTAACTGGCGTTGACTTGGCGGATAAAGGCCATCTCATTTGCAGTCACGGTTACCAACCCGAAGTTGGCGTAAGGCATGATCGCAAAGTACCGACGATCAAACTCCAACGGAACCGGGTCGTACTTCAGCCACCACATGTAAGGGGCAACCTGTTCCCGGACGAACTGTTCCGTGTAACCTTCTTCCATGTCTTCCAATGCGGGCAAGACCAGCAGCCGATTTAGGATGGCGTTAACAATCACGCTCAAGAACGGGCTGAACAACCGATACTTATCCTGCATGTTTGGGATAACAGGATTAGTGTTCGGTTTAGGGAGATACAAGGTCAAGTAGTCACTGACCCGCTGGTCCACAGCACGACTTTCTTTGAACCCTGGGAAGTTGTCATACGGCTCGACGTACTTAATCGGACAGTAGACGTGTTTCACCATGTACGGGCGACCGTTCAGGTGGTTCCACAGGTTATCAGGAGAATGGGTCTCCGCGTTGGGTACTTCATCAGTGACATACAGAGCGCCATTGATGACTGTGCGAGTAACCCGATCTTCCCGCAGGTTGTAGCGAGGGAAACGACCGATCACACCACCGTCGACAAAGCCCAACTCGGTATCCCGCTTTGGCTTGGTCTGATCTTCCCAGAACTGGTGACCCCGGTAGGTAATGACCTGCGGACCATCAACAATGAACTCCTTGTTGAAGATGTAGCAGTAGCCGTCCTTGTAGATCCAATCGACGTTGTCGATCAGCGGGTGACCGTTGAGGAAGACCTCGGTGTTGGCAAACGAGATCGGGAAGATCAAGCCGCCATCTTCGTAGATCTGGGTTTGGGCGAACGCCAAGCTGTGGTCGATGTGATCCAACTCAAACGTGTACGCCAAGTGTGCCGTGTTGAACAACAGCACACCACGCTGGTTGACATGGTCCAGCCCGCGCCATACCAAAGTACCGTTAACGATACCGTAGATGGTTTCATCCCCCGTCACATCGGTCAGAGGTCCTTGGATCTCTTGAGCGTCGATGTTGTAGAAGCTGGTGTAGACCCGGAAGTCGTTCACCGCGCTGATCGGAATGTCGGTGTTGATAATGATCGAATCCAACTTGCGAGCATACTGACCAACAATGAACTCCACCAACTTGCACTCGGGGTTAACCGGGTTGTAGTAACGAGTGTTGATCCGGTTGTAGTAACCCAGCAACAAACCGTCGGCGTCGTATTCCCACGCACTGAAGGTTTCACGGTAAGTGAACGGAATCTCGATCCCGCGACCACCAGCCTCATATTCCACATGCAACGGCGATTCGCTGAGCACACGAGTAGCGGCGTTGTAGCCCACTGCCAGCTTGGCGCCCACCCGGTCCAGATTCTTCATCTGCTTACGGGTAAAACTCATGACCACACCTTTCTCAAGGTTTGGCGCAGTCCACTCAGGAACAGTGGCGCGATCACCGGTCATTGCCCGGACGATACCGACGTCATCCATCCGGTACAGATAACGAATGCGTTGATGTTCATGCGGCCACTGGTGTTCCCAGTCGGTACGGCGAACCAACACTAATACCCGGATATCCGATACATTGGACAAGGCTGGGTGGTATTCGCTGGCTGCATGAACAGCGTCGTCAGAAATACTGACGTCAACATGAGTCAACTGACGGATAGCGGTGATGTCATTTCGATGGAAGTACAAACCATATGGGGTTTTGCCCAGCAGGTAGAAGTCATTGTCATCGAAGTAACGGAACGTAAAGTCACCGGGGCGTTTTGGCGGATGGATGATCAGCTTGCGCTTCTGGTCCAAGTCCGAGTAAAAGTCTTTGAGGCTGGCGTACGCGTAAATCTCGGAACGAATCACGGTTGGGTCATGGAAGACCTCGACCACGTCACCCACTGCCAGTTTGGGAATGGTGTTGGGTGCACCGTGGTAATACGCGCCGTTATGGATCACCCCAGTAAAGCCGGCTTTGTTCTTGTAGAACTGATAGCGGGCAGTAAAGGTAGCCAATTCCGCAGGACTTTCGTAGACCATGGTCTCGTAAGCGTACGGGTTGGTTTGGGGTAGATCGACTTGTTCGTTACGCGCCACCGCGATCGAAGCCGTGTAGCAACGGAAGTACATCTCCTCACCACGGGCGATCGGGTAAACCTTGGTCTTTTCCAGAGCGATCAGGGTCAGGCCGTCATAGGTGGTCATGAGCCACGCTTTGCTGCGACTGTACTGGTAGCCCTTGGTGTTGTAAACATCCAGCTGCACGCCGCGACGTTTGCACAGGTCGCCCATGTTGATCCAACGATCGAGTGGGTTGCGGCGCAGTACGCTGGTGCGGAAGTTCCAGTACCCGGCATCGAGACCTGCTACGCTGAACACATAGTAGAACGTGTCACGCTTCGGCAACGTCCTCCATTTATTCATGTAGGTGAAGTTGTCGATGTCGCCGTAGTAGTCGCTGATCCGAACGGTTTTAACCTGGTACTGGTGGTTCTCCTCTGGATTACCCCACAAGTTGTCGGTAGCGTACTCCAACAAGGGGTTATCGGTGTCAAACCCTTTCAAGATCATAAGAGTTATCCCTTAAGGTCGTAAGTGAAATCAATGCTGTTCTGGAAAGTTTCCAGAGTACCCTTGTTGTATTTCGGATCGGTTGCCTGGCCGAATGGGGTCTTACCGTACTGTTTGAAAGTCGATGCCCCGTAAACGAATGCCGTCATCAGGCAAGGTGCTTCAGCCGAAGCGCCGATCACTTTGTTACCCAGCCCGGTGAACATCAACGAACTCACCAGAGCAATCATGTCTTTCAGACCCAGACCACGGAGCTTATAAAGAACCGGGTTAGCGCGAATCGCGACGGTCAGTTGTTCCAGGGTTGCCAGATGCGGTACATCTTCGATCACACCCTGAGTGAACTCTTTCTCCATGCCGAACACGGAACGTACGACGTTCTCGCCGACGAACTGAAGGTCGGTGTTCGGTTGTTCAACCAGACACACAACGTAGAACGCGAGCAGGACTTTCAGGGTGGTAGCTTCAGTGATATCCAAACCAGCCCGACGAGTGATCAGGTTAGTCAAGGATTCAGCAAAAGCCTTGGTGGTCATGAAACGCGCTGCCTTCAAAGCAGTGAAACGTTGCTCGGCTACGTCCTGTTGGAGGAACGCCGCCAATTTCATGATGGTGATGTCATTTGGATTTGTTGCACGGTTCTGTTTATCCCGGAAGGGACGCTCATCATAAACCGTGATGGTTTTGCGAGTGTGCGTCTGAAGTGTCACCGGGAACGCCAGAGCAGAGAACGGCATCTCCGTAGCGTTAGTCACTACAAACACGTTCTCCTTTTTAGTAGGGGTGAGGTTGTTGCTCAGGTGTAAGGTTTTAATGACTTCGTCAACCTTATGCTCAGAGCGCAAGAACTTTCCGACCGTTGTGTCATAGGCATTAATCAGCATGGTGCGGTTTTCCTTAAAATAACATGTTATGTGCCAGTTGTATATGACACTGTACGGCCCTGAAAATGGGTACATACGATTGCTTCAACCCAATTTTCCCACGAGGTTTCTCCCCATGACGGTTTTTTCTAATATCGTACCGGGTGGTGTGGACAACGGCGGCATCGCGGATCGCTCGATCCCGGAGTACACGATCAACGCTCCGTCGGCGCCGCTCCACCTTCCAGTCGTGCATGTCATCACCCCAAAAGGTGCACTGGCAAGCCAAAAAGGCACAGTCTGGATCGCACCCTCCAACTTCACCCAAGTGTTCGGCAACATCTTCGATGAGAAGACCCCGTACTACAACGCGACGGCCGCGCTGATCCAAGCTCTGGCCAAAGGCAACCAGGGTACCATCGGTGTTCGTCGTCTGTCGGTCAACGAAGAAGTTGCCCGCGTTGCGATGTCGGCTTACGTTCAGAAGAAGGTCCAACAGGACTACGAGCGTGACTCGGCCGGTCGCTGGAAGTACGACGCGGACGGCAACCGCATCGTTATCGTCGGCAAGACGTATGAAGGTGTTGAAGTCACCATCAAGCCCGACGACACCGCTGCGACCCTCGCACCAGGTGAGCTTCAGGTACGTACTATCGCTGCGAGCGGCGAAGTTCCTGAAACTGTGGTCTATCCTTTGTTCGAAGCCCTCGCTGGCGTCGGTGAAGAATACAACCGCAGCGGCCTGAACCTGGGTGTTCGCAACGAGATCATGAACTGGCGTTCGGTTTCCGAGTTCGTCCGTTCTACCGGTGTGTTCCCGTTCGACCTGCGTCAATTCGTTGACCCACTGAACGGCGAGCGTGCATACGCCAAAACCACTACTGGTCGCGACTCGGCGAAGTTCACTCTGTTCCCAACGGATCTGAACAACGTCCAGTACAGCCTGAAGTTCGGTTTCGGTGCTTACACCGGCACCAACGCCAACCGTCCGTCGAACCCGCAACCTGCGCCGTTCAATGACCTGATCACCTACGACGAAAACATCGACGCGCTTTGCCAGTTGATGTACGTGGTTGAAAAGGACCACAACGAATCGTTGGTGGAAGTCGGCACTGCTGACCAGTTCTACAAGCAGATGAACCCGTTCACCTGCACCAACCACAACGGCGCGCCGTACTACGCCATCAGCACCAACGCCACTATCAAGTGGGATCTGTCGGGCGCGGTGAAGGCTGCCGGCGGTGTATCTCCATTCCTGGAAAAGGATGGCAAGGTACCGGATTACGTGACCACTCCAGACGTACCGGATCCGTTCGGTCTCCTGGCTGGTCTCGTCCGTCCTCTGACTATCCAGCAAGGTTGGGAAATCAACAACAAGCTGATGGTCACTGACCTGACTCGTTACGTGAACGGCGTTGAGATGAAAGACGTCACCCGTAACCGTCAGTCGCTGTTCTGGGACGTTGGCTACACCCAGGAAGTGAAAGACCTGGCGATGCAGATGCTCGGCCGTCGTAAGGACATCATCGTGATGCCTGACGCCACCGTTTGGACTCCAGGGCGTTCCAACCCTCTGGAAGAAGTCTACTCGCGTGCCGGCATGCTCACTTCGACCCTGCGCATGACGCCTGAGTCGGAGAAGTGGGGCACCCCAGCAGCTCGCGCGGCAGTCAACCTCATCGAGGTGAAACTGATCGACGAGAAGACTGGCTGGTACTTCTCGGGCAACATCGACTTGGCTTACGCGTTCGCGTTGTTCGCCGGTCGTAACAACGGCCTGATCTCGACTCCGCTGTCGCCGGACCACGGTGATAACCGTATCCTGCGTCTGGGTCACAGCCCAACTATCGTCTTCGAAGAAGATGAAGTGGCTGCTGAGAACTTCGCCAACGGCCACATCAGCCTGCGTCCGTACGACTGGAACACTCAGGTCTACCGCGCCGGTCTGCCAACCGTTTACACCAACCCGGACTCGGTTCTGAAGGACCTGATGACTCCGTTCCTGTGCGTGTGCATGGAGAAGATCTCCGCTGACCAGTGGAAGCTGGTGACTGGCGATACCACCATCACGCAGGAGAACTACGCTGCGATCATGAAGGACAACATCGAAGCTGAATGCCGTAAGGCTGTAGGCGGGATGGTCAGTCAGATCACTGCGGAAACCTCCTTCCAGGAAGGTATCCCAGGTTCGCGTGCCAAACTGAGCGTTGCACTCCATGGCTGGTTCAACAAGGCCAAGTACATGATGGAGTTCGACCTCTTCGTCCATAACCAACAGGATCTGGCTACTGCGGCTTGAGGACTGAAAGATGACAACGAACAACACGAACTACCCTCACCGTACGGCTACCACGTTGCTTCCAGCAACTGATGCCTTCGTTGAGGCGCTGGACCTCCAGGAACGGCCGGTCATTAACGCCGAACAAGGTGGTCAGTACGGTTGGGCAGGTAACGTTTTCGAATACCTGACCGCGCAGCCGCATGTAAGCCAGCTTGGCTGGTGCATCATGTTGTCCTCGCCAGCCGCGTTCTCGCGGTTGCCGGGGGGCACCCAACTGCACTCCCTGTGCAAATCCTGGTTCGAGAACCGTTCGCAGAGCTTCGAAGGTCTGCGTAACTCGATCGAATTCAGCTTCGGCACCATGGAGTGGACTGGTCACGTGCTGTCCATCCCGACTGGCGCGACTCGTTCGCAAGGTCAAGTCAGCCACACCGGCTACGATGTTGAAGGTGAAGTCTTCACCAAGATGTTCGACATCTGGGGCCGCTGGCTCATCATGGACCCGGAACTGCTCAACGCCAAGATGGTTATCTTGGACGATCCAGGTCCGATGCTGCTGGACGACCAATCGGCCGCTTGCATCTACTTCGAACCGACGCGCAACATGCGGGACGTTGCTCACGCCGCGATCGTCGTGGGGATCATGCCACGTACCAACGTGCCGATCGAGATCAAGCGTAACAAGGCCGACGAAAACCAGATCCGTCAGATTCAGATGGAGTTCACTGGTCTCGTCGAGTTCGACACCCTGGCGGTCAAGCAGATTGCTCGCCAGATGTTGAAGCTGCTGCCGCTGTACAACCCTGACGCAGTTTCTGCGCCTGCTGGCTTCCAGAAGCGTTCTGCTGCTGTGGCTGGCGCGAAGTCGGGTACCGTGGAACGCATGACCGCTCAAAAGGCGACCGTGACGAACGCGAACTACATGGGCTAATCACCCAAAGCAAAAGTAAGCCACCTACCCCACCCCTTACGGGGTGGGGTAGGGGTTTATGCCGGTTTACGGTAATTTACAGAGTTTGCCATCGACACAGGATAAAGCATCATTCCCGTGGATCATGACTTCCCGGTAAATCTCCAAGTCCTTGGAGTGGGGGGTCTTGCCTGAGTAAGGTGGGTCGTTGCGTAGCAAGAATGCATCCACCTCCTCATCGCTATACGCCATGGGGAATACAATCTCCCATCCGTCGACATGACGGGCAAACCAAGGAACCACGCAACTTGGCCTGCGGACAATCCGTACCTTCCCTGCGTACATACCCAATGTAAAGCTAAAAACACGACCCTCGGGGACCTTAGTCAACGAATAGGAAATGCCCTTAGCTTCCCAATGACGCCGTAGCAGCATCAGTACGATCAACACGTAAAGAACCCAGACAAGCAAATTGGCTGCGATATCTTTCATGGTGATTGTCTCCTTTATGACGAATGACTTCCTAGCACTGATTTAATCTTCCGTTTAAAGAGAGAAATCTCAGAAGCGAAAACACCCTTGGCTGAATCCGAGATGGTCTCCCATAGATTACCAGTGGGTCCGTAGTAATCCATAAAGAGATTCTGGACTTCCTCCAAACTAGTACCCCGGTAATGACGCTCAAGAAACTCGTCATAGACTTTCTGGTAATTCTGATTAACCACATCAGTCAAGCGTTTGGTGTTGTGTACCACCAGTTGGAGGCGGGTGCGGAAAGAAGGACGCAAGCTTTGAGGATTCAGCGGTTTACACGACTGAGTAATAAAGCGTTGCTCTTCTTTACTGAACACCTGGTGTGCATGAAGCCTCAGGAACATCCATGCAACGCCCGGAGAGGCGTCGTAAGGATAAAGGCTGGTCAATGGATGGCCAGTCTCAAACAACGCTACAATCGCGTACACGAGGCTCTTGTCGTGCTCCGAGAATTGAGTTGCTTCATTGTTGATGAGCGCTTCGGCTACTTTCAGCGAGTCCCTCAAGTATTTGTGGTCATAGTCATCCTCATCGTTGCTCCTCATGTGTTGGATAACCACATTGATGAACCCTTCGCGGAAATACGGACTCAGGATTTCGTGGATCTCGCGGCACAGTGTCATATCCCTTAAAGTGTTTTCCATTGGCTTTGACCCAAAAAAATAATGGTAAGTGGTCGGGGGTGATAACACCCCCTAACCATCAGTCGACGATGGTGAAATTATCAAACAGTCCTTTCGCAGAGAAATCCACGTGGAACGATTTGGTTTCACAATCCCCATAAGCTGCCTGTTTACCATTTTGCATCTCTTGAACATACCCGTTGATCTCAGTCCCGCGTTCACGCGAACCCAGTACGTAATACGTCTCGGCCGTGTCAACATAGATCTCGGTAATGGCAGTATTCACGGCAGCGTGGATCTCAGAACTCGCTCCCATGTTGTTGCCGCTCTTGGTAACCACTAAAGGCTGTTTATTGGGTTCAGTTTTGGTCATGGTCCAAGTATCGGACTTAGCCTCTCTTTCGAGCTTCACTTCCGTCCCGCTTTTCAGCGAACATTGAAAGATCAGATCGTCTGCCTGAGCTGGTACAGCAAACATCACCAGCAAAGGAAGTACAACCAACAACTTCTTCATGCAACCTCCAAATGAGGATTAGAGTTCACTTGACTTCGTATATAGAAACCTCGAAATCAAGCAGCCGCGGTATTGCCCCAGCCAAACAGTTTATTCAACAGACCGTTCGACTGGGTTGTTACTTTGGGCTTTCAACTACCTCCTGAACGCGAGGTTGGTTGGTTGGGTGCGAACGGCGATCCATCCGGCCGTACAGGTTCTGCAAAGAAACACCGATGTTTTGATCGATATCAAAGTCGGTGACTACCAAGCTGAACCGTGCGATCGAAAGGAAGCTGCCACCCAGCAAGAAGTCCAGAGCAGCGTTCGCGTTGTAAACCAGCGAGAACGATTGGGCTTTGCTGTTAGGAGCGTGACGTTCGTAAACCACCACGGTATCCAAACCAGTGCCGACCATGATCAGTCGACGACCGCTTTCAGGATCACGCGATTTAACAACCTTACCAACAGCCAGTTTGTAATTTACAGCGCCATCGTAGTTGTCGCCATTGCCACCGCGCCAGTAGTCCTGGAAAGCCACGGACTCCTGGATACGGCCCAGAACGTTTTCAAAACGTTTAGCGAGTTCAAGACTTTCATCCAAAACTTTCAGGCTCATGATGTATCTCCTTATAAAGAAATATTAGTAACTAATACACCATGGTAATATAGGCCTGAGACCTTCTAAAAGTTAAAATAAAAACAACTACCCAGTACGCACCTTACGGTGCGTACTGGGCGTGTTTCATGGCTGGGTAACACTATGATCTTTGATGCCGTTGTTAACGACTCGACCCGGAACAATGTTGTTAAAAACGCTTTCCCCTTTGTGCAGTTTGGACAAACGCCGCAGTTGGGGAAGCATTCGAACAAATACTTCTTCTGGTGGTTGTGTGGCATCGATGACTTCATAACGATCTACGTCACTAGCCGCCAACTCCAGATATTTCTGACGCATCTTTTCTTGCATCTCAGCGCCGGCCCGATCGAATTGATCGTTATCCTTCTCCCAGCCCGAGATACGAGTCATGGCAACTTCAGCAGGAGCATCCAGCAGGAAGGTCATGTGCGGGTAACGATCAATTACCAGTTCATGGAGGTCCACCAGCTTGTGCATCTCTACACCGTTATAAATGTTCTGGTATGTGAAGGTGGAATCACAGAAGCGGTCACACAGAACAATCTTGCCGGCATCCAAAGCAGGCTGGATAACCTTACTCATGTGGTCGGCACGCGCTGCGTTAAACAGCAAGGCTACCCCCATTGGGTCAAACGGACGATCGTCCATCGGGAACCCTTTACGCACCAGCTCACGCAAATGCTCGGCGGCCGGAGTACCACCCGGTTCACGAGTCAGTACTACTTCAAAACCCTGACCGCGGAACAGGTCAGTCATCTTTTCCTTGACGGTGGACTTGCCTACACCACCGATACCTTCAATAACAATCAGTAAACCTTTCATTAGTCGCAGACTTCCGTATGGTTAGTCGGGTTTGATGTCGAATTCGAAATGCCGAGGCTTTTCGTTTTGCTTCAAGATACCGGCTGAACCTTCGGGGCGATTGAAATCGTAAGGTCTGCGCTCCGGTGGAACATGGTCATAAATGCGTGTCCCCAGTTTTTCAAGTGTCTTTGGATCAATCTTCATTTCTTCTTGGGTGTTCTTCATGACTCCATCCTCAAGTTAGTTAAACCGTAGGATGGAGTAATGTTGTCAGGTCCGCGGTGCTAGCTTCATTCCGCGATTACCTTGTTTGTTCTTCTGAGCCTGAGCGACAGGTGTGGTGCTGTAAAGCTGCTCGTACGTCATACGAGTATCAGCACAACACGCTTGATCACGTTTAACCATGGCGGCATGAATAGTGCCGCGCATATCCGCAATGATCCGGTCTTCGGAAACATAATGGTCGCCAGCGCGAAAAGAATCTTTGAACGGATGAAGAATCAAGTAGGCGCCGTCGTTGGATAATTCCGCCACAGGTTGAGGTGAGTTCGAGAATAGGTAGAAACGAACCCGGTAAGGGGCTACGTCATACACTACTGTCGTTAATTCATTCACGCCAGTGGCGAACACGGTAGTGATCGGATAAGAGCGGATAACGTCCATCAGCTCTTTGTAAAGAGCTTCTAACTCTGGAGAACTGTTTTTCGTGCGCATGTTGTCCTTAACCTTCAATCAGTACATGAGGAATGAAACGCTCATTACGGACACCCAGCACCGGCGAGTCAAACTCACGAATGCACAACGTGGACGCCGTGGCTTGTTTAATGGAGTTGTAATCAGTAGCTTGGTCAGGAACCATGAACATACCGATAATAAAGTTGTGACGACCCTCTACTTGATATGGAGGGGTGTAAGCCTGGTACACTTTGTCATCGTTGTAAGGACCATCAGTGCTGAACTGCACCGAGCCATCGGAGTTGTAGATATCCACGTTGGTGGACATACGACCGACCTTTGGTTTCGAAACGTACTGCTCGCCGCGGGCTTGGAAAATATCCGCACCATCAACATAGGTTTCGATGGTTGGCAGGTGACCGTACTTGTTAGCAAACACCGAGTCGGTCTGCATCAGGTTGGTAACATACGCCCAGATACCTTTGTTGGAAACAAACCAGCGCCACGCCGGTTCCAGCATGGTGGTGTAACCAGCCCAGTTCTGCCACTCTTTGTAAGCTTGCGGGAATGTGTCGACCATCTCTTCCCACGGCACCAGCGCAAAGATCACCGACAGATGATCATCGCCAACAACAAACGGGTTAGTCTTGTTGTTGAAGTCGTACTCGATGTCGTGAACATCGGCAAATAGACAGGTGTTATGTTCACCCATGACCTGTGCGATGACTTCACAAGTAGCGGTGTCTTCGAAGCACTTGCTCTCGTGAATAACCGCCGCCGTCCCAGGAATCTCACCCATTTCTTCAAACAGTGCTTGCAGATTTGGGTAGAAGCTGTTCAGTTGCATTTCGTGTTCGCCGGTAATCGCTTTGCACACAGCGTTCTGCACAGCTACCGATTCAAACAGCATGGTCGGTGTGTCACCGTTGAATTCGTAAATACCGGTAACAGACTCAGTCACCGGATCGAAAGCGGCGTCAAAGCGGCCGTAGATCGCCTGACGGGCACTTCCCATGTCACGGTAGGTGAACTTGGCGTAATCAATGAAGTATGGATGCTTACGCAGGAAATCACAACCCATGTAACGCATGATGGCGTCGTTGGACAGGTTGAACAGACGACCCACGGCTTCAACCAACATGGCGTAGGCTTCTTCGAAGACCGTTTCGATCTGCGCGCAGGAACTCAAATGCAGGTTGTACACCGGCATGTTGGCGCTGTGTTCCAGAGGGAAAGCGAAGTATTCCTTCACGTCCTCAAAGAACTCGCCGTCGGCTTGCGATTCAGGCTTTGGCATCTCGCGGTAAAACGCTTGAGTCCAAGGCAGTTCCTCGATCATCAGTTTATTCAGATCGAAGTTGATGTTGTGGTAAGTGCAATGCATGGAAAATTTCCTTATAAATGAAAGGGTTACGTATTAGCCGCCTGAACTGCTGCTACCGTGGGAAGACGCACGGGAACTGCTGGAGCTGGCCATGACTGCCTTTGCACGCGAGGCAGCGGCTGCCTGATAAGTAGCCGGTGCGCTAGTAGGGGAAGAGCGCCACTGAGAAACACGGCTGGTCATGTTGGAACGATAGTTCGGCGAGGAAGTCACGGCCGAACGGTTGTTGTTCATCAGCATGGAAGTGTACGCAGCGCTGCCAGTGTTGCGGCGTTTGCGGCGTTCTTCTTCGTCATACTGTTGGGTCATCAGTGGACGGTTGTTCTGTTGGTATTGTTGGTAGCCGCCGTTGCCGTTCATCATCTTGGCCAGAGCATAGCCACCGAGCGCGGCGGCACCGACACCAGCAACCATCGGCCATACGGAATCGCTGTTCTGACCACTGGCTTCTTCACGAACGACGTGCATTTCTTTCTGACCGTTGGAGCCGACGGTGTAGTACACGTCTTTAACAGATGGGTCTTTGCTTTGCAGTTCACGCAGCGCAGCTTGCTGATCTTTCTCGTCTTCCGCCAGTTGTTGCCGAGTAGCTTGACCAGCCTGTTCGTTGATATACGCTTGTTCTTCTTCGTAGTCAGGCTGATCGTCACAGCCGGTCAAGAGAACCATAGCAGAAGCCAGAACTACCATACTCTTTTTCATTTAGTCTCATTCCTAACGGTAGGGAAATATCAAGTTGCGCAATAAAGGCAGCGGGCCGAAACCCGCTACCCAAGGATTTACAGCCCTGCGACTGCTTTGATGGTGCCAACAACTTCAGCGATGTTCTGAATGATCATTGTCGACCATGGCTCGAAGAACGCGCCTTCAGAGATCGACTGAACGCCATTCACGTGATCCAGCAGCTGCACCGCGCTGGCCCAGCCGATTGCCGTGTTGTGTTCTTCCTTCATTTCGAACGTGGTGTCCGAATAAGGAATGTAGGAAGCGAAGATCGCGCCGAAGTGGATGTTGCCGACGAACTTCGGATCAGGCTTGCTGTCCATCACAAACCCGATCGGGTAAGCGTTGTCAGTAGCCACTTGCTCCAGCGCTTGGCGTACTTTGCCGTTGTGCTCGTCGCTGTAGGCTTGGGAGGTCAGTTCTACTTCTTCACCGAACTCACGGCCCAGATTGTGGTACAGGGTTTCGGTCAAGCAGATGATTTCCGTTTCCAGTGGATCACGGTCCTCATCAACAGTGAAATAGTTCTTCACGTCAAAGTTGGTTACGTGGCCGGCCGGAGCCAACGACAACTTCATGGTCAATTGGCCTTCGTTGTTCAGCTTGTTGCGCTGATAGACCAGGAACAGAACGGTGCCGTCGGGCGCAAACTTGTAGGGCAGGTTGTACGCGATCGCTTGGCGCAACAGGTTCAGCTTCTGGTTCAGAGAACGAACCGAACCCATCATACCGCCGTCCAGCTTCTTCAGGAAAGCCTTGGCGGTGCTAGGGTCCATGATAGTCGCTGCGTTGTCCTTGATGTGTTCAGCCATGTAACCGGCGTGCACGCCGTAAGTGAACTCAGCGTTTTCTTCGAACTTTTCTTGAATAGACATGAGTCGTCCTTTAGTGCTTGGTTTGAGTGGCGGTTGCCAAAGAGATGCGAGTTGCAATAGCATCGCCAATCAACAGCATGGCTTTCTCTGCATCCTTGCGACCGAAGATTTCAGGTTGTTTCAAACGCAGTTCAATACCGGTCTTGGTACGGACAACCGACGCCAATACAGAGTCCAGCTTGTCTTGCCGGGCAATGTTGAATTGACGGGACGAAATGCGCTTACCCACCTTCTTCGGGAAATAGACGAGAATGACCGGGGTATTCGGGTCAGACTGTAACGCCATTTCAATTTCAATGTTTTGGTCCATGAGTAGCCTAAGGCAAAAAAGAAAATGCGGAATAAAAGGACAGTCAGGTATTACCCCAACTGTCCTTTCTCATTTGACCGGGCTTGGATTAACCGAAGAGCTTGGCCGCGAGTTCCTGGCTGGAAGTACGCTGAGTTTGCAGCCATTCGGCCGCTTCTGGCGAGTGAACGTAGTCGACGGCGGTGGTAGTTTGACCGTACAGGAATTCTTCGCCGACTTGTTGCTTGAGGTGGTGCTGGGTGTTGATGCTGAGGGACCCCAGGTTCAGGGTACCGTCGACGGTGGTGAGCTTGTTGTTTTCTTCGAACTGCTGGCGAGCAACTTGCGCGTTGGCAACTTCGACTTGCGACGACAGGTTGTTGATGAAGTTGACGTGGGCGCCGAGGGAGTCAGGAGTGACGCCTTCCGGGTATTGCAGTTCGTCGGCATTGAACACGACGTGAGCGGTCGCCTTGTTGAATTCGGCACCCTTAACCAGGCTATCTACACCAGCTTGCATTTCTTCGCCGAAATCGTTATTTACAGACATGTTGACCTCTTCGTTCTAAAAAGTAATAAGGTGACCAGTTAATCAGGCAAGCAAGGCGAGTTTGTTACTCACCTCGTCAGGTTGTTCCTGATGTTGGTCACCCTAAGAATATAGGTTTGAAATATTTTGGCTCAAACCCGTTGGTGTTACTGGAGTGCGCCGGCGTTGCGTTGAGCTTCGTACACGGCTTCAACTGCTTTGTAAGCCTCTTTGTACTCTGCATTGTGCTGGCAGGCGTAGCCGAAAGTCATTTCCAGCAGATCAACACCTTCGACCTCAGCATTCATGTAGGTTTCCGGCTCGCTGAAGTAGGCATCGCCTTGGCGCAACAGTTCGGTGTACAGCGCAGCATCGACGAGGTTGCGTTCAGTCAGCGCAGCGATGTACAGAACCAGATCACGGTAGACATAAGTCGGGTCATCGACCAACTCGTCTTCCGCGTGGGACAGGTAGGAAACCACGTGCTTGGCCATGTCGAACGTGGTGGTAGCCAGAGCGGCGTCCAGCAACACGCTATCGATGCCAATGATGCGACCGGCCACTACACGGAACAGCTGTTCGTTGGTTTTGTAGGTGCCGACGGCGATCCGCTCGATAATCGCTTTGGTCAAGGTGTTTTCAGCGGTCAGCGTGTGTTTGGTCCACGCGCTTGGCTGAGTACCCAGACTGTTCAGGTACAACTTGACCAGTTTGTTGGTGTAGCTACGCACCGAGTCGGTCTTTTCGCCGCTGGTCAGCACGCCATCGATCAGGTGGTCGCCGGTGTTGGCGTTCTTGTAACGCTCCCAGTCGACTGTCGAGAAGTCGTACAGCGCCTTGATGATCTTTAGGCCACCCAGTGCTTTGCGCAGCTCCATGACGTTGGTCATGTGATTCAACTGTTGGTCTTGCATCTCTTGCTCTCCTTAGTAAAGCGATTTTCTTGCGTCAATACCAATAGCTCAGGCTGACATAAAAAAGTGTGGGGTAATACCCGAGCCTGGGGTTGCCCCCAGACCCAGGTATATGATTACCACTTAACGGAAGATGTCCAGCGAGTTGCTCGTAACCAATTGGATACGGGTTTCCTTGCGTGGAGCATTCTTTTTCAGCTGGTCCAGCATGTGGCGGACACGGTCGAAAGACTCGGTGCCTTGGTAACGCTGCATCACTTCCGGCGCCTTCATCTTTTGATCACACACGAAGAAGAGTTCGTCCAGAGTGGTGTTGGTAACCGAAGACTCCAGATCCGACGGCACGTATGCCTCCAGAAGGCTCTCCAAGCCCGCAGACAGATGTTTGCAAGCGCGGTAGATACCTTGGTCGATAACGGCGTCGTACGTGCTCCAGTAATCCACCTCGCGGTTCTTGTCGCCGAGCTTTTGAGGCTTGGTAACGGTGCGGATGGAAAACGCGGTGTTGACGTCAGGGTTCGGGAGACTCATCTCCAAGAACTCTTTCTTCAGACCGAACGGAATCACTTCGATGTCGTTGTAGACCGGGCCAGTGTCACCGTGTTCCATGATCCAGTGAATCTTGCGAATGTGACCACAGACATTATCCATGTCGATGGTGCGCAGACGGTTGATCCACTCGAACAGATCAGTGATCATCTTCCGCACAACCTGACCGTTAACCAGCAGGTTGTAATGTTGAGGAGGATGACCCAGTTCACAGAAGACTTGACCCTCGTTTACACGGCGATCCAGGTCCGAGCCCTTACGCATACATTCACGCAGGTACTGGTTGATGCCGTAGGTCACGCCGTGGCGGTTGGGGATGTTGAAACCCCCAGCGTTGATGCGGTAGTAACCCGAACCGTCAGCCATGGGTTTGAGGTTGCCCTTAACCTTGGCACCCCCGAGGAGCGTGTTTTCGAATGTGATGATGTCACTCATCGTGGAACCCCTTTGACGACTTGTTCCAGGTCAGTCACTTTTGTATCCGGGTTAATGATAGCGGCCACCGTGTTGTCTTGCAGGTAACCACCAGTGAGGAGAGAGAACGTCCCGTCGATCAACATCGATCCATTGTTCAACCCTACGATCACCGGAGGCCGACCTTCCAACATGGCTTTGCTGTTGCGATACGCGTTGTCCAGATTGTCAGGATCCCGCATCATTAAGGAAGCATAAATCCGCATGTGCTGAGGCGTGCTACCCATTTGACCGCCAGACTGCTGAGCAGCGTGGTCGTACAACGATGTGAAATCCTTATCGGACATGAACCAAGGTAACTTGGCGTACAGGTCGAACTCCATGAAGTAAGAGTAGTTCTTGTTGGGGTCCTGAATGTAACGCAGGTTTTCAATGAGAGTATCACCCTCTTCAAATTCCATGATCACATACTGAACACCATTAATCGCTGCCTCACGAACACCCATAGGTGCCATGGTCACGTCCACCAGTGCCAACCAGGGGGAATAACACTCCCCCGGTATCACCAAACCAGCCACCAACGTGGTGGTCACCTTATCCCCGATGATCGCCATACCGTTTTCGGTAAAACGTTTCGGGATGTGGATTTCAATGAGACGATTGGCGGTAACCGAGTAGTCTTCATTGATGGTGTAGGCTTTGCGGATCTTCGCCCTGTCGCGCTTCAGACCACTGACATCCATACCGCTTATGCCAGCATCTTGGAGGCGAGGAACTCGATCAGCGCGCCGTGCATGCGCTCACGCTTGCCGTGCAGGTTGTCTTCGACTTCCGCAGTGACGAAGGTCAGCTCCAGGATGTCGGCCGCCAGCTCGCAACCCAGGAGGCGCAGGAAGATCGGCACCAACTTGGTTTTCAGCACGGTGTCAACGCAGGTTTCACGGTACGGGTCAGGAGAACCGTCAGAGGTGATTGCCACTTCGTTGTCGAAGGTGCGCTTTTCGTTGGCGAACAGGTAGTAGAGCTTGTCGATGTCGCTGGTCAGAGCTTCACGGATTTGCGTCAGTACCGAAGTGTCGCTGTCGCCGCTGGTGCGCACCAGTGCTTCTTGAGCCGCCGGGTTCTCGTTGACGAACTTGGCAATCGCGCGCAGGGAGCTGCTAACGAAGTACTCGTAGGACTTGGCATCCAGCGAGTTGTGCAGCAGGCTGTGGTAGTTACCCAACACTTCCTGTACCTTCGCCTTGTTGCCCAGCAGTTCGACCAGACCCAGCGATTCGCCAGTAGCCAGACGGCTGTACAGCGCAGCCAGAATCACGTCAGCCAGAGCGACGCCGTTGGCTTCGGCTTCTTTCACACACTCGTTGGTGAAGTAAGCAGTCACGTCACCGGAAACCACCTTAACCACGACGCCCAGTTCTTCGTTGGGGGTGTAGTCAGACAGCGACGGGGTAACGTTATCAGCCACCACCAGTTTACGACCACGATACAGGTTCATGGTCGACTTGAGGGTGATCAGGTAAGCAGTCAGACCGTTCCACAGCAGTTCAACGAACTCGCGGTAATCTGCCAGGCTACCTTTCTCCAGCCACGGCACCGGCTGCTCGGAGCTGTACATCTTCGAGATAACGATGTACGACTTCAGCAGGTTGTCGATGTCGATCGACTTGATGCGAGTGAAGTTGTAGGCTTCGCCGCTGTGGAAGAACATGTTGCCCAATTCTTCCAGGTTGGTCAGGCCGTAGAAGGCGTATTCCAGGCTGCCTTCTTTGGAGTTGATGATCTGAAGGACTTCTGGATGGTTGGTAGCCAGATATTCCTTGATCTCGTCGGAGTCAGCGTATTTGAACTCCAGACGCTTGATCACGTCCAAACCGATCGAGTCGAAACCCAACGCCTTGTTCTTCACTTCAGTCGGGAAAATCGCCGAGTTGAAGAAAGGGTGATCGATGTTGGCAAAGCGAATGCGCAGTTCACCGCTCGACAAACGGCTCAGCTGGTTCGGGGTGTAGAGGATGCTGACCGCGTCAGCAATGGCAGAGGCCAACGGCACGCCGTAGGTCTTGACCATCTCGAAACCACCACGGATGATTTCAGCCATCCGATCGGAACCTGCTTCCAGCACCGCAGTGTGGGAAGTGACTTCGCTGGTGACTTCGACGATCTCAGCACGCCAGTTGTCGGAGTAGCCCAGAGCGCCGTAGCTTTCTTCGTTCAAACCCATCAGCAGAGGGCTGGAAGGAACGACCGCGTCTTCCGCCATACCGATGGCAATGTTTTCGCCGAGTGCAATGCTTTCTTTACGGATCATTACTGAGCCTCCTTGGTCACACGCTTGCTCAGCGCTTTACTGATCTTTTCGTCCTGAACGGCTGGGTCCAAGGGAGCGATGTATTCCAGACCGACCTTACGGATCGTCTGTTTGATGAATTCGGCAGCGTTTGCCAAAGCCACCACGTTGTTAACAAGATTCTTGCTCACAGTAATTTCCCCTTCAGGAACGCACTACACGGTTTGCCGTGTCCATGCCTTGGTAATAAACGTCGTAGACAGTAGTGCAGATTTCACCGATGGTGATGACACCGTCTTTGTTCTTGTCGAAGCCGTTGTTCTGGAGGAACGCTTTGGCTTCCATGCGATCGGTCGAGTCTTGGCGGAACAGCGTTTCATCCGCTTTACGACCGACAGCAGCAGGGTAGAAGATCGTCAAGTAGAAATCTTCCAACTGGGTGTAGCGCTTACCGCGCTTCTGCCACATGTCGAAATACTTGAAGACGTATTCCAGCTGCTCCAGCTGAGTCATGGCTTTCAGCTTGGCCAGGGTAGTCCCCAGATCCGCTGCCGCCATATCGCCGAACTGGATCAGGCCGAAGTAGTTCGACCCACCGTTGTTCTGCTTGGCAGGATCGAAAGTACGGCCCGATTCAAATGCCATGCACCCCATCAGCCAGTTAGCAGCAGAGGAAGGCCAGCTGCGCTGAGTGCAACCCACCACAACCTTCTGAGCGAATTCAGCAGGCACCAGTTTGCTCCAGCACAGACCGAAGCTCGGAGTACGGTTCTTGGCAACGTAGATGCCGAAGGCGTTTTGCAAACCACCCATCGTGCCGTTACCCCAGACACCGTCCACTTTAGCCGTGTACAAGCCGAGATTACCCATGACTTGTTGCAGAGCAGTGACCGCCGCTTTACCGTCATCACCACCTTTAGCAGGCAGTGCATTAACGTCTGGCAAAGGACGACCAATATGATCGGCGTACGAGCGTAATAAAGTGACAGCTGCGGAGGCCGTTCCCGACCCCCACGCGCCGTCAATCGTTCCGCCGTACAAGCCCAGTTCTTTCAGGAGCACTTGCATGTCCCGAAAGCCGTTCTTAGTACGGAAGTTCATGGTTACTTACCTCGGTAAATGGCGATAGCCTGTTGAGTGACCTGGTAGCCCAATTCGTTGGTCACCAGCTTGTTCCTGAAGCTGAGTACCATCCGGTTGAACATACCTTTAAAGGAAGCCTTGATATCGACCACTTGCCCGTCCTTCGTTTTCAGTGGCTTGTCCATGATCCGACCCACGGTCGCTTTCATCTGGTTACCCAACACGTATTTGTCCGCGTTGGTGGAAGCATCCAGAGATTCGATGTAGACCATCACGTAGGCTTTGCCTGGAGCAAGCACAGGACGGTTCACGTTAAAGGCGTTGCTGATAGCACCATTCTCCACTGGGGAACCTTCAATGCCCGCAGCCCGCTTACGCTCCTTGTCTTTCTTGACAGTGAACGCCCGCAGGTTAGCCGACATCTTGTCCAGTGGGGAGTTGTAGATCACTTCGATGTGAACTATCTTCCCGTGGTGCTTAGCGCGAATTTGTTTGATGCCGAGTTTATTGACCTCTTCCTTAAACAAATTCGATTTGTCCTCTTCGCCCAGATGGGCGTCCTCGATATTGCATAAAATCGCATCTTGCTCGATGGAATCACCCACCTTCACCTTCATATCCAAGATCTGTTCCACCTCCATTGGGAACCCGTTGATCTTGATAAAAGGTGTCCGCGCTTCCATGGCCAACTCTTTCGAAATAGCGATGGAGTCTTCATACACGTCTTGGTCTTCCACCAAGGCAATCCGGCACATCTTGCCAGCCTTAATAGCCACCTGTCCTGGGCAGAACGGATCACGGGTAAACCAGTTGTCATCCCAACCCAGCACATCACCCTTGGCGAACTTATCCCCTACCTTCAAATCCGTAGTCCGAGTATGACGATGGTATTCACCGCTCGCTTCCCCGATCTTCAGACCCAGCGGGTATTTATCCGTCGAGCCATCAGCGTAAGTAACCGTGAGGCAATCATCGACCAGCTCGGTGACCTTACCAGCGTCCTTGGCCACCTTGCTGTACAGCTCTGACGTGCGGTGAGCCACAATGTTCTCGTAGCCGGTCCGCAACGTGTTGATCTGGTAGTTCTGAGCACTGACTGCCTGACTTGCTTGAGTCGAGGTAAACGAAGCACGTTTCGGGTCATCGTGAGTCCCTCCGTACATCAGGTTCATGGTTACCGAACTATCACCAGTAGGCGTACGCTTCTTGTTCAGATCGATGTTGCCCCGGTAGTCAATGATCGCCGGGTCAGAACTCAGGTAGGTAACGAAACCTACTTTCGAACTGTCCTTGTTGGCCTCAGAGATAATACCTTTATAGCTATCGAGCTGCACCCGAGCGCGTTTAACCATGGTGATCTCGCTACGACCGCCATCGCCACCGAAGGTGACTTCTTCCTGATCCTTGAGTTGGTGAATTGGGTTCACTTCCTCGACCAAGTTAACCGACGTGTCTTTACCGATGTTCAGGATGACGGCGTCAGGGTTGAAGTCCAGCTTGTGCTTACGGCCCTTACCTTTGTTCCGGTATTGGCGAATGGAGCGACACAGCTCGGTGTAGACGTGACCCGCAAAGCGCTCATAACCAACGATCCGCTGTTCCTCGATTTCCACCTCATGGCGAGCAAAGTCTGTTTCCAGTGCTTTGGCTGCATCAATCAACAGATAGTGGAAAGAGTTCGACAGACCCATCTTCTCCAAGTCTTCCTTGGTGATCGGATCAATAAACATGTCGAACAGGTTCTTCATTTCCTGGAACTGCGAAGGCCGTACCCGTGGATCACCCATCAACGCAGGCCAGATGTCCTGCTTGTTGAGATCGCGCATGGAGAAGTTGCCGATGTTGTTCAACTTAGGCATGCCGCCGAAGATCAGCGTAGCCAGCTTTTCCCGACGGTTAAAGATCAGGTACTGGTCGTTGAACTGAATAGCGAATTCATCGCTACCCAATTTAGGCTTAGTCCCAATCGGTACAGTCCGAGTCGTAGCCTTGGTCACCTTCAACAGCTTCTCGATACCGAAGTAGAAGCACAGCACCACACCCAGAGGGAACTGGTAACCGCTGACGTTAATGACAGCATGCTCCAGTGGCGCTTTCTTCAGATCGATGCCCAGCAAACCTTCCAGCGTGCCGATGTCAGTTTCCCCTTGGTAGAGGTTACCGTAAGCATCGAGCAGCAGTGGCTGTTTATCCTTCACCCCGACCAGGAAACGATCTTTCTTGGTGTACTGCTTGAACTCTGGATGAGCCTTCAGCAATTCGGAGATCTGGAAATCCAGCTTGGTGTCGCCTACCTGAATAAACTTGTACTGCTTCGCCAGCAACGAGTACAAGCGAGGACTATCGAAAGCGCGCTCGTACGCACTACCTTTACTGAAGGTGTAACCCCGGGCCTTGGCTTGCAGACCGATCTGCTTCACCATGAACATACCCAAGTTGTCCACGACCTTCTTGCTGCGCTGTACCATCAGCTTACGATCATAGTAGCTAACCAAAGCGACCTTATCCGGGGCAATCTTGCGGAAAGGCTTTTCACGGCGCTGGTTCTGCATGTGTTGCTTCACACCGTCAACCACAAAGGTGCCATCTTTCTGCACAGTGGGTAGACGAGGGTGAATGGTGGTCTGTTCGCCGTTAACGTCATGCACCTGCACGCTATAAACGTCATAGCTGCCTTCAACGCTGGTGTGGTTCTCCATCTTGAAGTCGTTCATGGCGAAGCCAGCGTTCTGCACACCGAGGAACATCTTGGCAATGTCCTTCTGGAGGAACTTCTGAGCGTACAACGTCTTCAACTCAGTAGCCCGGCTTTGCAGCATGCTTTCATCGAGCACGGTGATGAAGTTACCTTCGATCTTTTTCCCAAGGTCTTTCAACTCTTCAGGCTTGATCTGGATAAATTCTTCAAACGTTTGCCCGTTCGGCATTTCGATGTGCTGGTAGCGCATCGCTTTACGCATGTAGAACTCTTGTTCCGCGACGGTCAACACACCATTGCGAGCTTTCTCTTCCAGAGCCGCTTTTACACCCGACTCAGGGGTAGGGAATGCATCCTTGTTGGTGTTGATTTCAGCCGTAACCTTTTCAACCTCCAACAAAGAGTCATCTACCGCAGAGTTCCATTCTTCAGTACTCTGATTATCGCCTCCCGCTGCCGGTCCTCCTTCGGTTTCAGGAAGTCGTCCGTCACTCGACGTACCGCTAGCGAACACATCAGCGACAGTACGAGGACCAGGATTAGCACTAGCGGGTGCATTCTTGCCAGTAGCCTTCCCTGCTTCTCCGTTACCGTCTTGGGATTCTTTTCTTTCTGCGCCTTCCTTTCCGCCAGCCACTTGGGCATTGGCATCCGTGCCCTGATCGTCGGTTTCCGATCCTTCAGGGGTTTCATTGATCCTTTCCTCTTTAACGATTTCCTTCTCAGGAACGAAATTCCGAGAAAGACCCATCAAGGCTAAGTAGAGGCGTTTAACAGCGTTCATCCGCGGCGTGGCTTTGACTGCGTTGAACTCATCGCGCGCCGTTCGGTGGTCTTTTGCTTCACGTGGACCCGCCTCGTCCAACCAGCCCTTCAACAGACCCATGTTCAGCACCAGAGCCTTACTTTGGAAGGTAAAGATCAGGTGGGTGTGTTCGAGAGCTTTAGCGGACAGCTGGTTCCACTGACTGTACTCGTACTGACCAGCCCAGAAGGCCAACATGTCGAGCAGCCAATAACTGCTTTCTGCTTTGGTGCTTTCCACGATCTGTGGGGACAGCACCGGCTTACCGTCTTTGAAGCTCATGATCCACTTGATGTAATCTTCAGCGAGATCAGTGAAGGCAGGCATGTTCAGCGGCAGTTCAATACGCACGTATTGCTGCTTGATACCTTTCTCGGCTTCCATGTTGATGTTTTGCATCATCAACTTGTTAAGGTTCCAGTACTTCTCGTAACTCATGTAAATACTGGGACGATAAACCAACCGTTGTGGGATCAATCCGTAGTTACGAACGATCAGCACGTTTTCTTTGTTGTACACGGTGTTAATGTCACGGGTCCAGTTGTACTGGTAGTGACCAGCCCGGTAGCCCTGAATCGCACGCTTCATATCGAAGGTGTCAACCCGGCCATGACCCATGTCGAACTGCGGCAGCTCCTGCACGAAGTCAATGTAGACCTCAGCGGGGAAGTTGCTAATAAAAGCTTCACTGTTGCTCGGACCGTAGTCGCCTTGGTTCTTCGGCATGAAGTGCAACAGGCTGGACTTCGGCAATACGACTTCACTCACCCCAAAGAAACGAGGATTCACCAAGTCTTGCTTTTTGCGCAATACCGTAGCGCGGAAAAACTCGTTATACGTGATAGGGTTGGCCATAAACCTTATTCCTCTAACCCACTTGTCGCCGACTTGAACATAAACAAGATGGGTTCGTTAATCGGGTCGTACAGAAAACGTCCTGTACCGCTGATGTAGTATTCACGCTTACCAAAGAGGTCGTGAACCTGTTCCTTGCTGTCTTCAGCGCAGACACTGTTGCTGTTGAGCTGGTCACCGTCGTGGTCAGAGTCCAAACCGGCTTCCCGGGAAGGGTCTACCGACATGGCGTCAAAGTAGTCAGGATTCTCTTCACGTGCAGGGTAACGATTACACACTTCCATTTCCGTCCAACCCATTGGGCTGCGGATAGTGCGTTTGGTAGCACCGGAAGTGGTGAGCAGGTTAACCTTGGCAGGGAAGATCGAACCGATACCAATGATCGGGTAACGTGTCTGCTGAGTCATCTGTTTAGCGATGGCGTCGTGACAAGACAGGTAGAACAGTTCCATGTACGTCATAGGACGGACATTCTTACGGCTCTTGTCTTCCGGCAGGTCGTTGATGTCATGCAGTACGCACACATCTTTACCGTCATCGTAGACCAGCGCCAGCCAGTGCCAATCGACCACAATCTCCTTGTTACGGAGCGAGGTGTCAGCGAAGCCGTTAAACAGCTTATTAAGGCCGGTGTAGGTGGTCCACTTTTCCACCGTAGAGGCAGCCACCTCGACGTACTCGTATTCCATGGTCTTGGTATTGACCAGTTTGGCTTGAGTCGAACCCTGAGTGAAGATGTTCATCAAATACTTGTTGATCATCGCGTGTACACAAACGTACTGGAAGTTCAACAGGCACTGATAAAGTCCCATGTCTACAGAGTTAGGGTCAACACCGTTATCGTCGCGTAGCGTGGCTCTGGAGACCTTACGGGCGGTAATAACGTTACGTGTACCTGATGCAACGCCCCGAGTGGACATACGCTTCTGGATAATACCGCCTTTACCTTCCTGCAAACCGAACAGAAACTGGTCGATCTCGTTAAAGGCGTTCTGGATACCCCAACGCACGGTATCGTACAGAGGGTTCTCAGCATCATCCTTGGTTCCTAGCACGACCCGAGTACGGAAGATCAGGTTGCGGTACAGGTCGGTAATTTCCGGTTCTGTAGGCGCGCCGTTGTCCTGAAACTGGATATCCCGGAGACCCGCAGGAATAACCAGTACTTTATCGGTCAGGGCAATACCACGGTTTTCATCCACCAGGGTAACGCGCTGCTTCCGCTTATACGAATCAGTGCTGGAGAAGGCGATCTTTTTAAACATCCGGGTGAAAAAACTAAAGCCTGTTTCACCCTCCAGGATGTTCGATTTTATGAAATCCTTCGTCTCCTCCTCCCAAACCCCGTATTCCGCCCCGCGCAGAATTCCCTGGTAGAGAGACTTGATCTGAATGAGGGCTTTGAGGTAAGTGGGGTTGAAGATCGGCAGCTTCACATCGATGTAAGCTTCGGTATCATCCCGCTCTTTGCTTCCCAACTTACCGAATATTTCGAGAGAATACAGTCCGTCGTCGTTGAGGTTTTGAGTCATCCCCTCAAAGGCGTCAGTCGAGGTCACTGGTTTGAAGACTCCCGGAACTATTGTCCGGGGGTCTAATAGAGCTAAGTTGGTAGGCTTCATGAAAGTGACCTATTTAAAGGAGTTAGTAGATGGCTAGCAGTTATGATGACGATTACGATTGGGGGGACGATCCCTTTGCCGGTGACATTGATTTTGATACCGATTTCGACAAGGCCAACAAACATGGCTTCTTGCGTTCTGTTGCAACCGGTTTCTTATCTGGCGTAGTTGAAAAGACCGTCGGCGACACCGATGCTCGTATCGACACCATGAAGATGGTTCTTCCTCGTACGTGGACCAGTGCGTTTAGCACCATAAGCGACATCAATCGTCGCCGTCGCGCCCTCGTCGATGAAATGAAAGGCGAAACCTTTGGCGTAATGGAAGACCTGCAATACCTCGCTAAGCGCGCGGCTGATAAGGTCAACAAAATCGCTCCTAATAAGATCGCCGACCAACTGACCCGCTTCAGTGAGAACGATTTTAGCAGCTGGGAAAAGGCTGACAGTGGTAGCGGTGAACAACCACTGCGTGTCGAAGGTGTTGAAGAGAGCGAAGTTAACGATCTCCTGAACAGCGAGCAAGTTAACAACATCCAACAACGTGAAACTGCGATCGAAGTGGGTCAATCCATTACGACCATGATCACGGAAGTGGGTGGTCGCACCATCGGTGGCTTGAATACCCTCAACATGGGGATCAACCGTTCCAACATGTTGCTGGAAAACATCGTTGAGTATCAGCGCAAGGTACAGCTGCGTAACGACTCGATGAAACTGAACTTGATGGCTCGCCAGTTCTTGGTGAGTTCGCGTTACTACAAGTTCCAAGAAGCGGCTCAGCATCGTGTTATTAAAGAGCTGCGTTCGATCGCTACCAGTTCGGCGAAGTCGGACTACGAAAAGACTACCCACAGTCAGGCTATTCGCAAGACAATGCGGGAGTCGGTGTTCAATACCGTTAAAACGTCTTTTGGTGGGGTTGCTGACTATATCAAGGAACGTGTAGGTAAGGATGCCCGTACCAGCACCATCGGTGATATCGGTGAGGCGGCTAGCGGTCTGCGCATGGCGCTGGAAATGACCGAAGGGATGGACCTCAATCTGGGGACTATTCTCGGTAACGCCGCAGCGGGCATGTTTGTCAACAACTTACCGCGCATGGTCAAGTCGACTAAAGGCCGTCAATACGTCGATAAGTTCAAGAAGCAATTTCCTGATCTGTCGAAGTGGGCTGAAGAAGCTTACAAACGTATCGAAGACTTGGGTAACGTCGCGTCGTATGGTTTGGGTAACGCCGAAGGTATGGTTAACACCCTCGCTGAGTTCTATCAGGGTGGTTTCCACTATGATGAAGACCAGACCTACGAGGAATACGTCGATTCCCTGCCAGCCGGCCAGAAGGCTGTTCCTAAGGTACACTGGGCGTTGGCTAAAGCAGGTCGTTCGGGCGTCAACAAGCTGAACGAATCGGTTATGAATGACATGTATCATTCGACCGGCACCAGTTACAACCTGCAACGTCGCACTTTGAAGGATGGCTGGGAGCAAACGCATTGGAGCAAACGTTCTGATCGCACGCTCAACGAAATCCTTCCTGAGTGGTTGAGTCAGATTCACCTGTCGCTGGAAAAGCTGCGTACCGGTGACGACACCATGAAGGCGCAGTCGTACGACTACGTCCGTGGTGAGTTGGTAGGTCATCAGCAGAAGGTTGCCGATACCTTTAATCGGGTGTTTGACCGCCAGCAGTTCCGTAGTCAGGCCGATGCTTCGATGCGTGTGGCTAATTCGTTGGATGATGCTCAAGAGCTGTCCGATGAAGCCAAGAAAGTCTTGGCGATGCAGTTGGCTAAACATGCTGACAAGAAGAAGGGTTTCAGTCCTTACCTGTACATGAACTTGGAGACCAAAGGTGTAGAGCCTCGAATCGCCCAAGAGATCAAAGCTTTGATGCAGCGCAAGTTTGGCATCACTGACGAGATCCACAACGAGTTCAAGGAAGGCGACGATTTCCAACGTAACCTGAAGATGATCTACCTCCCTACTGAAGAAGGTCGGGAACGTGCGGCTAAAGTGTTGGGGGATGCAACTAACCTCGGTAACTTCGCGCCAGACATCTCGGAGAACTTGGACGTCCTGCGTTCCAATGGTTACTACAAGCAGTTGTTGGAGGCTGGGGTAATCACTCGGGTGAATGGTCAGGATCAGGTGAACGTTGACCTGATGTGGAAGACCCTGCAAGACTTCATCGATGACCCTGAGCGTAAGACCGTTAAGGGTGCTCCGCAAGATGAACCTTTCCGCCGTAGCCGTCCGTTTGGTGGACCTCGTGGTGATCGTCCTAAAGACGAACAGAACCCGAACCCTCCAGCACCTTACCTACCGGCACCTATTCCACCTGCTCCGCCTCAGGCTGATCCTAAGCCTACAGGTCCAGCGCCGTGGTCGGGTCCTTCTGCCGATGCGCCTCTGTCGGTTAAGGGTGAGTACAAAGACGTCATGGAAAGCAGCGGTAAAACGCTGGTGGAGATTCGGGATGCGATTAACGGTATCGGTGAACGCCTGCGCAAAATGCCGCTCGGTGGTGGCAGTGGCTTAGACCTCACCCCACTGGTCGATAAACTGTCTGAGCAGAACGACAAGGCTAACACCTACATGGAGCAGATGCTTGCTCTGGCCACTACCCGTAACGACACGCTGACCAAGCTGTTGGAACGTACCCCTATCGAGGAGAAGTTAAGCCCTCGTGAAGAAGCGGAAATCAAGAGTCAGAAAGCGGGTCTTCTGGACAAGCTGAAGAACACCTCGTTCCGTGACTTCTTTAATAGTGGTGTGAATAAACTGCTCGATCATGAACCACTGATTCTTGGTGGTCTGTTGGGCGGTATCGCGGGTATGGCGGTGTACAACCCGAAAGCGGCTGCTCTAGTAGCCGGTGGCTTCGCGGTAGCCTCGGTGTACGGCAAGGTGCGCTCTATGGCCTTCGCTCGTCACGCTAAAGACACCATGGACCTTTATGAGGAAGGTGCGGATGTTCCGATCCTCGAAGTGTTCAAACTGCGTCGTGGTGATTACTACGACATGCTCTCCAACCGCGTCATTGACAGTTGGGAAGGCATCACCGGTTCAGTGAAGGACCTCAGTAACGGTGCAGTGATCGGTGCTAAGCGTCTGTCCGGTAAACTCTTCACAGAAGACAACAAGGAAGTCTTCCTCAAAGGGCTGGACAAGATCCGTGAGTGGGCAGTCAAAGCCTTCAAGTGGTTCGATCCGTTCGGTCGTTTGAAAGGCATGACCGACAAAGTCACCAAGCGTTTCTACCAGATGGATGTTTACGTCGAGGGTGAAGAAGAGCCTGCGCTGTTCGGCAAGAACTTCAAAGACGGTCACTACTTCGTTAAAGATGAAACCGGGCGCTTGGTGCAAATCAACGGCTGGAATGAAATCACGGGGGCGGTGTACGACAAGGATGGCAACACACTGATCTCTGAAGAAGATTACGATCGTGGCCTGAAGACATCCATGGGTGCTTCCATTAACAAAACTCAAAAGACTTTGGGGACGGTTAAGAAGTGGGGTGTCGATCTGTTTGGTATGTTGAAAGACAAAGCAGCTCCTCATGCCAAAGGTGCTCTTGATAAAACGAAGAAACACTTTAAGGCGGATTACACCCCTATCGTGTCTTCGATCGATCGCATCTACCACCTGCTGTTGAAGCACTGGGGGTATGAGGAAGAAGAGAAGCCTGTGCCGTTTGCTTCACCTGAGTCGGACGTTGCTAAGCCCGACCCAAACAAACCCACAGAGGCTGCTGTTCTCTCTGAGGAGGATAAGAAGAAGGAAGAGGAGGCGTTGATTGAACGTCGTCGTCTGGCCAAACTTCGTCGTAACACAAAAGGAACTCCGCAAGACTTGGTGGACAAAGCCGATCCGCCTAAGGATACTCCTTTTACTCCTCCTGCAAATGAATCGATACACGTATCCCCGTCTGGCTCCCCCGAAAACACTGGGGAAAACGCTAGTGGGGTGAAAAGTCCGACTAAACCATCGGATTATTCCAAACACGGTATCGAGGGCTTCGCTAAGCGTTATCCTCACATGAGTAAAATCTTTGGTTCTCAGACTGGGAAGATGGATGCCCAGCAAGAACGTGAGGAAGAAGAGAAGAAGAATACCCCACACACCAAAGCTGATGCTGGTGATGAAACTCGTGCTAACTCTGTAGCTGATCGGGCTAATCAGAAGCAGAAGAAGAAAGACGGGTTGGTTCAAGATGCGATTATTAACATCGCTGAGAACTTTGGCTTTGGGCAGAAGAACAATGATGAACTGGCTAAGAAGAAGTCGGTTGGTTTGTTCGGTTTGTTAGGTGGGATGTTTAGTGGTATTGCTTCGGGTATTGCTACTTTAACTTCTTTCTTTACCAGCAAGATCTTGTGGAAAGGTTTGGGCACCCTGTTTAAGTTTAGCACCATGGGCTTGAAAGTATTGCCGGCCATTGGTACTGGTATTGCTGCATTGGTTACGGGTATTACTACTCTGATCAAAACTGGTAGCTTGGGCAGTGCAGGTGCTGATGCTTTGGATGCCATGAGAGGTCGTCGTGGTCCGGGTAGCCGTCGTAATGGTCGTCGTGACCGTCCTACACCTGGTCGTCGCTTTGGTGGCGGTATGGGTAAGTTGGGTGCGGGTATGGCTATTACCGCTGGTGCTGGTTACCTGATGGACAATGGGGTGATCGACGAAGACAGTGGTATGGGTCAAGCGTTGGAGGTGGCGGGTACTGCTGCGAGCGTCTACGGCGCTGGTCAGATGGCTGTAGGTGCGGCAGGTGCCTTGGGTGTGGATATCGGTGTAGGTACTCTTGCAGCGGGCGCTGGGACGGTTGCAGCGGGTGTTGCGGGTACAGCGATGTTCGGTGGTCTGGTTAACATGGGGATTGCAGCGGCTCCTTTGCTGATGAACCCTTATGTGTTGGCTGCTTTGGCTGTTGGTGCTGCGGGTTACGGGATCTATCGGTTCATTAACCGGGGCGGTGGTAAGCAGATCGAGATACGGATGACGCAGTACGGTCTTTCGGATCCTGAGGGTGATCTGGCTACTAAGATCCGTCAAGCGGAAGACATGCTGAAGGATCACGTGGTGATCGGCAACGGTCGTGCTTCCTTGTCGAAGAAGGCTCCGATTGAACAGGTAGTACGACTGTTCATGACTGACCCGACAAGCAAGAAGGAACTGGGTGATGTCTTTACTTGGTTCAACGGTCGCTTTAAGCCGGTCTACATGACTTACATGGCGTGTTTGGATGTGGTGAAGATTAAGTCGTTGAAGGAGTACGACGAATCCAAGTCACAAGACGTCTACAAGGTCGCTAGCCAAGCGCACACCGGTATCAGTGGGATCATGCCACTGCCTTACGACATCGTTGCTAACATCGATCGTGAGAACCCGCTGCTGAATGCGAAGAAGACGATCATTCGGGTGAACAACCTGCTTGATGAGTTGAAGAAGTACGTAGACCGCCAGTCTGATTCATCTGAGCTTTCGCCTGCTGATGTCACTACAGGTCAGAGTAAAGAAGGGCTGGAAAAGGAACGGATGAACCTGGAAGCCAAGTTGGCTAACCCCAACACGGAATGGACCCGGGACAACACCAAATGGAATGCCATGGATCGTCTTAAAGACGTCAATGGTGAAATCGCTAAGCTGAACTCGATCTACAAGTCGGGGGAAATGGTTACGCAGATCTACATCAGTGATCTGTTGCCAGATGGCAAACCGATGGACATGCTGACTGCTATTCGGGTCGCTGCCTATGGTAACGATGAAAACATTCCGTGGCGTGTGGAGGCAGTGCTGAAGTTGGAGCGGCATTGCGAGACTCTGTTCAAAGTCACCGGGGATAAGGCAGTTTTCACTGGTGAAGTAGGTGACTTGTTCAACCGCTTCAAAGAAGCCTTCCGTGTTGACGAGAAGTATGCGGACGATTGGTGCATCTGGTTCCGTGATCGGTTCTTGCCGGTTCTGACGAACTACATGGTGTTGATGCAGAAGTACCGTCGTGGGCGTCCTGGCTTGGAATGGCAAACGCTGTCGGTAACTGCGCGCTACGAGATTGCTAAGGCGTTGATCGAGACTCAGGTCAAGATCGGTGTACTGGAAGTTTCGGTATGGCGTGTGACCAGTTCTCCTTTCGGCACTGGTTGGTCGACGCGTAAGTCTGACAAAGTCGACAAGATGTTGAACATATTGGCTGAGGCTTCTACCACAGCGAAGTTGAAAGACCCTGAGTTGGAAGCAGGCAAGACCAACAGCCAATCTTGGGCTAAAGCTATCAGTCCTCACAAGACAGGTGGCGAGTACACCGACAAGTATGCCAATACCCAAACGGCGGATCAATACAAGTCGCGGCGAGACACATTGGTAGGTGGCCAGTTCGGCACCAGCGGTGGTGGTACAGGTAATAGCTTTGGTCCGAACGGCGCCATGATGACGCCTGAGAACAAATACGGCTATCAACCGATTACGGGTGATTCGGATACCAGTCATTTGGATATGTCTGGTGTCTCGGCGAATGAAGGGACTGACAGTGGTGTTGCTGTTCCGAAGAAGTTAGCGGAGCAGTTGATCATCCGTGAGATGTTGAAGCAGGGCTTTACTGATCCACGAGCAATCGCGGAGATGTTGGCACTGACCAACTACGAATCGGGTGGTTACAAGAAGACCACTGAGAACATGAAGTACACCAGTCCTGAAAACTTGATGAAGACTTTCAGGGAAGTACGAAGTCTGGATCAAGCCCGTCAGTTGATCTCTCAGGGTGAGGTAGCAATCGCTAACACCGTTTACGGTGGTGGTAAAGGCGCGTCGCTGGGCAACACTCAACCTGGTGATGGTTACAAGTATCGTGGACGTGGGATGGTGCAACTGACCGGTCGTGCGAACTACCGGAAGATTGGTGCAGAGTTGGGCATCGATCTGGAAGGCAATCCTCAGTTGGCCAGTACAGATCCGAACGTGATGGCTGCCATTGCGGTTAACTTCTTCAAGAACTCTAAGCTGTTGCAGAGTATCTCGACGACAGGTGACTTTGGTACTGCGGCTACAGGTCTGAACGGCGGCAACGCTCTGCCAGGCATGAGTCAGCGTTACAGCATGTACCTTGACTACCTGAAACAACTGCAAGGTGGTGAACTCAAAGCGGATGACTCGGCGATCACCGGTGATGTGGGTGCTCAAACGGGAAGTTCGTTGTATCGGAATACCCCAGGTTCCGCACCGGCTCCAAGTGGTGGGGGTTCTTCGACAGGCGGTGGGGGCGGCAGTGCTCCAATGATTGGTGGTGGTAACACTCCTTCGTTGGCTCCTCCTGCTGTAGGTGGTGGTCAGTACACGACACCACAGTCGATGGGTAGTGGCGGTGGTTACGACGGCGGTGCAGACGCTGGCGGTGGTTTGGTTAACTCCAACTCCGCAAACGGGTCTGGTCTGAGGCTGAAAAGCTCTGAGACAATTGCCGGTGGTAGCCATCACCCTGGTCTGGAAGCTTTGTGCAACATTATCCAGTCCCGAATCCCTGGGTTTAAACAGTTTACTGCTTTGAACGACGCATACCACGTGAAGAAAGGTTCCAAAGGCGGTCACCCGAAAGGATTGGCAGCTGACTTCACCTTGACTACGGGTATTGATGGCAGTGATCAGGCCGCTGGCATGGTTACGCAGATCTTACGTCAGGCCGGGCTAGCCCCGAGCGAGTTCATCGTACTCAACGAGTACAAGCGGAAAACTGCGTTGGGCACAGGCGGTCACGTTCACGCAGGCTTTAAGACTCCCGCGGCAGCCCAGAAGTTCTTGGATGCTTCCGGTGGTACTCAGCCTAACGGACAAGACACAACAGGTGCTGGTGGTGGTCCAGTTGCTCCAGTAGAAGCTTCGGCTGACGGTGGTGCAGCAGCGGAGCCACAAGGCATTCAACAGCCGGCCGGTGAGGCAGCGCAAGTTCCACTGCAACCTGTGTTGCGTCGCCCTCCACCCAACATGACCAACCCTGCTTACCAAGCTGTTCCATCTAACCCGGATGACGACAAGGGTGGACCAGATGAAGAAGAGGAAGGGTTCCCACAAGTCTCGCAAGAGCCTAAGGTTCAACGCCAACAGACGCAGTTGCCTCTGCCTGCTAACGGCCCAAGCTCTGGACCTCAACCGTTGCCGGAAGGCTACGAGAAGAACAAAGAGCGGTATGCCGGGAATAACCCTATGGAGTCGTTGTCTGACATCCTTAGCGGCTTTAAGGATGAAGTGGCGAACGTCAGCAAAGCCGACGAAGATCACTCCGGGTTGTTGGCGGGGATGAACAAACGTCTGGACAAGCTGATTGAGCTTCAGACTAAAGCGGTAGAAGGCAGCGCTAAAGATGGTGCTGTGCGCATGAACTAAACTTGGTGGGGGAGTACTCCGGTGCTCCCCTTTCCTTTTAACCATAGAGACTTTAAACATGGCTCAGGTTACTACACGAGATCGGGACATCATCACGAAGTCGTTCCGTATGCTGACCCGCGGTATTGCCCCGAGCGAAGCATTAGACATTCTTGATTGGGACAAATACTTCAACGTCTTCAGCAGTGCAACAGGTGACAACCGTTATCTGAACCCAATCGCTCAATGGAGTCCTGCCACTGACCCGCGTTACGGTCGGTTGATGCAGACGCCTGAAGGTGGGTTTGGTTCGCTGTACAAAGAGATGTACGATGACAACGCAACCCTGCTGACCCTCACCCCTGGTGTGGCGCAGTTCTCAGGCTTGCTGAGTTTCATCACGAACATGTTCTCGCCAACCGCCGCGATCATTGCGAACAAGGGTCGGGCACCCGGTCTGGCGTTCTACATGGGTCAGGCTATGGGGTCGATTGCGTTCTGGCCAATGCAGCTTATCAGCATGGGTACACAGTTCCTGCAATTCCTCATGGACTCTCCCCGTCACAACTTCTACACCGTTAAACCAGCGATGGGTGCTTTCACCATGGCGGCTACCGGTGTGCTCAACGACCTGATGGTGAAGCTGGGTTACATCGACCCACTGCTGCCTAAACGGGCTCAAGAGCAAAGCGACCCGCTGTACGGTTTGAAGCCAGACTACGACAACAGCAAGGCGGTCTCTGAACTGAGTCAGCTGATGCCCGACGTAGTAAACGCCGACGGCACCATCGATCTAATGCGTTTGGTCATGAAAGGTACGCGTAAGCACCGTGTCATGGTCAAGCGTTTGGCAGAGATGGACAACGATACAAACTTGGCAACGGTTGAGGACAAACTCTCCCGGGCTAAGCAGATCATTCAAGAAGTCACATTCGACCAGAGTGTTACCGCTGGTAATCCTTCTCAAGATTTTGTTGAAAAGGAAATGGGTACTGTTGGTAAGTACCGGGGTGATGGCGAAGCGATGTACATTGAACAGGACAGTGCGTACCTGAGTCAGTCAGCGTACGAGAACATTAACAACGCAGATCAAGGGTTAGGTGGTTTAGGTGGCAGTACAGGTGGTGGAAGTACGGGCGGCGGCAACACAGCCGGTGGAATGCAAGATATGGGAACGGCTGGCACTTATGGTACTGGGACTCCTCCTATAAACCCTAACGAGCGAGCAGGGCGTCCGGGTATGGCAACACCGGATGGTTCCAACAACCCCAACGTGAATGGTGGTAGCCAGATCTACTACGAAGACAACCCGAACAACCGTACTTGGGCTGGCGACGTATTCGACTTGGTGAACACTGCTGTGCACGGCGGTATGGACGCGATTACTTTCCGCGTGGAAGGTGGTAGTGGTTCAGTACGTGACAGTTTCTCTAACGGTCACACTCAGTCCCCTATGGCCGAGAAGTTCAACTCGGTGGTTCGCTCAGCGAACGACTTCCGCTTTGACGTAGCGGCGGGTAACATCGGTAACGCTTTGATCGACGGTATTGTGAACACCATCAAAGAAGGTGCGATCGGTGCGTTGTCGGGTTCGGTGATTGGCAACATCCCGCTGGCGTTGGCGAACAACTCCTATGTGAAGATTCCTGATCACTGGAGTGAGTCGAGCAGTAACCTGCATAAAGAAAGCTACACCTTCCACTTCCGTTGCAACTACGCTCACCCGTATGAGCAGGTTGTTAAGTTGTGGGTGCCATTCTCGTTGTTGCTGACGATGGTGGCTGGCTTTACTGCGGGTGGTTCGACTTACACCTCGCCTTTCTACATGAAAGCGTTCAGTAAGTCGCGTACTGTGATCCGTACCGGACTGTGTACTCAGATGGACTTCGAGTTCGGTTCGGGTAACGCGGGTTGGACTAAAGATCGTAAGCCATTGAACTTGACAGTGAACGCAACTTTCACTGACTTGGAACCTCTGGTAACGGTACCAATCGATCGTTCGATCAGTGTGTTGGACTTGACCAACCCGAATGCTCTGCTGCAACGGATCTTGTCGGATGATACGGCGTTCACCAACTACCTGACTCGTTTGGCGGGTGTGGATTACTTGGATACCGTGTTGAAGTACTCCCGACTGAACCGTCAGTTGACTCAAACCTTGTTGGGGATTAAGCAGAGCTATCGTGCAGATAACTTTGCTTCCAAGATCAGTGACTCCATCGTGGGCGACTTGTCGCGGATCTTCATCAAGCCGATGGCACGTTAAGGCAAAAAAAAACCCTATACCTACCTTCCCGGTCACCCGGGAAGGTAGGGAAGGACTTATAAGAGGTTGATGGGTGCATCGGGGAAAGAACCGCTGAGTGCAGCCAACGCACTGCCTTCGCTAAACATACCGCGTGTACACAGCAGAGGAATCAACTCTTCAACCGGACTGAGTAGAGTAACCATGTCAGGACTGATACGAGAAGTAATCCCCAGATTATAAGCCCGCCCAAATTCCGTTTCACGATAGTACCAGTTAGGTCCAATAACAACGTTGAGGAGGTTCAACAGTTTGGTACGCAGTACCGGGTAGTCTTCCGGGTAAGCGTCATCAGCAAAGGTGAACTTGGAAAACAAGGTAGCCACAAAAGTAGGGTACTTGTTCAACAAAGCGTTACGACCCTGCACATCGAGCATAGCCACAACAGCATCTACGCTTTCGATGTCACCGTTGGTGATCATGTGTTGCATGGCTTGAATGAACGCATCCTGACGCAAGCCGACGTAAGGGTAATTGTCCCACAACGATTTGTAGGCGTCCTTCATACCAAACAGCGCGGTGTTGTACAAGATCGAGTTGTACATTGACGACTTAACCGAAACATCGACAAAGTCGTCGAGACCAGTTAACTTCACCAACCCATCGAGTACGGCGTTACCCATGTTGCCACGCCAGTTACCGTTAACGCTAAACGTTTTACCGTTGGTCTGAATCAACTGCCCCACGTTTAAACCAGTGAGGCGCTTGAACTCGTTGGTAGCCATGTTAGCGATTTGCTGCATGGCGCCAGTTTGACCATACACCGGATAGCCGAGGTTGCCACCGACCGCGCTGATGATGTCGTCAGTGTCGAACTTGACACCGTCGGGACCGACCTTAATAGCCTTGGTCAGGTCTACCGTGTTGAGCAGACCACCAGAGAGTGCGCCAACAATACCGTCCAGCTGCTCAACGATGCTAGAACGATAGTTGGTAATACGACCCTTAACACTGGTGTCGTTTTGGTTAGTGAGCGCAATACCTTCTTGTAGGCGATTAGTGGTAACGTCGATTGGCGTAAGGACGTTCCCCTTGACATCCTGCATCGAGGTATTGGTACTTTTCTTAAACGATTGCAACCCCTTGTCGAGGTCAAATCCATCGAGAAGTCCCATGAATGTAAAACTCCAGAAAAAAAAATAGGTGACCAAGAGTAGGTGGGCATGCCCACCTACTCCTGCAATCATTCTTTCGACGGGGCTTCATCTACGATCAGTGGTTTCTTCAAGCGGGAGCTGCCTACTACCCGAATGTTTTCACTGACCTCAAATACTTCCCCGTTTTCGTCAACCACTTCAATAGTGATTTTGCAAGACTGCATCCGTATAATTGACAAGCCTTCCAGAAGTTTGTTGAAAGTCAACGTGTGCTTTTGGAAGTAAGTATCTTTAATGTTGCCTTGTCGAGTTACCCGTTCAATCTTGGCACGCTGTGGATCCTCTGTCGTGACCACGTAATCCAGATAGTCCCTTAAGTAAGCTGCCCATTTACGAGGGTTCATACCTAATTTGTTCAGTATCCCACGGAATAAACGCGCGGGTGCATCGTGTAACTGATTATCTGGAACGTATTTGTGCGAAATGCCGTCCATACGCGCGGCACGTAGTTTGCGTTCTCCTGCTTGATTAGATGTTTGAGCGGCCGGTGGTTCTTCTGCGACGGTCTTGTGAGGAACTTTCTTGTCAGACCATCGTGACATCCTGCCCGCTACCGGAGTGAGTTGTCTTCCTTTTTCCATCTACCCTCCCGTACGCTGTGTCAACACTACTATCAAAGATTGAATAAGATCCAAGATAAGTAGCCGGAACCACTTACTACCAATAAAGGTTTCAGTGACTTCGTTACATTCAATTTCCTTCTGAGTAAACGGAATACCGTCCTCATCAGGTCCCCGAGGCACTTTACTGCAATACACATGAAGCAACCAGGTCATACCGCTAACGAATCCGTTGTACGAGAACTCGTTACTGAACCAATCCAGAAACTCGTCGCGTCGACCTGCCCCAACCGACTTGAAGAATTCTTCGTGACTGACGTACACACCGTTAGTGAGTTTGTCTAACAGCTTGTGAGCGTCTCCAGAGGTCTTTGTGTGAGCAATCATGACGTAGTTATGAAAGTTACTCACATCGATGTCTAAAGGGGCTTTCAGGGCCTTTAAACAATCGTATAGATCATGTAGCTGGGTAGAGAACCGAACCGATGCACTGGAGAACCGCGCTTCGATTGTTTCCAATCGGGTCAACAGCGATTTATCCAGTCTGGATTGAAAGTGATCCCCCACTACCGGCCAGCCACTCATTACTTTCAACATGCCGTGCTGCGTTAGTTTCATAAGCATCGCTCCTAATATTCTGTATTAGTAATATAGGTCTAAAATACCATGGACAACCAAGAGAAACCCAAGAAAGAATACAAAAAGGCCGAACCACTTGATATGGATAAAATGCAGAAGGTGCTTGAAGAGCTTCGCATTGCAATGGTCGGTACTGAAGAAGACGTGGATCAGGAAGCTCTGGTCAAGATGATCCAGAAGAACCGCGCCTTCCTGCTCGAGTACGCCATGGCGGCCTACCTGGACAACCCTCGGAACGGTGAACTGTTGGGCAGTGTGACCTCGATCATCGCTGCTCTGGAAAAGTGCGTTCGTGAAGATCGTAAAGAACGCATGAAGAAGAAGGACCAGGAAAACAACGCCATCGGCTTCAACCAGATGATGGAAGCGCTGCAAAACATCTCCAACGGTGGTGTGCGCATGCCGGTGTTCGACTTCAAAGACTTCATCCTCGATCCGAACAAACCCATCATGGAAACTGACGCTACGATGGACCCGATCAATGATGATGAGTTGGTCATGGGAAATGCGCTGGTCGATATAGATGGTCAAGCGGTATAAGAAAAAATGAACATACTACTAACTGTGCAGGGTCGCCCCTGCACAGTTAGGTATGGGTTATTCATAGTCGTAGAACGACCGGTCAATCGGCACAACCTTGAAAACCGCCGCAACGCCCAAGGAACAGGCAAAGATACGATCGCCAATGGAACCTTCGAATGCTTCGTTTTCCTGTACCAACAGATCTGGCACAATAAACGTAGTACCCGGAATAGGTGGGCTGCCGATGCTGTCCATCAGAGGTTTGTATTCCTCGTTGAGCAGCAGGTCGTACTTAAACACGTAGTCGAACTGCTTGTAGTAGTTAACCGTAGCAGAACGCGTGTCAGCAGAGATCACCTTGACATCCACTCGACCGCCGAAGCGAGTCTTGCAGTGAGCCACCAGACTTTCGCTCAACGCATCGTCGAACTCGTACGGGAACACGTTGATCGTCAACACCACACCCTTAATCGAGATCGGTGCTTCCGTCAACTGCTCCTGATCCACCACCACCTTCAAGAACTTGTTCATGAAGTTAGTCGGGTAGTAACCGAACGCCCAGTCCTTGATCGAACGCTGTTTCACCAAGGCTTTCAGCTTTGCTTTGTCGAACTGAATGAATGGATACTCGAAAGTGTCCATCCGGCGTTGTTGATAGTTCCGAGCAACGTACAGATCCCACAGCTTGTCGCCTTCCAGTCGTCGGCGCTCATTGAACTCAGCCACTTCATCTTCGGTGGCGTTGTCTTTGAGACCGGTCATGCCAGCAGTGATGAACTTCTGGATGAGAGCACGGCGGTAATCGAACAAACTGTCAACGTCAGCATACGCTTCAATCGTCTTGTTCATTGATTACCTCCTTGACCGGCTTGTGGATCAGGCGGCAGTTCAGCGGTAGCCATCGGGAAGTCATCCAGATAGATACGGAAGGCCAGAGCAATCAAGAAACTGTAACGCTCGAAGTCTTTCGGATCCTGGATGTCCAACGCTTCACCACCTTCAGTCGTACCCACCACTTCTTTAAACATGCTGGCCAACTGTTTGATAGCGCCTTGTTCTTCGCCCAGAGCAGTGATCACACGCATTTGCACGTTCAACCACATGTCGTAGGTGTCAGACTTCTGTGCCACACTGTTAATGAAAGCAGTGTACGCTTCGTCGAAACGAATCAACGGGCGTTGCAGCAGACTTCTGAAGTTGTAGAGGATGCCGGGCCGGGCGGTATCTTTAACCAGCTCGGCATAAACCTCTTTGATCACGATGCTTAAATGATAAAGCTTATCCATGGTCAATCCTTCCGGTGGATGTTGGTGTCGATGTGGCGTCCCCGGAATAGACGGTGAACGGTATTGAGCACCTTAGTGCCTGAGCCTTTGCGCAGGCTACCGTTGGTGGTCGTACTCCCGACGGTAACCAAATCGTTCTTGTACGCTTTGAGGGCGTCCTGGTCACCACCTTTAACGTTGTACAGCTCGTTGGCCATGGTGTGCAGCCCGAGGTTACGCAGTACCGTAATTTCCGGTGAACTGATACCTGTACTTCGACTGTCACCCATCACCTGACCAGTCAGATCGTCGATCTGGTAGTCGTTCTTGGAAGCGCTGAACTTCTTCGCCCACATTTGGCGTTGCTTACGTGCTTCAGCGCGACCGACAATACCTTTGTTCGGGTTGAGAGACTTGATCCCGGTATCTTCATCGAAGACCACCAGTTGTTGCATGATCTCTACACCGTACTCTTTACACAGCTTGAGCAAGTTGTCGTAGTCAAGCTTTTCTTTGGGGTCATAGTTACTCGCCCAAATTGCCAGCGCGTTCCCCTGTGCTAGCCATTCAACCCACCCGTCCATTTGTTTATCGGACATGGTGGCGAAGATGCGTTCGTAAATGACCTTGTTACCGCCACCTCGGGTAACTTTAGCCATGAAGGTCAAGATGAAGTCTTCAAAACCCTTCCGATTGGTAGCCATTACGACTTCCTTGGATATCTGTAATGAGTGAACGTCTTGTTACCCGAAGTCACCACTTCCCTGGCGGACTCAATGTAAGGGTCTTTCTCGACGGTACTGATCGCCATCAACTCGTCAAAGAACATCGACGCGTTTTCCAGCGTTTGACTGAACAAAGTTTTGTTACGATCGTTGACTTCGATGATCGGGATGCTGTTGTCAATGTTGGCAATCCCGTACTTACCACTGACTGTATGAATCACAGCCGTGCCGTTGTGCAGTTCCGCTACCCGAACTTTCAGTGTTTCAACATAAGTGTGCGGGTCTTTGCACAGATTGATAAAGTTACTGTCAGCTACCACAAGGATGGTCGTGGAAGGTACTTCAATTGGGTCCATGGGGTGGCATTCCTTTTAATTATGGATAAGTAGGGGAGACAAGCCTCAGGAGTCTCCCCTACTTACTTAGGCGGCTTTCTTAACGGCAGGCTTGACCGAGTTGGTAAACGGTCCTGGCTCACGGCCGATCCAGTAAGGCTCGCGCTCACCGATAGCGATACGAATCAATTCGTGGGTCGTAACGGTGTGTTTCTTGATGTCCGGGTTCGTGAACCAGTAGTCCACAGTGTTCTCCAGGATATCGTTCCAGTCCAAGCCGCGGGCGACGATCTTCTCGTACAATTCCTGCGGTGTAATCCGGTACTTCTTCTCCAGGTTCAAATGGAAGGTCTGCTGGAACCACATGTGGTAAAGAATGGTGTAAGCCCGCTCCATTTTGCGGTCTTCAACAATCTTGTTCCAGATAGTAGTACGACCCGCATTACCTTCTGGATACAGGATGCACCAGTGGTTACGATCAGAACCGTCCATGCCGAAGTACTTGTTAGTCTTCAGCGTGTGATACATGGTCAGTCCTTCCTGAATCCCCAGAGACTGACTGCCGATGAAGAAGGCGTTAATACCCGACATACCAGCCTTGTTACGATACGGCTGATTGGTGTAGTACATCAAGTCAGGGATTTCTTTGGCGTCGGTAGAAATCTCGACGTCTTTACCAAACGGGTTTGGATACATCCATTCCTGTCCCTGCTTCATCTGACTGCCTTTGATGATCTCGTGACCAATCTGAGGCAGGCGCATCATCGACTTCGGCCCTTTCAACTTCTTGCCGGGACGAATGTAGACGGATTCCTTTTCTTCTGGACGACCGGTCAGGTTGATCTTGTCAACCATCTGAGCAGTCCACATTTGGTACACACCGGACGTGCCACCCAGAACATCCGCATCTTCGTACACGATGCGACGCAGGTTACCGATGGCCAAGTCGCGCGTCTTCTTCGCACCACCTTCGTCGACCTCGCCTTCCTGGAAGTGTTCGGAAACCTTCTGGAAGTGCATTTCAGAGATGGAGTCAACCACGGTGAAGATCGGAGTAATGATCTTCATTGGTTCGCCGTCGTTGCCCAAGTACGGGGTGGTGGTGTAAATGTCTTTCTTGTTCTTGATCTCTTCCTTGATCCAGCCAGCGATCGACTTGAACTTGTCGTGAACGAACGTACCGTCGCACGGGTTCTTGATGTCGTTGCGGGAGAAGTAGAAGAAACGCTTGTTGAGGATCTTCTCGCGGAAGTAGCCAGGGATACCGATCTCACGGTCAACTGCTTCTTCCAGACGGTCAACGTCGAAGGTGCCTTCAATGTCGAAGAAGAACACGACACTACCGTCGTAACGCACCAGTACCCGCACCATGGCCAATACTGTGAAACCGGTTTTCTGTGTGTTGTTACCACCTGCTACAGCGTTGTTACGGCACAGCCCACCGTTGTTGTAGCTGACCCCCATAGGTCCAATGGTGTTGTTGCAGTTCAGCATATCGAACACTGGTGAAAAGTTCAGTGTTGGAATCAAGGTATCCGAGGATTCTAAACCTTCTACAAAGCTAAAGGGCGTTGACATACTCTATTCAATCCTAATGATATTTTATGAACTTTAACCAAGGGCGTACCGCCCATTCCGAATGGGCAAACTCAGCCCCGCCTTAACTATACATATGCCGAGGTCAGTGATGGAAAATTCCGATCAAAACTCGTTTGAAGCTGTTTACAAAGAAGCAGCTGAAGAACTTGAGGCAATGGGTTTCATTGCCGCCGTAAAGAGCCCTGACCGTTTGTCGGTAACAGGTGTCGAAGAACTGAGCATGAGCGAGAGCTTCAGCCAATTCTTCAAAGAGTTCTCGATCTCGATCGACCGTAAGTTTGCATCGTTCTCGCGATCGGTACATCAGGTTGACAGTGATGCCTTGCGCCGCGCCGTCAAGAACCGCAACATCGTTTACCTCAAGAACACCGGCATCGATATCGCTGTGCCAGCCAACTATTCGCCCGGCATCGCCAATATGATGATGCACGTCAAAGGGGTGACCGAAGGTGTGTTCCTGATCAGCTGCCTGAAAACGGAAGCAGTAAGGCTATACGATTGGCTTAAGCAGATTGTGAAGAAGGGTCGCCCTGACACTCAATTCCGCTGGTCGGTGTCCAACTTCGATGTCGCTGTGGATCGTGGTGCTGACTTCATCCGCGGCCTGCCGGACGAGAACCGTCGTCATAAAGCCCCTCTGGGTCAAGTCTACGTCAACTTCGAAGAAATGTTCGATGTGATGGACTGCTTCAACTCCGTCGCCAAGCAGTTGGGCGCACGCGATGCCGAGATCGCAGCCAAAGAGTTGCAGAACACTTACGAGATGGGTCAGCTGCTGATCGAAAAGATCAAGAGCAACGAACTCACTTTCGACAAGGCAACCGTGCTGGATATCGAAGTGACCATCAACAACTTCGTCAACCTGGTCAACCTGTGTGGCGCAATGATGACTCTGTTGAACGAGTTGAGCGCTGTGCTGCGTGAACAGATCAACACCGTCACCAAGCTGTAAAGCAAAAAGAAAGCTACCCCTACCCAGCCTGTAGAGGGCTGGGTAGGGGTATAACCGCATTCACTCTGGAGTACGACCCAATTCACTCAACGTCAACACCCGCAGATTAGCAACAGCCGAGGTATGAACGTAAATGTAGTCGTCCGTCTCTACCAACGTGGAATACCGCACACCCAACTGATTACGTGTGTCTGTTACACACCACACACGCACCTTTGGATCTTCCACAGTGTTAAAGGAGTTACGACTAGGCAAGTCAAAGCCCACCGACAACTTGATTGGAACCGGCTTCTTCGAGTTCGGGTGATGAATCTTGACGGTGAAGGTCTCCTTCAACTGAGTGAACTCAGGATTGAGCTTGAGCTTCTCCACGCCCTTACCGTTTACTTCCTTCACGTAGATCAGGTCAGTGATATCGTAGAAGGTTGAGTAGCCGTGAACGTTTTCCTCGTTGCGATTCATGAACGCTTCAAGGATTACATCCATCCCCATCAAGTGGTCACGGATTCGATACGACATCATCACCGGGTTAATCAATTCGATCAACACAGTCTTGCTGTCTTTCTTATCCGGGTTAGAGTTCTTCCGTGTGAACGGAGACACCAACTTGGTCTTGCCATCGGGTACCGCCGGAACTTGATTGATCAACCGAGCAACATCTTTAGTCACGATGTTGTTTAGGTCACCTGCTGACAGATAACCATCCGGGTTGTCGATCTTTGTCCGAGTAAACTCGAACAGCTTGTCCAACAGCTCCAGTGGTTGCTTGGTGAATAACTTGGAGTAGGTGACGTCAGGAGTCAACTTACCGTAGTAAGACTTGTCCGGCTCCACTTTCCCGAAGTTATACACCCGATAACCATGATGAAGCTGGTAGAACAGTTCCGGGTTGTTGGTCTCGTAATACCAACGCGTGGCTTCTACCAATTTGTTGAACTGAATCTCTGGGTTCTCGTACTCCTTGCGAGGCACGCGACTCAGGTTCTGTTCTTTGGTAAAGCTCCACTGTGTAATCACTTCCGCCAGATCGAGCTGCTTGCTTGCCTGCCGGTTACCCAGCCCACCTTCCGCAGAACCAGCCAAGTCGAAAATTACTCGACGTTTGGTTTCCTGCATCCAGGTCAACCGGGTGAGAATGTCTTCCAACAAAATACGTTCTACTGGGTTCAGTAACTGACCGCCCAGCTTTACTTCTTCTGCCTTCTTAACAACGTCCAGCTTCAGCTTCGCCAACTGCTCGAGTTCTTTGTGCGGCGTAATCACACACAAGTTCTTCATGCACGGGTCAATCGAAAATACATCGAGGATTTCCAGATACCCGGCCAACAGCGCCTCGTTCTTGGAATCCTTGTTAGCGATGGTGAGGGAAACAATATCCTTCACCGTCACTACGGTGTTAGCTTTTTGTACGTTCCCGGCAAAATAACCGGACGAAGTCGGAACGTCCTTGACGAGTTTCTTCTTGCCTTCTTCGTTGATGTCGTAGGTGTAACCATGCCCACCGAGGAAATGGGGGTGATGCTTAACATGGTGTGACATACCGGCCATCAGATAAACCACCAAGTTTATCGTAGGAATTATTTCTTCCATTGGTAGTGAACTCTTTGAGGTGGGTGCATTCAGTAGAATACACCACCTGGTACATTAAAAAATTAAGGCTTTTTGCACATGAGCAGCAGAACTTTATTGTTCTCCTTAAGAATCGCGTTTTCTTCCAGTACGTTGACCAGATGACGCTTTAAAAACGAGTTCTCACCTGAAAGTGCAGTGGTCCTTTCTACCAACCAGATGTTCTGTTCTTTGATCATGTTCATTTGCACACTTAACGCATCGTTGATGCGAATGAAGCCACCAATCGGGCCTCCCCCTCCTCCATCGAACAGCAAGTTGATCTTCGACAACCCCACATTAGCATCCGTTAATTCCATACGGAGGTTAAGGTTGGTAGTGGTCAGTGAAAAAATAATGAATAGCAGTACAGAAATCATTAAGACCGCCGCTTTAAGGGCTTTGGTCAATTGGTCCTCTACCGACTCTCCCTTGAAGAATCTAAGCACGAATTCTATGAATCTATCTGCCATCTCCTTTGCAATAGCGAGCATAGGTGTTATCCTTACTTCAACGGTGAGCTAATCATGAGTACGTCTTATCTTTCTTTTGCGAGTCTCTCGAAGTTACACGACAACAGTCTTCAAGTAACTTCCCCGATTGGCGAACTGTCCAACAAAGCTTCCAGTTACGCCAAAGACCCGGGTAAGTTCTCGCTTGCAGTGAATGTACCCAGCGCCACTGAACTTGTCAACTTCTTGAGCATGCAAGACACTCAAGAGATTGTAATGCCGCAGAACTTGGCGGAAGTTCAAATCAACATCTCGAACTGGTTGTACGACCAAGCGCTACAAGACAAGATCACTGACAGCCGCACCACGTGTTTGGCTCTGCTCGTTGCGACCTTTACCAACAACATCATTATCGATGGTGTTGGCGAGATGGTGACGAACAATGCCATTTGGCTCCCCAGCTTCGTGAAAGGCCGGCACATTGTTGGTGCCGAAGAGCACGAGTTCTATCTGTGGATGGCGGATGCCTATTTCCTCATCCAGTACCCCTATGTTAAGTTTACAGTGATTCATCCGTTGCCTCTCGGCAATGACTTTGACTCACTGATGAATATGAACTACCAGCAGATCGCTGAACGCTTCCTCCTGGAAACTCCAGCAGTGGTTGCGCAACGTGAGCGCGTGGCTACCAACAACTTTGCATGGCCTGGCACCGAGCGGAATATTTACGAGTTCCAGATCTTGGATCTGATCAACACTGGTAAATTCAACGTCGGTTCGTGGGTGGTCTGGTCGTGGGGTAACGGCGCTGACGCCGAAGATCAACTCTTCGATCAAATGCAACAGGAAATTCTGGATAATTCCCAGTACGGTCGCGACAAGTGGGAAGAGAAAATCCCGGACCTGTTCAACCCGCTGGAGTTCTACGTGATCCCTCGTTTCGACAAACTGGGTATCATTAACCGCACCAATGGCGCGAGCACTTACTCCCCGATTGTCGATCAAGAAACAGTCATGGACATCGCTGATGTTTACCTGGCACCCTCCATGCCAGCTGATCATCTCATAAAATCTTCCCAGACCGTCACGTTCCTTTATAAGTCGCTGCAAGCTCTGTTTGTATCGAAAGTAAACAACCGTGAAGGTATGAAGAAGGTTTCGGCAATTGTTCCTGATTACCAGTTGATTTCTTCGCTGGATCCTGACTTCGGCGACATGAGCGGACCGACCATGGAGTTCGTTCGTCAAATGGAGAACTTGTTCGCTGCGGCGGAAACTGTTACTCCGTTCTCGCTGCTGCCGATGGGTATCAGTCGCATTACCCGTTTGGGTAAAGTCTGTGTGGCCAAACGCATCGGTAAAGTGAAGTACGTTGTCTTCACTCGCTGGCAAATGGTGCAAGACGGCTTGGTTGAGGAATAATTCATGACCATCAACAACATCATCCCGGGATTGAAGGCCGCTGGTAAGTTCGAAGCCAACGCGCCTTTCGATCGGGTGGTAAACCCTGAAACCTTTTACTCAGTAGAAGCTCAGCGCACCATCCCTGAGATGCAGGGTCTGAACATCAACATCTTTGCTCGGGTGTTTGCGCCAGTTGGTATTCTGGAAGCTGACTATCCAGCGATGTTGGCGACTGCGGTAAGTGCCGGTGCGGTGGTTATCAGCCTGATCCCTCGGATTGGTGCTCCGGTGTATGTACTCAGTACGCACCTGAAGACTTTCCCGTTGGTAGATGGTTGGTCATATGAGCGGATGTGCTTAGTAGTAGACGTGGGTGCATTGGCCCCGGATATGAAAGAGTCGTTGGCTCAAGCTGGGGAACACTTCCAGCAATACGTGCTGGCGCACTACGGGATTGATGCCAAAGTACAGCTCGGTACGATCCCGGTGATTGGTTACGTGTCGCAGTTTGAACACGAGACCATGGAAACCGTGCGGAAGAACCGTATTACCGACAACACCAATGATGTGGCAACCATTCGCAATCTGGAAGCTCAGATCGTGACCAAGGATGCGTACATCAAAGATCTGGAAGCAAGACTGCTGGCATTGACTCCGCCACCTACCCCGGATCCGTAAACGCGTAATAATCCCTTGCTCCAGGAGAGCCACACGGCTCTCCTGGAGTATCGGGGTCGGTTTGTTACGCCATGCGAATCGAACCAACGGCGTGACCATCGCTTTCATCGGCTTTAACCAGCCAGTGATAAGGTTTGACCACTTCGTTGTGTTGCAGGTCCATCAGGTAGCCCATCAGGTAGTTGGTGAAGCTTTCGGTGTAGCCTTCGAGGATGATCTCCTGGAAGTTCACTTCAGGCAATTCACACTTGAAAGGCTCGCTGCCGTCTTCTGGATATTCCCACACGATCCAGCTGTTGACATCCAGACCGATGTTCTTGGTCTTGGAGTTCAAACGAGCAGCGTACAGGGTGTCTAGGACTTCGTTAGCGACGCGTTCCAGCTCAGGCTTACCGTGTAGACCATCAAACGGATACAAGCACTTGGTGAAGTGCGTAGCGGCGAACAGAAGGGTACGTGCCTCGATGTTGAACAGCTTGGTAGCAGCTTCACCGAATTTGCCCAGAGTCCGGTGTTTGACAATGTCCTTGTTGATCACACGCTCCAGAATTTTAAGGCGGTTCAGAACAGACTTCGACAGAACATCCGTTTCCAAGATGTCAGGAGTCATGTCTGGATTCGTCCCCAGAGTGAAACCTTCTTTAGGCAGCTTTGGGAACACCTTGTCAAAACGCAAGGAGAAGGTCAGTTTATCTTCCCCGACGATGTTGAAGGTCATGTACAGGTCATGATCCCGGCAGGTAGCTGCTCGCACAAAGCGATCTGCCTTACGGGTAATCTCGGCCAAGTTCTTTTCCATCTTCTTCCGAAGAGCCTCGATCAGACCGGTAACGTTGCGGTACTCTTCTTGAGTCACCTCGTCGAATTCACCCACGACGTCCAACCCCATGGTCAGCCACGCGGTAGGCATCTCGTAACGAGGACGGAAAATATCCCGGAGAATGTCTTCAGGAACCTGGTGCTTGTTCAGGAACACGTCGCCCAAAAGGCGCTTGGTCCAGAAGTTGTTCAGCAGGTAAGTGTAAGTCACATCACCCTTATCGTAACGCACCCAAGCTTCTTCGGACTTATTGCCCCACCTGTAGAAAACAAAGATGTTGATGTGGTCAGGCAGAATTGGTTGCAACCCGTCAGAAGCTAACGATGGGTCGAGTGAAACACCTTTGATATCTTGAGGCCACAGGTGGCTGTACAGCAACGTCAGGTTGTGGTGAGCTGCGGTGCCTTTTTCAATTTGTTGCATCGGTAATTTCCCTTATTAAGGATGGAACTATGTTCGGTTTGTTTTCGGTTCAAGCCAAGCCTACTGGAGACTATGTGCACATCACAGGAGTTTCCTATTACGATCTTGCAAAGGACATTGAAAAGTTTTACAGCAGTACGTTGGTTACCAAGCACCAGATCAAGCGCGAATCATGGGACACCATCAAAGTCCACAACTTCTTTCTGGTAGAATTGCACAACATACTGGGAGAGCTGCTTAAGATACGGAACCTGCGTAGTCGGCGCCGCGCTCTGAGTGAACTGAAACAAGTCCTGGAAACAGACACTTGGATCAAAGACACGATTAACCCCAGCGGCACTCCGTTCAACATGAAACGTTTGGCACGGTTTGAAACTAAGCCGTTCCCTAAGCAACAAGAATTCTTAGAGCAGTATCCGGTGATTACCCACAGTTACCATTTACGAGGTCTGTTACTGGACTCCGTACCGGGCAGCGGTAAAGCCATGCCGCTCAGCACTAAGGTCAAAGTACCCAACGGGTGGAAACAATTACGCGACCTTAAGATGCACGACCCAGTCATAACCCCTGATGGGAAGGTGGCTAAAGTCGTTGGTATTCACCCCCAAGGAAAGACCGAAGTTTACCGCTTCTTCTTTGAAGATGGGCGTTACGCAGATTCTCACCCGGAACATCTCTGGGCAGTCGATGAAGTCAGTATCGTCGACGATCAAGAAATGGCCAGCGTTGGTAATGTCACTACCACCAAGGACATTATCCAGCACTTCGGTGAATTCGAATACCGTATTCCTCTGGTAGAGAAAGTCGGGGGATTCAATTACAGTGAAACGGGCACGCCTCGCCACATGGCGACTCATTTACTGGAATCTGGTATAGCGATAGATGACACAGTATTAGAACTTCCGTACTCCGAGCGCTTTGCGATTATCCGGGCTATGGTGGAGTTCTCTGCGTTGCACATCGGCGACCATCATCTGTCCCTGATGCATGAGAACAAACAAGGTTGCGACAACTTCCGCCAGCTCATGTGGTCTCTGGGCGGTATTGCTCACGAACCGCTTAACGTCGGTGGCCTGTATAAGGTGATCTGTAAGCACCGGGACGTGGACCGTTTAATCGAAGACCTCGTGGGTAAGACTCCTGAAGTCAAGAAGATGTTCAATACCAAGCAGTACAAGGACCTTAAACTGCGCATTACCGGGTATGAGCATCGGGAAGCTGAGGAAACCCTGTGTATCTCGATTGACAGTGCAGACAAACTGTACATTGTTGATAACTACGTGGTCACTCACAACACCTTTACTTCGATTGCTTGGTCGGCGCTGGTTAACGACGCACCTACGGTGATCCTGTGTCCTCTGAACATCGTGGATGAAGTGTGGGTCAACCAACTGAACCACCACCACAAAGAAGCCCCGTTCATCTGGACCAGTAAATCGAATATCCCGTTACGTGAAGGGTTCGATTTCTACGTCGTGCATTACGACTACATGACCTCGGGTAACGCAGCCTACCTCCAAAAGTTCCTCGCAGACCTGCAAAAGAAACATAAGGGTGGCGTAAAGCTGATTATTGACGAATGTCACAACTTCAACGACCCTAAAGCCGCGAGAACCAAACGACTCATCGAGTGGGCAGACCAGAAACTGTTCGGGCATTACCTGCCGGTGTCTGGAACCGCGTTAAAAGCCCTAGGGAGCGAGATCTACCCCGTACTGTGCCTCTTGGACCTGTTCTTCGACAGCAAGGCCAGAGAGTTCTTTATGGCGTCGTATGGACGCAACCGTCCTGCCCTGAACGAACTCCTTGCCCACCGTATCGGCAGGACCAAGTTTACCATCCCTGAATTAACCGGTATGGGTAATCCACCCCCTATTGAGTTGGTCAGGGTGAAAATCCCTAACTCTGACAAATACACCCTCGACGTTATCCGCTTAGAGATGCAGACTTACATTACCGACCGTGTGAAGTTCTATGAATTTCATATGCCGAAGATGTTGGAGTTCTATAACGACTGTTTACTGTCGTATGAATATTCCATTGGTAAGAACCTGCAAGCTCAAGAAGACTTCGTTAAGTATAAGCAGATCGTCCACCGTTTCCGTACCCAGGGTTATAACAGCTTTACTGACGTACAAGACGGGATGTTCTGTAAACGGGTAGAGGAAGAGATTGAAAAGGGTCTACGGGGTCCAGAGCTAAAGGAATTCCGCAATATCAAGTCTGCTGTGAAGTACCTTGGTTTGAAACTGCGTGGAGAGGCACTGGGTAACGTCCTAGGTCGTGCTCGTATCAATGCGATTAAAGACACCATTGCCTATGCTGATATTCCGGGAATGATCGATGATGCGGAGAAGAAGACCATTATCTTCACTTCGTATGTTGATGCTTTGAAACTCTGTGAAGAATACCTCACCAAAGAAGGCTACCCCGTGGTAACCGTCTACGGGGAGAACAGTAAGGATCGGGATGACGCGATTAAGCGTTTAGCTAACGACCCTCGGGTTAAAGCAGGGATTGCCGTCTTTGATTCGCTTAAGGAAGGCTACCCACTCCTGATGTGTAATTTGACCATCCTCCTGAACAGCCCTTTCCGCGACTATGAGTTGAAACAAGTCATTGCACGTACGTGGCGTACTGGGCAAGATGCCGAGTGCTTCTACAAGCTGCTGGATTTGGACACCGGGGATAAGCTCAATATCACCACCCGGAGTATCAACATCATGGAGTGGTCTCGTGAGCAAGTTGATGCTTTACTGTCACGGGAAAGTGGTCACGCTCTACTGGGGAATATCTCGGGGCAAGAAATGTTCGATATGAGCATGGAAGCCTTTACCCTCCCTGTCCGTATTAACCAAAACGCAATGTCCCTCTTTCGATAAGGAACCTAAGCATGTCCGAACAACAAGATCAGCAAGACTTTCTCGATTCCGATGAAACCTACGAGTCCCTCCCGGAACCTGAACACGTTGAAATCATCATGAACGGGATGCTCGATTCCCTTGCGGGTAATGAAGGCTTGCCTCTAACCGATGCACAGATCTACCTCCAAGGTGCTCTGAATGCCTCCGGCGTGGTCTCCATGCGGGTATCCGGTACTGAGGGCTTCTTCTCGTCGATCGGTGCGGGTATCAAAGCGGCGTGGGACTACATCGTCAAGATGTTCAAGTCCATTTACAACGCAGTCTTCAAGAAGGACGTTAAAGACAAGGGTGAAAAGGTTGCAACGTCCATCAAGGAAGCTGAAGAAGCGATCAAGGCGGTAGAAAGCCCTAAAGTAACTCCCGCTAACGTGGAAGCTGTCCTGAAGAAGGTGGAAACCAAGGTCGAGCATTTCCCACCGAGCCCTCAAAAGACTAAACTGCTGGAACACGTGGCGGCGGCTAAAGAAGCCCCAGAAGCGCAGAAGGTTAAATCGGTACTGGACATGCTGCCAGAAGTGTTCGACACCGCCCTGCTGGACGTCAAGCATCTGGAGAGCCACGCTAAAGCTCTTAAAGGTGCAGCTGGTCGTTTGCAAGAACGTAAAGAAGCCTACGACAAAGAAAACGACCAAATGGGGTACGACATTCAGACTTACCTCAATGGGTTGATCGGACTGCCTGAACCTCACTCGGTCACTAACTTGGCTAAAGCTAAGGAATTCCTGCATAAAGCCAGTCGCTGTAAAGAAGCCATGGGCAACAGCTGGATGTCTTTGTGGGATACCGAGCAAAGAACCAAGAAACTGATCGATGACATGGGCGGTAAAATCAATGCCTATGCTGAAGGTCCTAAAGACAAAGAACTCAAGGAAGAGATCGAAAAGCTTAAAGCGTACCTGCAAGGGGTAACTGAAGTCAACAAGATTACTGACACGGTTACTTTGGCACTGATGGGTATGTGTGACGTGATCAAGAAAGCTTGTGTGACGGTGATTTAAAGCAAAAACGAAATAGACTACCCTACCTAGCCTGTTAAGGGCTAGGTAGGGTTATGTCCGCTTTATGCCGGTACTGGTGTACCGTTCAGAACATCTTCAGGGATGTTGTATTCCTTGATCAGGTAATCCAAGGCAAGCTGCAAACTGGTAAAGGTGTGCATTGCCCCGATATTGTCCCCCAGATGGAGTGCCCAGTGAGGGTGTTCCACGGTCTTTTGTTCGATAATCACCATACCCAATTGGAAACCGGTGTTATTGACCTTGTAACCACTGCGGATAGTGACCGGGATTTCTTGAGTGCTCAGGAAAGCCAGAATCTTCTCTACCTGAGGACGCAGGGCTTCACCCTCTGCTGCCAACTTGGCGTTTACCGCAGCAATGTCAGCCTCGACATTAGAAGGTTTGATTTGACGTTGTTTATTTGGCTTCATTGCTTATCCTCTCTCGCCCTTTACACCGGTAGGTTCAATAGGGTCAATCCCCAAACGCTCTAGGTGACTGTTAATGTTACCACAGGTCACCAAATAAGAGACGTTACTGAACCCAAAGACCAACCCCACCAAACTGGTCACTTCACCCAGCCCTTCATGAGAGGCCGCCCAATACTGTCTATCATCACAGCAGACAGTGACTTCTTCATGACGTTTCATTCCGCTAGGGGTGTAAATGACTCCTTTCTCCTCAATGTTGCTAGAGGAGTTCAACGTCAGGAGGTCTTCCCAACTACCGAATACAATCACCCCATTGATACTGGTCACCATAGGGATAGTTTTCAACTCGTTACTGACCCAGTCTAACAACTCCTGTAGATCAGCACACCCGGCATGTTCCCTGCCAAAGGATTCACTGTCTACCGTCCAATTGGATTTAGCCAATACAGGAATGGTCTTACCCAGATACTCCATATCCTGCATATGGTGAGTGCCACGGATCTCAAATGTGATACCGACCGTGGCGGCTTGTTTCTTAAGGTTGTCAATACGGGGTTGATGATACTCCCATTGACCACTCAGTACGCTGTAAGGGCAACTCATGGAATCACATCCCAGGCAATGTTGGTATTACCCCGACCAATACCTTGATTAGGGTCTTCTTTGACCTTCTCTACGAACGAGTCGCACAGTTCACGAGCCAACTGAGGATCCAGAGGGCGTACATGAGCACCGGGGGCTAACTCAGTCCATACGCCCTCAACGATAGCCTTGATGTTCTCAGCGATCCCCATGTGCACCTCAGCCAACATCAATGCCTCATCCAGACTGCGAGCCATGACTTGAGGAATAGGGTCCAATCCTTGATGACCCGGGTCGAAGTACACACAGAACATGCCATACGTGTCGTTAATCGACAGTTGCATATTCACCTTGACTTCAGCAGCCTTCACTTGGAGGGCTTTAAAGCGTTCTTCAAGAGTTGACATTTAAGCCACCCCGTGTAAAGAGTCGTTTAATCAACAACCACAACTTACGTGGTTTACTGGTGCGGACAAAGGGAGTGCCTTTACCGGTCATTTGGAGAGCCCCTCGTCCGTGGTATTTGAATGGGTCAATTTCTACAGGTTGTGCGATCGGGTAGTTATCCTCAACCAGGAAACCCCCTGCAAACACCTTCTTCGGTTCCGCGTGATGCGGGTGACCGGTATAAGCCTTGGCATCATAACCACGCCGAGACAGTTGTTTACCCAGTTCATCGAATTGATGACTGTTAACAGCGTAGACGGTCAAATAGCAACCGGCTAATGGAATACGGAGTTGCAACCAGTTAAAGAACGACGCTGGTTGTTTGCAGTTACCCAGTTTAATCCCCAACAGCAATAACACCTCACGATGAGCGAGACATGGGATACCGTTTACATAGCCAACCATCAGCTTACCGTAATTGGTCACCAGTCCCAGGTGAGGATCACGAACAATAAGGTCTTTAATCTTGTGTTTACGATTTGGCATTACTTTGCTCATTATGTTGGTTAACACTATAACAATGGAACACAGGCAAAAATAAAGAGTAAATACCCACCTCCCCATAAGGGAGGCAGGTAGTCGTAATCGGTTATTTCAGGAGATCTCGTTGCGCCATAGACCAGTAACGGACACCACGTCCCTTGGTGGGGTCTACCGTGGCCAGAATAGCGTCCAGTTTATCGAGGTTAGCCAGTGCGGTCTTCTTAGCCCCTCGGCTAATATTGCCCTGTATCTGAACAATCAACTTATTCACCACCTCTTGCAGTTCTTCAGGGACGTCAGTAATCAGCACCCGCTCGTGACTGTCCAGAGCAAAGGTTTCCCCTACCCGCCAATAAGTGTCAGTATCGAGGTTAATAGCATCGAGTTCGATAGCGTCCCCGTGATAGACGTCCAACTCAAACAAGACGATCTGTCCTTGACCTTCTTGCTGTTGTTCGTACGGCATGGTGATATCAGTTTGACAGTAGACCCCGGCTTTTGCATAGAGACCGGTATCCTGACTGTAGGAACCGTCCATATTGATCGCTGTAGCCCAGGATTTAGCGTCTGCCTGATTCCAGTTAAAGGCGGCGATGAAAGTACCCTTATCAAAACCAAACAAAAGGTCGAAGATTTGCCCGCGTTTAACCCCTCTTACCAACACGTATTCAGTTTCCTTAGCCAAGAAGGTTTTGGCCACTTGTACGTTCAAGTAAAACGAGTCATCTACCTTGTCGTAATACCACTGACCCTTTGCCAGAGGACGGGTGGAACTACCGTGCCACTGAATACTGATGGCTTTACCCGCAGGACCGAGGTCCATAATGGCTTGACGTACCGCAATGGCGTTGAATCCGTGCTGATCAATCTTGATGGCGGTCTTACGCCCTGTAACGGGGTCAAATTCCCGCAATTCAGAACGCCCGTATTTAGTGTTCTGGGTGGGTTGCAAATCTTCGCCCTTAGTAGGGCTGGTAGCGATGATCCGATCTTTCTTACTGGTGTCCCAGAACGCATTATTGAGTGTAGGTAGATCCGTTACCGATGTGGTGACGTTAGTAGGGTCGGTATGGTTGAAGCAATTGATCTTGGCGAAAGGCATAACGCGTAATCCTCTAAAATAAACCTCCCTTCATAGGGCGGGCATAGGATCTGATGCAAAAAATAAAGGAGTACCACCTACCCCCTTACGGAGGTAGGCAGCATTCACAAGGTGTTATTTACGGTTGTTACGGTAGTGACGAATGAAGTTCAGCAGATCACCGTATACCCGTCTGCTGATAGAACGCAACTTCAGTTCTTCCAGCCTAACTTCTAGGTCCACTAACTGCGCCTGGCGGATCTTCAACGCCTCAGCGTACCACTCAGCCCGTTGGGTTAACTGGATCTGCAAGGCCGATTGGAACTCCTTGGCGTTTTCAGCTTCGGTCACCATCCACGTATGCGCCTGAGTGAGGACTTTGATGGTCTCTTTCTGGGCATCGATTTTGGCTTGTAGCCAAGAACGGTACATCACAGGTGCATCTCCGCTTCCATGGACTCGATCATGCCTTCGAACGTTTCACTCGGTTCGGAGACATCCACGTCATCAATTGCACCATGCCAATAGCCGTCGACAAAGAAGAACTCCAAGCAGACGTGGTCATCGGTGCACGCTTGTTGAATAGCCAGTACGCGGTCCTGTATCGATTTATCACTCATTCCTTACCCTCATCCCACCAACCGTTAACCAGCAGTACTCGCTTGATCTTCAGTTGGCTAGCCAGTTGTTTATCGTGAACCGCTACCAAGTCCTCACGGAACGGGATAGCGTCATTAATCTCTTTCTTCAACACACTCAGCAGGTAGCCCTGACGGCGATACTCGTCCATCAAGGTTACCCGTGTACGCAATAACAAGGTTTCAGGTAAGCTGGTAGGAAGGGCGGTTAACAAATCACCGCTCTCTACCGCCTTTAGTAAAGCAGGGCGAAAGTTGCGGTCAGCATATTCCACCAATGCCTTATCCAGCCGATCAATAACCCGTTGATACCGACCCCGGGCGTATTCACCAGCAGGTGCAGGGGAACTGTAATTCAAGTCCCCCAGTGCATCCTGATAACGGTGCAGCTCGGAGGAGTAAAACGCATACTCCTCCTGAGTGCCGATAAACAACTCATCTGAGTCTTCTTGTTTCTTCTTGCGGAACTCAGCGATACTGGTTACTGTGCCCATGGCGTTACCTTCCTCGATAAGCAATTAGGGTGACGCTCGTAAAAGGAGGCTAATTCCTTATCAGCCTGTTCTGCCAGTTGTTTGCCTTCGCTATGCAGGTGGTCAGCGATCTGAGGATCACGGTTCTGCATGGACAAAGCCAAGATACTACCGGCTTGATCGAACTTGTGTTCAATCGCCTTCAACTCACGTGCACGGTTCAATACAGCCTGTACATTTGGAACTTCCATTTCAACTTCTCCTTGATTAACACGCAGTAAAAACTGGGAACTCATAAAACGTACCTTTGGTGAGACTTAATTACTCACAACAAGCGCGGAACACTTTCTCCCACTCTTCTTCAGTGCCCTTATAACCGTTGTTGACAGCCACCTCGTAAGGGAACTCTCGCTGCGGTTGAGGAACTCCGTCGTAGTGGTACTCAAAGAAGTAATCCGGGAGACTACCGTCAGGCAGGATATGCACTTCGGTGGTCCCCAGATAACCGATCAGACCCAATGCGCAGGTATCAGGATCAGTCTTCTTTTTCTTCTTCGGATAGAGCACCACCCCCGGCTCCAGCGTGAACTGCTTGTGGAACTCGCGGTCTTGCTGGATACGGGTATTCAAAGACTTCGTACCCCGCATCACGGTGGCTTTCAAATGCAACGCCAGACGCAGGGTTCGGCTATTTGCTTTAACGAGCGGCATAGCTTTCCTCCTGAATCAACCGATCCACTTCCGCCCAGCCTTCTTCAGGCATTCCAGAGATGGTGTAGGCTTTGTGCAGACGCGACATCAACTGCAACACGTCCTTACGTTCGAATACCGCAAACAACTGGTGGTACGACTCGTCCCGTTCTTCGCAGTCCAGATCCAGGTTAAACGACTGACCGTCTTCCATGCGTTTGATCAGAGTCAGGTTGCTATCCTCACCTTTGACCCCTTCCACTTCCAACAGAGGCTGGTAGTAGTAGCTCTGATTACCGCCGTTCTCACCCTTGATAGCAAGAGGATCGAAGTCAGTCGGGTAGAACTTGGCAAACACTGTACCCGCTGGCAGGTACAGGAACTCTTTCAGATTAACAATCCTCATCCTACTTATCCCCTTATTGGAATGATTTCGGCTGATTCAGGAGTAATCAGTTTCCACTCCCCCTCTACCATCAGTTCGATGGTCCAGCCTGTCTCTTTACTGGCATGGTCCCGTGCAGTCGCTAACCAGCTCTCAGCCATCAGGCGGAGGTTCTTGCGGGTCATCTCCTGCACCATGGCAACATCGCAGACAACGGTATCGCAGTTCTTGAACAGACGGTTACTCATGTCCAAGCACGTGGCAATACGTTCCTTACGACTCTGGCCATGACGCAACCAATGCTCCAGCGCCTCAGGGGACTCAAACTCCTTCCCCCACACATCTTTACGAATCACTGTCCCCATTACGTTCTTTCGCCTCTTTTAACTGTTGACGGAGAGAATCAGGCGTCTTATGACCCCAGCTATCCAACACGATAGGATTCTCAGGATTGTCTTTCAAATGAGTCCAGTACAACCGAGCACTCATGGCGCTAAAGAAGAACCGAGTCAAACGACGATCGGTGCCGTACTTGAACACCACGTAGTAATGATCCACCGTACCGATAGGTTCATCGATCTGATAGAACAGGTAACCCGCTTCGCTAGCAATCGGACGCATACCCTCCCGACGCTTATTGAAGTACGGCAAGAGCACTTCATCCCACCAACGACCCCGAGTCTTAATCGTGTTGCGCAGGTCGTCGGTAAACAACCGATGGAAAGGACGGATCATCCCTTCGATGCAAGGACCCAACTGATACTCGTGCAAGGTCTCCTGCATCTTCTCTTCGGTAGTGGGCAAGAAGTTACTCACCCGTACCGCCAGCAACTTACTTAAACGCTTATGTTGCTTTGCCATAAATCTTCCATCCTAAGAATTTGTAAATATCGAGGGTCGAACGGAACCCATACTCAGCCGTCCCCGGTACGCCCTTACGTTCATGTAACCACGTCAGGTGTTCGAAGTAACGGTAAGCATGATCCTTCTGAATGAAGAAGAAGGTTTTGCTCTTGTTGAATCCTGTTTCAAAGACAACAAAGAACCCACCTACTCGGTTGAGTTTCACCACAGGTGCCACACACATCGTGCCGGGGTGTAAAACTTCCGCTGGATACAACCGACTGTCCACCGGTTCCATGGGTTGATGTTTATCAAACCAAGGGATATCCACATACTCCCACCAGCGCCCACGACGTTCCATGGAGACGCGTACCTGAGTACGAATGGCTAAGTCAGCCACCCAGTCACCGAAGTCTTCACTGATAGCATTTTTCTTAAACGCTACCAGCGCTGCTTCAATCTCTTCTACGCTTTTGTAATCCCCGCAATGAACATCACCATGTGCCCAGTACAGAAGTCTGACTAAGCGCTTGTGTTGTTTAGGCATCACGTTTGTCCTTAGGCTGATCGTAAACAATCCCAGCGTGAGTCACACGACCGCCCTCAGCGTGGACCTTGTCGTAGAACGCTTGCGACATGGGTGGCATCTCATCCTCGATGGTGTCAGGAACCGAAGCCATAACGATTTCTTTCAGGTCATTCTTTTTCATGCTGTTACCCTCACCGGTTAATACGTAGTTAAGTTCTTCCAACGATTTACTTCCCCACACATCAGGGTTAGCAGGCGCTGGGGTTTCACCAATCAAGTACAGGTAATAACTCTTCGCCCCACTGTTCGTGATAAAGAAGCGAGTCTTCTCTTCATCGTCTCCCTCTTGGAAAACTACGAAGTAACGGGGGTGGTTACCCACCTTTCCTCGGATACTGGCAAACACAATCCTGTGCTCGTCTACAAGGTTCACAGGAACTGTTGCAGCGAGCATGACAGTCATCAGTTGGTTCTTGTTGAAGCGTGGCGCTACCGCGTCCATAGGGACTCCTAGCCTAGGTTAAAATAAAAGCGCATACACGCACCCCCGTCCAGACCCCCTGATTTCATTGGGTTTCGTAGGGGTACCCTATTTTTTCGCACTAAAAACAAAGCAAATCTAATTCTTCTTCATATCCACTAGAAAACGAAGTCTTTCAAACAACTTTGGCATATCACTTCCATACACCAGATAATCTTTTCCCTGCATTGAACAGATACAATTACGCCCAATAATTGCCTCCTTACTCAATGCTTCTAACAGATCAATTAGACCCGGTAGAGTAATGTTGTTAATCAATTCTTCTATTTCTTTTTGTTCTCTGTCTCCCATGATGCTTATTACTCCCATAGTTGTTTAGTTGATTGTTTAAGTTCATCTAAAGTTTGATAACCGTAGTTGTAGGGTTCTGGTTGGTTACCCGGTGTAAGCTGTCTTAAGTACTGAATGTATCCATCTGCTGTATGTCTATCTACAAAGAACCTAAGCGTATTACTAGGTTCGTCTTGATGATAAGCGGCATACACCATATGGTCTGCACAACCTTCTGGGTTAACCATCCCTAGAAGAATACGTTGCTGACATTTACTCCTATTGAGTGAACACTTCCACCCATAAGGAGAATACTTGTTTAAGAGTATTATCTTGTTAAGATCAAAATTAATTGTCATAGCGGGTATTCCTCTAGGGGTTAGTTAGAGCGCGTGTTTGTTGCGGAAGACTAGGATCTCTTCGAGGTTACTCCACCCCCACTCATTTAGATTAGTAGGGGCGTCGCCTGCTCTGAAGTTACGCAGGTAGTTAATGTAACTACGAGCGCCTGTGTTAGTGGTGAACAGTCTAGCGGTAGCTTCGTAGTTATCGCGTACGTAGACAGCGAAGACTTTAGAGCAGGGGGTATTGCCTGGTTGCAGTTGAGCGTACGTGATCTCTTGTATCGGTTGGGTGACATCACTCACGATAGAGTACACGTTACCGAGTACGGGAGCTGCGAGTACGAGTTCCTTAAGTTGCTCTGGGGTCATGATCATTCCTTTAGGCGGAGGGTGTAGTTACCGTCAGTATCTTTAACGATTACCACGCCATGTTCTTTAGCGATCTTGTCTGCATCTTCCCTGTGCTTCATGGAGTTGATGACAGATTGTTCTCTGAGTCTAACTGTGCCGAGGTGGTGAACCTCTCGCATGGCTTGCTCAGACTTAAAGAGGAGTTCTTGTATCTGGATAACAGCTTCGTAAGGGATCCTAGGACCGCCTTTGCTGGTACGCCGCTCGCGACGTTCAGACATCTTGCGATCTCTCCAGCCTTGCATCTGTACGACTTCGCCCACGGCTTACTCCTTAAGGAGCTGCCCGGTTAAGAGCAGCTCGCGTAGGTTTACTCTGGTTGGTTAGGTTCGTCAGGCTTATCGAAGTCCTTGAGGCTTTCTACGGCTTCTTCGGCTTGACGGACGTGACGAGGTTTGAAGCCCGTGGTGTTAACGGCGTTCTCTGCTTGAGCACGGAGTTGGTCAGGTGTTAACTTATCCAGACCATCAGCCTCTGCATAAGCAAGGACTGTTTGTTCCACCGGCAGAGGCAGGTTCAGTGGTGGTACTTCCCCGGTAGGGTTTTCACGCATGAAGTAAGCCAGCTGAGCTTTACGGTGAGCGTACTCACCTTGGAACGGACTGTCTAACACAGGGTCAGTCTTGTCCAAACCCTTCAGATCACCCGGTGTCAGATAGCTAAGGCCCGACGCTTTGATCAGCATACTTTCAACGTTGGCTTCACTGACAACACTGGGGGTATCGAGGTCACGGTACAAACGGGCACGGCTCAGGTTACTCCCCATGCCCGGACGACCAAAGCGACCACCACCGAGTACAACGATATCATTCAGCGAACCGTCAGGGTTACGAGGTGCATCAGGATCAATGCTTACCTCTACACCCGGCTCACCCCTTGACCGTTTCCAATTTTCCATCTCTTCTACAGTCAGACGCTTCATTGCAGGGTTTGGTATCTCCCCATCAAGTTCAACGCCTGTCTTGCCAGCACCAACCTTCAGCCGACCGACGAACTGTTGGTTCTGCGGCTCATCAGCCGCGTTGTCAGCCTTGGCTTGGATCAGTGTGGTCATGTGGTCGCCAATGCTCACACGAGCTTCACCAGGCTTACGCAGTGGGTAAACACCGCCCAGCGCATGAAACGTGATGAACGCAGCCTCAGCGTCTGCGCCGTGCATCATTTCAACTACTTGCGGATACTTCTTGATGAAGTGACGATTTTGGTAGCAGAAGTCCAACGTGTTAGCAATTTCTGCCAGCTTACTCACGTCACCTTGCATGTTGCGCCAGCACTCCACGAAACCTTCTACCGCTTCATCGGTATGCTTGTGACCTTTGAAGTGGAATTGGTTGAGGAGTTTGGCAATACGGAGATGTTTCTTACGCATGACGAGTACCTTTTAAACTTGAATGAGAATGCTGGAGAGATAAACGTCGTCGATAAAAGCAACTACCAAGCGCTGACTCTGCTTCAACTCTTGGTAGGCTTTCAGGACGTCCGAAGGATTAACCACAAACAAATGAGCAGTGTCATCTGCACAGGGTACTTCCAAACAGAAGCCACGCACAAATTCATCTACTGGTTCATCTTTGAGGATGCACTCAGTACCGAATTTGTACTCAACCATCCATTCACGGCCGATCAGCTTAATACCGCTGTCAAGCGTGAATACGACGCTATCGTTGTCATCACTGGGGGTTGGGAAGGGAGTACTCATATCAGCCTCCTAGCGCCAACCCAGACGCTCTTGTACAGAGGATTAGGCTCACGCAGTGTCTTAACCACCTGAAACATGTCTTTCTCATCAAAGAGGAAGATAAATGTCTCTACTGCGATGAAGATGTCGCCATCCGGTGCAGGTGCGAACACCGGCGTTCCATGATGATCCACCCACTTCATTTTGATATCAGGGCAGAAGCACAACGCGTACTCTTTCGAGAACGTAGCGATCTCCTGCTTGATCTGATAATCCCATCCCAAGGACAAAGCGTACAGCTCGTCCATCAGACACGTTATTCCCCCCACAGTAATCAATACCAAATTACCGTAGTTCTGCTCAATACCGCTGCGATCCTTCTGCACCACTCGGCGCGCCAGATCAGCAGCAGTAGGTTTGTACCAATCGATCGGCTCGTCGACCGGCAGGTCTGGAACCAACTGGAGACTACGCAATTGCTCCAGACCTTCACCGATCATACCGCTTTGGTCACCGTGCATCGAAACATGATGCTCAGTTTCCGTGATAACCTTCCGAAGACTTTCAGTCATATCGAAAGGCTTTTGGTTCAACGCTTTGGCTGCGGAAGGATTCTCCATAGCCGCATCGTAAAGACCCCCTAGTCCTTCGATCCCCTCGTTCTTATCAACCATGTCTTACCACCCCTTGTTTGTTTTCGTTGGGTTCATATTGCAGTTTGTCGAGACGAGCTTGCATTAGTGCCGCTTTGTTACGAGTTTCCCGGCTCTTATCCCTCAGATAGCGACGCTCCCGAGTGCAAGTAGAAGCGCCCGCCATACGGGAGAGCTTAGCTGCTTCTCGGGTAAGAGACGTGATCCGGGAACTCAACATCTTGACGAGTTCTTCTACCTTAGTCATCTGATTCACCATTACAGAAAGTGATTGTTATTCAGATTAGTAATATAGGTTTCAAATACACTCCAAGTTAATGCAAAATCATACAAGCAGGGTCAAAAGGATAGAAAGCTTAGTTCTATTTTATTTGGCAATTTTATGGTCTCTGACCCCTCCACTCCTTTAGCAGCGCGGATAACCTAACCATGGCCTTTCCAAATGATCAATTGTTCTTGGATCGGTTCATCGCTTTCAACAAAAGGCGGTACGTCGATGAACCAGCATTCGTAAGTAAACTCAACTCCCTCACGCTCGACACTATCCAGTTTTCCAACTTCCGCAAGGTAGAGATCGAACCTGGGGTTGTGGCTCACCTCGTCGACGTTGACTCGGCCGGCATCCTCACAGGGGATGGGCAGCAGTACCTCCCTGCGGACTATGTCAAGAACGGTCCAGCAGAACTGGAAGAACCTGATCCCGTTGCCATGGATGCGCTTGAACGTAAAGGGGTACAGGGGATCTTCTTCCTCGGTGTAAGTCCTGAGGACACCGTGGGTGCGGTGCTTGTCTACAACGGCAAGAAAACACCAGAGAACATCAAAGCCATTGTCATGGAGAAGTGCTACTTCGAACTGACGGACGCGGACATTACCATCGATGAGGACCTGACACTGGTCACCATTGACTCGCGCACTATTGGCGGTGTCCTTCAAGTAGTCGAAGGTCTCTACGACGACATCCCTCGTTATAACGGACAGTTCCGTTACGACGGCACCATTAGTTACTAAGCCAGAGGAATTTGTATATGGCTCTCGATGACGATAGCGTAACACCCGGCGAGTTGCCGGCGATTGTAGAAGAAGCCGTATGGGAAGAACACCTTCCCGCGGTCGTCACTGGCGTTAAAGTCCGTGGCGGCGATGACGGCAAAGGTGCTGCTAACTTCCAGGCTCGAGTGTTGGACGCTCGTACCCGTTACCTGAAGGAAGCATTCCAGGCACTGGTGGTTGGTGGTCTGAACGTAATCGGTACGCTTAACAGCCAAGCCGAGTTGGACGCCATCCCAACCGAAGACCTGAACAAAGGTGATGCGTACTTTGTTGAAGGCTCTTTGTGTGTCTGGAACCTGACTGAATGGGTGAACTCTGGTTCCCTGCTCGGTCCACGCGGCATCACCCTGCTCGGCACTTGGCCTGACAACCAAGCACTGCCGGACCACACTCTGAACGAGGTAGGTGACGCCTACATCTGGAAGAATGACATCTGGCTGCTCATTCCTCAGCCTGATGGCTGGGTGACGATTGGTTTGAAGGGTGATGCCGGTAAAGATGCTTACCAGATTGCTGTCGATGCTGGCTTCCAAGGTACTCGTCCGCAATGGCTCGCTAGCTTGGTAGGCAAAAGCACCTACCAAATCTGGTTGGACCAAGGCAACGAAGGTACCGAAGCCGACTTCCTGCTCAGCCTGAAAGGCGCTGCTGGTAGTGTTGGTTCGGTAAAGGTTCTCGGCACACTGAACAGTCAAGCTGAACTCGACGCTATCCCTACCGAGGGTCTGGCGGAAGGTACTGCTTACTTCGTCACGGGTTCCCTGCGCGTATGGAACGGTGTTGACTGGTCTGACTCCGGTTCTCTGTTGGGTGACCGCGGTGTGACATTGCTGGGCACCTGGCCTGATGCGCAAGCACTGCCACCAGTCAATGCTGTTTCTGTTGGTGACGCTTACATCTGGAAAAACGACCTGTGGTTGTTGGTGCCAGGTGGCGACGGTAGCGACCCTGAGGCAGATCCTGTCTGGAGTTCTATCGGTCTGGAAGGTCCTGAAGGTAAGTCGGCGTATCAGGTATGGCTGGATAACGGTCACGTTGGTACTCAGCCCCAGTTCCTGCAAAGCCTGGTCGGTAAGTCTTCTTACCAAACCTGGTTGGATCAGGGTAACACCGGTAATGAACAAGCGTTCCTCGATACGCTGAAGTCGACTACCAAAGGCGATCCAGGTCCTGAAGGTCCTGCTCGTTCTCCTTTCGAGGTGAAGGGTGCCAAGGCTGATGAGTCGCTGCTGCCTACTCCGGGTACTGCAACTGAAGCCTGGTACGTTGGTAGCCACCTGTACGTGTGGGTAACCGACCAAGCCCAATACGTGGACCTCGGTTCGGTTGGTGGTCTGTCGGCCTACGACCTCGCAGTAGAAGACGGCTTCGGCGGTACGCTGCAACAGTGGCTTGTTTCGTTGAAGTCGACTGTGCCAGGTCCTGAGGGTCCGAAAGGTCAGAACTTGACCGTTAAAGGCACCGTGGCCAACGCTCCTCAACTGGGCAATATCCAAAACCCAGAAGAGCAAGATGGTTACGTTACTGCTGACGACGGCCACCTGCACATCCTTACCGAAGGCATTTGGGTGGATGTGGGTCCATTCCGTGGTCAGTCGACTTACCAGCTCTGGCTGGATAACGGCCACAGTGGTTCCGAGAACGAGTTCCTGGCTTCGCTGAAAGGGACTAACGGTACTAACGGCACCAACATCGTCATCAAGGGTTCGGTCTCCACCTATGGATCCCTGCCGGCTTCTCCTGAAGAACAGGACGTCTACGCCGTTCGTGACACCAACACTCTGTACGCGCGCATCAATGCTGCCTGGGTAAACCTCGGTCAATTCCGTGGTGAAGACGGTAACGATGGTGCTCCGGGTGCCAACGGTTCTTCGATCACAATCATCAAGATCCTGACTGCCGAAGATGCTGATGTTCCCAACCCGGTAACCAACGGCGGTAAAGCCTACGTTGACCTGGACAAGCATCTCCAGATCTCTCTGGGTGGCGTGTGGGTCGATTGCGGTCCGGTTGGTGCTCCTGGTGAGCGCGGTATCCAAGGTATCGGTCTGAAGCTGCGTGGTACCGTTCCAGGTCCTACGTATCTGCCTCTCCCGGCAAATTCTGAAGAAGGCGACGGTTGGTTCACTTCCAACGACAAGATGCTGTATGTCTTGACCGACGGCGAGTGGGATGGTCCGTACGACATCACCGGTCTTCCTGGTCCTCAGGGTAACGATGGCGAGAAGGGTGAAGCCGGTACCTCGATCAACATCTTGGGCGCATACCCTACGCTGGCCGCGCTGGAAACCGCTGTTCCTACCGGTTCGCTGGGTGACGGCTATCTGGTTGGTGACAACCTGGCCATCTGGACTACCGCTAACGGCGGTGAGTGGATCGACATCGGTCTGGTTCGTGGCCCTCAGGGTATCCAGGGTGTTCCTGGTCCTATCGGCATCGGCAAGAAAGGTGACAAGGGTGAGAAAGGTTCGTCCTGGATCACTCTGCCTGCTGGTGTTGATGCCCCAAGCGCAGGTTTCACCGGTAACATTGGTGACTGGGCCGTATCCGACAGCTTCAAGGTTTACTACAAGTCGGCTTTGTCGGGCTGGGTATATTGGGGTCAACTGGTTGCGGGTGATGTTAACTCGCCACAGCTGTCCGCTGGTAAAGTGGTCCGTCTCGGTAACGAGTGGGTAATGCTGCCTGTTGACGAAGCTCCTGCCATGATTGCTGGCAAGCTGTATGTCCGTCAGTTGATCGAAGGTAGCGAAACCAACGAAGGTGAGTGGGTAGAACTGGAGTTCCCTCCTCAGTTCGACGAACCACCGGCTGACAGCCAGCCGTACATGCGTGTGCGTCTCAACGGTCAGGAGGTCGGTTCCTGGGGTGCTTACAACGCTCCTACGATCGGTAGCTTGGGTGGTGTTCCACTGACAGCTCTGGGTGTTACGGTAGCGACGCTTGTCAACGGTACTGTTCCAGCGGGTCAACTGCCGAGCTATGTCGATGATGTGTTGGAGTTCGCTAACCAAGCGGCCTTCCCTGCTACTGGTGAAACCGGGAAGATCTACATCTCCTTGGCCACCAACGCCCAGTTCCGCTGGACAGGTAGTGTGTACATCGGCCTGGTAGCTTCTCCGGGAACTACTGACGCTGTGCCAGAGGGTGCAACTAACCTCTACTACACGCCGGCGCGAGTGCGGTCTACTCCGTTGGCAGGTGTCAGCTTCGGTACTGGTGGGGTTATCACAGCAGCCGACACGGTACTTACCGCGTTCGGTAAACTTCAGGCGCAGATCACTGCATTCGTACCTGGTTTCGCTGACGTTCCGACGGATACCAACCTGTATCTGCGTAAGGGTGACAAGACGTGGGTGGTTTACACTGCACCTACTCCTGGTATCTCTGGCCCGGCTGGCGGTGCGGACAACAAGACGTACGTCTACAAAAACAACGCGTGGATCGAGTTCAACCGTTATGACTTGCCTATCAAGTCTATTTCGGCGACGGCCACCATCGATGCTTCTGTGGATCAGTTCGTCCTCATCAACAACACCGGCGCTACTGCCAAAACCATTACCCTGAGCGATGGTCCGAAAGCTCCTGCCCGTGCAATGATCGTCGTAGTGAAGATCAATGGCGCGGCGGGTGTTATCACGTTCGCTCCTACCGGTGCTACGGTGCTCGTGTGGGGCGGCGGTTCGCCACCTTCTCTGACGGGTAGCCGGACACAGATCACCTTCACCTGGGATGGTGTTGAGTGGACTGGCGCACCTGGTGCTGTGGTTCCTTAACCGTTGAACACAGGGACCTCCTCTCGGGGAGGTTCCTAGTGTTTACATTCTTTTAAAGGATCAAACAAATGATCGAAGCCTTGCTTGGATTAGGAGTTAAACAAGGAGCCGCTGACAATTCTGACATACCTTTTCCAACCGGTACGCCATTTAAAGGAATAACAAAGTCAGCGGACTTCATTTATGGAGATGGGCTAGCGGCACTCGTTGGTTTGTCGTCTGGCGCTCCTATGAACGTCGATGGCGGATGGCTTCATTTCATTGAAGATAGTGGGCTTGAGGTCTACATTGCCAAGAAACCTATTCGCTATGGCGCTACTCGTGAACAAATCATGGACGCCACGAATAATGGCGCTAAAGAAATTACAGTTCGTGGTGAAGTTTATATCTGCCGGCTTTTGACTGGCGCGATTTCTTCTGCGGCTGCCTCTACACCGGCTAACGCCGGCGGTGAGTGGAACCGTTACATGTACAACGTGTACGACAACACAGATCGAGGGGGTATTCCATCAGCCTTGATCTGGGGTAATTATACCCGAACCATGTTGGGTCTTGGTGCTCCTGGCGGTACGGATCTGAGTGATGGTGTATTTACTATTTGTGCTGAACAATTAAGCAACGGTTTTTGTCTGCGGGGTAACGACTGGCAGAATTCCAGTGGCAACCACCCAATCATGGGTATCTGGAACATGCCGGCAAACAACCCGCAAACGTATTACGGTTGGAGACCGATACTGATCAAGAAATCTTCGATCCCTCCTACTCCGTTTAAAGGTGAAGTGGCGGGTGCTGACCTCATCACAGCCAATGACTTGGCGACAGCTCTGGGTATTACGGGCACAGTGCCTCCAGATGCAAACCCAAACTGGCTGAAGTTTGTGGATAATGGTAAGACCCTGTACATCGCCAAGAAGCCGATGCGTACGGCAGTGTTGTGGGAAACACTTAATGCCGCAGGCGCTGTTAAAGGTAGCAAAATTATCACCATTGGTGGTAATCGTTACTCGGTTCGCTTGATGACAGGTGGCAATGGAGCAGACCCAACCACCACTGGCGGTGGTGAGTACGATGCTTATTTCTCGCGTGTAACAGTTAACTATCCAGGCACTTCATCTGACCGTTGGGCTAACTACACTAACGCGGATGTATACTGGTCAGGGAGTACAGGAAACGGGGAACTCACTCTTTGTCAAGAAATGTACTCCGGTAGTAATCCATTAACTCGGGGTTACCCTGGGTTTGGTGGGGTTTGGTACCAACAAGCTGGAGCAACTCATGGTGGCTACGGCTGGAGGCCTGTGCTGGAACTGATTGGCCCAGCTCTTGCTGACACATGGGTTCAATTGGCAACGCTGCCAGAACCATTGAACGGTAGCAGTGCCTGTGTGATCAACGGCAAGCTGTACGTCTTCGGTGGTCAGGATGCGGCCTTTGCGGTTAAAGGCTCGCTATACGAGATTGATCTCGTGACCGGCGCTGTTGTTACCAAACAGGGAAGTACCCCTCGCCGCTACCACACTGCTGTGGCTATTAACGGCAAGATGGTGGTGTACGGTGGTTACTCCTCATCGACTACTCCAGATGTAGTGGTTTATGATCCGGCAACCAATACCTGGACACCTAAGCTTAGCGGTATTGCGTCCGATCGACATGCTGCCGTGCCTTACGCTAACAAGATGTATGTGTTCGGCGGTAACAACGGTGGTGGACTCAGTCAGGCGCGTACCTACGACCCAACGGCTAACACTTGGGCCAACTTCGCCACGAACCCAGGTAGCACGCCGCTGGCTTTCCAAGGTGGTGCTGGGGTGCAGGGTGACAATGCCTACGTGGCAGGTGGTTTCTACAACCAGAAGAAGTTCAGCAGAGTTAATCTGTTAACTGGCGTGGTAACCGCAATGGCTGATATGCCGTTTGGTGTTTACACGCAAGCAATGGCTCAAGCTAACGGGGGTATTTACTCGTTCGGCGGGGTTGTTGACGTGGCGGGTAAAGATCAGGTGGTGATGCGCTACGAAATCGTTTCCAACACGTGGGTGCAACTCGGGACTATCCCGTACACCATCAAAGACTTGGCATGCGCGGCTTCTGACGGCACAAGCATTTACGTCGCTGGTGGTAAAGGCTCGCCTACAGCTGTTTGGAAGTACACACCTTAACTGTTAATCATACTTACCCCCTTCGGGGGGTTCGTGTGAGAGGTGAAAGTTATGATTGAATCACTTCTCTCTACAGGGAGTAAGGCAATTTACATTGGTGACTCAGGGCCTGGTCCAAAGACCCTGATTGGCGGCACGGAAACCTTGGGTTACTTCGGTGATGTAACCGATACCCAGTTGTTCGGCATCTCACAAGTGGCGGGCGCCGCTGGCATGTACCAAGGTACAGATAACTCAGAACTGGTGCAAGGGACTAACCATTGGCTCAAGTTCATCTGGAACGGCAAGATCATCTACATCGCTAAACGCCCGTTCCGTAGTAACGTGTCCTGGGCTGATCTGTATGCCGCCGGTTTGGTATACGGTACCCGCGATAACGGTAAATACCCTCTGGCCACTCCTAAGCATCAATACATTCAGATGCCGAAGAATGAGGGTGAAAAGGTTTGGGTATTGAAACCAAGACTCCCCACTGGCTACGACTCCGATCCACAAGCGGGTGCTGCTACTTATCTGGGTGAGTGGAGTCAGCTGTTGGGTCGATGCAGTATTGCTCTGGATGGCGGGATCACTCCGAAGTTTGCGACCTTCACTTATAACCAGTTGGGATGGACACAATCGAGTCCTGATTCGTTAGTCATGGAAACTGTCTCTAGCAACGTCAACCAATGCATTGTGCGAGGTGACGGTGGTAGTGGGCAGATTATGGGTGCTGCTAGACCCATCCTCAAAACGGATCGGGTTGGTGGTACCACAGGTCCTTTCTGGCGTCCCGTGCTCGAGTTAATTCCCGACAACGCGGCAAAAGACCCCTACGCGCTTCTTTATCACACGCTAGGTCCTCTCGCACCGGTGATCACCGACGTGCGTCAATGGACTGACAACCCTGCACAAAGGGCCAAGAATGTTCGGGTTAAAACCTGGTCTTACCAGCTACCAACCGCGAGCTACAGTTTTGTTAACCTGGCGCTCAAACCAGCTGCTGCCAGGGGAACCGCTGAATCACCGAGCCTTAAGGCTTTTACCATCACCGGCTCTTATGTCGCTTAAGGACGTGAACAATGGATACGATTCTCCAGTGGACTAACCTGAATACTCCAGGTACGTTCACCACCAAGATTTACCGCGGCACCTCTAAGTTGGATCGGGCTAACCTGGCTAACCCCATCGCCACCCTGACCAACAACGAAGCTACCTTCACCGATACCACCACGGTTCGCGATACGCTGTATTACTACGTGTTCGAAACCATCGTGGGGCAGGACAAACAAAGCACTGACAACATCCCTATTCGCGCCGTGCCGCGTAAAGGACCTGGCCCAGCTGCTCTTCAGGCAGGTGACTTCTCCTACGGCTACTTCGGTACGCTGATGTCGGGCGAGTTCATCAACACCAACGATCTGCGGGCGGCCATTGGTCTTACAATCGGCGCTGTAAACCAGCAAGGTCCGTTGTGGCATAAATGGATTCGTAACGGGAAAGTGCTATACGTACCCAACGGCCCGCTGTGCGGTAATATCAGTTGGAAGACCTTGTATGACCTCGGCGCCGTATACGGTGTAGATGGTCCTGGTCCTTCTAATGCCGGGGCTAATGTCCCACAAAGCGCCAAGGCTACCATTGGCGGTGAGCAGTTCCGTGTACGCTGCATGACTGGCTTTGACGACACCCTGGCACGTTATCCAGTTACCCCTGCCGCTACAGAACCAGCCGAGTTGTTCCCCAATGAGTGGAATGATATCATTTACCCGCTCTCGATGTATTGCCCTGATCTGCAACGCATGGCAAACGTGCAACAGGCTACTGTGGGTGATCTGTATATGTCGTCCACCGGTGTGACCATCGGGTCTATCGTTCAGGAACGCATAGCGGCCGGCAACACTGCCAACAACCTGATTCGCGGTAACTCTACGGCTAACCGCACCGGTATCGCCAACCGAAATGCGGCTACTTGGAATGGGGTTAGTTACGGCTGGTGGCCGGTGCTGGAACTCATCGAAGTTTAAGGAGATTCCATGTCTATCAAGATTGATTGGTCTCCCATGAGTGTGGATAGTCTGACGCTGTATTGGTCGGACGCTCCATTTACTTCAGCTTCGTTACCAGCAACCAAGGCGGTGCTGTCCCCGTCGGATGTGACCTATACTGACACCACAGTTCCTGTCAATACCACACGGTATTACATGCTGGAAGCGGTAAAGGCGGGCGCTAACACCCAATACAGTCAGTGTATGCTGTACGGGAACTTTCCCAAGACTGGTCCTGGCGGTAACGTGGTATTGCGAGGAGATTGGAACGCTGGGTACATGGGGTTCGTTCCTGTTGCTCAGTTGCTCACTATCTCTGGTCTGCGTACCGCGCTGGCGGTTGGCTCTGGCTTAGGTTCGGCCCCTGCTGATAACACCATGACAGGGTGGTACAAGTTCGTGTTCAAGGGGAAGATCCTCTTCATCCCTAACGCCATCTGTACCGCTCAAGGTACCTGCACGTGGTCCCAGATCTATAACCTAGGTCTGGTGTATGGTGTAGACGGTCCAGGAGCCGCTCCGTTCAACTTGACGACTGTTGGGGCACAACCTGCTATCGCCGCGCCTGTTAACCAAAAGAAAGTCGTCACGGTCGGCACAGACAGCTTCTTGGTACGACTGCCGAAGAACAGTACACTTCCTACGGACCAGAACGTTCCAGACCGCTCGTCTTTCCCGGGTTGTGAGTGGTGGTCGACCATGGCCATGTTGACGTCGGTCGCGCCTGACCCACTTGATGCGGCGGTCTTTCCTACGATTCGTTGGAATGACATTACCGGTGTTCCTTATCCGCTTGCCGCTGTTCAACATTTCCAGAGCACTGCAAACTTCTGCGTATCTAACGCTAACTGGACTGGAGTACTGCCCCGAAACATCACTACCAGTGCGGCCGGTGGGTGGGTAAGTTGGGTTCCTGTTCTTGAATTGATTCCTGCTTAACGGAGGGTTAAATGCCCATCAAAATTGATTGGACCGACCCTAACACGGCGGATGATTACACAATCTATCGATCGGCCTCGCCAATCGCTGATGCTTCATTACCGGCGGCTTTGGCAGTTATCCCTGGTGGAACACTGACTTACACCGATGATACTGCGGTACGTAACCAAGTGTACTACTATCGGGTAGCTTCGCGCAAAGGTGCCGACATCGCCCTGACACCTAACCGTGTTTTGGCTTACATGCCTTACACCGGTCCTGGCCCACAGGTTTTGCTTCGGGGTGACTGGAACTTTGGTTACTTCGGTAAGTTGGCGATGTCTGACTTGTTCACCACTCAAGAGTGCAAGAACTTTGTCGGAACCATCACCAGCCAAACCGAGAACACCGATGCGACCATGGGCTGGCTGAAGTTTGTGTATAAGGGTAGAATCCTTTTCATTGCAAGCCAAGCGTTGTACACCTCCATCACGTGGGAGTTGTTGTACCGTGCAGGTGTGATCTACGGTAACTTCCCAAGCGCTGACTGGGCACCTTACGCCAAGACAACGTTCGGCACCATCCCGCAAGCCAAAAGTGTAATAAAGGGTGAACACTCGTTCATTATGCGTGTTCCTACCTCGCGTGTTGTTATGTCCAGTGCAGGCAGCACGCAGGCGGATCAGATCGGCGGCGAGTACGATTTGGTTTTGCCGTACGCCTTCCAGCTCCGAACTTTCCCAGACACTGTTGGCTACAAACAAGTAGATGACATCATCAACGGTAGCTGGATTTGCTTCTCCACCGACCTTCAAGCCGGTGTTTGCATTAACCGCGGGACTGGGCAGAACCCAGACACATTGAACGTCAGCTTGGCCACCAACGCCACACACCCTAACCACGGGTGGCGTCCTCTTTTCGAACTCGTCCTTTAAGGAAACATCATGAGCACAGTAAACCGTCTTACCCGCCTTATCCATTCTGACTCCGGTGCTTACCCCGTCTATTTGTCGGACATGGCAACCTACCAGCCCAACACCTGCTTCGGCCCAACTGTCGATTCCGACCTGTTGTTCGAACTGGGCTTCGAGGTTGTTGAAGACACCCCTGTACCAACCGGTGACGTGGTCACTGAAGGCACTCCAGAGCTGCGTGAAGGTACTTGGCACCAGACCTGGGTGGTCCGTTCCTACTCTGAGGTCGAAGCCGCTACTCGTCTGGCAAACGCCAAGGCGACTCTGCAAGCGCAAGCTGAAACCATGCGTGTTACTCAGTTCGATCGTGGTTTCCCGCACACCTTCGGCGAGAACGTCTATCACGTACAGATCCGCAACACCGATCGCTCCAACCTCCTGGGTCTGCGTACTGTAGCCAAAGAAGTGGTCGAGGCCGGTGGGGAGATGAATTTCTCCTTCCGTGTCTACGAGAACGTGGTGGTCAACATCAATGCCGCCGAAATGGTAGCTGTGGCTGACGCTGCCTTCGTTGCCGCTAACGTTGGTTATCAGAAGACCTGGGCTGTTAAAGATGGTGCTCGCGACGCTACCACCATCGAAGAACTGCCTCCGTTGATGACGGAAGAAGACTTCTTCACTGCGTAAGGTCTGGTCTCCCTTCCCCCATGGGGGAAGGGATCTTAACCGTTTAAGATGTATCTCTTCACGTTAATCGGCGGCGAAAATGATAGAATCATTATTAGCGACTACGGAAGTCACGGTTCAGCCACCAGATTTGCCCGGTGTGTTTTTATTCGATCCCGAGTCACAGACCGACTTGATGAACAACAATGCCACAGTCACGCTTTCTGGGGCGACCGTGGATGCAACCTATTTGATTGATGGGTACCCGACTACCAAATTACCCAGCATAACCAGTTACCTGCTTATCACACTACCCAACCCACTTGAACTAGACGCCAATGATTGGACGCTCGAGTGGTCCTGCATGGTGAGCGCTTTTCAGGCTACCCGCTATGATGGTGAAATGAGGGGTACGACTACAACAGGTAAGGTGGTGGCTTCTCGTTGGACTGACAGTGGGTATGGCACCCAATTGCAGTCGTTTGCAGGAGCTGCGGCAACAGAAGATTTGCTGTGGCGCATCCCTGGGGCTAAGCAAACTTTTGTAAACCAGCTCAGACGCATGGCTTTGGTTTGTAGAGGTGGAGCGGTTACTGTATTCAAGGACGGGTTACCTCAAAAGGTTACCAACTGGAACATTGTCGGTAACTCCAGCAAACAGGTTACACGAGACAGTTTCAACAAGGATGCCGTTATTGGCAAGTTAAACTCGATCCGATTAGGGTGGACTGCTACAGCCACCCCAGCAGCAATATCCAACGTGGGGCGTATCCGCTTCAGTGATTACGCGCGATACATATTCCCCTATACACCAGCGCCCTTTTAAGGAATCATCCATGAGTACATTTACGCGATTTAGTGCCGAGGAGCAACTGCGTTACGACAAGGAAGCAAGTGTGCTTAACAATAAGGACATTTGGGATACGATTCCTGGATTCCGTTATTACATTGGTGAAGAGAACTCTACTCGCTATGTGGATGTGGAGACTAACTTCAAGACTGACGGCGCGACTATTCCCCGTTGGCTCTGGTGGTTGCTTCCGCCTGTTGGCGAGTACACCCAGTGCACCACCCTCCACGACAAGCTTTGCACAACGTACCAAATCATTCAGCTTGTGAATGGCGTGGAAACCCGTGTGAAGGTAACACGGAAAGAGATCGACGCCATCCTGAAAGAGTCCATGGACGTTCTCGGTGTTACTCCGTGGAAGAAGGTGGTGATCATGGCTGGAGTGAACGCATACCGACTGGCGACAAATCCAACTATTCCAAAACCCGTTGCCATGGCAGCATAGGAACTATCTCATGATAGAACATTTATTAACATTTGGGGGTAGCCAGGCAGAACCCCCTTTTGTTCCACCCGCTGTAGTGCCTGGCAAGCTTTACCAAGGGTTTGTGCCAGCCGATGATTTGATTGATGGTGACGGGCTTGCGTCATTACTTGCCTTAACTTCGGGAACATCGGTTAACAACAAAGCCGGCTGGCTCAGATATGTTGATAACGGTAAGACCCTTTACATTGCCCGTAAGTCATTGCGTTACGGTACCACTGTAGCGGCTTACAAAGCGGCTGGATTGGTTGCCGGTAAACAGATATCGATCGGTGGTGTGCTTTATAAGGCTCGGCTGATGTCTGGTATGGCGGTCGATCCTTTCTCTTCGATTATCAGTAACGGCGGTGGCGGTGATTGGGAGAAATATCTCTACCCGGTCTTTTCTGCGGCTGACCGGCCAACGGCTGATGTGTGGTCATATTACACGGCATTCGACCTGGGTCTAAGCATCGACAACAGTTTAGTTGGTGATAAAGGCACGGTAACTGTCTGTAAAGATCAGCACAACACCATTACCACCGCTCTGGCTGCTCGCGGCTGGGACTATTCGAACGGTACGTCGCTGTCGGTTATGGCTCGTCGGACGATCATTAACGACGCATCTGTCAGTGAGGGTAACGGAGTTGGTACTCTGAACGTGTACGGTTTCCGTCCTGTTCTGGAGTATATCGGAGAAGCTCCTCCGGCAACGGAGTACCTGGGTGAAGTGGCAGGAGCTGATTTCATTACTTACGCGGCACTGACCACTTTGGTTGGTATGGGCTCTGCTGGTAGTGTGACCTTCGCCTCCGATAACTGGTTGAAATTCAAGTACAAAGGTAAAACGGTTTACCTCGCCAAGAAACCTTTGCGTCACCAGATGGGTTGGGAGCAAATGGACGCGCTGGGTATTACTAAAGGTACGCAGGTCTTTACCATTGGCGGCAAGAATTACACGGTCAGACTACCGACAGGTGCTGATAGTGAACCGGCTGCCTACGGTGCTGTTGCTACAGGCGGCTCTTTCAACGACCTGATTTATCCGATCTATGGCGGTGTGTCGCTCAGTCAACCAGAGGTTCAAGCGTATCCACGTCTGGCTGCCTTTAGCGATGCAGACCTGGGTCTGTCGACTACCAAGAACGGCTCTGCTGTACCTGGCACGTTGACGTGGTGCCAAGAGTTTGTTGTTGGTGGTAATGCGCGTCTGGTCCGTGGTTATAACGACGCGGATAACGCTGGTAATCGCCAGCTACTGGCTGGCTGGTACTGCGCTGTTAACAGCACAAACATCTGGGCAGGTTGGAGACCGATCATCGAAGAAGTGTAGAGAAGCAAAAAAAGAAGTTAACTAGCACCTACCTACTCCTTGCGGAGTAGGTAGGGCTATGCTCAATTAACCAATAAAATCAGCTTGCAGACTTACCAGCCTTTGCTTTGGTGCCCGGCTTTCCGTGTAGTCTTGGAACACGATGGCCGGAAGCATTTGGCGTAGAGCACCCTTTACCCGTTTGTAGCAGCGGTCACGAGGCTCGATTTCATCTTGCCCTTCGATACTGATTTGAACGCTAGTGGTGAACTCGTCGTAAAAGATGATGGCTGTAGCGAGAGGTCGCTTCTTGTCATCTGTCAGACTGAACCGCACTTCTTTGGGGGACTGATACATCCGATAGCCCAGGATATAGTTAGCTGCCCGGTAACTGTCCTTTTGTGGGCGCAGTTTCCAGATAGCTATCAACAGGGCGACAGCTGCCTCATGATCAGACAGACGCTCGTAGGTAACTTTCTTTTCTTTACGCTGTTCCATGTTGCTTCCTTATTACAATTACTTATTAAAGAGAAACCGTTTCAACCGGGTAAACACGCCGGGTGAGTTAAACGCATGTTCAACGCGTTCCAGTTGTTCCAGAGTCTTTTCGGCTACTGCGGCAAATTCTTTAGCACGCAGTCTTGCGTATTGTGCTCTTGCATCCTTACGCTGCTCGAGAATGCCTGCACGACCATTGTGATAGTTAGCACGGGTAGCGTTCCACGAGTGTATACGGCGCAGACGAGCTACTTCAGTTTGGTGTTCAATTACTTCCATATCAGTCCGTTGCATTATTATTTCCCTATTAATTATTTAGCGATTACTTGTACGCGTTGGATGCACTTTGACCAGCCCTGGTATTGGTTGGGGGTAGTGTTCAACAGGTTGTAGTAACGATCACGATAGAACTGAACGTCAAACAACACTACAGGTTGTTCCTCCGTGCACTCTTCAGCCAGGAACTGATCGATAAGGTCATCTTCATCGTCAAGCGGAAACCCGTTGTCCACGTCATCGTCATCGTCGATTGAGAGGAGGTAATCGTCTTCATTACCAAACTCACGTTCATAGTCGAGCTTGTCGTTAGCCATCCGCTGAACATGCCGATCGAGATCCCAGCAAGTATTACAGATGATGCGTGGTTCGTCACCCTGAGGTGCGTAGAAGTCGTACCAACGCCACTGACGAGTTTCCTTTCGAGGATGCTCTTTACCGCAGTCAGCGCAAACCTCTATCGAATTACCAAGCTCTTCCAGACCTTTAACACGGCACGCTTCACAGACAATCTCTGCAAAGACATAACCAAAGCTATCACGCTCGTAGAAAAAGCCGACACCTTTATTAAGCTTCTTCATCGAAACGTGCTTGCAAAAATCAGCGCCACTCAAAACTTCCTCAGAGAAAGTAGTAGTGGAGGTAAAACCAGTTGTGTTAGCCACGAGAAGTCCCCTTTAAGGATACTAAGATTGGTGATGTATCTAACCTGGTAATATAGACCCAAACAAAAATAAAAGTTAAATAGTAACCACCCCTCGTTGAGGGGTGGTTACCAAGCTAATACTCTTATCGCTTCTTCTCGCGTGTAACAGTCATCGGACCAGTTTGAGGGGTAGTGCGATAGATCGAGATGTAGTTATCTACCCCGTCGATCATTCGTTCACCGCCGCCTTCTTTAGCCGTGATGATCACTGCGTGCGACTTGTTAAGACGTTCACGAGTCTTCTCGTAAAACGCCTTCATTTCAGGGCTGGGTTCTTGTGGAGGAAACGGTGGGTAATCAAGCAGATGGTGGTACATCAGGTTTCTCCTTGTCGAGTAACTGAGTAATGTTGTCAGGTGTAGGCGCTTGCAGGATCCGCTCAATCGCGTTAGCTGGTTTTACATCCGGCGCATCCTCAGGGATAGTCCCAGCAAAGATAGGACCCGTGTAAGGCAGGACAGAGCCTAAACACCCCGCGCGAGTCCCTTTCTTATCAATGCTGCCTTCATTGAACAATTTGGTAAGGATCGGTTGCATCATGGCGTCAACGAAGTACTCTGGAAGGATCTCCAAAGCTTGCTTACGGAGCGCGTCGGGGTTATAGCCAGCGTAGGTGTCGTTATCAACAAGGAACGCCCAAACCTTCTCTGCGTCGATTTGAACACCCTTGGTAATCCCACTGATGCCATCCTTATCACGGAGAACAACACCGTCCTTACCGATCAGTTTGTCAGATTGGAAAGCGGCGTACTGAAGCATCAATTCATCAACAGCATCTGCTGATAAAAGTTCCAACGCTTTAACCCGGAGGATCTGAGGTCCGCACCAGCCGTATTCCTTAACAAGGTGGTTCCAAACCTTCTCTTTGAAAGCAGACAGTTCTTTAACCAGAGCCTGCTCGCTCGCCAAGGAAGAATTCAGATGACGTGACAACCAACGGATGCGTTCTTTACCCGCCATCAGGTAAGCAATCGAAGAAGCCTTACCCGACAACAAAGCGCGAGTCTTTTCATACTCATCCATGTTGCCATAGATAAACAGTTCCGCGGCCAGTTCATCATCCGTGTGGTTACCCATACACAGATCACCACGTTCCTGGTCTAACATCTCCATGAAGCGGCCTTCGGTGCCTTCAGCAAACCAACGAGAAGATGGCGTGCTCTTGGCGTTCCACTCACTGATACCCATTTCCTGCAACAGCTCGGTGCGGGCGGCTCGACGCGCAGCTACCAACACTTGCTCAAAATCACCCTGAGTGTATTTCAACTCAGGGTTGTACGGTACCATCGATTGCCCGTTACGGGGGTTCGGTGGGTTATTCGGATTACGTTCGCCCTTCTTGCCGCTCTGGCCCATGATCGTTCCTTACAAGCAAAAGTTATTTATTTGAAGAGGGATAGCAGGTTCGAACTGACCTGTTTCGTATCCTTGATTACTTTGGTCCACTTCCACTGAAGAAATTCAGGACCCAGCCGTGTTTCAGGTTCCTTAGGGTCACCAAATGGATGAATACGCAGATAAGGACCCATACGGCGATTCACTACCTGAATTTCACCTACCAACTTCATTTCCACTTCATCCAAGATCAGGTATTCTTGAGTGACATGGGCGTCCCAAACCAATCGGTCCTTCACCAGAGTATCAGGAGTAACTACGCGTTCCTTTCCTTTAAACACAGGAGAGTACACGTAGTAGTTGACATGCGGGTAGTGGATCATGCTTAAGTTAGCCCACACCCCGCGAAAGCAACCTTCAATAGTCGGTGCTACTGAAATACGCCCGATACTTGGTTCTGGATACCATTGGTCCTCTTCTGCGACGGGTTCCTCTGGATGGTTGTCGTCAGGCTTCTGATTGAACTCAGGATCCCAAACTCCTTCCAGCTTCCCGTTAAAGCTGATGTGAAACAACGGCGGCAGTTCTAATAACTTGCTTCGCGTACTCTTAATAACAGTTGTCATGTTCTTCCCTACTTAGCGACGTACTCGGGCATAGGACGGTTCATGAAGTGGCATTCGATTGCCTTCTCGAGCCACTCCTGATGACCTCTTTCCCCATGTTTCAACACGTCAAACAACGTGGTGATCTGCCCGAGTATTTCAGCGGTAGCGTCGCATTTGGTATCCCGGAGTAAACGCTCAATGTGGTCATTAAGGGCGACAGACATGTGAAGCTCCTGTTTGTTGTCATATCCGTATAATGACCATTTGAGTGTTACCCCTCTAAGTGAGGATTCAGCCCTGCGCTAGGATCGAAGTAATACTTCTTGGAACTTTCCCCCACAGGCAATGGGGTGTAACGGAACTCGTGCTTCAACGTCAGTTCGCGCAGGTGCTGTATCGCGCTTTCTGAGTTCTGTTCAAGGGAGACCATCACCTTACGATCGGTGAAAGCACCCAGCGTAGAGAAAGCTCCGCGTCGAAGACCACCATTGAAATCACAATGACCAATAGTGCCGACGTTGGCGATGACCGGCAGTTGATAGTCTTTAGGTCTGCACATGGAGGTCAAAGACGAATGACCACTTGCCAGCGCAGGCACACCATTTCGACCATTCAACATGAGCTGGCGCTGCGTGTCTGGGAGATCCCACATCCAGCTGTCAACATCAGTCCGTGTCGCTTTCACGCTATCGATCTCGATGCTGTGAACAACCCAGCCACCTACGATAACTTTCAGCAGAATAACAAAGCGGCTCCACACCTGTAGGTCCGACTCGTAATGCAATTCAACAACCGGACGGTCTTCGCGGATGTTAAACATGGTGCACATAAACAAACCGAGAGTATTCTTGAGTTTCATGAAAAGTCTCCTGTTAGACTTGCTTTTCAAGGATGGCCAGCATTTCTTCGTACGACTTACCGCCTGCCGGGCCTTCACGACCTACTTGAGTCCAGCCTTCTAGCGCCAGACTAGCGACGCGCATAGTCAAAAAGAAACGAATATCCGATTCGTGGGGAATCACATCACCCACCTCGCCCGCAACTATACCGTACAACATGGTGTCGCCACGGGTGTGGTGAAAGTCCAAACGGACTACAGAGAAACCGGCCTTGGATTCAATTACTTTGACGTTCTTGATATCCATTACGGATTTACCTGCTTACGAATGCGATCAAACTCATCACCCACAATCTCACGCCACTTGATCGGATCACGAATGTAGATGTTCAACATCCAGTGGATCACTGCGGCCTGCTCATCTTCAGAGCGTTCCTTGATCACCTTGCCATCTGCACGCAGCACATCGGCGATCTGCGCGCAAGCAAAGTTAGGACGACCGAGGATGTCGATGAGATCGGCATTCAGCTCAGGGAGCGGAAGAGGATCAGGTGGTTGTACTGGATCTTTTGCCTTCAGACGACGACTGACTTCTTCCAGCAGTTCTAAGCGCGCTGCTGATGTGAGCCCTCGACCAATGTTGTTAATCAATGTATCGTTGGTCAGATCTTTGAGTTGTGTCATGGGAACTCTCCTACTTGGACGTGTTACGCGCACCGTCCTTCTTCTTGATGTTGTAGCCCCGATTGATTTGTTTGCTCGGGAACTCGTTCAGTTGCACGTCGTACACCCAGCCGTTAACACTCATCATGTTGTTGGCTGGAGTAATAGGATCGAGGTACAGCTTAACCACCACCGTATCACCCGAGATGTGTTTGGCATCAAAGGTGAGGATGGTGGGTTCTTGCCAGGTTGCTGCAAACAGACGATCAAAGAAGCCGTTGAGCAGCTTGGCCGTCTTCTGGAACACGACCGGACCTTTGTTCAGGTTGCTAACGTACAGGTTCTTTACCGCTTCCTTGGTCGTCAGGGAAGACATATCGATAACGAAGCTGTAAGCCAGTTCTTTACGGACGATCATGTAGACCGTCTTGTTGGTGCAACCGATGCAGATGAAGCGAGCATTGCCATCTTCAGTCTTGAACATCGTGTACGAAACGATCGGCTGGTACAAAGTAACTTCACGGTACGTGCGCTTGGAGGTTTCTTCCAGCACAGGCATACCGGTTTCGATACTGATACGCAGAATACGTTCAGCACTCGACTTACAGAACACGGCATCAAGACCGAGCGAAGCTTCCATCGACTTGTGGAAGTTCTTGCCCTGCGCCAGTACAGAGATTTCTTTCTGGAGGATCAGGTTCAGCGCGGAATGATGTTTGTTAGCCAACATAGCACCACTGGACTCGTTATCGACAAGAGTTTGAGATTGCTTCTCTGCCATCTGACGGAGACTCTCCTTACCCATCGGAGTATCGTAATAACTGTAATCACCTTCCTTCATGGTCAGCTTCGACAGATCTTTCTTACCTACGGAAATGGACTGCATACAACAACTCCCTTTATTTACGCGCTACGCGGTGGACGGCTTCGATTGGGTGGAAAGCGAATGGAACAGAGCGAGACTCTACAGTGTCGTAAGTACTCGCAATCTTCAACGCCGTTGGTTGTTCTGGATCCCACTCAATGGAAGCAACGAAATCTTCACATTTATAACGACCTTCAATAGCAAAGGTCTGCTTCTCTTCAGTACGCTGGAAGTGAACAAGAAAAAGAACATACAGCACGTTGTACAAACGCACCGAGGAAGGCCGAGTATCGACCAACAACCCTTTGAACAGGTTGGTCCAAGCTTCTTCAAACGAACGGCTTGGGTGATCGACAATCACTGTTTCACGTTTACGAGTGACCCAGTAGTAACGGGTCTGCTTATCATCACTGATAGAGATAAGCTTACCGTGCGGTAAAATCGTTACAGCATAAAACTTGATTCCGCCCGAGAGTCCAGGACGAACAGTCATGCGGGGAGCCATGATCCGATGAACAGGGTTCTCGGAACGATTGGGACCTAGCGAACCGTCATCACGATTGATAACCAACTGCCCTGAAACATATTCGTTCAGATCTTCGTCAGTTGCTACGTAGCCTTTATCAAGCATGGGATTTTCCTTATAGAGAACGAATGAAGCGTACTTGGTATTTAGTTGCAGAATGAGTTGAACGTTACTGCTTTGGTATCTTTGGTCTTTTCACCAACGAACCAGTAAATGTCTGTGTTAGGCAGCTTGGCTGTACCGAACTCTCCTTTCGAGTAGTCCTTACGCCAGGTCTTGCCGTTCTTGATACCGAGGATTGTAAGCTTGTCGCCTTGCAGTACAACTTCATCTTCGATCTCAACCGCACCCTCATCCACCAGGTGGTAGCCCAGTAGTGATTTGTACGGATAAGTAAAGTTCCGGTGTACTTCCAACTCATCACCAGCGTAAGGAATCTTGCAGGTGACAGGAACAGTGTAACGTCCAACAGCCAATTGTGGTTTTGCCCACACCCAGCCACCGTAGCCAATGCCTCCCAACAAACAGAAGAACACCACCCAGCCCAACCAGAACTTAATTTTATTGCGGAACTGGTTCTTTTCCAGCTGCTTCGCCGCGGCCAGTGCTGTCAAAACAGCTCGAGCGCGAGCACCCTTGTCACCGCTGTCGAGACTGTCCACCGAAACAGCCGCCTGTTCCAACGCTTGACGAACATCTTTGGCGGTCGTTTTATTGCTTGGCGCGGTGTCAATAAACACTTTCTCAGTGGAACGAGGGCTGATACCAGGATCAACGCCAGTGACGTCAGGTGACTCAATGTCCTGTCCCTTTTCAGCCAGTATCCGCTCACGATGGTAATCTAACCGGCGCCCATATTCACCTGATTCAACATCTCGCATGTGTTGCTCAAAAGTAGGAAGTCTCAGAGGATCACGCTCCTCTCTAGATGAAGGTCCATGAGCAATGAGGAAATCCCGACGTTTCTTCTGCTCTTCCGTCAAATCAGGAAAGGGGGTGTTGAGGTGATCCAGTTCTGGTATTGCTTCTGGATTAGCTCTGAGCTTTGCTTGCTGCTCAAGCGCCAGATCAACTTCACGAGAAAAGCGTTCTACTTCTGAAACGGGTGTGTCACTTCCTTGATCGTCTTTTTGCATGATGCGACTCTCTTATTAAAGAAAAGTAAAATAAACCCTACTACTCCGTTAGGCCGGTTAGACCTAACGGAGCAAGTAAGGAATCACATTTCCAACCTGCTTAGGAGGAACGGGATGCTGGTACTTACCCGCTTACTCATGTCCTGATAAGTCAGGATTCCGAAGTGCGGGTGACCAGAATTATAGTTGATCCCGATGAAACGCGGTTCGAGATCCAGTACAACGGTAACGCCAGGAATACGCATAGAGCGTAGTACCTTGCAGATAGTGCCGGGATAACGGAAGTCCAGGAAGTCTTGTAAGCTTTCCAGAATAGCGTTGTTAACGGCAACACCTTGGCGATTGGCAGACATGTTGCGACGATGACTTAATTGTTGCAGAGCTTCATCACCGTAATTGATCACATCCGGCGTAGTCAGCAAACGTTCAGTCGGTAGGTTTGGCATTTCCAGCAGTTCTTTCAGGTGATCCAACGCGTATACAAACTCGCGGAGCATTTCAGGCTGAAGATCGGAACCGTCGAACGCTTTAATGAACTCAGGGTTCAGCGCTTTACGGACGTCAGTCAAGGGCTCGTGATCACTTTCAGTTTCAGCTTGTTGCGGTATATAGGGTATTGCTTCGGTCAAACTGGCGGTGGTCATCATGTATTTTTGTCCTGTTGAAAAAGGTCTGCCAGACCGTAAAGGATTATGGAGGCTGTTAATCTTTACTGGTGATTTGGTATTCATGAAGATAATGTAGATGTGAACCATACCAAACCTTAAGAAACGCAGCATAAACCTACTACCCAAGAGCGTAAGCTCTTGGGTAGTAGTCCAGCAGGGGGTATTACTCAGCGATCTCTGGGTAAGCCAGACGACCGTAGTCAGTAGCAGGAATGACTTTGACAGCCACTTGAGCCACGACGTGTACGATCGAACCACGGGTGTAAGCGTTCAGCGTGATGCTGAGGTCGTTTTCACCCACGGTCAGTTCGCTATCAGCAATCACGTACTTGTACGCGCTCTGGAATCCGGCTTTCGCGTTGGCTTCCAAAGTGGTCGAGTCCGTGTCAGAAGGCAGCACCAGCCCTGGTACTGTCTTGCCGGTATCCGTATAACCGTACACACCGGGCACGGTCTGTTCGCTCAGTTCAGCAAGGTTGGCCAGAGGCGCATCCTTGTTCATCAGAGTGAAAGCGTGCTCGCTGTTCAGGAATGCAGGGGTCCAAGCCTGCTGGATGCCGCGGAAGTTCCGACTGGCCGAGGACACGGTAGCCGTTTGTGCTTCTGGGACGCCTGGAGTCAGATCGCTGATCACGATCTCGGACAAGGTGAGTCCCTGGAAGAGCGGGAGCATTTCGGGATCGTCGGCGTAACGATCCAAGTTGACCTCGAGAAACTTGTTGAGGAACAACTGTTGCAGCGAGATAGTGCCAGCCATGATGGTGGAGTCTCCTGTTAACACATTTGCAGCAAAGACGCTGCATAGGATTAACTGAAGAACATATCCGCTAACATCCCTAACGCATAGGCCAAAAAGAAGGCTTTGAGGTAAGGAACTTTCTTAATCAGGCTCAGGAACACAAAAGCCAAATATGTGTATCCCGCTGCTTTGTGCTGGTACAGAAGACACCAGAGCAAGTTGAACACACCACCAAACACATGGTCTGGAGAAATGAACCACTGTCTGGTCTCTAGGGGAATAAGGGGCTTACTGATTTTCTTTTCCATGATGCTCCTAATAAAGGAAGGGGTCTCGGAAGACCCCCTCGATCAGGTCAATTACACGCTAGCAACTGCGTACAGTTTGGAACCCAGCAACAGGCTCTGAGCGTTAGCCAGAATCTTCGCTGTCTGCAAACCACCTTTCAATGCAGTGATGGCTGCGTACGCGGTGTCAAAGATACCGATCTCTTCTGGAGAACCCATCTCGTCGGTGGCCAGGTTTACAACTACCGGCTTTTCCAGGTTCTCGTGGGTGATGTTGACCAGAGTGTCTGCATCCAGAATACCGGTCATCAGTTGCAGGTACGGACGGACCGCTACATTGAAGATAGCTTCTTTGTATTCCGACTCACGACCACGACCAGTGTCAGGAATTTCCCGCAGTACCGCAGCGGTCGCTTCCATCAGAGCTACACCGGCGCCTGGAAGGATACCGTTGATCAAGGCGCTCTTAACTGCCTTCACAACGTCCTCATAGCGGTCGATACGCTCTTTCACTTCCGAGTTGGTCTCACCGCCCACCCAGATGGTGATCAGCTCACCACGGAGGTTACGCAGGCGACGTTCGTTGAAGCGCGCACGCACACTGAAACGATCGCTCAGAGTGTATTCGCTGATGGCTTTCTCGATCGATTCGATCTGAGTCTGGATGCGCTCGACGTCATGCTCTTGCAGCTCGGTCAACAGCGAACGAGACTGACCCAACGTAACGACCGGGTGTTTGAAGCCCAGTTCCACTGTAGCCAGATCGTAGATGTCAGAGATCATTGGCGCGTTCAACATCACCGCCAAATCCTGCATCTCCGAAGAACCAATCGAACCGCCCATGTTGGTGTTCATAGCGATAATTGCTGGAACGCCTTCACGAGACAGGTAGTGGTTATGCGGTGCTGCGATGTACGTTTGCAACATCGACAGAACGTTCTGTTCGATACTGCGCGCGATCAACACCAGCGGAGCGGCATTGTCAGTACCTTCCTGCTTCAGTGCCTTGTCCAGTGTTGCGAACAACTTCGGCGCATCAGCTTCGGTGATGCGGTTGTCGATGACGATTGCGCTGTAGCTGTCAAGAACGAACTCGCCACCCTGATAGTTCTTGCCGAACCACGGGTTGCTGTACTGCATTTTCAGCACACGACCGTCAACACGCTGAACCTTGTCATCCAGTTCAATGTGTTCCTTCAACTCGATCTCCGGGAAGCGACCGATGCTTTCCTTATAGATGTCAGTGATGGTTCGCGCCAACACTTCATCCTGGTTCGCCGAAGTCAACGCCATCGCATACAGACGAGGATCGTCTACCGTTACCGACATCGAACGAGCGGTGAGTTCTTTGATCACTTCGAGGACGATGTTCTCGATGCGCTTCTGATCAGCAAACGAAGGGAACTTCTTGAACACTTCGTACAACGCTGCTGTCAGCAGAATGGTAGTGGTGGTGCCATCGCCGCATTCACGGTCGGTCTTGATTGCTGGTTCAGTGATCACACGGTTTACCAACTCCATGCGATCGTCTTGGAACTGGATCGACTTCGCCACAGTCACACCGTCTTTGGTGGTCTTGGTGGCGACGCCGTTCTTGATCAATGCGAGTTTACCGTTTGGACCCATGGTCGACGTAACTGCGCGACTCACTTGCTCGACAACATGATCCACGATGTCGCGGGTGCCGTCGATGGTCAGATAGGTGTTTTCAACTTGCATGGTACGCTTACTCCGAAATAGTTAAACAGCTGTTGGGTAATCAACTAGGTAATATAGGTTTTAAATTTTCTACTCAGTGACGGAACACCGCCCACAACCATATACCTACCGCAATACCCGCCAACCACAGGAACGCCATAAACAGATTGTACAACTTCTGACGTATAGCACGACGTCTTTCAATCGGCTTCATGATTCTGTCGTATTCGTTCATCGTTATTCCCTTACTTAGCAAAGATGAGAGCGGTTGTAAATCCACCAACCGCTAGTAACATCCAGCTCAACAAAACAGCCGCCCAGAACTTTTTCCGGCGGCGGTATTTATCGTAGCTACTCACAAAAACGTCCTTTACCAAAGGTAGTAATATGGATACGAGGGTAAGTATTTACCCTCGATTGCTTAGAAATGAGTGATCTTCAACCCATTTGCCTTCTTTGGAGCGGTTTTCTCCAACTCACCCTTGTGGTAACGTTTACGCAATCGTTTCGCATGGTTAATCCAGGTGTTGATTGCCTTAACGATCGCCATCATCAAGCTTAACAGTCGCTTGGTAGCTTTGTTGTCTTGATCACCGAAGCCTTGACCTTTCGGACAAACATCAAACCAGAAGTTCAACGTGCGATGACAATCAGCAATAAAGAACCGAGCGTTGCCGTCCATCTGGATGTTGTAAAAGAAGTACCCGGTGTAATCAGCCCCCAACTCCTCCGGGTTCAGCCACTCACGCCGGTAAGCGCGGAATTGAGCCGGCTTGACCATGCGAGCTTTAACTTCTTTCACAAACTCCTCGATGCCTTCGCGTAGCAACAACAGTTTCTCTTCTGTGTGCTTCAGTTCGTCATCTTGAGGAATGTTGTGCAGAGTAATCAGGGTGTTCATTGCCCGGATGTTAAAGTGTGTGGCCCAGTTAGTATTGGTTACTTCTTTCTGCTCCCCGGTCTCTTTGTTGTTTTCCATGTAAGTAAACGAACTAGCGCTCATGGAAAACGAGACGGCACTCATCTCATCTTCTTTATAGATCGTTGGCAAAAATTCCTTGTAAAGCTCTAGCAACGTATTACGCATGCGCGCGCTCCTAAAAGAAAAGAATCATTACCTCCCGCCCATGGATAGGGCGGGAGGTAATAGATCACTTACTTGCCGTGTACGAGGTAGTAAGCACCACCGATCTTCTCGAAGCGATACGTCGCTTTCACGTCGATCTTGTCGGGAACGGTTACTTCGATCTTGGCACCGAGCAGGAACGCGTTGTGTACCTTGCCGATAACATCATCAGCAGTCACGACAGACCCGGCGACCTTGTTGATGATGTGAACGCCTGAACCCTTGATCTGCTCAGACAAAGTCTTGAAAGCAGCGTGGCCCAGTTTTTGTTGTACTTTCAGAGTTGCCATTTTGTTTCCTCTTTAATAGATAAGGTTACAGCCCAACAACAGGGACAAGAGCGATGGAGCCCATCGCCAAGACAAGCAACACACACGTCCAACCGACAACACTTTCATCGGCTTGACGATACGTAACACGACGGCGCACTGGCACAGTACGTTTCCGCCAGCCGAACCAGGACGATACTTCAGTGGTTTCATCGGTTTGCTCAGTCCAGAGCCAGCCGAGAAGCTTGAAGGCCATGTAGTTCAGGAAGCAAGCTGCAAGAATCATACCGATCAGTTTACCGAAGATTTTGACCAGAATAACCGCAACCGTCAACATGCCGGCCGGAGTGGTAATGAAGTTGTTCACTTCCACGCCGAGGTTCTTTGCAGCAAGCCCAATTGCTTGAGCAACTTCTGTAGCAACACCCGCATACTTGGAAATACGGTCTGTATCCAAGCTAGGGGAAACCTTCTCGGCCGCTTCCGCTTTGAGACAGTCAAGTTCGAGCTGCTTCTTGGCCACTTCGGTCAAGTCATTGCTCGTGATGGTGCAAGCCGCCCAGCTTGGAGTGCTGAACAAAGCCAGCATTGCCAGTACCACAAATACGAAACGCTTCATCATTTTCCCTTTTGTTTAGGTTTCTTCGGCTTGTTTAATACATACCGACCAGACTTTTCTTTAAGGAACACAAACCCCTTGAACTCTCGTTCACTCAGAGGCTTGGCGTTGTTGGCATAACGGAACATCACCCGATGCGGGTCATCGAAACGTATTTGAACGATGTAACCGATCCAGTCCATCTCTCCTCTGCCACTACCCACTGTAATGCGGATACCGACATTCTCAAGTTGTTCCTTGATCACCGTTCGTTGACCTGCATCGAGCTGTTGCTTTACCTCTACCGTAAGCATGACGTCTCCTAGATCACGTCCAGCTTGTTAGGAGTTGGTGGGACCGGATTGAACAACCCTTGGCGAGTAAACGCTTCCTTATCGAAAGACGGGAACTTGCTGCCGCAGAACACATGCACCGACCAACCCTCGTAAGGCATAGGGTGGGCGTAGTAGTGTCCGTCATTCAGCGGTACTTCTGCTGGTGGGTGAGTCTCACCCGTAATCGACAACACCAGGATATCGTCCGGTTCGAACGCGCCTTCATTCATGTTGATGAACAAGAACTTGCTAATGTACTTGTGCATCGTCTGGATGTCGTACATCCCCAGTGGCCAGAGGTTGTGCTCAGCGATGTCGTAGAAGATATCGTAGAGCTTACCGCTGATTTGTTCAGCAGTCTTACCGAGTGGGTTGAGGTGAATGTGCAGTGGTGCGATCAGCAGAGCAGGATCAGTGGTGACCATGCGTGGAGCAGTCAGACGAGACTTGATCTCTTCCATCATCGTCTTGCCATCGACCAGCTGAGCTGACTTGTTGCCGCCATTGGAAACGGCGTACAGGTTGTAGCTGGACAACAACTCAACCAGTTGCTCGCCAGTGAGTTTCTTCAAATCATTCGAAGTCATGGGAACTCCTTAACGCTGAATAAATTGAGCCGGGTCGGTGTAGTACCCCCAAGCCAAATAACCGCAATACACCACAACAAAGATGATAGCGGCCCAGTACAATGCTGCGAAGAGTTTCAGTCTCCGTTTTGGCCAAGAGAACAGCACCGTTTCAGGGATGTAGGTAAACACTACCAACATCGCCATCAGACCAATAGCTACCCAGTCCATTACAAAGGCCCCAAGCAACGCATGTGATCACTGAAGAACATCATGCCACCAATGCAGGCAGTGATCATCCCAGCAATCACCACAGCGCCACCGAGATAGATCCCGAGGGCTTTAAGTTTGTTGAGCATAAAGGCTCCTTATTCAGGTTTTGGAAGATGGCTCTTCAGCAACGTATCGTGGGAATGCACGATGTCCTTCATGTCCTCATCGGAAAGTTTGAACTCCATCTTTGCCGACGCCGACATGTAGTTCTTCTTTTCTTTCGGCCAGTAGGCGCCTGGACGACGAGGACCGACGATGATGTTCTGAATGGTGCTTGAATAACGACGGTTAAGGCTACTTCCTTGACTACGGTCGTACACCATCACAGGGTCAATCCGCACACGGTCACGGAACAACAGCTGGTGAATATAATCGACAGTTGGGTTCAGATCTTGAGGTCCCGTTGTCATCAAAGTCTCAACCCCAGTAGCCGCGTCAATCAAGAAGCAAGCTGGTTCACCGTTTTCGTCAGCCTTTACACGAATGAACGCGCCACGACCATACTGAGCGTATTGTTTCATTCGGTCTTCGTTGGTTTCAGTGAGGATCGGATTACCGTCCTCGTCCTTTATGTGGCTCATGTAAATGAGAGGAAGAGGAAGAGGAGTGCCGCCGCCAGGATGACTAAGAACCTGATCGAGAGTTGGTTTTGGCATTTTCTTAATCAATTGCTTCACCAGATCTGGTACTATTGATTTATCCTCGTTAGTATTTTGAGACATAACAAAATTCCTTGTAAATAGGGCGGGAGTATTCGCCGCCCTTGCTGGTGTATTTAGTGAAGCTTTTTGGCGAGGAAACTGGTCAGAAGTTCCTGATCAAATTCCAGCGGGGGAACCGGATCGATCTTGATGGTTTCTGGACGCCATTGGAAGTTGACAACAAGGTTGCTGCCGCCCACCGGAGAAACTGCCAAACGACGCAGAGCTGCAACAATGTCATCTACAGCCTCCGCGTTGATATCGCCATCGGTGGCGCTGAGGGTAACCGTGATCTCGCGCGCTTCTTCAGGTGCGAAAGCCATAGCCGTTTCCAAGCCGTAGTGCAACGCAGCTTGACGGTACTTCACTTCGATGATATCGCCCAGACCAGCAGAAAGAGAATTAGTGCTCATGAAAATTGTCCTTATAAATGAAAGAGTTACATGAATTCGTTACGGCGAGGGAGGATTTTCCCCGACGGTTGGATAGAGGAATCAGGGTTCGGGGTGTATCCTTCAAACCACGGGCCGCTACTCGGCATGCTCAGGCGAACGAACTGACGTTTGGTCAACGTCTCAACTGGTAGAGACTGATGAACACAGGCGCCATCAACCCAGTAAACGTCGCCGGCTTGGAACACCGTCCCTAGTTCAGGTAGAGGAAGGTGGTCGGCCTCGCCTTCCGGGCCAGGTTCACCGAGAATGGTGCCGAGGTAGGCCAGACAGTGGGCAGTACTGGAGACAGTCAACATGCCATTGCCGACACTACCCCAACCACCACCTGGGTTATCTTCTCCACCACCGCCCCACGCGCCGCACTGGCCGTGATAATAGCCGTCTACATGCAGACCAGCACGACGCAGGGTTTCACCCGGCTGTAGTTCGCGTTCGTCGATGGTCAAGTAACCGATGCAGCCGTCTTTAATGAACCGATGCTCGGTAACACCGTACAGATGCTCCAGCATCGGTTTGTACTGTTCAGGAACGCCGGTAAGATCACCCAGACGTACAGGCATCATCATAATGCGCAGACCAGAGAACTCAGGAAACTTCAACGGCTCCCAATGCCAAACTTTGCGGAAGGTCGATTGAATTACATTGGAGGTATTGATCATTGCATCACCTAAATAAATAAGGGTTGGTGCTTAGGCACCAACATGTCTTTGTAAATGGTTAAGGAGTCGCCTTTCTTCAACCCGGATTTGCGTCTTTTGAGAAAGAAACAAAGAGAGCCTACGGCGATGAGGACACCTGAGTGCCTCACCGCCTTGACTTTAAAAACTGTATACCGGGAGAGTAGGATCAACTCGGTTTGAGTTAACGGTAAGTGATAGTTTGGAAGCAACTGCATGTTTGCCTCCCCCTTGCGGTTGTTGTAAATCGCAATCGGTGAAAAGAGACTTGTCACCGTAGAACGCGTCTGAATCAGGAATCAGCTTACTGATACCAATCTCCCGTTTCTTACCGTTCATGTAAAAGTACAGCACCTTGTCTTCCGACTTATCGTAGTAAGCGATAATGTCCGCATCGAAACCTACAGAAGTAGGGTCGACTTTCTCAAACAAGGCGTCGCCGAAAATAATGTTGTCAGCTTCCATCAAGAACGTGCTTTGCAGCGCGTGTGTCTTGATGGAATGGAACTCTTCATCATTGTCCGTATAGCCGTATTGTTTACAGACCATGGTTTCATTACCCATAGCTGCGACCGACCACAGAACACACAACGCTACAAAAACCCGCTTCATGCAGAAACCCCTTCCATTACAGCTTTAAAGTTAGCCTGTTCAATATCGAACAGGTGATTACGGAAAACAGCCAGCAGTTCATTCATGCGCTGAACAAACATGCTGCGCTTGCTTTCGCTCTTGCAATCCATGTTCAGCTCCAAGTCGTACAGACCCTCACCAAAGATCTTGACCTCTACCCGACGACCGTCTTGGGTGCAATGGAACATCACCGGCGACTCTTGGAACAACACCAAAGTTTTGTAAGCCTTGCAGTCAGTACCGTTAGTGCGGTTGTAAGCAGTGTAACGATGAAGTACCCAATCGTTCACTTGCTCGAGCAGATCAACCAACTCCAGAATACTTTCTTCGTGCTTCTTCAACTCTTTGGTAACACCGAGCAGGTCAATCGCGCTCAGCTTGATAGATTTGTGGCGGATCACTTTACCGTGGATACCGAAGCCTGCACCAACGCGCAGTTTAAGGAAGCCATCTGAAGTGGTAGTAGCGCTCGATTCCATTACAACATCAGAAGCCGAGTACAGGTTGGACAGACGACGGAAGTTAAAAACGCTAGCCATGATAAAGCTCCAGTAGTTTCGAGAATCAAGGGATTCCCGCTAAAAGGAAGTACAAGGGATGCCAACAAGGTGCTGGACTTTAGGTGGATCAGTAAGTAGAAATACTAGTCGCAAGTTCGGCAAGCTCTACAAACTTTGGAACATTGTGAATAGCCATACCCATAAAGCCGATAACCATAGCCAGGTTGATCAACGCCATGAGAAGTTCATGGCGAATACTCGCGAACTCGGTTTCTGGCAAACAGTCCAGACGTCTTACCGATACCCACAATGCCAACATTGACAAGAATGCGGGTAACGGAAGAATCATCAAGTTAATCAAGAACATACACTACTCCTGTAAACAAACTGATTCAGTTATTCACCCTGGTAATATAGTCCTGAAACTTGCTATACATTAACGGTGTAATAACCCTTAACGTTGTTACATCCGTTAACTTCATACGGCGGTTCATCAAAGATAAAACCTTGTCGCTCGTAGAACGCCAATGCCTTCTCATTCTTCTCCAGACACTCCACAGTCAGCTGTGCGTCTGGATAGCCGCGCTGGAATAGATTGATCAGGGTTTCACCAATCAGGTTCCCACGCATCGCCTCAGTGACGTACAGCACACGAATAGCGGTGTGGTCAGCGCTCTCATTCAACAGAACACCTACTACCTTGTTTTCCACGGTAGCGATCAAGCAGCGTTCGGCTTTATTGAGCATGGTTTTCTCCAGCCACTTTTCCAAATGGAAGTGGTTATACGTCGGAGGAACTTCATGCATGATAGCTGCTTCAAAAAGAAATAAATCACGAATCAAACGAACTACAGCTTTACGGGTTTTGCCTACAACGGTGGTAGGGCGTTTCATGTTGACATCAATGCGCATTGCAAATACTCAAAAAAGAAAAGAGTAAATAAGGCGAGGTATTACCCTCGCCCTATCGTTTACAGATTACTCGGTGTAGCAGGCAGCGACCGTGACGAGTCGAGTGATAGGGTTGTCACGGGTTTGTTCTTTGATACTTTTCTTCGGGTTGTCTTCTTCTGGCGTGATGTAGATCATGAAGTACGGATTGCCCGTTTCGTTCTCACGCTTAAAAACCATGGTTTGTTTGTCACCAGCAAAACCTCCCAGATCATCCATGGTTGGGCTTGTCAGCACACGATCGTGATTAAAGATAGACCCAGCTTTAATCGTGTAGCCGTCCTTAGTCCGCACGATCTTCGTTTCCGAATCCTGTACGGGGTTGTCCGTTATGAAACCTTCTGCACCAGCGATGCTTGGGTCCACAGCGTTATCCGTGTACTTCGAACACACGTAAGTCTCCAGGTTACTCGCCGAAGGGCTTACGACAGTGGTGGGTATTGTTAAGCTTGCTTGGCACAAGAGAGGAAACATCAAGGCCATGGATACCAATACTTTCATCGAACTTACTCCTAATGTAACGAGTACGGATTATTGTGGGTATTGCTTATTTCGGGTTTACGGAACGCTTCTTGCGTTTCGGTGTTTCCTTTGAAGCACGCAGTCGACGTTTACCTTCAGCGATTGCTTTCCATACACGGCAGCTGTTCGCTTTGCAGTACCAGTCGATCCACTTCGGATTGAGTCCATGACTGGTCTCGCCACGGTGGTCTGGTTCGTCAACCAGTTCTTTGGTAATCTCCACCAGTTCTTTGGTGATCCGGTTACCAGCTGCTAAGAGTTCTTCCGGTGACATCGCTTTAACAGCAGCAATGGCTTCTTCCAGAATTTCGCCGTCGCGGAAAACACGTACAACGACTCCCTTCTTGTGGACATCAGTTTCGAGGTCCAGATCTACACGACCCTTGCCCATGCTCCCGATAGAAGCATACGCCCGAGGACCGTTAATCGATTTATGTAGCTCGTCGTAATGTTCTGCCAGTTGAGCGGGGAGGTACTTCTCGCGGAACTCAGGACGGATGGTCAACATGCCGTTGATTTCTTCCAGGTGCTCTTCTGGAATACGTTTACGGATGCTTTCATTACTCATGAGCATTTCGATCTTGCCGTTACCAGCAGGTTCGTTGGCACGCAATGCAGCGAGACTCTGCATGCTGTTACCAAGAATAACTTTGTCACCTTTGTTCTTGCTCATGGCTCCCTCCTCCTATTTTGTTTCAATTGACGCAAACGATTACGCCCAACCTGCATGGCGACCTGGTAATCCACGTTATGTTTCTGTGAATACCACAACGCCCACTTATGACTAACAGTGCCTGGAGGGGAGCCTTGTACATCAGGTTCTTTCCCCAACCGATCATCGCCTGTTAACTTATTCAACCAACCATCTAACCAATCTTTTAATTTTGACATATAGCTCCTTATTTAGTTATTTTGAGTTTTTCCCCGGCTTTACGGGCCTTCTTACCGAAGAGCTTTCTTGCTTCTTTGAAACGCGTGTCAGTACGTTTACCTGTGTGGCGTTTCATCAACCCATTGAACAGTCCGACCCTCATAGCTTCCCTGAATTCCGGGTTCATGGTCATTTGAGTTTCAAACCCGGTAATAACAGTCTTGCCACCGACAATGCTATCAACGATCGCGGCACGCGCCTTTGCTCGGTCCTCGCCGCTGACACCCATTGAACGCCCATCCCGGCCAGCCATGACACTACGAGCCATAGACGAACCGAAACCTTTGAAGGAATCACCCAGTGTCCGCAGAGCGTTCAACGGGTTGTCGAGTTCACCAGACTTCAGGCGATCGGTCAGTCCTTCTACCAAAACATCTTTGGCTTTGTCGGCTAAACTTTCCAACTCCACAGCGCAGATCTGGTCACCGTCGAAGTCACCCTTTTCTTGTGTGCCGTTGAAATCAGCGATAATGCTTTCGAGCACTTGCTCAACAGTCATATCTTTTTCTTTGGCGAGAGTCAGTAAGTCAAGTACCGTGAAGGTCTTCACTCTTGGTAGAGGTTGACCAGCCAATGAACCGATCCCCGGTTGTACAGAGAGTACTTGCATTGGATCAGCTGCGGTAATCAGCTTGGCCAAAGCAGTAATTGCTTCCTGTCGTGAAGAAGGAACCTCCACGTCTAGTAATGGGCTAGAGTTGTAGCTTCGGTCAATCCCCAGCTTGGCGCACACTTCTTTACCGAGAGCTTCACGAACTGCGAGATTACACTCACGGTCGATTTTGGAGATAACCACCAGCGCCTTACGACCGGATACCGACTTGAGCAGTTGCGACAAATGCATTTCGCCTTTACCGATACGACCGTCAACGCTGATCGTGTGATTACCGACCTTTACCCAAGCTACTGCTTCTTTACCATCGCCTACACGGATAGGGTTAAAAGTTCTACCAGTAGTAGGTGCGGTGTTTTGGTTTTGCTTGCTCATTTGGTGAATCTCCTGAATTGATTTTAGCCTTACCAGCATTGATGGCAATGTTGGTAGAAACGCGTTTACATGCTTTATACCACGTAACCCAAGCTGCGCTCAGTTTACCGCTAGCCGTCTTCAACGAAGGTGGGTCCATGCGAATGATTGCAGCTTGTTGCTGAGTGTGGGCTTCCAGATGGTCAACTCCCATCTGTTCTTGATAAGCCTTAGCCCACTCAGGGTTGATCTTCCCGTTAGGTAGGATCAATCGCGGGAGTTTGGTTTCCATGCTTCACCTGTTACTGACAACCCCACGTCTTCCTTCTTGCGAACAAACGCCACGACATTAGTACTCCCGTCAATCATCTTGACGTGGTCAGGACTAAGTTCATGCAAATGCCGTAAACGCTTTAAATACGGCAACAACTCTCTGAGGCGTTCATCCATTACAGTTCCTTAGCCACTCACGACAAAGTGGAGTTTGGTTTTAGTGGATTCATCAGTCAACATGACAGTAGGGAACTGGGTCCAACCTGCCTTGTGAGTGACAAATTCAATCTTGAGGTTTGGGTTCAGCATTGCTGCTACTTCATCACCCATCGCCGCACGTTTCCAGATATTTGGGACGTTCAGCAGATCGTAGCCGCGCAGGTGGAACATCTTGCGGATGTTGCCGTAGCCCGACGCAGTTTCATGGAACAGGGTAGCAACGTTTTTCTGCACTTCTTTGGGAAGAGCATAGCCGTAGTACTTCGGATCCTTGGTAGTATTCGCAAGGACGCGGAAGTCGTAGTCGGCGGTACGTGGTGTGTAGATGAAAGTTTCACGACCCTTTGGTAGTTGAGCGTACAGCTCGTGCAACTCTACCGCCCAGAACATGATCGATTGCAGATCTTCCAGCTTGAAGCCGCCGCGAGCAAATTGCTCGATGTTAGTAAGGCTTTCTTCGCCATTGAGCAAGCCTTCGAACTGAACGTACGGGTAACCGTCCAGCAGAGCCTTCAGCTCGACTTTGTTGTAAGAAGCAAGGCGAACCTTAGCCAGCAGGTATTCACTGCTGGTGTGCTCGCTCAGGACCTTGACAACGGTTTCTACTTCGTCAGCCTTAGCCGCCTTTTCCTTTTGGGTGTCGTTCGGCATGGCGTTGACGGTGATCACGTGTTTGATGACACGTTCGATCGGGGTGAGTTTACGACTGGTGTAGTTAGAAGCTGCATTCATACGAACTGCTTCATCACGAGTCAGGTAGTGCTTTACGTGCGACATGCATAATCCTCCTGGATTACTGGGTTGTGTTATTCAGACTAGTAATATAGATGTGAATACCGTTATAAGTTAACTTTAAGAACAAAAAAGAAAACCCTAATACCTACCAGCCCTTTGCGGGGCTGGTAGGTAAGGTGTTCAATGTGGTCGACGTTCTTTATTTGCTTTACGTCGTTCACGGAAGTTACTCGCCATCAACTGCATCTGGGTGTGGTTATTCCAGTAACGGTTGTTGGCTTCTTCCATTGTGCAGTCATACTTGTTGGTACACCAGAGTAACCACTCTGTTCTGTCACCTTTAGGCATCGGAAGCACAGGCTCCTTTACCACGGCCAGCAACTCATGAGCGTTCAACAACTCATCAAGGGATTGACCCATCTTGTACCGCACGCGTTTAACGTCCATGCTTATCCCCACTGAAATAACAAATCTTGCCGATTACGCCATGAACTCTTAATGGCATCCCGATAGTATTGCCCACCCGGTGGAGAAGGAAATACACGCTCCGCGTCTTCCGGGTGAGGGTATTGCGGAGGAGAGCGTAATCCGATCATCTCATCGATGATCCTATCCTCTTCAGCAATTGCCAGTGTCAGGGCCTCTTCAGGAACAAACTTATCCTCTACCGCGCTTTGAAAGCTTAACCAATCTTCGTTTGGGGACCCATCAATTCGCCTTACTGGGGGTTCTTCAAACTTCACACCATACCGCTGTAGGTCCGCCAGCGTGTAAAGCTTATTCAAAAGGCCGTAAGTTGACATGACTATGCCTCTTCTTTAGACCAGAAGTGGAGCGGGTTATCCCCACGCTCGCCGGTGGCTGGACGGAGAACACGAGTACTGTAACCTTCCGCCAAAGAAGCGTCGTCAGGACCAAAACTTTGTTCGAAGGGTAGTTCCATATCGGCGGGGCGCCCATCGCGCACGAAACCTAGTACCCAGTGCCCGTGGCTCTTATCTTTGTAATAGATAACAACCAGCAGATCCATGTGATACTCTTCGATCTTGATGTCGAAGTGTTTCAGTGCTTCGAAGCTGTTTTCCTTCAAGTGCGTTTCAGCAATAAAGGCAATCAACGCCTCTTTAGTTGCAGGCATCACGGTGTGAGGAAAACCGCTGTCGTTAAACATGTCACGCTTAACAAATAGCATACGCGGTTCTTCGTTCTCTTCTAAGCTCATAACACTCTCCTAAATAAGTAAACTACCTGCCGGGTGACCGGCAGGTAGTACGTCGCTTAACGCATCTTTGTAGGGGTTTGCAGACCGGTGTTGAAGGCATCGCGGGTCTTGCTGTCGGACACTACCTGGCAACGCTTGTCCATATCGAAACGAGGGAAGCCAGCGAACTTCAGCATGGTGCCTTTAACCAGATAGCCGAGTTCTTTGCGATACGCGGTGCAGACAGCGATCTTGCGAGTCTGAGCAATCTCGAACTCTTTCTGGCCGCCAGTAATCACATCAGCCAGTTTCTCACGCAGTACCGATTTCACTTCAGGGTTCTGTTCCTGAATCATCTGGAACACTGCCTGACTACCCTTATCACCGTAACGACCTTCAACTGCCGCCTTGATGACTTCCTTCACTTCTTCCGAGTACGCCGTGGCGTTACCGACCAGGTTGGCAATGCTGACGTTCACACGGCTCAGCACGTTCTCGGATTCCTCATCCTTTTGTTGGATGGTGGCTTCCGAAGTGATCGCACCGTCGTGGAGACTTTGATACATCAGGAACAACGTACCGCCAATGCCACCGAACAGCAACACCACAACAGCAACCACAATGCCAAAAGTTTTCATGCTTCTTCCTTAATTAATTAAGCAACGTCTTCTTTAATAACGAACCATGCCGCGCCAATTGCAAACAGCAAGTTGATCAGCGACACGATTAGCACCCACCAAGTAGGTGGGGTATAACCTTCACGCATGTACTCGAATTTACTATTCGGAATACGGGTGAAGTCTTGCACAATCTTCGCGTACTGCTCTTGCACCAGTTGGTCAGTAAGGTTCTTACCGTACGTCATGGTGGAAAGAGAACTCAGCAAGATCTGATTGTTTTGCCCATCAGCAAACGAGATCGCTCTCGACCACTGAATCTTTTCGTCGTCGTCAACCCCGTAGAACAGAATGACATCGTTCTTACGGGCACCTTTCCAATACTCCATCTGAGCATAGTAAAAGTCCGCATCGTTCTGAGTCACTACCAGGATGATGTTGAGCTGTTTATCGGCACCGTCCTTACGCAGCTTGTTATTCAGCCAGATGTTGATTCCGTCGTAGTCCCCGCCGTTGTCCTGTACCACTCGGTTAAAGCGGTAGTAGTCAAATGGCTTAGGATACTCGAACAACTTACCTTTGAACTTTTCCATGATGTTGGGATCGGTCTTGAATCGATCATCATCCAACAACATGTAGTTACTGACATAACGACTTTCAGCAACTGGTTCGCCCGGATCAATCACACCCCAACGAGGAGGTTCACGCACCCCGCGACGGTCTATCCGGTCGATGGTCCACGTCCCTAAGGTCGTATGGACATCCCAATCAATATCGTAGTCGTGCTCGTCGCAATACACAGGTTCGCAGACACGCCGGGTAGTAACATTACCCTTGGAGTCACGGTCACTGACATTGCTACAAGTTTCACCGCAGACGTATTGGTGGGAGCACGACACTTTAACGCTTGCCTTGTCCGTCACATAGCCGTTGAAGATACTGAAATCACCCGTCAGCGCAAAGGTCGACGAATAGATCAAACCGATCGAGATCACAGAACCGGCCAACAGCGCTAACAGTTGAAGCCCCCATTCCTTAATGGTAATGTCCCGTTTCCAAATCAACTTGGAAAACAGTACAACCAACAATGCCGGGATAAACACTATCGGTAGATAGAACCCCATTGCTATTCCTTGTTACTGAGTTGGTGGAAGAAAAGTTAATCCTTTCTGCTGATTCTCTTGAAAGAACCTTTGCAGTGTCTTGCTCCCTTCCTCGACAGGAGTTGCCGGTGGTGGAAGGTTTCTTTGACGCGACAGCAGTTCGGCAATGAACGTGCTGGCGTCGAAGTCGAATACCTCCAGCTTGTCGCCAGCAATTGGGGGCGGGAGGTAATAAACGCTCTGACCAGACATGAAGACAGCGACCATAAGACCGAGTGCTTCAAGGATACGACGATCAGTTTGTTTCTTTAACCATTCTTGCACGCGTTCATGATGACCCGCGGGGACTTTACTTCGATCCATTGTCATGGGCTGTCTCCTTGGTTGAGAGAACATTGTCCAGATATTGATTGGTGTCAGCATCGACGGCTTCGAGTTTACTCTCGACACTGATTTCGCTTTGTGTGGGAAGCTCTTTCACAAGAACGAACTTGGCGTAAGCCCAGCCAAGGAAGTTAAGCAGGACGATTACACTCATCCAGCTAACCAGGGTTTTGTTACTCTTTGTCATCAACATCTTTCCTTACAGCGACCAGATCAAACTTGATTTCTTTCTTTGGATCACTCCACCCCATGGAACCATTACCCCGAGTAATTGTGATACTGTCGATCGGCCACCCACGGCGACGCTCGAATCCTTCCAAAGAATCAGGACTAGAACGTTCAACACTGCCGAACAGTTTGGACTCCGGGTAGTTCTTCAGACTGTCCGATAAACTGACCGGCTTGTATTGCGGGGTTAGCGTTTTCACCATCTCATCCGAAAACTCGGCACGGCGCTGATAATCAAGCCAACGACCCAGTTGCAGGCGTCGTTCACCAATATCATCCACATGCGCGTAACGATGAGTGCCGTGGCAGAGCCCGAGTTCACTCTGAATAGAGAAGCGAGGATTATAAGTCGGTTGGATTGGATGAGGGTTTTTGACTAGCCACTGTTCTAACGTCTCCCGTTCTTCAGCGGGAGGTTCCCACATTACAACCTTACCGCAGAACTCTTCGTAACGGTTTGCGTCCGCCCACAGCCACTCAAACCCTGTCTTGTTGTATGGAATCTTCGCATACTCACGAGCAAACAGGTATTGAAGACGTATCTTCAGCCGCGGATCTGTCAGGATCAGCGTAGTGGGAATATCCCAGAACGGGAACCCCGGCGGAAAAGCGTCAGATGGGATCCAACCCGGGGGACCCATAGGACCATGCATATTAATCTTTGGTCTAGGGCTTTCTTCCAGGAACTTTTCTAAAGAGTAGCCGTTAGAAGTGTGGCGATTGGCTTTGTACGTCGCCATTTGGTCTAGCACGACATTGCCATTTTCATCCATCATGAAAGTGGCGTAACCAAAGTTCACAGTCCCTGGATCTACTGCCATGATCTTGATGGATTTCTTATCGTCACTCATGGTGCGTACTCCTTAACGTATTAAAGCCTGAGCCAGTGCAACGGCTTCATGGGGCTTCATGTTGTCTCGACGGCAAGTGTCCATCACCCAACGCTGGGAAATGTAGACACCGTTTGCTGTTAGGATTTTTGGTGGCTTCTGAGGTAATTCAATCTCCTTAGAAGCGATCTCACTCCGCAGGATGAGATAGACTGCATAAGCAACCCGTCTCAACTCTGGAGGGAACTCCATTGGGTCTGCAAACTCCTTGAAGTTCTCAATACCCGATTCACCACGCACCAGAATGTGCTGAAGCCACGACACCCAGAACATGGAAAGCCCGTTCGTGAATGTCGTAAAAATGGTGGGTTCTTCAGGATGAGCAACGTAATGACCATCCTGCACGATCCCTCGTACAAAGGGGATCTTGAAATAACGAGTGTCTGCTACCTGCAACTTAAGCTGGTCAACAAACAAATTCCGACCTTTCTCCTCACCCATGCTGGTCTCCTTAGAAAAAGTAGCTATACGGTAGATCACCATACATTACTAACCACCGGCCATCGTAGACTCCGTAAGCTCTATGAGACCGATGGATAACAACATAGATTTTCCTACCTCGGTGATCACGCCCGACGTAATGTATATTCCTCGTCATCGTCACCTACTCCCGAACTCAAGATGTAGTGGATCTGTGACTTGCTGAATGCTACATACTGCGGTTTATCGTCAATACCGAAGCCTTTACCCCCGTGGATAGCCCCGTCGTAGCCTAAGCGGGCTATACGACCCACTTCAGCGTTGGACGCGAAGAACTTAAAGGCATCGAAGTAAAGCGGCTCTACGCGCGCTTCAGGGTCCTTCAGATACTCTGTTACCGATTTGAAACGCTTCTCGGCATTGATACCGTAGTTCCAGCCATCGGTCTTTTCGATCTCAAAAGAGAATCGCAAAGCAATACGACGCGCTTCGGAACTACCCAGGCGGTTGACGAGAGTGGACAACTCCAACATGGGATTGTCCGGTTGGTTAATGAAAAGATGTTTCATCCGCAATTGCACCGGGAATACACGCGGCGCGTCACAATCCAAATCACGGACGCCAAACGGGGAAGCTACCATGCTGGCCGTTTCTTTATCCCCTTCGAAATAAATCGAGCGGATACTGGTGCGGATATGGTTGTCATCCGCGGAAGAGCGCTCACCCCGATAAACGACTAACGGTTTTCCATCCACACCTTTAAGAAAGGTCATGATTTACTCCTGGATTATTAATTAGTGATCTTGTCACCGTTGATAAGTTTAGAGATCTCGCGGTTCATCTTCTCCGCCTTACGATCTGCATCACGCAAAGGTTTAACCTTGTTCTCCCATTCATCTTCCGGGATAGTCCAGCCACCTTTATGAGCGATACCCGAGAAACCGAACTCATCAAACAGCAGGTAGCGATCATCGAAGTGACGCCGGCGGTTTTCGACCATCCACAGTTTTACTGCTTCGTTGCCGATCTCGCATTCATCTTCTTCGGTCCACTTTTCACTGTCTTTACCAGACAACCATTTCGGGTTGGCTTTCAGACAGATCGGATAGATCGTACCCTTGTCCCAGATCATGCCGTGATTACCATCAGCAATCAGTTGAGCCATGATCTTTGGGTATTCATCCATCTCACGAATGCACGCCTTCATCCACTTCAGTGGATCAACAGTGCCTGGATGTTCCAAGTTGTCGCAAATGCTGCGGATGAAGTGCATAGGAAGCAGAGTACGCAAGTAACGCGACATCTGAATCATCTTCTTGTTGTTCTTTGGGAGGTTATCCCGGATGTAGGTAAGAACATGCAGTTCTTGATCCAGAGGGTCTAAATCTACTGGAAAAACATACTCTTTCATTCAACAACTCCTGTTAGGTAATAGAAAGTTAGACGCGTGATATTTTATGTTTAACAACCCTGCCCAAACACCACACCAGGACGCATTACGTATGGACGAAGCACTAGACGAAGACTTCGGCTTGGCCGAACCGGAACACCTCGAAACGATGTTTGAAGCACTCGAAGACACCCTTGTAGCGGGTACCGAGTCGCTGTCGCTGACCGCGGCGCAAAGCTACGCCCTTACCGTACTGCGTTCCAGTGGTGATGTAACTCGGGCTGATCTCGTTACCGGTACTGAAGGTTTCTTCAGCGCTATCGGCGAGGGTGCTGCAAAGATCTGGGCTTACATTAAGAAAATGTTCCAAGGCATCTGGGACTGGTTCTTCGGTAAGAAAGAAAGTGGTCCGTCCATCACTGAACAGACCGAGAACATGTTGAAGGCTAACCAGGAATCGCTCAAGAACTGGGCGCGTGCTGATGCAGCCAACAGCGAAGCAATGGCCAAACAGTTCAGTTCTGTAGCGGACATGCTGGACGACCTGATGAAGACCGGCGACACCAGCGAGCAGAACAAAGCTCGTGAAGCCAAAGTCGAGTTGCATAAAGCTCTGACTCTGCAACCAGGTCAGCGTGCTCACGCTGTCAAGGAAGCGACTGAAGTCGTGGTGAAACTCAACCGTCGTGTACAACGCGCGATTGAAGAGCTGTGCCATCAGGGTATCGAAAGCAACAAACAGTATCTGGCTCTGGTGAATGAAGATCATTCCGCCAGCTTCAACGGCACTGGTTATGCCGATGATTACGCCAAGTTCAAAGAGTGGAGCAAAGGGTTCGAGAAAGTTTCGGTAGCACCTTACCTGAACATCCCGAAAGGTCTGACCAAGCTGGAGCATGCTGAACGCGCCCAGGGTGACCTGCTCAAAGTTATCGGGGACATCAAGCTGGAAATCCAAGGTATCAGCTCCACCTTCAAGTCTTCCGTTATTGGCAAGATCAAGAAGCTGGAAGAACTGCTGAGCCGCAACAACTTGTCCCCAACCAACAGCGACAAGTTCCGTAAAGATCTGACAGCGTGCAAGATCTTCCTCGGTCTGACCACCCGTCACATCAAGCAACTCGAACGCACCCAAGAACTCGTCAAACGCCTGAGCAACATGATCATGCGTCTGTTCGGCCTGCGTCCAAGCAAAGCGTAAATCAAAACGTACCCTACCTCCAGCACGTAAGTGCTGGAGGTAGGTATGTCGCGTTTTGTTTATTCTTTATGTTTGTTGCGTTCAGCTTCGAGTACCTTGACACCTTCGTCGTGGATTACTTCCAATGAACGGGTGTGGTCACGATCACTCTGCCACAGCACCCAGAGCAACGACAGATGACCAGAAGGGGTTACCATCGAAGGGCCGGAGTTGCCAAAAATACTCGGTTCCAGTGGTGTGGTGCGAGGCTGTTGCATCAAACGCACACTCAACCCTTTGCAGACATCGATCAGGCTTTGCGGATTACCTGGATTACGGTTGAGCATGTACATCACCCAAGGATGGTCTTCCATGTCTGCTTCTTTGTAGAAGAGACTTGGTTCTTCTGGAGTGGCTGGGTAACGCCCGCTGTTACGCAGGTGATTGGTGTAGGCGTTACTGGGATATTCTGTTTGCGGTCCGCCGCCGTACGCATACGCGCCTTGGAAACCATTGGTATTGAAACCAGGCATGCCAAAAGGCATCGAATAACCGGCCGCTACACCGCGAGGGTTGATAGTGTTCTCACGCAGGAAACCGATCATGCGTTGTTGCAGTTCCAGCATGTGCATAGTACCGGCGGCAATAGCGTCTTGTACGCTGCAAGCGGTGCGCTGGGAATACCACTGAACCCACATCGGGTGCAGAGCGCCGGTGCTGGTGTCGATCAGAGGTGGTTGGCCATTGAACATTTGCATAGTGAAACTCCTTACAAGGGATTATTATTCACTCTAATGATGTAGAGGTGTCTTATTTTAAAACTTAAAACAAAAAGGAACTCACCCTCCTCCTCCGAAGAGAAGGAGGGCAAGCAGAAGAGGTTACTTATTCGTCTAGCCCGTGGTAGGCCAGAGCGTGTTGATGTGCTTCGATCCAAGTGCAATCGAAAGCGTACTTGTACCAGATAACCCACTTGAGCGTAGGTGTCAAAGGCTTACCTGCTAACAGGTCAGGAACGGTGTTCATATCTACTTGTCGCGGGTGCTCAGTGACAAGCTGTTGCTTTACACGGTTAGCTTCATCCCACAGCGCCAGATGACCCTTACTCGGATTACGACGTAACCACCAACTTGCCCATCGCTCGTTGATGTGGTTAGGTGTTTCAGAGAAGATTGATGGCTCATCATCTGCTGGTTGATAATGCAATCGATCGAGGTCATAACTGAACTCAGTCGGTTTGATTGGAACAGGTTTGGGTATTTCAGACGGGGTACAACTTACTGGAACTAACTGTTTGCCAAAGACAGCGAAGATTCCTCGAATAACGGTGAATGGGATGTGGGACTGTACACGTCGAAAGAACCGCTTCATTGCGGAAAATACCCTGTATTGAAAAGTTGGTGTAAGGGGTGAGTAGAATCACCCCCGGTGTAACAAGTTACTTTGGTTACGGCTGGCTCTTGTCGCAGATACCACTGGTACCTACCAGTGAGGTGCCGTAGCGGTCGCCCTGTTTCCAGTCTTCCACTAAAACATCCCACTTGCCACCGATGCGGACATTCTCGGCTCGATTCCTGCTACAACTCAGTCGCTGGTCATGATAGACCAAAGAAGACCCTACTACTTTCAGGTCAACCTTACTGTTACTCTTCGACTTCAGAGAGACACCAACTACTTCCATGGTCACTCGTTCAGACTTGGTAACAATACGTTCTTCAAAACATCCTGCCAGCAGTACCGACAGGATGATTGGGATACAGTAAAGCCCTTTCATCAATCTTCCTTAGGGAAAGAGCGACCGGCAAGCTGAACAGTCAGATCTTTGCCATCTTCCGATTTGGTGATGTAGATAGTCACGACACCAACACCCGGATGATGGACGTGACCATTCTTGTCCATTTGCACGAGCGCGAGTTCTACCGTGGTGAGGGTGGTTTCCGAAGAACCCAAGATTGCCTCGACCAACGGTTTTGCATCCTTACGGGTCAGATAACCAGCCAGGATACCGAGACGAGCAATGCCATTCTCGCGATCTTCGATCACACCGGCGTCAGCCAGTTCTTCAGCCACGCCTTCTTCAGGAGAGTCCTTCAGAAAGGTACGATGACCGTATTGGTCGCCCATCAGAACAACTTGAGTTTGAATGATGTAGTACGGAGTTTTGCGTTGAGTCATGACACTCTCCTTACAGAGAAATTAGCGGAGAACCCGCTGGGTTGGTATTCAGTTTACCGAACGTAACGCGAACTGGCTCGCCGTGACCGGTCGTTACGTACAAATCAAGTACAGCAGCAATCTCACCCAACTCAAGGGTGTCTTGCTTGATTTCGCGCAAAACGATGTGGATGGTAGTTCTTCTCTGAGTCGGTTCTCGAGAAATGATCTTTACTAACAAATCATTGTGCCCGGGGTAGCCCCGATGACTGATATAACCAGCCATCAGACCCATGTGCATGATGCCGACTTCACGATCCTTGAAGACCGCAGCCAGATTCAAGTTATCACTAACTCCTTCTTGTGGAAGACCCAGTGAATAATGAAGAGCGCTTTCAACAACAAAATCAACCTGCGTTTGAATCACGTACACTTTTGGGAGGTCCACGTTTACTTCTCCTTGAGCGGTTCGCAGGTAACAGTCAAGGTCACGTTACCTTTACGCGCCTTGAGTTCACCACGCTTGGTGGAGTAGATGTGGTTTTCCAGGTTGTTGTGTTCAACCGTTTGACGCATTGCCGACTGACACATGTCCGAGTCAGACAGAACATCACTTGTCTGAGACAGCGTAGGTGGCGCCGACGGATTGACAATGGTCAGGGTAGATAAAAGCAGTGCTTTCGTTAACATCAATTCAATCCTTTTCAATAACCGGAGTGATCACGAAATCCTCATCCCCGCCGGGTGTATGGGACGCTGTGAACGTCTTCATGAGGCGGAAGGCGTCAGCCGGTGTAAAGGTGCCGTTACTGGTCAGCTCGACCCCTACACACATGTCACCGTCTTTCTCGAAGGACAGCGTGGCCACCCAAGGGCCGTTAGCACGGTAAACGCCAACACGGTCCTTACCAAAGGAGCAGAAGTCCATCGAGAACAGAGTCTGCTTCTCAGGATTCTCGTCGGTGATGATGTAAACCAGCGGATGGAACTTTTCGGCATTGCCATTGGAGTGTGACATAGCCAACCATTCACCCATCAGCTTATCCAATTTATCCATGATTCAGACCCTCGTTCGCACAACGTGGTAGATAAAGATTTCGACGTCATCGTGTGAGTTGTAACACTCATGCCGCCATTCTTTCTTTTCGATATCCTCAAGCGCAAACTCGGCCTGAAGAATCTTTTCGACACCTTTACGAATAGAAACGCCGTCAGGCAAATCGAGGTTCTGGCCAATAGACCAGTTCAACCATTCCCGACGGATGAAGCGTTTGGGAACTTGACCTTCTTCCCGTTCGATCCTGAAACACTCTGGCTCAGGACCGAGAAGCTTTGCTTTGAACTCACTTACCTGTATCTTCATTTATTTGCTCGCAGTATCGTGTTAGTGAGGCGTCCGTTCAGTTCGGAGAGCCGTTCCATACCGACTTGATAAGCAGCTCCGTGGTAAACGCTTTGTGTGCGCATATACCAGTCAATCCAATTACTGGATAAATCAGCGGTGCCGCGGTCGATCAGTTCCGGTTCTGGATCTTTCACAACGACGTTCTGTTTAGGGCCATCAACCCCAATGCGTTTTTCCAACTGGTCTTGTAGACGCAGCAGCAATTTCATGCCTTCACGAGTTGCATGGGCAATGGTGGTGTCATGTTTCTTGACATACCAGTTAACCCATTCATCGCTAACGTCAATGAAACGCAGATCGATGAACTGAGGTTCTGGATCTTCCTGAGGAGCAGGCGGGAACTTTTTGGGTAGGGAGTCCAACATTTCCAAGTGTTCCCAGCTTGCCTTTGGAAGTTCTCTGGCGTAGGCTTCATTTACTTTGTCGAGTAGCTCTATGAATTCCTCAACACTCCAGTCGGTGCACACTGGATAGACGCCACGAGTACCAGCAGGCGGAATGAGCGCCTTAACTCGCTGATAACGAGCGGTAGGTCCCAGATAGTCCGCAATCAGAACAACCTGGTCAGTTGTATCGTTCTCGCGGATCATGAAACCTTCCATGTCATCCAGTTTGAACTGAACTCCCACCTCCCCGGTGCTCTTTGTATCCATCAGTTGTTTATAAAGCTCTGTTTCGCGCAGGGCTTCATAAGCGTTGTGTAGAGCATCTGGAATGATCTCGTACTGACCTGTTAAGAAGTTGTAGAGGTTATCCCAGCTAAAGCGTACATGGTCGGTGAAGTGGGTAAGGCTTTCTTCGCCGTTACGGATTGCCCCTTCAAACACAAAAGTTCCTTCATCTTTGATTAACAAAGTGAAAGGGTAGTCGGCAGGGCTTTCAGGATTATTGTAAAGCTCACAGCGGTAATGATCTTTCTGAAAGTGAAACTTACCGATCTTGCTCATTGCCATAGCAGTCTTGTACACCGAACTGTTACGGAAGATCTGGAACGCTGTGTGGATACGCTCAGCGTGAGTAGGTTCTGGTTGGGATGGCTTTTCCATGATTTCGCCTTGAGTCAAGATATCTACTGTTTGTTCTAAGGTGAGACTACCGTTACCGCCGGTCAGGCTCACCATTCCATTTGGACCGACGATGAACTCGGTTAACGAGACATTGTCGTTTGTTTTAAGTTTAACGCAGGTGGTGTGGTCGTTAGGTTTCAAAAGACCGAGATAGTAATTAACACCGGCGTAAGTGATGATCGAGAAGTTCCATGCGTTGCTCAGCATTTCTTTCTCGAGGATCGTTTTGATCGCTGTGACCGAGGTGATCGCTTTACTCAGGATCTGAAACATCACGTGTTCTGGATTAGAGTTGTCGTAGGGTTTAACCACGCTGTACGACGGAGCCTTGAATATATCAAGGAATTGGTCAACACTAATGGCCGGGGTAAATACTCGCACGTCCAATGAATCCGCGTCACCAATCAACGAATCATTAGGCGGGCACAACGGCAAGTGTTTAATGAAAGGCCATTCGATCTCACCCAGCACACCGTTCCAAGCGTCTTTCCTGCACTCTGTCTTGAACACGTTGATAAACAGGATATGACTGCCATTCTCTTTCACATGGCGGGTAAAAGAGAAGCTGCATTTGATAGCTTCTTTTTCCACCAGTCCCTTACGACCAGGGATGAGGATGGGGTTGAACTCGATCACTTCACCAACTTCAGGTAATTGCGGTAGATCGCAAACAATGCGCTGAAGTACCACGAATAAATCTAGTCTTTCTTGTTTGTTTGGTGTGCAACGAATGCCCATTACTGAACTCCTTGTTTGATAGGGGTTACTTAGTCACCTAAGTAATATAGGTCTAAAACAAAATAGAAAAAACAAAAAATAAAGTAACGGGAGAGGTATTACCCTCCCCCGCTATTACTTAACCCAGGTATTCCGGGGAAGCTTGGCGCATGTGTGCCGCCGTGTTGGGTCTTACGGCGTGCAGCAGGTTGCCTTCCTTGGTGCAGGTATAAACAACAACCTGACCAGCCGCGTTCCATGCTTCGTGGATTACGCGGTTTTCAGCGACATCGATGCGGGTAAGGCGGTAGGTGTCGCCGGCCTGCATTTCTGGTGGGTTGACGTTGTAACCTGCAACTTTGTTGTCGTCCAGTTGCAGATTGACATGTTGTTGGAGCCAGACACGGCATGGCTGACCGTTGGAGAACTCTTCACCTACCAAGTTGGTGGTATTGAGGATACTGATAACACTATCCGCCAGCGTGTGGCCGGTAATGGACACCAGTTCGAGTTTCACCTGCACGGTGCGACGGGCGTGTACGCCGCCGACCAGTACCGAGAACGGAGGTTCGAACATGGTCTTGCCGTTGCTTTCTTTGGTGCTTTCGGCTACGAAATGCGAGAACACTTCTTGAGCCTTCAGCAAGTTCTCGAAGTAGGTAGCGCTAGCAGCGCTTTCTACGAACTCCAGCTTGAGCTGTTCGACGCTGACGAGAGGGTAGCTGGCAGTCAGCTTGAAGTAGACCACTCGATCAGTGTTGACAGCGCTACTGCGCACACGGGCTTGAATTGCGTAAATGTTGTTCATTTATTTCCCTTGTTCAAAAAAGATAAGTGAGCAAAGGGAGTCCGAAGACTCCCTCTGTATAGCGACTGCTGTGTTAGAACAATGCAGCGATGGAACCGGCTGGCGCGGCGATGGTTTCAGGGCGCTTCAGCTCAGGCAGAGCTTGGGCGACATCTTCGACGTACGCGTTGTTGGCCAGGCTGTCCTGCACACTGCGACCCAGACGGGAACCCAGGCCACCAGCAACCAGACCGATGGAGCCGGCCAGGATGTAGCGACCGGTTTCCGAGTCCATCATGCTTTCAGCGGCTTCAGCGGCGAAGTAGCCAGCGGTAGCGCCCGCCAGGGTGCCGACGCTGCTGCCGATGTTCAGATTGCCACGGAAGGCCATTTCAGCAGCACCACCGATGACGGCAGTTGCAGCAGCGACCACGCCACTGGAGAAACCGTTTTCGCGGTTGCCGCGCAGGGTGGTGGCGACTTTCTCGGTGAAGCTTTGCGGAGCTGCTTTCGGCGCCTGAGTGGTGACCCAGGATTCGGCGAAGGTCAGGAAGGCCACGGTGTTGCTTTCGTTCAGACCGACCCAGGTACCGAACTTGGTTTTGTGCGATTCGTCTTTGTACAGCTCTTCGACCGACTTGTAGCTGAACGACAGCGCGAAGTGGTTGGCGAAGAAGACGTTGATCAGGTTGATCACTTGCTCTTCGGTAGTGATGCCGATCTGGGCCAGGACGTCGTTGTACTGGTTCATGCTCAGCTTGCTTGGAGTTGCGTTGTCAGCTGCGGCTGCGGCTGGTGCGACTGGGGCTTCGGCGGCATCGTTGGTTGGGCGGATCGGCTCAACGTTGTTGCCGGCGGCGCGGGAATCACGAGCATCTTTAACACGGGTGGCGAGAGTTTCCACGGTATTCTCCTGACTGAGTTCTGTTGTGGTGTTGCTGTTGAGGTTTGGTTGTTCGGCGACACCGCCGACCAGGGTGAAGTCGGTACCGGCTGCGGCGGCTGCTACTTGAGCGGCCGGATCGACAGGTTCGGTAACGACAGGTTTTGCAGCAGTCGGCAGATCAGCGGTGCCGTGCAGGCCATCCACGTGGATGGCTTTTTCCGGCGGAGTGCGAACTGCTTTCTTGATTGCGGTCATGTTGAACTTGGTGCCCAGTTGCTTGTTGACCGCCTTCAGGGCGTTTGGACGTTGCGCCTTGGTGAACAGCGTTTCATCATGGATCAGCTCGTTCACCGCAACGAAGGTATCGTTCTGAGCGGCGTTGGCTTCACGCAGTTGTTTTACCTTCTCGACCACAGTGGCAACCGAGTCAGCAAATGCGGAAGCAGTGTTCTTAGTAGCAGTGTTCATGTGCAACTCCTTGCCATAGTGGCGTAAAAGGAAATGTTCTCAACTATTGAAAACATTGTTGTTCTAATTCACCCTAAGAATATAGATCTGAAATCAACCTTAACTTAAATTAAAAGCGGCATAAAGCATACCTACCTAGCCCCTAATAGGGGCTAGGTAGGTAGTTTACTTGGTTCCGTACGCTTCATTACTGAAAGACAACTGCCTTCCACCCCAGTTAGCAAACAACTGGCGAGCCTTCAACTGATCGTACTCATCGAAGTCATAAGTCAGAGACATATGAGGAAGATACGCATCGAAGCCGTGAATATAGCCAGCTTCTTTCAAACGACGGTGTTCGTCGGCCAACATCTTGCTGGTCAAGTGGAATACCAGACCGTCACCCAGTACTTCTAACGAAACCACGTTGGCAGTGAAGACTTCGTTAGGACGCAGTTCTGCCAAAGGTTCTGGCAACTTACGTTTGTCGTACATGAGGGTGCAATGCAGATTGTGTTTGGACAGGGTAATCCCGTTGTTCAGCAGAGTGTCAAAAATCTCCTCCACTTCTGGGCCCACCAGCATTACATCTACGTAGCCGTTGTTATTCGCCACCTTCAGCCACCTTTTCTTTTCTGCGTCCGATGTTGACAGAAACGATTGTTCTGCCGTCCTTGATTTTGGCGTACAAACGCGTCATCGCAGCGGCCTGCGTTTCCGTCTTAGCCATCTTGGACATTGAGCTAATGAAACTTGGATTTAGTTTGCGGCTCATAGTGACACCCTCAAAGACAAAAAAATAAAGGTCGCTAGGTTTCCCCGGCGACCGTTTACTGAACTTCCGTTACTTCACTTTGTAACGGGGATTGCTCACCCGTACAATCACCAAAGTCGTACCGGTCTTGATACGTTGATGCAGGCGATAGGCAGCGGCGCGTGCGCTGTCAGTACCTACATAACCGATGCCGCATTCAGAGATTTCCGCGAGGTATTGGCTTTCCATGACGCATTCCTTATTGCTTGAGGTTAACTTCGATTTTTACCAGGGTACGGCTATCTTGCAAACGCCCAGACAAGGCGCGGGTAGCTGCAAACTGCACGTCCATCTTTTCTTTCGAATCGATGTAACGGTTGGAACTGAGTGCAACCATTCCTTCTACCAGCAGCAGGTGGGATTCGTTAACCCACCCGAATTTCTTTAAGAAGGGTTCTGGTGCATGTTGTTGTGGTTTACCGGACATGACTTCACCTCTTATTTGTGGGAAGGCCGTGGTCCGCGTGGAATGTCGAAGTCAGGGAAGCCGGGAAGCTTACCGTCCATGATTTCACTGACCCAGCGACCGCCTGCCATTTCAAGCGAACGCCAGCAGACCTTACCGCCGATTTCTTTGGCCAGTTCTTCCAGCAGTCGTGGGTGGTAGCAATGATCACCCATAACGATACCGCCAGCGCGATCAGCCATTTCACCCAGTAGACCTGGATCAACACTTTCAACACGACCGTCCGGGTGCAAGATGTAGACGCCGTACCACTTGACGTAGTTCTCCATCGTTACAATCGGTTTCTTGTACGTGCTATCAGGAGACTGGCACAATAGCAACATGCCGCGCTGGCTCACATACGATTTGGTCTTTGGCTGACCGGGTACCGTAAGCCACTGGATGATGTGAGGCTCGCCCTTTTCATGAACGGGGAGAGAGATGCCTTCTTTAAGATCCATGATGATTCCTTATTGAAAGAGGTTGCCGGATCCGAGACCCAACCAGCCTTTAATACGACGCCACCAGTAATGCTTGGAGCGCAAGTACAGATGGGAATTCTTGAAGCGACGATCAGTGAATTTGATCTTGAAACCAGCTGCCGCCGGATGACCGCCACCACCGAACCGTTCTGCCAGCAGATTCACCGCAAAGCCGCCCTTACGAGAACGCATGGAGAATATGCGACCATCAACCGTGTCAGTGTAGATCACCGCACCCAGATGCCCTTCAGAGAGCTTGGTACCCAGATCAGAGGCAAAGAAACTGTTGGCGTTGACCACCGGGAATAACAACCCGTCAATGATCATGGTCCGAGCGCTTTTGGCGATCTTTTCAACGTCTTGAGTGTTCTTGCGATTCAGGTAGAAACCTTCACTGCACACACTGTCAACACCACGGTTAATGAGACCGTCGAACGCCTCAACACAGAACGGGTAGCTGAAAGCAGCCATGGTCCATTCGCGTGTTTGTGGAATCTTCCACTGCCACAGATCCCGATCTTGCACGATTTGTATTTCGATCGGTGGTTTTACGTCCGGGAAGAAATAACGCCACGCCAACATTGCACCGGAGTAATTCTCATCAACCAGCACATGACCACGCAGCTTAGTGAGGTCCAGTCTTTCAAACTCACGCGCCGCGGTGTCGTGGTGATCCAGCAGAACCAAATCACACTGACTGTCAATCACCAGCAGCATTTCAGCCTTGAAGCTGAAGTCCAGCACGTACATCCGACGACCGCCGTAAACCGGAATAGGGTCGCCATACTGAATGGCTTGCAGGTCAATTTCACCATTGTGGGCTTTCCACGCCACCCATGCCGCGGCAATGCCGTCGAGACAGTTCTTGTGGTACAGGCAGAGCGGACGTTGATCAGAACTCATTTCATTTCCCTGGCTACGAACTCAGTGAGTTCAGTGAGGTCGGCTCCACTTTCTTCCTTGATAGCAAGGTGAGCGGAGACAATAAACCCGTTATTAACACGGGCGTGGTATTCTTCGTCTTTGCTCGGGCCAGGAAGGATAACAATCACTTCGCGAGTACCGGTTACACCAAGTACTGTGTCCAGAGCGTGGGTATCCACAAGCTTGCCGACTTCAAAACCAGGGCGTTTCTTGTAGAACCATTGTCCTTTGTGCTTATAAAACTTGTAAGTAGCCATCGTGTGTCCTTACTGACGGTGTGGGTCGCAAACTTTAGGGTTACGGCCGAGCCCTTGAGGTATCATGCCGGAATGACGCAGAAGCTCAGCAGCACCAGCAGCAACTTGCAGACCATCCTTGAAATCAAGATTCAAACGAGGTGCATCGTCAGAAATGGTTTCACGGTAAAGATTACCGATGCCAGGTGCGTGTACATGTTCACTCAACTTTACCTCAAGCAAAGGCTTGGTCAAATAAGCCAGCTTGATCATGTAATCCTGTAACTCTTTCTCGGTGAAGTAATCGCGCATGATCACAACTTCACCACCTTCCGGGATACGCGCCAGAGGTTTGATAGAACGGTTAAAGTTGTAGAACAGGATGCTTTTTTGTCCACGCTTTGTGACGATCGCAGCGAAACCACCACAATCCATGGTGTAATGTTGCTGTACCGGGTTTGCTCCGACAATTGTCTTATACAGTCTGGTAATGTCCGCAGACTTTACTTCAAATGTTCCGTTACTCATTGTTTTAATTCCTTTACCCTAGTGGTTACATGCGAATTTCAATTACAACAAAACAACTTCGTATTCACTGGGATTACCTGTCGGTTTACCAGCAAAGATCAAACTCTCGAAGTAATAACATAGGACGGCAGATTTACGCATGCCTTCCGAGTTACTCTTCGAGATCAAAGCTGTTACTTCTACCCCTGGCTCTTTATTGCGTGAAATCAACGCCTCAACTGTGAACAAGTGGCTCGTGTTATCCAACCCCTCGAGCCAGTTGATAGCGTCTGCTACGTTGTACGCCGTGTTCTGTCTCTTAATAGCGAACCGATACATGGCGTCAAATGGACTCAGTGTTTCCAACTCGTTCCTTGCGCTGTCACCTAACCGCACGGCGTCTGTGTACGTCAACCCCTCGCCGTGCAGTTTAATGGTGAGCTGCGCGTGCTCCGTTTTGCGCTTTCTTAGTTCTTCTGCGGTTAACATTCCCTAGATACCTATTGTGTTGATGTATTCAACGTCCTGGGTGGTTGGGTCACCTGCCGCATCTTTGGCCAGCTTGTCAGCCTCTTCGTTGTCAGGGATACCGGAGTGAGCCTTGACTTTGAAGAACTTAACCTTGTTGACTTTGAGCAGTTCTTGCATGATCATCCACAAGTCTTTGTTCTTTACTGGTGTTTGTGTTTGGTGAGTGATCCAATTGTTGCGGATCCATCCTCGCATCCAAACAGTAGAGCCGTTAATCGTGTATTGCGAGTCAGTAAAGATCTCGAAATGTTGCCCAGGGCCAAACTCTTCAAGGACTGCAATAACCGCCATGATTTCCATGCGATTATTCGTTGTCTTGTAATAACCCTTAGCCAGTGTAGATTTAACGCCTGCTGTTCGGATTACCGCTCCGTATCCACCAGGTCCCGGGTTACCCAAAGCACTGCCGTCAGTATGAGCACTGATGACAGGCTGCTTGGGTGGTTTCTTTGGTTTAGTCATGAGTTCCTCGAAAAGCGAAAGTTGCTTATAGCTATACAACTCTCATTATGATTTCATTGCACTGATAACGGCATTGCGGGATTTAACACTGTCGTGAATAAACGTCAAGACAGCTTCTTTCTCTTTCTCGCCCATGCCAGCTAAATAAAGTATCGCCCAGTCTTCAAACCCTTCATCATTGTAGACCATGAACTGTAGTTCTTCCTTGTACTTGTGCCGGTCAAAGACGTTGATACTCGAACACACCATCCACCGCTTGTGCACGTCCTTAAAGAAGTGCAGATTAGAGATGCTATCTCGACCGTGTCTTTGATCCAGACAAACCGTAAACAAGTCCCACACGCTGGTCATGAAGATGTCAGCCCCGGTTAAGTTTACTTTCAACCACTGCTGTCGGGTAAGACTCATCATCTCCGTGAACTTAGCTGTAGAGTCTTTCAGAGTACTGTTGTCAATACTCATAGGACCATCGCCCTGGATATAACAAAAGTCCAAAGTCACGTGATCGATCGTGAAAGGTTTATCGCCCGTTTCGATGGTGGTGCGGGTCAACGTCGACGTAGAGATCACGCCATGCGCTGATAAAGCACATTGGTCGATTTCTGCATCCAAGAACGTAACACTTTCGTAATGCTGGAGGTTCTTGGCTTCAGTGTAAACGTTGGAGATTACCGATTCGATTAACTCACAATCGGTAAGTTGTGTCAGTGTAACTGAGCACTCGCCTTTGAACACACAATCACGGATCACCGACTTCTTGATCGTGACGGTGGCGTAAAGATACTCGTCGTCATTTCGATCATAGTTATCGGTCAGGGCAAAGACCGCTTTGTTGAAATCGCCCAGTTTCAAGTCTACCCGGCTGCTCTTATCGACCAACAGGTAAACGTACCAGTCGTTAGCAATTTGAAAACGATACTGCGTGAGTATCTCATTGAGAAGTACATCGAAGCAGAAATCTGGGTTTTCGGCGTACTCTTCCAGTTTCTTGCCGTCCAGGTAAACACCAGGTTCAAGGGTGTTAATCATTAAATTTCTCCTATTGCGTTCAAAATAATACCCTCCCGGACTGATTAGGTCCGGGAGGGTATTAGCAGGATGTTACTCGCCGTACGGGTTGTCGTAAGGCTCGCTTTCTTGCGTCAGCGCACGAGTGGCGTGATACGCCGAGTCCAGCATGGAGACCATCCCCAGGCGAGACACGATCGAATCCACCACGTAGTCCACCATGCTTTCCTGGAATGCGTTCGGACCTTCGACAGCTTCCGACGG